>Ga0222689_1000018_pt1 | contig 157411 bp, 155 predicted proteins | sample AntAcemetage1231_FD_179838 | JGI IMG/M metagenome (GOLD analysis project Ga0222689, IMG submission 179838) | Saline water microbial communities from Ace Lake, Antarctica - #1231 | ecosystem: Environmental > Aquatic > Non-marine Saline and Alkaline > Saline | place: Antarctica: Ace Lake...
CGCCGTCGAGGGCTTCTTCGCCAGGCTCGCCAAGCGCCGCCTCAAACGCGGCGTGTTCCGCTCACTCGCCGACCTGCAAGCGGCCATCAACCGCTTCCTCAACGAGCACAACGCCTCGGACCCCAAGTCCTTCAACTGGACCGCAGATCCAGACAGAATCATCGCCGCCGTCAGACGTGGGCACCAAGTGTTAGATTCTATCCACTAGTCGTCGACGATCAGACCACGACACAGACCGTTTCACTTCAAAATTTACACCGCCCACCGGAACAATATTGCATGTACATTGATCCGCGGTCACCGTACTCCCCGATATTTAGGAAGCTCCTAAGGTGCGCAACATCATCAAGTGTGAGTCGATCTTTTCTTTGAGAGAAATCAAGCATTTTACTCTCCCCACATTACTTGACGACGAAAGAACGAACTACGCGGCGAACAGAGCGCGCGTACGAGCGAGCTCTTCCACTTTCTAAGAATGGAACGTAGAAACTTATATTTATTCCCTCAGTTGTCTCTACGAACGCTTCGCATTTGCCAAGAGTCACCCGCTCAAATAGCTCAGGCCAACATGTCATATAAACATCTACCATTTCTGTCTGATCAACATCCCTGAATATAATCATCATTCTCCGCAGATTCCTATGTATATCGTCATATTCCAATGCAGATTCGTCGCTTCCTAGCACAGTCACGACTTGCGATTCGAATAATATTTTTTTGTATTCGGGCCTTGCACTTCTCGATTCAAGCATTTCTTCGAACAGGGACATTGTTGACTTTAACTTAATCATAATGTGCCACTCGTTCATGAATTGAACACGATTGTGAAGTTCAAAAGTGTCCATTGCAGATTCATCTACCAACAAATATGCAACAACAGGCGTTTCAGAATTCGTATTTGTGATATATCTTATATATTTCGTCGGGATTCTTAGTTTATGTCGGTCCGTTCCTACTGAAACATAAATCTCTGTATATTCGGGTGCCCTACAAACCCAGAAAGAAATCGCAATCACCAGCGCAGCAACCACCAGCAACGCTGACACGAATTTCGATCTCAGAAATGAATTCGTAGTCATAAAAGCAGGCCCGTCGCAAGTTCAATTGAATTTTCGTTTTTATGTAATTTCAATACAGCAGAAAATAGATTTGTCACATTGCCGCATCGCTCCCTCAGCCCCTCGCTCGCGTAGCGCAGCACCGGCTGCAGCACGAACTCGATCAGCCGCCGCTCGCCCGTGCGCACGTCGACCGTCACCGTCATCCCCGGGGTCGGGCGCACCGCCCGGCCGTCGACGGCGATGGTGTCGGACGGCAGAGCGATCCGCGCGGTGTAGGACGGTGGTGCGGTCGGGTTCTGCGGTGCCGGGGCGGCGGTGCCGGCGGCACCCGCCCCGGCCCCCTGCCGCGCCGCCGCGGTCGGGTCGACGGCGTCGGCCGAGATCCCGACCACCGTGCCGTGCAGGGTGCCGTAGCGCAGGTAGTTGAAGGCATCGAGCTTCACCACCGCTTCCTGGCCCACCGCCACGAAGCCGATGTCGCGGTTCAGCACCGTCGCACTCACCTCCAGGGCGTCGTCGCTCGGCACGATGCGCATCAGCGCCTCGCCGGCACTCACTACCCCGCCGACCGTGGTCACGCCGAGCTGGGTGACGATGCCGTCCGCCGGCGCCGCCACCACGCGCCGGGCATCGCGCTCGGCCGCCTTCACCAGTTCCTGGGTGACCGCCGCGGTCTGTTCGCGGATCTGCGACAGGTCGGCGACGCGCTCGGACTCCGCCTTCGCCAGCCGCGCGTCGCGGTCGGCGCCGGCCTTGGCGACGTCGGCGGTAGCCCGCGCCATCTCGGCCTCGGTCACCGCGATCTCGTGGCTGGCCTCGACCAGACGACGCTTGACCTCGAGATACTCCGAGCGGGCCACCAGCCGGTCGCGCAGCAGGGTACCCAGCGCCTCCTCGCGCTCGGCCAGGATCGGCACCACCGCGTGCAGCTTGCCGAGCCGGGCCGCGTAGCTGCGCCGCGCCGCCTCCAGCCGCGCGATCTCGCCGTCCGCCACCGCGAGGTCTGTCACCATCGCCCGCCAGTCGGCCGCCAGCCGCTCGGCCGCGGCCCACGCCGGGTCGGTGCCGGCCGAGGCCCCGAAGAAATCCCCCGGTTGCAGGTCGCGCTGGTCGCGCACCAGCACGCCGAGGCCGACAGCCGTCGTAGATCCATCCCCAAACGACGCCTCTTCCAGGATCGCTTTCACCCCTTTTACGGGACTCCAATGGCGCCGACAACGCGCCGGAAGGGCAACCGCGTGGTTAAGCGCGGAAACAAGATCGAGTCTCTCAAACCAGCCGTTCGGTCGGTCTACGCCCTCCCCATGCGTGGCCCGGCCCGCACGGTGGCGCCGGAAGCTGGCGTTCAGCCGAGGGCGCCGTCGATCTCGGCTTCGCTCATTCCGGCCTCGCGCAACACCTCGCGGCTCTGCTCGCCGAGCCGGGGCTGATGGTGGCGGACCGGCAGCGACTGGCGGTCGAAGCGGAAGGCCGAGTCCGGGACCTCCAGCGCGCCCTCGCTCGGGTGCTCATACGGCCGGAAGAACCCGATGGCCCGGAGCTGCGGGTCGTCGCGCAGGGCCTCCAGCGTATTGACGGGCCCGCACGGGATCTCGGCCGCCCGCAGCGCCTTCAGCCACTCGGCGGCGGTGCGCTTGGTGATCTCGGCGCCGGCGATCGCATACAGGTCGTCGATGTTGCGCGACCGCGCGGCGATGCTCCCGAAACGCGGTTCGGCGGCGCGCTCCGGCATCCCGACCATGTCCCAGAACCGGCCCCACTGCTTGTCCGTGTAGGGCAGCATGCAGATGTAGCCGTCGCTGGTGGCATGCGGCCGGCGCTGCCTGGACAAGGCGCGGGCATAGCCCATCGGCCCTTCCGGCGGCGAGAAGGTGGCGCCGGACTGGTGCTCGACCAGGGTGTAGCCGACCATGCTCTCGAACATGGCGATCTCGACGTAGACGCCCTTGCCGGTGCGGAACTTCTGGAACAGCGCCGCCACCAGACCGGTGCTGGCCAGCAGCGCCGCGCTCTTGTCCGCCACGATGGTCGGCGCCAGGACCGGCGCCCCGTCGCGGGCCTGGAAGGTTCCGGCGAACCCGGACTCGCCCTGGATCACGTCGTCATAGGCCGGGCGGCCGGCATAGGGGCCGTCCTCGCGATAGCCGTGCAGCCCGCCATAGACGATTTTCGGGTTGCGGGCCATCACGGCATCGGGATCGAAGCCGAACGCCGCCATCTTCTGCGGCCGCATGTTGTGGACCAGGGCGTCGGCGCCGTCGACCAGCCGCCAAAGCGCCTCCCTGGCTGCCGGCTTCTTCAGGTCCAGCACCAGGCTGCGCTTGTTGCGATTGGAACCGAGAAACACCGCCCCCATCCCGGCATTGCGGGCCGGGCCGAGCACCCGGGTGGCATCGCCCTCAGGCGGCTCGACCTTGATCACGTCGGCCCCCAGGTCGCCGAGGATCTGGGTGGCATAGGGGCCGTAGACGATCGTCGTGATGTCGAGCACCCGCAGCCCGGACAATGGCAGAAACATGCCCGCGCCCCCGCTCACCGGCGCTGGTCGAAGCGGCGGCCGACCAGGGCGGCGGCGATGTTGGTCTTCTGGATGTCGATGGCGCCGCCGGCGATGCCCCAGCCCCAGGCGTCGCGCAGCTTCTGCTCCATGCCGTACTCCTTGGCATAGCCGTAGGCGCCCATGACCTGCAGGCCGGCGCCGGCGACGTCGCGCACCATCTCGTTGGCGAAGCACTTGGCCAGCGAGCTGTCGAGCACGCTCGGCAGGCCGTCCTCGGCGTTCTTGGCGGCCCGCCAGATCAGCAGCCGCGAGGCCTCGACCCGCATCGCCATCTCGGCCAGCTTCATCTGTACCGCCTGGAACTCGACCAGCGCCTTGCCGAAGGCCTTGCGCTCCTGGACGTAGGCCAGCGCCTGATCCAGCGCCGCCTGGGCGATCGCCAGGCACATGGTGGCGTTGCCGCAGCGCTCCAGGTCGAACGCCTCCATCAGCTGGCGGAAGCCGCCGGCCGGCACGATCAGGTTGGCCTTCGGGACCCGGACGTCGTCGAAGAAGATGTCGGCCGACGGGATGCCCCGGAACCCCATCAGCTTCTCGCGCTCGCCGAACGACACGCCCTTCATGTCCTTCTCGACATACAGCGCACCGATGCCCTTGGCGCCCGGTGCGTCCGACAGCTTGGTGTAGACCACATAGGCATCGGCGTGGCCGCCGCCCGAGCACCAGCGCTTCTGCCCGTTCAGGACGAAATGGTCGCCGTCTTCGACCGCCTTGGTCTTCAGGTCGGTGAGCGCGGTGCCGGCGTCCGGCTCAGACATCGCGACCGCACACACCAGTTCGCCGGCGCAGACCTGCGGCACGACGCGCTTGGCCAGTTCGGACCCGGCGAAGTGTTCGACCGCCCGCACCGGGCCGACGGCGCTCTCGAAGATCGGGAACGCCACCGCCGGCGACACCTTGGCGAACTCCTCCAGAACGATCAGCGCCTCCAGGTTGCCGAGGCCCAGGCCGCCGTACTGCTCGGCGACATTGATGCCCAGGAAGCCCATCTCGGCATAGCGCTTGATCCACTCCTTGGGCAGCGCCTCGTCCTCGGTCTCCAGCCGTTTGGCGACCGCGGTCATCTCGCCGGTCGCGAAGGCGCGCGCGGTATCGCGCAGCCGCTGCTGGTCGTCGGTCAGCCTGAAATCCACGGTATCTTCCTCCCGAACCGGAATGCGCCCGCACCTTAGCGTCACGCGGCACCAAGTAAATGAACGCTTTTCTCATCTGTTGAAATATCGTAGAGCGATCCTGTCAGGCAACGGCACGGTGCGCACATGCCCAGCTATCGCCCGGTCACGGCCACCCTGCGCGGCCTCGAGGTGCTGGCGGCGACCAGCCGGCTCGGCAGCCATGCGTCGCTGGCCGACATCCACCGCCTGACCGGCTTCGACAAATCCACCATCCTGCGGATGCTGGAGACCCTGGAGCATGCCGGCTTCGTGATCCGCGACGACGACCGCCGCAGCTGGCAGGTGACCGGCAAGACCCTGCAGCTCAGCGCCGGCTACGACCGCCACCGGGCGGTCGGCACTATTGTCGCGCCCACCCTGGCGGTGTTCCGGACCGCGGTCGGCTGGCCGTCCGACGTGGCGCTGTTCGACCACGATTCCATGCTGGTGGTGGAGACCTCGCGCGAGCCCGGGCCGATGTTCATGAACCGTCGGCCCGGCTACCGGGCACCGGTGCTCGGAACCAGTCTCGGCCTCGCCTATCTCGCGCATTGTGGTGCGAACGAGCGCGAGGCCTTCCTGGCGCGCATGGCGGGCGACCCGGCTCCGTGGAACGATCTGGCCCGGCAGCCCGGACAGGCGGAGCGGGTGTTCGCCGACATCCGCGAGCGCGGCTACGCCGAGATGTCGCCGAGCTACGCGACCCGGGAATATGACGGCATGATCTCCAGCCTCGGCGTGCCGATCATGCGCGACGGCCGGGTCTATGCCGCCATGAATACGCTGTACCTGCTGAACGCGCTGACGCCGGAACGGGCGGCGGCGACGCTGCTGGAGCCGCTACGAGCGACGGCGGCAAGGCTGGCGAAGGAAATGGCGCGCTACTCCGCCGACTGACGGCGAGCCGGGACCGCACCCCTACTCCCGGAACGTCACGAACCGGTCGAGCGGCACCCGCCCTGTGACCAGGGTGTTCTCGACCGCCGACCAGTCGGCGTAGCCGAGCGACAGGCCGCCCACGACTACCTGTTCCTCGTCGAGGCCAAGTTCGGCGCGGATCACCTTGTGGTAGGCCGCGAAGGCCGCCTGCGGACAGGTGTCGAGGCCGTGCGAGCGGGCCAGCACCATGATGTTCTGCAGGAACATCCCGTAGTCCAGCCAGGAGCCGATCTCCAGGTGCCGGTCGATCGTGAAGATCATGCCCACGGGTGCGTCGAAGAACCGGAAGTTCCGGCCATGCTGGGCGTGCATGCGCTGGGATTCGCCGCGGGCGATGCCGAGCAGTCCGTACAGGTCCCAGCCGACCTTGCGCCGCCGCGACAGATACGGCTCGCGGAATTCCTTGGGGTAGTAGGCCCACTCGTTGGCGTGCTTCTCGGGCCCGTCGAAAGCCGCGGTCACGGCGTCGCACAGCCGGTCGCGAGCGGCGCCGGTGAGGACCTGGACCTTCCAGGGCTGCATGTTGGTGCCGGACGGCGCCCGCGCCGCTAGCGCCAGGATCCGCTCGACGGTCGCGCGCGGCACCGGGGTATCGAGGAAAGCCCGCACCGACCGGCGCTGGGAGACCGCCTCCTCGACCGCATTGGCGGGCTCGACGGTCAGCGGGATGCGGGGGGCGGAAGGCGGGGTTGCAGCGTCCATGGCGGCGGAGGCTAGCGGCTTGCCCGGCTCAGATCCAGGGCTTGGCCAGGATCCAGAGGCCAAGCCCCAGCAGTGCCGTGAACAGTACTTGCCGGAAGCGCCGCTCGGACAGCCGGCCGCGCAGCCGCCGGCCGATTTCCATGCCGACCAGCGCCGGTATCACCGCCAGCGCCGACAGCACCGCGAGGCCCTGCGGGATCAGGCCATGCCCGCCCAGCCCCGCGCCCAGCGTCACCGTGGCGGTCAGGAACGTCATGCCCATGGCCTGCACCAACCGGTCGCGCGGCAGGCCGAGGGCCTGCAGGTACGGCACCGCCGGGATCACGAACGACCCGGTCATGCCGGTGAGGATACCGGTCGCCAGCCCCATGACCGGCGCCAGCGGCCGCTCCCGGCGCGCCGGCACCGACCACGGCGGCGTGGCCAGGCCGAGCATGCCGTAGACGGCGATCGACAAGCCGAGGACCACGGTCAGGGTGGCAGTCGCGATCACCGTCGGCGCGGCACTGGCCAGCAGCGTCCCGACCGCCAGCGCCGTCAGGAACGGCCACAATCGCCGGAACAGAACCGCGAACGCCCCGCCTACCAGCGCCTGCCAGAGGTTGGTGACCAGCGATGGCAGCAGCATGACGGCCATGGCGGTCTCCAGGCCGGCGGTGGCGGTCAGCAGCGCCAGGGTCACGGTCGGCAGGCCGAGCCCGACGACGCCCTTCACGGTCCCGGCGAGCAGCAGGACCGCGGCCACCAGGGCCATGCCGGCCGGATCGGTGCTCGAGAGACTGTCCATGGTGGCGATGCTAGCGCGGGGCGCCGACCTGTGCTTCGGTGCCGGCCGAAGCGTGCCGGGGCATCACCGCGGCCTCAGCATTTCGTAGTGCGGGATGCCGTCCTCGTCGTAGGGGCCCGTCACCACCGCGTAGCCGAGGCCCTCGTAGAAGTCCTTGAGGTAGGCCTGACCGTTCAGGCGGATACCGGAGCCGAACTGCTCCGCCACGAAGCGGTGGCATTCGGCCATGATCGCCAGGCCCAGGCCGCGACCGCGGCCGGCGGCGGTCGTCAGGATCCGGCCGATCGCCGCCTCCTCGTAGTAGTCGCCCGGCGCGAACACCCGGGCCGACGCCAGCAGCGGTGCCGACGGTCCGTCGCGGCCGATCAGGTGCCAGGCCACCGCGTCCTTGCCGTCGATGTCGGGGTACGGGCAGTTCTGCTCGACCACGAACACGTCCTGGCGGGCCCGCAACAGCTCGTACAACCGGCCGCGGTCGAGGTCCTGCCAGCGGTACCAATCCCAGGCGACGGTATCGTTCTGTGCCAATCCCGCCTCCCTAACGCCGCGCCTGCTGCACACCGCCACCGGCCCGCGCCTGGACCACCGCGGTCAACGGCACCAGCACGAAGCCGGCCGCGCGAGCCTTCGGGATCCAGGCCTCGAGCACGCTCAACGTGGCGTCCCGGGGATGACCGATGGCGACGGCGCTGCCGGTCTCGCGTGCCACCCGCTCGGTCTGTGTCAGCCGGAATTCGACCTCGGCGGCGGTGTCGGTGTTGTCCAGGAATATGTCGCGGCGGGTCGTCGGCACCCCCGCCGCCCGGGCCTCCTGCTCGCCTACGCTTTTTGCCGAAGTCAGCGAGTCGAGGAACAGCAGGCCGCCGTCGCGCATGGCCTCGGCGACCAGGCGCATGCCTTGGTCGCTTTCGGTAAACCGGCTGCCCATGTGGTTGTTGACGCCGAGATAGCCGTCGAACTGCTTCAGGTTCCAACCAATGCGGCTGCGAACCTCGACAATCCCCAGATCGATGTCCAGCGCGTTCGGGCCCGGGTCCGAGTCGTGGCCATGCGGCTGCATCGGGATGTGCACCAGCAGTTCGTGCCCGCGCTGGCGGGCGAGCGCGGTCTGCTCGTCGAGTTCGGTGGCGTATGGCAGGAAGGCGAGCGTAACCGCCGACGGCAGCTCGATGGCGCGGCGGGCGCGGTGCTTGTCGATGCCGAGGTCGTCGAGCACGATCGCGATCATCGGCCGACCCTCGGCCGGCTCGGCGGCCGCCGCGAACCGGCGCCAGGCCGGCTGTTGGTCGGACGGCAACGCCAAGGCTGGCGGCGGCGACTGGACGACGTCGACAACCGGTTCCTGTCGGACGGCGGCAACCTGACCCCGGTCGGAAGCCTGCCCTCGGTCGGAAGCCTGCCCCCGATCGGAAACCTGGGGTGGCGACGAAGACCGCGCAACAGGCGAGCTCGCCGTCAGCCGTGGCAACGGAACCGCCGGGGCGGTATACGCCGGCGACGCCATGGCGACCGTCGGCCGCGCGCCTGCACCGGCACCGGGCGCTTGCGTCAGCGGCGCTTCGCCGGCTGGCCGGGCGATCCAGGCGCCGAGCGCGATTCCGGTGCCGAACAGCACGACCGCACCAGTCAGCGCCAGCGCCGCGCGCCGCCACACCGTGCGCGCCGGCTTCGATCGTCGATGGGCGTTATGCGAGCCCGATCGCCTCGCCATGCTTGCCGCTTCCGTGCCGATGATCAGGTTGATAAGGTAGCGTCATCTCGTTGCTGCGCAATGTTAACAAACTTTAGCAAGACGCTGAAATGTTTCTTCTGATCGATAACTACGACAGCTTCACCTACAACCTGTACCACTTCCTCGGGGAACTCGGTGCGCGGTTCGAGGTGCATCGCAACGACCGGATCACCGTCGACGAGATCGAGGCGATGGACCCGCAGGGCATCGTGATCTCGCCGGGTCCGAACGATCCGGACCGTGCCGGCATCTGCGTCGAGTTGGTCGAACGGCTGGCGCCCAAGGTTCCGATGCTTGGCGTCTGCCTCGGCCATCAGGCCATGGGACAGGTGTTTGGCGGCAAGGTCGAGCGGGGCCCGGTGCCGATGCACGGCAAGGTCTCGACGGTGCACACCGACGGCCAGGGCCTGTTCGAGGGCCTGCCCCGCAGCTTCGAGGTTACCCGGTATCACTCGCTGGTCGTGGGCGACGAGCGATGGCCGAGCGTGCTGAACAAGACGGCCTGGACCGACGACGGGGTCATCATGGGGCTGAAGCACCGTGAGTACCCGTGCTGGGGCGTCCAGTTCCATCCGGAGAGCATCGCTTCCGAGCATGGCCACCGACTGCTTGCCAACTTCCTGCGTCTCGCCGGCTTCAACGGTGCCCCGATCCAGCCCATCGAGGAGATCGAGGCGCGCCTGAAGCGGACCGGGACCGACGGCTGAAGACGAAAATGACCGGTGACATCCAGGATATGAAGGCGCTGCTCGCCCGCGTGGCGGATGGCGGCACGCTGACCGAGGCCGAGGCCGAACTGGCCTTCGACATCATCATGTCGGGCAACGCCACACCGTCGCAGATGGGTGGCTTCCTGATGGCGCTCAGGGTGCGCGGCGAGACGGTGGAGGAGATCACCGGCGCCGCCCGCACCATGCGGGCCAAAATGCTACGCATCCCGACCCCGGCCGGTGCGGTCGACACCGTCGGTACCGGCGGCGACGGCGCCAAGACCTACAATATCTCGACCGCCGCCGCCTTCGTGGTGGCCGGCGCCGGCGTGGTGGTCGCCAAGCACGGCAACCGGGCCTTGTCGTCGCGGGCCGGCGCCGCCGACGTGCTCACCCACCTCGGCGTCAACATCGACTGCGACATGACCCTGGTGCAGGCCGCCCTCGACGAGGCCGGGATCTGCTTCTTCATGGCGCCACGCCACCACAGCGCCATGCGCCATGTCGGCGGTACCCGGGTCGAGCTCGGCACCCGGACGATCTTCAACATCCTCGGACCGCTGTCCAACCCCGGCGGGGTGAAGCGCCAGCTGATCGGCGTGTTCTCCAAGGACTGGGTGGTGCCGATGGCCGAGACCCTGCTCAAACTCGGCTCCGAGCGGGCCTGGGTGATGCATGGCGACGGCCTGGACGAGATCACCACCACCGGGGTCACGACGGTCGCCTCGCTGCAGGACGGCCGGATCGAGACCTTCGAGATCACGCCGGAGGAGGTCGGCCTGCCGCGCGCCACCATCGACCAGGTCCGGGGCGGCGATCCGGAACACAACGCCACGGCCCTGCGGGCGGTGCTCGACGGCGTCCCGGGTCCGTACCGCGACATCGTGCTGATGAACGCCGCCGGTGCCCTGATCATCGCCGGCCGGACGACCGACATGCGCAGCGGCGTCGCCATGGCGGCCGAGGCGTTGGACAGCGGTAGGGCGAAGGCCAAGCTGGACGCCCTGGTGACCGTCACCAACCGGGCCGTACCGGCATGAGCGCAACGCTGGCCAACCCCGCTCCGGCCAAGGACGTGCTGGCCGAGATCTGCGCCCACAAGCGCACCGAGATCGCCACCCGCAAGGCGGCACGCCCGTTGGCCGAGGTCGAGGCCGCGGCACGCCTGGCCAGCGCTCCCCGCGGCTTCGCGGCGGCGCTGCGGCAGGCATCCGCGAGCGGCTACGGGCTGATCGCCGAGATCAAGAAGGCGTCGCCGTCGAAAGGCCTGATCCGTGCCGACTTCGATCCGCCGTCGCTGGCACGCGCCTACGCCGCCGGCGGTGCTACCTGCCTGTCCGTGCTGACCGACGAGAAATACTTCCAGGGTTCCGACGACCATCTGGTCGCCGCCCGTGCGGCGACCGCGCTGCCGGCCCTGCGCAAGGACTTCATGCTCGACCCCTGGCAGGTCCCGGAGGCCCGGGCTCTCGGGGCCGACTGCATCCTGGTCATCATGGCCGCGTTGTCGGACGCCCAGGCCCTCGAGCTCGAGGACGCCGCACGATCCTGGGGCATGGACGTGCTGGTTGAGGTCCACGACGCCGCCGAACTCGACCGGGCGCTGGCCCTGAAGTCGCCGCTGCTCGGGATCAACAACCGCAACCTCAAGACCATGAAGACCGACCTCGCCACCACCGAGGCGCTGGCGGCGCGGGTGCCCGCCGACCGCATGCTGGTGGCCGAGAGCGGTCTCAACCACCCGGCGGACCTGGCCCGCATGGCGAAGATCGGCGCGCGCTGCTTCCTGGTCGGCGAGTCGCTGATGCGGCAACCTGACGTGGCCGCGGCCACCCGCGCCCTGCTGGCCGATCCGATCGGCGCCGTCGCCTGACCCCACCCCCGACCCTCGCACGGATGCCATGAGCGACCTGACCCATTTCGACGCCGCCGGCCACGCCCGGATGGTCGACGTCGGCAGCAAGGAGGAAACCGAGCGAACCGCGACCGCACGCGGCTCGGTGTACTGCACGGCCGACACTATCGCGCTGATCCGCAGCGGCGGGGTCAAGAAGGGCGACGTGCTGTCGGTGGCCCGGTTGGCGGGGATCATGGGCGCCAAGCGGACCCCCGACCTGATCCCGTTGTGCCATCCGCTCGCCCTCACCTCGGTGGCGGTCGAACTCGGTATCGACGACGCCCGCAACGCGGTCGATATCGAGGCGACCTGCCGCCTGAAGGGCCGCACCGGGGTCGAGATGGAGGCCCTGACCGCGGTTTCGGTGGCGGCACTCACCGTCTACGACATGGTCAAGGCGGTCGATCGCAGCATGCGGATCGCTGACATCCGGCTGGTGCACAAGGCCGGCGGCAAGTCGGGGGACTACCGTGGCGAATGACCTGCTGCCCGTCGAGGAGGCGCTCGAGCGGATCCTGAGCGCGCTGGCACCACTGCCGGCGGAATTCGTGCCGGTGTCCCAGGCGCTCGGTCGGGTCGCCGCCGAGCCGATCCGGGCACGCCGCACCCAGCCGCCGGTGGCGGTCTCGGCGATGGACGGATACGCGGTCCGGGCGGCCGACGTCGCCACCGTGCCAGCTACCCTGCGTCGGGTCGGTGCGGCGCCGGCCGGCGGCGGCTATGCCGGGACCATCGGCACCGGCGAGGCAGTCCGGATCTTCACCGGTGGCCCGGTACCGGACGGCGCCGACGCCATCGTGCTGCAGGAGGACGTCGACGCCTCCGCCGAGGAGGACGGCGCCGAGATCGTGGTGCGCGAGGGAGCGACGGCCGGGACCTTCGTGCGCCCGGCCGGACTCGACTTCAAGACCGGCGATGTCGGGGTTCCGACCGGCCGCCGGCTGACCGCCCGCGATATCGGTCTCGCCGCCGCCATGAACGTGCCGTGGATCGCCGTCGTCCGGCGCCCGCGGGTGGCCATCCTGTCGACCGGCGACGAGATCGTCAGGCCCGGCGAGCTCGACGACCCGACCAGCATCGTGTCGTCGAACGCCTACGCCCTGGCCGCGGTGGTACGCGCCGTCGGCGGTGAGGCCATCGACCTCGGCATCGCCCCGGACGACCGTGATGCCCTGCGGGCGCTGGCCGCCGGCGCGCGCGGCGCCGATCTGCTGGTGACCAGCGGCGGCGCCTCGGTCGGCAGCCACGACCTGGTGCAGGAAGCGCTCGGCGACGGTTCGATGGGCGCCGACGCCCTCAAGATCGGCTTTTGGAAGATTGCCATGCGCCCCGGCAAGCCCTTGATATTCGGGCATCTCGGCGCGGTCCCGATGCTCGGACTTCCGGGCAACCCGGTGTCCACCATGGTCTGCGCGACCGTGTTCCTGCGCCCGGCGCTGGAACGCATGCTCGGGCTCGCGCCAGCAGGCCCGGCGGCCCTGGCCGAGGCGGTTCTCGCCGTCGACCTGATGCCGAACGATCGCCGCCAGGACTACATGCGGGCGACGTCCGAGCCGGGCCCCGGCGGCCGGCGCCTGGTCACCCCTTTCGTGCGCCAGGACAGTTCGATGATGTCCCGGCTCGCCGAAGCCGATTGTCTGGTGGTGCGTCCGCCGCATGACCCGGCGCGCAGTCGCGGCGACACGGTCGCCATACTGCCGCTCGATTCCGGATTCCTCTCGATCTGAGACGAAATCGCCGAACCTGTCCCCAGGATCTTGAATTTCCTTGACCCATCATGGGACCAAAAGTAGAACATCGATCCATGTACCGTTTTTGTTCGCGTCGTCAGGCGACGTGACCGGCCGGGAGACAGAGGCGATGCTCACCAAGAAGCAACATGAGTTGCTGGCCTTCATTCAGAAGCGGATCGAGGAGACTGGCGTGTCGCCATCCTTCGACGAGATGAAGGACGCGCTCGACCTCAAGTCGAAGTCCGGTATCCACCGGCTGATTACGGCGCTGGAGGAACGCGGCTTCATCCGTCGTCTCGCCCACCGGGCCCGCGCCCTAGAGGTGCTGCGCACCGCCGAGCAGTTGTCGGCGCGCACCGCCCGCCCGGACCGGCCGGCTCCCCGCGGCTTCGCCCCTAACGTCATCCCCGGGAACTTTCCGTTCCGGGGCGAACCACCGGTGCCGGCCCCGATCCCGGGCGAAGGCCCCGAGAGCGTGGAGCTACCGCTGTACGGACGGATTGCCGCCGGCACGCCGATCGAGGCGCTGCGCGATCCGTCGAACTCGGTCGCGGTTCCGGCATCGATGCTGACGGGTGGCGACCACTATGCCCTGGAAGTTGCCGGGGATTCGATGGTCGACGCGGGCATCCTGGATGGCGACACCGTCATCATCCGGCAATGCGACAGCGCCGAGAACGGCTCGATCGTGGTGGCGCTGGTGGACAACCAGGAAGCGACCCTGAAGCGGCTCCGCCGCAAGGGCCACTCAATCGCCCTGGAGCCGGCGAACCCGGCCTACGAGACGCGGATTTTCGGTCCGGACCGGGTCAAGGTCCAGGGCAAGCTCGTCGGCCTGCTCAGGCAGTATTGATCGAGATCAGGCGAGTTGGGGGCGTCCGAACAGCTTGCTGAGATCTGCCAGAACGACATCCGGCTGATTGCGGCGCGACGCCTCGATCATCCGTGAGCGCTCGACATGCGCAAGTTCGATCGCATTGCTGCGGATCTGCTTTCGGTTGGTTACCGAGATCTGCTGGAACATCGTGCTCGCCCAGCGGTCCTTGCTCTGATCTTCCGCCCGTCCGGCCTGAACGACCGCGACGTAGGCGAGATTCCGCCGGCCGACGACGTCGGCGACAGCGTCTCCCAGGATCGTGAAGCTCCGCTGACGAAGCGTATCCGACATTCCTAATCCTCCCCAAATCCCATCTTATCCGCCGCCCCCCGGAAGTGGACGGAAGCTTATACATTGGATTTGCGATAGATTCCAGTTTCACTCACGATTTATTTACCCTTCGTCGTTGCTGGGAGCGGGACGACCCACGGTCGAAGGCCGCGATTCTCCGCGACCGTGTGCAGGCGAACACCGTCCGTGCCCATCCAGACCGCCAAGGCGCCGCCGTGCCTAAGGGCGCCCCGGTCGATCACCGACGCACCGCCGCGCCCGCATCCCTGGCGAAGCCGGACAGCGGTCACGATCAGGTCGGCCCGCAGGCAGTCCTCAAGCGCCGCCTCCGGCGATGTGGGCATCGCCAGCAGCCGGCCGCGAAGTCGAAGCACGCAACCGAAGCCGTCGCATCCGAAGCCTTCGGGAGCGGCCGCTCCCTCGAGCCCATCCGCCGCCACGAAGCCGGTGGCCGGTTCGCCGCCCCAGCGGCGCTCCCAGGCGGCGCGCTGGAAACGGTTTCCGGTCGCGCTGGAGACCGCCCAGCCGAGCCCGGGTATCCGGACCGCAGACAAGCTGCCGTCGGCGGCAAACAGGGCATCAGGAGGGGTTTCCATGGCAGCCAGCAGCAGGCCAGCGGCGATGCAGCCGATCCCGAGCCAGCGCAAGGCGCTGCGCCATAGTCCCAGCCACAGCCCGCCAATTGCGAGCGCGACCAGGGGACCGGTCCCGAGTGCCGGCACACCAATGGCGGTCATCGGCCCCTGCGCCGCGAGTTCGGCAGCCCACAACGTCGCTTCGATGCCCCATCCCATCACCCGCAGCGGCGCACCCTCCCAGCCGACCGGCATGGCGACCAGCGCGGCAACTCCCGCCGGCATGGTGACGAAGGCCGTCAGCGGCACCGCGACCAGGTTGGCGACCGATCCGAGCAGCGGAACCTGCTGAAAGTGATGCGCGACCACCGGCGCCGTCACCAGCGACGCCACCAGCGACGTCGCGGCCACGCCGCCGACATAGCCGACCAGGCGCCGCAGCATCCCGAGCGCTCCGTGGAACCGACGGCGGCGCGAGCGGGCAAACGCCTCCCACGCGGCTATCAGCGCGGTGACGGCGGCGAACGACAGCTGAAAGCTGGGGCCGGTCAATGTCTCCGGGGCGATCGCCAGGACCGCCGCCGCCGCCCACGCGACGAGGTGCAGGCTGATCGCCTCCCGGTCGAGGAGCACCGCCACCAGGATCAGGCCGGTCATCAGGAAGGCCCGCTGCGTCGGGACCGGCGCGCCCGCCAGCAGCAGGTAGAGGGCCGCCGCCACCAGGGCAGCCGCCGCCGCCCATTTCTTCACCGGCCGGCGCAACGCCACAGCCGGCCACGCCGCCATCGCGAACCGCAGCGACGCATAGACGGTGCCGGCGACCAGCCCCATGTGCAGCCCGGAGATCGCCAGCAGATGGGCAAGTCCGGTCTCGCGGAACGTCTCGGCCGTCGGTTCGTCTATACCGGCCCGGTCGCCGACGAGCATGGCCGCCGCGACCGCGCCGGCCGGGCCCGGAAGGACGTTTCGGATCCGCCCGGCCACTGCCGTCCGGACGCGGTCGACCGCCCCCCACAGACTGGCCGCGCCGCCGGTCGGGGCCCGGTCCAGCAGTTCGATCGGGCCGACCGCGAACCCGACCGCGCCGATCCCGCGGAAGAACGCATCGCGCTGGAAATCGTAGGCTCCCGGCGCCACCGGCGGCGACGGCGGGCGCAGGCTGGCCCGCACCCGGACCCGGTCGCCGGCACGCAGGCCCTCCAGCACGCTGCCCGGACGCCGCCCGGCGACGGCGATCCGCACCGCACCGGGTGTCCGGTCGATCCCCGCGGCTTGCATCGAGACGAGGTCGACCAAGGTGAGACGCCAGCCCGCCGGTCGTCGCTCGACCACCGACACACGCCCGGTCACGGTCGCCCAGGACTCGCGCTCCAGCATCACGGTGGCGATCGACCACGTGCGCAGTTGCGCGGCCGTGAAACCCAGCGCGGCAGCGACCAGCAGCAGCGAAAGCCATGCCGGAAGCACGTGGCGGCGGACCAGGAGTGCCGCCAACGTCGCGGCAGCCGTCATCGCCAGACCGACTGCCACAGGCGGCTCGACCGTCAGGGAGAAATAGCCCCCGATCCCGCCCGCGAGCGCCACCGGCAACCAGAGCACACGGCGCGACCCTTCCTCACGGACAAGGCCGGTAAAACGGTGACGCGGCCGCAGCGAACCGCCGGTCGAGGCGGCCAGCGGTCGCGGGAAATCGAGGCGGCCCGGGGCGGCGGTCGTTCGCCTCACAACCGACGTTGTGCTATTCACCTCCCGCCCTCCCGCCGGGTGGGCGCGATCGACGCCGATCGTACGTACCCGAAATGCGACACGAGCCGCGCCTCATGACCGTCGTCACCCGCTTCGCACCGTCGCCGACCGGCTTCCTGCACATCGGCGGAGCCCGCACCGCGTTGTTCAACTGGCTGTTCGCCCGGCATCACGGCGGGAGTTACCGCCTGCGCATCGAGGATACCGACCGTCAGCGCTCCACTAAGGAAGCCGTAGACGCGATCCTCGACGGCCTCTCCTGGCTGGGCCTGCAGGGCGACGGCGAGATCGTGTTGCAGTCCGAACGCGCCGCGCGCCATGCCGCGGTCGCGCTCGCCCTGCTCGAGCAGGGCAAGGCCTACCGCTGCTATTGCACACCGGAGGAACTGACGGAGATGCGCGAGCGGGCGCGCGCCGAGGGCCGCTCGATCCGCTACGACGGCCGCTGGCGCGACCGCGATCCGTCCGAAGCGCCCGCCGGTGTCGAACCGGTGATCCGCATCAAGGCGCCGCTGGAAGGCGAAATGACGATCCACGACGCCGTCCAGGGCGCCGTCACCGTCCCGCACGCGCAGCTCGACGACATGATCCTGCTGCGCGCCGACGGCTCGCCGACCTATATGCATTCGGTCGTGGTCGACGACCACGACATGGCCGTGACCCATGTCATCCGGGGCGACGATCACCTCAACAACGCCTTCCGGCAGGCCCTGATATTTCAGGCCATGGGCTGGGACCTCCCGGTGTTCGCGCATCTGCCGCTGATCCACGGACCCGACGGCGCCAAGTTCTCCAAACGCCACGGCGCGCTCGGCGTCGACGCCTACCGGGACATGGGCTACCTGCCGGAGGCGCTGCGGAACTACCTGTTGCGGCTCAGCTGGAGCCATGGCGACGACGAGATCATCTCGACCGAGCAGGCAGTCGAGTGGTTCGACCTCGACAAGGTCGGGCAATCGGCGGCGCGCTTCGACTATGCCAGGCTGGAGAGCCTGAACGGCCACTACATCCGGGAGGCCGACGACGAACGGCTGAGCGGGCTGGTCGCCGAGCGTCTGGCCGCCGATCCGGCGTTGACCATCGACGACGAGGCCAGGCGCCGGCTGCGCGCCGGGATGCCCGGTCTCAAGCCGCGGGCGAAGACCCTCGTCGATCTCGCCGACAACGCCCGGTTCTATGTCGCCGAGGTGCCGATCCCGATAGAACCGAAGGCGGCGGTACTGCTCGACGACGCCGGCCTTGCGGCGCTCGCCGCTCTTGCACCGCACCTAAACAGCCTTAAGTCATTCGATGAGCACGCCGTCGAGGACGCCGTGCGCCGATTTGCCGAAGAACATGCCCTGAAGCTCGGGAAAGTGGCCCAGCCACTGCGGGCGGCGATCACCGGATCCGCCGCCTCGCCCGGCATCTTCGAAGTGCTCGCGGTGCTCGGGAAAGCCGAGTCGCTGCGCCGCATCGAGGCAGTTTGCGCAGTGCACACTAACGGCTAAGATCCACGCCCGGCCCGGCGGACCCCCGCGGTACCACGCCGAAGGCCGTACGAGACACAGGGGACGGATACCATGACGCAGAGCAACGCCGGGACCTTCACGCTGACCGACGACGCCACCGGACAGTCCTACAAGCTGCCGGTCATCAAGGGCACGATCGGTCCGAGCGTAATCGACGTGCGCAAGCTGTATGCCGAGACCGGACACTTCACCTACGATCCGGGCTTCACCTCGACGGGTTCTTGCGAGTCGGCGCTGACCTACATCGACGGCGACGAAGGCATCCTGCTGCACCGCGGCTACTCGATCGAGGACCTCGCCGAGAAGTCCGATTTCCTGGATGTCGCCTACCTGCTGCTGTACGGCGACCTGCCGGACAAGGGCCAGAAGAAGAAGTTCGACCGCGACGTGACCTATCACACGATGGTTCACGAACAGCTCAGCAACTTCTACCGTGGCTTCCGTCGGGACGCGCATCCGATGGCCGTTCTTTGCGGCGTAATCGGCGCCCTGTCGGCGTTCTACCACGACTCCCTCGACATCCATGACGAACACCAGCGGATGGTCGCCTCGTTCCGGCTGGTCGCCAAGATGCCGACGATCGCCGCCATGGCCTACAAGTACTCGGTCGGCCAGCCGTTCAACTACCCGCGCAACGACCTGTCATACGCCGAGAACTTCCTGAACATGATGTTCTCGGTGCCGGCGGAGCCCTACAAGATCAGCCCGACGGTCGCGCGGGCGATGGATCGGATCCTGATCCTGCATGCCGACCACGAGCAGAATGCGTCGACCTCCACGGTGCGGCTGTCGGGTTCGTCCGGCGCCAATCCGTTCGCCTGCATCGCCGCCGGCATCGCCTCGCTGTGGGGCCCGGCGCATGGCGGGGCCAACGAGGCCGTGCTGAACATGCTTCAGGAGATCGGCCACAAGGACAACATCAACGAGTTCCTCAAGCGCGCCAAGGACAAGGACGACCCGTTCCGTCTGATGGGCTTCGGCCACCGGGTCTACAAGAACTACGACCCGCGCGCCAAGGTGATGCAGAAGTCCTGCCACGAGGTCCTGGCCGAGCTCGACCTGGACGATCCGCTGCTCGATCTGGCGATGGAGCTCGAGAAGATCGCTCTGGAGGACGAGTACTTCGTCGACCGCAAGCTGTTCCCGAACGTCGACTTCTACTCGGGGATCGTGCTGAAGGCGCTGGGCTTCCCGACCTCGATGTTCACCGTGCTGTTCGCGGTCGCCCGCACCGTCGGCTGGGTCGCGCAATGGAAGGAGATGATCGAGGAACCGGGCCAGAAGATCGGCCGGCCCCGCCAGCTCTACACCGGCCCGCAGCGGCGCGACTACGTGTCGCTCGACAAGCGCTGACGGAACCGGCGCGTCCCGGGACGATCGAGGGCGGCCCCGGGGCCGCCCTCATGCTTTCCGGTCGACGGGGTTTGCCTCAGCGCTGCGTACCGAACGGGCCGAGGCCGGCGACCTGCAGCACCGTCCTCGCGGCACGGTCCGCCGGATTCTCGCCGTCGGCCATCAGCAGGCCCCGGACCGCCTCGCTGGCCGCCCCTTGCTCGGCCCGGGCCCGCGGGTCGTCGAACAGTCGTTCGACCGCCACGGTCAGCCGGTCGGGCGTGCACTCGTCCTGGATGAACTGCGGGATCACCCGTCGCCCCAGCAACTTGTTGGTCAGTACGATCGCCTCGGGGTCTATCAGCCGTCGGGCAATCGCCGCCGAGATCCCGTTCACGCGGTAGGCGACCACGGTCGGCACGCCGGCCAGGGTCAGTTCGAGGGACACGGTGCCGGACGCCGCCAGCGCCACCGTGCAGGCCGCGAAGGCGTCGTATTTGTAGCGCGGATCCGGAACCACCGTCACCGGTGCGCGCCAGTCCTTGGTCTCCTCCCTGACCGCATCTGCGACCAGCGGCACGGTCGGGACCACGACCTGCAGCGACTGGTATCGGCCGGCGAGCCGCGCCACAACCTCCCGGAACACCGGCAGCAGGCGCTTGACCTCGCCGGGGCGGCTGCCGGGCATCACGCCGAGCACCGGGGCCCCCTTCGGCAGCCGGAAGCGGCCGCGGAACGCCGCTCCATTTCCGGCCGGTTGTCCGGCCGCCGGGTGCCCCACGAACGTGGTCGCCAGGCCATGTGCCTCGAAATACGGCGGCTCGAACGGGAACAGCGTCATCAGGTGGTCGAGGTGCCGGGCAATCGCCTCTGCGCGCCCGGGTCGCCAGGCCCAGACCGTGGGCGGCACCCAGTGGATCAGCTTCGGTCCCTGTCCGCCGGCCTTGGCCCGCTGCCGGTACAGGCGCTTCTGGACCCGCATGGTGAAGGCCTTGGAGTCGATCGACACGACCGCCGCCGGATGGCGTTCCCAGGCATCGTCCGCCGTCTGCCAGACCCGCCGCAGCAGCTTCGGAGCCTTCGGCAGGATCTCGACGATCCCCATCACCGCCATCTCGGAAATCGGGAACAGACTGTCGAGGCCCTCTGCGATCATGGCGTCGCCACCCAGGCCGGCGAACCGGACCCGGCCGTCGGTGATGGTGCGGAGCGACCGCATCAGGCCGGCACCAAGGACATCCCCCGAGGCTTCGCCTGCCATCAGGTAGATCAGCGGCGAGTCATCGTCACTCATGTCGGGTCCGTGAAGCGCCGTGCCACCAGGAACAGGCCGGTCCGCTCGACAGCGCGTACGGTCGACTCCCGATCGACGACCAGGGTCGCGCCGGCCTCGATCGCAATTCCCCTGAACCCGGCGGCAGCGGCTGCCGCCACCGTCGCCTCCCCGATCGTCGGGCGGTCGGCGCGATGCTCTTGGCCCGGCTTGCTGCCCTTGACCAGCACGGGCCCCGGCCCGCTCCTCCGCAATTCACCTGCCCGGGTGATCATGGCGTCGGTTCCCTCGATAGCCTCGACGGCGAGAACCAGTCCTTCCTGGACCGCGACCGCCTGTCCGATGTCCGCGATCCCGACTGCCTGCAAGGTGACGATTCCACGGGCGACGTCACGCTCGTCGTCGACATCGAGCGGACGTCCGGCCTGCATCCCGTCCGGCGCCAGATAGCCCCCGAGGATGTCCTCGACGCCGACCACCGTAAACCCGTCGCGCTCGATCTCCTCCACGATCACCGACAGCAGCCCGTCGTCGCCGAACACCCGGCTGCCGGCCTTGGCGAGCGCCGACATCGAGCGGAAGTCCAGCGAAAGCGATGAGAGGGTGGGTCGGCGCATCGGGCCGGCCATCACGACGGTTGAGCAGCCGGCTTCGCGAAGCGCGCGCAGCGCCGCGTTGGTCTGTCCGAGCTTCAACCAGACATGCGGCAGGCCCTCGACCGCCGCCACGTCAGTATGACCCTCGAACGCGACGACGAACACGGACCGGCCAGCGGCGGCCGCGGTTTCCGCGATGCGCCGGGGCAGGACTCCGCCCCCCGCGACAATACCGAGCCCGCTCATGTCCGCCTCAGACTTCGCCGCCATCCCCTGGCTGGCAGATCTTGCGCGAGGAATCCTCGCGGATGAAGCCGACGATCTCCACCACCGGCGCGCAGTCGGCGAACTCCTCGGCGACTTCCTGCAGACGTTCCATGAACGTCCCCTCGCTGGCGAACAGCAGGCGATAGGCTTTGCGCACGCTGTTGATGTCCTCGCGGCTGTAGCCTCGACGCTTCATTCCGATGATGTTGATGCCCGACAGTCTTGCCCGGTCGCCCATGACCGAGCCGAACGGGATCACGTCGCGCTCAACGCCGGTCACGCCACCGACCATGGCATTGTGGCCGATCCGGACGAACTGGTGGACCGCCGAGAGGCCGCCCAGCACGGCAAAGTCGTCGACCCGGACATGGCCCGCCAGCGTGGCGTTGTTGGCCATGATCACGCCATTGCCGACGTCGCAGTCGTGGCCGACATGGGTTCCGACCATGAGCAGGCAACGATCGCCGACCCTGGTCACCATGCCGCCACCCTCGGTTCCAGGGTTCAACGTCGCGTGCTCGCGGATCACGGTCTGGCTGCCGATGACCAGTTCCGATGGCTCGCCCCGGTATTTCAGGTCCTGCGGGCGCAAGCCGACGCTGGCGAACGGGAACACCTCGGAGCGGGCCCCGATGCGGGTACGCCCGTCGATGACCACATGGCTGTGCACCACGCAGTCCTCGGCCAGCACGACCTGCGACCCGATGACCGAGTACGGGCCGATCCGGACGCCATCACCCAGCTCGGCGCCGGCATCGACGACGGCGGTCTCATGGATTTCGCGCGCCACGCAGCGTCTCCGATTCAGGCGTCGAGGATCATCGCGGAATAGGTCGCCTCGGCGACCAGCGTCCCGCCAACCCGTGCCTCCCCCTGGAATTTCCATACCGGTCCGCGATTGCGCACCTTGCGGACATGCACCTTCATCTGGTCTCCGGGCACCACCGGCTTGCGGAAGCGGGCGTTGTCCACGGTCATGAAGTAGACCAGCTTGCCCTCGGAGTCCGGACCGAGGGTCGCAACGACCAGGCAGCCAGCGGTCTGGGCCATCGACTCGATGATCAGCACGCCCGGCATCACCGGCCTTTGCGGAAAATGACCGGCGAAGAACGGCTCGTTGATGGAAACGTTCTTGATCCCGACGCAGCTGACGTCAGGGACCAGAGACTCCACACGGTCCACCATCAGGAACGGGTAGCGGTGCGGAATCAACTCCATCACCCGCATCACATCGATGTCGATTCCGGCTTCTGTCGCCGGGGCCGATTCCGCCTGACTCATTTCTCGACGCCTCACGTATCAACTTCGCTGCGTCGTCCCAATCGCTTGATGGCCGCGATCTGGCGGCGAAACTCGCGGATCGGAACGGCTGGCGCGCCGCCCACAGCAACACCGGCGGGCACGCTTCGGGTCACACCGGACATGGCCGCGATCTGGACTCCATCTCCGATTTCCAGATGCCCGGCTATCCCCACCTGACCGGCAAGGACCACGCGATCCCCAAGCCTTGTACTTCCCGAGATGCCGACCTGCGCGACGATGATGCAGCCGCGACCGACCACGACGTTGTGGCCTATCTGCACGAGATTATCAATCATGGTGCCACGCCCGATCACCGTATCCGGGCCGCTGCCCCGGTCGATCGTGGTGTTCGCGCCGACCTCGACATCGTCCTCGACGATCACCCGACCGAGCTGCGGCACCACGAACGGCCCCTCGGCATCCATCTCGAAGCCGAAGCCGGGTTGTCCGATCCGCGCGCCCGGATAGATGAAAACCCGCGACCCGATCCGTGCGTGGCTGACCGATGCGCCGGCACCGACCCGCGTCGATTCGCCGATCTCGACGGCATCACCGATGACCGCATTCGGACCGATCTCGCTACGGGTGCCAATCCGAACGCCGGCACCGATGACCGCACCGGGCGCAACCGACACCGCCTCCCCAAGCTCGGCGCTGGGGTCGACGACCGCAGACGCGTGAACGCCCGGCGACGCCGGCTCGAGCGGGTAGAAGGCCTGGCCGATGCGGGCGAAGTTGCGGCGCGGACGTTTGGACACCAGCAGCGGCAGTCCGGCCGGCGCCTGCTCGACGAATTCCGGCGCGACCAGACAGGCGCCGGCGCGGCAGGCCCGGAAATCCGCCAGATAGCGGCGGTTCTCGAGAAAGCTGAGATCGCCGGCGCCGGCACTGTCGAGCGCGGCCAGATCCGATATCCGCAGTTCGGGATCGGCCGCGCCGACCAGTTCGGCGCCGGTCATCGCTGCCAGTTCGGCGAGCGAGAACGGGCCTTTGGAGCGGAAGAACCGGGGGTCGGCCATCGCGCGGTTCCTGAATTCTATTGCAGGGCCGGCAGCTCGACCTTGACCGTCGGCAGCCGCTCGTTCAGACGCTGCAGCGTCTCGTCGGACACGTCCAGGGACTTTTCGGCGATGACGATCTGGCTCTTGAACAGCACCAGTTTGATGCCGCGCTGCTCGGCGATCTCCGCCACCACCGAGACCAGCGCCTTCCGCACCTCGTTCATCGCCTTGGCGAAGGCCTCGTCGAGATCCCGCTTGCGCACCTGAACCTGACGCTGCACCTCGGCCACCTTCGACTGGAACTCCCGGACCTTCTGCTGGTAGGCGTCCGGAGCCAGGATGGCACGCTGCTGGGCCAGATCCTGCTCGGCCTGACGCAACCGCTTCTCCTCGCCCGAGACTTCTCCCTGATAGGTACTGCGCCGGGCCTCGATCTGCTCGTGAATGGACCTGGCACCCTTGGCCTCCCGCATGATGCCCTGAACGTCGACCACGGCGATCGGCAGTTCGGACGGCCCGGCCGCAGCCTGTGCAACGGCCGGCCTTCCCGGTGCTGCAATGGATAGCAGGGCGGCCAACAGCGCCGCCGCAAGTCGGGCCGACATGTGCGGCCTCCTCAGAAACGTGTGCCGAAACTGAAGCGAAACAGTTCGGTCTTGTCGAAGCTTTCCTTCAGCACCGGCTCGGCCGCGTCAACCCGGATCCGCCCGAATGCCGTCACGAACTCGACGCCGAGGCCGACCGAGGCGCGGATCGAGTTCACGTCGCGTATCTCGACTCCGCTGGCATCGACATTCCACAGGCTGCCGACATCGCTGAACACATAGGCGCGCATGCCGAGATCCTCCGGCAGGCCGGTCGGGAACGTCAGCTCAACCGACCCGACATAGTACTGGTTGCCGCCCAACGCGTCGTCGGCGTCGACGTCGCGCGGGCCGATGCCAGCCTTATCGAAGCCACGGAAGCTGTCGCCACCGATGAAGAAGCGCTCGCCGATCGAGACATCCTGACCAATGCCGACGACGTAGCCGGCCTGGCCGAGGAACGCCAGTCCCCAAACCGTATCGAACGGAATGTAGTAGGCGCCTTTCGCTTTCAGACGCAGGAACCGCTCGTCGCCGCCGGCGCCCGCGATCTCCGTGGTGAACTGCCCGATATAGCCTTCGCGGGGATCGACCCGGTTGTCGCGCTTGTCATATGTCAGGGTCTGGCCGAACTGCGAGACCAATGTCTCGCCTTCCTGCTCCCGGATGAAGCGCGAGGCGTCAGAGTCCACGTCTTTGATCTCGGTGTTCTTCAGCGTGTAGTTGACGCTCTGCCGCAGGTCCGGCGCCAGTTCGTAGCCGGCGCGCAGCGAGCCGCCGGTCCTGACCTCGGAGTACGAACTCTCGTCGTAGTCGCGCTCGATACGGAACAGATCGAAGCCCGCGGAGACGTCTCGGCCGAGGAAGTATGGCTCGGTGAACGAGATGTCGTATTCGGTCGAGCTTGCCGAGCCCGAGACTCCGAACCGCAGGTCTTGGCCACGGCCAAGCAGGTTGCGCTCGCGAATACCGATGTCTCCGATCACCGCGTCGACCGACGAGTATCCGATGCCGAACGAGATTTCTCCGGTCGGCTGCTCCTCGACTTCCACCAGGATGTTGGTGCGGTCGGGCGCCGAGCCCTCGGCGTTGGTGACCTTCACGTTCCGGAAGAAGCCCAGGTTCCGGATTCGACGCTCGGAGCGCCGCATGTTGGAGACGTTGAAGGCGTCGCCCTCGACCAGGTTCATCTCGCGCCGGATGACACGGTCGAGCGTCCGGATGTTGCCGATGATATCGATCCGCTCGACGAAGACTTTGCTGGCCTCGCCGATCTGATAGGTGATGTCGATGGTCTCGGACTCGGGATGCCGATCGACCCGGGGCCGGACGTCGACGAAGGCATAACCCTGGTTGCCGAGCTTGTCGGTAACCGCGTCGACCGACTCGTCCACCTTGGCGGAATTGTAGCGATCGCCGGTCTCGGACACCACCAGCCCCTCGAGGTCCTGGTCGGTAACGCGCGGCAACGCGATGTCGAAGGCGATCTTGCCGAAGTTGTAGGGCTTGCCCTCCTCGACCGTGAAGGTCACGACGAAAGCCTCGCGGTTCGGCGTCAGCTCTGCGACCGCCGAGAGCACCTGGAAGTCGGCATAGCCGCTCTCGAGGTAGAACCGGCGAAGCAGCTCGCGATCGAAGCTCAGGCGGTCGGGGTCGTAGGTGTCGGCGTTGCTCAGGAACCGATAGAACGCATATTCCTTGGTCTGGATCACGCCGCGCAGGGTCGAATCGCTGAACCGCCTGTTGCCGATGATCGAGATCGTCTGCACCGGGGTGAGTTCGCCCTCGTCGATCTCGAACACCAGATCGACGCGGTTCTGTTCCTGCTGGATGACCTTCGGCTCGACGGTCACGCCGTAGCGGCCCGAACGCCGGTAGATCTCCACGACCCGCTGCACGTCCTGTTGCGCCCGGGTGCGGGTGAACACCACGCGCGGCCGAAGCTCGACCTCGCGGCTCAGCTCTTCGTCGTCGATGCGCTTGTTACCCTCGAACGCGATCCGATTGATGATCGGGTTCTCGACCACGTTCACGAGCAGGTCGTCGCCGCGGCGACGGATCGTCACGTCCGCGAACAGCCCGGTCGCGAACAACGCCTTCAGCGACCGGTCGAGCCGGTCCGGATCGAACAGATCGCCCGGCTGGATCAGCATGTACGAGCGAACCGTCCCCGGATCGATGCGCTGCGTCCCCTGCACCTCGATGTCAGATACCCGGCCGGCGCCGCTCTGGGCGCTTGCCGACCCACCGAAGAGCATCACGACCACGACGACGGCCGCCTGAACCAAAATCTTCATCGATGACGGCAAGAGCCGGCCCCCTGTCGGCGAATATGGTCGCGCTGGCACGCGCGGCGGCGACTATAGCCTTCGGCTCACGCGCCGCAAACCGAAGAAATCACAACCAATTACCCGAGCAACGTACCGATGTACTCGACCACATTGAGGTGGATCAGGTCGTTCCAGGTCACGAACAGCATCAAGGCGATCACCAGCGAGAGTCCCGCCATCGACGCCCATTCCTGGGCCCGCTCGCCGAGCGGGCGGCCGCGCAATGCCTCGATCGCGTAGAACAGCAGATGCCCGCCGTCGAGTACCGGGATCGGGAACAGGTTGATGAGGCCGAGGTTGATCGACAGCATCGCCATGAACCAGACGGTGGTCTCCCAGCCCCGCTGCGCGACATCGCCCGACAACTGTGCGATCCGCAGCGGCCCGCCCAGTTCCTCGGTTCCGCGGGTACCGGTGATGATCTGGCCGACCGCGTCGAGGGTCTGGCCGACGATCGACCAGGTTTCCGCAGTGGCAGCGCCGATCGCCGAGACCGGATCGAGATGCTCGATGCTGACCTGGTTGTTGCGCACACCGAGCTGGCCGAAGGTGTGCTGGGAGCCGAAGCGATCGGTCTCGGTCACCGCCGCCGGCGTCACCGTAAGCGGAAATCGGTTGCCGTCGCGCTCGATCACCATGCTGATCGGCTGTCCCGGGCGCTCGAATACCGCCCGCCGCAGGTCCTCGAACCGTGCGATCGCCGCACCGTCGGCCGAAACGAAGATGTCACCGTCCTTGATCCCGGCCTCGTCGGCGGCGGAACCGGCGACCACTTCGTCGGCCACGGGTGGCGCATATTGGCGACCCACGAAGGTATAGAGACCGGCAAGCAGCAGGATCGCGAACAGGAAGTTGGCGATCGGTCCCGCCGCCACGACCGCGGCGCGGGACCGCAATGGCTTGTGATGGAAGGAGCCGGCCCGCTCCGCCTCGCTCATCTTGTCGAGTCCGGTGCTGCCGACGCTCGACGGATCGGCGTCGCCGAACATCTTCACGTACCCGCCGAGCGGCAGCATCGAGATCTTCCAACGGGTGCCCGACCGCGCGGTCCAGCCGAACAGTTCGCGCCCGAATCCGATCGAGAACACCTCGACCCGGACTCCGGCCCGCCGGGCCACGAGGTAGTGGCCCATCTCGTGAACGAACACGAGCACGGTCAGAATGACAAGAAATGGAATTACGTAATCTACGAGCCCGGCCCACATGCCTTCGGTTTCCCCTGATTCGGCCTGTCCCCGCCCGCTTCCGGACGGAACTTAGTCCGCGGCGCCGGCCGACGCAACGCGTGGCGGCCGCGTCAAACTACCGTCGATGATCCCGATCGCGCAGTCGCGCGCGATACGGTCGCACTCAGTCACGGCATCGAGATCGGCCACGACCGACACCGGCAGCGTTTCGAGCACCGCCTCGACCACCGCCGCGATCTCGGTGAAGCCGATTCGGCGTGCCACGAACGCCGCTACCGCCGTCTCGTTGGCGGCGTTCAGCACCACCGGCGCCGACCCGCCGGCGCGTAGCGCCTCGCGTGCCAACCGTAACGCCGGGAACCGCACCGGGTCGGGAGCCTCGAACGACAGTTGTACCAGGGCGGCCAGGTCGAGGCGCGGGGTCGGCGTCGGCATCCGGTCCGGCCAGGCCAAGGCATAGGCGATCGGCGTCCGCATGTCCGGCGATCCGAGCTGCGCCAGCACCGAGCCGTCGACATAGGCGACCAGGCTGTGCACGACCGATTGCGGATGCACCAGGATATCGATGCGGTCCTCCGGCAGCCCGAACAGGTGGTGGGCCTCGATGAGCTCCAGCCCCTTGTTCATCATGGTCGCCGAATCGATCGAGATCTTCGGTCCCATCGACCAGTTCGGGTGCGCCAGCGCGGCCTCGACGCTCTTGGTCGCCATGGCCTCCCGCGACAGTGTCCGGAACGGGCCGCCCGAAGCCGTGAGGATGATCTTCTCGATCGTTGCCGGACGGTCCGCCGCAAACACCTGGAAGATCGCGTTGTGCTCGGAGTCGACCGGCAGGATCGTCGCCCCCGCCGCCCGCGCCACGGCCACGAACAGATCGCCGGCGCAGACCAGCGCCTCCTTGTTGGCAAGTGCCACCACCCGGCCCTGACGGAGCGCGGTCAGGGTCGGCGCGAGCCCCGCGGCCCCGACGATCGCCGCCATCGTCCAGTCGGTATCCCGGCGCGCCGCCTCGTCGACGGCCTCCGGCCCGGCCGCCGCTTCGATACCACTGCCACTGAGTGCCGCCTTCAACGCCGGCCAGGCCTGCTTGTCGGCGATCGCGACGAAGCCGGCCCGGGTGCGCTTCGCCTGCTCGGCCAGCAAGGTGGCGTTCGTCCCGGCCGCGAGCGCGACGACGCTGAACCGTTCCGGATGCCGCTCGATCAGGTCGAGGGTGCTGCAGCCGACCGAACCGGTCGATCCGAGGACGCTGACCCGGCGGCGCCGGTCGGCGGTCACCATTGCAGCACGCTCCGGCCGGTCAGGTGTACAGCCAGGGCCACCAGCGGCAGGACCGCAATCTGTCCGTCCACGCGGTCGAGAACGCCGCCGTGCCCGGGGATCAGCATGCTCGAGTCCTTGACCCGGAAGATCCGTTTCACCGCCGATTCCATAAGATCTCCGATCTGGGCGACAACCGCGAGCAGTGCAGCGATCGGCGCCAGCATCCAGGGATTGGCGCCCTCGACCAGGTTGGCGGCGACCAGCGCGCCCGCAACCGCCGCCGCGACGCCCCCGCCCAGCCCGGCCCAGGTCTTCGACGGGCTGACCGACGGCATCAGCTTCGGCCCGCCGATACTTCGGCCGGCCGCATACGCGCCGATGTCCGTCAGGACAACCGTCGACAGCGCCCATATCAGGGTTTCCAGGCCGAGCGGTGCGCCATCCCGCAGCCAAAGGATCGCGATCGCCGGCATGGCGATGCTGATGATCGCGACCGCCAGCCAGGGCGCACTGGGCAACCGCGTGAAACGGCCGAGCACGATGATCGCGAGGGCACCGACGATCGCCGCGGCGACACCTTCGTAGGGGCCCCGCAGCAGCATCCAGCCGAGCGAAAGCGCCGACATCGCGAACACCAGGCTGCGGGCCAGCACCCGCCCCGGGCGCGCGGCCACCAGGCTGCCCCACTCCCAGGCCATCAGGCCGCAGACCAGCGCTACGCCCAGTTGGAAGGCCGGTCCCCCGGCGAACACGGTGACCGCCGCCGCCGGAACCATGATCAGGGACGAAATCACCCGTAGCCGCAGGTCGCTGCGGCCGCTCTTCGGCGACGGGGTTCCGGTGCTCCCGGTCATCCGCTGCCCTGCCCGGTCGCCCGCCCGTAGCGTCGGTCGCGGCGCGCAAATTCGTCCAGGGCCGCCGCCAGGTGCGAGCGGTCGAAATCCGGCCACAGGACGTCCATGAAAAGGAATTCCGTGTATGCCAGCTGCCACAGCAGGAAGTTCGATATCCGCTTCTCGCCACTGGTCCGTATCAGCAGGTCGGGATCGGGCATGTAGACGGTGTCCAGCCGCGATGCGACCACCGCCTCGTCGATCGCGGCGGGATCCAGCCGGCCGGCCGCGACATCCTCGGCGATCCGACGCACGGCGCCGGTCAGCTCCCGGCGGCCGCCATAGCTCAACGCCACCGTCAGCACCATTCCGGCGTTGCCGGCGGTCAGTCGCTCGCCGTTCTCGATAAGGGTCACGATCTCGGCCGACAGCCGGGTACGGTCGCCGATGACCTGGAAGCGGATGCCGTCCTTGTGCAATTCGGCGATCTCACGCCGCAGGTAGAAGCGCAGCAACTCCATCAGGTCGCCGATCTCCTGGGCCGGCCGGCTCCAGTTCTCCGATGAGAATCCGAAGAGCGTCAGATAGCCGACACCGAGGTCGCCCGCCGCCTCGACAGCTCGGCGCACCGCCTTGGCTCCCTCGCGATGCCCGAAGGTCCGAGGCATGCCGCGCGCCCGCGCCCATCTGCCATTGCCGTCCATGATGACGGCAATATGCAGGGGCCGGTCGCCCCCCCCAAGCTGCGGCGCGGCATCGACCATCGGTCAGACCTGCATGATGTCCTTTTCCTTGGACGCCAACGCCTCGTCGATGGCCTTGACGTGCCGGTCGGTCAGCTCCTGGATCTCGTCCTCATAGAGCCGCTTGTCGTCCTGGCTGATATCGCTGTCCTTCTCCATCTTCTTCAGATGGTCCATGCCGTCGCGGCGCACGTTGCGGACCGCCACCCGGGCGCTCTCCGCGTATTTCGACGCCACCTTGACCAGTTCGGCCCGCCGCTCCTCCGAGAGGTCGGGGAGCGGTACCCGGATCAACTGGCCGTCCGACTGCGGGTTGAGGCCGAGGTCCGACTCGCGGATCGCCTTTTCGACCGCCTTGGCCATCGAGCGATCCCACACCTGGACGGAGATCATCCGCGGCTCGGGCACGCTGATGGTCGCGACCTGGTTCAACGGCATGCGGGCCCCGTAGGCCTCCACATGGATCGGCTCCAACAGACTGACTGAGGCGCGTCCGGTCCGCAGGCCGCCGAACTCGGTCTTGAGTGCGGTGACGGCCCCGTCCATGCGCCGTTCGATATCGTCGAGATCGAGGTCCGCCATGTCCCCTACTCCGTAATTATCGTGAACCGTCCCTTGCCCTGGACCACGTCGGCGAACGCGCCGTTATTGTGGATCGAGAACACCAGAATCGGAATGTTGTTCTCGCGCGCCAGCGAGATCGCCGACGCATCCATCACCTTAAGGTCATGACGCAGCAAGTCCATATAGGTCAGCTGCTCGTAGCGCTTGGCGTCCGGGACCTTCATGGGGTCGGCGTCGTAGACGCCATCGACCTTGGTGGCCTTCAGCAACGCCTTACACCCCATCTCCGATGCCCGCAGCGCGGCGGCCGTGTCGGTGGTGAAGAACGGGTTGCCGGTGCCGGAGGCGAAGATCACCACCCGGCCCTTCTCCATGTGGCGCATGGCACGGCGCCGGATATACGGCTCGCAGACCGCGGCGATCGGCAATGCCGAAAGGACCCGGGTCGGGATGCAGCGCCGTTCGAGCGCGCTCTGCATGGCGAGCGAGTTCATCACCGTCGCCAGCATGCCCATGTAGTCGCCGGTCGTCCGCTCCATGCCGGACGCCGCCGATGAAATGCCCCGGAAGATATTTCCGCCGCCGATGACCAGGCAGACCTCGATCCCGAGCGAATGCACCGACTCGATCTCGCCGGCCACCCGGTCGACCATTTCCGGATCGACGCCGTAGGCGAGATTGCCCATCAGCGCCTCGCCGGAGATCTTGAGCAGCACCCGGGAATAAGGCCCGGGCGCCACATTCTGGTCGGCCTCGGATTGGCCAACCTCGCATTGGCCAACCTCGGATTGGTCGGTCTCGGTTTGGTCGTTGTCGGAGCCCATCGCCCTTGTCCCTCCGGTCGCCGGCGGCCGCTCCTGTTCTACATCAACCCGCGAGTGCTGCCACTTCCGCCGCGAAGTCCGACTGCTCTTTCTCGATGCCCTCGCCGAGCTGCATCCGGACGAAGCCGGTCAGCGCGACCGGCGCGCCGGCATCCTTCGCCGCTGCCTCGATGACCTTGCGGATCTGGGTCTCGCCGTCGATCACGAAGGTCTGCTCGAGCAGCACGACCTCCTGGTAGAACTTGCGGACCCGCCCGTCGACCATCTTCTCGATGATGTTGTCGGGCTTGCCGGAGGCGCGCGCCTGCTCGACCAGCACCGCACGCTCCCGCTCGACCGAGGTCGGATCGAGATCGTCCGTGGACAGGCTCTGCGGGGCCGCCGCGGCGATGTGCATGGCGATCTGCTTGCCGAGCTCGGCAAGCTTCGCCTTGTCGCCGGTCGACTCCAGGGCCACCAGCACGCCGATCTTGCCGAGGCCCGGCCTGACGGCATTGTGCACATACGGGACCACCACGCCGTCGCCGACCGCGACCGACGCCGCACGGCGGATCGACATGTTCTCGCCGATCGTCGCGATGTTGTTGGTCAGCTCCTCGCCGACCGTCCGGTCGGTGCCCGGATAGGCAACACCCTTCAACGCCTCGACGTCGGTGCCTTTCTCCAGCACCAGCGAGGCCACGGTCTCGACGAACGCCTGGAAGCTGTCGTTCCGGGCCACGAAGTCGGTCTCGGAATTGACCTCGACGACGGCGCCCTTGGTTCCCTTCACCAGGACGCCGACCAAGCCCTCGGCCGCAACCCGGCCGGACTTCTTCGCCGCCGCCGCCAGACCCTTGGTCCGCAACCAGTCGATCGCCGCCTCGAGGTTCGCGTCAGTCTCGCTCAGCGCCTTCTTGCAATCCATCATGCCGGCGCCGGTCTTCTCGCGCAGTTCTTTCACAAGGGCTGCCGTAACCGCCATCGTTCTCATCCTCGTCGTTCGATATGGACGCCGGCGCCGACCCTCGGGCCGGCGCCGCTCTCATCCCTCAGTCGGCCGCGCTCAGGCGCTGGCCTGCTCGGCGGCCGTGTCCCCGGCGACCTTCTCCTCGGTCGGCGTCTCCACGGCGGCGGCCGCAGCGGCCGCCACAACAGCAGCGTCCGCAACAGCAGCCTCTGCCGCAACCGGCTCTTCGCCGGCGACCTCAGCCGCCAGGGCCGGTTCCGAAGGCGCCACGACGTTCTCGCCGACATCCGAGCCGGAAGCCATCATCTCGGCCTGCAGGCCATCGAGGACGGCACTCGCCACGAGTTCGCAGTACATCGATACCGCGCGCATGGCGTCGTCGTTGCCCGGGATCGGGAACTGCACGCCGTGCGGGTCGCAGTTGCTGTCGAGCACCGCAATCACCGGGATGCCGAGCTTGTTGGCCTCCTGGATCGCCAGGCTCTCCTTGTTCGTGTCGATCACGAACAGGATGTCCGGCAGACCGCCCATCTCCTTGATACCGCCGAGCGCGCGCTCCAGCTTCTCGCGCTCGCGGGTCAGGCCGAGGGTTTCCTTCTTGGTGAGGCCGACGGCCGCATTCGAATCGAGCTGCTCCTCGAGATCGCGCAGGCGCTTGATCGAGTGCGAGATCGTCTTCCAGTTCGTCAACATGCCGCCGAGCCAGCGGTGGTTGACGAAGTACTGGCCGGAACGCTTCGCCGCCTCGGCGATCATGTCGGCCGCCTGGCGCTTGGTGCCGACGAACAGCACCCGGCCACCCTTCGCAGTGGTGTCGCGGACCGCTTCCAGCGCGCGATGCAGCATCGGCACGGTCTGGCGCAGGTCCAGGATGTGAATGTTGTTGCGGATGCCGAAGATGTACGGCTCCATCTTCGGATTCCAGCGACGGGTGTGGTGGCCGAAATGCACGCCGGCTTCAAGGAGCTGGCGCATGGTAAAGGTCGGGACAGCCATATCGTTCCTCACATTTTCCGGTTTCGCCTCCACGGGTCTTGGTCGAGGCAGCGCCTCGACACCGGAGCGACGACCGTCGACCGATGAGTTTCGGCCGACAGCCACCGCGGGCCCGTGTGCGGGATTGAGCGGGCGCTTATCTACTCTCACCGGCCGGCTTTGGCAAGCGTCGGGCTATGGAATCACACTGATCGGCGGCGCTGTAGTCGCGTTGCTTCTCCCTCCAGGGGGCCTCGCAGGCGCGTTCATCAAGGAGCGCGCCAAGCTCCTTTCCCGGGGGCTATGACGGCGGCGACCATTTGGCGTCGCGATCGAGCGGGAACACCGGTCGCGGCAGGCCCTGCCACTCGAAGTTGGCGAGGTTGGGCGAGGTCAGGCCCGGCACGTCGACCTCGCGGATCCGTTCCGGTGGGAACAGGTGCTGGAAGCCGGCGCGGAAGTGGCCGCGCGACTTCACGACGACCGATCGCGCCCCGACCACGTCGATCCCGCACGCATCGAAGAAGTCGGTCGAGAGGCATTGCTGGCGCTTGCTGATCACCACCAGGGTTACACCGTCCAGAGCCAGCACGGCGGTCGGTCCGAGGTCGACGGATTTGCCCTCGACCATACCGTGGCGTCCGACGAACCGGCCGTCATGCAGGTGAACGACCCGGGCCTCCCAGGACAGGCGCTCCGAGAACCGTGTGGTCTCTCGGGCATTGAGGTCGGCACGGAACCGGCTGCCCTCGCCCGCTGCCCTGGCCTGCTCGACCAGGGCGGGATCGAAGAACACGCCGGCGATGCAACCATGCACGCCGGCCTTCAGGAAGGCCGCGAGGATGTATGTCGTGTTGCCGCGACCACCGCCGCCGGGATTGTCCGAGGGATCGGCGAACAGCAGCGGCGGCATCAACGGATCGGCACCGGCCGCCCGGGCCTGCTCGGCCGCGTCGTCGAGCCCGATCATGCGCGGCACATAGCGATGATGGTCGGCCCAGCCGGCGACCGCCAGTTCGACCGCCAGTGCCTTCGCGAGCGCCGGATCGTCGCGGGTGGTGACGATCACCGTCATGCCGTTCTTCGGCGTATCGGCGAACGCGAAGCCGGCCAGGATGGTGACGTTCATGACCCGGTCGTCGAGCCTGGACTGGCCGAGCCGGATCAGGTCGCCGTAAGGATGGCCGTCAGCCGTCAGCAGCGTGACCGATGGTCCGACCAGCGGCAGTCGGAGCCGGTAGGAAGTGGCCTTGGTGCCCGCCATCAGTTCCTCGAGCAGGCGTGCCGCCTCCGCGCCGCGTTCGAAGATGTCGACATGCGGGTTGCTGCGGTATCCGACCATCAGGTCGACGCTGTCCATCATGACGTCGGAGACGTTGGCGTGCAGGTCCAGGGTCGCCACCACCGGCACGTCCGGCCCGACGATGCGCCGCACCAGCGCAAACACCTCGCCGTCGGGATCGTGGGTGTGGGTCGCGGTGGCACCGCCGTGCTCCGCGACATAAACCCCGTCGAGCGCTCCGGCCGCCGCGAGCCCGGCCTCGAACTCGGCCAGCAGCTCGTTGAAATAGCCCTCTTCGACGGGCCCTGCCGGCTGCGAGGCGGCATGGACGATCGGCACTGGCTGCCAGCCGGAGCGGCCGTGGCGGCGGTCCATCTCGGCGTAGAATCCGCAGATTCCGGAATATATCGCCGGATGGTCGGCGCGGGCCTGCATGTCGATCTGCTCGCCGCGATAGGTGCCTCGCTGCTCGAAATCGGCACGCCCGCAGGACGGCGCAAAGGCGTTGCTCTCGAGCGCGAAGCCCAGGACGGCAATGCGTTTCATCGGGCACCTCCGGCAGCCGGTAGGTGGCTAGCCTGCCACTCCCGGCGACGAGAGGGAACCCGTGCCCATGGCGTCGCGCGGACCTACAGGTCGCGCACGAAGTCTATGCCCGGGATCGCCTTCACCGCGCCGCGCAGCTGGCTGGAAACCTTATAGGCATCCGGAAGCACGATGCCGACGTCGCCCTCGCCGGTCGGCACCACCACGCGGATACGGCCGCGGCCGCGGCCCTCCTTGGCGATCAGCGAATGCAGCGGGTCCAGCGCCCGGGTGTCGCGGACGTGGATCTCGAGACCCGCCGCGGTCTGCTCCACCGCCTTGTCGAGCGGCTCGAGCCGGGAGGCGAGCAGCCGCATCGCGTCGTCCTCGATCCGGGCGTCCGCCTTGACCAGCAGAGGCTCGCCGGAGTCCAGCAGCTCCCGGCTGACCGCCAGCACCTCGGAGAACAGCGTCACTTCGAACACCCCGGTACGGTCGGTGAGCTGGACGAAGGCGAAGCGGTTGCCGGACTTCGAGGTGCGGATCTGCTTGCCGACGACGATCCCGGCGAGCGTCAGCCGGGTGGTGCCGCCCTTCGCGCGGGTCTCGGCCATGGCCCGGTCGGACTGGACCACCTTCAGGCGGCCGAGCGACTCGGCATAGGCATCGAGCGGATGCGCCGAGAGATAGAAGCCGAGCGCATCGAACTCCTCTTTCAGCCGCTCCATCGGCGGCCAGTCCGGACGGTCCTTGAGCCGCAGCCGGGTCGGCTCGCGGCTGCCGTCCACCGCGAACAGGTTCACCTGTGAGGATCCGCGCTCGCTGGCGGCCGCGCTGACATGCCGGACCACGGTCTCCAAGCTCTCGAACAGCTCGGCCCGGTTCGGATGCAGGGCATCGAATGCCCCGGCCCGGACCAGGTTCTCGAGCAGGCGCTTGTTGACGTGCTGCGGGTCGGCGCGATCGGCGAAGTCGCCAAGGCTGCCGAACGGACCGTCGACGTCGCGCGCCGTCACCAACGCGTCCATCGCCGCGCCGCCGACATTCTTGATGGCGGCGAGCGCGTAGCGGATGCCCTTCTTCCCGTCGCTCAGATCCTCGACGGCGAAGTCGCGGCGCGACCGGTTGATGTCGGGCGACAGCAGCGGAATCTTCAGCTTCTGCAGTTCCTGGCGGAAGGTGTTGAGCTTGTCGGTATTGCCCATGTCGTAGGTCATCGAGGCCGCCAGGAACTCGACCGGGTGGTTGGCCTTCAGATAGGCGGTGTGATAGGCGACCAGCGCGTAGGCGGCGGCGTGGCTCTTGTTGAAGCCGTAGCCGGCGAACGCCGCGATCTGGTCGAAGATGGCACTGGCCTGCGCCTCCTCCACGCCGTTTCCGACCGCGCCCGACACGAACCTCTCGCGCTGGGCGTCCATCTCCTCCTTGATCTTCTTGCCCATCGCGCGGCGCAGCAGATCGGCGCCGCCGAGGGTGTATCCGGACAGGCGCTGGGCGGCCTGCTGGACCTGCTCCTGGTAGATCATGATCCCGAAGGTTTCGTTCAGCACCGGCTCCAGCTTCGGGTGCATGTAGTCCGGTCGTTCCTCGCCGTGCTTGCAGGCGATGTATTTCGGGATGTTGGCCATCGGGCCCGGGCGGTAGAGCGCCACCAGCGCGATGATGTCCTCGAAGCGGTCGGGCCGCAGGCGGCGCAGCACGTCGCGCATGCCCGAACTTTCAAGCTGGAACACCCCGGTGCTCTCGCCTTTGGCCAGCATCGAGTATGTCGGCTCGTCGTCGAGCGGGATCTTCGAAAGGTCCAGCTCGACGCCCCGTTCGCCCAGCAGGTCGATCGCCCGCTGCAGGACCGTCAGGGTCTTCAGGCCCAGGAAGTCGAACTTCACCAGGCCGGCCGGTTCGACCCACTTCATGTTGAACTGGGTGACCGGCATGTCCGAGCGCGGGTCGCGGTACAGCGGCACCAGCTGCGACAGCGGCCGGTCGCCGATGACCACGCCGGCGGCATGGGTCGAGGAGTTCCGGTACATCCCCTCGAGCTGCAGGGCGACACGGATCAGGTTGGCGACGTTCTCGTCGGCGTCGCGCTGGCGGCGCAGTTCCTCCTCGGAGGTCAGTGCCTGCGCCAGGGTCACCGGGTTGGCCGGGTTGTTCGGCACCAGCTTGCAGATCCGGTCGACCTGGCCGTACGGCATCTCCAGCACCCGGCCGACGTCGCGCAGCGCCGCGCGCGCCTGCAGCTTGCCGAAGGTGATGATCTGCGCGACCCGGTCGCGGCCGTACTTCTCCTGGACGTAGCGGATCACCTCGTCGCGGCGATCCTGGCAGAAGTCGATGTCGAAGTCAGGCATCGATACGCGCTCGGGGTTCAGGAAGCGCTCGAACAGCAGGCCCCAGCGCAGCGGGTCGAGGTCGGTGATCAGCAGCGAATAGGCGACCAGCGAGCCGGCGCCGGAACCACGGCCCGGGCCGACCGGGATGTCGTGCGCCTTCGCCCACTTGATGAAGTCCGACACGATCAGGAAGTAGCCGGGGAAGCCCATCTGCTCGATGACCCCGAGTTCCATGTCGAGCCGGGCGTGGTAGGGCCCGGCGACCTCGTCGCGGCGCCCGGCGTCCATGTCGGCCGTGAACACATGCGCCTCAAGCCGCGCCAGCAGCCCCTCCTCGGCCTGGGCCCGCAGTTCCTCGGCTTCGGTGCGACCGGCCTCGGTCTCGAAACGCGGCAGGATCGGGTCGAGCTTGCACGGCATGTAGGAGCAGCGCCGGGCGATGGCGACAGTATTGTCGACCGCCTCCGGCAGGTCGGCGAACAGCTCGCGCATCTCCTCGGCCGACTTGAAACGGTGATGCGGGGTGACCCGGCGGCGCTTGGGGTTCCCGACCGTCGTGCTCTGAGCGATGCACAGCAGGGCGTCGTGCGCCTCGGACATCGCTTCGTCGGCAAAGAACACCTCGTTGGTCGCCACCAGCGGGATATCGTGGGCATAGGCCATGTCGACCAGCCGCCCCTCGATCCGATTCTCCTCCTCCTGGAAATGACGCTGCAGCTCGATGTACAGCCGCCCCGGGAACAACCGGTTGAGGTGCAGGAGCATCGCCTCGGCTTCCGGGTCGCGCCCCTCCAGCAGCAGCCGACCGACACCGCCCCGCGGCCCCGCCGTCAACGCGATCAGCCCCTCGGTCGCTCCATCGAGCTCGTCGAGCCCGACCTGCGGCTCCTCCTCGCCGGCGGATTCCATATAGGCGCGGCTGACCACCTCCATGAGGTTCCGGTAGCCGGCTTCGGACTGCACCAGCAAGAGCAACTGGTCCGGCTGCACGTCGCGCCCGCCCACCACCCGCAACCCACGTCGGTCCGGCTCGGCCGGCCGGCGGACCTTGAGCTGGACTCCGACGATCGGCTGCACGCCCTCGTCCGCCGCAGCGACCGAAAACTCCAATGCTCCGAATAGGTTGCCGCTATCGGTGATGGCCACCGCCGGCATCCCGTTGGTCTTCGCCAGCTTCACCAACTGCTTCGTGTGAATCGCACCCTCCGCGAGCGAATAGGCGGAGTGGACGCGCAAATGGATGAATTCAGCGTGGCTCATAATCGACTCCGACGGCAGGATATTCATCATTTCACGACGACCGCGACCGGTCACGGGTTGCGGCTCGGCCCAGGTTCGGCGCGCGGTCGCGGCCGATACCCGGACGCAGCCGCTGCAACGACTCGGTCCCGGTCCGTTAACCACGGTTGTGGATAGGTGTTTACCGACTCTTTACCGACTCGGTCGCAATCTGGGGAAACCGAGCCGGTGGAACCCGGCGCCACCATGACCAGGGCGTCAGAAGATGCCACCAGCAGTCCTCACCCGTCCCATCGACATTCCCTTCGAGACCGCGAAGGCGGTGAAAGCGCATGAAGCATACCTGAACGGACGGCCGAACGGCCGGCGGCTGATGCTCAAGGGCGCCAACCTCACCGGCAAGACGGTCGACGCCCTGGACCTGAGGCGTTCCGTCCTGACTGGCGCCATCTTCGTGAAGGCGCATGCCCGCGTCACCGATTTCTCCGACGCCGACCTGTTCGGGGTCGACTTCTCGCAGGCCGACCTGCAGTCGGCGAATTTCGCGAACGCGGATCTGCGCGGCACCAACTTCGCGATGGCCGACCTTTCGGGGGCGACCCTGCGCGGCGCCGACATGCGGCCGGGCCATGTCGTCAACTGGGGCGAAGAGGAGAGGCGCAGCACCAACTTCGTCGACGCCAACCTGGACGGTGCGGACTTCAGCGGCTCCGACATGTCCGAAGCGAACCTGTCGGTCGCCAGCGCCCAGGGCGCTGTGTTCCGCGACGTCGTCCTGCACGCCGTCAACCTGGCGGGCGCCAATCTGGCGGGTGCGGACCTCTCGAGCTGCAACCTCAAGAACGCAAACCTGACGGGGACCAATCTCGACGGCGCCAATCTCAAGGGCGCCAATCTGGCCGATGCGAACCTGCGCAACGTCGACCTGTCGAAGGCGATCCTCGACAATACCAACCTGATGGGCGCCATCCATCGCGACGCCGAACACAGCCTGCCCGAAGAAATCGAGCAGATCCTGCGCTTCCACAGCACCTGGATCGCCAGCAACGGCCGACTCGGCATGCGGGCGGTCATGAACGGCAGGGACCTCCGCGGCCTCGACTTCTCGAGCTGCGACGTGCGCGGCGTCTCGTTCGATGAAGCCGATCTCAGCGGTGCGGCCTTCGTCCGCTCCGAACTGTTCCTGACGTCGTTCCGCAAGGCCATTCTGGAAGGCGCCGACTTCTCGCTGGCGCGGCTGGCCGGAACCAACTTCACGGAGTGCGTGCTCACCAACGCGAGCTTCGTCGGCGCCCGCATCGAAGGGGCGGAGATCCTCGATCCGGCCGGCCACCGCACCGGCAAGAGTCTGCCGGTGCGGTTCCGCAGCGCCGACCTGCAGGACGCGAACTTCGTCGGCGCTATCCTGGACGGCGTCGACCTGACTGGCGCCAACCACACCGGTTCCCGCCTTAATCAGGCCACCATCAAGAACGCGTCCGGCATCGACGCCGGCTGACCGCAGCCGCCCGGCGGGATCAGCGGGCCCGCTCCACCACTTTCCCGTCCCTCAGTTCCAGCGTGCGGTCCATCGAAGCGGCCAGGTCATGGTTATGGGTGGCGATCAGTGCCGCCAGGCCGGTGGCCCGGACGATCCGGGTCAGCTGCGAGAACACTTCGGCAGCGGTTTCCGGGTCGAGGTTGCCGGTCGGCTCGTCGGCGAGCAGGACCTGCGGGACGTTGGCGATCGCCCGTACGATCGCGACGCGCTGCTGCTCGCCCCCGGACAGCTTGGCCGGCCGATGCGATGCCCGCCGTTCCAGCCCGACCATCTTGAGCAGCTGGTCGGCGCGCTCTCCGGCCTCCTGCCTCGACAGGCCGGCAACCATCTGCGGGATCATGACATTCTCGCGGGCCGAGAACTCCGGCAGCAGATGATGGAACTGGTAGACGAAACCGATGGTGTCGCGACGGAGCCGGGTACGCCCGGCATCGCCGAGCCCGGCGCAGTCCTTGTCGTCGATCATCACCTTGCCGGTGGTCGGGGCCTCCAGCAGTCCGGCGATGTGCAGCAAGGTCGACTTGCCGGCGCCCGATGGACCGACCAGTGCGACCAGCTCTCCCGGCCGCAGTTCGAAGTCGACGCCGCGCAGGATTTCGAGAGCCGCGTCGCCGGAACCGAAACGCCGGGTGACGCCCTCGAGCCTCAGCACCGGCTCGCTATTCATAGCGCAGCGCCTCGACCGGATCGATGCGCGCGGCCCGCCACGCCGGATAGATCGTCGCCGCGAAGCTGAGCAGCAGCGCCATCGCGATCACCGTGCCGACCTCCCATGGATCCACCTCGGCCGGCATCCGGCTCAGGAAGTAGATCACCGGATCGAACAGCTTCACGCCGAGCAGGTTCTGCAGCCCCTGCCGAATGGCCTCGATGTTCTCGCAGAACAGCAAGCCCAGCGTGCTGCCGAACACCGTGCCGAGAACCCCGACGCTGGCGCCGGTCATGAAGAAGATCCGGGTGATCATGCCGCGCGTCGCCCCCATGGTGCGCAGCACGGCGATATCGCGCCCCTTGTCCTTCACCAGCATGATCAACGAGCTGATGATGTTGAAGGCGGCGACCACGATGATGAGCGTCAGGATCAGGAACATCACGTTGCGCTCGACCTGCAGCGCATTGAAGAAGCTGGAGTTCTGCTGTTGCCAGTCGACCGGGTAGAGGTTAGAGGGCAGGTTTTCGAGCAGCGGCAGGCGGAACCGGCGGATGTCGTCCGGGTCGGTGGTGAAGATCTCCAGGGCGTTCACGGTGTCGCCCATCCTGAACAGGGTCTGGGCGGCCTCCAGCGGCATGTAGATGAAGGTGTTGTCGTACTCGAACATGCCGACATTGAAGAGCCCGACGACCTCGTAGGCCTTCATGCGCGGTATGCTGCCCATCACCGTGACGGTGCTGGTCGGAGAGATCATCGTCACACGGTCCCCGACCTTGATCCGCAGGCGATCCGCCAGTCGCGCCCCGAGGATCACCGCGTCGCCGCCCTGAAACCTGTCGAGCGTGCCCTGAACGATGTTCTGGGCGATCAGGTGCTTGGCCTTCAGGTCGCTCGGCCGGATCCCGCGGACCACGGCTCCGGAGGCGGCGCCCTGGTTGGTCAGCATCGCCTGTGCTTCGACCTGCGGGGTTACGCTGAAGATACCGGGGATCGAGGCCACCAGGACGGCGACACTGTCGAAGTTCTCGATCTGGCCGGTGGGCGAATACACGGCGGCATGGCCGTTGAGCCCGAGGATGCGCCCCATAAGCTCGCCCCGGAACCCGTTCATCACGCTCATCACGATGATCAAGGTCGCGACACCCAGGCCGATGCCGAGCAGCGAAAACCCGGCGATCACCGAAATGAACCCCTCCTGCCGGCGGGCCCGCAGGTAGCGCATCGCGAGCATCCGCTCGAAGGCTCCGAAGATCATTCGGGCACTCTCCTCGAGGACGACCGCGATCTCAGGGCGCGCAAAATCAACCGGCTAGCCGGTTGAGCGCGGCCTCGGGGGTCATCTCCTCGCGCTCGCCGGTCCTGCGGTTCTTCACTTCGACAACGCCGTTGGCGACCCCGCGCGGGCCGACGATCAGCTGCCAGGGCAGGCCGATCAGGTCCATGTTGGCCAGCTTCGGGCCCGGACGCTCCTCGCGGTCGTCCATCAGCACCTCGACACCGGCATTGGCGAGCCCGGCATAAAGGCTCTCGGCCGTCGAATCGCAAGCGGCGTCCCCGACCTTCAGATTGACCAGCCCGACCTTGAACGGCGCCACCGGCTCCGGCCAGACGATACCGGCGTCGTCGTGCGACGCCTCGATGATGCCACCGACCAGACGCGACACCCCGACCCCGTATGAGCCCATGTGGACCGCCGCATCCTTGCCGTCCGGACCCGCCACCTTGGCGCCCATCGGGTCGGAATACTTGCTACCGAAATAGAAGATGTGGCCGACCTCGATACCACGGGTCCGCACCAGATCGGCCTCGGCGACCGGGCAGCTGGCCGGATCGTGCTTCTCGTCGGTGGCGGCATAGCGGGCGAGGCAGGCGTCGACGATCGGCTGCAGGTCGGCCTCGTAGTCGACGACGGCCGGCACCGCGTCGGCGCTCAGCCAGTCCCGGTGACAGAACACCTCGCTCTCGCCGGTGTCGGCCAGGATGATGAACTCGTGGCTCATGTCGCCCCCGATCGGGCCGGAGTCGGCCGCCATCGGGATCGCCTTCAGGCCCATGCGGTCGAAGGTTCGCAGATAGGCGACGAACTGCCGATTGTAGGCGCGCTTGGCGGCCTCGAAATCGACGTCGATCGAGTACGCGTCCTTCATCAGGAACTCGCGTCCCCGCATGACGCCAAAGCGCGGCCGGACCTCGTCCCGGAACTTCCACTGGATGTGGTACAGCCGGCCCGGCAGCTCGCGGTAGCTGCGCACATGGCTGCGGACGATGTCCGTGACCATCTCCTCGTTGGTCGGCCCGTACAGCATGTCGCGGTCGTGCCGGTCCTTGATGCGGAGCATCTCCTTGCCGTAGTCGTCATACCGGCCGCTCTCGCGCCACAGGTCGGCCGACTGGATGGTCGGCATCAGGATCTCGTGCCAGCCGGCGGCGTCCTGCTCCTCTCGAACGATCTGCTCGATCTTCTTGAGCACCCGATAGCCGAGCGGCAGCCACGAATAGATGCCCGCACTCGCCTGCTGCATCATCCCGGCCCGCAGCATAAGGCGGTGCGAGACGATCTCCGCTTCGCGGGGCGTGTCCTTGAGGGTAGGCAGGAAATATCGGGAAAGACGCATGGACCCTTCTCACGTCGTCGCGGCGAGGCGCGCACTCTATGAAAGGGGGTCGGGGCTGTCCAAGGGAAATGCCGGGCGGCTCCGCCCGGCGCTATCGACCGCCACGGCGCCGGATCAGAGGACCGTGCCGCGCAGGTTGAAATTCAGCATCGAAATCCAGAAACGCTCCAGCTGCCGGTACGAGACGCTGGCGGCGTTCAGATCCTCGGGCGCGATGCTCGAATCGGTCAACAAGCCGGCATGCCGCTCGAACATGTCGCCGATCTGGCCGCACAACGCGAGCCCCTTGTCGGACAGCCGCACCCGGATGGACCGCCGGTCATGGGTCGAGCGTTCCTGCACCAGATAGCCGTTCTCGACCATCTTGCGAACGTTGTAGGAAACGTTCGAGCCGAGGTAGTAGCCCCGGTTGGTGAGCTCACCGACCGTCAGTTCCTCCTGACCGATGTTGAACAGGATCAGCGCCTGAATGTTGTTGATATCCTCGACGCCGATGCGATCGAGCTCGGTCTTGACGACCTCGAGGAACTGACGGTGCAGCCGCTCGATAAGCTTGATCGCCTCGAGGTACTCGCGCTTCACGGCTGATCCGGCGTCGGTCGGTTCGATACTGGGGTCGGGCGTCGACATGGTCGCAGTTTAACCGATCATCTCAACCTCTGGAAACCTGATCCATCTAGCCCGTAACCCTTCTTTGAATCAACGAGTTTCGAATTGTCCGATGTGTCATTTTTCTCTCAACATCCGGATGATACCTGAGAAGTCGACCGCTCCATGGCCGCTTTCCACATAATCCCTGTAGAGTCGGGCGGCCTCGTGCCCGAGCGGCGTCGCCGCGTGCACGGCCTCGGATGCATCTTCCGCGAGGGTCAGATCCTTCAGCATCATGGACGCGGTGAAGCCGGGTTTGAAGTCCCGATTCGAGGGCGCCGCCTCGACCAGGCCCGGCACCGGGCAGTAGTTCGTCATGGCCCAGCACTGTCCGGATGCCTTCGACGAGATGGCGAACAGCCGGGCGGTGTCGAGCCCGAGCTTCTCGGCCATGGTGAAGGCCTCGCTGACGGCAATCATCGAGATGCCGAGGATCATGTTGTTGCAGATCTTGGCGGCCTGGCCGTTGCCGGCACCGCCGGCGTGCACGATGGTCTTGCCCATCACCTGCAGGAACGGCTCGGCCCGGGCGAACGCGGCATCGGGTCCGCCCACCATGAAGGTCAGCGTTCCGGCCGCCGCGCCGGCCGTGCCGCCGGAGACCGGCGCGTCGACCATCGCCAGCCCGGCCTCCGCCGCGTCCGCCGCGACGGCCCGGGCGCTTTCCACGTCGATGGTCGAGCAGTCGATCAGCAGGGTTCCCGCCGGCACCCGGCCGATCACCGACTCGCCATAGACCGTTCGCACGTGCTCGCCAGCCGGCAGCATGGTGATCACCACCTCGGCGCCGTCGACGGCGCCGGCAGCGGTGGTGGCCGCGACGCCGCCATCGGCGACCAGCGCCTCGACCGTCGCCTCCGCCATGTCGAAGCCCTGCACGATGTGGCCGGCCTTGACCAGATTGCGGGCCATGGGCAGGCCCATGTTGCCGAGGCCGATGAAGCCGATGGTCGCCATGGTCGTTTCTCCCTCGATCCGGTTGTGTCCGGTTGCGTCAAGAATGCTCGTGGCCCGGCTGCCCCCGGTCAAGCCGGTGTCAAAGCGAGAACTCGCGGCCGGGTACCGGCTCAAAATGGCTCTCCACCAGCGCCGCGGACACCGCCTGCAGGCTGTCGGGCCGCCACTTCGGGGCGAGGTCCTTGTCGACCAGCAGCGCCCGGATACCCTCGAAGAATTCGGTCCCGGCGATGCAGTTCTGCGACAGCCGGTACTCCATTCTCAGCACCTCGGCGAGGCTCGACATCGACCGGCCGCGGCGCAACTGCTCCAGGGTGATCTTCAAGCTGGTCGGGCAGTTGTGACGAAGCGCCGCAGCCGTTTCGCCGGCGAACACGGAGCCCGCCGCGGCCTCGCGATCGAGCGCTTCCAGGATCCCTTCGACCGAGGTCGCCGCAAAGCAGCGGTCGATCAGGTCACGGTTTCCGGCCAGCGGTTCGTCGCCCGGCGAATCCGCGAAGCGGTCAAGCACGTCGTTGATCGCGGTGCGGCCGTCCGGCGCCTCGGTGATGGTGGTCGCCAGCGTCGCTTCCAAACCCTCCAGGCGTCTGCTCGGGACGTAGTGGGTCGCCACCCGGAGGGCGACCGCCCCGGCGGCGTCCAGCCGTGCACCGGTCAGCGCCAGATATGTCCCGACCTCGCCGGGCAGCCGCGGCAGGAACCAGCCGCCGCCGACATCCGGGAACAGGCCGATCCCGGTCTCCGGCATGGCGAACATCAGGCGCTCGGTCGCGATCCGGTGCGAGCCGTGGATCGACAATCCGACGCCACCGCCCATGGTGACACCGTCAAGTAGCGCGACATACGGCTTCGAGAACGCGTGGATGGCGTGGTTGAGCCGGTACTCCTCCAGGAAGAAGGTCTTGGACAGCTCGGACGGCCCCTTCCCGCCGAGGTCATCGACGATCGAGCGATAGACGGCACGAACGTCGCCGCCGGCGCAGAACGCCTTCTCGCCTTCGCCCTTGACCAGCACGGCCTTGACGGACTCGTCGTCCTCCCAGGCATCGAGCTTCCGATGCATCTCGCGGATCATACCCAGGGTCAGCGCGTTCAGCGCCTTCGGGCGAGTCAGTTCGACGGTAGCGAGGCCACCATCGACGGTGAAACGGATTTCGTCGGACACCGGCGTCTCCAGAACACGACAGGGTTGGCGAAGGCGATATCAGTCGGCCAGCAGCTTGCGGGCGATGATCACGCGCATGATCTCGTTGGTGCCCTCCAGGATCCGGTGCACCCGCAGGTCGCGGAGCAGCCGCTCGACCGGGAAGTCCCGAAGATAGCCGTAGCCGCCATGCAGCTGCAGCGCCTCGTCGACCACCTTGAAGCCGATGTCGGTGGCGAAGCGCTTGGCCATGGCGGCGTGCTTGGTGGCATCCGGCGACTTGGTATCCAGGCTGGCCGCCGCCCGGTGGACCATCAGGCGGGAAGCGTCCAGCTCGGTCGCCATGTCGGCCAGCCGGAACTGGGTGGCCTGGAAATCGGCGATCGGCTTGCCGAACTGCTTGCGGTCCTTGACGTAGCCGAGCGCCAGCTCGAGTGCGGCGCGGGCGCCGCCGAGCGAGCACGACGCGATGTTGATCCGACCGCCGTCCAGGCCGGCCATGGCGATGCGGAACCCCTCGCCCTGGCCGCCGACCAGGTTCTCGGCCGGCACCTTGCAGTCCTCGAAATTCACCATCGCGGTCGGCTGGCTGTTCCAGCCGAGCTTGCGCTCCTTCTTGCCGAAGCTCAGGCCCGGCGTGTCTTTCTCGACCAGGATGCAGGACACCCCCTTGGGTCCGTCGCCGCCGGTCCGGCACATCACCGCGTAGACGTCGCTGGTACCGCTGCCGGAGATGAACGCCTTGCTGCCGTTCAGCACATAGTGCGAGTTGCCGACCTTGTCGGCGCGGGTCTTGAGTGCCGCGGCGTCGGACCCGGAGCCCGGCTCGGTCAGGCAGTAGCTGGCGATCGACTGCATGGAGGTCAGCGCCGGCAGGAAGCGTTCGCGGACGCCGTCACTGCCGAACCGGTCGACCATCCAGGCGACCATGTTATGGATCGACAGGAACGCCGCCGTCGATACGCAGCCGGCCGACAGTTCCTCGAAGATCAGCGCTGCGTCGAGCCGGCCGAGCCCGGACCCGCCGAGGTCGTCCCGCACGTAGATTCCGGCAAGGCCGAGGGCGGCCGCCTCCTTCAGCACGTCGACCGGAAACACCTCGTCCTCGTCCCAGGCGGCCGCATTCGGAGCAAGTTTCTCCTGCGCGAATGCCCGCGCCATGTCCCGGATTGCCTGCTGCTCTTCGCTAAGCGCGAAATCCATGGGTCGTCTCCACCGTGGTCGCGATGCGCCGGATATGCGGGCCGGCCGCCGCCGCTGTCAACGCTGCCCCGGCGTCAATACACCACGCGGTAGAGGCCACCGACCGTGGCGACAGGCCGCGGACAGGGAAATTGCAAGCCGTGCCGCGCAGCCTATGATCGGTCGAGACCCTTGCGCGGACGAGGGACGAGGGAGACGACGATGCCGTTCAATGGACACCCGACCGGCCCGAGAGTTCCGACCGTTGCGCCGGGCTTTCCGACCACCCGCATGCGCCGCAACCGCCGTACAGACTGGTCCCGGCGCCTGGTGGCCGAGACTCGCCTGGGGGTCGACGACCTGATCTGGCCGGTGTTCGTGCATGCCGGCGACGAGCCGCGGGTGCCGATTTCGTCGATGCCGGGCGTCGTGCGGTATTCGGTCGATGCGCTGGTCGACGCCGTCGGCGAGGCCGCGGCGCTCGGGATCCCGATGGTCGCGGTGTTTCCCTATGTCGACCCCTCGCTGAAGGACGCCGAGGGCAGCAACGCCGTCGATCCCGGCAACGTGGTGTGCCAGGCGGTACGCGCCATCAAGGCGGCCGGGCTCGACCTCGGGGTGATGTGCGACGCCGCCCTCGATCCGTTCACCTCGCACGGCCATGACGGCCTGATGAGCGGCGAGGAAATCCTGAACGACGAGACCGTCGAAGTGCTGATCCGGCAGTCGCTCGCCCAGGCCGACGCCGGTTGCGACGTGATCTCGCCATCCGACATGATGGACGGGCGGATCGGCGCGATCCGCTCGGCGCTCGATTCCGCCGGCCACGGCCACGTCCAGATCATGGCCTACGCGGCGAAATACGCCTCCGGGTTCTACGGGCCGTTCCGCGACGCCGTCGGCTCCGCCTCGACCCTCGGCAAAGGCTCCAAGGCGACCTACCAGATGCAGCCGTCGAACAGCGACGAGGCCCTGCGCGAGGTCGCCCTCGACCTCGCCGAGGGCGCCGATATGGTCATGGTGAAGCCCGGCATGCCGTATCTGGACATCGTACGCCGGGTGAAGGACAGCTTCGGTGTTCCGACCTTCGCCTACCAGGTGTCCGGGGAATACGCGATGCTGCGCGCCGCCGACGAGCGCGGCTGGCTGGACGGCGAGCGGGTGGTCCTGGAGTCGCTGATGGGCTTCAAGCGTGCCGGCGCCGACGGCGTGCTGACCTATTTCGCGGTCGAGGTCGCCCAGCGCCTCAAGGCCGGCTGAACCGCGCCCGTTCAGATGCGTTCCAGAAAATCCAGCATGCAGTCGTCGGACCATACCCGGCCGTCGGCGGCGTGGAATCCGACATGCCCGCCGCGCCTGGACAGCAGCGGCACCAGGTTCGGGTTCGCCGCCCAGTCGTAGCCGCGATAGGCGGTCGCCGGAATCCAGGGATCGTCCATGGCGTGCAGCACCAGCGTCGGGACCGGCACGTCGGCGAGGAAGCGGATCGCCGAGCAGCGGGCGTAGTAGTCGGCGGCGTCGTCGAATCCGTTGAGCGGCGCGGTGATCCGTTCGTCGAAATCGACGATGTCCCGCACCGTCGCCAGCGCGGCGAGGAGTTCGGTCGACACCGGCGCCGGCGCGGCGGCGGCCTCGATCTTCATACGGTCGAGCAGCCAGCGCTGGTAGAGCCAGTTGCGGGGCGAACGGATCCGACCCGCCGCGCCGGCGAGGTCGATCGGCGCCGAGACCACGACGGCGGCCCGGATCGGATGCGCCGCCCCGAACTCGGCGAGTCCCTTCAGCAGCAGGTTCGCGCCGAGCGACCAGCCGACCATCACCAGGCCGTCGACCGTCAGATCGGGCGGCAGTTGGCGCAACACCGCGTCCAGGTCTTCCGAGCGGCCGGAATGATACTGCTCCCGGCACATCCCGCGGGATGCCCCGGCGCCCCGCAGATTGAGGCGCAGGACCGGAAAGCCGGCGTTCAGCAGACGTCCGGCGGCCCGCAGCAGGTAACCGCTGTCGGCACAGCCGGTAAGGCCGTGCACGAGTACCGCCAGCGGCCGGCCCGGGCCAGGGTTCCGGGGCCGCTCCAGAATCGCCGTCAGCCGGTCGCCGGTGCCGTCGGGCATTTCGAACTGCAGTCCGGCGGCGCTCGCCGGCTCGGCGGGCTCGACCGTCCGAACCATGACGTCGCGCAGGGTCTGCAGGTCGCTGCCCCACCACGGCCAACGTGGTCGGAACACCGGAAATCCGGCTGAGGAGTGCGCCGGCCGCACCCTTCCCCGCGGCGCGTCAGGCGTCATCGTCGGCCGCGTCCTCCTCGGTATCGTCGAACGACAGCAGCCACTCGTGCACCACCTTGATCTGATCCTCGCTCATCAGCGCCGGCGCGTGGCCGCAGCCGGGGATTTCCACCAGATCGGCCTTCGGCCCGCGCTTGGTCATCTCGCGGGCGGTCTCGCGGGTCAGCACGTCCGAGCGTTCGCCCCGCAGGACCAGCACCGGGCATTGGATGGCGTCCCAGATCGCCCACAGATCGACGTCCTCCATCGGCTCCTTGAAGACGTCGCCGATCGCCGGGTCATAGTGCAGTGCGTAGCTGCCGCCCTCCTGGCGGATCGTCGAATGCAGGGTCAAATCGGACCAGGCGACGTCGTCCGGGATGCCGAAGTCGGCATAGGCCTCGCGGAAGTACTCGGCCGCCTCCTGGTGGTTCCGGAACCGCGGGTCCTTGCCGACCCGCTCGCCGATACGATCGAGCGCCGCCTTGGGAATGAACGGCCCGACGTCGTTGAGGATCAGGCGGCGGATCGGGCTCTCGGGCTGCGCCGCCATCAGCATGCCGATCAGACCGCCCATCGAGGTGCCGATCCAATCGACCTTCTCCAGCCCCCGGTAGTCGAGCAGGGTCGCCATGTGCTTGAGATAGGTCGGGTAGCCATAGCTTGCCTTGTCGGCCAGCCAGCCGGACCGGCCGCGCCCCGCGACATCGACCTCGATGACCCTGAAGTCCTTCGCCATCGCCGTCGCCAGCCGATCGAAATCCCGACCGTTGCGGGTCAGGCCGTGGACGCAGACCACTACCCGGTCCCGCGGATGCTCGCCGAAATCCATGAAGGCGAGCCAGACCGTGCCGTTCTCGTCGGTGTAGGGAAAGCTGCCGGCATTCGGGCGCATCGATTCCTCGTGTCCAAGTGATCGCCGCCGGCAGTCTCAGGCGGTTCCAGGCCAAGTTCAACCAACGCGACAACCGAAGGTCGGCCGCGTTCATCTGCGGAACCGCGGAGCCACCGCAACAGTTCCCATACGACATACCGAACGGCAACCACCTCAGGAGCATGAAGATGGCCGACACCACCAAGACCGCGGGCGCCGACGTCCAGGCCGAGTTCGACGCGCTGCGCCGCGATGTCTCCAACCTCAGCGAGGCGGTCACCCGGCTCCTGGGCGAGACCGCCGGGGAAGCCCGCGACCGCACCCGCGAGCGGGTTCAGAAGACCGCCACCGCCGCCCAGCAGGCCGCGAACACCGCCGGCACCCGGATCTCCGACTTCGTCGATGAGAAGCCGACGACTTCGCTGCTGATCGCCTTCGGAGTCGGCCTGCTGTTCGGTACCTTCGCCCGCCGTTCCTGACATGGCGCTGCCATCCGTCGTCGTCCTGCAGCAACTGGTCCGGTCCCGCCTCAGGCGGGCCGCCTGGAGCATTGCCGGGACTATGGCGATGCTGTTCGCGGTCATTCTGGCGGTCGGCCTCGCCGGCGCCGCCGGGGTGATCGCGACCGCGCAGCGCATCGGCCTTATCGAGGCGCTGCTGGCATGGTCCGGGGGGCTGGTCGCGGTGATCCTTGTCGGGCTCCTCGCCGGCATGGTGTCGCGTCGGCGGCGGCGGGTCCGGGAACTCGAGCGGGCCAGTACGGCACCGATCTCGGATCCCGGCGCCACCCTCATGTCCGACATCGGCTTCCGTGCCGGCATGAGTGTCAGCAACGCGCTCCCGCCGATCGGCATGGTCGCCGCTGCATTCATCGTCGGCACGCTCATCGCGCGGAGCGGCGGCCGTCGGTAACCCGAGATTGCCGATCACCGGGGCGATAACCGGGCCGATCACCGACAACGACCGAAAACCAACAACGCCGGCCGGCCGCCAAGGCCGGCCGGTCTGTATCTGCGCCCCGAGGAGCTGCCAGACCTTCCTAACGCCGTGCGGTCCGTCGCGAGGCCGGCCGGTCGGCGTAGAAGGCCCGTGCCCCGGTCGCCACCATCACCACCAGCGGGACCGCCAGGATCGCACCGGCGATGCCCCACAGCCACGCCCCAAAGGCGATTCCGATGAGGATCGCCAGCGGACTGGTCAGGAACCGATGCTCCATCACCAGGGGCATGCCGAAGTTCGACTCCGCGATGTTCAGCCCCAGCAGCACGAGCGGCGGAACGACCGCCGCCTCGATCGACGGGAACACGACCAGGCCCGCCAGGAACGAAATCACCACGAGCGTGAACGGCCCGATGAACGGAAGATAGTTCATGACCATCATCGCCGCTCCCCAAGCCCAGGGCTGCGGCATGCCGATGATCCAGAACGCAATTCCCGTCGCCACGCCGAGCGTGACGTTGATCAGAGTGATCGCCGTCAGGTACGAGACGGCGTTGCGCTGGACCAGCCGGCAGACGCGCCCGATCCGAAAGCGCGCCTGCGGGGTGGGACCCGCCGCCAGCACCATCCTTTGCAGGCTGCGGCGGTCGCGAACGAAGAAGAACACCAGGACGACCATCAGCAGGATCTGAGCCGCGAACCCCGGTGCCGAGCTCATCAGTTGCCCGATGGTGCTCCCGCCCTCGCGAACGACAACCTGCTTGTTCCCGGTGTCCTGCCCGATCGAGGCGACCTTCTCGACCGTGTCCGACCAGGACTTCACGGCGTCGATCGGCAAGGCCAGGCTGCGCAGCTTGTACTCGATGCGGTACGCCATCCGCGGAAAGTCGTCGACCATACGCTGCATGGTCGGAACCGCGATCACCACCACCGACAGGATGACCACGACGGTCAGCAGGAAGGCCGCCAGCGACGCCAATCCGTTCGGTAGGCGCAGGCGGCGCATCAACATCCGCGCGATCGGCGTGACGATGACCGAAAGCACGGCGGCGCCGACGATCGGGATCACCACGGCGCTCGCGGCGAACATTGCCGCTCCGAACACGCAGGCCGCCAGCACCCAGACCGCATAGTCGATGCTGGGCAGACGACTCTCGGTCGCCGGTGGATCGACTATTCCAGCATCGGGCATGCGTTCCACTCCTCAGGCTGCCGGCTTCCGCCTCGCGGAAGCGCATCGCCGGGAGGACAACCCCCCAGAACGGTCTTGGCTCCAGGAAACCGCGAGCGTCGTCGGGAAGATCGGTGCGGATGGGACCTGCGCCGATTGTGCACTGCACCCACGCCGGACTTACCCAGGGCTGGCATTCGTGCCACAAACACCGATCTGTTGTGCACCCGCGCGAAACGGACCCGCTCATGACCGCCCTGCTGATCGCCCTGCATACCCTCGCCGCCGTGATCTGGATCGGCGGGATGTTCTTCGCCTACGTCGTCCTGCGGCCATCGATCGGCGGCATCGAACCGGCGCCGGAGCGCCCACGCCTGTGGCGAAGGGTGTTCGCCCGGTTCTTCCCATGGGTCTCGGCGTCGGTGCTGGTGCTGATCGTCACCGGCTACGCCCTGGTGTTCGGCCAATTCGGCGGGATGGCTTCGGTCGGCCTGCACATCCACGTGATGCAGGGCCTCGGCTGGATCATGTTCCTGCTGTACGGACACCTGTATTTCGCCTCGTGGAGCCGGTTCCGACGGGCGGTCGACGCTGGCGACATGCCGGCGGCGGCACCTGCCCTCGCCGGAATTCGCCGGATCGTCGCCATCAACCTCGCGCTCGGCCTGATCGTCGCGGCAGTCGGCGCCTCCGGCCGATATTGGCCATAACCGGCGCTGCATGGTATGTCGCGAACGTCTTCCCCCTCGACCTCGACCCCATCCGGAGGCCCCATGGCCGTCTCGATTCCCGAGTCCGTCGATGCCACCCTGGCGCTGCTGACCGGCGGCGACTATGTCGCCGACCGATCTCTCGCCACCGCCCTGCACCTGGCGCTGAGCCTGCAGCGTCCGATCTTCCTGGAGGGCGAGGCCGGGGTCGGCAAGACCGAGATCGCCAAGGTACTGGCCGAGCAGCTCGACCGCCGCCTGATCCGCCTGCAGTGCTACGAGGGCCTGGATGTCGCCTCGGCGGTCTATGAGTGGAACTACGCCCGCCAGATGGTCGAGATCCGGCTGGCGGAAGCCGCCGGCGGCGCCGACCGTGAGAAGTTGGCGCGCGATATCTTCGACGACCGGTTCCTGATCAAGCGGCCGATCCTGCAGGCGCTGGAGGCCGACGAGCGCGGCGCTCCGGTGCTGCTGATCGACGAGCTCGACCGCACCGACGAGCCGTTCGAGGCATACCTGCTGGAAGTGCTATCCGATTTCCAGGTGACGATCCCCGAACTCGGCTCGATGAAGGCTGCGACGCCGCCGATCGTGGTGATCACCTCGAACCGCACGCGGGAGATCCACGACGCCCTGAAGCGCCGCTGCTTCTACTACTGGGTCGACTATCCGAGCGCCGCGCGCGAGCGCGAGATCCTGAAGGTCAAGACGCCGGAGGCGCCGGCCGAGCTGACGCGCCAGGTCGTCGCCTTCGTGCACGAGCTGCGCGGGATGGACCTGTTCAAGCTGCCGGGCGTCGCCGAGACCATCGACTGGGTGCATGCCCTGGTGCAGCTCGACCACCTGTCGCTGGACCCGGCCGCCATCGAGAACACGCTCGGCGTGCTGCTGAAATACCAGGACGACATCGCCAAGATCCAGGGCAGCGAGGCGACCCGCATCCTGAACCAGATCAAGGCCGAGCTGGCCGGCGCCGCGGCCGTAGCCTGAACGGGATACCCCGGAGCAGCCGTGAACGACGCCGCCCCTTCCGATCGCGGGCTGCCGGACGCCGAAGGTCCCGGCGGCGGCAAGCTTGTCGACAACATCATGTATTTCGGCCGCGCCTTGCGGGCAGCCGGCCTGCCGGTGGGGCCGGGCAAGGTGATCGACGCGATCAAGGCGGTCGAGGTCGGCGGCATCACCAACCGCCGCGACTTCTACTGGACCCTGCACGCGGTTTTCGTGAACCGGCGCGACCAGCGGCCGGTGTTCGACCAGGCCTTCCACGTGTTCTGGCGCAACCCCCGCATCCTGGAGCGCATGCTGCAGGTGATCCTGCCGGAGTTCCGGGCAGACGTTCCCGACGACAAGGAGCGCGAGGAGATCAACCGGCGGGTCGCCGAGGCGCTGCAGCCGCCGAAGTCCCCGCACGAGGACGAAGGCCGCGAGCCGGACGAGGAGAACATCGAGTTCGACGCCTCGATGACGTGGTCGGACCGCGAGCTGCTGCGTGCCATGGACTTCGAGAAGATGTCGGCGGAGGAGGTCGCGCGCGCCACGCAGGCCGTCCGGACCATGCGGTTGCCGATCATGGAGGTTCCGACCCGCCGCTTCCGTCCGGCCGAGTATGGCCATCGGGTCGACCTGCGCCGCACGCTGCGGGCGACGCTCAGGACCGGCGGCGACGAGATCCCCCTGCAGTACAGGAAGCGGCGGACGCGGCACCCGCCGCTGGTCGCGCTGTGCGACATCTCCGGGTCGATGAGCCGCTACTCGCGCATGCTGCTGCATTTCATGCATGCCGTGACCAGCGATCGCGACCGGGTCCACACCTTCCTGTTCGGCACCCGGCTGACCAACGTCACCCGCTACCTGCGCTCGCGCGACGTCGACGAGGCCCTTGCCAAGGTCGGCGCCAGCGTCGACGACTGGTCGGGCGGCACCCGCATCGGCCACTCCCTGCACGAGTTCAACCGCTTCTGGGGCCGGCGGGTGCTGACCCAGGGTGCGGTCGTGCTGCTGATCACCGATGGCCTGGATCGTGAGGTCGGCGCCGGGCTCGCCGAGGAAATGGAACGGCTGCACAAGTCCTGCCGCCGGCTGATCTGGCTGAATCCGCTGTTGCGCTTCGACGGCTTCGCACCCAAATCTCTGGGAGTGCGGGCGATCCTGCCGCATGTCGACGATTTCCGGACCGTTCATTCGCTGGACAGCCTCGAACAACTTGCGGACGCTATCGGCCGGCCGGCGTTGCGCCGGCGCGAGGGCATGGAAGGCTGGCTGGCCGCCTTGCGGCAAGCCGAGGATGAGCAGCGCGAGGCCCGGGAAAACAAGTGATGGGAGCCTGACGATGATCGATACCAGTGCGTTCGCGAGCCAGGACGACATCCTGAACACCGCCGGGACGTGGCTCGCCGAAGGTCGCAAGGTCGCGGTCGCCACCGTCGTGAAGACCTGGGGCAGTTCGCCGCGCCCGGTCGGTTCGCGGTTGGTCGTCGACGGCGAAGGCGCGATGGTCGGATCGGTTTCCGGCGGCTGCATCGAGGGCGCGGTCATCAAGGAAGCATTCGAAGTGATGGCCGGGTCGCCCCCGCGGCTGCTGGACTTCGGCGTCAGCGACGAGCAGGCCTGGGATGTCGGGTTGGCCTGCGGAGGCAAGGTCGAAGTGTGGGTCGAGAGGCTGGAGGCCTGAGGATATGAAGGCGGCACTGTTGTCCACGTTGCAGGCCGCCCGGGCGGCCAAGACCCCGGTGGCCCTGGTCACCGCGCTGACCGACGGCAGTCAGGTCCTGGTGTTCCACGACCGGATCGACGGATCGCTTCCGGAGCCGGTCGCCGTCGAGACCCGGCGCCGACTGCGCGACAATTCCGGCGGCACGATCGAACTCGGCGATGCCCGCTACTTCGTCGACTGTCACAACCCGCCGCTGCGGATCATCGTGGTCGGCGCGGTCCACATCTCGCAGACCCTGGTACCGATGGCCGCGATCGCCGGCTACGAAGTGATCGTGATCGACCCGCGCGCCAGCTTCGCGACCACGGACCGCTTCCCCGGCGTCCAGTTGGTCGACGACTGGCCGGACGAGGCGATGGAAGGGTTGGCCCCGGACAACCGGACGGCGGTCGTCACACTGACCCACGACCCGAAGCTGGACGACCCGGCGCTTGAGATCGCGTTGAAGTCGGACGCATTCTACATCGCCTGCCTGGGCAGCCGCCGCACTCACGCCCGCCGGCTCGAGCGCCTGCGCGAACTGGGTTTCGACGAGGCCACGCTGGGCCGTATCCACGGACCGGCCGGCCTGCCGATCGGCGCCATCTCGCCGGCGGAGATCGCCCTGTCGATCCTGGCCGAGCTGACTGCGGTGCTGCACGAGGCTCCGGCCGTGTCCAAGGCGGCCTGAGGAGGCAGAAGTGCAATTCGGCGACATTCCGATCGACGACGCCGAAGGCGCCATCCTCGCCCACTCGCAGCGGCTCCCCGCCAAGACCCTGAAGAAGGGCCGGGTTCTGGGGCCCGACGATCTGGCGATCCTGCGCGACGCCGGGTACACCCAGGTGATCGCGGCGCGTCTGGAGCCCGGCGACATCGGCGAGGACGACGCCGCCAACCGCTTGGCCCGTGCCATGGTCGGCGATGCGGTGACAGCCGGTGCAGCGTTCACCGGCCGGGCCAACTTGTATGCCGAAACCGCGGGCATCGTGGTCTACGACACAGCCCGGCTGGATGCCTTCAACCTGGTCGACGAGTCGGTGACGCTGGCGATGGTGCCGCCGTTCCAGTCGGTCGAGGCCGGGCAGATGATCGCCACCCTGAAGATCATCGCCTTCTCGGTCCCCGAGGACACCGTGCTGCTGACCGAGGCGATCGCCCGGCGCGAGGCACCGCTGGTCCGGGTGGCACCGTACCGGCCGACGCGGGTCGGGCTGGTCCAGTCGCGATTGCCCGGCACCAAGGAAAGCGTGCTCGACTCCACCCTGGAGGTCACCCGCGCCCGGCTGCATCCGATGGCCAGCGAAATCTGCCACGAGCTGCGCTGCGACCACACCACGGCTGCCGTCGCCAAGGCGATCGAGGCGGTCATGCGGAACGGCGCCCAGATGGTGCTGATTTCCGGTGGATCGGCCGTCGTTGACCGCCGCGACGTAGTGCCGGCCGGCATCGTCGCGGCCGGCGGCGCGATCACGCATTTCGGCATGCCGGTCGACCCGGGCAACCTCATGTTGATGGGGCGGATCGGCGACGCCACCGTGATCGGGCTGCCGGGATGTGCGCGCTCGCCCAAACTGAACGGCTTCGACTGGGTGCTGCAGCGCGCCATCGCGCAGTTGCCGATCGGCCAGCAGGAAGTGATGCGGATGGGGGCCGGCGGTCTGCTGAAGGATATCCCGAGCCGACCGATGCCCCGTACCCGCGGCAAGGAAGGCAAGGCCCCGGTGCAGGCCCACAAGGCGCCGGCCCGCCGGCCGCGCATCGCCGCCCTGGTCCTGGCCGGCGGCCAGTCCCGCCGCATGGGCGAAATCAACAAGCTGTTGGCCGACATCGGCGGACGCGTCATGGTCCGGCACGTCGTCGACAACGTGCTGGAGTCCGGCGCCGACCCGGTCGTGGTCGTGACAGGCCACGAGGCCGACCGGGTGCGCACAGCCCTCGGCGGCTGCGCGGTGACCTTCGCCGAAAACCCGGACTTCGCCGACGGCCTGTCGACCTCGCTGAAGACCGGCCTCGCCGCCCTGCCCGCGGATGCCGACGGCGCGATTGTCTGCCTGGCCGACATGCCGATGGTCAATGCCGCCATCGTCGACCGGCTGATCGCCGCCTTCGACCCGGTGGAGGGCCGCGCGATCATCGTGCCCACCCGGCGCGGCAAGCGCGGCAACCCGGTGGTGTTCGCGCGGCGGTTCTTCGAGGAGATCGGCGCAGTCTCCGGCGACGTCGGCGCGCGTCACATCATCGGCAAGCACGATGATCTGGTCGCCGAGGTCGAGGTCGAGGACGAGGCCGTGCTGCTCGACGTCGACACGCCAGCGGCACTGGCCGCCCTCGCCGGCCGAGATTCGAAATGAACGACCCGCTCTACCAGGCCGAAATTCTCGCCCTCGCCAGGCAGGGCCGCGCCATCACTCGCCTGGAAGCGCCCACCGTCTCCGCCCGGATCGACAACCCGATCTGCGGCGACCGAATCACCGTCGACCTGCTGGTCGAGAATGGCCGGATCGCCGCCGTCGGGGCCAAGGTGCAGGGCTGCGCGCTCTGTCAGGCGGCAACCGCCATCATCGCCGAGGAAGCGGTCGGCGAAACGGTGGCAACCCTGGAGCAGGCCGGCGCCGCGATGGAGGGCTACCTCGCCGGCAACGTGCCCGACGACGATCTTCCCTGGACGCGGCTCCGAAACTTCGCGCCGGTACGGGCAGCGCGCGCACGGCACGACTGCGTGCTGCTGCCGTTCAAGGCAACCAGCAAAGCCCTGAGCCAACGGGAAGCCGTCAGCTCTTGATGTCGAGAGTGGCCTTCAGCAGCTCGTCGGCCGTGCGGATCGTTGCCAGGTTGGCCTCGAACTGCCGCTGAGCGGAAATCCGGTCGGCCGTCTCCCGCACGAGGTCGACGTTCGGACGGTCGACCAGTCCGTCGGCATCGGCGTCTGCGGCCGAGGGATCGTATTCCTGCACTGCCGACGGAACGACCAGCAGACGATTCGACGTCACGCCGCCGGTCGGAGCCGTCACGTCGACCGTACGGCCGGGCCGGAACAACGGGTTGCCGGCATTGTCGGTCGCCGGCCCGTCGACGCTGGGCGCGGCAACGCTGCGCAGGTTCGCGACGTTGCTCGCCGAGTTTTCGAACCGCCGTTCGCCGGCCAATGCGCCGCTGAGGGCGCTGGAGATCGCGTTGCCGATAGCCATGCGTCATCATCCTCCGACAAAGGTTAAATAACTCATAACCCCGTCGCCGACCAGGGACCGGGCGGCAGTTGCTCGCTCACGAAGCGGTCGACGGCATCCAGTGCCCCGTGCTCGAACAGGTCCGTGTGCCCCCCGCCCTCGATCCTCACCAGCCGCTTCGGTTCCGGCGCGACCGCGAACAGCGCGTCGCCATGCGCCACCGGGATCACCCGGTCGGCGGTGCCGTGGACAATCAGCACCGGTGACGTGACCCCCGGCAGCCGGCTGCGCGTGTCGAAGCGATCGCGCAGCAGCCAGCGGACCGGCACGAACCAGTAGCGCGCGGCCGCGACATCCACGATCGAGGTGTACGGCGCCTCCAGCACGAGCGCCGCCGCCGGCCGCTCCAGCGCCAGCGCGGTCGCCACGCCAGAACCCAGGGACTCCCCGTACAACAGCACCCCCGGGGCCGGAACGCCGAGTTCCTCCAGCCTGTCCAGCCAGGCACGGCCGTCCTCGATCAGCCCGCGCTCGCTGGGCGAGCCGGGATTGCCGCCATAGCCCCGGTAGCCGGCCAGCAGCAGGCCGTAGCCACGCTCGAGGATCTGGCGGGCCTTCTCGTCGCGGCCGCCGACATTGCCTCCGTTGCCGTGGAAATAGGCGACTGTCGGGTGCCCGGGTGCCGGCGGATGCCACCAGCCCTCCAGTTGCAGGCCGTCCCCGGTCGTCGCCCGGACGACCTGCATCATCGGAGCCCGGCTCGTCGACGGATCGGGCTGATCGAGATCCGGAACGAACAGGATGCTGCGCTGCATGACATACAGCACCGTAACCATCAGCCCCCAACCGGCCGCCGCCGTCACCGCTATTCCAGTCACCATACCCATCGCCGCGTCCTATCGAGCCTGTCGCGCTTCACCTATACTGCGCGTCCATGCAGAGCCTTCCGAACTCCATCCGCGCCTCCGTATTCGTCGTAGTCGTCGCACTTGGATGCGCGATCGGGGTCACATCCGCGAGTGCGGCGCGTGTTCAGTGGTATGTCGAGGTTCTCACAGACCCGATCAGCAAGCAGCCGGTCCTGGAGGCACGCGTCCTCACCCAGGAGGGATACGGCTTCAGGCTCATGCGGATGAAGGACAATTCGATCTGGGGCGGGTTCGACCTGCCACGTTCCAGCCAGGCCATGCTGACGTCCGACAAGCTGCCGACCTACTCCATCGACGGCAATGACCCGATCGACCTCGAGGAACTCAAGAAGCTGGAGGTCGGCAGCGAACCGACACTCTACAACATCGCCGGACGTGCCATAGAATTCATCATCTGGGGAGACGCCCGGCGCGGGTTCATACCACCGGTTCTCCGCCAGATGATGCTCGGCGAAACCATCCACGTGACCTACTACACGATCCTCGGCGAGCAGTTGCAGGCCGAGCTCACGCTCCGCCGCGCCAATCAGGCGATCGCACAGTTCCTGAAGGTCAGCCCGCTCGACCCCGAGGCCGATGCGATCGAGGAGCCGACCGAGAACTTCGCGCTCGTCGCCAGGCGCTTCCAGGAGCTTTGCGACGACCTTCGCTTCACCGGTAACGACACCGACTATACGCGCTGCCGCGACCTGTTCTTCAGGTGCTCGGAATCGCCTGGCCAGACCGCCGACAGCTTCAAGCAGTGCCTCGGATTCGAGCCGCGGCGCCTGCAACCGGCCACGCCGGACGGAGACGCCGCCAGGGATGCGGCGCCGAGAAGCTGACCCCTGAAGCTGACCCCTGAAGCTGCTCCCCCGGGCCTGGTCGCTCAAACGGCGATCGAAACCAGACTCTGCCCGGCTGACGACCCGCGGTAGCTCGCGGCCGCGAGGTTGAAGGCGCCGGGCCTGAACGGCCCTTCGGCGACGCTGCCCTGGTCCGGCTCATCGTTCGCGGGCACGGGCGACGAAGCTGGGCCGTAATCCACCGGCGAGAACCGGGCGAAACCGCCAGCGTTGGCTTCGGCGGTTCCTGCTCCGACTGTCCGCTGGCCGGATCCCTGGGCAGTTGACGCCGGCCCCGCATCGTCGGTCGGCGCGATGGCCGGCGGTGCAGCAGGCAACGGCTGGTCGACGCCCTGCGCGGCGATCGCTGCGTCAGGCTGCGGGTTGCCCGGCTGCCCGGCCTCCGAAGTCCCGGACTCCGAAGCTCCGGCCTCTCCGCCCTGCAGTCCTTCGCGGCGCTCGGCGGCGAGTTCCGCCTGGGCCTGCTGGCGCAGAGCGTTGGCCTGGGCCGCGACCCGGCGATCCTGCGACGACGGTTCGGCCGGCGCACTCGCCGCCGCCTGGATCCGCTGGGCCTTGCGGATCGTGGCCTCGGGATCGCCCTTGACCGGCGCGGTGTCGATGGAAACCTTGCCGCCGATCGCGTAGCGCTTGCCGTCCGGCCCGGTCTGATAGGTGAAGGTCGCGGGACCGGCAAGGTCGCCGCCGACCGCGGCGTGGGCGGATTCGTGCCGGCGTATCTCGGCGTCGCCCTTCTGCAGTTCCTTGACCAGCTCGCGCTCACCCTCGGTGAGCCCGTCGAGCCCTAGCTCTTCCGTCGCCTCGGTGTCGTCTTCGGAGGCGACCTCGCCGATCGACGACGGAGTGGCGCGCTGCAGACTGTCCGGCAGCGTCTGCTGGTCGAGGGACAGCCCGATGGCGACCGCGAGAGTGAACGCCCCGCCGGCGATCAGCGGGTTCCGCGGCCCGGTTCCGGTCTGAGCCTCCTGGCCCGGCAGGCGCACCACATCGGATGTCGTCGGCGCCGTTCCCTGGGGCGGCGCCGGCCGGCGGCCCTGAAGCGCCTGGGCCTCTTCGGTTCGGTCCTGACCGGGAAGGCGGGAGGCATCCGGCTCATCGTTGCGCTCGCCGAGGCCGGCAGGGGAACGCCCATAGACCGCCGTCGCGCCGAACCCGGGCGCGGTGCCAATAGCTGACCCGGCGATCTGCGTGGCGCTCGTCATTCCCGGCGTAATCTCCACATCAGCGAGTATGTAGCTCTTCCCGCTAAGGCTTTTAGCACAGATTCTTCGTCAAGAAGTTAACGCCGGCGTCTGCCCTCCACCTCCGCATCCCCAGGCGGTGATCGCCGCATGCCGCGGGGTTCCCGGTGGTCCGTGCACGCCCCTTGGCCGCCAACCGTCCCGCCCGTAGTGTGTCCCGCCAATCACCTGGGACGGCCGCCGGCCGCGATCCGATGCCCGAAAAGCCGATATCCCCGCCGATCTGGATCCTGGTCGTGGCGACCGCCACCGGCCCGCTGGCGCTCAACATCTTCGTGCCATCCATGCCCGGGCTGACGCATGTCTTCGGAACCGACTACGCGACCATCCAGCTCACCCTGACGCTGTACCTCGTCGGCGTGGCGTTGGCCCAGCTCGCCTACGGGCCTCTGTCGGACCGCTTCGGGCGGCGGCCGGCCCTGCTCACCGGGCTGGCCATCTATTCCGCCGCCAGCCTGCTCTGCGCATTCGCGTGGTCGATCGAAGTGCTGATCTTCGGCCGCATCCTGCAGGCGGTCGGCGGCTGCGCCGGCATGGTGCTCGGCCGGGCAATCGTCCGTGACGTGTTCGAGCGCAACCGCGCCGCCAGCGTCATCGCGCTGGTCACGATGGCGATGGCGGTGGCGCCGGCAATGGCCCCGGCGCTCGGCGGCTTCCTGGAGTCCGCATTCGGCTGGCATGCGACGTTCCTGGTGCCGATGGCCCTGGGTATCGTCGTGCTCGTGGCGTCGATCTACCGCCTGAACGAGACCAACCTCGAACCGATCCCGCGCATCGACGTGCCGTCGATGCTGCGCAGCTATGGCGAACTGCTGCGGTCGCGCGCGTTCCTCGGCTATGCCGGCAACACCGCCATGTCGGTCGGCGCGTTCTTCGCGTTCCTGGCCGGCGGTCCCTACGTCGTGGTCGAGATCCTGCACCAGCCGTCGAGCCAGTACGGGCTGTATTTCGTGCTCATCTCGGCCGGCTACATGATCGGCAACTTCGGTGCGAGCCGGGTGTCGCAGCGGCTCGGGATCGATCGCATGATCCAGATCGGCGTCGGCGTCTCGACGGTCGGCGGAATCGTCGGCATCGGCGTGGTGCTGAGCGGGACCGTGACCACCGCCAGCGTGTTCCTGCCGATGATGCTGGTCGCGGTCGGCAACGGCCTCAGCCAACCGAACGGGATCGCCGGGGCGGTCAGCGTCAACCGGCGGATCGCCGGCGCCGCGTCCGGGCTGATGGGGTTCGCGCAGATGGCGGTCGGCGCGCTGTTCACCGTGGTGGTCGGCTTGCTACAGAACCAGCACGACCACAGCGCCATGGCGGGCATGATCCTGTTCGCCTGCGTGGCCTCGTATGCCTGCTATCTGCTGGCCCGCACCGAGCAGACGGAGGAGCGCGGTGACGCCGCCGGATGACCTGGACGCCCTCGTCGGCCAGATCCTCGCACAACTGGTCGCCGCGACGTCGGATACCGCGTCGCCCTGGCGCACGCCGATGCTGGCCTCCCTCACCGCCGACGGCGACCCGACCCTGCGGACCGTCGTCCTGCGGACCGTGCGGCCAGGGGACCGGGCGCTGGAAATCAACACCGACAACCGCTCGGACAAGGTCGGCCAGATCGACCGTCGCCGGCAGGTGGAACTCTGCTTCTGGAATCCGCAGACCGCCCAGCAACTGCGCGTCGCCGGCGACGCGGCCGTCGACACCGACGGCGCCGCCACGGATGCGGCCTGGTCGGCGCTGGCGCCGTCCGGGCGCGCCATCTACCGGGATCGGAGCGGCCCGCCCCCCGGCAGCCCGGTCGGCATGCCGGGATCGCCGGCAGCGACGCCACCGGGCGATCGCGCCGCCTTCGCCCTCGTCACGGTGACATGGCGACACTGGGACTGGATCTGGCTCGGGCCGGAATACCACCGGCGGGCCCGCATCCGCTGGAATGCGGATGGCAGCCGCCGGGGCGGTTGGGTAGTACCCTAAATCGACACGAGCCGGATCGGATCAGGCGCGGGCGAGCTGCCGCGCGACCAGGCCGATGCCGGCCAGGATCACATCCGCGATCGCCATCACGACCGGGGCGAGCAATTCGGTCTGGGCAAGCGTCATGGCGGCGGCCGGGGCCGGGGCGGCACAGAGGCGCGAAACGGGGTGGGACACGGTGGCCTCCTGCAACCTGGATAGTGGACTGAGGCGGATGTAGGGGTTTCCGGGTTCGTCGACCAGCGTCGCCACAACGCGGCCGACCTGCGTGACATGCATGGCTCGAAGCAGCGGGCGTTCAGGTTTCGTTGGCGATCGCGGCTTCCGTCCCGCTCATCGACAATGCCCGCGCGGGTCTCCAAGCTTCCGACTTTGAAGCCGAGACTGGATATTGCGCCCGTTCGGCCCCGCCGAGGAATCACTACGAGAACACCAGAAACTCATATACTCTTTATGATTGCTTTTTGATATTTATTATTCTATGTAAGATACATTAATGCTTGAAGCACTAACTCGTGCAAGATCACAGATCAGCGGAGTATTCCAGCGATGAGCAGCACGTTTGTCGGCGCCTATACAACCGGATTATTTGGGAATCATGGAAGCTGGCAGGGTGAAACCATCCTCTCACAGCTCGAAAATTCCAACATTTCCGATGTTATTCTGTGGTCTATTCACGTACATTCGAATGGTGATCTACACTACAACAACGAACCTTTAGTCATAGGCGGAAAGTCCCAGGTCGCCGCAGAGCATATCAAAATGTTTATCGGAAGCCTGCGACGGACCGGATCGATCAACCAGTCACCCAAGAACTTCTGGTTCTCCATCGGTTCCGGCGGCGTGAGTGATTATGCCAGCGTTCACAGTTTACTCAATTCTAGCGGATTGGATAACCTCAATTTCCTCAAGAATCTTGAAGTTTTGTTCAATATGGGGGCCATCGGATTCGATTTTGACTATGAAGAGTCCTTCGCCAACACCGGCATAGGACCAGAGACGATCCCGAAGTTCACCGTGGAATTGTACAAACGATTTGGAAGCCGGATTACCTACTGCCCCTTTTGTTCGGCAAACTCATTCTGGCTTCCTTGTCTGGCAACGACATACACCTTGATGGAACAGGCCTACCAACCCGTCGAGGCGTTCAATCTTCAGTGCTACTCCGGTGGGGCCGAAAACCTTCCTGTAACCTGGGCCAGTGACCTGGACACATGGAGCACCGGTACTACTCCGCCACCGCCGACCGGCGTTTCTCACGGAACCGGATTCGTCCGCCCGATCCTTGCCGTGACGGACAGCAACGATACCGATACGTCAGGATCGCAGTACACCCCTGCGACCATGACGACCGAATTGCAGAGCACGGTGTTCATCAACACGGGGGCATCCGGGGCTTCGATCTGGCAGACCGCCGATGTGATCGAGAACCCGGCCACCCTTCCCGTGCCGACCATCGGTCAGTATGCAACTGCCATCGTAACCGGCCTGTCCGGCTCTTGATGTACCGGATTCGACCGGGATATAGCGCTGCAATCGGGCCCATGCACACGCACGTACCGACCGGCTTCGCGTCGTGCCTTGCGCCGAGACCTGATGCGGCCTGCCGCCCTGGGCCGGCCCGCACCTTCTCGGCGGCCTGCTACTCCGCCGCCGGTCGCGCCAGCCGGAACGCCCGCTGACCTTTCGCCGCGCGGTGATTCGGCATCACCAGCACGCAGTTGTCATAGGGCGTCCGCACCTCCTCGCCACCGTCGACCGCGAACACCTCGCCGGCGCATGGGAACCGCTCGAGCCCGGTGAACCGGGCGGTGAAGTAGAAGTCGTCGGTGCGGATGGTGTAGCCGTGCGTCACCTCCAGCAGCGTCTTCGGCGGCGGTGTCGGGTCGAAGCGCCAGTAGGCCTCGGGATTTGCGAAGCAGAGTGTCAGCCGCCCCCTGGTCGGACGGAAGCCGGTTCGCAGCAGCCGGTCGAGCGCTATCGCGCCGCACAGTTCGTTGCCGTGCATCACCGCATTGATCATCGCGTCCGGCCCGGGCCGGGCGCTGTCCAGGCAGTGCACGAAGTCGACGCCGGCGTTGCCGTGGGCCCAGGGGGATGGGCCCAGGGGGAAATGTCGGGAGCTTCCAGTTCGACCCGCACACTGTCGTCGCTGATCATCGCGGCCTCCGGACACCAACCGTCGCATCATGCGACGCTGCGGCAACACGGTAAACCGGGCGCGACCGGTGGAATCCGTCGATGCCGGCCACCGCGCGGAGCGGTGACGCCGCTCCGGAACCCCACCGGATATTGCCGCCGCAAGAGGGCTACTCATCCTCTTGGCACGGCGGGTTCGTCGAAACTCAAACCCGCCTCAACAACCTAATCGAAGTAAAAACAACTCCAATTTGACATCGTCGAAGCCAATGAACTGTCAACTATAATTCAATTTGCCTTATTGTAAATCACTCGTGGAATTCTGGCACACCAGCGCCGATATCGAAATACAGGCGCCGCAATACCTTCATGACCTTCATCGCATCAGGTGGCTTGTTCATATAGCTGAATTCAAGCTCGTCGCCAGAACAGAAGTATATGAGATTGGCATCATTGTATTTGTTGCGCATCGGCACGGCGATCGTCTCGCGGGTCAGAACGTGACCCTCCCGGGTGATCGAGCGCAACTGCGCCACCATGCCGGCCGGATGCTCGCAGACAAGCTGGAACGCGCGTGCTGCCGTGTTCCAGCGATCACGTTCGACGAAATCGAGATAGTTGCGCCCGGTGAGCGACTGCCCATACGCACGCTCAATCGCGCTGCCAGCCAGCCGAATCTTCACGAAGTTCGGCGAAACCAGTTCATGGATCCCCATATTGGGTAGCAGTCTCGGCACCTGCTCGGGCCGGAACGCGTCCCGGTGCGGGATAAGATCGATCTTGGGAAGCGAGAACCAGTACTCGGCGAACGCGCGCGTGCGACTATCGATTTGGCCAAGTGGAAGCAGAGCATCGTCCACCGAGATCAAAACGCCCTCATGAAAATGCCATGAAACTTCCGACGCTGAATGCGCAACTCTCGCGGCCTCGGAGAAAATGTAGCCGAGCCTGCGATGCCTGAAAAGCGGCCAACGTTCTTCATCCCGACGGTCCCCGGATGGCATCCGCAGCACCACTCGTAGACAGCCGGATCATCGGTGGAAGAACTGTCGCTCCGTGGGCATCCGACAGCCACGGGGCACGCCCCCGGCGCCCCGACGAACGGACGGGGTGATGAAAGCCGACGATCGATTTCTGGGAGCGGGATAAGTGTTGGCGACCCCTACGGGATTCGAACCCGTGTTGCCGCCGTGAGAGGGCGGTGTCCTAGGCCTCTAGACGAAGGGGTCGTCGAAGAGACGCGTCAGATAGCAAGCCTCATGGGCGAATGCAAGAGCCGGATTGCGCCCGCGGCATCAAGAACCGCGCCGGTCGGCGGAGCCGGCGCCGGGAGAGGCGATCGCGGCCTCTGAAACCGCCGACGGCAGGCCGCGCAAGGTGTCGAATGCGCGGCGATCGCCGAGCAGCCGCAGCAGCTCCGCCGGACGCAGCCAGCCGAGCGCCTGCTCGCGGGTCTCGGCATCGGCGAGCTTCGCCAGCAGGGTCAGGTAGTCGGTGTCCGGGCTGCCCCGGGTCGAGCTCCAGCGCTGGCCGGCGAACTGGAAATGCCGCTCCGCCGACTCCGGCGGCGCATCCAGCAGCCCGACCAGCGACACTCCTTGCAGATCATGGGTGACGGCGTCGCGCTCGTCGGCCGCGGCCTTCAGCAGCGCCGGCAGGTCCCGCTCCTCGGGAATCCGCAGCAGCCCGAACCGCCGCAGCGCGCGGCCCAGGCCGACACTGCCGCTGGCGATCGACAGCGGAATCGCGAGCGCCCAGCCGATCAGGACCGGTGCCAGCCAGGCAAGCGCGATCATCGAGATCGGCAGCAGGGCGCCGGCGACCGCGATCCCGACCACGGTGTGGCCGGCATGCCGTGCCGCCGCCTCGCGCAGCGGGATCGCGCCGTCGTCACGGCGCTGCAGCTTCCAGCCGGTGTCCTGGCCGAGCAGGATCTCCCAGACGTGGCGCGAGTGGATCAGCATCATGATCGGCGCGAACAGCGCCGAGACCAGGATCTCGACCAGCCAGCCCGCCAGCAGCCGGAACCCATCGCCTACCGACCGGACATGCTCGCGCGTGACCATTGCGCGCAGCAGCCCGATGGTCTTCGGAACCAGCAGGGTCGCCATCGTGAACACGAACAGCCAGACCATGCGCTCGCTGTCGAACCGCGGCCAGGTCGGGAACAGCTGGAACGCCTCGGTGAAGTATTTCGGACGCAATGCCTGCGCCTGAACCAGCAGCACCAGCCCGACCACGATGAAACCGAGCCAGAGCAGCGACGACAGGTAGCTCATCACCCCGGTGGTCAGATGCGTCCTGCTGCACCACCCCAGACCGCGCGCGCCAATCACCGCGAGGTGCTGCATGTTGCCCTGCGCCCAGCGTCGGTCGCGGGCGGCGGCGTCGAGCAGCGACGCTGGCGACGTCTCCCATGAACCACCAAGGTCGGCCGCCATGCGGACCTTCCAACCGGCGCGGCGCATCAACGCCGCCTCGACGAAGTCGTGGCTGAGGATCGAGCCGCCGAACGGCAGCCGGCCCGGCAGTCGCGGCAGCCCGCAGGCCTCGGCGAAGGCCCGGGTGCGGATGATGGCGTTGTGGCCCCAGTAGTTGCCGTCGTCGCCCTGCCACGCGGCCAAACCGCGAGAGACCACCGGCCCGGCGATGCGGGCGGCGAACTGCTGCAGCCGGGCGAACAGACTGTCCATGCCGGCCAGGGCCGGGACGGTCTGCAGCAGGCCCAGCGTCGGGTCCGCATACATGGCGTCACGCAGCGTGCGGATCGTCTCGGCCGACATCAGGCTGTCGGCATCGAGCACCAGCATGGACTCGTAGCGCCCGCCCCAACGCTCGACGAAGTCGCGGACGTTACCGGCCTTGCGATCGACATTGCGCTGCCGGTGCCGGTACCAGACCGCCATGCGACCGTCGAGCTGATCGCGCAACCGCGCCATCGCGGCGGTCTCGCGCGCCCAGATCATCGGATCGGTGGTGTCCGACAGCACGAAGATCTCGAACCGCTCGCCCTCCCCGAGGTCGACAAGGTCTCTCGCCATCGCCAGCAGCGCGGCCGTCGTCCGGGCGGGATCCTCGTTGTAGACCGGCATCGCGAGTGCGCAGCGATCCGGTGCCGCGTCCGGCCGATCGGACACGGCCGGCTCGCGCGGCAGCAGGACCTCGAGCGGCAGCAGGCCTGCGAACGCGGAAGTCGCCGACAGCGCGATCCAGGCGAAGTTCAGCGCGAACATCGCGATCAGGACCAGCTGCATGACGGTCGGCTCGCCGACCGCCACCGTGCGGATCATCTGGTCGATCGCCACGCCGGTCAGACCGGCCGCTCCCCCGAAGGTCACGATCCTGGCAACCCGGGTCCGCCACCCCTGGCGACGGGACGCCCGCCGACGGAGCGGCGCCGAACGCAGGTCCTGATCGGGCATGTCCAGCGGTTCCGGCGGCGGCGTGGCCCCGGCGAGGCGCAGCCCCCGGTCCGGCGCCTCTATGCCAGCGTCCATCGGTACAACCAGGTTTCGCTGACCGGAATGGAGTCACGCACCAGGACGAGGCGGAGCTCGATCAGCGTCTCGCGCCCCGGGTCGAGCTCGAAGCTCACCCGGTAGACGCTGGACGGCGGGCTCCAACGGGCCGACACGTTGCTCACGGTGCCTCGGGTCGCGGTCACGTCGATGGTCGGTGCGGGATCGTCGCGTCCCAGTCCCTCGAAATCGACGACGAACAGCCGGCGGCGGCGATCGAAGCTCAAGCCGCCGCGGCTGGCCGCCACCCGTGCCGGGGCCGCGTCCACCGGCGGCGTGTCGCACCAGGTCAGACGATAGGTCAGCGCGAACGGGCGGTCCGCAGGGATCGGTTCGCTCGGCCGCCAGTACGCCACGATGTTGTCGTTGGTCTCGGTCTCGGCCGGGATCTCGACCAGCACCACCGCGCCGCGGCCCCAGTCGCCGATCGGCTCGATCCAGGCCGACGGCCGCAGGTCGAAGCGGGTCTCGAGGTCCTGGTAGTCGGCAAAGGCCCGGGTCCGCTGCACCAGGCCGAAGCCGCGCGGCCCGCGGTCCAGGAACGCCGAGACCTGCAGCCGCGACGGGTTGGCGAGCGGCCGATACACGTGCTCGCCGGCGCCGGTCACGATCTGCAGTCCCTCGGAATCGTGGACGGCGTTGCGGAAGTCGTCGTAGCCGGCCCGGCCGGACGGCCCGAACAGGAACATCGACGACAGCGCCCCGAAACCGACACGCGGCATCTCGACGCGCGGGAACAGCACCAGTTCGACGTCGACCGTTGTCGGCGACCCGGGCCGTATCGCGAACCGGTAGGCGCCGGTGGTCGACGGGCTGTCGAGCAAGGCCAGGACGACCAGCAAGGTCGCCCCGGGCTCGGGACGCATCAACCAGAACTTGCGGAAGTGCGGGAACTCCTCGCCGTCCGGATCGGCGGTGTTGATCGTCAGGCCGCGAGCCGACAGCCCGTAGCGCTGCCCCTTGGCGACCGAGCGGTAATAGCTGGCGCCCTGGAACACCGCGAACTCGTCCATCACATCGGCGGTGTTGATCGGGGCCCGCACCCGAAAGCCGGAGAAACCCAGCCCCGCCGGATCGGCCGGCGCGGTGACCAGCGGGCCGTAGTCGAACATGTCGGGAGAGAACGTCAGCGGCTCGCTTCGGCCGTCCTCCACCACCATGATCTCGACCGGCTTGCGGAACCGGAACCCGGGATGGAACAGGTCGACCTGGAAATTAAGCCCCTGCCCGGCCCACAGGCCATGGTCCGGGCGGAAGCGGATATCGCGGTACTGGTCGTAGCTGAGGTCGTTGAAACCGTAGTGGTCGCTGATTTCCGGCTCGGCGAACGGGCTCTTCGAGAGTTCCTCGGCCTCACCGAGCACGGCGCCGAAATTGACTCCCGCCGCTGCGGCGCGGGCCGACCGGCCAGTGGCACCACCGACGGTCCCGACGGCCGCCAGAGACGTCATCATCCTGAGGAGCGTGCGCCGCGAGAACATCATTTCGTCATCTTCATCCCACTCTCGGCGCTGGCCGCCTCGCGGACAGGAAGATGCAATTTTTGCCGGCACCGCGGCAAGTGGTCGTTGACGTCGGTCAATCTCGGCAGCCGCCGCGGCCCGAAGTATCGTCCGGGGGCGGCATGACGAACCTCGACCCCGATGACCTGCAATGGTCGCCGGACCACTTGGCCGCCGGGGTCAGCAACACCGGAGAATCGGGATATGGCGACCCCTACGGGATTCGAACCCGTGTCGCCGCCGTGAAAGGGCGGTGTCCTAGGCCTCTAGACGAAGGGGTCTCGTCGGCACGGGGGTGTAGCCTCGCGACGTTCGGAAATCAACCCCCACAACGCGGTCCCGCGTTCAACCCGCAACCGGGGCCGCGTCGTCGACGATAAGCTGCACCTGGTCGCCGCCGCGGAAGTCGTCGGCGCGCAGGTGGCCGGCGACGTGCAGCGGCGTCGAACCCGCCTTCAACAGGGCCGGACCGAGATCGCCGTCGAGTGCCCGGAAGGCGATCGCCTTGACCCGGCTGCCGTCGGCGCCCGCCAGGGTGCAGCGCACGTGATTTTCGCCGACCACGCCGGCGCCGACCACGCGGGCCGCCGGGAACACGAAACGCGGCTCGGGGTTGCCGGTCCCGAACGGGCCGATCCGCCCGACCGTGCGCACCAGGTCGCCGGTGGCGCCGGCGGTCGCCAGGGCGGCGTCGATGGCGAGGGTCGCGGTCGCCGCGGCGCCGGCGAGGTCGGCGGTCACCCGATCGCACAGGAACGTCCGGAAGGCGTCGATACGGTCCGCTGCGACCGTGAAGCCGGCCGCCATGGCATGCCCGCCGCCCCTCAGCAGCAGTCCGGACTGCTGGGCGGCGATCACCGCGGCGCCGAGCTGCACGCCCGGCACCGAGCGGCCGGATCCCTTGCCCAGCCCGTCCTCGATGCCGACCACGCAGGCCGGCCGGTTGAAGCGGTCCTTCAGGCGGCTGGCGACGATGCCGACGACGCCCGGATGCCAGCCTTCGCCCACCACCACCAGGGCCGAGACGTCGCCCTGGTCCTCGGCCTGCCGGATCGCCGCTTCCAGGACCTCCGCCTCGATCGCGCGACGCTCGTCGTTGTAGCGGTCGAGCTCGACGGCCAGCGCCGCCGCCTCCGCCGGATCGTCGGTCGACAGCAGCCGTGCCCCGAGGTCGGCGCGCCCGACCCGGCCGCCGGCATTGATCCGCGGTCCCAGTACGAAGCCGAGATGATACGGGTCGGGCCGGCGGTCCAGCCGGGCGATGTCGCCGAGCGCCGCCAGCCCGGGATTGCCGCGCCCGGCCATCACCCGCAGGCCCTGAGCGACATAGGCGCGGTTGAGCCCGGTCAGGGGCACCACGTCGCACACCGTCCCGAGCGCCACCACGTCCAGCAGGGCCCGCAGGTCGGGCTCCGGGCGGCTGCGGAACCAGCCGCGCTGCCTCAGCTCCCGATTCAGAGCCACGAGCGCCAGGAAGGTAACGCCGCAGGCCGCCAGCTGGCCGAGGGCGCCGTCCTCGTCGAGCCGGTTCGGGTTTACCACCGCCACCGCCGCCGGCAGCTCCGGTCCGGCCAAGTGGTGGTCGATCACGATCACGTCGATCCCGGCCGCGCGCGCCTCCGCGAGGGTCTCGACCGCCAGGATGCCGCAGTCGAGGCAGGCGACCACGCCGGCGCCGCGCGTCGCCAGGCCCTGCAGGGCAGGCAGGTTCGGGCCATAGCCCTCGTCGATCCGGTCGGGGATGTGGACCACGGCCTCGGTGCCGACCGCCCGGAGATACCGGGTCATCAGCGCCGCCGAGGTGGCCCCGTCAACGTCGTAGTCGGCGAACAGCCCGACCGCACCGCCACCTTCGACCGCGTCGGCCAGCCGCGCCGCCGCAACATCCATATCCTTGAGGACGCTCGGGTCCGGCAATTCGGTCTTGAGGGTCGGATCGAGGAACCTCTCGACCGCGTCGAGGCCGATGCCGCGCCCGGCGATCAGCCGGCCGACGATCTCCGGCAGTCCGTGCCGCTGAGCGATCGCGAGGCCGAGACGCTCGGCCTCGACGCCGCCGGCGCCGCGCTCGACCCAGCGTTTGCCCGCGACCGACCGCTCGACACCGAGAACGCTAGCGGTCATGCCCGACGGCTCAATCGCGGACCGACGGCTTGCGCGTGAAATCGTGGGTCGCCTCGACGGTCCGGACCGTTCCGGTCTTCGAGCGCATGATGATGGAATGGGTGTACGCGCCGCCCGCGTAGCGCCGCACGCCCTTCAGCATGGCGCCGTTGGTGACGCCGGTGGCCGCGAACATGACGTCGCCGCCGGCCAGTTCCATCAGCCCGTATTTCCGGTCCAGGTCCTCGATGCCCCAGCGCTTGGCACGCGCCTTCTCGTCGTCGTTGCGGAACAGCAGGCGACCCTGGATCTGCCCGCCGATGCAGCGCAGGGCAGCGGCCGCCAAGACGCCCTCGGGGGCGCCGCCGGAACCCATGTAGATGTCGACCCCGCTGGTCGGCTGCGAAGTGGCGATCACGCCGGACACGTCGCCGTCCGAGATCAGCATGATGCGGGCACCAGACTCACGGACCTTGGCGATCAGTTCGGCGTGGCGCGGACGGTCGAGGATGCAGGCGACGATGTCGGATACGTCGACCTTCTTGGCCTTGGCGAGGTTGGAGAGGTTCTCGGTCACCGGGGCGTCCAGGTCCACCACGCCCTCGGGCAGCCCGCCGCCGACCGCGATCTTGTCCATGTAGACGTCGGGCGCGTTCAGGAACCCGCCCTCGGAGGCAAGCGCCACCACGGCCAGTGCGTTCTGGCCGCCCTTAGCGGTAATGGTCGTGCCCTCCAGCGGATCCAGGGCGATGTCGATCTTGGTACCGCCGCGTCCGACCTTCTCGCCGATGTAAAGCATCGGCGCTTCGTCGCGCTCGCCTTCGCCGATCACCACCGTGCCGTCGATCTCGAGGTTGTTCAGCGCGGTCCGCATGGCGTCCACCGCCGCCTGATCCGCGGCCTTCTCGTCACCACGTCCCATCAGACGCGACGCCGCCAACGCCGCCGCCTCGGTCACCCGCACCGCTTCCAGCGCGAGGTTCCGGTCCATGGTGAAAACTTCGGCACCCTCTTCCGACATCGGACGCTCCCGATCCTTTTTATATTCGTTGAAGGTCTGCAGGCCCGCACGATCGGCAGGCTCGACCCAGCCGGGCTTTTAGCCCAATCCAGCCGCTGTCGCGAGAACCGATTGGTCCCTCACAACTCGACGATGCGGATCATGGCCGGCGGTTCCTGTACCGCATCGAGCCGACCGATCTTCTCCAGGGCCCGCCGCATCGACGCCTCGTCCACCTCGTGGGTGGTCAGCGCCACCGGCACTTTCTCCATCGGATCCCGACCCTGCTGCAGCATCGATTCCATCGAGACATGCTCGTCGCGCAGGATCGCGGTGATGTCGGCGAGCACGCCGGGCCGGTCGATCACCATCAGGCGCACATAATAGCGGCCCTCGAGGGCCTCCATCGGCGCCGGCCTGGCCGCCCTCAACTCGACGGCGGGGACGCCGAAAACCGGGGCGCGGCGACCGGCCGCGACGTCGACGATGTCGCCGATCACCGCCGACGCGGTCGGCCCGGCGCCGGCACCGCGGCCCAGGAACAGCGTGGTGCCGACGGCGTCGCCCTCGGCGACCACGGCGTTGAAGACGCCTTCGACCTGAGCGATCGGCGCGTCCTTGCGAACCATGCACGGGTGCACCCGCTGCCGCACGCCCTCAGGCGCCTCCTCGGCGATGCCGAGCAGCTTGATCTTGAATCCGAACTCCTCGGCATAGGCGATGTCGAGCGGCGAGACCGGCCGGATGCCTTCGACGTGGACACCGTCGAAATCCACCTCCCGGCCGAACACCAGCGCCGCCAGCAGCGACAGCTTGTGGGCCGCATCGATGCCGTCAACGTCGAACGACGGATCGGCCTCGGCGTACCCGAGCTCCTGGGCTTCGGCGAGGACGTCGTCGAATGCCCTCCCGGATTCCCGCATCGCCGTCAGGATGTAGTTGCAGGTGCCGTTCAGAATTCCGTAGACGCGACCGATGTTGTTGGCGACCAGACCCTGCCGCAGCGCCCGGATGATCGGGATGCCGCCGGCCACCGCGGCTTCGTAGGCCAACGTCACGCCGCTGGCCTCCGCCGACCTGGCGAGGGCGGTGCCGTGGTGGGCGAGCAGCGCCTTGTTGGCTGTCACCACCTGCTTGCCGTTGGCAAGCGCCGTCTCGACCAGGACCCGGGCCGGTCCCTCGGAACCGCCGATCAACTCGCAGATCAGGTCGACGTCGGCGCGGTGCGCCAGGGCAACCGCATCGTCTTCCCAAGCCAAGCCGGCCAGGTCGACGCCGCGATTCCTGCCGCGATCCCGCGCCGAGACCGCGACCAGTTCGATCGGGCGGCCGGCCCGGCGCTTCAGATCTTCTCGCCGCAACTGCAGTAGCCGCACGGTCTCGGCCCCGACCGTGCCCAGGCCGGCCACCGCCACGCGCAGAACTTCGCTCATCCGATCCTCGCAAACAAACCAACAACGCGGCGTAACGCGTTATTGAAAAAGACTTACTTGCCGCAGAACGGTCAGTAAATCAGGACGACCTCCACGCGGCGGTTCCCAGCCTCGCCGGACGGCATGACCTCGTAAAATTCCGGCTGCGCATCGCTGAACGCCTCGATCCGGACCCGCTCGGCCGGCACCCCGGCCCTCACCAGCACGTCGGCGACGGCCTGCGCACGCTGGAGCGAAATTCCGAAATTCGCCAGGTCGTGATCCCGCAGGCTCAACTCGGCGGTCCGCCCCGAGGCGTGCCCGATGACCTGCACTGCGGCACCCTTGGATGCGGCGGTCCGCGCGATTCCGGCGATAGCCTCCTGCTCGGCGCCGGTCAGTCGCGCCGATCCGTGCCCGAAGTAGATGGTCGTGGCAAGATAGGGGCGGCCCGAGAACGACGGAGCCGTGGGTGCCGGGCCACCACCGATCGCATCCTCGTTGACGATCACGCTCTGGCTGGACGCACTGGGAGCCGGCGCGCGGCTCTGGCTGGACGCACTGGGAGCTGGCGCGCGGCTCTGGTTGGACGCACTGGGAGCTGGCGCGCGTATGGATCCAGGCTCCCGGGCCGGCGGCGCCGAACGAGCCGACGCACCAGCGGAATCAAGCGTCGTGCGCGACGCCGTCTGCTCGGCCGGCATCGGCGGCTGCCGCTCCGGGGCCGGCGCGCGAGTCGGCTCGGCCGACGAAGCCATAGCGTCCACCGCCCTGTTGTCGATACCGCCACCGACCCGACCGGTGGTCGATGCCCGGAGGCCGGGAGTCTCCGGCGGCGGCCGGTTTGGCCACAACGCCGAGCGATCGCCGGACGTTGTGGCCCGGGCGGGTTCCGGCTGGCTCGCCGAGGTAGCCGCCGGCGGCGGTGGTGGTACCGCGGCCTGGGGCTCCGGCGTCGGCGCCGGGGGACTTGCCTGCCCTGCGGCCTGCCGGGCCGGCTGCGCCGCCCGTGCGCTGGCAGGAGCCCGGGCGCTGGCAGGAGCCTGGACGCTGGCCGGAGCGGGCTGGTCGGTATAACGGGCATTGGTGCGGTCGGCGACGAGCCCCTCGCGCATGGCCTCGCGCTCGGCGGCCGTGGTCGACGGCGTCGGTCGGGAGGGAACCGTGCCCAGGTTTGGATACGCGGTCGTCGTGCTCGATCCCGGATCGGCGGCAGCGGCCTGGCCGGGCTCAGCCTCGTCGCCGCCGAACCAGCCGCCGACTGAGTCGGAAGCACCGCGGTACCATTCGACCGGGTTGACCGCGTCCGGTACCGAGGAACAGCTGGTCAGCCCCAAACTCCCGACGATCACGAGCGCCGTCATCGCCCGTCGCCCTGCCGACGCTTTCGCGGCCCGCGTTTGCTGCGTCATCCCGCTCTCCCGACCTCACCCTTCCGGTCCCTTCGGACCTCGCGGAACACCGCGCCGAAGTTCCGTAGCTTTACCCTTCAAGCCGCGAAAATAACACGGTTTTCAACAGACCGACACGGTTAGAGGCAGACTGCTGGTACCGCAATGGCCAGTCATCACCTATTTCTGCTACAACCCACCTTGGATGGTGGGACCCAAACCCTCCGGAGGCGCGACGATACCGTCATGACCGAAACGCAGGATACTCAGAACAAGATGCCGGACCCCGTGGAACTGTCGCGGACGATGGCCAGCATCGCCGAGCGCAGCCAGCGAATCGTTCAGGAATTTCTCGAGAGCCAGAACGCCACCGAAGGCGACCGCGATGCCATGGGGATGTCCGATCCGATGAATATCGGCGGCGCGTTCCTCGAGATGACCTCCAAGATGATGGCGGACCCCACGCGCCTGTTTCAGGCTCAGATGGGACTCTGGCAGGACTACATGTCGCTCTGGCAGGCGACCACCTCGCGCATGTTCGGCGGCAAGTCAGACCCGGTGGCTTCGCCGGACCGCGGCGACCGGCGCTTCAAGGACCAGGCCTGGGACGACAGCTACCTCTTCGACTACATCAAGCAGACCTATCTGCTGACCGCGCGCTGGATGCAGAAGACCGTCCAGGATGTCGAGGGGCTGGACGACAAGACCCGCCGCAAGGTCGACTTCTACACTCGCCAGTTCGTCGACGCGATGGCCCCGTCGAACTTCGCAATGAGCAATCCCGAGGTCCTGCGCGCCACCCTGGAAAGCGGTGGTGAGAATCTGGTCAAGGGGCTGGAGAATCTGGTCACCGATCTCGAGCGTGGTCACGGCAAGCTCGACATCCGGATGACCGATCCCGAGGCCTTCGAGGTCGGCGTCAATGTCGCCACGACGCCCGGCAAGGTGGTCTACGAGAACGAGCTGATGCAGCTCATTCAGTACGCGCCGACCACCGAGACGGTGATGCGCCGGCCGCTGCTGATCGTGCCGCCCTGGATCAACAAGTTCTACATCCTCGACCTGCGACCAAAGAACTCGTTCATCCGCTGGGCGGTCTCGCAGGGCATCACGGTGTTCATCGTCTCCTGGGTGAACCCGGACGAGGGGCTCGCCGAGAAGAGCTTCGACGATTACCTCCTCCAAGGCCCCCTCGCCGCCCTCGACGCCATCGAGCGGGCCACCGGCGAGCGCGATATCAACGCCATCGGCTATTGCATCGGCGGCACCTTGATGGCGGCCACCGTCGCCAGGATGGCCGCCGAGGGCGACGACCGGATCAAGTCGGTCACGTTCTTCACGACCATGATCGACTTCGCCGAGTCCGGCGAACTTTCGGTCTTCATCGATGAGGAACAGTTGGCCGCCCTCGAGGACCGGATGAGCAAGACCGGCTACCTGGACGGCCGGGCAATGGCCAACTCGTTCAACATGCTGCGTGCCAATGACCTGATCTGGTCGTTCGTGATCAACAACTACCTGATGGGCAAGGAGCCGTTCCCGTTCGACCTGCTGTACTGGAACTCCGATTCCACCCGCATGCCGGCGGCGATGCACAGCTTCTACCTGCGCCGAATGTACCAGCAGAACGACCTGGTCAAACCCGGCTGCATCGAACTCGCCGGCGTGCCGATCGACCTCTCGAAGAACCGGTTGCCGACCTTCGTTCTGTCGACCAAGGAAGATCACATCGCCCCCTGGAAATCGACCTACGCGGCGACCCAGGTCTACAGCGGCCCGGTGAAGTTCGTGCTGGCGATGTCCGGCCACATTGCTGGCGTGGTGAACCCGCCCGCCGATCCGCCGAAATACGGCTACTGGACCCGCAAGGGCAAGGCCCCGAAGGATCCGGAGAAGTGGCTGCAGGGAGCCACCCACGTCGAGGGATCGTGGTGGCCGGAATGGCGCGCCTGGCTGTCCCGCTTCTCCGGCGGCGAGGTGCCTGCCCGGGTTCCCGGCGACCATGACCTGGTCCCGATCGAGGACGCGCCCGGCCGCTACGTGGCGGTCCGAACCGGCGACTGAACACCCACACCGCACTGGAATGGAGAATCGGATTGTCGGCAAGCAAGCGGCCCTATCTGGCTGAGCGAGTTCCGCTTGCCCGGAACGAGCGACAGTCGAGCGGCGAGCTGTACGAGCGGTTCCTGTCATGGAGCCGCGAGACCAGCCCGCGCAAGCTGAACAAGTGGCACCACTACTTCGACATCTACGAGCGCCACCTGTCGCGGTTTCGGGGAACCGAGTGCCAGATGCTGGAATTCGGCGTGCTGGACGGCGGGTCGTTGGTGATGTGGAGCGAGTATCTCGGCCCGAAGGCCCGGATCATCGGCGTCGACATCGAGCCCAATACCCAGCGCTACAACGGCATCCGGCCGAACGTTTCGGTGTTGATCGGCGACCAGTCGGACCAGGCGGTGCTGGACCGGATTGCCGCTCACGGTCCCTTCGACATCGCGATCGACGACGGGGGCCATACCGCTCGCCAGCAGATCAATACCTTCAACGGGATCTACGGCAGCGTCGACAACCAGGGCGTGTATACCTGCGAAGATACCCATACCAGCTACTGGAAAAAGTTCCAGGACGCGGGACCCGGCATCACCATGGTCGAGCACGCCAAGAGGCTGATCGACGAGATGCACGTAATCTACACGGAGCGGCCCAAGAAATCCTTCGCCGTGCCGATGTCGGAGCGCGAGGGCGAGATGCTCACCACCCGGTTCGCCGCCTCGACATTCAGTATCCAGTTCTACGATTCGATGATCGTTTTCGAGAAGCGGCCCAGATCGGAACCCTGGTCGCAGTTCCGGTAGGCATCGGTCGCGATCAGGGCCGGGCCATGGCGTGGCGTTCCGCCGGTCCGCCCTCCATCACGACCGCCAGGCGCAAACAGCGCCGGAAACGAAAAGGGCCGGAAACGAAAAGGGCCGGCTCGAAAGAGCCGGCCCTCCAGGATACGATGGCGGTACGATCAGCGCTTCGAGAACTGGAAGCTCCGGCGCGCCTTGGCCCGGCCGTACTTCTTGCGCTCGACCACGCGCGAGTCGCGGGTCAGGAAGCCGCCCTTCTTGAGCACCGGCCGCAGGCCCGGCTCGAACAGGATCAGCGCCTTGCTGATGCCGTGACGGACCGCACCGGCCTGGCCGGAAAGACCACCGCCCTTGACGGTCGCGACGACGTCGAACTGGCCGTTCCGGTCGGCGGCGATCCACGGCTGGCCGATGATCATCTGCAGCACCGGACGAGCGAAGTACTCGGACTGGTCCTTGCCGTTCACGGTGATGCGGCCCTGGCCACGCTTCAGCCAGACGCGCGCAATCGCGTTCTTACGCTTGCCGGTCGCATAGGAGCGACCCTGCGCATCGATCTGCGGCTCAACCGGCGTCGTCTCGACGACCTCCGACTGGATCTCCGCAAGCTTGCCGAGGCCCGACGGCTCGGCGGTATCGGTATCGGTCGACATCGCTTACCTCGCGTTCTTCGGGTTCATGCCCGCGACGTCCAGCACCTGGGGCTGCTGCGCCTCGTGGGGATGCGCGCTGCCGGCATAGACCCGCAGGTTGCCCATCTGGGTGCGGCCGAGCGGGCCGCGCGCGATCATGCGCTGGACCGCCTTCGTGAGCACCCGCTCCGGATGGGCGCCGGCCAGCAGATGGTCGGCCCGTCGCGACTTGATGCCGCCCGGATAGCCGGTGTGCCAGTAGTAGTGCTTCTGCGACAGCTTGTTGCCGGTCAGCTTCACCTTCTCCGCATTCACCACGATGATATTGTCACCGCAGTCCATGTGGGGAGTGAAGGTCGGCTTGTGCTTGCCGCGAAGGTAGTTGGCGATAATCGAGGCGAGGCGGCCCAGGACAACGCCTTCGGCGTCGACCACGAACCACTTCTTCTCGATCTCGCTCGGCTTCGCCGAGTAGGTCCGCATCGCGATCACCCGAGTACACGAGATAAAAACAATCCGCCGGCCCCGAACGGACCGGCGACGGGCGGCTATATGACGGAACGATTTCGCTCGGTCAAGCCGAAAGCATCAAAAAAATCAGTAAGATTACAGATACGGTATCAGAATACCTCGACCTTAAACCGGACCATGACGGCAAGCCGTTCCTTCACGTCGAGCATCCGATGCCCGGTCCCCTGAACGCCGTGCGCCGAGAGGTTGGCGGCATCGATGCAATGGGTGACCGGCTCGATGCAGATGAAGTCCCGGTCCGGTGGGGAAAACACGATCAGGTGGTTGAGCGCCGCCCCGCCGTGGATCGCCAGGGCCAGGCCGCGGTCCGGCCAGATCGCGTGGACGCTGCCGTCCCAGCCGCCGAACCCCTGGTCCAGGCCGGACACCACCGGCCGCGGCTCGGTGAAATCAAATTCCGCCGGGATCGTCTGCGGACCGGCCGGGAGCTTGCCGTCGACCGGCGGCCAGGCATTGGCGGCAGAGAACCACAGACCCATCTCCGGGGTGCGCGGCAGATATGGATGCAGGCCGAGCCCGACCGGCATGGCGCTCGACGAGACGTTCTCGACCGAGAGCGTGATGCTCAACGCGTCCTCGCCGAGGCTGATGGTCTGTTCCGCTATGTAGGCGAACGGCCACCCCTCTTCGCCGGCCGGATGCGCATATCGCATGCGAATCGACGCGGGGCTGCCGTCCGCCGTCACCGTCCAGGCCCGCCGCCGGCCATGACCGTGGATCGCGTGTCCCGTACCGGCCTCGGTTGCGTCCAGATCGAGCGTCCGCCCTCCCATGTCCAGACGGCCGTCCCGGACACGGTTCGACCACGGCACCAGCGGGAAGCAGCCACCGCCCCCGGCCCGGGTGGGATCGTCCCGGTCTCCCACGACCGGCGTGAACAGGTCGACCCCGGCCCGCCGGAAGGTCGTGATACGGCCGCCGAGGGCCGGCTCCACGGTCACCTCCAGCTCGCCGGCGGACAATTGAAACGATGGCGGGGTCATCGGGCCTCCTCCGGTGGAATTGAGTAGGTGCAGGTGACATGACAGACCGGATCGTCGGGAGCATCCGCGGAAACCAGCGTAACCTCGCCATAGGCCAGTCGCCGCCCACACTTGATCAGGCGGCCGTCGGCCAGCAGGTCTCCGGGCCGCGGGCGGCGAAGAAAATTGGCGTTCAGGTTGGTGGTCACCGCCAGCTTCACGGGACCGATGCGCGACAGCACGACGCCGTACATGACCACGTCCGCCATCGCCATCATCGCCGGGCCGGTCACGGTGCCGCCCGGCCGCAGCAGATCGTCGTGGAACGGAAGGCGGGCGGTGGCACGGCCATCCGCGATCGATTCGAACAGGATCCCGAGATTGCCGGCCATCGGCACTTCCTCGCGCATGATCCGATTCATCTCGTCGACCGACACCCTTGCCGTCATCGCACATTTCCTTCCGCCGCGGTCGCCGTTAGGGTCGGCCGCCAAGACTAGACCGACGGAGCGTCCGATGAGCCAACTGTTCTCGCCGATCACACTGCGTGACGTAACAACCAACAACCGACTCGTCGTCGCCCCCATGTGCCAATACCTCGCCGAGGACGGCAATGCCAACGACTGGCACCTGATGCATCTGGGCCAGATGTCCATGGGCGCCGGTGGGCTGGTGTTCACCGAGGCCACGCACGTCTCGCCGGAAGGTCGGATCACCCCAGGATGCCTGGGGCTGTGGTCGGACGACAATGAACGGACCCTGAAGCGGGTCGTCGACTTCTGCAAGACCCATGGGGTCGCCCGCATGGGCATCCAGTTGGCGCACGCCGGTCGCAAGGCGTCCAACCGCACGCCGCTGAACGGTGCCGGTCCACTGGCCGCGAACGATGGCGCCTGGCAGACCCTCGGCCCGTCCGCCGTATCCTACGGCGACTGGCCGGCCCCCCGCGCGCTCGACGCCGACGGCCTCGCGATGGTGAAGCAGCAGTTCGTGACCGCGACCGAGCGGTCCGCCCGGATCGGCTTCGACACGGCCCAGCTCCACTGTGCGCATGGCTACCTGTTGCACCAGTTCCTGTCGCCGCTGTCGAACCAGCGCAACGACGGATATGGCGGGTCGATCGAGGGCCGCATGCGCTTTCCGCTGGAGGTGTTCGAGGCCTGCCGCGCCGTCTGGCCGGAGCATCTGCCGATGGGCGTCCGCGTCTCGGCGACCGACTGGGTCGACGGCGGGTTGACGGTCGACGAGATCGTCGAGTTCGCCAAGGTCCTCAAGGAGAAGGGCTGCGACTATGTCGACGTCTCCTCCGGCGGCAACGATCCGGGCCAGAAGATCACGCTCGGCCCGGGCTATCAGGTTCCGTTCGCCGAGCGGGTGCGCCGGGAAGCCGGTATCCCGGTGATGGCGGTCGGGCTGATCACCGATCCGCACCAGGCCGAGGCCATCGTCGCGTCCGGCAAGGCCGACTTCGTGGCGATCGCCCGCGGTGCGATGGACAACCCGCGCTGGGCCTGGCACGCGGCCCGGGCGCTCGGCGCCCAGACCGAATACCCGCCGCAGTATGTCCGCTGCCGTCCGGACACATGGCGAACGGCGCCAGCGGTCATGGCGCCGGCTGCCGAATAGGTCGCTGGCGCGCGGGAACGTCCTGTCCAGCGCATCGAATCGCCAAACAGGGGAGACTGGCTTGGGCCTGCCGCTGCCGTTACCCTGGCGGCATGGCCCAGGCCCTGGGCGTTCGAACCGAACTCGCGCGAGAGCCGGATGTCTGCCAGCGACGTCTCACAGTCCATCGAGAAGGCACGGAGCCTGATCGCGCAGCAGCGGACCAGGGAAGCCCGTGCCGTGCTGGCTCCCTTCCGCGGCATCCCGGCCATCGCCGGACCGATCGAGATGCTGGTCGGATACAGTCAGTTGATTGACGTCGACATCCCGGGCGCACTCGCGACGCTGCGAAAGCTGCCGCGCCGCCTCGAGCCGCCGGTCGCTCTGGCCGTCGGGCGGATGCTGTTGACCTGTGACGGTGTCGGCATCGCGCTCATGTATTTCCGCAGGATACTGGTCCAGGATCCGGGCGCTCGGGATGCCACCGTTGCGGCTGCCGATGCGACAGGAATGGTCGGTGCCTCGGTGGCGACCCTCGCTCTGGTCAGCCGGGCGCAGGTTCTCGGGGCCCGGCTTGGGGAACTGTTGTCCGCGCGCCTTCAGGCGCTGGTCGATCTCGACCGGTATCCCGAGGCAGCGGAACTGATCGCCGCCGGCGCCGCCGCAGGGCAGAACATTGACGCCGCGGTGTCCTTCCTTTCCGGCCGCCTGAACGACAAACCGGGCGGGATGGCCGCCATCCATCGGCTGACGGCGTCGCTGGATCCCGCGTTGCTGCGCCGGACGAAGATCGGCCACGCCGCGGCCAACGCTGCCTACCATACCGGCGATATCGCCCGGGCCGCCGAGATCCTCGACGCCATTCCGGGCCCGGATCCGTCCGGCACCGAGCTACGGTACGAGATCGCCCTCGAACGCGGCGAAGCGCGCCCGGCGGTACGCGCCCTTGCGCTAGCCCGGGCACAGGTGCTGGAAAGCCCGGAAGCTCCCGACCCGCCTCTCCAGGTCCTCAGCATGATGTTGAGCACCGTCGACCACGACAGCGCAGTGGTCCTGCGGATGGCACGCCGGACCGCCTGCCTGCTGGGCTCCGGCCTGCGGCCGGGCCCGGACATGGTGTTCAACGAATGCGTCAGGTTCAAGAACGACATGTCGCTCCGGCCGAATGGCCGGGGCCTGCGACTGGCACACGCTCTCGGGGCGCTGGCAGCCGAGGCGGCGTTCGGCACCAAGGCGGCGGCCCGCAAGGGCTGCACGCACGCCCATATCGCGCTTGCCGGCCAGACGCTGCAACTGCGACTGACCTCCCCTCAGATCCGCAGTTCCATGGGCATCATGTACGCCATCGAACCCGGCATGCTGCGCTGGTTCGCCGGCTTCACCCCGGACGACGTCCTCGTCGACGTCGGCGCCAATATCGGCATGTTCACCGTCCTGGCCGCCGGCCTGTCGGGCTGCCGGGTGATCTCGATAGAGCCGTTCTCGCTGAACGTCGCCGATCTCGAGCACAACGTCGCGGTCAACGACCTGCAGGACCGCGTCACCGTGATGCACGCTGCCGCCAGTGACCGCGAACGGCTGGACACCCTGTTCTTCGGCCAGGGCTACGCCGGCGCCGCCAACCAGTCCTTCGGGCGCGACGACATCAGCGAGCAGTACGACGATCGCGACGCCGATCGCGAAACCGTGCGCGGGGTACCGATCGACCTGCTGGTGGCGCGCGGCGAGATCCCCTTCCCGACCCATGTGAAAATTGACGTGGACGGGTTCGAGGAACAGGTCATCGAGGGCATGCGCGACGTCCTGGCGGATCCGCGCTTCAAGTCACTGCGCATGGAGATCCGCTGGCACGACCCGGAGCGCCGGCCCCTGGTCGACAGCATCCTGGCCCAGGGCTATTCGATGGCGATCGCCGACGACACCAAGAACCTGCTGTTCACGCGCCTCCCGTCGGCCTGAGCCCGAGGGCGACCCTCAGGTCGACCATGGCCTCGACCGCATGCGACGCGCCGGCCGACAGCAGCGCCGACGGGGCGCGATCGGCGGCATAGCCGATCACCCGCGCGCCCGCCGCCACACCGGCCCGGACGCCGGTCGGGCTGTCCTCGACGACGATGGTCCGTGCAGCGGACACCCCGACCAGTTCCATCGCCTTCAGGTAGACGTCGGGCGCCGGCTTCGGACGCTCGACCATCTGCGAAGACGCCACCCGGCCATGGGCGCGCTGCCAGATGCCTACCCGTCCGAGCGCGCGCTGCAGATAGTTCAGCCCGCTCTGGCTGGCAACGCCCCAGCGGACACCATCGGCGTCGAGGGCGTCCAGCACGTCGATCACGCCCTCGATCGGCTCGACGGCGGTGGCGACCGCCTCGCTGACATCATCGTTGTGGCGCTGTACCCAGCCGTCCGGAACCGGCACGCCGGTTTCGGAGGATACGGCCGCGGCAATCTCCGTCGACGCCCAGCCGGTAAACCGGTGATGGGCCTCGTCATCGGAGATCCGCAACCCGAGGTCGACGAGGTCCCGGGCCAGAATGGCGACCGCGATCGGCTCCGAGTTGATCAGGACGCCGTCGCAGTCGAAGATAATCGCTTCAAAGGTCATGTGCGGTCATTAGCCGCCCGCCTGGGCGGCGTCACCTCACGAATGACTACCGTCTGCGACAACCGCCGCCGTTCACCGCAGCCCCAGCAGGCCCGGCAGGTCCGGCATTCGCAGGAAGGTGGCGATCGCCCCGGCCCGGACCAGCGGCGCCTCCCCGGAATCGTGGGCGTAGCCGAACACCCGCATGCCGGCCGCCACGCCGGCGGCAACCCCGGGGGCGCTGTCCTCGACCACCGCCACGTCTTCCGGCGGAATGTCGAAGGCGGCGGCGGCATGCAGGAACAGGTCGGGCGCCGGCTTCGGCTCCGCCACCATGTCGGCCGAGAAGATCCGGCTCTCCAATCGTTCGTACAACCCGGTCACCCCCAGCGAGACCCGCATCTTGGGCAGCGGGCCGTTGGAGCCGACGCAGTACGGCACACCGGCCCGGTCGAGGGCGTCCAGCACGTCGACGATGCCGGGGATCAGCTGCAGTTCGCGCCGGAAAATATCGAACTGGCGCTGGTAGATGTCGTCGACCCAGTGCTCGCCGAGGTCGATGCCGAGGTCCTCCTCGACCCGCAGCTTGATACGGGTCAGCTTGCCGCCGCGATAGCGCTCCAACGCCTCCTCGCCGGACAACGGCAGGCCGGCCTTGCTGAGCGCCTCGGCGATCAGCCGGTTGGCGATCGGCTCGGAGTCGACCAGCACGCCGTCGCAGTCGAAGATCACCAGGGCCGGCATCCATACCATCGAGGCGCCCTCAGATCCTGCCGCCGAAATCGAGCAGCGCCGCGGTGAACGCCTCCGGCCGCTCGGCCGGGATCAGGTGGCCGGCATCCGGGAAGTCGATCCGCGTTTGATTCGGGATACGGGCCGCCAGCTCGTCGACGTCGCCGGCGACGTAGAACACCCGGTCGTGGGCGCCGACGGTCAGCAGCACAGGAGGGGTAAGGCTCTGCCAGGGGAAGTCCCAGTCGGTCGCCGTCGATTCGACCATCAACCGGTAGCCACCGTCGGCCGGATCGATCGCCGCATAGGGCTCGCCGGTCTGCACGGTCGGCTTCAGCTCGGCGAGCTTGTCCGGATTGACCAGCATCGGCAGCGACAGCTCCATGATCAGCCGGAAGCCGCCAGCCTTCACCCCATGCGCCATTGCCTGGTTGATCCAGGCCAGCCGCTCGGTCGGCTTGCGCAGCGTGTTGATCAGCACCAGCCCGGCCGCCGGCACGCCCTTCGCGAAGGCCTGGGCGGCGAACAGCCCGCCGATCGACAGCCCGACCAGAATCGGCTTCGGCGGGTCGATCTCCCGGCACAGCAGCGCCAGATCGTCGACGATCTGGACCGGCGTCGGCGGTGTCGTCGGCTTCGTGCGGCTCTCGGCCTGGCCGCGGAAGTTGTAGACCAGGGTGCCGTAGCCGGCGGCCCGCAACCTGGGGCCGATCACCGCCTCCCACATCTGGTAGTTGCCGGTCAGCGCGTTCACGAACACGAAGGTCTTCCCGGCTGCACCTGGCGCCACATACTCGTAGTACAGGCTTTCACCGTCGGCGATATCGAGGTGCGGCATCGGTCTTCCTCCCGGGGATAGGCTTTGTCGGTACGACGGCATGCCCGCCGCGTCAATGTTACCCAGATGACAGCCGACTCGCCCGGCCACCGCAAGACCATGTTGCGGCAATCGCGCTTGTCGGACCGACGAGCGGCCCGTAAGCCTCGGCAATGGAAATCATCCTCGAGATCATCGTGCCGGTGTTCGGCATCGTCGGAATCGGCTATGCCGCCGCGCGCCTGGGGTGGTTCCGGTCGGACGCCAACAAGGGGTTGTCGGCCTTCGTCTTCGACTTCGCGATCCCGGCGATGCTGTTTCGGACCATGGCGACCACGGCGCTGCCGGATCATATCGAGTGGGGCTACCTGCTGTCCTATTTCGGCGGTGGCTACGGCGCCTGGCTGATCGGCAGCCTGCTCAGCCACTTCGTGTTCCGGCGCCATGGTGCCGAGCCGGCGATCGCCGGCATGACCGGGGGCTTCTCGAACACCGTGATGCTCGGCGTGCCGCTGGTGCTGACGGCGTTCGGCGACCAGGCGACCCTGCCGCTGTTCCTGATCATCGCCTGCCACTCCTGGCAGCTGCTGTCGGTGGTGACGGTCCAGGCCGAGGCCAGCATCGGCGCCCGCGAGGATATGCGCCGCCTGCCGGTCAACGTTGCAAAGGGGCTGGTCCGCAATCCGATCATCATCGCCCTGCTCGGCGGCGTGCTGTGGAACATCGCCGGCCTGGAACTGCCGCATGTGGTCGACACCCTCACCGCCACCCTGGGACGTGCCGCCCTGCCCTGCGCGGTGTTCGCGATGGGCGCCTCGCTGGCCGGCTACCGGCTGGCCGGATCGCTCGGCGAGGCCGGGATCGGCGTGGTGCTCAAGCTGGTCCTGCACCCGGTGCTGGTCTGGGTTCTGGCGACCCACGTGTTCGCGGTCGACCCGCTGTGGCGCGACGTGGCGGTGCTCCTGGCGTCGCTGCCGGTCGGCATCAACGTCTACCTGATGGCCGAGCGCTACCAGGCCGGGATCGCCCCGACGGTGACGGCGGTGCTGATCTCGACGGCGGTCTCGGTGCTGACGGTGGCCGGGGTGCTGACGCTGCTGGAGGTGCGGTGAGCTTGCAATCCGGGCGCCCCGGCGCAAAGTGACGACCGGGGAAGGAGATGCCGATGTCGATAGCCGAAAACCCTGTGGCCGAGCCGATCCTGCTGCGTGAGGACCGCGACGGGGTCGCGACCCTGACCCTGAACCGGCCGGGCGCGCGCAACGCCCTGTCCCGCGACCTGATGGCCGCCCTGCAGGCCGAACTCGACGCGATCGCCGGCGACCGCTCGATCAAGGTGGTGGTGCTGGCGGCATCCGGCCCGGCGTTCTGCGCCGGCCACGACCTCAAGGAGGTACGTTCGCGCAGCGACGAGCCGTTCTTCAAGGCGCTGTTCGAGCAATGCTCCGAGTTGATGCTGACCATCACCCGGATCCCGCAGCTGGTGATCGCCCGGGTGCACGCCCTGGCGACCGCGGCCGGCTGCCAGCTGGTGGCGAGCTGCGACCTCGCCATCGCCTCCGATAACGCGAGGTTCGCCACCCCCGGCGTGAATATCGGGCTGTTCTGCTCGACCCCGATGGTGGCGATCAGCCGCAATATCGGCCGCAAGAAGATGATGGAGATGCTGGTCACCGGCGAGGCGATCGACGCCGCGACCGCCGAGAACCTCGGCCTGGTGAACCGGGTGGTGCCGGCGGACGCTCTGGACGCCGCGGTCGCCGAACTGACCGGCCGGATCGTCTCGAAGTCGCCGCTGACCCTGGCGATCGGCAAGCAGGCATTCTACGCCCAGCTCGAGATGCCGATGGCCGACGCCTACGGCCATGCCAGCGCGGTGATGACCCGCAACATGCTGGCCCGCGACGCCCAGGAGGGCATCGACGCCTTCATCGCCAAGCGCCAACCGGTGTGGCGGGGGGAGTGATGCGTCTGGACGGCGCCTGCCGCTCCGTGGGTCCCGGAGCCGGCTGCTCTATCGTTTGTTCGTCATTTCGAAGGGCGCGCGACAGCGCGCGGCTCCGGAACCCACCCGCCGCTCCACCTCCCAGACGGAAGCCTGACCATGGCCGAGAACGATCCGACCGCGCCCGTCGTCCACGACGCCTATTCCGACGACTTCATCCGCGAGATCCTGCGGGACGTGAAGACCATCGCCATGGTGGGCGCGTCGGACAACTGGAACCGGCCGTCGTATTTCGCCATGAAGTACCTGCAGCAGAAGGGCTACCGGGTGTATCCGGTGAACCCGAAGGTGGCGGGCACCGGCGGCGAGATCCTGGGCGAGAAGGCCTATGCCGACCTCGACTCGCTGCCCGAGACCGTCGACATGGTCGACGTGTTCCGCAACTCCGAGGCCGCCGGGGGCGTGACCGACGCCGCCATCGCCCATGGCACCAAGGTGGTGTGGATGCAGCTCGGCGTGCGCAATGACGAGGCGGCGGCGCGGGCCGAGAAGGCCGGCATCAGGGTCGTCATGAACCGCTGCCCGAAGATCGAGTTCTCGCGGCTGTTCGGCGAGCTCGGCTGGCACGGCTTCAACAGCCGGGTGATCTCCTCCAAGCGCCGCACCCCGGGCAAGAGCGACGCGGTCAGCCGCGACGCCGACGTCGGCGACGGCTTCGTCGCCAAGGGCTTCGAGACCCTGGCGGTGCATGCCGGATCCGCCCCCGACCCGACCACCGGGGCGCGCTCGACGCCGATCTACCAGACCACCGCCTACGTGTTCGACGACGTCGACCACGCCGCGTCGCTGTTCAACCTGCAGACCTTCGGCAACATCTACTCGCGGCTGTCGAACCCGACGGTGGCGGTGCTGGAGGAGCGGATCGCGGCGCTGGAAGGCGGTCACGGCACCACCTGCACGGCGTCCGGCCATTCCGCCCAGTTGCTGGCGCTGTTCGCGCTGATGGGGCCGGGCGACCGGTTCGTGGCGTCGAACAAGCTCTACGGCGGCTCGATCACCCAGTTCGGCCGGACCTTCAAGAAATTCGACTGGCACTGCGACTTCGTCGACGTCGAGGAACTGGAGGTGGTCCGCCAGGCTGCCCTGCACCCCAAGTGCAAGGCGATCTTCGCGGAGTCGCTGGCCAACCCCGGCGGCGTGATCACCGACATCCAGGCGCTGTCGCGCATCGCCGACGAGGCCGGGGTGCCGCTGATCATCGACAACACCATGGCCACGCCGTATCTGTGCCGGCCGCTGGAGCATGGTGCCGACATCGTGGTGCACTCGACCACCAAGTTCCTGTCCGGCCACGGCAACGCCATGGGCGGGGCGGTGGTCGACGGCGGCAAGTTCGACTGGAGCAAGAACGACAAGTTCCCGTCGCTCAGCCAGCCGGAGCCGGCCTATCACGGCCTGACCTTCTTCGAGACCTTCGGCGACCTCGCCTACACCATCTACGGCCATGCCGTGGGCCTGCGCGACCTCGGGCCGACCATGGCGCCGATGAACGCCTACCTGACCATCACCGGTATCGAGACCCTGCCCCTGCGCATGGAACGGCACGTCGCCAACGCCGCCAGGGTGGCGGAATGGCTGAACGGCCACCCGAAGGTCGCCTGGGTGTCCTATGCCGGACTGCCGGGGAACAAGTATCACGGCCTCGCCCAGCGCTATCTGCCCAAGGGCGCCGGCTCGGTGTTCACCTTCGGGGTCAGCGGCGGCTACGAGGCCGGGATACGCGCCGTCGAACGCTGCCGGCTGCTGTCGCACCTCGCCAACATCGGCGATACCCGGTCGCTGATCCTGCACCCGGCCAGCACCACCCACCGGCAGCTGACCGAGGAACAGCGCAGCGCCGCCGGGGCCGGCGACGACGTGATCCGGCTCTCGATCGGCCTGGAGAACGCCGACGACATCATCGCCGACCTGGAGCGCGCGCTCGCGTAACCGCGCGCGTTCAGCCGACGGCGATGCCGCAGGCACCGGCGATGAGCCTCAGGGATTCAAGCCGGGCGGCGTGATCGTAGATGTCAGAGACGACGATCAGCTCGTCCGCTTCGGTTTCCGCCACCAGTTCGCCGAGACCCGCCCGGACCGTCTCCGGTGACCCGACCACCGATCGGTAGAGCATCTGCATGACCTGCGCCTTCTCCATCGGCGACCAGTAGCTCTCGATGTCGTCGATCGGCGGGCGGCTCAGCCCGCGCGTGCCGCGGAACATGTTCGTGAATGACATCTGCTGCGTGGTGGCCAGCCGCCGGGCCGCGCCGTCGGATTCGGCTGCGATGACGTTGACGCCGACCATGGCGTAGGGTTCGGCGCGCTGCTTCGACGGCTTGAACCGGCTGCGGTAGAGCCGCATTGCCTGCAGCAGCTGCCCCGGCGCGAAATGCGAGGCGAATGCATAGGGCAACCCGAGTTCCGCCGCCAGGACCGCGCCGAAGGTGCTCGAACCCAAGATCCACAGCGGCACTTCGGTACCGGCCGCCGGAACCGCCTGGATACGTTGCCCCGGCTCGGGCGGCGCCAGGAAGGCCTGCAACTCGAGAACGTCCTCGGGAAACCGGTCGGACGCTTCCGGGGTCCGCCGGAGCGCCCGCAGGGTGTTCTGGTCGGTTCCGGGCGCCCGGCCGAGCCCGAGGTCGACACGGCCGGGAAACAGGCGTGCCAGGGTCCCGAACTGCTCGGCGATCACATACGGGGCGTGATTCGGCAGCATGATGCCGCCGGCGCCGATCCGGATGGTCCGGGTCCCGGCCCCGATATGGGCCAGGACCACCGCGGTCGCGGCGCTGGCGATCCCCGCCATGTTGTGGTGCTCGGCGACCCAGATGCGCCGGTAGCCCCAGGCCTCGGCGTGCACCGCCACGTCGCGGGCGTTGGCCAGCGCGCCGCCGGCATCGGTTGCCTCGGTGACGCGGACCAGGTCGAGGATGGACAAGGGGACCATGAGCGTGTTCCTGCTGGGGAATTGCCGGATCGGGCAATCGGGAAGCGCCGTGCCCGGCACCATCGAGCGAAGGTATTTCCGAGATGGGCACCCATCACCCGGATTACGACACCGGGTCCAGCGCGGAACCCTCACCGGCGCCGTGCCCGAACCGAATGAGTGCGTGGTGAGCGCGACGGTCCATCTGGAATGGGGCGAGCATGGCGCCGCCCTCGGCGGCTACGACGTCGTCGTCATCGTCGACGTTCTGTCGTTCTCGACCTGCGTCAGCGTCGCGGTCGGGCGCGGTGCCGTGGTCTACCCGTTCCCGTTCCGTGCCCTGGAGGCAGCCGCGGCGGTGGCGGCAGTGCTCGGCGCCCGCCATGCCGGTCCCCGCGCGGCAGGTGGCCTGTCGCTGTCCCCGCCCAGCCTGGCAGCGCTGTCGGCCGGCGACCGGGTAGTCCTGCCCTCGCCCAACGGATCCACGCTGTCGCTGATCCCCGACGGGCCGGCGGTACTGTGCGGCTGCCGGCGCAACGCCGCGGCGGTGGCAAGGGCGGCACAGGCGGTCGGCGGCCGGATCCTGGTGGTGCCGGCGGGCGAGCGCTGGCCGGACGGCCGGCTGCGGGTCGCGGTCGAGGACCAGATCGGCGCCGGCGCGATCGTCGACGCGCTCGGCGGCACGGACTCGCCCGAGGCCGAGGCGGCCCGCGCCGTCTTCCTGTCGGCGCGACGGTCGCTGGTCGACACGCTCCGCAGCTGCGCGTCGGGCCGGGAACTGATCGGGATGGGATACCCGCAGGACGTCGACTGCGCCGCCGAGGTCGGTGCCTCGACATTCGCAGCGATGCTGGTCTCTGAAGACATGACCTACGGCGATCTCGGCGTCGCCCTGCCGGACGGCCTGGCAACGCGCCCGGTCGCCAGCTATGAGGCGGTCGCCGGCTGAGCGCTTACCCCGGATCCGCGCGCTCGCCCGGTCCGAGCGCGCGCTGCATCAGCACGCTGTCGACCCAGCGCCCGAACTTGAAGCCGACCGCCTGCAGGGTGCCGACGCGCCGGAACCCGAAAGCCTCGTGCAGGCCGATCGACGCGGCGTGCCCGGAATCGCCGATCACCGCGATCATCTGCCGCCAGGGCCCGACCTCGCAGCGCTCGATCAATGCGCCAAGCAGGGTCCGACCTACCCCCCGGCCGTGCAGCCCGTCGCGCACATAGACCGAGTTCTCGACCGTGAACCGGTAGGCCGGCCGCGGCCGGTATGACGAGGCGTAGCTGTAGCCGACCACTTCACCGTCGATCTCCGCCACCAGGTGCGGGTAGCCGGCATCGACCACAGCGGCCCGACGCCGCGCCATCTCTTCGACCGTCGGCGGCAGCTCCTCGAAGCTGGCCAGGCCGTGCAGCACGTGGAAGGCGTAGATCGCCTTGATGGCCTCGACATCGGTGCCCCGGGAATCGCGAACCGCCGGCCGGATGACACCGGCAACGGTGGGATCGCTATCGAGCAGGGTCATCGGCGGCTCCGGAGGATCGGCACGGCGGCGGTCGTCGCACCGACCGCCGCACTGCATGCTGCCGGTCGACGGCTGGATAGGTACAATTCGGACTCGTTATCCTGTCGATCAGCAAATCTTTGGCGGAACTCCGCAGCTTCTCGGCCGCCGCCGAACCCGGGGTTCGTCCGGCTATTCCGTCCAGCTCTCGGAGAACGCCAGCGCGCAGGTGCTGAACGGCTTGCCGTCGCGGTCGCGCGGGAACGGCCGCCCGGCCGCCTGCTCGCCGTTGATCGACAGCCGCGCGCCATGGGCCGGGATCAGCACCGTGCAGACGCCGTACTGGCGGCCCGGGGTCTGGTTCGGCTGGGTGTGGATCAGCAGCGGATCGCCGCAGTCGTGCCAGGTGAGTTCCACCACGTCGTCGTAGGAGACCAGCCGCTCGGTCCAGAAGTAGCGCGGGTCGCCCTCCCGGGAGAACTCGGCGCCGATCACCGGGATCGATGTATCGGCCAGCTCGGCGTTCAGCATCCCCTGCACGGTCTGCTGCAGCCAACGCGCCATGGCGATGTTGTCGGAGTAGATCCGCCATGCGTTCTCGGTCAGCTCGCTCTTCACGTAGAGCACATGGCCGGGCCCGCCCGGGCAGGTGATGACCCGCCAGAAGCTGGCATCGGTCGACAGCGGGTCGCCGTCCTTCGCGGACAGGCGGATGAACGGATTTTCGCCGGTCATGATCAGGCGGTTCGGATCGAGGGTACTCATTGCGTGCCTCCCTGGCCGGGGCCGCCGGCCGGCCCCATGGTTGCAGCTTAATCCGCCGGCCGGCCGACGCTACCCCTCCAGCACGATCTTCCCGGTCACTTTCCGGTCGCGGATCATCGCCAGCGCCTCGCCGGCGCGCTCCAGCGGCAGCCGGGCCATGATGGCGGGCTTCAGCCTGCCCTCGAGATACAGGCGGAAGATCTCGGACTGGGCCTCGGCCATGCGGCGCGGTGTACGGTCTCGGTAGTCCGACCACTGCAGGCCGGAAACCTCGATATTCTTGACCAGCAGGTAGTTGGCCTTGATCTCCGGGATGCGGCCGGCGGCGAAGCCGACCACCACCATCCGGCCGCACCAGGCCAGCGCCCGCATCGCGGCGTCGAACGGGTCGCCGCCCAGCATGTCGATGCAGATGTCGACGCCCTTGCCGCCGGTGACCGCGTGCACCTGGGCGCGCAGGCCGTCGCGCAGGTCCGGGACCGCCAGGTCGATCACGTGGTCGGCGCCGGCCTCGACCGCGGCATCGGCCTTCGATGGCGTGGTCACGCCGGCGACCGCGGTGCCGCCGAGCGCCTTGACCAGTTGGATGGTCGCCAGGCCGACGCCGCCGGTGGCGCCGTTGACCAGGACAGTGTCGCCCGACTGGAACCGGGCCCGCTCGCGCAACGCGAACCAGGCGGTCTGATAGACCAGCCCCATGGACGCCGCGTCGTCGAACGGCATCTCGTCGGGGATCTCCAGGCACTGCGCCTCGCGCGCGGTGACGCGCTCGGCGAAGGCGCCGTACTCGACCTGCACCATGACCCGGTCGCCGGCCACGAAGTTCGTCACCTCCCAGCCGATCGCCAGCACCTCGCCGGCCAATTCCTTGCCCGGGGTGAAGGGCAGCGGCGGCTTGTGCTGGTAGCGACCCTCGACGACCAGCAGGTCCGGATAGTTGACCCCGGCCGCCCGCATGCCGACGACGATCTCCCCGGGTCCCGGCTCCGGGTCCGGCAGCTCCACGACCTCGGCGGTCTCGCACGGGCCGAACGCCCGCATCACCACGGCACGCATCTCAGCCCCCGGCCAAATCGGCGTTGGCGTCGCCGAGCGCGGGGAAGCCCTGCCCGCCCTCGGGATCGCGGTAGATCGGCGCGATCGGCGGCGGTATCGGCGTCAGGGTCGCGTCGCCGGCCGGCATGGCGCCGCGGAACAGGCCGCGGGCCTGGAAATGCGGATCGACCGCCGCCTCGCGGATCGACTTGACCAGGGTCACGCAGGCGTCGACGCCCTCGAAGGTCGCCAGCCATTCGGTACTCGGCTTCGAGGCGACGATGTACCTCACCACCGCCATGGTCGCGGCCGGATCCTCGGAATCGTCGCGAAGTTCGTCCGGCAAGCCAATGATTCGGCAGAAATTTTCCCAGAATTTCCGCTCCAGCGGTGCACAGGCCAGCCAGCGCCCGTCGGCACAGCGATAGACTTGGTAGCGCGGCGACCCGCCGGTCACCAGTTCACCGCCGGGCCGCGGGTCGGGCCGTCCGACCGCCCGCTCGCCGAGTGCCCAGTAGGCCCAGGCGAACAGGTTGTCGCCCATGGCGATGTCGAGATGGGCGCCCTGGCCGGTGTTCTCGGCCTCGCGCAGGGCCAGCAGGATCGAAATGGTGGCCGGCATGGTGCCGCCGCCGATGTCGGCGACCAGCACCGGCGGCACCACCGGGTCGCCGTTCCGGTCGGCGCCCAGGTTCAGCACCCCGGTCTCCGCCATGTAGTTCAGGTCGTGCGCCGCCACCTGGGCCTTCGGCCCGTCCTGGCCCCAGCCGGTGATCGAGCAGTAGACCAGTGCCGGGTTGATCGCCTTCAGAGCCTCCCAGCCGAGCCCGAGCCGCTCCATCACGCCCGGCCGAAACTGCTCAACCACAACATTAATATCGGCTACCAGTGATTTGATAATACGAATCGATTCAGAATTCTTTAGATCCAACGCGAGGGATCGCTTGCCGCGGTTCAGCAGGGCGAAGTTCACGCCGCTGTCGGCGGTGACCATCGGCGGATAGTGGCGCATGTCCTCGCCGCTGCCCGGCCGTTCGACCTTGACCACGTCGGCACCGGCCTCGGCCAGGATCAACGTCGCCATCGGTCCCGGCAACAGGGTGGAGAAGTCCAGGACGCGGACGCCGGCGAGCGGCTTGCGCGGTGCCTTCACTGTTCCTGCTCCCTTTCCGCTCGGCGCTTCGCGACCACCGCCCGGCGTGCCGGCGCGTAGTGGCGGGTGCCGTAGGTCTCGAACAGCGTCCTGGTGACATCGTGGTGATGGTGCAGGCCGGTACGCTCCAGCAGTTCGATCGGGCCCTCGGGATAGCCGAGGCCGAGCTTCACGGTCAGGTCCATGTCGGCGGCAGTGGCCAGGCCCTCGTCCAGCCGGGTCAGCGCCTCGTTGTAGTAGGGCCGGATCAGGCGGTCCAGGATGCGCCCGGCGAAGTCGCCGCACACCGAGACCTGCAGCCCTGCCGCCTCCAGGATCGCCTTCGCGATCTCGACCGAGGTCGGATCGGTGGCCGGCTGTCGCACCAGTTCGACCAGGTCGGACGGATCGCCGTCGCCTAGCCGAAAGCGCGCGAAACCGAGCGCGTTGGAGCCCTCCAGCCCGGCGCCCTCGCCGGTCGCCTCGCCCAGGCATTCGGTGCCGAGCTCGACCAGAATGGCCGCCTTGGACGGATCGGAGCGATAGGCGCCAACTGCACCGGCGCCCAGATAGACGGTCACCTTGCCCTCGGGGTCCGCTCCATCGAGGAACGGGTGCGGGGCCGGGAACGACCGGCTGCCGCCGGTGTCGACGATGGCGTATGATGTCATCTCAGCCTCCGAACATCGCGTCGCGGTCGTAGGAAAAGAAGCCGCGGCCTGACTTCCGCCCGAGATGGCCGGCGGCGACCATGCGCTTCAGCAGCGGCGGTGCGGCGCAGCGCGGGTCGTCGGTGACCCCGTAGAACGCCTCGCAGAGCAGCACCTGGGTGTCGAGGCCGATCAGGTCGAGCAGCTCGCATGGCCCCATCTTGTAGCCGAGGCCGGCCTTGATCGCGCGGTCGACGTCGGCCGGCCCGGCCACGCCCGCCTCGATCAGCCGGATCACGTCGTTGTTGAACGGCACCAGGAAGTAGTTGAGCACGAAGCCCGGCGTGTCCTGGGTCTTCACCGGCCGCTGCCCCATTGCCTCGCAGAACGCCCAGGCGGCCTTGAAGGTGTCGTCCGAGGTGTTCAGCCCCGGCGACATCTCGACCAGCTTCATGAGCTGGGCCGGCAGGCAGAAATGCATGCCGACCACCCGGTCCTCGCGACCGCAGCCGCTGGCGATCTCGGTGATCGACAGGGTGGAGGTATTGGAGGCGAAGATCGTGCGCTCCGGGCAGATCTCGTTGAGCTGGCCGAAAAGCGAGCGTTTCACCTCGAGGTTCTCGAACACCGCCTCGACGACCATGTCGCATTCCGCGAGATCGGCCAGGAAGCTGGTCGAGCGACTGGCCGCGAGCGCGGCGTCGGCCTGGTCGCGGGTCAGCTTGCCGCGCTCGACCGACTTGGCGAAGAACCCCTCGGTCTGACGGCGCGCCCGCTCCAGGCTCTCCTCGTGGGTGTCGTACAGCACGACCCCGCAGCCGGCGCGGGCCGCCACGATGGCGATCCCGGAGCCCATGGTGCCGGCGCCGCAGACACCGACGGTGCGGATTTCGGACAAGGCTCGCCTCCTACTTGCGCACGAAACTGCGGCCGATGAACTGCCGGTGGATCTGGTTCGTGCCCTCCCAGATCTGCGTGATCTTGGCATCGCGCATCAGCCGCTCGACCCGGTAGTCGCGGATATAGCCGTAGCCGCCGTGCAGCTGCACCGCCTCCTCGGAGATCCGCATCGCCAGGTCGGAGGCGCGCATCTTCAGCATCGACGCCTCGACCCCGAAATCGGTGGCGCCGGCCTCGACCATCCGCGCCACCCGCCACAGCCAGTTCTCGCACATCGCCAGGTCGGTCGCGAGGTCGGCCAGGGTGAACTGGATGCCCTGGAACTCGACGATGCGCCGGCCCGACTGCCGGCGGTCGTTGATGTAGGCGACGGCGTCCTCGAAGGCGGCGCGGGCGATGCCGAGCGCGTGCGCCGCCACGCTGGGACGCGACTTGTTCAGCGATGCCAGCAGGATCCGCAGCCCCTCGCCCGGCTCGCCCAGGATGTTGCCGCGCGGCACCCGCATGGCGTCGAAGGACAGCGCCACGGTCGGCGCCGCTCGATGCCCCATCTTCTCTTCCTTGCGGAGCACCGACAGGCCGGGCGTGCCCTTGTCGACGACCAGCGCGGTGATCGCGCCCTTCGGGTCGTCGATCTCCGACCACTTGCCGAATACCAGCAGGTGGTCGGCGACGTCGCCGTTCGAAATGAAGGTCTTGCCCCCGTCGACCACCACATGGTCGCCGTCCGGCGTGAACCGGGTCTTCATGCCGGTGGCGTCGGAGCCGGCCGACGGCTCGGTGATGCACAGCGCGCCGATCCCGCCCTCGGCGATGCGCGGCAGCACCCGCCGCTTCAGCGCCTCCGAGCCGAAATCCATGACCGGCTTCATGCCGTGGAAGGTGGTCGCCCAGATGATCCCGGTCGAGGCGCAGGCCTTCGACAGCTCGCGCACGCAGGCGAGATACACCGAGTAGCTGAGGCCGATGCCACCGTATTCCTCGGCCACGAACATGGCGTTCAGGCCGAGTTCGTTGATCGCCGCGATGTTCTCGGCGGGGTAGGCCTCACGGCGGTCGTAGTCGGCGGCGCGCGGGGCGATCACCTCGGTCGCCAGCCGGCGTACCGACGCCAGCACCGCGGCCTCGTGCTCCGGCAACTCCAGCGCCGCGTCCAGGCGGTCGAAGACGGTGGCCATGGTCAGCGATCCTTGAAGGTCGGCTTGCGTTTCTCGACGAAGGCCGCCAGCCCCTCGGCCGCGTCCTCGGTGCGGTAGGCCAGCGTCGACAGGTCGGCCTCGACCTTCAGGCCCTCATGGACCGGCAGGTCGAGCGCCCGGGTCACCGCCTGCCTGGCCATGGCCAGGGCCGGCAGGCCATGGCGGGTGCTCTCGCCGAGGAACGCCAGGGCCTCGGCCATCGGGTCGTCGCCGACCAGGATGCGGTTCACCAGGCCGATCCGCTCGGCCTCGACGGCGTCCATGGTGCGGCCGGTCAGGATCATCTCCAGTGCCCGGCCTTCGCCGATCAGCCGCGGCAGACGCTGGGTGCCGCCATAGCCGGGGATCAGGCCGAGCTTGATTTCCGGCAGCCCCATCTTCGCGGTCGGCACCGCGAGGCGGAACGTGCAGGCCAGCGCCATCTCCAGCCCGCCGCCGAAGGCATAGCCGTTGATCAGCGCGACCGACGGGATCTCAAGGTCGGCGATCTTCGCGAAGGCCCGCTGCCCGGCCTCGGCGCCGCGCTTCTGCGCCATCAGGTCGCGGCCCATCAGTTCCTTGATGTCGGCGCCGGCGCAGAACGCCTTGTCCCCGGCGCCGGTGACCAGCAGGCCGCGAACGCCCATGCCCGGCACCGTGTCCAGCAGCCGGGACATCTCGGCGATCAGATCGAAGTTCAGGGCGTTCAGCGCATCCCGCCGGTCGATGGTCAGGACCGCGACACCCTCGCGGGTTCTGAGATCAAGGGTCATCGGCGGTTCCTCATGGGGTCGTCGTCGGCGCCTGGAACCGGCAAGGCTGCGGCGCGATCCGGCCGACCTTCGCCCAGTCGGCCAGTTCGCGCTTCAGGATCTTGCCGCTGGCGGTCAGCGGGAAGGCGTCCATGGTCAGGAAGTACTCCGGCATGTCGTATTTCGACAGCCCGGCCTCGAACAGGTGCTGCAGCACAATTTCGGCCGCCGGCGCGTTCGGTCCGGACGGCAGCACCGCCAAGCACAGCTTTTCGCCGAGCCGCTCGTCCGCGACCGCGAAGGCCGCGGCCCGGGCCACCGCCGGATGCTTGATCGCCAGGTCCTCGACCCGCGCCGGGAAGATATTGTGGCCACCGCGGATCACCACGTCCTTCAGCCGCCCGACGATCGACAGGTTGCCACGGTCGTCGAGCACACCGAGATCGCCCGACAGGAACCAGCCGTCGCGGTTGAACGAGGTCTCGGTGGCCTCCTGGTTGTCGAAGTAGCCGAGCATCAGGGCCGCCCCCTTGCCGCCGATCTGTCCAACCGTACCGGCCGGCACCTCGCGGTCCGGGTCGTCCTGGGCGAAGATCCGGACCTCGTAGCCGGCACCGCCGCGCCCGCAGGTCGAGCAGATCGTCGCCTCGTCGTCCGAGGGATGGGTGTACTGGTGCGACGAGTTCTCGGTCATGCCGTAGATGTTCTGCGGCCTGATCCCCTGGGCGACGAAGCGCTCGGCCACGGCCGGCGGGATCGGCGCGCCGGCCATGTAGAACAGGTCGACCGTGCCCAGCCTGTCGATTTCGCGTAGCGACTGCTCGGCCTGGATGTCCATGGCGTGGGTCGGCACCCCCATCACGTAGGTGGCGCCGGTCTCGACCATCCAGTCGAGCCGCGAGCGCCCCGGCGCGGGATCGTCGACCACCAGTTCCATGCCGGCGACCAGCCATTGCCCGACCGCCACCCAGGCGATGTGGTGGCTGAGCGGCGACAGGGTCAGCAGCACGGTCGAATGGTCGTGCCGCCAGTCCCGCACAAGGTCGCGGCAGTTGGCCAGCAGCGTGTTGTCGGAGTGCATCACACCCTTGGGCCGGCCGGTGGTGCCGCTGGTGAAGGCGAGATAGCTGACGCTGTCGGGGTTCGGGTCCGGGGCCCGCAGGTTGCGTGGCTCGGCCCCGATGGGCGGAAGGTCGCCGGTGCCACGCGTCTTCGGCAGCCGGAATACCCGGCGCATGTCCGGCAGCGCCGACATCGCGGCAACCGGATCACGCCGGTCGGTGTCGGCGCCCCAGCCGTCCTCGACCACCACCACGGCGGCGCGCACCCGGGTCAGCAGGCCGGCGATCTCCTCGACCGTGTAGTTGCGGTGCAGGGAAGGATTGCAGACATAGCCCTGGCGCGCGCAGGCCAGGAACGCCGCCACTACTTCGACCCGGTTGGACGCCCACAGCGCGACCCGCTCGCCGGTTCGCAGGCCGGCCTCGTGGAAGGTGTCGGCGATGGCGTCGACCCAGCCCTTCAACTCGGCCCAGGTCAGGTGCCGGCACGAATCCCGAAGCGCCTTGGCGTCGGGGCGTTGCGCTGCATGCTTCGCCAGCAGCGCGTAGAACGTCTCGTCATGCCAGAGTCCGGCGGCGTAGTAGGCGCGCGCCTCGGCCGGGTCGTGCAGGGTCAGGAGGCGGCTCATCGTTCCCGTCCCAGGCGATGGAGCTGTGGGTGGGTCCCGGATCGCTGCTGGTGCGGCGTCCGGGATGACGTCGGGGGGACAAGGACGACCGGCTCTACTCCCTGGACGTCATCCCGGACCGCCGTCAGGCCGATCCGGGGCCCATCCGCCGCTCCGCCGCTGAGCACGATCGGCCTCAATGCCCGAACATCTCCGGATCGGGGCTGCGGCGCTCGCCGAACGCCGCCGACAGCTCCTTCGACTCGTCGGTCGTCAGGTAGAGCTTCAACAGCATGTCGTGGCTGACCCGGCCGAGTCCGGCGACGCCGCCGTGCCGGGCCAGGAACGCGCTCTTGATTCCGGCCAGCGCCATCGGGCCGCGCTCGGCGATCTCCAGCGCCCATTTGCGGGTTTCGTCCCTCAACTCGGAATCGGGAACCACGCGGTTGATCAGGCCCATCTCACGGGCCTCCTCGGCGGTCACCTTGCGGTTGGTGTACCAGAGTTCCTTCGCCCGTTTCTTGCCGATCGCGTCTTCCAGGTACCAGGTGCCGTAGCCGGCATCGAAGCTGCCCATCATCGGTCCGACCTGCCGGAAGATCGCGCTCTCCTTGGCGATCGTCAGGTCGCAGACCACCTGCAGGACGTTGCCACCGCCGACCGCGAAGCCGTTGACCATGGCGATCACCGGCTTCTGCAGCTTGTCGATGGCGTCGTACATCTCCAAGGTCGGCAGCACACCGGCATAGAGGTTGGTTTCCTCCATGGCGTCCTTGCGACCGCCGATGCAGAAGAATTTCTCACCGGCGCCGGTCAGCACCACCACGCGGGTGCGGGTCTCGCGGCGGATTCCCTCGATGCAGTCGCGGATCTCCTGACAGGTGACGGCGGTGAACATGTTGCCGTCGTCGGGCCGGTTGATGGTGATCCAGCCGATCGGGCCGTCCTCCTGGTAGAGGATGGTTTCGAAACCCCGGGCGTCGTCGGCCATGGCAACACTCTCCTGACTTCGATAACGAATTCGCGCCGGGCATTACCGCAGGGACGCGCGGCCTCCCGCAACCCCCCGAACATCGATCCGCAAGCATGGCTGCGTTGCCCGACCGGCGTCGACGGGCATCGCGTTCAGCGGGTCAGCGCGAACATCAACTGGTAGACGCCGACCTCGACCTCGCTTGCGTTTCGCGCCGCCAGTCCGGGCTGCAGTCCGGACTCCGCGAGCGCCGCCTCGACGGCGGCGCGGTCGGTGCCCTCGATCAGCGCCGCGAACGCCGCCTGCCCGTCGGGCGCCGTCCGCATCGACTGCTCGGCGGTGGGTGTCAGGCTGCGCCCGGTGTCGGCCTCCCAAAGCTGCACCCGGGTGATCCCCGGCCGATCCCGCAGGTCGTGCAGGGCCTCGCCGCCGACCCAGCGCAGGACCGCCTCGCGCGTCGCCTCCGGTGGCGCGAAACGCACGGCGGCGAGGAAGCCACCGGCGACCTCGCCGACCACCAGCCGGACCCGGCAGGTCGCGCGCACGAAGTTGCGGAACGACGGCATCATCCGCCGGGTCCAGTCGGTCGGATGATCGAGGGCGTGGCGGTAGGCCGGATCGTCGAAGCAGGCCAGGGAGTCGACCTCGTAGACGGCAAGGTATCGGTGGCGACCACGGTCGACACGCCGATAGCGGCGGCCCGAGCGCCAGCCCGGCATGCCGACCCGCTCCGGCACATGCTGACGGTGGTACCACTCGTTGAACTCGGCCTCGGCCCTGGCCTCTACGTCGCCCCAGACCGCCATTGCCGCCTCGGCCATCGCCCGCTCCCCCGGAAGTAGTTTGCTGCCCTTATCGCAGCATGCTCGAATCACGACCCTGACTGTCGGGCAGCGGCCCGGCCGTTGCAACGCCCCGTCTGCTACACGGCCCGTCTGCTACACGCCCCGTCTGCTACACGCCCCGTCTGCGACCCTTACCGACATGAACGGAGATCGACCGTGCGCATCTTGCTGATCCAGGGAGCCAACATGGAATGGCTCGGCAACCGCCAACCGGAACTCTATGGCACCACGACCGCGGCCGAACTCGACGCTGTCGTCGATGCGGAAGCCGATCGCCTCGGCGTCACGCTGGAGACCAGCTACACCAACATCGAGGGCGAGGCGATCGACCGGATCTACCGGGCTGCCCGGGACGGGGTCGACGGCCTACTTATGAACCCGGCGGGCTTTCTCTATGCCGGTTACGCGTTGCGCGACTGTCTTCGCGGGGTCCGACTGCCCTATGTCGAAGTTCACATGACCAATATCGAACGTCGCGAGATGCGGTCGGTGCTGGCCGCCGAAGCCGACGGCATCGTGGTCGGCCTCGGCATCGACTCCTATCGTTTCGGCCTGCAGGCCCTGATGTGTGTGATCGAGCGCCCACGGCGTGCCTAGGTGCAGGCGAACGGTGCCTCCCAGGGACGCCATAGCGATCGGACAGCGATCGAATCGACCTCAAGTCGACCTCGCCGAGCAATTTGGATCTGCGACGGAACGTACACTCCCCTTATGCGTGTCTTGTGTCCGTCTTTTATCGCGAGAAGACGAGCGATTGCCCATAACTTCATCATGTTTCGGGGGGCTTAGGAGGAAATCGTTCCCGAAGCGCAGGATTGTGTACCGAAGCTTCTTGAATTCCGTAGGTGCCACGGTAACAATTGCGCCAGCCGTCGCGGCTCCGGGCCCATAAATCGGGGTTTAATCAACAAAAACAAACAATAAAGCGACGGATTGGCGAAACGGAACCGATCCGCCAGGGTCGGTCTTCGACTGGGAGGTAATACGAATGGCACTTAGAAAACTTGTGAAGACGGCTGCCCTGCTGGGGTTGGCCGCAGGCGTCGTAATGGCGTCGACGGGGGACGCCGATGCGAAGCGGGTCCGCTGGAAAATGCACTCGGCCTTCGGTTCGAAAATCGCCGTGATCGGCGAGGGTGCGGTGAACATTTCCGACGTCATCACCAAGGCGTCGGGCGGTGATGTGACCCTGAAGATGTTCGAGCCGGGCGCCCTGGTGCCCGGTACCCAGTACTATGATCCGGTCTCGAGCGGCGCGCTTGATGCGGCGTTCGGCACCCCGGGCTACAACGTCAACAAGAACAACGCCTATGCGTTCTTCTCGGCGGTTCCGTTCGGTCCGAGCGGCGGTGAGTATCTGGCGTGGATGCGGTACGGCGGTGGCGAGGAAATGGCCACCGAGATGTATGGCCGCGACAAGATCCGCTACAACCTTTGTGGCGTCATCGCGCCGGAGTCCTCGGGCTGGTTCCGCAACGAGATCAAGTCGGTGGACGACCTGAAGGGCCTGAAGATGCGGTTCTTTGGCCTCGGCGCCAAGGTCATGGAGAAGTTCGGTGTCTCCACCCAGCTGCTGGCCGGCGGTGACATCTACCCGGCCCTGGAGCTTGGCTCGATCGACGCCACCGAGTTCTCGATGCCGGCGATCGACAAGGATCTTGGCTTCTACCAGATCGCCAAGCACAACTACTTCCCGGGCTGGCACCAGCAGTCGACGCTGAACGAGCTGCTGATCCATCAGCCCGCCTATGACGCGCTGGACGACACCCAGAAGGCGCTCATCAAGACCGCTTGCGACTCCAACGTGATGTTCATGTTCGTCCGCGGCGAGGCGATCCAGTTCGCGGCGATGAAGTTCCACCAGGAAAAGGGTGTGCAGATTCACCGCTGGTCGGACGACATGCTGGCCAAGTTCGAGGCGGCCTGGACCGAGGTCATCGCCGAGGAGATCAAGGACAACGCGGACTCCAAGAAGATCTGGGCCTCGCTGTCTGCGTTCCGCAAGGACTATGCGATCTGGAAGGACAACGGTTACTTGAAGTAATCATCACCGGACAGCGTTCGGGATTGCAGTACGCCTGATCGCGGTACCAGCCAAGGCCGGTGGTTGAGGCTGGTACCGCACATTTTTGAAGAACCCGGCCATGTCGGCAGACCGCCGATAGTGTCGGGTGTTATTTTGAAGGACGGACGTTTCGTTTAGTCGTTTAAGACAAAAAAAACCACTACCTGGGGACGCTCAATGCGAAGTCTTTTGACGGTCGCGGACCGGCTCGAAGAGATCCCGCAGCGGTTCGGGAAGCTCGGAGCTTGGCTGATCCTTCCGCTGATCGGGATCATCATGTTCGACGTGATCACTCGAAAGTTCCAGTTCATGCAGCAGTGGATCATGTCCACACCGCTGTACGACTTCATGTCGCCGACCAAGCTGCAGGAACTCGAGTGGCACCTGCACGCTGCTCTGTTCCTGCTGGCGCTTGGCTATGCCTACACGGTCAACGCGCATGTGCGGGTCGACCTGATGCGCGAGAAGATGAGCGATCGCGGACAGGCCTGGGTCGAACTGGGCGGGATCTGCCTGCTGATGATGCCGTACATTCTGGTGGTCATGTACTACGGGTGGACCTTCGTGCACCAAGCCTGGGAGTCCAACGAGTCCTCGGACGCCATGACCGGCCTGTCGCATCGCTGGGTGATCAAGTCCTTCGTTCTGCTCGGGCTGGGTCTGGCCCTGATGGCCGGAGTGGCCACACTACTCAGGCAGGTGGTCTATCTGTTCGGGCCCGAGGAACTGCGACCAGAAGTCAAGATGAACATGCTGACAAGCGCCGTCTCGGAGCATCTGCCGAAGATCGACGACGGCGACGAGGACAACGACATCGCGAAGCTCGAGGGTCATTACGATGACTCCGAGATCGTGCGGGGAGGCTGAGCCGTGGAGTTTTATTGGGAGGACTACCTCTCCGTTTACATGTTCGCAGCGCTTGCGTTCGGACTGTTCTCGGGGTTCCCGGTGGCCTTTGTGGTCGGCGGAATCGGACTGGCGTTCGGCTTTCTCGGCTGGGCTGTCGACTACTTCGCGCTGATCGAATTCTACAACATCCTGCCACGGATCTGGGGCGGCGCTGCAGCCAACCTGGTGCTGGTCGCCGTCCCCTGCTTCATCTTCATGGGAACGATGCTCGAGCGATCCGGTGTCGCCAACGACCTTCTGGACATCCTCGAGATCCTGTTGCGCCGGATCCCGGGCGGCCTCGCCCTGGCGGTGACCGTGATGGGCACCATCATGGCCGCCACCACCGGCATCATCGGCGCCTCGGTCGTCATGATGACGCTGATGGCGCTGCCGACCATGCTCCGCCAGCGCTACCAGAAGGAACTCGCGACCGGCACCCTGGCGGCGTCGGCGACGCTGGGCATCCTCATCCCGCCCAGCATCATGCTGGTGATCATGGCCGACCTGCTGGCGATCTCGGTGGGCAACCTGTTCCTGGGTGCGATCCTGCCGGGCCTGCTGCTGTCGGGCTTGTACTTCGCCTATATCCTGGTGGTCTCGTCGCTCAAGCCGCAGTGGGCACCGTCGCTGTCGGACGATGTCGGGCCGGATACCGCCGCCGGCATGATCATCATGATGCTGAAAGGCTTCCTGCCCCCGGTGTTCCTGATCACCCTGGTTCTGGGCTCGATCTTCGCCGGTTGGGCGACCCCGACCGAGGCGGCCGGCGTCGGCGGCTTCGGCGCATTGGTCCTGGCGATCTTCAACCGCAAACTGACCTGGGCGGTGATGAAGGACGTGTGCGAGCGCACCGCCCTGACCACCGGCATGATCTTCTTCATCTTCATGGGTGCTACGGCGTTCTCCTACGTCTTCCGGTCGCTCGGCGGTGAGGACATCATCATCGAGTTCATCGAGTACCTCGGCTTCGAGGCGTGGGGCCTGCTGTTCGTCCTGATGGGGACGATCTTCATCCTCGGCTTCTTCTTCGACTGGATCGAGATCACTCTGATCGTGCTGCCGGTGTTCACCCCGATCGTGGAGCTGATGGACTTCGGCAGCCACGTCGAGGGCCGCGACATCATCTACTGGTTCGCCATCCTGGTCGCGGTGAACCTGCAGACGTCGTTCCTGACGCCGCCATTCGGCTTCGCGCTGTTCTACCTGAAGGGCGTGGCGCCGAACTCGGTGAAAATCCAGAACATCTACCGGGGAATCGTGCCGTTCGTGGCGCTGCAGGTCATGGGCCTGGTCGCCGTGATGATCTGGCCGGAGATCGCACTCTGGCTGCCGAACCTCCTGCTGGACTGACCGTCCATCCCGACCCGAAACGAGAAGGGCCGCTCCTCCCGGAGCGGCCCTTCCTCGTTTGCGGGCCGGTCAGGCCCGCCCCATCGGTCGCGCGGCCACGGATCATGGGCCCGCGGATCACGCGCCTTCGGGCGGTTCCTGTATGACGCGCTGCAGGTAGCTGCTGTAGTCGGTCCCGGTCGGCGCGTAGGCGGCATCGAACAGCGGACTGGAGATTACGAAATCGGCGGTCGTCCGGTTGCAGGCCAGCACGATGTTGTAGACCGTCGAGAGCCTGACCAGCGCCTTCACGTCGACGTCGTGCGGCATCGCCGACATCGGATCGGCGAAGAATACCAGGGCGTCGAGCCCGCCATCGGCGATCAGGGCGCCCATCTGCTGGTCCCCGCCGAGCGGACCGCTCTTCAGGCGCGTGACCGGGAGGCCAGTGTGGTCGGCAACCAGCGCGCCGGTGGTGCCGGTCGCCCACAGGGCGTGGACTCCCAGACGGTCACGATGGATGGTGACCCAATCGAGCAACTCGGCCTTCTTGGCGTCGTGGGCGACCAGCCCGATACGCTTGCGCCGCTGCATGCCGCCAGGCCCCGCGGTCAGCGGATGAAGCGATCGACGAAGTCCGCGCCCAGGCCGACCTCGGTGTAGTGCTTGCGGCACATGTCGAGCTTGGCGAACACATCCTCGAAGCCGGTGCAGCGCCCCTGCTCGTCGACGTAGTACATGCAGCCGGAGATGTTGAAGAAGGTGATCATCTCCTCGCAGTCCTCGTCGACCACCAGGGTGTGGGTCTCGCCCGGCGGTTCGAACACGTAGGATCCCTCGGTCGCAATCCAGTCGTGCTCCAGATAGCGCCACTGACCCTTCAACACGAAGCCGTGGACCGGCGCCGGATGCAGGTGGCGGCTCAGCACGCCCGACTTGCGAACCCGAAGCAGGTTGCACCAGCCGCCGTTCAGGGTGTTGAACATCAGCGGCCGGAACCACACGTTCGGTGCCTGCGGGACCCAGACCCGCTCATCCTCGGGGACCGCCAGCTCGACGATCTCCGGCGGCGACAGCGGGTGTGTCGAGGCCGAACGCTCCCGGTCGTTGGCACGCTCTCGCATTTCACGCTCCTTCAGTGACCCAGTCGAGCCTTCAGTGTCCGGTCGAGCGAACCATACGCCCGGCCATCCCGGCTGTCATGGCCGCCCCCGGGCCGCGGACCAGTTCCGGGCGAGCAACTTCCGCACCGCATCGGCACGTGGAATCGGCGCCACGGCACCGTAGCCGGTGGTGGTCAGCGCCGCCGCGGCGTTGGCATAGCGGGCAGCCTCGAACGGATCGTCGTCGGCCGCGAGCCGGGCCAGGAACGCACCGTCGAAGGTGTCGCCCGCACCGGTGGCGTCGATCGCCTCGACCCGGTTCGGCGCCAGCCGTTCGCGCCGCCCGGCGGTCGCCACCAGGACGCCCTCGGCCCCCAGCTTCAGCGCCACGATGCGCGGGCCGCGCCGCAGGTAGGCGTCGGCGATGGCGTCCGGCTCGTCGAGCCCGGTCAGGACCCGGGAGTCGTCGACCGACGGCAGCGCGACCGTGCAGCGCTCGATCGCGCCGTGCATGACCGCGCGGGCGCGCTCCAGCGACCAGAGCTTGAGCCGGAGGTTGGTATCGTAGGCAACCTCGCAGCCGGCATCGCGGGCGGCCTCGATCAGGTGGAAGCCGGCGTCGCAGGGCCCCTCGCCCACGGCCTGGCTGATACCCGAGAGCTGGACGATCCGGACCCGCGCCAGCAGATCGAGCGGCAGGTCCGACGGCCGGTAGCGGCTGGCGGCCGAGCCGGCACGGTAGTAGGCGAAGTCGCGACCGGCCGGGCTCGGGGTGATGATGTACAGGCCGGTCGGGGCAGCGGCGTCGGTCCAGACCGCGGAATCGTCGACGCCTTCGCTACGCCACAACGCCCGCAGCTCGCGACCGAAACTGTCGTCGCCGACGGCCGAGAGGTAGGCGGTACGCGCTCCCTGCCGGGCCGCGGCGATGGCGCAGTTGGAGGTGTCGCCGCCATATCCCGGCCGATACGACGGCGGCTCGCCGTCGCGCTCGACCCGGGTCAGTTCCATGAGGGGCTCGCCGAAGCAGGCGAGGTCGATGTCGCGTGTCGTCATGTCCGGAAGGTGAACGACGCCATCGAATCCGGCAAGCCGGAACGGCCAAGGCTGTTGCCTGGGCCATCGCCCCTGCTAGTGTGGAGATCATACCTCTTCGGCCGACCGGCCAACGGACCCCTACTGCGACCCCCCTCTGCGAACCGCAGCGACATGGGCACATAAAACAAGGGACGGAAACGATGACCGAGATCTCGGCGGCGGACCTCGACCGCTTGACCGCGTGGGATACGCCCACGATCTGCAATGCTCTCGAGGTCACCAACCCGGAGCGACGGGCGATTGGATTCACCACTGGCCATATGGTCTGCGCCTTCCCGGATCTGAAGCCGATCTGCGGCTTTGCGCGTACCGCGACCATCCGCGCGGTCGCCCCGCCGGTCCGCAGCGCCGCCGAGAACCTGGCGACCCGGCAGTCCTACTACGAATACGTCGCCACCAAGCCCGGGCCGACCGTCGTGGTCATCCAGGACCTCGATCCGGAGCCCGGCTTCGGCGCCTTTTGGGGTGAGGTCAACACCGCGATCCATAAGGGTCTCGGTGCGCTCGGCGTGGTCACCAACGGGTCGATCCGCGACCTCGATGCCTGCGCCCCGGGCTTCCAGCTGGTGGCCGGCAGGGTCGGTCCCAGCCACGCCCATGTGCACCTCGTCGATCACGGCGGCCAGGTGAACCTGTATGGAATGGTCGTGAACGACGGCGACATCGTGCATGCCGACCGGCACGGTGCCGTGATCATCCCTCGCGACTCCGTGAAGAGCCTGCCGGACGCCGTCGCCCTGCTGACCCGCCGCGAGGCGGTGATCCTGGATGCCGCTCGCTCGCCGGACTTCAACATCGAAAAGCTGAAGGCCGCCATGGGCAAGTCGTCCGAGATCCACTGACCGCGGGCAGGCCTGCATCATGGCAAGCAACAAGAAGAAGGTCCTGGTCCTGGGGGCGCTGCACCCGGACGGCATGGCGCTGTTCGGGGGCCGCGACGACGTCGAGTTCGAGGTCCTCGAGGACGTCTCGGAGGCGAACGTGCTGCGGCACGCGCCCGGCACGCACGGCATCGCCGTGCGGGTCGCCAAGATCACCCGGCAGATCATCGAGGCGGCCGGTTGCCTGGAGGTGGTCTCGCGGCACGGCGTCGGCTACGACGCGATCGATGTCGCGGCCTGCACCGACAATGGCGTCCGGCTGGCCATCGCGCCGCGCGCCAACGCCCCGTCGGTCGCCGAGCAGGCGATGATGTTCCTGCTGGCGCTGGCCAAGCAGGTTACGGTCTACGATCCCCTGGTCCGGCGCGGCGACTGGGATCAGCGTTTCAAGACCCAGGCCATCGACCTGGACGACCGGACGCTGCTGGTGGTCGGACTCGGCCGCATCGGGTCCCGGGTGGTCAAGCGGGCGCGGGCCTTCGACATGCGGGTGCTCGGCCACGACCCCTACATGGAACCCGACGCGATCCGGGCGATGGGCGCCGAGCCGGTGGCCGACTTCCGGACCGTACTCGGCGAGGTCGATGCGGTGACCGTGCATTGCCCACGCAACAAAGAGACCATCGGGATGATCGGCGCCGCCGAACTGGCGGCTCTGCGCCCCGGTGCCCTGGTCGTGAACTGCGCGCGCGGCGGACTGGTCGACGAAGCGGCATTGGTCGCGGCGATCGGCTCCGGGCAAATTTCGGGCGCCGGCATGGACGTGTTCGACATCGAGCCGCCGGCAGCCGACCACCCATTCTTCCAGGAACCCCGCATTCTGATGACGCCGCACTCCGCCGGCGCCAGCCTGGAATCCCTGAAGCGGGCCGGGGTTCAGACCGTGGAAAATATCCTGGCCTCATTCGACGGCAAACTTGATCCTGCCGTAGTCGTCAACAAAGAGGTCCTGCAAGGGACCGTTGCTCGCTGAGAGGAAACGCTCATGGACAGCCGACTGCACAAGGTGTGGAACGAGGGCAAAGGCGCGCTTAACGGCTGGCTCTCGATCCCGTCGACCGTGACCGCCGAATTCATGGCCATGCAGGATTTCGACAGCCTGACCGTCGACCTGCAGCACGGCCTGGTGGACTACCAGACCGCGCTCTCGCTGTTCCAGGCGGTCCGGGGCTGGGGGCCCACGCCGATGGCCCGGGTGCCGTGGAACGAGCCGGGCATCATCATGAAGCTGCTGGACGCCGGCGCGCTTGGCATCATCTGCCCGATGATCAACACCGCCGAGGACGCCAAGCGCTTCGTCGGCGCCTGCCTGTACCACCCCGACGGCTACCGCTCGACCGGCCCGACCCGGGCCGCACTGCTGTACCCGGATTATTTCCCGAAGGCCAACAAGACCATCGTCAGCCTCGCGATGATCGAAACCGTGCAGGCGATCGAGAACGCCGACGCGATCTGCAGTACGCCGGGCCTCAGCGGCATCTATGTCGGTCCGAGCGACCTCGCCGTGTCGATGGGCAAGAGCCCGGGCATGGACTCCACCGACCCCGAGGTGGTGGCGAACATCGACAGGGCCCTGGCCGCCGCCAAGAAGGCCGGGATCAAAGCCGGCATCCACTGCATGGCGCCGAGCTACTTGCGCAAGATGGTCGCGAAGGGCTTCGACTTCGTCACCCTCAGCTCTGACGTCCGCATGTTCGTCTCCTCGGCGTCCGGCGACGTGAAGGCGTACCGCGACCTCGAGGCCGGACGTTGAGCGGCGTGCGGCATGAGGGCGGGCAGGCCTTCGTGCCGCCCGCGGCGATGGAGGCACTCGGCCGCGCGATCTTCGTGCGGGCCGGCTGCTCGCCCGAAGAGGCCGATCGGATCGCCCGGCGGCTGACCGGCGCCAACCTGCGGGGCCACGACAGCCACGGCGTAATCCGCGTCCCGCGCTACGTCGAATGGGCCCAGACCGGTCGGCAGGTCCCGAACCAGACGATCTCGATCATCCTGGACCAGCCGTCCTTCGCGATCATCGACGGCAACTACGGCTTCGGTCAGTCGATCGGCGAGCAGACCGTCGACGTCGGCATCGCCAAGGCCAAGCAGCACGGGGTCGCGGTCACCGCCCTGCGGAACTCCGGCCATCTCGGACGGATCGGCGACTGGGCGGAGCGTTGTGCCGCCCAGAACGTCGTCTCGATCCACATGGTCAACGTGCGCGGCTCGCTGATCGTGGCTCCCTATGGGGCGGTCGGACGGCGGATGGGCACCTCGCCGTTCTGCGCCGGCATCCCGGTAGCCGGCGGCGAGCCCGTCATCCTCGACTTCGCGACCTCGCTGGTCGCCGAAGGCAAGGCCCTGGTCGCCTTCAAGGGCGGCAAGCCGCTGCCGCCGGGCTCGCTGGTCGATGCCGAGGGCAAGCTGACCGCCGACCCGCAGCCGCTGTATGGCGATGTGCCGGCCGGCGAGTACCCGGATCCCAACAACGGTCCCGGCGCGCTGCGCGCCTTCGGCGACCACAAGGGCTCCGGCATGAACTTCCTGATGGAGATGATGGCGGGGGCGCTCGGCGGCTCCGGCACCGCTGGCGCGCTCGGCGAGGAGACCCGCCGCCGGTTCTGCAACGGGATGTTCTCGTTCTACGTGGACGTGGCGGCCTTCGACACCGGCAACGCCTTCGCCGACGAGGTGAAGAGCTACGTCGAGTTCGTGAAGTCGGCCAAACCCGCTACACCGGATGGTCAGGTCCTGGTACCCGGCGAGAAGGAGCGCGCAACGCTCGCCGAGCGCACCGCCGGCGGACTGCCCCTGGCCGAGGAGGCCTGGTCCGATATCGTGGAAACGGCCCGCAAGCTGGCGATCCCGGAGACGGAAATCGAGGCGCTGATCGGCGGCAAGCCCTGACCGCCGATCAGTCCGCACGCCTCTGGGTCGGTCGGGTGTTGTCGGCGACGAAAGCGCCCCGTCGGCCTTTCGGCTGGGTGCCGCCGACGGTGGTGTCCGCCCCGGTATACAGTTCGAGTTCGGCGTTGAGCTCGGCGCCCAGGCAGACGATATAGGCGGAGATGTAGAGCCACATCAGCAGCACGACAACGGCGCCGAGCGCACCGAAGGTTTCGTTGTAGCTGTCCACGTTCGCGACGTAGCGGGCGAAGCCCCAGGACGCCGCGATCCAGACGATCGACGCCAGGACCGACCCTGGCGTGATCCATGATATCCGCGCCCGGCGCCGGTTCGGTCCGTATCGGTACAGCAGCCCGAGCGCCAGCAGCACCAGCCCGGCCAGGACGATCCAACGGGTGCCGAGCAGCACCAGCTCGAGCGGCTCTCGCGCCTGCATCAGCGCTACCGCGGCTGGAACCGCGGCCAGCAGACCGACAGCCATCACGGCGAATACCAGCCCCGCCAGGGTGAACATCAGCGCGGTCAGCTTCGGCCGGACCCAGCCCTGGCGCGGCCCTTCGTTGTAGGCGATGTCCATCGCCGTCAGCAGCGCCGTGGCACCGCGGGCGCTGCTCCAGACCGCGAAGCCGAGGCTGACGAGCAGCCCGAATCCCAGGGCCTTGTCGGTCTCGCCCGCGACCTTCTCCAGCTGCGTCGCCACCAGATCGAAGACCTGCCCGGGCACCAGGTCCCGCATCGGAACCAGATAGTCGGTGACAGTGTAGGGGTCGGCCACCAGACCGAAAAGGATCACGAACCCGGCCAGCGCCGGAAAGATCGACAGGAAGCCGAAGAACGCCATACCCGCGGCGACCATCGGCACGTTGTCCTGGCCGAGCTGACCGACGACCCGCTTGCCGATGATCCACCAGCCACGCAACGGAATGCCGCCCGGGCGCCGGGCCCGCCTGCCGGGGTCATGGCGCGTGGCTGTCTCCTCTGCCCGCGCATCGCCGCTGTCTTCGTTGCCCACCACCGTCCCGCTTCGCTGTCCATCCGCCTTGGCAACCCGGGCACCGAGACCCTGGTTCCCGTCGGATCCGGAACGTTTCGGCCGATCGCGGGTTTCAGAGGCGGGGCCCGGCGGTTTCCGGGCGACGAGGGATGGAACCATGACACCACGCGCAGTGACCCTGATCGTGAACCCGGCGGCCGGCAGCCTGCTGGACAGCGACCTGACCCCCGACGGGATCGCCGAGCGGATTGCCGCCCTCGGCTTCGAGGTAGAGCTCCTGACCGGCTCGCCCGACCGCCTGCCCGACTATATCGAGACCGCCCTCAGTCGCCCGGCCGAACTGGTCGCGGTCGCCGGTGGTGACGGAACCATCAACACCGCGGCCGCCGCCCTGGCCGGAACCGACAAGATCCTGGCGCCGATCCCGGCCGGCACCCTGAACCACCTGTCGCGCGACCTCGGCATTCCCGCCGACATAGACGGGGCGGTCGCCGCCCTGCGCGACGGCGAGCCGATCCAGGTCGATGTCGGCGAGGTCAACGGCCACCAGTTCCTGTGCAGCTCGGTGATCGGCTTTCCGTCGCGTATCGGCGGGCAGCGCGAGCACTGGCGCGGGCGATTGAACCCGCTGCGATGGGTCCGGCTGATCCTCAAGAACCTGACGACCCTGTCCCGCGACAGCCGGCTGCACGTCGCGTTCCCCGACAGCGAAATCCGGCCGTTCCGCAGCCAGCACCTGATGGTGGCGGTCGGCGGCTATGACGAGGCGCCCGGGCGATTGTTCACCCGGTCGCGCCTGGATACCGGCAGCCTCGAAGTCTACGCGATGCCGCGGCCAACGCCGTCCGGCCTGTTCCTCACCCTGCTGCGCGGCCTCGCCGGCCGCTGGCGGTCGTCCCCGGAGCTGAAGACCCGCAAGGCGCGGACCCTGGAGGTACAGGCTGGCCGGACCAGCCTGCGAGTGATGAACGACGGCGAACTGCTGCTGCTCGATCCGCCGCTGGCCTATACAATCCGCCCGTCGGCGCTGCGGGTGCTGTGCGTCGCCAAGACGGCAACTGCCGGTTCCGGACCCGGTCGATCGGACGCAGCGTGATTCGGCTCGCGCATCTGACCGACCTGCATTTCGGCCGCATCGACAACCGGTTGATCCGACCGCTGATCGACGCCCTGACGGCCGCGCGGCCCGACATCGTGGTGGTCAGCGGCGACCTCACCATGCGGGCCCGCGAGCGCGAGTTCCGCGACGCCGCCGCCTTCGTCCAGGCGCTCCCCGCGCCGTGCTTCCTGGTTCCCGGCAACCATGACATTCCGTCCGGCCAGGTCTTCGAACGTCTGGTCGATCCGTTCCGGCGCTGGCGCCGGCATTTCGGACCGGAGCTGGAGCCGACCGTTGTGGACGAACGGCTCGCCCTGATCGGCGTGAACTCGGTCCGGCGTGCATCGTGGCGGCTGAACTGGTCGCACGGCAGGATCGGCCGCCGGCATCTCCGGCGGATCGAGGCCCGGCTGGCCGCCCTGCCCGACGGCCCGGCCCGCGTGGTGGTCTGCCACCATCCGTTCTTCGCACCGGATGACGGGCTGCGGCACAAGGTGCTGAAGCGTTCGGACGATGCCCTGCGGTTGTTCCGCCGGCACGGTGTCCGGCTGGTGCTCGCCGGACACCTGCACCGGGCCTTCGTGCACGACCTTGGCGGCGACGACGGCGGCTCCCCGCTCCTGGTCGTGCACGGCGGAACCTCGTTTTCGACCCGCCTGCGCGGCGAAACCAACGCCTTCAACCTGATCGAGCTGGCCGACGACGGCACGCTGCGACTGGACGCCAGGGTCTGGGTCGACGGGCGTTGGACCGAAGGCAGCCCGCCAGTGCTGCGGGTCGGCGGCCGGCCCGATCAGTCGCCCGGCGCTCAGTCGCCCGGCGCTCAGTCGCCCGGCGCCCCGACCACGTAGCGCCGCTCCTCGGCGTAGTAGTCCTCGAAGCCGACGGTCTCGTACAGCTCCTCGAACGGCATCAACCGGTCGGGGCCGGGGTGGCAGCCGCCGGCCATCAGGGCCAGCGCGTCGCGCATGGCGCGCAGCGAGGCGTTGAGCAGGGTCAGGCCGAACAGCGCCAGGTCGTAGCCGAGGGCTTCGGCTTGCCTGGGCGACAGCAGCGGCCGGTCGGCCTTCTCGACCTGCGCGAGCATGGTCGGCACCGACACCCTCCGGTTCAGCTCCGCCATCTCGGCCTCGGCCTGCGGTCCTTCGAAATAGACGATGTCGGCGCCGAGGTCGGCGAACGCCTCGGCCCGCCACAGGGCCTCGCCCAGGCCCTCCGGCCCGCGGCTGTCGGTCCGACCGATCACCAGGATATCGCTGCCGGCGGCCTGGATCTCCGCCCGCGCGTCCAGGGCCGCCCGCAGCCGCATCAGCGCCTCGTCCCGCCCGACGACCGCCAGGCCCCGGGCGAAGCCGCAGCGCTTGGGATAAACCTGATCCTCGATCATCGCGCAGGCGAACCCGGCACGGTGATACCCCTGCACCGTGCGCTTCACGTTCACCGGATTGCCGAAGCCGGTGTCGCCGTCGCCGATCACCGGGATATGGACCGCCTCGCAGATCCGCCGGCCCTGCCCGACCATCTCGTCGAACGAGATCAGCCCGGCGTCCGGCAGTGCCAACTGGGTCGCCGAAACCGCATAGCCGCTCATGAAAGCGACCTCGAAGCCGGCGCGCTCGATCAACCGCGCCGACATGGCGTCGAAGCAACTCGGCACCACCGTCAGGCCCGGTCGGGTCAGCAGGGCGCGCAGCCTCGATGCATGCGTGGACATGGGTCGTCTCCTCGGTACCGGCGTACTTCGCCGCCGCTTTACAGGAGCTTAGCGCCAACACCGCGATTGTGGGGCATCAGATGTCCGGCGCCCGCTCGAACGCCGCCCCGACCGTCCTGACCAGGGCGCCCGGCAGGTCGCATCCCCAGTAATCGGACAGATAGCGCCGGAAGTCGTAGATCGTGACGGCCGGGCAGACCTCGAACTCGAGAAGCGTCGGCGTGCGGTCCGCCGAGACCCGGATGTCGAACGAGAACAGATCGCGCAGCCCGATTCCGCGGGCGACCTGCCGAACCATGCCGGCAATGGCCTCGGCCAAGGCCCGGTCCTCGGCTGCGAGGTCGATCATCCGTGGAACGAACGCCGCCTCGCCGGCACGCGACGCCGACGCCCCGCCCTCGCTGTCTGCGGTCCCAGAGAGCGTGCGATTGTCGGCCATGGTCAGGAAGTCGCCGCCGGTCTCGCCGCCACCACCGGTCTCCAGGCGGTAGACCCCCAGCCGCTCGAGCTCCGGGTCCGGCTCGACCGCCATGTACGAGACCCGCACGTCGAAGCCGGGCACGAAGCCCTGCACCACGGCGTCGTCGCGGTAGCGGGCATGGATCCGCCGTGACAGGTCCGCCGCACGATCCAGGTCGCCGACCCGCGAATCCGCCCAGATACCGAGCTTGGCGCCGAGGGTGTTCGGCTTCACGAACCACGGCCCCGGACCCGGCGGCGGATCCGTCAGCCAGTCACCGTCGCGCATCAGCCCGGTCGCCGGCACAGGCACGCCCAGGGCCGCCGCCACGGCACCGCATTTGAACTTGTCTTGCGCCAGGTACTGGATCGCAGTGGGGGCGCCGAACAGGCGCGCACCGAGCAGCCGTGCGAGCGCCGAGGCATGGCTGCCGCGATAGTACCGGATGCCATCGGTGACCGCCCAGACCACCGTCCGGGCCGGTCCGTCACGCAGCCAGTCGAGCCAGGTTCCGGGCTCGGTCGGATCGCCGAACCGGACCTCGATTCCGGTGTCGGCCATCCTCTGGGAGATCGGCCCTTCGAAGGCGACCAGGTCGGTCGCCTGGCTCAGATACGCCGCGATCTCCCCCGACGCCTCCGGCTCCACGCCGGCCGCGACGAGCCGCGCCGCACACCCAGCCTCGCGTTCGGCGAGGATCAGCAGCCGGCGACTCACGCCATTTTCTCCCGCCGGTAGGCCTCGACCAGTTCCAGCAGCCGCAGTCGGTCGAACACGCCGAAATGGCTCGGAAACACCCGCGTCGCCGGCAGCGACGCCAACCGGACATGCGTGTCCAGCAGGTCAGGAATCGACGCCCCCGGCACGGTGTCGAACAGCTCCCCCTCGTAGATCGCATCGGCGGCGAACAGGAAGCCGGTCGCCTCCTCGAACAGGCAGAGATGCCCGGGCGAATGACCCGGCATGTGCAGCGCCGTCAGCGACCGGTCGCCAAGGTCGATACGGTCGCCCTCGCCGACCGCCGCGGCCGGCATCGGCGATAGCCGCCAACCCTCGGCATCGAAGCCGCCGGGAACCGGATCGAAGGCGAGCGCGTCGTAATCGCGCAGGAACGGCCAGCTCTGCACGGCCTCCGGGGTCGGGTCGGCCAGGATCGACGCCTCCAGCGGGTGCACCACGCGATCGGGGAACTGATGCAATCCGCCGACATGGTCGAAATGCGAGTGGCTGGCGACCGCGAGGATCGGCCGATCGAACAGCGCTGGCACGTGGCTGCGAAGCGGCACCAGCCCCCAGCCGGCGTCCAGCACCAGCCGCCGGTCAGCGCCGTCGATCACCCAGATGGCGCCGCGGCAGTACGGATGGGCGTACAGCTCCTCGATCCGCCACACGCCGCCACCATGGTCCTCGACCCGGATCGTCCCGTCGTCCTGCGCGCGCATCGGTCCACCCCTGCTGACCATCCCCGCTGAACGGGCCGATGCTATCAGCCGGCGACCCGGACCAGATAGTTCCCTCCGAGGACGCCGGCGACCTCGGCCCCGGTGAATCCCGACGCCTCCAATTCCTCGACCAGCGACCCAAGCTGCTCGGGCTGCAGGAAGCTCCACGGCGGTGCGGGATAGCCGCGCGGCCAGGTGGCACGACTGCGGTGGAAGAAGCCGTAGTCGCTACCCTCCAGGTACATGAAGTCGACGCCGATCCCGACCCGCTCCGCTCCGACGATTCCGGCGACATGCGCGACATGGCGGGCCATCTCGACCGGGATGCGGTCGCCCTCGGCGCCCAGGAAGAATCCGACGCCGTCGATGCCGACATAGCCGTCGCGTTCCGCGATCGCGCGGATCTGCCCGTCGGTGATGTTGCGCTCGTGATCGAACAAGGCGCGGGCGTTGGAATGCGAGAACAGCGGCGCGCGGCGCAGGTCCATCGCCATGACGTCCAGGGTCGTGCGCTCGCCGCAGTGGCTGAGATCGACCCGCATGCCGACCGCGTCCATGCGCTCGACCAGTTGTCTGCCGGCAGCCGACAGTCCGGCATTGCGCGGTTCGTGGCAGCCGTCGGCGAAGGCGTTGGCGGCATTGTAGGCCAGGATGGCGCGCCGGACCCCGGCCGCGAAGAACGCGTCGACGAGATCGAGGTCGCCGTGGAAGGGCGTGGCGGTCTGGAAGTGAAACGACACCGAGAACCTGCCCGCCGCGCGCGCGGCCTCGATTTCGTCCCGCGTGTGCGCCACCGGCGTGTCCGCTTCCCGCAACTGGGCACGCAGCCAGCCAAGAGTCGACAGCGCCTGGGCGGCATCCTCGGTACCGGCCGCCACGGTCAGCGACACGTGGTCGTAGCCCGACCGGGCCAGCCGCGCGAGATACCGGGCGAGATCGGCGTCCGGCGGCAGCATGGGACGGGTCCAGGGCAGCAGGCCGTCGCAGATCGGGACCTCCGTCAGATGCGGTCGCCCGACCCGCCACGCCCGGCCGTCGCCGGCCATCACAGCCCCCAGGCGGCACGAACCCGCTCGCGGATGCCGGTCAGCCGCTCGACCGGCTCGTTGGCGAACACCAGGCGCAGGTAGCGGCCGGCCTGATCGTCGTCTCCCCAGCCGGTCATCGGCGTGGCGGCGATCCGGCCCTTGTCGAACAACCGCGCCGAAGCGTCCGCCGGCGCCATGCCAAGGGCGGCGGTGTCGATCAGCAGCGACCAGCCGCCATCGGGGCGCACCACTGGCAGGTCGGCCATCTCCGCCAGAATCACGTCGCGCCGTCGCCGCCATTCCCGGGTCGCGGCGGCCACACCGTCGTCCGCCGCCGACAGCGCCGCCGCCGCCCCCGGCATGGCGATGCCGACCTGACAGACGACATTGCTGAGGCTGACCAGGCCGACATCGTTCATCAGCGCCTTCGGCCCGACGATCCAGCCGACCCGCCAGCCGATCATGCGGTACTCCTTCGACACACTGCCGACGGTGACCGTGCGCTCGGCGAGGCCGTCGAGGCTTGCTGGGTGCAGGACCGGCCGGTCGGTGTACAGGATGCGTTCCATGGCGGCGTCGTGAACCACCCAGGCGCCGGTCCGCCGGACCAGCTCGGCGATCGCCTGCCACTCCTCGGCGGTGTGCACGACGCCGCTCGGCATCGACGGACTCATGGTCAGCACCGCCCGGGTGCGATCGGTGGCGGCGGCGCGCAGGCGGTCCAGGTCGAGGCGCCAGCCGCCGTCGACGACCCGCAGCGGCACCAGCTTGGGCACCCCGCCGGCAAGCCGGATACGGTTCAAGAGCCCGGCATAGGCGGGGTCGGTGATCACCACCTCGTCGCCCGGCTCCAGGATCGCCAGCAGCACGTTCAGGATGCCGGACAGGCCGCCGGCCGAGATCACGCACTGGCTCTCCCAGTCGTAGGCGACACCGGTGTCGGTTGTCAGGCGCGCGGCTGCCGCCTGCCGCAGCCCGGCGATCCCCAGGAACGGCAGGTAGCTGTTGGCATCGTCGCGGGTCACGGCGGCCAGGGTCGCCACAACCGCCTCCGGCGGGGGCGGAATGTCGGTGTCCAGGTTCTCCAGCCGAAGCATCGAGCTGTCGGCGACCGCGTCGGCGGCGTTCCCCATCCGGTCGACCCCGATCCCGGGAATGTCGGCGAGCCGAGATATTGTCATCGATATCTCCATATTGGATCCAATATTGAGAAACCGGATACAAGACTCTACTCTCCCCGGCAATGATCCGATCGACGGGAACCCGCATGACGGTTGAACGACCACCCACCCGCAGGCACCCGGCGGAGCTCCGCGGCGGCGATCAGGTCGCGGCACTGACGGCGGAGCTGCGTGCCCGGATCATCTCCGGCGAGCTCCGGCCCGGCGAGGCACTGCGGCAAGAGCTGCTGGCCGACCGATTCGCGACCAGCCGCATGCCGATCCGCGAGGCGCTGCGCGTCCTGGAAGGCGAGGGCCTGGTCGTGCTGGTGCCGCACAAGGGCGCCACCGTGGCCCCCCTGGACCCGGCCGAACTGGAGGAAGTCTACGAAATGCGGGTCGCCGCCGAGACCCTTGCCCTGGGCAGGGCGATCCCGGAGCTGTCGAACGCCCAGATCGACCGGGCCGAGCGGATCCAGGACCGAGCGGAGGCATCCGGGCTTCGCGAGTTCGGCGCCTTGAACAAGGCGTTCCACACGGCCCTGTACGCCCCGTGCGGCCGTCCGCGCCTGCTGGCGCACGTCGCCGGCCTGGTCGACGTCGCCGACCGCTACCTGACGTTCACCGCCGGATCGCTCGACTATCGAGACCGCTCACACCGGGAGCATCGAGCGCTGCTGACGGCCTGCCGGCGACGCGACGAAGCCGAAGCGGTCGATCTGCTCGGCCGCCACATCGCCGAAGCCGGCGAGACTCTGCTGCGCTATCTCCGTGAGCAGCCGCAGACCGACCGCCGCGGCTGACGACCGCGGCGGCCGGAAACGCAAAACCCCCGCGCCTATGGCACGGGGGTTTGCAGAACCTTCCAGGCGTCGAGAACGACGCTCAGAACTTCTCTTTCACCTTCAGAACCTGACGACCCCGGTACATGCCGGTCTTCAGGTCGACGTGGTGCGGCCGGTGCAGCTCGCCGGTCTCCGGGCTCTCGACATAGGCGTCGGGCTGGAGTCGGTCGTGCGCCCGGCGCATATTCCGCTTTGAAGGAGAGGTTTTTCGCTTCGGAACGGCCATCGTTCGCACTCCACAAGAAACGCGTCGCCGCAGCCGCAGCCGCGACGGAGCGCGCGTTATACGGGCTCACGCCGACCGATGCAAGGGCGGACACGCCGCCGTCGCGACGACCGCATTTGGCTAATCGAGAGCCCGCAGGAAATCGATCATCAGCCGGTTCACTTCTTCCGGTCGCTCCTGCTGGGTCCAGTGCCCGCAACCCGGCAGGACGGTCGTCCCCCGCAGCTCCGGCACGAACCGCGTCAGGTTCGGAATTAGCCGATCCATGCCCTTGAAAGAGAAAACCAGGTCGCGGTCGCCGACCACGTAGAGCGCCGGCACCGTAACCGGCGCCCCGGCGAACGGCGCGAGCAGTTCCCAGCCCAGATCGATGTTGCGATACCAGTTCAGGCCGCCGGTAAAGCCGGTCCGCCGGAACCCGGTCACGTAGACGTCGATGTCGGCCTCGGTCAGCCATGGCGGCAACCGATCGGGATCCGGCAGCCGGTCCAGGAAGCCGCCGCTGCGCGACAGCATGCCGATCGGTTCGGCCTCGGGCCGCGGGCAATCGCCCGACGCACCGTACAGGATGCCGCGAATCGACCGTCCGACATCGCGCTCGAGCTCGGCCTCGGCGACGCCCGGGTCCTGGAAATACAGCTGGTAGAACCATTCCGCCTCGGTCTGCGGCATGGCCGAGGTTGGGCGGACCTTCGAACGCGGCCGGAACGGAACGCTGAGGCCGATCACGGCGCGGAACCGGTCCGGCCGAAGCAGCGCCGCGTGCCACGCCACCGGCGCGCCCCAGTCGTGGCCGACGATTACGCCCTGCCGCTCGCCAAGCGCGTCGAGCAGCCCGACCATGTCGCCGACCAGATGCAGCAGGGTATACTGCGTCACGCTCTCCGGCCGGTCGGTCCCGCCGTAGCCGCGCATATCGGGGGCGACCGCCCGATAGCCGGCCGCCGCAAGCGCACCCAGCTGGTGCCGCCAGGAATACCAGGACTCCGGAAACCCGTGGCACAGCAGCACCAGCGGCCCCTCGCCCGCCTCGGCGACATGCATGCGGATTCCGTTCGCCTCGATCGTCGAATGCCGGATCTCGACCATGCCCCGTCCCTCGAAATCGCCCCGGTCACACGACGATAACTTGCACGCCGCCCATGCATGGCACTATCGGTTGGTTCCACCCCTGCCGAAACGGAATCATGACGCAGACCTTCCGAAATGCCCGCCTCGTCCTGACCGACCGCGTCATCTCCGGCGCCCTGGCGGTGGCGGATGGATTGATCGCCGCCATCGACGACGGCAAGGCCGCCCCGACCAGCGCGCTCGACCTGGAGGGCGACTACCTGATGCCCGGCCTCGTCGACCTGCACAACGACAACATCGAGAACCACTACCAGCCGCGGCCCCAGACCTACTGGGACCCGGTGTCGGCGGCCGTGAACCACGATGGCGAGGTCGCGATCTCCGGCATCACGACGGTCTTCGACGCATTGTGTCTTGGCCTGAGCGACAAGGGCGAACTGCGGGCCAAGCACGTGCGTCCGCTGGTCGACGGCATCGCCGCCGCAAAGTCCGCCGGCATGCTGCGCGTCGACCACCGCATCCACCTGCGCTGCGAGGTCATCGGCCCGACGGTGCTGGACCAGCTCGCGACCTTCGACGACGACCGGATGGTCGGTCTGGTGTCGGTCATGGACCATGCCCCGGGGCAGCGCCAGACCGCCGACGTCGATACCTGGTACCGGATCCGGCGCGAGAATGACGGCTTGACCGAGGACCAGGCGCGCGCCGACTTCGAACGGCTGACGGCGGCGTCGCGCGAACGCGGGCCCCGCCAGCGGCGGCTGGTGGCGGCCTGGGCGAAGGAGCGCAGGCTGGGGCTTGCCAGTCACGACGACCAGACCGACGAGCACGTGGCGGAATCGGCGGAGATCGGCTGCACGATCGCCGAGTTCCCGACCACCGTGGACGCCGCGGTCGCCTGCCGCCGGCATGGCCTCGCGGTGATGATGGGCGGCCCCAACCTGGTGCGTGGCCGCTCGTCCTACGGCAACATCACCGCCCGTGAACTCGCCGCCGCCGACCTGCTTGACCTCGTGTCGTCGGACTATGTGCCCGCGAGCATGCTGCATGCGGCCTTCACCCTCGCCAGCTCGGTCGAGGGCTGGGACCTGCCGCGCGCCGTGCATACCGTCACCGCCGTTCCGGCCACAGCCGCCGGCCTCGACGACCGCGGGCGGCTGGCCGCGGGCCAGCGCGCCGACCTGATCCGGGTAAGGACGATCGGCGGCCGGCCGGTTGTCCGCGGCGTCTGGGTCGCCGGCGAGCGGGTGGCATGATCGAGCGGCGCCGGCTGCTGGCGCTGTCGGCCGCGATGACGGTCTCGGCCTGCGCCCGGCCCGCCGGCCGCTGCTCCTCACCACGAATCGTCGTCGACGTCGGCCATACCCTGGACTCCCCCGGCACCGTCAGCGCCGCCGGCGTCGCCGAGCTGACTTTCAACCGGCGTTTCGCGGAGCGGTTGGCCGCGGCCCTGCAGCGGGGGTTGCCGACCGGCAATACGGTGCGAGCGGTCGAGATCGGCGAGCCAGACCCGAAGCTGGACCGCAGGGTGGCCGCCATCGCGGCCGGCCACCCGTCCCTGATCCTGTCGGTGCATCACGATTCGGTGCAGGAACGCTACCTGACACGGCGGACCGTCGACGGCATCGAGCGATCGTACACCGACGCCGCCGCAGGGTTCTCGCTGTTCGTGCCCGCCGATACCCCGGTCGCGGCGGACAGTATCGCTGCCGCCCGGGCGATCGCCGATGCCCTGGTGGCGGAGGGCGAGCACCCCAGCCGGCACCATGCCGAGCCGATCGATGGCGAGAACCGCCGGCTGCTCGACCCGGCGCGCGGGATCTATGCCGGCGACTTCCTGAAGATCCTGCGCTCCGCCGCGGCGCCGGCGGTGCTGCTCGAGGTCGGGGTTATCAAGAACCCGACCGAGGAGCGGCGGCTATCCGACCCGGCCGTGATCGACCGGCTCGCGACCGCCGTGGCGCGGGCCGCGGCGTCGGCTTGCCGCTGAAGCGCCGCGGAACCCGCGGATCGCAGGTCGGAACCTCTATGCAGGCGGGCGCACGGCAAGAACCCGCAACGAATGCCGTTCGCCCTGCGGCGCCACGAACTCGATCGCCTGGCCTTCCGAGAGGCCGAGCAGCGCCGCGCCGACAGGAGTCAGGATGGATACCGCCCCTTTCGCGATGTCGGCGTCGATCGGCAAGGTCAGCCTGACCTCGCGGGGTTCGGCGTCGTCGGTCTGATAGCGCACCGTCGAACCGATCTGCACGATGCCGGCCGGCACCGCTCCGTCGGAGACGATGGTGGCGCGATCCAGCTCGCGAAGCAGCTGACGAGCGACGTGCGGGGACCGCGCGGAAGCGGCGGCCGCCATATCGCTCAGCCTGTCATAGGCCGAGGCGGAAACGACGATGTCGGGATAGGTGTCCGGGTTGCTGGTCGGTTGCATGGCAAAGTCCTCATCATTCTTCCGGGAGCGCGGCGACTGATACTGTCGCGACGACGCTCGACCGGACTATCTGGTTCGTGGAGTGGAAGCCGTCTGGCGGTGATGCGCGCTGTATTCCCTGTCGGCCAAAAGCCGAACCGCTCCCCCGATCCCGGGGGCGCATCTGTCCAGGACGAGGGTCAGGATTCCGCGAGCAGGCAGCTCGTTCGGATCAAGGTGATTTTCGCGCGACGCATCATGGCATCGGAGGTGGGCGCAGGGCGTCCGGATGTCAAGACACGCCCGGTTTCCTATGCACCCGGCCCACCCGAATCCGGGTCGAACCGGTAGCGGAAGTCGCAATGCGAGGCGCCGCCCATGATGGTCTGGGTACGCTCCAGGGTGATGCGCGGGTCGAAGCCCTGGCAGAAGGTGCCGTCGCGGCCGCAGGACAGCAGGTGACCGATATCGCCCAGTCCCATATCCCGGTACATCTCGGAATAGCGGCAGCGGGTGACGTTGAAGTCGAGGCGGTCCGGGGCCCGGCCCACCTCCTCGATCTCGAGCGCGCCATTCGCCGTCCAGTGCCGCTGGATGTCGGCGAAGCCGTCGATGCCGAGCTGGCCGCCGGCGGCCTCGGCGAAGCTCTGGCCCTGGGCGATCGCCGCCTTCTCGATGGCGGCCCCCAGGATCGCCTGGGCCGCCTCGACGCCCAGCCGCGCCACCATCTCGTCGTAGATCGGCTTGATGACCCTGGCCTCGATCCGACGCTGCTCCAGAATCGGCAACTGTCCGCTCATCGTCATCCCCCTACATCACCGGCCGCGACAGCAGCCGGTCGGCCGCCGCCACCTCGGCGGTTACCGCCGCCACCGCCGGGCGCTCCCGCATCCGGTCGTACCAGGCCTCCAGGTCCGGGACCGCGTCCAGCTCCGGGCCGCCGAGCCGCCGCGCGTACATGACGCTCATATACATGGCGATATCCGCAATCGAGTAGCCGCCGCACAGATAGGGGCCTTCCAGCCTGGCCGCCACCAGCCCGTACAGCGCCGCAAGCTCGACCTCGGCTTTCGCCGCGTCCTCGGCCAACTGGCGCCGACGGACCGGATCGGGATTCTCCGGCTCGGTGCGGTACATCAGGCGCAGCAGCGGACGAAGCAGGACTTCGTCAGCCATCAGCTCCAGAATCCGGCAGCGAGCCCGCGCCTTCGGCTCGCGCGGCAACAGCGCCGGTTCCGGATAGGCATCGTCGAGATATTCCAGGATCACCGTCGAATCGAACAACGTCAGGTCGCCGTCGACCAGCACCGGCACCTGGCCCTTGGGGTTGGCGGCCAGCACCGCCGGATGCTTCGGCGCATAGCCCTCGGTCTGCGAGAACGCCACCATCTCGCGGTCGAAGAGCAGGCCCTTCTCGGCGAGCCCGATCTCGACCTTGCGCGCGAACAGGCTGAGCGGTCCCGAATACAGTATCACGCTACGGCTCCATCACGGTCGTGGCTGGAACATACCAGGAACGAGATCTGGCGCAATGCTGCTCGAAGCCGCTATCGCGCGCTGTAACCGCCATCCAGCAGCAGGTCGGCGCCGGTCATGAAGCTGCTCTCCTCGGAGGCCAGGAACACCGCGCCGCGTGCCATCTCTTCCGGGCGACCGAGCCGGCCGAGAGGGTGCATCGGCTTGCCCCATTCCTCCTCGGCGCGCTCCGGGCTGCCGTGGCGCGAGAACAGCCGGTCGGTGGCGGTGCCGCCCGGCGACAGGGTATTCACCCGGATACCGTCCGGCGCATGGTCGAGCGCCATGACCTTGGCGAGCTGGACCAGCCCGCCCTTGGTGGTGCAGTAGGCGGCGCTGCCGGGGTTGCCGACCCGCGCCATCTGCGACGCGGTCAGGATCACGGAGCCGCCGCCGGCCCGCTTGAGATGCGGGATGCCATGCTTGCACAGGTGGAAGGCGCCGGTCAGGTTGACCGCCAGGGCCTGTGCCCAGTCGGCCTCGTCGAGATCCTCGACGGTGGCCGCCGGGGTCAGGGTCGCGGCATTGGCGACCAGCACGTTCAGGCCGCCGAACGCTTCGACCGCCGCGTTCACGGCGTCTTGCACGGAATCGGTCGAGCGCACATCGCAGTAGCCACCCTCGGCCTTGCCGCCGGCGGCCCGGATGGCAGCCGCCACCGCCTCGGCTTCGGCACCGTGCAGGTCGGCGCACCACACCGCCCCGCCCTCAGCCGCGAACGCCTCGACGATCGCCTTGCCGATGCCGCGCGCGGCCCCGGTCACGATCGCCGCCTTGTCGGCCAGTCGGCCGCGCTCCGCACCGGACATGGCTATTTCTCCTCGGCCGGGGTGACGATGCCGCCGGACACCGAGCGCGGATCCCGCAGGGCCCAGCGCCCGCTCTCGACGGTATGCAGGAAATCCTCGACGACCGCGTTGAACAGCGCCGGCTCCTCGAGGTTCATGGTGTGGCCGGTCTTCGGCAGCACCGACAGCGCCGACGACGGGATGTTGCGCTTCATGAAATTGCCGGGATCGAGGCAGGGCTCGTCCTCGTCGCCGTTCACGATCAAGGTCGGAACCGTCAGCGCCCGCATCTTCTCGACCAGGTCGTAGAGCGACGGACGGCGCGCCTGCACGCCGCGCATGGTATTGGCCGAGCCGAGCGTCGAGTGCTCGCAGAGCTGGGTCTCGAACTCCTTCCAGCCGCGCGGGTCCTTGGCCTGGAACTGCACGCGGGTCGGGCCGATCGCATAGGACTTGCCGACCACCGCCATGCCCTCGGCGGCGATCCGGGCGGCCGTCGCCTCGGTTTCCTTGCGGAACTTCTCGCGCTGGTCGGCCTCGGCGCCGTAGCCGCAGCCGGCGACGGTCAGCGACAGGGCGCGATCGGGATACTGGAAGCCGAAATGCAGGGTGGCGAAACCGCCCATCGACAGCCCGATGACATGGGCGGCGTCGATGCCGAGGCCGTCCAGCACCGCGCGGATGTCGTCGCGGGCGCGATCCTGGCTGTAGGCCTCATGGCTCTCCGGCACGTCCGACGGCGGGTAGCCGCGCGCGCAGTAGCTGATGCAGCGGTAGCGCCGCCCGAAATGCCGCATCTGCGGCTCCCAGGCCCGCCAGTCGCCGGCATATTCGTGCACGAAGACGATCGGCGTGCCCTCGCCGACCTCCTCGAAATACAGTTTCACCCCGTCGTCGGTCGTGACGTGCGGCATGGCGTGGGACCTCCCCGGTTCGGTTTCGGACAATGGAACACCCCGGCGGTCCCGAGGGCAATGGGTGGACCCGCGATCATGGCCGGCGGCGGCGCGCCAGGAACAGGGCCAGCGAGGCGGCGAAGATGCCGGCCCCGGCGAACGCGACGACCACCGCGGTCACCGCCGGCAGCGGCCCGGCCAGCAGGTGCAGCGCCAGGCAGAAGCTCGCATACACCACCATCGACGGCTGCGCCGCGTTCAGGGTGGCGGCGGTGAACTCCCGCCCGTAGTGGCCGTACAGCATCCAGGCCGAGGCCGTCAGCATGGTCGGGAACCCGAGCAGGAAGCCGGACCACACCGGCCCGAGCCAGGGGCTGGCGGTGGCGACGCTCGCGACCACCAGCCCGGCCGCGGCGCCACGCACGATGACGAATCCCCAGCCGGCCGCCGGCCCGCTGCCGCCGGGCCGGGTCACGTCGCGGCGGCGCAGCAGCCAGGCCAGGACCGCTCCCGCGCCGGCCGTCGCGAACGCCCACGGCAAGGTGGCGGGCAGCGCCTCGGTCACCATTGCCCAGGCCACCCAGGCGGCGATCGCCGCACCCAGCGACAGCATGAACCCGCCGAAGCGCGCGGCATGCACCCAGGCGGTGCAGAACAGCAGGACCGCGCCGGTAATCGCGAAAGCCGTCAGGGCTCCGCTGCTCACGAAGCCGGCGTCCTGCTCGAGGGCGATGAAGAAGAATCCGGGGCCCGCGTTGACCGGGAGGGTGATGAGCACGCTGGTCAGCACCGGACCGGCACGCTGGGCCAGCCGGCCGGCGGCGACGATCACCGCGGCGGTCGCCAGCGCCTTCCAGAAGATCGAGACGACCAGCAGCAGGGCGAAGCTCAAGCTGCCACCACCAGGTCCACAAGGCGCCTCGCGTCGTCCAGGCCCTCAAGGTCGTCGACCATGGCGATCAGCCGGTCGGCGCCGGCCGGCGGCACCGGCCCGGCGGCGAACGCCAGATTCTGCCGGAACTTCGCCAGATGCGCCTCGCGGCTCAACGGCTTGGCCGGGTTGCCGTACACCACGTCGATCGTGCGCGAGAGCTGCAAGCCGGAGCGCAGCCGCACGGTCACCGTCACCGGCGTCAGCGCATTCGCATCGGGGTTGCCGTTCGGCACGATCTCGATCCGCCCGGCGAGGTCGAGGGCCTGCGGATCATTCAGGGCGGCATCGGTAAAGTCGCCGACCCCGAGATCACCCGAGAATAGCAGGCGCGCGGCAACATAGGCGCCGCACAGCCGGGCGTAGTTCTGGGTCATGCCCGGCTGCGGCGGGCGGCCGATCAGATGGTGGATCAGCGGCGGTACCGACGCCGAGATCGACGCGACATCGGTTCCCGAGAACCCATGCTCGGCCGCCAGTTCGCGCAGGCCGTCGATGATTCCGTGGGTGGCGCGCCCGCTCGGGAACGGCTTGTGGGCAACCTCCGCGATCCGCCATATCCGGCCGAGGTCGGCGGTCAATGCGGTGGCGTCGTAGTCGCCCTCCATGAGGTTAAAATAGCCGAAGCGCCCTTCGAGCGTGCCGCGTAGCCCGGGCATGCCGGCCTCTGCCATGTGCACCGCCGTAACGGCGTTCCGGGCGTTGAATCCGACCTGCATGGCCAACAGCGGCGAGCCCTCGGTGTGGGCCTGCATGGTCCCGCCAGCCTGCGCATAGTAAAGGCCGAAGGCATTCAGCAGCCGTTCCCGGTCCAACTCGAAGGCCGCCCCGAGAGCCGCGACCGCGCCGAAGCCGCCACCGACCGCCGGCCGGAAGAACCGCAGGCCGTTGCGCACCGAGCAGCCGATGTGACAGGCCACATCGACCCCCAGCACCACGGCGCGCAGCAGGCTCCGCCCGTCGACGCCGCCGCGCGCCTCGGCCTCGGCCATCAGGGCGGCGAACGGCACCGCCATCGGGTGCAGCACGGCCTTCTCGTGGATGCAGTCGTATTCGGAGTTGTGGATCAGGTAGCCGATCAGCGCGGCCGCCGCCGGGGTCGGCAGTTGCTCTCCGGTGCCCCATACCCGTGCGCCCGGCCCCGGGGTCAACGCCTGCGACACCCCCACCCATTCGCGCACCCACGGCGCCCGGGTGCCGGCCAGGCCGACGCCGAGGCTGTCCAGGATAAACACCTTGGCGGCGCGCAACGCGTCGGCCGGAATATCCTCGAACCTGGTCGAGACCACGTGGTCGGCGAAGCGTTCGATGGCATCAGTCATGGCGGCGCCCGTTGCCGGCAGCCGCCACGCTTCCGGCCGCCATCCCGGACCGGTTCGGCGGCGGTGACACCCGGCTGTTCGGCGAGATCTTGAAGCCGTTCGAGGTTGGCCAGAAACACAGGTCGATCATGCGGCCCTCCCGCTGCAGCTCCCTTGGGAAACCGGAGCGTAGCAGCCGGCCGGACAGCCGGTGAAGGGACCGACTGGTCCGGCGACGGAATGGGCGCCGTGCGTCCGGGGCGTCATTCCGCCCGGCCGCGTGCCTCAGGCACGATATCTATTGGGTCTTCCGGTACGGCCTACGCCGTGACCCCGGATCCGAACGCAGCGGGCAACCGCCACGATCCGGCGGCGATCACCGGTACGACGACGCCGCAGCGAGTACCGGGGTCACTCGCCGGCGGTCGCCGCAACCGCCGGCTGCTGGTCGCGCAGTTCCGTCAATGCCTGGCGCAGGATCGAGGTGGCGGACTTCAGGAACAGAAGGGCCATTCCGCCGGCCACGATCACGTCCGGCCAGCCCGATGCGGTCAGCCAAACCGCGACACCGGCACCGACCACCGCCACGTTGCCGATCGCATCGTTGCGCGAACACAGCCACACCGAGCGCACGTTGGCGTCGCCGTCGCGCCAGCGGAACAGGATCAGCACGCTGACCACGTTGGCGGCCAGTGCCAGGAACCCGACTCCGGACATCACGAACGCTTCGGGGACGCCGAGGTAGAAGGTCTGCCAGATGGTGGCTACAAACACGCCGACCCCCATCACGGCCAACGAGAAGCCCTTGAACAGCGCCGCCCGCGATCGCCAGACCAGCGGCCGGCCGATCCCCCAAAGGCTGAGCCCGTAGGTCAGGCTGTCGGCCAGGAAATCCAGGGAGTCGGCGGCCAGCGCCATCGACCCGGACATCGCACCGGCGCCGATCTCGACCGCGAACAGGGAGGCGTTGATGGCAATTACCGCCCACAACGCCCGGCGGTAGCCGGTCGAGAGGCCGTCGAACTTCACGTCGGTTCCGCAACATCCTGTCATCCGGAGACAATGGGCATCCCGGAGCCCGCAGGCAAGCAGATCGACGGCCACAGGACAAATCTGACAGTGGAAACGACCTGGACGGCCCGCGCGACCGGACCTTGACACTCCAGCACCCGAGTATTTAATCAATCGACTGATTAAATAAGAAAGGGTCGACGTGCCGGCAATCGCGCGATCCCGCAAGGCGGGCCGACCACAGGGTGCACCGGAAACCCGGCAGCACTGCCTGGATGCCGCCGAGCGCCTGTTCGCGGCCAACGGTTTCGCCGGTACCGGGCTGCGCGAGGTCGCCGACCGCGCCGATGTCACCATCGCCACCGTGGCCTATCACTTCGGCTCGAAGGAGAAGCTGTACGGTCAGGTGCTGGGACGAATCGCAGACAGCATACGTCCCTATCTGCCGCCGGCGGCCCAGGCTCACGCCGATCCGGCGAGTGTCGCCGCCATGGTCGAGCGGTTCCTGGACTGGGCGCTGGATCACCGCCCCTACGCCGCCCTGCTGCTGCGCGAACTGATGGAGAATCCGAATCGGGCGCAGCGGGCCCGGCGCTGGCATCTGCTGCCGTTGATCGAGGCCTACGCCGGAGCCATCCGGGACGGCCAGCGGCAGGGTGCCATCGCTCCGGCCGACCCGGAGATGACCGCATTCTACGCGACCGGGGCGATCACCCATTTCGCGGCCTCCACCGTGACCATCCAGCACATGCTGGGGCTCGACGGCGAGGCCGAGGCGATCGACCGGTTCCGCCATACCCTGAGGGCCAGCCTGGCGGCGATGCTGGCACCCGGACGGGCATCCGTCGCCGACGCCGTGGAGACCTGAGATGAACGCCGGTCCGGGACAGGTGCTGCCGGCCGAAACCTGCGTGCTGCGTTACGCACTGGAACGCCATGCCGCGACCCGTGGCGGCGACTTCTATGCGGTGTTCGAGGACGGCTCGCGCTGGAGCTTCGCCGACACCCTCGCCCAGGTGCGGAGCGCCGCCGCCGGACTCCAGGGACTCGGCGTCAGCCAGGGTGACCGGGTCCTGATCATGCTGCCGAACGGCGCGATGGCCCTGCGCGCGATGTTCGCGGCGAACTGGCTGGGCGCGATCATGGTGCCGGTCAACACCGCCTATCGCGGCGCGCTGCTTGAACATGTGATCGCCGACTCGCGCGCCGCGGTCGCCGTGGTCGACGCCGCCCAGCTGCCGCGCGTGCTCGAGGTCGATACCGGCGCGCTGAAGAGAATCGTGGTCGCCGGAGAAGATCGCCCTCTCCCCGGCCCGGCCGGCATCGAACTGATAGGCCAGGACGTCCTGCTGCGCCGCGGTCGCGAACCGGCAGCGCCGGAACGGCCGATCGAGCCGTGGGACACCCAGTCGATCATCTTCACCTCCGGCACCACCGGCCGGTCCAAGGGCGTGCTGTCCAGCTACATGCACAGCTATACCGCCATGAACCCGGACACCTGGACCTGCACCCGGGCCGACGACCGCCACCTGCTGCACATGCCGGTCTTCCATATCGGCGGCGCCTTCATCGCCTCGATGGCGCTGTGCGTCGGCGCGTCGGTGGCGGTGGTCGAGCGGTTCCGCACCGGCGATTTCTGGCCGACGCTGCGGCGCCTGGAGGTCACCTCGGCCTTCCTGCTCGGCGCCATGGCGACCTTCCTGCTGAAGGCCCCGCCCCGGCCCGACGACCGCGAGCATCCGCTGCGCCACGTCATGATCGTGCCGCTGGGCGCCGCCGGCCCGGCGTTCCACGAGCGCTTCGGGGTCGACGTCTACACCCTGTTCAACATGACCGAGATCAGCACCCCGCTGATGTCCGGGCCGAACCCGGCCAAGCCCGGGACCTGCGGCCGGCCGCGCGCCGGCGTCACCCTGCGGCTGGTCGACGCCAACGACCTGCCGGTGCCGGACGGCACGCCGGGCGAGCTGGCGATCCGCACCGCGGCACCCTGGACCATGACCCATGGCTATGACGGCCGGCCGGAGGCGACCGCCGAGGCCTGGCGCAACGGCTGGTTCCACACCGGCGATGTGTTCCGGCGCGACGCCGATGGCGACTTCTTCTTCGTCGACCGCCTGAAGGACGCGATCCGCCGGCGCGGCGAGAACATCTCGTCATACGAGGTCGAGGTCGAGATCCTCGGCCACCCGGACGTGCGCGAGGCCGCGGTGGTGGCGGTGCCGAGCGAGCACACCGAGGACGAGGTGCTGGCGGTGATCAGCACCGTCGAGGGCCGGAGCATCGATCCGGCGGCGATCGTGGCACACCTGCGCCCCCGCCTCGCCGCGTTCATGATCCCGCGCTACATCCGCGTGCTCGACGACCTGCCCAAGACCCCGACGTCGAAGGTCGAGAAGCACGTCCTGCGGGCCCAGGGCCTGGAGGCGCCGGTCTGGGACCGCGAGGCGCAGGGCGGGCGCTCGTGACCCGGGCCGCTCGCCCAAAGGACGGAGGATGACGACCCTCCCCCTCCTGCCGTCATTCCGGACGGGCGCGCACCGGCGCGGCCGAGCCGGAACCCACCGGCCGCCGCCGTCGCCCGTCGCTTCGTGGGTTCCGGATGCGTTCCGCCGTTGGCGGCTCGCTCCGGAATGACGACAGGGGAGAGAAACTGCGCCCCCAAACCCAGCCAGCCTCGAGAGGAAGCCGTCGTGAGCCGAACCGTCGTCCGGGTGTATTCCGACTACAAGAGCCCCTATGCCTTCGTCGCCGTGCGCCCGACCCTGGCGCTCGCCGAGGAGTTCGACCTCGAGCTGGAGTGGCGGCCCTACACCCTGCGGATCGCCGAGTATCTCGGCACGGTCGAGGACCGTGGCCCGCATGCCTGGCGGCGGGTGAAGTACTCCTACATGGACGCCCGACGCTATGCCAACCAGCAGGGCCTGACCCTGAAGGGCCCGAAGCGGGTCTATGACGGCACCTACGCCAACATGGGCATGCTGTTCGCCCAGGCGCACGGCTTCTTCGCGAAGTACCACTGGGAAGTGTTCGAGCGGTTCTGGAAGCACGAGCTCGACATCGACGTTCTGGCCGAGGTGGCGGCCGTGGTCTCCGGGTGCGGCGGCGATCCGACCGCCTTCGAGGCCTACGCCGGGGGCCCGGGCCGGGCCGAGCTGGACGCCGTCACCGACGAGGCCGAGGCGATGGGCGTGTTCGGCGTGCCGATGTACGTGCTCGACGGCGAACTGTTCTGGGGCGGCGACCGGCTTGACTTGGTCAGGGAGCGGCTGAAGGAGCGGAGCGAGACTTGAAGAAGCCAGGGCACTGCCCTAGCTTTCGACATGACATGCATCCCTGTAACGCTGATCGAGCACTACAGGAGGAGTTGATGCCGAAGCCCCGCAACATCGGCGACGAGATCGTGGAGGGCCTCGAAAATGCCGTGGCGTTCGCCCGCGGCGACACTTCGAAGGGCCGCCCGACTGTCGTCGAGGTCCCCGACACGATCGACGTCAAGTCGATCAGGCTGCGGCTCGGCTACACCCAAGTCGAATTCGCCGCCCGCTATGGCTTCGCGCTCTCGGCGCTGCAGGAGTGGGAAAAGCGGCGCCGTCGGCCCGACCGCGCCGCGCGCATTCTCCTGAAGGTGATCGACCGCGAGCCGGAAGCGGTGGACCGCGCCCTCGCCGGCTGACCCTCAAGCCCACCGCGCGATCTCCCAGCCGATCTGCGCCAGCCGCGGCGCCTTCGCACCCACTTCGAGCGCGTCCAGCGAGCTGGCGTTCCCCGCCAGCCCCCGCGCGTAGACGCCCTGGCAGATCGCGGCCAGCCGGAAGAACGAGAACGCCTGAAAGAACGGCATGTCGGGGATGCCGTCGCGGCCGGTGCGCCGACAGTAGGCGGCAATGTGGTCGGCCTCCGACGGGATGCCGAGCGCCCCTAGATCCAACCCGGTCATGCCCTTCAGGGCCTTCTCGTCGTAGGGCATGCGGTACGGCATGCAGTTGTAGGCGAGATCGGACAGCGGGTGGCCGAGGGTGCCGAGTTCCCAGTCCAGGATCGCGATCACTCTGGGCTCGGTCGGGTGCAGCATCAGGTTCGGCAGCCGGAAGTCGCCGTGCACGATCGACACCTCGTCGACCGGCGGCTCGCGCTCGCGCAACCAGGCGATCAGGTTGTCCATGTCCGGCATCGGGTCGGTCTTCGAGGCCTCGAACTGCCGCGACCAGCGGTCGATCTGGCGGCCGACATAGTTCGCCGGCTTGCCGAAGTCGGCGAGCCCGACCGCCGCCGGGTCGACGTTGTGCAGCCCGGCCAGCACGTCGTTCATGGAATCCCAGATCGCCGCCCGCTCGTCCGGCGAGTAGCCCTCGTCCAGCGACGGCTCGCCGGGGATCCGACCGTCCAGGTAGTCCATGACGTAGAACGCGGTGCCGATGACGGCGGTGTCCTCGCACAACAGCCGCATGACAGGTACCGGCACGTCGGTCGCCGCCAGCGCCGCCATCACCCGGTACTCGCGTTCCACCATGTGGGCCGACGGCAGCAGCTGCCCCGGCGGCTTCTTGCGCAAGACATAGGCGTGGTCGCCGGCGTCGACCCGATAGGTCGGGTTCGACTGGCCGCCCTGGAACTGCGCGATCTCCAGGCCGTTTCCGGCACCGGGCAGCCCCTGGTCGGCCAGCCAGCGGTCCAGGCCGGCCTCGTCGAATCGATGGGCGTCGGTGACGGCCCCGAGCGTCGCCATGCTCTCTACTCCCTCAGGACGGGTCGCCGATCGTGCGCCCGCCGTCGGCGACGATGGTCTGGCCGGTGACGAAGGACGCGCCGTCGGAGGCCAGGAAGGTGGCCAGTCCGGCGATCTCCACCGGCTCGCCGATGCGCTTCAGCGGTGTCATCTTCTCCATCACCGACAGGCGGGCCGGGTCTTCCCACAGGGCGCGGGCGAAGTCGGTGCGGACCAGCCCCGGTGCTATGGCGTTGACCCGGATGTTGTCGCCGCCCCACTCGACCGCCAGGTTGCGCACCAGCTGCTGCTCGGCGGCCTTGGAGACGCCGTAGATGCCGAGCTTGCGGTTGCCGTACATCGAGGCGATCGACGAAATCAGGATGACCGCCCCGCCGTCGCCGCGCTCGGCCATGCCCGGCGCCACCATGTTGCACAGCCAGAACGCGCTCTTCACGTTGGTGGTCATGATCTTGTCGTAGGCCTCGTCGGAGACCTCGTGCATCGGCCCGAACACCGGGTTGGTGGCGGCGTTGCAGACCAGGATGTCGATCCGGCCGTAGGTGCGGATCGCGGCGGCGGTCAGCGCCTCCAGATCCTCCTTGCGGCCGATGTTGCAGGCGAAGGCGGTGGCCTCGCCGCCGGCGGCCCGGATCCCGGCGACCACCTCGTCGCAGGCCGCCTGCTTGCGGCTGGAGACCACGACCTTCGCACCCTGCTTCGCCATGGTCTCGGCGATGGCACGGCCGATGCCGCGCGACGATCCGGTGACGAGCGCGACCTTGCCGGTGAGTTCGAACATGCGAGTGGTTCCTCTTTGCTCAACGCTCTGCGAATTGATCGTACCCTATCCCCGCCGTCATTCCGGACGGCCGCGCCGGTGCGCGGACGAGCCGGAACCCACGCAGCGACGGGCGTCAACCAGCACTCGCCCCGAGGCGGCAGGTGGGTTCCGGCTCCGTCCCGCCGATGGCGGCCCGGTCCGGAATGACGACGAGGGTGAAACGTTCAACGGTCGCCCCCTCACATCGCGGTCACGCCGCCGTCGACCACCAGTTCGGTGCCGGTAACGAAGCTGGAATCGTCGCTGGCGAGGTATAATACGGCGCCGGCGATGTCGGTCGCCTCGCCCATGCGGCCGAACGGGCTGGCGCTAGTCAGGGCGGCGCGCATGCGCTCGGGATCGCTGCGCGACTGGATCATGCGCTCGACCATCGGGGTATCGGTATAGGACGGATGCACCGAGTTGCAGCGGATGCCGTAGCCCTTGCGCGCGCAATGCAGGGCCACCGACTTGGTCAACATCCGAACGGCGCCCTTGGACGCGCAGTAGGCGCTGAGCTGCGGCGCGCCGACGATGCCGGCGATGCTCGACATGTTGACGATCGAGCCGCCGCCGGTCTCCTTCATGGCCCGCACGCCGTGCTTGCACCCCAGCATCACGCCCTCGGCATTGACGCCCATGATGCGGCGCCAGCCCTCCAGGGTGACGTCCTCGATGGTGCCGTCGCCGCCGCCACCGACCCCGGCGTTGTTGACCAGCACGTCGAGCCGGCCGTAGCGCTCCAGCACGCCGTCGACCGCGGCCGCCCATTGGTCCTCCTGGGTGACGTCGAGCGGTACGATCTCGGCATCGCCGCCGGCCTCGGCGATCTCGGCGACCACGGCGAGAGCGACGGTCTCCTGGATGTCGGCGACCATCACGGTCGCGCCCTGCTCGGCGAACATGCAGGCGATCGCCCGGCCGATGCCCGACGCCCCGCCGGTCACCAGCGCGATCTTCCCGGCGATCCGGTTCTGTCCGGCAGCCATGCGGTCCTCCCCGTTTCCCCCGGCCATCCCCTCCCCGCGGTCAATGAGGAGTGATCGCATTGCGCGATGAAGCCTTGTTTCACGGGCAGATTAGGGAGCCGGTCGCAACGTGTCGATCCTTCGTGGCCGGGTGCTGCGCTATTCCGCCGGCTCCCCGAGCGCCGGCCGGCCGACCGGCACCGGCGCGCGGGTTTCCCGGCCGAGCCGCGGATGGATGCGCCGGGCCAGCAGCGACAGCGCCAGGGTCACGGCACCGCCGACCACGAATACCGCCGGCAGCTCGAACACCCGCAGCAGCAGGGTGAACACCCCCGGCGGCACGAAGTCGGCGACGTCGCGGTAGGTCGAGTAGACGGTCGTCATCTCGGCACGTTCGTGCCGCCGTACCGCGAACAGGAACAGCATGTTGCCGCCGGCGTCGATCGCGCTCATGCCCAGCGCCGCGCAGACGATCAGCGAGACGCCGAGCCACGGTTCGCTGATCGTGACGGCCACCAGGACGGTCGCGACGGACGCCAGCAGGAAGCCGGACACGAACACCCGCCGGATGCCCTCGCGCCGGACCAGCCGGCCGCTGAGCGGCGTGAGGAACAGGAAGCCGGTACCGACCGACACGACCGCCCCGCCGACCTCGGGCCCCAGGCCGGTCTTCACCGCGTAGACCGGGACGTAGATGAAGAACACCACCCACCAGACGTTGCGACCGGTGGTCATCACCCAGGCCATCCGCAGCCGCGGCTGCGCGAAGAACCGCCGGACATAGGCCAGCGGCGTGGGCACCGGCACCGCCTTCTGCACGACCGCCGGATTCTCGGTGATCCGCAGGAACCAGAAGTAGCCGAGCGCCGCCAGCGACACCGCGGCCGACACCAGGAACGGCAGCTCGCGGCCGAGATTGACCGACATCCACACCCCCAGGAACGGGCCGGTCGCCCAGGCCGCCGCCGAGTAGAACAGCCGCATCGGCTCCGAGCGCGACAGGTCCTTCTTGGCGATGAAATCCAGGATGTAGAGGCTGAGGCAGACCGTGACCGCGACGGTTCCGAGCGCCCGCACGATCATCCCGGCCATGAACGGCTCGAATCCCGGCAGCACGAACAGCGCCGGTGCCGCCGCCAGCCCGACGAAGCCGAGCGAGTACACCCAGCGCCGCGCGGTCCGGCGGACCAGCCACGGGATGCCGAGGCTGGCGCACAGCGCGCACAGGCTGGAGGCGAGGAATGCCGAGCTGACGCCGCCGGCATCGCCCAGGAAACGCAGCGCCTCGATCGGGATCACGGTCGCCAGGATCGCCCGCGCGAACGACTCCAGCGCGAACAGCACCGCGAACGCCTCCGCCCCCGGGGCGCCTAGCCGCTTCAGGAAAACGGGACGTCCCAACTGCATGGCGGGGCCGGCGACCGGAATGTTGCGTTCTGAAGCGCATTACGCGCCCGGCCGCGACAGCCGCCAAGCGAAATTGCCGGGAGTCCGCACCGCGATGTGCGAGTCCGCAAGCAACGCCGAGACGACCGTGGGTCGGGAACTCCGGGCAGCGGACGAAGTTAGCGTTCGAACGGATCACCGATGGGGTCGTCCGTCGCTCCAGGAAGAAACCCTCATGCGTATCGTTTCGACAACTCTCATCGTCGCCGCAGCCCTGACGCTCGCCGCCTGTGGCCAGTCGACCGGCGACCGCGCCGTCAGCGGGGCCGGGGTCGGCGCCGGCACCGGTGCGGCCGTCGGAGCCGTGTTCGGCGGCATCGGCGCCATTCCGGGCGCGCTGATCGGCGCCGGGGTCGGGGCCGGGACCGGAGCCGTCACCGACAAGGAAGACGTCGATCTCGGCGATCCGATCTGGCAGAAGTGACGCGCGGGCGGCGGCGCTCCGGCTGCGCCGTCGCCTATCGTCCCACGCCCTCCCGCTTGCTATCGTTGCGTCAACGGCGTCTCCGAGACGCCGATCGACACCAAGGGAGGACAAGGGATGCTGCGCGGCCTGATGATGGATCGCCCGCTGCTGGTCTCCAGCATCATCGACTATGCGGCGGAGATCCGGTCGGACACCGAGGTGGTCTCGGCCCGGGTCGAGGGCGACGTCCACCGCTACACCTACGCCGACTCGCGGCGCCGGATCGCCCAGCTCGCCAACTGGCTGCGTGCCTACGGCATCAAGCCGGGCGACCGGGTGGCGACCCTGGCGTGGAACGGCTACCGGCATTTCGAGCTGTACTACGCCATCGCCGGCATCGGCGCAGTCTGCCACACCATCAACCCCCGACTGTTCCCCGAGCAGCTGGTCTACATCGTCAATCACGCCGACGATCGTCTGCTGTTCCTCGACACCACCTTCACGCCGCTGGTCGAGAAGCTCATCGACCGGATGCCGAAGGGCATGCGGCCGGTGCTGATGACCGACCGGGCCCGCATGCCCCATACCAGCCTGGCCGACCCGCTGTGCTACGAGGAACTGCTGGCCGACCAGCCGGACACGATCGTCTGGCCCGAGTTCGACGAAAACGCCGCCTGCGGGCTATGCTACACTTCCGGCACCACCGGAAATCCCAAGGGCGTGCTGTACTCGCACCGCTCCACCCTGCTGCACTCCATGGGCATGCTGGTGGCCGGCGACGGCATCGGGCTGCGCCCGGGCCAGTCGATCCTGCCGGTGGTGCCGCTGTTCCACGTCAACGCCTGGGGCCTGCCCTATGTCATGCCGCTGGTCGGCACCAGACCGGTGTTCCCCGGGCCGAAGCTCGACGGCCCCAGCCTGTTCGCGCTGCTGGACCAGGAGAAGGTGACCGCCGCCTGGGGCGTGCCGACGGTCTGGCTCGGGCTGGCTGCCGAAATGCGAAAGCAGGGCCGCGCACCGGATGGCCTGGAGATCGTTCTGACCGGCGGCTCGGCCGCACCCGGGCCGCTGATCCGGGAGCTCGAGACCGACTTCGGCCTCGATATCATCCACGGCTGGGGCATGACCGAGATGAGCCCGGTCGGCTCGCTCACCCTGCTCGACGAGGGCATGAGGCGGGCATCGGCCGAGAAGCGGCTGGGTTGGAAGAACTCCCAGGGCCGCCGGCTGTTCGGCTGCGACCTGAAGATCGTCGACGCCGGCGGCAACCGCCTGCCCCATGACGGCGTGGCGTTCGGCGAACTGCTGGTGCGCGGGGCGGCGGTGATGTCGGCCTATTTCAACGACGAGGCCGCCAGCGCCGCCTCGCACGATGCCGAGGGCTGGCTGCGCACCGGCGACGTGGCGCGGATCGACCCGGACGGCTTCCTGACCATCGTTGACCGCACCAAGGACGTCATCAAGTCGGGCGGCGAGTGGATCAGCTCGATCGACCTGGAGAACGCCGCCATCGGCCACCCGGCGATCGCGGAATGCGCGGTGATCGCCGCCGCGCATCCGAAATGGGCCGAGCGGCCGCTGCTGGTCGCGGTGCTGAAGGAGGGCCAGACCGCGACGCCCGACGAGATCCGCAATTTCCTCTCGGACAAGGTCGCCAAATGGTGGCTGCCCGACGACGTGCTGTTCGTCGACGAGCTGCCGCACACCGCCACCGGCAAGCTGTCCAAGCTGACCCTGCGCGACCGCTTCAGGGACCACGTGCTGCCGACGGCGGAGGGGTAGCGGTCCCGGCCGCGCCCCGACCGTCAGTCGCGCCCGGGACGACGCACCACCCGCACCCGGCCACTGTTTCCGCCGCCGCAGAAGAACCGGTCGCCGCCGTCGGATTCCAGACCGGAAACCCCGAGGCCCGGCGGCATGTCGAGCTGCTCCAGGACTTCGCCGCTCTGCGGGTCGATCCGGCGCAACGCGCTCTCCTCGGCCTCCCAGGTGCCGTGCCAGAGTTCGCGGTCGACCCAGGTGACGCCGGTGACGAACCGGTTGGACTCGATGGTGCGGAGCACCGCGCCGGTCTCGGGGTCGACCTGATGGATCCTGCGCTCCCGGAACTCGCCGACCCAGAGCGACCCCTCGGCCCAGGCGAGGCCCGAGTCACCGCCGTTGCCCGGCGCCGGGATCGTGGCGAGCACGCTGCCGGTCTCCGGATCGATCTTCTGGATCCGACTCTCGGCGATCTGAAACAGGTGCCGACCATCGAACGCGGTGCCGGCATGCGCGGCGACATCGATCGAGCGTTCGGTCTTCCCGCTCGCCGGGTCGAGGGCGGTCAGCTTCCCACCGGACGCGAACCAGACCCGCCGGCCGTCGTAGCTGACGCCGCCGACGTCGTCGACGCCCGGAAATGGACCGTACTCGTCGATGATCCGGGCTGCTGATTGTTTCATCGTTTCGGCCTTTCAGCTCGTTGCGTGAGCCATACCTAGTCGCCGGGCAGCGGGGCCGGGAGTAACAAGGTTGTCGGGAAACCGGGAACCGGCGGCGCTATCCATCGGCGCGCCCGGCCACGCCCGAGCGCCTGTGCCTTGCCGGCCGCCGCCAGCGCGTCGAGGGCCCGCTGCACCGTGCGCTGGCCGGCATCGAGCGCGACCGCCAGGGCCGAACTCGACCAGGCCTCGCCGTCGGCCAGCAGGGCGAGGACCGCCGCATGCTCCCCGTCGACCGGCGGCGCCAGCACGACGACCTCCGCCGCCCGATGCGGAACCAGCCTGAACCCCCGCCTGGTGGCGACGATGTCGGCGATGTCGCGCAACTCGGCGCGAAGCCGCCCGATTTCGACCCGCAGCCTGGCCCGATGCGACTCGTCCACGTGCCTGACCCGGAACCCCCGCTGCAGCAGGCCCGCGCGCGTCACCTCGCCGGGCCATGCCTCGCCCAGGGCCCGTGCGAGCGCGAACAGCACTGGTCGCCGGCCGAGCGCCGCCACGGCAGCGTCGGCCCGGACCACATTCCGGCAGGCGTCGACGATGAGCACGCTCGACGCCAGCAAGACCTCGACCTCGGCCAGCAGAACCGGTCGCTCGGCGCCGGACGCGATCCGTCGCGCCGCCGGCGTCGTCAGGGCCCGTTCGGCAGCCTCGACCTCGGCTATCAGCGGCTGGATCCCCGACTGCCGCGCGGCTTGCCCGGCCCGGTCGAGCGCGTCGCGTGCCGGGGCCGTCCGCAGCCGTCGCATCGCGATACCGGCGACCACCAGCTCGCAGGCAGCCCGAGACGCCGGCGAAAACGGCGCCGGATCCAGGTCGACTAGCCGGCTTTCGGCTTCGTCGAGCCGCCCGATCAGCAACAGGCGCCAGATCGCCAAGTATCCGGCATAGGCGGCGTTCGCCCGGTCGCCGTGCCTTTGGAGCACCGCCCGCGCCGCATCGAGAGCCTTCGGTGGCCACCCCAGGTCTCGCGACACCAGCGCGATCTCCGCCTCGGCGACCACGCAGCGCGCGCGTGCGACCGGTTCCTTCGGCCCGAAGGCGCGGGCGGCGCCGCGCAACAGGAACTTGGCGCGGACCAGATCGCCGAGCTGCGCCATCGCGATGCCGCGGAGCGCCAGCGCCGGCGCGTCGCCGCGCAGCGCCACTCGGTTCAGGGCGCCGAGCGGATCCCCGGCCGCGAGCGCCAGGGCTGCCGCTGTGATCAGCGAGTCCACGGGAATCCCGACAAACTTGTCACTCTCGGTCTTTCCTGACCGCCGCCAATCTGCCGTCAGCCGACAACCGGCGCTTTAACAAACAGGAGGTCGACGATGCAAAATCAAGTAGTTTCGCTCCAGGAGTGGGTGGCGGCCCGCCTCGAGCTGCTCGCGGCGGAGAAGGAGTTCACCCGCCAGCGCGACGCGCTGACCCGCCGACGCATGGCGATGCCATGGATACGGGTTGAGAAGCCCTATCGGTTCGAGGGACCGCAGGGTCCCCTGTCGCTGTCAGAGCTGTTCGACGGCCGCTCGCAGTTGATCGTCTACCACTTCATGCTCGGACCCGACTGGGACGAGGGCTGCACGTCCTGCTCGTTCTGGGCGGACAACTTCAATGGGATCCCGATCCACCTCGCCCACCGCGACGTGACGTTCACCGCGGTATCACGCGCGCCGCTACCGAAGATCGAGGCTTACAGGCAGCGCTTGCGCTGGAGCTTCCCGTGGGTGTCGTCGAACGGTACCGATTTCAACTTCGACTACCAGGTCTCGTTCACGCCGGAGCAGATCGCCGCCGGCGAGGCGCCCTACAACTACGGAGCCCGATCGAGCACGGTGTCGGAGCAGGTCGGGATCAGCGTGTTCTTCCGGAACGATCGCGACGAGATGTTCCACACCTACTCCTGCTACGGGCGCGGCGTCGACATGCTGAACGGCGCCTACCACTACCTCGACCTGGTTCCGAAGGGTCGCGACGAGGGCGACCTCGGCTTCACCATGGAGTGGCTGCGCCGACACGATCAGTACTGAGGGGACGGTCCATGTTTCGACCGACCGCTCGGGGACTCGGCGCCGCCCTGTCCCTGGCCGCGGCGCCGACATTCGCGCTGATGGCACTGCTGACGCCGGCGCTGGACGGCGCATCGGGCACGCTCTGCAGAGCCGCGCCCGATGCGTCGCCGCTGGCCGGAATGGCCCTGATGTATGGCTTCATGGCGGTCTTCCACATGGCGCCATGGCTCAGGCTGGTCCGGGGCCGGCGTCCGATCTCGCAGCCACGACGAGCACGGACCTGAACACCCGGCGATGGCCGGCGCCGTGGTGGCCATCGCCCCAAGGTCCAGGGCTCAGCCTCGGGTCGGGTCGTCCGAGACCTTCACCAGCTGCTTGCCGAAGTTCTCGCCGCGCAGCAGGCCGATGAAGGCGTCCGGTGCGTTCTCCAGGCCCTCGGTGATGGATTCCCGGTACTTGATGCGGCCATCGCGGACATAGGCGCCGACCTCCTCAATGAACGCCTTCTGGTGCTGGGCCGCGCGATCCGAGACGATGAATCCCTGGATCTTCAGACGATCGGTCAGGATCCGCCGCATCAGCTTCGGCAGCCGGTCCTCGCCCTGCCCGACCGGACCTGTGTTGTACATCGAGATCATCCCGCACACCGGAATTCGGCCGAACGGATTCATCAACGACAGTGCGGCGTCCAGGGTCGGGCCGCCGACGTTTTCGAAATACAGGTCGACGCCGTCCGGGCAGGCAGCCTTCAGGTCTTCGCGAAGGGTCGGCGATCGGTGGCTGACGCAGGCGTCGAAGCCGAGCTCGTCGACCACGAAGCGGCACTTCTCCTCGGCTCCTGCGACGCCGACGACGTTTTTCGCGCCCTTGATCCTGGCGAGCTGTCCCACGACGGAGCCGACCGCCCCGGACGCGGCCGAGACCACGACCGTATCGCCGGCCTTCATCTCGCCGACATCCAGCAGGCCGACATAGGCGGTCAGCCCCGGCATCCCCATGACGCCGACCCAGGTGGACAGCGGTGCCGCCGCCGGGTCGAGCTTGCGCACCCCGGTGCCGTCGGAGACCGCGTGGCTCTGCCAGCCGAACATCCCCAGCACGAAGTCGCCCTCGGCGAATTTCGGATTCCGGGATTCCACGACCTCGCCGACGGTGCCGCCCTGCATGACCTCGCCGATGGCCTGCGGCTTGGCGTAGGAGCGGTTGTCGTCCATGCGGCCGCGCATATAGGGATCCAGGGTCAGCCAGATGATCCGCACCAGGATCTGGCCGTCGCCGACCGCCGGAAGGTCGACCTCGCCGATATCGAAGGTCTCCGCCGTGGGCTCGCCGGTCGGGCGCTTGGCGAAACGGACTTGCAGGCTCTTCATCGGATCGTCCTCTTCTCTCTCAGGCTTTCAGATCCTCGCGGATCAGGTCGGATGCCTTCTCGCCGATCATGATCGACGCGGCGTTGGTGTTGCCGGACACCATGGTCGGCATGATCGAGGCGTCGGCGATCCGCAAGCCCTGCAGGCCATGGACGCGAAGCCGGTCGTCGACCACGCCGTTCGGTCCCGGCGCCATTCGGCAAGTGCCGATCGGGTGAAAGGCGGTGTTGGCGGTGCGCCGGACGCTGTCCAGCAGGTCGTCGTCGGTGACAGCGCCGGGTCCGGGATCGACCTCTTCGTCGAGATATGGATCGAGCGGACCGGCATTGGCGAGCCGACGGATCAGTTTCAGCCCGTCGACCATGGTGCGCCGGTCCAGCGGGTCGGACAGGAAGTTGAAGCGAATGTCGGGATGCACCTTCGGATCGGCCGAGCGGATGTGGATCGACCCCAGGCTCTCGGGGCGCAGCTGGTAGCAGCTCAGGGTCACGCCGGGCCAGTCCTGCAGGGTACGCTTGGTCGGATCCTTGATGACGTAGGGCAGCACGTGCATCTGGATGTCCGGGCACTCCAGGTCTGGCCGGGTCTTCAGGAACCCCAGCAGCGGCGCCGACGGGATCGCCAGGAAGCCGCGGCGGCCGACGATGTATTTCAGCCCCTCCCAGATCTTGCCGAGCCCGGCGATGCGGTCGTTGTAGGACAGCCCCCTGACCTTGAGGCGCCAGATGATGCGGGCGTTGATGTGGTCGCGGAGCTGCTCGCCGACCCCGCTCAGGGCGTGGCGGACCGCGATGCCATGCTGCGAGAGCACCTCCGGGCGGCCGATGCCGGACAGTTCCAGCAGCTGCGGTGTGGCGACGGCGCCGGTCGAGACCACCACCTCGCGGCCGGCCCGGGCCTCGACCTCGCGCCCGCCCTGCTCGTAGGCAACGCCGACGCAGCGGGTCCCGTCGAACAGCAGCCGGGTGGCGTGAGCGTCCGACACGATCCGCAGGTTCGCACGGTTGCGCGCCGGCTTCAGGTAGGCGACGGCGGCGCTCATCCGGCGGCCGTCCTTGATGGTGGTCTGGGTGCGGACGATGCCTTCCTGGTCGGCGCCGTTGTAGTCCTTGTTGCGCGGAATCCCGAGCTTGTCGCCGGACGCCTGCAGGGCGTCGTAGAGCGGGCTGCGGTCATAGGCCTCGCAGACATGCAGCGGCCCGCCCTGGGTGCGCCAATCGTCGGCGCCGTGCTCATAGCTCTCCATGCGCCGGAACACCGGCAGCACGCTCTCGTAACTCCAGCCGCGATTTCCGAACTGCGCCCAGCTGTCGTAGTCGATCGGCTGGCCGCGGACATAGACCAGGCCGTTGATCGACGACGAGCCGCCGACCAACCGTCCGCGCGGCACCGGGATCACCCGGTTCGCCGTGCCCTCCTCGGGCGTCGAGCGGTAGTTCCAGTTGGCGGTCGGGTGGTTCATCAGGAACGCGAAGCTCATCGGCACCGACGACAGTGGATGGCTGGCGGCGCCCGCCTCCAGCAGCAGCACCTTGAGCTTGGGGTCCTCGCTCAACCGCGCCGCCAGCGCCGATCCCGCCGATCCCGCGCCCACCACGATGATGTCGTAGCTGCCGTCCTGCTGCACGCCGCGCCTCCTTGGATGGTTCCGGCTTCGACCGCCGGTTGGAGACGATTGTGCACGGGACCGCGGTCGCGGTCTCCGGGGTTCGAGCGGACGGCTGCGGTTCCGATCAGGAACGGCGTATAACTTGTTTTATTTTATATGCTTAAGATAACTTACTAACATTATACACAAGCTTATCCCCGTAACTCGACCCGACGGGGTCCGGCGATCGCGATGCCCAGGCCGTCATGCGCCGTCTCGCAGGGCAACTCGCCGGCACCGCGCAGCATGACGGCGCGCCTCGCGCATGTGGGTGAGAACCCGCCGCTTCGGACATATCCGGTCGAGATTGCGCTCCAGGCTGGCGAGGTCGTGGTGGTACGGCACCGCCTTGCCGCGAAAAGCCGCCTCGGCGACCAGCGGCTCGGCGGCGCGCCCGACCTCGACTAGCGCGTCGGTCCACCCGGTATTGCCGGCAGACGAACCTGCGAATGCGGTTTCAAGTGCCCTGAGGCACCAGCCCCGCAGTCCTTCGAGGCTGGCGATGGTTAACGGCATCGTTCACTTCACGAAGAACTCGGCGTCGAGGATGAAGAGCAATACGCATCCGAAATGATCTGGCTGGAAATGGCTGACCAGAATCGTATCGATTCCGTTGCGGTCGATCCCGACCGCCTTCGTCGGCATCCCCTCACCGGTCCTCCGCCACGTCCCGGTCCTTGACGCTTTCCATCACCACATAGGTGCTGGTGTGCGAGACGTGCGGCAGGCTCGACAGGCTCTCGCCGAGACTGCGCCGGTAGGCGCGGATGTCGGCGGTCCGCACCTTCAGCAGGTAGTCGAAGCCGCCGGCGATCATGTGGCACTGCTCGACCTCCGGCAGCTTGCGGACCGCCTTGTTGAAAGCATCGAGCGCCGGTGTCGTGGTGTCGCTGAGGGTCACCTGCACGAAGGCGATATGGCCGGCGTCGAGCCGGGCCAGGTCGACCAGCGCGGTGTAGCCGAGGATGTAGCCGCGCTCCTCCAGCCGCCGGACCCGCTGCTGGCACGGGCTCTTCGACAGCCCGACGCGCTGCGCCAGGGCGGTCATCGTGACACGACCGTCCTTTTGCAGTTCTGAAAGGATCTTTCGGTCAATCTTGTCCAATTCGTCCGTCATGCCCCGAATTCCATATCACTTTGACCGACAGATGCAAAAAATTCGGGTCGAACACCCGACAGATGCACCGGAACGGACCATCCGCCCGGAACCGGTTGCGCTAGGATACGGTTTCCACACCACGCCAACACGAGGTGCGCCATGCGCGACGGCACCGACAGCCCCAACGACCTCCGGCCGGTCATCGCGGGACATACCCTCGCCGACGAGAAGGCCACCCTCGACGCGCTGATTACGTTGGCGGCCCTGGACGCCGACGACCGCACGGCGATCTCCGGCCATGCGGCCCGGCTGGTCCGCGCGGTCCGCGGCAGCACCCGGCCCGGGATGATGGAGAGCTTCCTCGCCGAATACGGCCTGACCACCAAGGAGGGCGTGGCGTTGATGTGCCTCGCCGAGGCGCTGCTGCGGGTCCCCGACCGCTGGACCATGGACGAGCTGATCGAGGACAAGGTGGCGCCGGCCGACTGGAGCCGGCACCTCGGGCATTCCAGCTCGCCGCTGGTCAACGCCTCGACCTGGGCGCTGATGCTGACCGGGCGGGTGGTCGGCGAGCGCGACGAGGACGACCTCGCCGGCGCGCTGCACGGCATGGTCAAGCGCCTGGGCGAGCCGGTGATCCGCACCGCGGTGCGCCGGGCGATGCAGGAACTCGGCCGGCAGTTCGTCCTGGGCCGCACCATCGAGGAGGCGGCCGAGAACGCCAGGACGCTGGAGGCCAAGGGCTACACCTATTCCTACGACATGCTTGGCGAGGCGGCCCGCACCGAGGCCGATGCCCGGCGCTATCACATCGCCTACTCCCAGGCGATCTCGGCGATGGCCGCCCATTGCGATCACGCCGACATCCGCGCCAATCCGGGCATCTCGGTCAAGCTGTCGGCGTTGCATCCGCGCTACGAATACGGCCAGAAGGACCATGTGCTGGACGACATCGTGGCCCGCACCCGATCGCTGGCGCTGATCGCCAAGAGCGCCGGCATGGGCTTCAACATCGACGCAGAGGAAGCCGACCGCCTCGACCTGTCGCTCGACGTCATCGAGGCGGTGCTGTCGGACCGGGCGCTGGCCGGGTGGGACGGCTTCGGCGTGGTGGTCCAGGCCTACGGCCGGCGCGCCCGCCATGTGCTGGAATGGCTGCATGCGCTCGCCACCCGGCTCGACCGCCGGATCATGGTGCGGCTGGTCAAGGGCGCCTATTGGGACAGCGAGGTGAAGCGCGCCCAGGTCATGGGCCTGGACGGCTTCCCGGTGTTCACCCGCAAGGTCTCGACCGACGTCTCCTACATCGCCTGTGCGCGGCTGCTGCTCGGCATGACCGACCGCATCTACCCGCAGTTCGCCACCCACAACGCCCACACCGTCGCCGCGGTGCTGCGAATGGCCGGCGGCGTCGAGGGCTACGAGTTCCAGCGCCTCCACGGCATGGGAGAGTCGCTGTACGAGGCGGTCCGCAAGGAGACCGGCGCGCGCTGCCGGATCTACGCCCCGGTCGGCGCCCACCGCGACCTGCTGGCCTATCTGGTCCGCCGGCTGCTGGAGAACGGCGCCAACTCTTCCTTCGTGAACCAGATCGTCGACGAACGGGTGTCACCGGAAGAGATTGCCCGCGACCCGTTCGCCACGGTCGAGGCCCTCGGCGACAAGGTCGGCAATGGCCGTATCCCGGAGCCGGCGGCGATCTTCGGTCCGGACCGCAAGGCCGCCAGGGGCTGGGACCTGACCGATCCGGTCACGGTAGCCGAACTGGAGGCGGCGCGCGCGCCGTTCCGCAGCCACCTGTGGAACGCCGGGCCGATGGTGGCCGCCGCGGTCGACGCGGTGACCCCGATCCGCGAGGTCCGCAACCCGGCAACCGGCGATCCGGTCGGCACGGTCGCCGACGCCACGCCCGCCCATGTCGCCGCGGCCATCGGCGCCGCCGAGGCTGCGCAGCCGGCCTGGGCCGCGGTCCCGGCGACCGAGCGCGCGGCCTGCCTGGAGCGGATCGCCGACCTGTACGAGACGCACGCCCCGGAACTGTTCGCGCTGGCCTGCCGCGAGGCCGGGAAGACCCTGCTCGACGGTGTCGCCGAGATCCGCGAGGCCGTCGACTTCTGCCGCTACTATGCCGCCGAGGCGCGCCGTGCCGGCGACGGCGCGCATCCGCCGGCCGGGGTGTTCGCCTGCGTGTCGCCGTGGAACTTCCCGCTCGCCATCTTCACCGGCCAGATCGCAGCCGCCCTGGTCACCGGCAACGCCGTGGTCGCCAAGCCGGCCGAGCAATCGGTACTGATCGCCGCCCGCGCGGTCGAGCTGATGCGCGAGGCCGGCGTGCCGGACGCGGTCATCCAGTTGGTGCCAGGCCCCGGCGAGACCGTCGGGGCGGCGTTGACCGGCGATGCCCGCATCGGCGGCGTCTGCTTCACCGGTTCGACCGACACCGCCCGCCACATCCACCGCGCCCTGGCCGGCGCGACCGGTCCCGACACCCCGCTGATCGCCGAGACCGGCGGGCTCAACGCCATGATCGTCGACTCCACCGCCCTGCCCGAGCAGGCGGTGCGCGACATCGTCGCCTCGGCCTTCCAGAGCGCCGGCCAGCGCTGCTCGGCATTGCGGGTGCTGTATGTCCAGAAGGACGTCGAGACGCGCATGCTGGAGATGCTGTACGGCGCCATGGACGCCCTGCGCGTCGGCGACCCGTGGGACCTCGCGACCGACGTCGGACCGGTGATCGACGACGACGCCCGCCGGGACATCGAGACGCACTGCGCCGCCATGGAAGCCGACGGCCGGCTGTTGCGGCGGGTAAAGCTGCCGAAGGACACCGCGGCCGGCTGCTTCGTGCCACCGACGGTGCTGCGTGTCGACGGTATCGGCAGCCTGGAGCGCGAAGTCTTCGGGCCGGTGCTGCACGTGGCGACCTACGAGGCGGTCGACCTGGAGCGGGTGCTGGAAGCCGTCAACGCCGCCGGCTACGGCCTGACCCTCGGCCTGCACACCAGGGTCGACAGCCGGGTCCAGCAGGTGGTCGACGCCGCCCGGGTCGGCAATCTCTACGTCAACCGCAACCAGATCGGCGCCGTGGTGGGCTCGCAGCCATTCGGCGGCGAAGGCCTGTCCGGGACCGGCCCGAAGGCCGGCGGGCCGTTCTATCTCGACCGCTTTCGGCTGCCGTCGACGACCGCCGCCGCGGCTGGAACCGTGGCACCGGGACCGACCGTGGAAGCCGCAGCCCTGGATCGGGCGCTGACCACCGTCGCGGCCGGCGACTGGGCGCAGCGAACCGACCGTGCGGCGGTACTGCACCGGGTCATCCAGGGGATGGAAGGCTGGGCTAGGGCCGTATCCGAAGCCTCGCTGGAAGCCGCCGAACGGATCGACCTGGCCCCTGTCGACCTGCCGGGGCCGACCGGCGAAAGCAACCGGTTGTCGCTGCACCCGCGCGGCACGCTGCTCTGCCTCGGAAACCTCGCAAGCGACCGTCCCGATGCGGCGGTCGGACAGGCGATCCTGGCCCTGGCGCTGGGAAATCGCGTGGTGATAGCTGCTCCCGGCGCCGGCCCGGTACTGTCGGCATTGCGCGCCGCCGGTGCGCCGGCCGCACTGCTCGACGGCAGGCTCGACACGGACCAGCTTCGGACCTGCGGATCGCTTGACGCCGTGCTCGCCGAGGGGCCGGCTTCGGCCCTGGCCGGTATTCGGCAGGCGCTGGCGGCCCGCGACGGCGCCGTGGTTCCACTGGTGGTCGGGCATCTGGACCCGCATCGCTGCCTGGTGGAACGCGCGCTCTGCATCGATACCACGGCCGCCGGCGGCAACGCCCAATTGCTGGTAGCGGCGGCGGAGTAGCCGCCGGGCCTTGGTGCCGAGAAGGATCCGGGGTCACGGATGCGAAGGCGGCGAGACCTCGGGATGCGCCAACACGTTGGTCCAGCAGAGACGATCGAGCGAATTCCTCCATTTCAAATCATTTACGTTTTTTCATCTTTCCGAGTGATTTTCTGCTGATGGGGCGTGCTGCTGGCAAGGCGCGTCATCCATTTTCGGAGGAAGATCGAGATGTTCGTACGTATTGCCATGATGGCCATGCTGGCGTTGGCCGGCCTGCTGGGTCCCGCGGTTGCCGCCGAGACCGGAACGCCGGAAGAGGCCAAGGCCATGGCGTTCAAGGCCGCTGCCTATGCGAAAGAGCATGGCCGCGACAAGGCCTTCGAGGCCTTCAACGCCGGCATCGAGGGCTTCAAGGACCGTGACCTCTATGTCTTCGTGAACAATTCTGACGGGGAAGTGATCGCCCACGGCGCCAACCCCAAGCTCATCGGCAAGAACACGCGTGGCGTGAAAGATGTCAACGGCGTCGCCCTGATCGAGGAGATGATCAAGACCGCCTCGAACGGTGGCGAGGGCTGGGTCGAGTACAGCTGGCCGCATCCGGATACCAAGAAGCTGGCCGCCAAGCTGTCTTATGTCGTCGGCCTCGACGATTACTATGTTGATGTCGGTGCCTACAAGTAACCCCCGACCCAGCATCAGCAGCGCATATCAAGGCATAGCGGGTTGAACCGGGGACTCCAGCGGCCCTTGGTTCAACCCAATTTCTCCTTGAGAAGGAAGATCTGGTTCATGACGCGGGAAGCCTCCACATCAGCTCGCCGGTTCCAAATCCTGTCGTTGAACAACTGGTCGATTACCTCGAAGCTGTTCACGGCGCCGATCTTCCTGATGCTTGGCTTGGCGGTCTGCGCCTCGCTCGGCTATTGGAGCAATGCGCGCCAGACGGCCACGCTTGAAGGCATCGTCGCGCGCGACGTCGGCAAGATGCAGGCGGCGACCGACCTGATCGATCAGATATCCCGGGCCAACAGCCAAGTCTATCAGGTGCTGGCCTGGTCGGGAGCAGGAGTCGAGGAGGATCGCGTCAACGAGATTGCCCAGTCGATCGCGCAACAGGTCGCGATCCTGGCGGACAGCGTGGCCGAGATGCGCCAGACCTTCGTCCTGACCGCCGCCGAGGAGGAGCTTTTCGTCGGCATCGACGAATCCCTGACCCAGTACCGCAAGGAAACCGCGGGGGTGCTGGACATGGTGACGGTCGACGTGGCGACGGCGGTTGCCATCATGACATCGGCCAATCGGATATTCGAGACACTGTCGGAAGGCTTGGCCACGCTCGCCCAGTTGGAACGCGATACGGTCGAGACGACCTATCACGCGAGCGCGGCGAATGCGCGGCAGATTACCACCATCTTCCTTGCCGTCGCCGGCGTTGCGCTGTTCCTGGGCGCGCTGGTCGCATGGCAGGTTGGCCAGCGTATCGCGCGGCCGGTTCGCAGCATGACGGCATGTATGTCGAAGCTCCCCGAAGGAGATCGGACGGTCGAGGTTCCCGGTCTCGGGAGGGCCGACGAAATCGGCTCGATGGCAGGGGCGGTCGAGGTCTTCCGCCAGAACGCCATCGAGAACGCGCGGCTGGCCGCCGAGGAAAAAACCTTCATCGAGCAGCAGGAGCGGCGCCGGGAAGTCGTTGACGCCTTGACCTCGGGGTTCGAGGAGAGCGTGACCTCGATGTTGACCGGCTTTGCCGAGTCGGCCGACGGCGTCAGCCGCGCGGTCGGTGTCATGCAGGACAACGCCGCCGAGAACCAGGCGCTCAGCACCGAGGTGGCCGAGGTCTCTGAGCGGGCGTCCGGCAGCGTCGACACCGTGGCCGAGGCAGTTCGCCAGTTCTCCCTGTCGATCTCGGAGATCAGCCAGCAGGTCGAACGCGCCACCGAAGTTTCGCGCAAAGCGGTCGCGGGTACAGAGACCTCCGCCGCAGCGGTCCGCGACCTGGTCGGGCTGGGCGAGAGCATCGGCGCCGTAGTCAAGATAATCACCGACTGTTCCCCGTCAGCGCCTTTGAGACAGTTTCCGTCTTTTGGATAGTGGAGGGTTTTGGTCTCATCGTAGTGACGTAGGAACGAAGATGAGGCCAAAACCCTTGACCCCGAAGACGACGCCCGGC
>Ga0222689_1000027_pt1 | contig 119663 bp, 122 predicted proteins | sample AntAcemetage1231_FD_179838 | JGI IMG/M metagenome (GOLD analysis project Ga0222689, IMG submission 179838) | Saline water microbial communities from Ace Lake, Antarctica - #1231 | ecosystem: Environmental > Aquatic > Non-marine Saline and Alkaline > Saline | place: Antarctica: Ace Lake...
TAAGACGCACAGTCAGATGCACAGATCGGCTCGTAAGCCAGTACCCTCTCAGGCACCAGCACGCCCAGCCAAAACCAGCCAGACCGCCGCCTGCGCATCCCTTCCAATTCACAATGTACAAGAGCCGTCGGGGTGTTTAGACCCCTCTCTGCGGCGCGAAAGCGGCCGTGGCAGGTTTTCCTGCCCGACACCGTTCTCTTTCCGAGAGACCGAAGAGAGCAGCGCCCTCAGCGGTGAGCAGGTGTATAGCCCCCGATTTCCCGGCGTGCAAGCCCTCGTTTCATAAAAACGACATTCTCCATATGCTGACTTGGAGGAAGGAGCGTGGCACAATATCTGGCCATGGCGGTGCCGACCGTCGACGCTTCCAAATGAGGATCCGACGCCCCCATGATGCTGATCTCTCCAGCTCCCCGCCACTCCAAGCGTTTCTGCGGCCTCACTCGCCTCGCGGGGATCGCGGCCCTGCTCGCCGCGGCGCCCCTGATGGCCTGTGCGCCACTCGCCGATTTCGCTTCCGGCAAACCGGCGCAGGCGACCAGCGGCACGCAGGCCCGCAAAACCGATCAGCCGGTCGACACCGGCGCCACGGCAGCCGACACCTTCAAGCAGTTCAACGACATTCCGATTCCGGAGGATGCCGACATCGATCTCGAGCAATCGCTCGTGCTCGGCACCGAGGATGGCTGGATCGGCCGCCTGTCGCTCGAGGTCGACTATGTCATGATCGACATGTACGCGTTCTATACCAAGGAAATGCCTCGATTCGGCTGGGAGCAGCTGACGACTGTGCGGGCCCGGATCTCGACCATGACCTATCGGCGCGGCGCCCGGGTGGCGACCATCACCATGCAGCCGCATTCCGGGCTGCAGAAGTTCAGCAGCCTGAGCAATGGCACCACCATCGACTTCACGGTGGCTCCGGCCAACCGCTCGGTGACCAACGCCCCGCAGAAGCCCGCCGGCAGCTGAGCCGACGCGGTCAGAGCAGGCCGAGCGCCCGGAGCTCGCGCCGCATCTCCTCGGGCATGTCGGCGGCCTCGTCGGCCGCATGCGCCGGCAGGTCGGCCGGCGCATCGTCGCCATCGAGATAGCGCCAGCCCTGGAACGGCCGATGGCTGCGCGGCACCACCCGTATCAACTCGGGCTCGAACACCAGGGCGCAGCATGGCCGGCCCTCGTGGTCGGCCGCTTCCTCGATCGCATGCAGGCGCTGGCGCACCCGGATCTCGCGCTTGATCACCCAATAGAGCGAGCCGCCGCTCTCCACGATCTCGTCGGCGCGGCGCGGGAAGTTGCGGGTCAGGTGGCGGTTGAACGGCGGCAGGCCGGCAGCCGCCAGTTCCTCCCGGCGCATCTTCCGGTATTCCTCCAACTGCTCGACGGTATCGATACCGACGCAGAGCTTGATCAGGTTGAGGGGCATCGGCCTCTCCGGTCAGGGCGACATCGGCCAGGACGGCATCGATCGGCACGGCATCGGGTCAGGGCAGCAGTCCGAGGACCCGCCACCACAGATAGTCCAGCGGCAGCAGCAGCAGCACCGTCGCGACCGCGGTCACGAGGGCGGTGCCGGCGGCAGCCCGCGCCGGGATGTTGCCGAGCTGCAGCAGAACGATCAGCGGCGGTACCTGATAAGGGAAGAACACGGTCGAGAACCCGACCACGAAGGTCATCAGCACGGTTTCGATCGGCAAACCCGAGGCCGTCGCCATGTCGCCGGCGATCGGGGTGAGGATCGCCGGGACCCCGGGCATCGTCGAGACCGTGCCGAGGCCGGTCGCCAGCAGCGACAGCACGAAGAAGCTGCGGCCCGGCGACTCGGGATCGAGCTCGATGGCTTGCAGCACGCCCTCGGCCAGCGCGGCGCCGAGACCGCTGTCCGACACCAGGGCACCGACCCCGAGGATGCCGGCGACGTAGATCAGCGGGTTCATCGGCACCTTGTCCCGGAACGCCTGGGCGGGCACCAGGCCGACCGACGGCATCAGGCAGATCAGCCCGGCACCGAGGCTGATCCAGGCCGGCGAGACCCCGTGGACCGCGTCGCTGGCCCACAACGCCAGCGCCGCCGCCAGCAGGATCGCCAGCCGGCGCTCGTCGCGGCTCCAGTACACCGGCCCGGTCTCCTCGGCGGCCTTGCCCGGCTCGCCCGGCAGCTCGCGGAACAGCAGCCACACCACCAGCACAAGGAGCACCGACTTCATCAGCCCCAGGACCGGAAAATGCAGGATCAGCCAGTCGAAATACTGGATCTGCACGCCGTGGAACACCTGGGCGGCACCAAGCAGCACGTTGTTCGGCACGTTGGCCGGCAGGATCGCCACCGGCCCGAGATACGACCCGAACCCCGTGGCCACCACCAGCCCGGTGCGGCCGCGCGAGCCCTCGCCCCAGCCGAGCCGCTCGGACAGCGCCAGCACGATCGGCAGCAGCAGAATCAGCCGGCTCATGGTCGACGGCATCAGGAAACCGAGCGCCAGGGCGACGGTGACCACGCCCGAGACCGTCGCCAGATAGCCGCCGCGGAACCGCCCGACCAGCGCCCGGGCGATGCGCCGCCCCAATCCGGTTCGGTCGACCGCGGCACCGATCACCAGCCCGCCGAACACCAGCCAGAACGCCGGGCTGGCAAATCCCGAGAAGATCACCGGCGCCGTGCCGACGTGCAGCACCATGGCGGCCAGGAAGAAGCCCAGCGCGGTCAGATGTTCCGGCACGATCAGGGTCGCCCAGCAGCCGATCGACATCACCACCAGGGCGGCGGCCCGCATCATCACCGGCGAGGCGCCGTCCGGCGGCGGCGTGAACCACAGGATCAGCGCGGCGGTCAGCAGTCCGGCCGCGATCAGGCCGGAGCGATAGCGGGCAATCATGTGGCGACCGCCCCCGACTCCGCTCCTGTTTCCGCTCCTGATTCCGCCTCCGGTTCCAGTACCGCCAACTCCGTCCCCTCCTCCACCAGGTCGCCCTCGGCGACCGGCAGGCGCGCAACCGTGCCGGCCGTCGGGGCGACGATCGTGTGCTCCATCTTCATCGCCTCGAGAACCAGCAGGACGTCGCCCTGGGCGACCCGGTCGCCGACCGCCGCCGCGACCCGGATCACCTTGGCGGGCATCGGCGCGGTCAACCGCCCCTCGCCGGCCTCCTCGGCATCGCCGGCGGCGAACGGGTCGTCCAGCACCAGCCGCCAGGAGCGGCCAGCCAGGAACACGACGCGGCGGTCGCCGTCGGCGACCACGGTCGCGGCGTGCCGGACGCCGTCGATCCGCAGGTCGAGGCCGCCATCGCCCGCCCGGGTACCAGCAAGCCGCAGCCGATCGTCGTCGACCAGCGCCGTCCAGGCCCCGGCCTCATGGGTCATCCGCACCGTGCTCTCGCGGCTCGCATCCTGGGCGCCGTCCCGGAACATCAGGTCGTGGTGGGCGGTGTCGTTCAGCCGCCAGCCGTCGGCCCTGGCCCACGGCGAATGCCGGTCGCCGGTGCGCCCGGCAGCGGTCTTGGCGTCGGCGTCCATGGCCAGCATCTCGGCGAGGGCCGCGATCGCCAGCGCCGCCGTCGGCGCCGCCTCGCCAGCCGGCGCCAACGCATCGATCTCCCGGCCGACGAAGCCGGTGTCGATCGGCCCGGCCACCACCTCGGGATGCTCGACCAGCCGCTTCAGGAAGCCGGCATTGGTGGTGACACCGACCACCTCGGTGCGGCCGAGCGCCGCCGCCAGCCGGGCCAGCGCCTCGCGCCGGTCGCGGCCGTGGGCGATGACCTTGGCGATCATCGGGTCGTAGTGAACGGTGACCGCCCCGCCCTCCTCGACCCCGGAATCCACCCGAATTCCATCGCCCGCCGGCAGCCGCAGGCGGGTCAGCGGGCCGGTCTGCGGAAAGAAGTCACGCGCCGGATCCTCGGCGTACAGCCGCACCTCGACCGCATGCCCGTCGATCGCCAAGTCCTCCTGGGCGAACGGCAGGGTCTCGCCGGCCGCCACCCGCAGTTGCAGCGCCACCAGGTCGAGGCCGGTGATCAGCTCGGTCACCGGGTGCTCGACCTGCAGACGGGTGTTCATCTCCATGAAATGGAAGGATCCGGAGGCATCGAGGATGAACTCTACGGTCCCGGCGCCGACATAGCCGACCGCCTCGGCCGCGGCGATGGCGGCCCGGCCCATGGCCTCGCGGGTTGCCGGGTCGAGGTCGGGGGCCGGCGCCTCCTCCAGGATCTTCTGGTGGCGCCGCTGGGCCGAGCAGTCGCGCTCGAACAGGTGGACGGTGTTGCCGTGCCGGTCGGCGAACACCTGAACCTCGACGTGACGCGGTCGCTCCAGATACTTCTCGACGATCAGCCGGTCGTCGCCGAACGACGCCTTGCCTTCGCGCTTCGCCGACTCGATGGCGGCCGCCAGCTCGGCCTCGGCGCGCACCACCCGCATGCCCTTGCCACCGCCGCCGGCCGAGGCCTTCAGCAGCACCGGGAAGCCGATCGACCGCGCCGCGCCGGCCAGCGTCTCCATCGCCTGGTCGTCGCCATGGTAGCCCGGCACCAGCGGCACCCCGGCCGTTTCCATCAGCGCCTTGGCCCCGGCCTTGGAGCCCATGGCCTCGATCGCCGTCGCCGGCGGGCCGACGAAGATGATTCCGGCGGCCTCGCAGGCGCGGGCGAAGCCGGCATTCTCCGACAGGAAGCCGTAGCCGGGGTGCACCGCGTCGGCGCCGGCCTTGCGCGCGACCTCGATGATGATTTCGGCCCGCAGGTAGGATTCGGCGGCGGCCGCCGGACCGATCGGCCAGGCTTCGTCGCAGGCCCGGACATGCGGCGTCTCGGCGTCGGCCTCGGAGAACACCGCGACCGTGCGGATGCCCATGGCCCGCGCGCTGCGAGCGACGCGGACGGCGATCTCGCCGCGATTGGCGATCAGGAGGGTGCGAATCACGCGGACCACCTCGGCTGGCGCTTCTCCAGGAACGCGCCCAGCCCCTCGCGCGCCTCGGCGCCGGCGCGCTGGCTGGCGATGCGCTGGGCGGTGTCGCGGATCAGCAGGTCGTCGATCTCCTTGAGTGCCACATGGGCGATCAGGTCCTTGGCCGCGCGCACCGCCGTGGGTCCGGCAGCGAGCAGCTGCTCCAGCAGGTCGTCGACCGTGGCATCGAGACCGTCGGCCGGCACCACCTCGTGGACCAGGCCGATGCGCCGGGCGGTGGCGGCATCGAAGCGTTCACCGGTCAGGAAGTAACGCCGGGCCTCGTGCGGCCCGATGGCGCGCAGCACGTAGGGGCTGATCGCCCCCGGGATGATACCGAGCCGGACCTCGGTCAGCGCGAAGACCGCGTCCTCGGTCGCAACCGCGATGTCGCAGCAGGCGGTCAGCCCAACGCCGCCGCCCATCGCGGCCCCGTTGACCCGGGCGATCGTCGGCATCGGCATGTCGTCGAGCCGGCGCATCAATTCGGCGAGCCGCAGCGCGTCCTGGAAGTTCTCGTGGTCGCCCTGCTCGGCCGAGGACTTCATCCAGCCGAGCTCGGCACCGGCCGAGAACGCCTCGCCGGCGCCGGTCAGCACCAGCGCGCGGGTGCCGCCGTCGGCCGCCAGTTCCTGCAGCACGGCGGTCAGGTCGTTGATCAGCGTGCCGTCGAAGGCGTTGCGGATCTCCGGACGGTTGAGGGTGAGCCGGACCACGCCCCGCGCGTCCTTCTCGACCAGCAGGGTCCCGGGCCTCTGCACCGAGGGCTTCATCGCAATCTCCCTGCCGTCACATCCGGAACACGCCGAACCGGGTGTCCTCTATCTGCCGGTTCAGCGCCGCCGACAGCGACAGCGCCAGCACGGTCCGGGTCTCCGCCGGGTCCAGGATGCCGTCGTCCCACAGCCGGGCGGTCGCGTAGTAGGGATGCCCCTGGGTCTCGTACTGCGCGCGGATCGGCGCCTTGAACGCCTCCTCCTCGGCCGCCGGCCAGGTCTCGCCCCGGGCCTCGATGTTGTCGCGCCGGACCTGGCCCAGCACGTTGGCCGCCTGCTCGCCGCCCATCACCGAGATCCGCGCGGTCGGCCACGTGTACAGCATGCGCGGCCCGTAGGCGCGCCCGCACATGCCGTAGTTGCCGGCCCCGAACGAACCGCCGACGATCACCGTGAACTTCGGAACCTCGGCCGTCGCCACCGCGGTCACCAGCTTGGCACCGTCCTTGGCGATGCCGCCGGCCTCGTACTTCCGGCCGACCATGAAGCCGGTGATGTTCTGCAGGAACAGCAGCGGGATGCGGCGCTGGGCGCACAGCTCGATGAAATGCGCGCCCTTCAGCGCCGATTCCGAGAACAGAATACCGTTGTTGGCGACGATGCCGATCGGGTAGCCGTGGATGTGTGCGAAGCCGGTGACCAGAGACGGCCCGTACAGCGGCTTGAATTCGTCCAGCACCGAGTCGTCGACAATGCGGGCGATCACCTCGCGGATCTCGATCGGCTGGCGCAGGTCGGACGGCATCAGGCCGTAGATCTCCCGCGGATCGTAGCGCGGCGGCGCCGGATCCCGCAGCTCGACGTTCGGATGCTTCGGGCGGTTCAGGTTGCCGACGATGCCGCGCGCCAGGGCCAGCGCGTGATGGTCGCTCTGCGCCATGTGGTCGGTCACGCCGGAGGTCCGGGAGTGCACCTCGGCACCGCCCAGATCCTCGGCCGACACCACCTCGCCGGTCGCCGCCTTCACCAGCGGCGGGCCACCGAGGAAGATCGTCCCCTGGCCCTTCACGATGATGCTCTCGTCCGCCATCGCCGGCACGTAGGCGCCGCCGGCGGTGCAGCTGCCCATCACAACCGCGATCTGCGGAATCCGCTCCGCCGACATCCGGGCCTGGTTGAAGAAGATCCGCCCGAAATGGTCGCGGTCCGGGAACACCTCGTCCTGGTTCGGCAGGTTGGCGCCGCCGGAGTCGACCAGATAGACGCAGGGCAGGTTGTTCTCGCGGGCGATCTCCTGGGCCCGCAGGTGCTTCTTCACCGTCAGCGGAAAATAGGTGCCGCCCTTCACCGTGGCGTCGTTGCACACCACCACGCATTCCCGGCCGGCGATCCGGCCGATGCCGGTGACAATGCCGGCCGACGGCACTTCGCCGCCATACATCCCGTCTGCGGCCAACTGGCTGAACTCCAGGAACGGCGCGCCCGGATCGAGCAGCGTGCGAACCCGGTCGCGCGGCAGCAGCTTGCCGCGGGCCAGATGCCGCTCACGCGCCCGCTCGCCGCCGCCGTCCCCGACGGTACGGACCTTGTCGCGCAATTCCTCGACCAGACCGCGGGTACGCTCGGCGTTGGCGCGATAGGCATCGGACCGGGTGTCGAGACGGGAGACGATCACACTCATCGGATGACGCTCATACGCTTGTCACCATCCACCGGTGGCGAGCCAGCGCTCGACGTGGTCGAGCCGGTCGGCGCCCCAGAACGGCTCGCCATCGACCACGAAGAACGGCGAACCGCACACGCCGGCCGCCATCGCCGCGTCGTTCTCTTTCTTCAGTCGCTCCTTGACCGCCGGATCCTGCAGGGCCGCCGCCAGGGCGTCGGTGTCGATCCCGACCTCGGCCGCGCAGTCCAGCACGGCGTCGGCATCTCGGATGTCGCCGCCCTCGGCGAATGCCCGGTCGTACAGCGCAAGGCAAAGCTCGCGGGCTTTCTCGCGGTCGGTGTCCTGCACCCAGTAGACCGCCCGCGCGGCGGCGATCGACGGGAACGGCATGACCTCCGGGAACACCAGCGGCACCCCCAGGAAGCGGGCCGTCCGCTCCATGTCGCGGCGGGTATAGGGGCCCTTGATCGGCACGTCGAGCAGCGGCTGCGCGCCGGTGGTCTTGAAGATCACCCCGAGCAAGATCGGCCGCCAGTTCATGGTGCGGCCGTACAGCCGCACGATCGAGTCGACCTTGTGGGCGGCGAGGTAGCCGTAGGGCGAGGAGAAGTCGAAATAGAAGTCGATCGGTCTGCCCGATGGCTCGGCTTCGCTCGCCTCGTCCGTGACGCTGTCACTGTCGCTCATCACCTGGTCCTCCTGGGTGGTAGCCGCCGCGCCTCACCAGGGCAGCGGCGTACCGTCGTAGTTCCGGAATGCCCCGTTGTCCTGCGGGGTCAGGCCGGCGATCACCTTGCGCATGCCGGCGGCGCTGTCGGCCGCGGTCACCGGCGCCGACGGCCCGCCCATGTCGGTCCGGACGTGGCCCGGGTGGAACAGGACCGCGATCGCCCCTTGCGGACCGAGCTCCTTGGCGAGGCAGTCGACGGCCATGTTCAGGGCGGTCTTGGACGACCGGTACATGACGCTGCCGCCGCCGTTCTCGGCGATCGATCCCATCTTCGAGCTGGTGAACGCCATGACCTTGGCCCGCGACGCCAGCACGTTGTCCTTGAGCGCCCAGGCCACGCGGATCGGGCCGAACACGTTGGTCTGCATGGTCTTCGCCCAGCCGTCGTAGTCGATCGCGCCGATCGAGGCCGACCGGATGTTGATGCCGGCATTGTTGAACAGGACGTCGACCGGCCGGCCCTTCAACGCGGTGCCCAGGGCCTCGACGCTGTCCGGGTCGTCGACATCCAGGCGGTGCAGGGCAACGTCGCCGGCGGTCGCCGCCAGTTCGGGCGCGTTGCCGGGATCCCGGCAGGTTGCAAGCACGGTCCAGCCGTCGGCGGCATATTGCCGGGCCAACTCGAGGCCGATGCCGCGGTTGGCTCCGGTGACCAGGACGGTCGGCATGGCAAATCTCCTCGGGCTAGAACGCCGCCCCGTCCAGGATGGCGAAATGTGCGGCCTGCGGAGTGCAGCCGACGCCGTTGATCGGGATGATGTCCTGCGGGCAGGACGAGAACGCCACGATGCAGTCGCGCTCGGCCCGCAGCAGGATGAAACTGCCCGGTTCCGACACCGGCGGCTTCCAGTCGATCCGGCCGGCGACGTCCCAGGGGATATTCATGAACAGGTTCAGCGGGCTCGGCGTCTCGGTCGCCGCCAGCCCCAACTCCGCCAGCCCGGCATGCAGGTTGTCCTGGCAGTTGTCGTGGTACCCGGTCACCCCGAGGCCCTCGTAGCGCCAGCGGTCGCAGGCGGCGATGAAGGTGTCGTGCACCTCCCCCGAGGTGTCGTCGACCACCGTCAGGATCGGCCGACGCCGGTTGGTGACCAGGGTGTCGCCGATCTTCGGAGTCAGCCGGTTCATAGCCGCCCGGCTGTGCTCCATCGACATGAACTCGGTCATGTCGCCGTCGACGAAGGCCCAGGTGTCCACAACCTGGGTCCCCGGGGTGTTGATCACCTTGAGCGCCTTGCCGGCCGGCAGGCGCGTCGCCTTGCCCTTGCGGGCCGGGATCGTGGCGGTGGTTTCGGTCATGACGATTCCCCTGGCATCGGCCGGTCCCCTGTCATCGGCCGGTTCCCTGGCAGGAGCCGGCAGGCGGGCGCGGAGGGCCCGCGCGGAAATGCCGCTCGGACGATAGCAAGCCGGTGGCAGGCCACGCGAGTCCCTCCGGCTTTGCTCACGGCCGCCCCTGCTCCTGCAGGGCCAATCCGGCCGGCAACCGGGCCGTCGCCTCGACCTCGACCCGCATATACGGCTCGACCAGTTCCGCCAGCACCGTGGTGTTGGCCGGTCGGGCGGCATCGCAATGCTTCTTGACGATCGGCTTGATGCGCTCGAACTCCTCGCGGCTGGCGACGAAGACCCGGACCCGGATCAGGTCGTCCAGGCTGGCACCGGCCTGGGCCAGCGCCCGGGCGATGTTGGCGAAGCAGTTCTCGCACTGACTCTCGACGTCGTCCGGAAACTTCAGGGTTTCGGGGTCGAATCCGGTGGTGCCGGACACGAACACATAGGGCGGGTCGACCACCGCCCGGGCGTAGCCGGCCATCGCCTCGAACGGCGCTCCGGAGTAAATGCGGCTGCCGGCCATGCCGTCCTCCTTCGGATTCTAGGGGCGCGGGAACGCGATCCGGGCGTCCTCGCAGACCGCGCGCCTGTGGCAGCCTTCGAAATGGTCGTTGAGGATTCCGACCGACTGCATGAAGGCATACATCGTCGTCGGCCCGACGAAGCTCCAGCCGCGCTTCTTCAGTGCCTTGGACAGCGCGGTCGAGGCCTCCGACTTGGTGATCTTCATCAGGGTCTCGCGGTCGAACCGGCTCGGCCGCTCCGCCGGCCCGGGCTCGAACGACCAGATGAAGGCCGCCAGCGACCCGGTCTCGTCGACCAGTTCGGCAGCGCGGCGCGCATTGTTGATCGTCGACTCGATCTTGCCACGGTGTCGGACGATCCCGGCGTCGGCCAGCAGGCGCTGCACGTCGTCCTCGCCGAATTCGGCGACCTTGCGGAAGTCGAAGCCGACGAAACCGGCCCGGAAGTTCCCGCGCTTGCGCAGGATGGTCAGCCAGGAAAGTCCGGACTGAAAGCCTTCCAGGCAGATCTTCTCGTACAGCCGGATGTCGTCGGCGACTGGCCATCCCCACTCGTCGTCATGGTAGGCTCGGTAGTCGTCATGCTCGCCGCACCACGAGCAACGCGCAGTTCCGTCATTCGAGACGATTAATCCATCGTTCATTCCGGCCACCTTACGATCGACCGATGCTGGTCATTTCGTGAACCCAAGAACTTCGCCTCACCAAGGAGTCCGCAGAAATGCCCAACCTGACCGAACGACAGCAGGCGCTCGTCGACCTGTTCCAGGAGCACGTCCAGGCCGAGCTTCGGGGTGACCTCGAGACGACGATGGCCACCATGACCGACAATCCGCATCTGACCAACGTGCCGTCGATGGTCGGCGGATACGGCCAGGACGGGGTCCGGGCGTTCTACGCCAACCATCTGGTCGGCAAGTTCTTTCCGCCCGACGTCGAGATGGTCCCGGTCTCCAGCACCGTCGGCACCGACCAGATCGTCGACGAACTGGTGATCCGGTTCACCCACACCGCGGTCATCGACTGGATGCTGCCGGGCGTGCAGCCGACCGGCAAGCGGGTCGAGGCGGCCTTCTGCGTCGTGGTCGGCATCAAGGACGGCAAGATCTCGCACGAGCACATCTACTGGGACCAGGCGAGCGTGCTGGTGCAGATCGGCCTGCTGGATCCCAAGGGGCTCCCGGTATCCGGCGCCGAGGCGGCCCGCAGGATCCTCGACCCGACGCTGCCGTCGCGGGCGATGTGAAGAACTGAGAGAGGAACCCCGATGTTCAGGATATTGCGCCACGCCACCATCGCCGCGCTCTTCGCCGTCGCCCTGTCGCACGCGACCGCGGCACGGGCCGACGACGCGGCCGTCCGCGCCGCCGCCGACCGGTTCTATGCCGCGCTCAACGTGCTGTTCGGCGGCGACGCCCAACCGATGCTCGAGGTCTGGTCGCACGCCGACGACATCACCTTCATGGCGCCGGGCGGCGGCTTTCACGTCGGCTGGAAGCAGATCCGCACCGACTGGGAGGCGGTGGCCGACCAGAAGCTCGGCGGCTCGGTCGAGCCGACTGAAATGCGCATCAATGCCGGCTCCGATATCGCCATCACCAGCAACTACGAAGTCGGCCACAACATCGTGGACGGCAAGCCCCAGACGGTCACGATCCGGGCGACCAATATCTTTCGCCTGGAGGACGGCCAGTGGAAGATGATCGGGCATCACACCGACCTGCTCCCGTTCCTGTCGAACTGACGAAGGTCGTCGGCCGGGTGGCCGGGATGGCGGTTGGAAGCCCATGACCGGCGGCCCTACGCCGTCTCCTTGAACAGCTCGCGGCCGATCAGCATGCGGCGAATCTCGCTGGTGCCGGCGCCGATCTCGTAGAGCTTCGCGTCGCGCAGCAGGCGGCCGGTCGGATAGTCGTTGATGTAGCCGTTGCCGCCCAGGCACTGGATCGCCTCCAGCGCCATCCAGGTGGCCTTCTCGGCGGCGTACAGGATGGCGCCGGCGGCGTCCTTGCGGGTCACCTCGCCGCGGTCGCAGGCCTTGGCCACGGTGTACACGTAGGACCTGGCGGCGTTCATCGTCACGTACATGTCGGCCAGCTTGCCCTGCATGATCTGGAATTCGCCGATCGCCTGGCCGAACTGCCGGCGCTCGTGGACGTAGGGGATCACCACGTCCATGCAGGCCTGCATGATGCCGGTCGGCCCAGCCGCCAGCACCGCGCGCTCGTAGTCGAGCCCGCTCATCAGCACGTTGACGCCCTTGTTCAGAGTGCCCAGCAGGTTCTCCTCGGGGATCTCGACGTCCTGGAACACCAGCTCGCCGGTGTCGGAGCCGCGCATGCCGAGCTTGTCGAGCTTCTGGGCGACCGAGAAGCCCTTCATGCCCTTCTCGACCAGGAAGGCGGAGATACCGCGCTGCTGGGCGTCCGGGTCGGTCTTGGCGTAGACCACGATCACGTCGGCGGTCGGGCCGTTGGTGATCCACATCTTGCCGCCGTTCAGGATCCAGCGGTCGCCCTTCTTCTCCGCCCTGGTGCGCATCGACACCACGTCGGAGCCGGCGCCCGGCTCGCTCATCGCCAGGGCGCCGACGAACTCGCCGGAGACCAGCTTCGGCAGGAAGCGGCGCTTCTGGTCATCGCTGCCGTTCAGGCGGATCTGGTTGACGCAGAGATTGGAGTGGGCGCCGTAGCTGAGGCCGACCGAGGCCGAGGCCCGGCTGATCTCCTCCATCGCCACACAGTGCTCCAGATAGCCCATGCCGGCGCCGCCGTATTCCTCGCCGACGGTGACCCCGAGCACGCCCAGGTCGCCGAGCTTGCGCCAGAGGTCGGGCGGGAAGGTGTTGTCGCGGTCGATGTCGGCGGCCCGCGGCGCGATCGCGTCGGCCGCGAAACTGCGCACGCTGTCGCGCATCATGTCGGCAGTCTCGCCGAGGTCGAAATTCAGCGTCGGATAGTCGTTGGGGATCATGGTGTCGCGTCTCCCTGGCGCGCAATCGCCGGCGGTTCGTCCGCCATGCCTGCCATTAACATGAGGGTGGCGAGCGCCGTCGCCACCGGTTTCTCGACCCCGTCCGCGCGGTGCACGAAGACGTCGGCCTGGGCGACGATCAGGGTGCGCCCCGGCCGCAGCACCCGGCCGCGGGCGATCAGCAGGTCGCCGGACGCCGGCGCCATCAGGTTCAGCTTGTACTCTACCGTCAGGATCGAGGCATCGGCCGGCGCCAGGGTGAAGCTGGCATAGCCACAGGCGTTGTCGGCGAGCGTGCCGACCACGCCGCCGTGAAAATAGCCATGCTGCTGCGACAGCTCCTGCCGGTACGGCAGCTCGATCGCGCAGCTGCCGGCCTCGACCCCGGCCAGCCGGGCGCCGAGGAGCTCCATGAAGGGTTGGCGCCGGAAGCTTTCGGCGACACGCTCGGCGAAGGCCGGGTTCGGGGCAACCGGCCCGCCGGATTCATTGACGCCAGCGTCAACCATGTGCCGACTTTGCCGCGACCTCGAGCTGATCGAGGCAGACCGTCTCGACCCGGTCGAGTTCCTCCAGGATCGCATCGATGTCGCGGCGCTGGACCTCCAGGCTGGCCCGCCGCTCGCGGATCTTGCGGACGAAGTGGACGAGTTGCCCGCGCTCGCCGTCGCCGCTGTCGTACAGGTCCAGGATCTCGCGGATCTCTGCGATCGAGAAGCCGAGGCGGCGGCCGCGCTGGATCAGCCGCAGGCGGGTCCGGTCGCGCAGCGAGAACACCCGGGTCCGGCCGCGCCGCGACGGGGCGATCAGCCCCTCCTGCTCGTAGTAGCGGATCGCCCGGCTGGTCAGGTCGAACTCGCGCGCGAGTTGGGTCATGGAGAAGCTCTCGGCCATGGCCGAAACGCTACGCTGGGAATTACGCGCGCGTCAATACTGACTGGCGCCGAGTCAGCGGGTGGGTCCCGGGTCGAGCTGCGCTCGCCCGGGATGACGTCGGGGGTGGGCAGTCGGGTATTGTTGCCGTTACCCGGACCATCCTCACCCCGACTTCCCAAATGACGTCATCCCGGACCGGCGCGCTGTAGGTGCGACGGAGCCGGGACCCGCGAAGCGACACGCCTTCATGCCGCCCTACAGCAGCACCATCGTCGCCAGCCCGAGGAATACGAAGAACCCGACCACGTCGGTGACGGTGGTCAGGAACACCCCGGACGCCACCGCCGGGTCGACCTTGATGCGCTGCAGGCCGAGCGGGATCAGGGTGCCGACCAGGCCGGCCACCACCAGGTTCAGGATCATCGCCACCGCGATGATCCAGCCGATCCGATAGTCGCCGAACCACAGGATCGAGACGCCGCCCATCACCGCCGCGAAGGCGATGCCGTTCAGGGATCCGGCCAGGGTCTCCTTGGCGATGAAGCGCATGGCGTTGCGGGTGTCGATGTCGCGCATCGCCAGCGCCCGGACCGCCACCGTCAGGGTCTGGGTCCCGGCGTTGCCGCCCATCGAGGCGACGATCGGCATCAGCACGGCCAGCGCCACCACCTTCGTTATGGTCGCCTCGAACAGCCCGATCACCAGCGAGGCGGCGATCGCGGTGCCGAGGTTGATCAGCAGCCACGGGAACCGCGACCGCGTGGTGTCCCAGAGCGAGCCGTACAGGTCGATCTCGGTGACGCCGGCGAGGCGCATCAGATCCTCCTCGGCCTCCTCGTCGATGACGTCGACCACGTCGTCGACGGTGATCACGCCGAGCAGCCGCTCGTCCTCGGCCACCACCGGGGCCGCCACCAGGCCGTACTGGCGGAATAGCAGCGCGACCTCCTCCTGGTCCATCGCCGCCGGCACCCGCCGGAAGTCCTTTCGCATGATGTCCGAGACCCGGACCGGGCGCTTGGAGCGCAGCAGGTGCGACAGCACCAGCTCGCCGACCGGGCGGTGCGCCGGGTCGACCACGTAGATGGCGTAGAAGTCGTCGGGCAGATCGCGCACGGTGCGCAGGAAGTCGATGGTCTGGCCGACCGTCCAGTGCGCCGGCACCACCACCAGCTCGCGCTGCATCAGGCGGCCGGCGGAAGAATCCGGGAAGGTCAGGCCCTGCTCGAGGATCATCCGGTCCTTGGCCGGCACCGCCTTCAGGATGCGGGCCTGCTCGTCCTCGTCGAGTTCGCCGATCAGGTCGACGGCGTCGTCGGAGTCCAGGACCGACAGGAACCGCGCGATCTGCGCCTCGTCGAGATGCGAGAGGATCTCCTCGCGCACGGTGTCGTCGAGATAGACCAGCACCTCCGGATCGAGGGCGGCGCCCATGGCGGTGATCAGTGCCTCGCGGTCGTCGGCGTCGAGCCGCTCGATCAGGTCGGCCTGGTCGGCGGGGTGAAGCGGACGCAGCAGCCGCGGCACCACCGTGAAGCGCTCCTGCTCAAGAGCCCGGACCACGGCGGCCTCGAGCTTCGGGGTCATGCCGTAGAGCGGCTCGTCCAGGACCTGGCTGCGGGTCTCCTCGATCTCGGCCTCGAGTTCGCGGATCTTGGCCTTCAGGTCGCGCCGCTTGACCTTGCGCTTCTTGGCCGCCGCGTCGGCCGCGGCCGACGCCACCGCCTCCACGGTATCGGCACCGATCGGCGCCTCGCCCGCGGGACCGGCCCCGTCGTCGGCCCCGTCGTCGGCTCCGTCGATCGAGTCGGGACCGGCCATCGACTACCTCGACTGCTTGCGCGCGCGCGCATGTTCCTGGGCGTCGACCACCGCGACCGCGGTCATGTTGATGATGCCGCGCACCGTCACCGACTGGGTGAGGATGTGCATCGGCCGGGCGGACCCGACCAGCATCGGGCCGACCGACAGCCCCTGCTGCGAGGTCTTGAGCAGGTTGAAGGCGATGTTCGCCGCGTCCAGGGTCGGCATCACCAGCAGGTTGGCCGAGCCGGTCAGGTGCGAGTTCGGGAAAGTGCGCTCGCGGACGGTCTCCGAAAGCGCGGAATCGGCATGCATCTCGCCTTCGACCTCGAGCCCCGGGTTGCGCTTGATCAGCCGCTGCACCGCCTCCCGCATCTTCAGCGCCGACGGTTCGGTCGAGGAACCGAAATGCGAGTGCGACACGAACGCGACCTTGGGCTCCAGCCCGAACGCCCGGACCTCGTTGGCCGCCAGCTCGACCATCTCTACCAGCTGGTCGGCCGTCGGGTCCGGCGTCACATGGGTGTCGACGATGAAGAACGAGCCATGCGGCAGGATCAGCAGGCTGACCGCCGACAGCTCCTTCACGCCGCGCCGCAGCCCGACCACCTCGCGGATATGCCGCAGGTGGTCCCAGTAGCGTCCGACCGTGCCGCAGATGGCGGCGTCGGCGTCGCCCTGGTGCAGCATCATGGCGGCGATCACCGAATCGTTGGTGCGCATCACCTCGCGCGCCCGGTCCGGCGACACGCCGCGCCGCTCCATCAGGGCGTGATAGGTACGCCAGTAGCTGTCGTAGCGGGTGTCGTTCTCCGGGTTGACCACCTCGACGTCGCGCTCGAGCTTGATGCGCAGGCCGAACCGCTCGATCCGGCGCTCGATGACCTCCGGCCGACCGACCAGGATGGGCTGCGCCAGTTTCTCGTCGATCACGGTCTGCACCGCCCGCAACACCCGCTCCTCCTCGCCCTCGGCGTACACCACGCGCTTCGGCTCCTCGCGGGCGCGGGCGAACACCGGGCGCATGACCTGGCCCGAGCGGTAGACGAACTGCGACAGCTTCTCCCGGTAGGCTTCAAAATCCTCGATCGGATGGGTCGCCACGCCGGAATCCATCGCCGCCTGGGCGACCCGCGGCGCGATCTCCATGATCAGCCGCGGGTCGAACGGCCGCGGAATGATGTATTCGGGCCCGAACGACAATTCCTGCCCGGCATAGGCGGTGGCGACGACGTCCGAGGTCTCCTGGGTGGCGAGGTCGGCGATCGCCTTGACCGCCGCCACCTTCATCTCCTCGTTGATGGTGGTGGCGCCGACGTCGAGGGCGCCGCGGAAGATGAACGGGAAGCACAGGACGTTGTTGACCTGGTTCGGATAGTCCGACCGCCCGGTCGCGATGATCGCGTCGGACCGCGCTTCCTTGGCGAGTTCCGGCATGATCTCCGGGGTCGGGTTGGCGAGCGCCATGATCACCGGCCGATCGGCCATCGACTTCACCATGTCCGCCGTCAGCACCCCCGGCGCCGACAGGCCGAGGAACACGTCGGCCCCGGCGATCACGTCACCCAGCCTGCGGGCCTCGGTATCGACCGCATAGCGCTCGATCACCGGATGCATCTGCGCCCGGCCGCGCCACACCACTCCGTCGATATCGGTGAGGATCACGTTCTCCTTGCGCAGCCCCATGGCGACCAGCAGGTCGACGCAGGCCATCGCCGCCGCCCCGGCGCCGGAGGTGACCAGCCGCACCTCCTCGAACTTCTTGCCGACCAGCCGCAGCGCGTTGAAGATCGCCGCCCCGACGGTGATCGCGGTGCCGTGCTGGTCGTCGTGGAACACCGGGATCTTCATGCGGGCGCGCAGCTTGCGCTCGATCTCGAAGCACTCCGGCGCCTTGATGTCCTCGAGGTTGATCCCGCCGAAGGTCGGTTCCAGCGCCGCCACCACCTCGACGAACTTGTCGACGTCGTTCTGCGCGACCTCGAGGTCGAACACGTCGATGTCGGCGAACTTCTTGAACAGCGCCGCCTTGCCCTCCATCACCGGCTTGGAGGCCAGCGGCCCGATGTTGCCGAGGCCGAGCACCGCCGTGCCGTTGGTGATCACCGCCACCAGGTTCTGCCGGCCGGTCAGGTGGGCGGCGCTGTTGGGATCTTCGACGATGGCGTTGCAGGCATAGGCAACGCCCGGCGAATAGGCGAGCGCCAGATCGCGCTGGGTCGCCATCGGCTTGGTCGGGACGACCGCCAGCTTTCCGGCGATCGGATTCCGGTGGTAGTAGAGTGCCGCTTCCTTGAGGTCGTCCGCCATGTGGTCCCCTGCCGCCTGTACCCGGCGCGGCGCCGAGCGGGCGCGTCGCGGGGCCTCCGGACCTTACACAAGCGGCCGGGCACGCCCAAGGGGGGAGTGAACCGGTCCTGTTCTCATCGCGGGCGGAGCGACGCGGGGAGCCGGGGTGGCGAAACGCGAAACGCCCCGACGCGGGGCCGGGGCGTTTCGCATTCACTCCGTGATGGTGCGGTCGAGAAGACTCGAACTTCCACCCCATTTCTGGGACAGCGACCTCAACGCTGCGCGTCTACCAATTCCGCCACGACCGCACTATGTTCGCCACGGAGCACGCGGGGTGTCCCCGCGGCAGGCGTGAGGGATTATCAGAACCCTCCCGACCGATCAAGGCCGTTCGCCGAGCGGAGTACGCATGTCGACAGCCATCCTCGCGACCCCGACCGACCCCGATCCCGATGCCGTCGAATGGCGGGTCGAACCGGGCCTGCTGGACTACGACCGGGCGGTCGCCGCCATGGAGGCAAGGGCCGAGGCGATCCACGCCGGAACGGCGCGCGAACTGGTGTGGCTGGTCGAGCATCCACCGCTCTATACCGCCGGCACCAGTGCCCGGGACGGCGACCTGCTGCAGCCCGACCGTTTCCCGGTGTACCGCTCGGGGCGCGGCGGCGAGTTCACCTATCACGGCCCCGGCCAGCGGGTGGCCTACGCCATGCTGAACCTGAAGCGCCGCAAGCCGGACGTGCGGGCCTATGTCCAGGCGCTGGAGGAATGGCTGATCCGGACGCTGGAGATCCTGGGCGTCACCGGCGAGCGGCGCGACGGTCGGGTCGGCATCTGGGTGCGCCGCGCCGACCGCAACCAGCCGCTGCGCGAGGACAAGATCGCCGCCATCGGCGTACGTGTGCGGCGCTGGGTGACCTTCCACGGCGTCGCCCTGAACGTCGAGCCGGACCTGTCGCATTTCGAGGGCATCGTGCCCTGCGGCATCAGTCGGCACGGGGTGACCAGCCTGGTCGACCTCGGCCACCCGGCGACCCTGGCCGACGCCGACATCGCCCTGCGCGGAGCGTTCGACGAAGTGTTCGGCGCCGGCGGGCCGATGGGGCCGCGGCCTGGCTGAACGCCGATCAGGCGTTCCCGGCCAGGGCGTCGGCCATGAGTTCGACGGCGCGGCGCGCCTCCTTCTCCAGTCTCGGCTGCTCCAGCGCCAGATCGCGCGCCGTAACCGCCGGCACCGGCCCCTCGTTGTGCAGATAGGCGTTGCGGCGATCGCGCAGCCAGACGTAGTCGCGGCCGAACCGGATCTGGTTGAGATACAGCCCGTCGCCGACCGCCATCTCGACCCGTTCGGAGACCTCGCTGTCGATGGCGGTCTGGGCCAGCACCACCGAAGTCACCCAGGCACCGGCGGCGAACACCCGGCGCAGCTCGGTCAGCACCGCCTCGGTCTGGCCGCCGACATGGATCGGCCGGTCGTCGCCGGCCTTGCGCAGTCGCTCGTCGAACCAGCGGACCCGGTCGGCCCAGAGACGTGGTGACGGGGGATCGATGTAGGTCATCGGCGGCCTCCGATGGCTTCCAAGCGCGCCCACAGGATAGCGCCGCATCCCGGCGTCCGTCATGCCGTACCACGAAAAGCGGACGCAAAGCCTTTGCCCGTGCCGTCCGGTGCCCCCGGACAGCCCCGCCGTCTCCCTTGTCCGCACCCCGTCACCCACGGGAATCGGGCGCCCCGTCAGAACTGCATGCCGACCAGCAGCAGGATCGCCACCACGATCACGGCCAGAACGGTCGACAAGACCCAGCGCAGGGCGTCGCCCGTGACATGACGGTTGGATACGGTTCCGGTGGCACTGCGGTCTGCCTTCACCACAAGCCCTCCCAGGTGCCGCGCGCCGCGCCCGCAGGCGTCCGACCTCGATCGCGGATTCACCAAGGCGAATCGACGCGCGCCGCATCGGCCGGATACCGACAACATGGGCGCGACCGGGGAGAACGGCAAGCATTGCGCGAACTCCTCCTGCCCCGCCCTTCCGCCCCGCCCTTCTGCCCCACCGTCACCCCCGGCAGGCGCCACCCGTCAGCGGATGACAGCCCGAGGCGGCAAGTGCGAGGCAACTGAGAGGCTTACGCCGTCGGGGCCTGGCTGAACCCGCCGGCGCCGGCTGCGGCGGCGTCGGCATCGGCGACCTCGACACTGGTGACCGCGGCACCGCGCGGGCCGTGGCGGCAGGCCTCGATCAGGTCGTCGACCGCATCTTCCGGACCGTGTGCGACTGCCTCGACCGAGCCGTCCAGGCGGTTGCGCACCCAGCCGTCGAGGCCCAGGTGCTCGGCTTGGCGCACGCACCACCAGCGGAAGCCGACGCCCTGGACGCGACCGGTAATGATCAGGCGGACGCTACGCGCCCGGCCGGTCATTCGAACTCGGCGATGGTCTGGTCGACGGCCAGGCTGTCGCCCGGGCTGGCATGCAGCGTGGCGATCACGCCGTCGCGCTCGGCGCGCAACACGTTCTCCATCTTCATGGCCTCGACCACGCAGACCTCCTGACCGACCTTGACCGTCTCGCCCTCGGCGACCGCGACCGAGACCAGCAGGCCCGGCATCGGCGACACCAGCAACTTGCTGGTGTCGGCGGCTTCCTTGGGTGGCATCTTGTCGAGCGCGTCGGCCACCCGCGGCGGCACCACCAGGGCGTCGAGGGTGCGGCCGCCATAGCCGAGCCGGTAGTAGATGCCGTCGCGGTCGATCTGGGCGGCGAACGGCTCGCCGTTCACCATGCCGTCGAACACCGCGATGGTGGCGTCCAGCGACCCGCGCACCGCATAGCGCTGGCCGCCGACCGTGACGTCGTAGCCGTCCTCGGCCTCGCGCACCTCGGCCCGGCGGTTCTCGCGACCCTCGCGGACCGTCCACACCGCCGGCAGGTCGGCCTTGCCGCGATGTGCGACCTGGCCGCTGATCCGGGCCAGGCGCTCGGCGTTGGCGCGCTCGAAGGCGACCGCCAGGGCCGCCAGCGCGCCTTCCTCGTAGGCGTCCAGCACCGCGCCCGAGAACCCGTCCGGGAATTCCTCGGCGATGAAGCCGGTGGTGAGATTGCCCTCGCGGAACCGCTTCATGGCAATGGTGGCGGCCAGGAACGGCAGGTTGTGCGCGACGCCGCGGATGCGATAGCGGCCGATGGCGTCGTACAGCCGGTCGGCGGCCTCCCTGCGGGTGTCGCCATAGGCCACCAGCTTGGCGATCATCGGGTCGTAGAACATCGAGATCTCGGAGCCCTCGTCGACCCCGTCGTCGACCCGGATGCCGTCGACGTCGAGCGGCGGCTCGTAGCGAATCAGCCGGCCGATCGACGGCAGGAAGCCGCGATACGGGTCCTCGGCATAGACCCGGGCCTCGATCGCCCAGCCGGTCATCTTGATGTCGTCCTGGCTGAACGGCAGCTTCTCGCCGGCCGCCACCCGGATCATCAGCTCCACCAGGTCGAGGCCCGTGACCATCTCGGTCACCGGGTGCTCGACCTGCAGGCGGGTATTCATCTCGAGGAAATAGAACTTCTTGTTCGCGTCGGCGATGAACTCGACGGTACCGGCCGAGCGGTAGCCCACCTGTTTCGCCAGCGCCACCGCCTGGGCGCCCATGGCGGCCCGGGTCTCGGCGTCGATGAACGGGCTCGGCGCCTCCTCGATGACCTTCTGGTGGCGGCGCTGGATCGAGCACTCGCGCTCGCCCAAATGAACCACGTTGCCGTGGCCGTCGGCCATCACCTGGATCTCGATGTGGCGCGGCTGGGTGACGTATTTCTCGATGAACACCCGGTCGTCGCCGAACGACGAGCGCGCCTCGTTCATGGCGCCGCGCACGCCGTCCTTCAGCTCGGCCTCGCTGTTGGCGATCCGCATGCCCTTGCCGCCGCCGCCGGCCGACGCCTTGATCATCACCGGATAGCCGATCTCGCCGGCGATCTTGGCGGCGTGCTCCGGGCTCTCGATAATGCCCAGATACCCGGGCACGGTGCTGACCCCGGCCTCGTGGGCGATCTTCTTGGAGGTGATCTTGTCGCCCATCGCCTCGATGGCCGCGACACCGGGCCCGATGAACACGATGCCGGCAGCCTCCAGCGCCTCGCAGAACGCCGCCCGCTCGGACAGGAAGCCGAAGCCCGGGTGCACCGCCTGGGCGCCGGTCGCCTTGCAGGCCTCGACGATGGTATCGATCTTCAGGTAGCTCTCGGCCGAGGCGGCCGGGCCGATCCGCACCGCCTCGTCGGCCATCCGCACATGCTTGCCGCCGGCGTCGGCGTCCGAGTACACGGCCACCGTCTTGATGCCCATGCGCCGCGCGGTCTTGATGATCCGGCAGGCGATCTCGCCGCGATTGGCGATCAGGATCTTGTCGAACATCTCGGCGTCTCTCCCTGACCGTCCCGTCACAGCGGGATGTTGTCGTGCTTCTTCCACGGGTTCTCGAGCTTCTTGTCGCGCAGCATGGCGAGGGCCCGGCAGATCCGGCGCCGCGTGTTGCGCGGCTTGATGATGTCGTCGATATAGCCGCGCGAGGCCGCCACGAAGGGGTTGGCGAACTTCTGCCGGTATTCCTCGGTGCGGGCCTCGATCTTCTCGGGGTCGCCGGCGTCGGCGCGGAAGATGATCTCGACCGCGCCCTTCGGCCCCATCACCGCGATCTCGGCGGTCGGCCATGCGTAGTTCACGTCGCCGCGCAGGTGCTTGGAACTCATGACGTCGTAGGCGCCGCCATAGGCCTTGCGGGTGATCACCGTGACCTTCGGCACCGTCGCCTCGGCATAGGCGAACAGCAGCTTGGCGCCATGCTTGATGATGCCGCCGAATTCCTGCTTGGTGCCCGGCAGGAAGCCCGGCACGTCGACGAAGGTGACGATCGGGATGTTGAAGCAGTCGCAGAACCGCACGAAGCGGGCGGCCTTCTTGGCGCTCTCGATGTCCAGGCAGCCGGCCAGCACCATCGGCTGGTTGGCGACGATGCCGACGGTCGAGCCCTGCATGCGGGCGAAGCCGGTCAGGATGTTGCCGGCGAAGCCCGGCTGGATCTCGAAGAAGTCGGCCTCGTCGACGACCTTCAGGATCAGCTCCTTCATGTCGTAGGGCTTGTTCGGGTTGGCCGGCACCAGGCTGTCGAGCGACGGTTCCGGCCGGTCGGCCTCGTCGGCGGTCGGCCGCACCGGCGGCTGCTCGCGGTTGGAGGCCGGCAGGAAGTCGATGAAACGGCGGAGCTGCAGCAGCGCCTCGACGTCGTTCTCGAACGCCAGGTCGGCGACCCCGGACCTGGTGGTGTGGGTGATCGCCCCGCCAAGCTGCTCATGGGTGACGGTCTCGTGGGTCACCGTCTTCACCACGTCGGGACCGGTGACGAACATGTAGGAGCTGTCCTTCACCATGAAGATGAAGTCGGTCATGGCCGGCGAGTAGACGGCGCCACCGGCGCACGGGCCCATGATCATGGAGATCTGCGGCACCACGCCGGAGGCCATCACGTTGCGCTGGAATACCTCGGCATAGCCGCCGAGGGAAGCGACCCCCTCCTGGATCCGGGCGCCGCCGCTGTCGTTCAACCCGATCACCGGGGCCCCGACCTTCATGGCCTGGTCCATGACCTTGCAGATCTTCTCGGCATGGGCCTCGCTGAGCGATCCGCCGAACACCGTGAAGTCCTGGCTGAACACGAACACCAGCCGGCCGTTGACGGTGCCCCAGCCGATCACCACGCCGTCGCCCGGCACCTTCTGGTCGGCCATGCCGAAGTCCGAGGAGCGGTGCTCGACGAACATGTCCCACTCCTCGAAGGAGCCGGAATCGAGCAGCAGGTCGATGCGCTCGCGCGCCGAGAGCTTGCCCTTCTGGTGCTGGGCCTCGATCCGCTTCGGTCCGCCACCCAGGCGGGCCCGGTTGCGCATGTCCTCGAGCCGCTCGACGATGTCCTGCATCAACGCCCTCCCTGGAACCCGGCCCCTCGGGGCCAGCACGGCGGGGATATCATCCCGCCCGCAAAAGCTCTACGAATTTTGCGGCTTCCGCCACCTCCGCGCGCCGCGCCCGACGGCGCAGTTCGGCCTCGCGATCCATGCCCCACTTCTCGATCTGGAACGCCTCGTCGACCTCGGAGGCGGTATAGGCCGCCTCGGCGTCGAGCCGGCCGTGCAGCACCGCCAGCCCCAGCACCAGCGAGCCGGTGATGGTGGTCAGCGTGTGCAGCGGCGCCAGCTCCCAGTCGCCCAGCGCCTGGACCGCCCGGTGCAAGGCCTCGAGGCTCTCAGCCGACTGGGCCACCGGCATGATGCCTGCGGTCGGCCTTAGCCGGGCCTCGAAGGCGGACTCGGCCCAGTCCCGCAGCGGGGCCCAGGCCGCCTCCTGGCGGACGATCAGCTCGGCCGGCTCGTCGGCCAGATAGCACACCAGATCGGAGCCGCCGTAGCCGGCCAGCTCGGTGACCACGAAGTCGCGCTGCGGCGACACCCGGTCGAGCACGGTGGCGGCGAAGCCGGTCATCGGCATGCTGTGCGCGTCGACCTCGTCGCCCTGGGCGTCCCATTCCGCGGCCACGGCCTCGGCCAGGGTCCGCGCCGGCACCGCAAGCGGCCGCTGCCCGGGCGAACGCACCGGCCGGCCGTCGAGATGGACCGCGAACCCCGCCCCATCGTCTGCCGGCGCCACCGCGACGGCTTTGTAGATGCGCTTCATCGTCTATTCGATCGCTTTCCGAAGATTTTCGAACAATCCCCTGATGCCGCCGGGCTTGTCTTGCTCGTTGGACGGTTTTCCGGTTCCCGGCCCGGCCTCGGCCGCGGCGATCGCCGCCGGGCAGGGCTGATCGACCGACCCGCTCGACACGAAAGGCAGCAGCAGGCCGATCGGCCCCAGCGCGGTACTGGCGGCGATGCTGCCGAGCCCCTTGGCGATCGCCACCGGGTCGGGGGCCGGGCGCGGGTCGGCGAGCGGCCCGGTCAGCAGGATCGGCGTGGCCAGGCTGAACAGGCTCGGGTCCTTGGGCCGCGGCACCAGCCGCATGTCGAGGGTCTGCGCCGCCAGGTCGACCGTGCCCTCGCCGGCCACCGTCACCCGGTCGCTGTCGACCATCAGGACCGTGGCATCGGCCACCCCCTTGGCGATGTCGAAGCGGGCGACCAGGCAGTTCAGCCGGCCCCGGTCGACATCGTCCACGAACGGCAGGAACCGCGTCGCCACGTCCTCGGCGATCAGCTCCCAGTACCGGTTCAGGATCACGCCATTGCGGACCACCAGCCGGGCGACGCCCCGGCTGGAGCCGAGCAGCGCCCGCGGCGTGTCGCCGCCGCCACGCAGGTCGAGAACGGCGTCCCCGGCCCCCTGGATCAGCGCCTCGCCGATCAGCGCCGTGTAGACCTCGCCCATGTCCAGGCCGTTCGCCGAGACGGTCAGCTCCACACGCCCCGAAGCCTTGCGGCCGTCCAGCTTGCCGTGGCCGCTGAACGGCCCGTCGGCGACCTTGCCGGCCATCTTGTCCAGGGTCAGGACACCGTCGGCAAGCTTGCCGGTCGCCGTCAGCCCGTCGACGACGATGCCGGCGACGACGAGCCGGACCACCTTCACGTCCAGCTCACCGTCGGCGATGCCCAGCAGGTCGAAGGGCAACGGCCGGTCCAGCGGGTCGCCGGCACCCGGGCCGGACGCGGTCAGCCGGTCGAGATCGACGGTGCCGGCCTGCAGCCGGGCCTCGATGCGCGGCCGGGCGCCCGTCATATCGATCATGCCTGTCCCGGCCACGGTGAGACCACCGACGGTCAGTTCGAGCCGCTCCACCTGCAGACGGTCGCCGACGCCGTCGCTCCCCGGCTCGCTCCGCAACCCCGCTCCCAGGGTGAACGGAGCCCCGGCGAACCTGCCACTGAGCTCGACCGGCAGGTCGGTGCCCGGGCGGCGCATATCGGCGATCGCCGGCAGGGTACCGGTCAGCTCGATCGGGTCGCCATCGAGTTCGGCCGCGAGCGTCATGTCGAGGCGCCCCTCGGCCCCCTCGCCCGCGAGCGACAGCCGGTCGATCCGATACACCCGCTCGGCCACCTTCGGGCCGGCCTTCCAGATCACCGAGACGCGTTCCAGCTCGGCCTGCCGGATCTCCGGAACGTCACCGCCCCCAGCCGGACCGCCCACAGCCGGACCACCCCCAGCCGGGCCACTACCGGCGGGCGCGGCGCCGAGCTGCCAGTTGCCGTGCCCTTCGGCGTCGCGTTCCAGCAACAGTCGGACATCGGACAGCCGCAGCCGCCGCACCTCGGCCCGCCCGGTCAGCAACGGCAGCAGCGCGACGCCAACGGCGAGGTCGCCGACCATCGCCATCGTCTGCTCCGAGCCCCACTCGGCGTTGGCGATGCGAACGCCAGTAAGTTTCAGGGTCGGCGCGGGAGTCCAGGACAGCTCGAGAGCGCCGGCGATTTCGACCCGCCGGCCGGTGACTTTCTCGAGGGCCGACTGAACATCGGCCTTGTAGGCCGTCGCGTCGAGGGTCGCGACGAACACCACGGCCGCAACGACCAGGGCGGCGATAGCCGCAACGGCGGCGACGATCCAGCGCATGGCGTCCTCCCTCGTTCGGGTCAACCCGGGATCAGGCGGCCGGCCGTCGGCGCCAGTTCCTCGAAGCTGCCGATCACCGCCGCGGGCCGCTCGGTATTGAGCAGGGCCAGCTCATGATAACCCCAGGTCACGGCAATTCCCGCCACCCGCGCCCGGCGCGCCATGCCCATGTCGAACACGGTGTCTCCGACCATCACCGCGCGGGTCGTCCCCGACCCGGCCTCGCGTATGGCATCCAGCAGCAGTGTCGGATCCGGCTTTCCCGGACCGTCGTCAGCGGATTTCAGCACGACGAAACGCTCGATCAGCCCGTGCGCCTCGAGCACCTCGTGCAGACCGCGCCGGCCTTTCCCCGTCACCACCGCCAGCAGCCAGCCGTCGGCCTCCAGGGCGTCCAGTGCGGCGCGTGCCCCGGGCATCAGCGGTTCCGCGGTGGCGTCGGCGTCCTTGGCATCGAAATAGGCGTCGCGGTAGGCCTGCCCGACGCGTTCGATCTGGAGGCCCCGGACCTGCGGCGCCAGCCGAAGAATCGCCTGATCGAGCGGCAGGCCGACGATCTCGCGGACCATCGCGGAACTCGGCGGCGGCAGGCCCTCGGACCGGAACCCCGCCACCATCGCCGCAACGATATGGTGCTGGCTGTCGATCAGCGTGCCGTCCAGGTCGAGGGCGCAGAGTCGCGGCTCGCTGGCCATGGTTTCGATCACTCCTCGAACGGTTCGAACGGATCGCTGCCGCTGGCCTCGTCGAGGCCGAAGAAGGCCCAGGACCGTTTCATATGGTCGTCCAGCGGCGCCGTGATCTCCAGCGGCCGCCCGTTCGCGCCCGGAACCCGGATGGCGCGCGCATGCAGATGCAGCTTGCGGCTGACTCCCTCGCCCTGCAGGAACGCCTCGGTGCCGCCGTACTTGCCGTCGCCGAGGATCGGGGTGCCGAGCTCGGCCATGTGCACGCGCAGCTGATGGGTGCGCCCGGTCACCGGGAACAGCGCCACCCAGGTCACCTTGCCGCCAAGCCGCTCGACGATGGCATAGCGGGTGACCGCACGTTTGCCGCCTTCCGGGTCGATCGTCATTTTCTCGCCGGCGCGGCCCGGCAGCTTGGAGATCGCGCCCTCGATGGTGCCGGCGGAAGGCTTCGGCTCTCCCACCACCAGCGCCCAGTAGATCTTCATAGCCGCCTTGGCGCGGAACGCGTCGGCGAGGCGGCGTGCCGCCATCTGGCTGCGGCCGAGCACCAGCACCCCGGAAGTGTCCTTGTCCAGCCGATGCACCAGCCGCGGCTTGTCCGGCGCGTCGAACTTCAGCCCGTCGAGGGCGCCGTCGACATGGACCTTGGTGCCGGTACCGCCCTGGGTCGCCAAACCGGCCGGCTTGTTGATCGCCAGCACGTCGCGGTCGCGGTACAGGACCGCATTTCGCAGCCGCTCGGAGGTCTCGGGATCGCGCTCGCCGGCCTTCGGCGCGGGGGCCCTGTTTCGCACCGGAGCCGGCCGGTCATCCATCGGCGGAATCCGCACCGCCTGCCCGGCCTCCAGCCACTGGTTGCCCTTGGCGCGCTTGCCGTCGACCCGAACCTGGCCGGTGCGCAGCAGCTTGGCGAGGTGGCCGTGGCCGAGCCCGGGAAAATGCTGCTTGAACCAGCGGTCGAGCCGCTGCTCGCCCTCGTCCGTTCCGACCACGCGGGTTTCGACCGTCTTCATGCCAACACCTGCCTAACGGTCCAAAGTCCGGCGAACAACGCCAGGATCGAAAACGCCGTGGATGCCGCCACATAGGCGGCCGTTGCCCCGGCATCGCCGCGCTCCCACAGGGTCGCGACGTCGAGAGCGAAACTGGAGAACGTGGTGAACGCACCGAGCGTCCCGACCGCCAGGAACGCCCGCAGCTCCGGCGTGAGGAACTGTTTCAGGGCCCCGGTCTCGATCAGCACGCCCATCATGAACGATCCGAACACATTCACCGTGAACGTTCCCCACGGAAATCCGTGCCCGACAATGTGACCGACCCAGCCGATCGTCTTGTAACGGGCGACGGCACCGATGGCACCACCGAGCGCGACCGCGAGGAGCATCTTCATGGCGCGCCCGGCTTAACCGACTCCACGCCGAATATCCAGCCTTCCCACCGCGCCGCCGGCTCCGCACCGGGCGCCGCCCACACCGCCGCATCGGCCGAAAGCGCCCGCAGGGCGGCCGCCGCGATCGCAGCGTCAAGCTTGTCCTCGCTGTCGAGGGGCGCCCCCTCGTAGGGGTCGCCGGCAAGGACGTCGAGCACCGCGTCGACCTGCTCGGGCCGCTCGAACAGCCGGTTCGGGTTCACGCCGGACCTGCGAACGTACAGCCGTGGGAAGATCTCCACGACAGTCAGCGCCCCCAGGGCGTCGAACGGCCAGATGGCGGCGGCATCACCCAGGCGGTGCAGCAGCCGCATGCCGGCCAGCGATCCGGTCCCGACATTCGCCGCGGAGAAGCACTTGAACACCGGATGCGGCCATGTGACCGCGCCACAGGCCAGCTCGGTGCGCCTGCGACGCTCCACGAAGCCGACCGGCCGTGGTCCGGCCCGCCAGTAGTGATGCGCCACCGGGGAGCCCGGCGCGTACAGCGCGCCGCCATACAGGTCCTCGCGATCCCCGGAATGCCGGTCGACGAACGCCCACAGGTCGCGAACCGCCTGCGGGGCAGCCTCCAGTCCCGGGAAGTACGATCCCGCATCGTGGTGGGCGTAGGCGAAGGCGAAATCGAACCCGGCAAGCACCCGCTCCCCGGTCGCTCCGCGGTCGAGCACATACCGCAGGACATCCTGGCGACGCCAAAGCCCACCCGGCCGCGGCCCGTCCACGAGTCGGGGGGCGCCGCGTCCGGGCGCGCACTCGGCGACCCGGATCCCCTTCAGCCTGCGGCTCTTCGATCCCGACCAGTCTATGCCGAGAAAGGTGTCGAATCCCGGCGGCGTCATGCCCCATCCCGGCGCTTGGCGCGGAGCTTGTCGAAATAGTCCAGGCGCTTGCGGATCTCGCGCTCGAAGCCGCGTTCGACAGGGTTGTAGAAGCGCGGCCGATCCATGCCCTCGGGGAAGTAGTCCTGGCCCGAGAAGCCCTCCTCGGCATCGTGGTCGTAGGCGTAGCCGCTGCCGTAGCCGAGGTCCTGCATCAACCGGGTCGGGGCGTTCAGGATATGCGCCGGCGGCATCAGCGAGCCGGTCTGGCGCGCCGCCCGGGCGGCCGCACCATGCGCCTTGTAGGCGGCATTCGATTTCGGCGCGGTCGCCAGGTAGACCACCAGCTGGCTGATCGCCAGGTCGCCCTCGGGCGAGCCGAGCCGGTCGTAGGTCTCCCAGCAGGCGATCGACTGGGCCACCGCCTGCGGTTCGGCAAGGCCGACGTCCTCGACGGCGAACCGGGTCAGCCGCCGCAGGATGTAGGCCGGGTCCTCGCCGCCGGCCAGCATGCGGGCCAGCCAGTACAGGGCGGCATCGGGATCGGAGCCGCGCAGCGACTTGTGCAGCGCGCTGATCAGGTTGTAGTGCTCCTCGCGGTCCTTGTCGTAGACCGGCGCCCGGCGCTGCACGTTGGCGGCCACCCCGGCGGCGTCGAGCGGCGCCTTCGGCTGCAGCGAGAACACCTCCTCCGCCAGATTGAGCAGGAAGCGGCCGTCGCCGTCGGCCATCGCCCGCAGTGCCGCCCGACCGTCGCCGGTGACCGGCAGCTTGCGGCCCTCGACCTCCTCGGCGCGGACCAGCAACAGCTCGAGCGCCGCGTCGTCGAGACGCCGCAACACGAATACCTGGGCCCGCGACAGCAGCGCCGCATTCAGCTCGAAAGACGGGTTCTCGGTGGTGGCGCCGACCAGGGTGATGGTGCCGTCCTCGACCACCGGCAGGAAGCCGTCCTGCTGGGCCCGGTTGAACCTGTGCACCTCGTCGACGAACAGCAGGGTGCCGCGCCCGCCGGCACGCCGACCGCGCGCCAGCTCGAACTGCTTCTTCAGGTCGGCGACACCGGAGAACACCGCCGACATCGGCACGAATTCGAGGTCGGTGTGCTCCGCCAGCAGCCGGGCGATGGTGGTCTTCCCGCAGCCCGGCGGCCCCCACAGGATGCAGGACGCCAGCCGCCCCTTGGCCAGCATCCGCCCGATCGGACCGTCCGGACCCAGCAGGTGGTCCTGGCCGACGACCTCGTCGATCCGGGTTGGGCGCAGGCGGTCGGCGAGCGGCCGCGGCGCCTGGCTCTCGAACAAGCTCATGGGCGGCAATCTAGCCCTGGATCCGTGTCGTAAGCACGCGATCGTCGCGGCGGATCGACAGGGTCCAGGCGGTGGAAGAACTCTGCAGCGCCCGGTCGAGGGTGTTGACCCGATCGATCGGCTTGTCGTTCACCGAGATCACGACGTCGCCGCGCCGCAATCCAAGCCGCTCCGCCGGCGACTCGCGGGCGGTAGCCAGCACCACGACGCCACGGGCCAGTTCGTCGAAGCCCTCCTCGATCGCGAATGCCGGCGACAGGTTGGCGACCCGGGCCCCGGCCATCGGACTGTGGCCGGACAGGTCGCTGACGTTCGGTATCGGCTCGGCCTTCGGCGCCTCCATCGGCAGCCGGGCGGTGAACACCCGACCGTTGCGCTGGACCTGCAGCGTGATGGTCTCGCCCGGCTCGCGGGTGCCGATGCGATAGCGCAGTCCGCCGGCATCGCTGACCTCGCGCTCGTCGACCTCGAGCACCACATCGCCGGTCCGCAACCCGGCGCGCGCCGCCGGACCGCCCGGATAGACATCGCCGATCAGGGCGCCGACCGGACGGTCGAGGCCGAGGCCCCCCGCCAGTTCGGTGGTCACGGTCTGGGTCCGGGCGCCGAGCCACGGGCGGACGATCTTGCCGCTCTTCGCGGCCCGCAGCACGGTCTTCACCATGTTCGACGGGATCGCGAAGCCGATGCCGACCGAGCCCGCCGTGCTACCACGCTGGTTCGAGAAGATCGCGGTGTTGATGCCGACGAGGCGTCCGTCCATGCCGATCAGCGCACCGCCGGAATTGCCGGGATTGATCGAGGCATCGGTCTGGATGAAGAAGCTGTAGTCGGTGATGCCGACATTGGTCCGGGCCAGCGCCGAGACGATCCCCATGGTGACCGTCTGGCCGACCCCGAACGGATTGCCGATCGCCAGCACGATGTCACCCACTTCCAGATCGTCGGAGTCGCGCATGGCGACCGACGGCAGCGGCTCGTCGGCAGCGTCGATCTTCAACACCGCCAGATCGGTCTTGGGATCCGCCAGCAGCAGGGTCGCCGGGAACTCGCGGCGGTCGGCGAGCACCACGGTGATCTTGTCGGCCTTCTCGACCACGTGATTGTTGGTCACCACCACGCCACTCGGATCGACGATGACGCCGGAGCCGAGGGAATTTTCCTCACGCCGTCGCTCGGGCAAGCGGGGCAGAATGTCCCCGAAGAACCGCTTGAAGAACGGGTCGTCGAACAGCGGCGAAGGGCCCCGGCGCTCGGTGACGGTCGCCCGACTGTAGACGTTGACGACCGCCGGGCCGACCTCGCGCACCAGCGGCGCGAAGGACAGGTTGATCTCCGAGCGCGACTGCGGCAGGCGAGAATCGCTCTGCGCCGGGACCGAAGCGCTGCCCGCCACCGCCAGGACCACCACCAGCCAGCAAACCGAAACTGCTCGTCCGAGCATCGTCTCCATCCCTGTCCTCAGAACCATGGTCGCCGGTTGAAGCGGCGCCCCGCTGTGTTACCGTTTCAATCTAGGAAGCACGGTCGACAAACCAAGGCGGGGCAGGATGCCGCGCCGCGTTCAATCGGGGAGCCCAGGTGACGATGCCAGGGCAGCATCAGGGCGTGGTCGAGGCGGCGCGGCGCGCTGCCGGCCTCATAGCCGACCAGGGCGGGCCGCAGGGAGACCTCTCGGCGGCACGGGTGGCCTTCGAGACGCTCAAGGCGATCACCGCCGGGCATCCGGACGAGCCGGAACTGACAAAGGTCGCCGTGTGCGGCGCCGTCCGCCTGGCCGCGGCGGGCCGTCGCGGCAGGGATATCACCATCGTCCGCTGCGCCCATGAATTCCTCGGCGCGCTGACCGGCGACAAGCCCGGCGACCCGTTGCCCAGGCGTGCCTATGCCGAGGCTTCGGTCGATCTGATCTCCGCCGAAGCCCGGGTCAACGGTCTCGACGAGGCCCTCGATGTCTACCGCGGCATCGCCGCACTCGGAGATATGCACGCCGACGATGCCGACCTGGCGGGCATCCGCGCCAAGGCCGCGGCCAACCTGGTGGCGCTCGCCCTGGAGGCCGGCAGACCCCGCGAGGCCCGCAATGCCCTGGCCGACCTCGCCCGCCTCGAGGCCGAGCAGCCGACCGCACCGATGATCCGGCAGCAGCACGCCCGTGGCGTCTTCAACCGCCTCGCCCACGCCGCCCGCCGCGACCCGCCGGGGGAGGCACGCGCCGCTCTCGACGCGCTGATCGCGGCGGTGCACCGGACTCCCGGCCACCGCGAAATCGCCGAATTCGCGGCCGAGGGTGCCTTCACGCTGGTCACAGGACTCGGGACGCGGGGTCACCTGGTGGCCGCGCGCGACGCCTACAATGCGCTCGGCGACCTGTCGCGGCTGCCGGAATCCGGCCCGGACGCCACCGGCCGACTGGCCGACGCCGCCTTCAACCTGATCACCGATCTCTGCCAGACCGGCGACCTCGCGATCGCGCAGTTGATCTACGACGAACTCGCCGGGCTGTCGGTGGCCCATGACGACGACCCGGCGATCCGGCTGGCGCAAGCGAAGGGTGCCGCCAACCTCGCGCTCAGCCACCGGCATGCCGGCGATGCCACCGCCGCCGGCGTGGTCGCCGACGACCTGCGGGCCCTGCTGCTCGGTCATCCCGACGACGAGGAGCTGTTCCAGATAGCCGCCTTCCTGGACGCAGCCAGCTGACGCAGAACGGGCGGCCCGTGGGCCGCCCGCTGGATCGTCTCTGGCAGTCATGCCGCCACCGTCGAGCGCAATCCTCAGATCGCCGACGGCATCATGCTGCTGCTGCTGCTGTCTTCCGCCGCAACGCTCTGGACCGGACCGGAGTCCTGGCCACGGGCGTCCTCGTCCCGGTCTACCAGTTCGATCACGGCCATCGCTGCCGCGTCGCCGTAGCGGAATCCCGCCTTCAGGACCCGGGTATAGCCGCCCTGGCGGTCCTTGTAGCGGTCGGCCAGAACGTCGAACAGCTTCTTGGTCATCGCCTCGTCGCGCAGGCGGGCATAGGCCAGCCGGCGCGCGTGCAGATCGCCACGCTTGGCGAGCGTGATCATCTTCTCCACCACGGGCCGAAGCTCCTTGGCCTTCGGCAGGGTGGTGACGATCTGTTCATGCTTGATCAGGGCCGCCGCCATGTTCTTGAACATGGCCTGACGGTGGCTCGACGTGCGGTGCAGCTTGCGGCCGCTGTTGCCGTGACGCATCTCTCAGTCTCCTAGGTCTCGCGCCGCCGCCTCAGTACGGCTCTTCCAAACGCTTGGCCAGTTCCTCGATGTTCTCGGGCGGCCAATTCGCAATCTCCATGCCGAGCGACAGCCCCATGGAGGCAAGCACTTCCTTGATCTCGTTCAGGCTCTTGCGACCGAAGTTCGGGGTCCGGAGCATCTCCGGCTCGGTCTTCTGCACGAGGTCGCCGATGTAGACGATGTTGTCGTTCTTCAGGCAGTTCGCCGACCGCACCGACAGCTCAAGTTCGTCGACCTTGCGCAGCAGGTTCTTGTTGAACGGCAGATCGTGCGCTTCCTCGGCCTCGGTACGATGCGTCGGCTCTTCGAAGTTCACGAACAGCTGCAACTGGTCCTGCAGAATGCGGGCCGCGTAGGCCACCGCGTCGTCGGGGCTCAGCGAGCCGTCGGTCTCCAACGAAATCGACAGCTTGTCGTAGTCGGTGACCTGACCGACACGGGTATTCTCGACCTTGTAGGCGACCTGGCGAACCGGGCTGAACACGGCGTCGACCGGGATCAGGCCGATCGGCGCGTCCTCGGGCCGATTGGCGCTTGCCGGGACATAGCCCTTGCCGGTCTCGACCGTCAGCTCCATCGACAGGGTCGCGTCCCGGTCCAGCGTACAGATCACGTGTTTCGGGTTCATGACCTCGATGTCGGAGACCGTCTCGATCATGCCGGCGGTCACTTCGCCCGGGCCCTCGGCCCGCAGGCGCATCTTCTTCGGACCTTCGCCGTGCATGCGGATGGCGACCGACTTGATGTTCAAGACGATATCGGTGACATCCTCGCGTACACCCGGCACGCTCGAGAACTCGTGCAGAACCCCGTCGATCTGGATCGCCGAGATCGCGGCTCCCTGCAGCGAAGAAAGCAAAATCCGGCGCAGCGCGTTGCCGAGCGTCAGGCCGAAGCCCCGCTCCAACGGCTCAGCGACGACGGTTGCCGTCCGCTTCGGGTCGTAGCCCGGCTGAATGTCGAGCTTGCCCGGCTTAATCAGTGCCTGCCAATTTTTCTGAATCACGGCTCGAACCTCATTCTCGAACGGCGATCCCCGCCGCAGTCCAGGGACCGACAGGCGGGGTCGGAAACGGGAGTCCGGGGATCCGGATCCCCGAACGGCAACCTCAAACCCGGCGACGCTTGCGCGGACGGCAGCCGTTGTGCGGGATCGGCGTGACGTCGCGGATCGCCGTGACGTTGAACCCGACCGCCTGCAGCGCCCGCAGCGCCGACTCGCGCCCCGAACCCGGGCCCGACACCTCGACCTCAAGGGTCTTCATGCCATGCTCGGTGGCCTTGCGACCGGCGTCCTCAGCCGCCATCTGCGCGGCGTAGGGGGTCGATTTGCGCGACCCCTTGAAGCCCATGGTCCCGGCCGACGACCACGAAATGGCATTGCCCTGCGCGTCGGTGATGGTGATCATGGTGTTGTTGAACGAGGCGCTCACGTGGGCGACGCCCGACGTGATGTTCTTTTTCTCGCGACGGCGCAGGCGGGCCTGGGTCGGTTGCTTCGCCATGGTCTTCGATCCTCTTCGCACGCCCCTCGGCCTGAAGTGCCGCGGGCGGTCATCCCTGGTTGCGCCGGCCCGACGGGCCGGCTCGGCCGCGGGCCGCTTACTTCTTCCTGCCGGCGATCGCCTTCGCCGGGCCCTTGCGGGTCCGCGCGTTGGTATGGGTCCGCTGACCACGGACCGGCAGCCCCTTGCGGTGACGCAGACCGCGGTAGCAGCCCAGGTCCATGAGCCGCTTGATGCTCATCGCCGTCTGCCGCCGCAGGTCACCCTCGACCATCAGGTCGGTGTCGATGTTCTCGCGCAACCGCGCCAGTTCGTCCTCAGTCAGCTCGTGCACCCGCCGCTCGGCCGGGATGCCGACGGAAGTGCAGATCCGGACAGCCGTCGTGCGGCCGATGCCGTGAATGTAGGTCAATGCGATCACGACGCGCTTTTGCGTCGGGATATTCACGCCAGAAATGCGCGCCACACCGTCTCTCCTCGTGCTCTAACCGGAACCACCGCACGCCGAACGCGGACCCGTACGACCAGCCTAAGCCCGTCGCAGAAGCCCGCGATCCACACCCGCATGTCCAGGGGCGTGGATTATAGGCAACAGCGGCTCCAAGTCAACCGAACCACAACACAAAATCGACGCCGTCAGGCGCCGCCGAAAATGGCCTTCAACTGACCCGTCACAGCGTCCATCGACGCCATCCCATCGACCGTCTTCAGCGCGCCTTTTCCGCGGTAGTGCGGAATGATCGGCGCGGTCTGCCGACGGTAAACATCCAGACGCTTGCGCAGCGTCTCCTCGTTGTCGTCGCTACGCCCTTCCTCGGCCGCGCGCTTCACGATGCGCGCCACCATCGCGTCCTCGTCGACCTGGAACTCGACCACATGGTCGATTGCCAAGCCCTTCTCCGCCAGCATCGCGTCCAGCGCCTCGGCCTGAGCCACGTTGCGCGGATAGCCGTCGAGGATGAAGCCGTTCCGGCAGTCGTCCTGGTCGACTCGCTCGGAGATCATCCGGATCATGACCGAATCGGGTACCAGATCTCCAGCGTCCATAATTTGCTTGGCCTCGCGGCCGAGTTCCGAGCCCGACGCCACCGCCTCGCGCAGCATTTCGCCGGTGGACAGCTGCTTGATCCCGTAGGTTTCTTCGAGCCGCTTGGCCTGCGTACCCTTGCCGGCTCCCGGCGGCCCCAGAAGAATCAAATTCATCCGCGCCTCCCCCGAATCTTAGACTTTTTGATCAGTCCCTCATACTGATGCGCGAGGAGGTGCGACTGGATCTGGGTGACGGTGTCCATCGTAACGGTGACGACGATCAGCAGGCTGGTTCCGCCGAAGTAGAACGGCACCGAATACTGGCTGATCAGGATCTCCGGCAAGATGCACACCGCGGCCAGATAGGCCGCACCGACCACCGTCAAACGGGTCAGCACGAAGTCAAGGTAGTCAGCGGTGTTCTTGCCCGGCCGAATGCCTGGGACGAAGCCGCCATACTTCCGCAGGTTGTCAGCAGTCTCCTGCGGATTGAAGACAATCGCCGTGTAGAAGAACGCGAAGAACACGATCAGGCCGACATACAGGGCGACATAGAGCGGCTGTCCATGCCCCAGCAGCGCGGTGACCGTACCCAGCCACTCCGGTCCGCTCCCCGCCGACATCTGGGCGACGGTGATCGGCATCAGCAGCAGCGAACTCGCGAAAATCGGCGGGATCACGCCCGACACGTTGAGCTTCAGCGGAAGATGCGAGCTCTCGCCGCCGAACATCCGGTTGCCGACCTGACGCTTCGGATACTGCACCAGGATCCGACGCTGCGACCGCTCCATGAAGCAGATGAAGGCGATCACCGCCACCGCCATGACCAGCAGTACCAGGATCAGCAGGGTCGACAGCGCACCGGTTCGGCCGAGTTCCAGAGTGCCCGCCAGGGCCTGCGGGAGGTTCGCCACGATGCCCGAGAAGATGATCAGCGAGATGCCGTTGCCAACGCCGCGCGCGGTGATCTGCTCACCGAGCCACATCAGGAACACCGTCCCACCAACCAGGGTGATCACCGTGGTAACGCGGAAGAACACGCCCGGATCGATGACCGCCAGGCCGCGCGGGCCCTGCAGACTCTCCATTCCGGTCGAGATCCCGTAGGCCTGAACCGCGGCCAACAGCACCGTCAGGTAGCGAGTGTACTGGTTGATCTTCTTGCGGCCGACCTCGCCTTCCTTCTTCAGGGCCTCGAGGTTCGGGCTCACCGCGGTCATCAGCTGCATGATGATGGCAGCCGAGATGTACGGCATGATGTTCAGGGCGAAGATCGACATGCGCCCGAGCGCGCCGCCCGAAAACATATCGAACATGCCGATGATACCGCCAGCGTTCTGCCGGAAGATCTCCTGCAGAATGACCGGATCGATGCCCGGCAACGGAATGTAGGTGCCCAGGCGGTACACCACCAGCGCGGCCAGGGTGAACCAGATTCGCTTCTTGAGCTCGGTCGCCTTGCCGAAGGCACCGAGGCTCATCTGCGAGGCGAGCTGTTCGGCACTGGAGGCCATCGCGTGATCCTAGTTCCGGTGGCGCGGTCGCCCGGACGATCCGGGCGCCCGATCAAGACTCGGCAGTCGCTCCCGCTGGCAGAACCACGCTGCCACCCGCCTTCTCGACCGCCGCGACCGCCGCCTTGGAAGCGCCGGCCACGTGAATCTCTACCTTGGACTTCAGTTCGCCCTGCGCGAGCAGCCGGACGCCATCCTTGGTGTCCCGGACGACACCGGCAGCGACCAGGGCGGCACCGGTGATCGGCTCGCCGGCGTCGACCTTGCCGGCCTCGATCGCGGCCTGCAGGCGGCCGAGATTGATCACCCCGTACTGCTTACGGAACAGATTGGTGAACCCGCGCTTCGGCAGGCGGCGATAGATCGGCATCTGCCCGCCTTCGAAGCCGTTGATGGCGACGCCGCTGCGCGCCTTCTGGCCCTTGTGTCCCTTGCCGCTGGTCTTGCCGAGACCGGAACCGGTTCCGCGGCCCACGCGCTTGCGCTCGGTCGTCGCGCCCGGGTTGTCCGACAGCTCGTTAAGTCGCATCACTTCAGTCCTCAGCCTGGCACGCCGTTGCTCAAGCGTGCGTCAATCCCGATGCTCAGCCCTGTTCCACAACCTGGATCAGATGCTTCACCTTGTCGATCATGCCCCGCACCGCCGGCGTATCCTCCAGCGTACGGGTACGGTTCAGCTTGCCCAGCCCAAGTCCGACCAGCGTAGCCCGCTGGTCCTTCTTGCGGCCGAGGCCGCTGCGGATTTGCTGCACCGTCACGGTGCTCTTGCTCTCAGCCATCATCCCGTCTCCGTCCGCCCGGCAACCTTACTCGGTCGCCGCCGCCTCGGCGGCATCGCCCTGCGGCGCCCGCCCGAAAATCTCCGCGACCTTCTTGCCGCGCTTGCTCGCGATCGCCCGCGGCGACTGCACATTGGTCAACGCGTCGAACGTCGCCTTGATCATGTTGTGCGGGTTCGAGGTGCCGAGCGACTTGGCCACGACATCGTGAACGCCGAGCGCCTCGAAGATCGCCCGCATCGGGCCACCGGCGATGATGCCGGTACCGGCCGGAGCCGCCCGCAACGTCACCCGACCGGCGCCAAAGCGGCCGTTGATGTCATGGTGCAGCGTGCGACCCTCGCGCAACGGCACGCGGACCATCGCGCGCTTGGCGGCCTCGGTCGCCTTGCGGATCGCTTCCGGTACCTCGCGCGCCTTGCCGGCACCGTGGCCGACACGCCCGCGCTGGTCGCCGACGATGACGATCGCGGCGAAGCCGAAGCGCCGGCCGCCCTTCACCACCTTGGCGACACGGTTGATGCCGACCAGCTTCTCGACCAGATCCGAATCCTCGCGATCGCGATCGCGGCCCCGATCCTGCCTGTCGTTACGTGCCATCGTCCGGCCCCTTAAAACTTCAAACCAGCTTCGCGCGCGGCGTCGGCCAGAGCCTTCACACGCCCGTGGTAGATGTAGCCACCGCGGTCGAACACGACCTCTGCGAGGCCCGCCGCCTTGGCACGCTCGGCCACCAGCTTGCCGACCTCTTCCGCCGCCGACTTGTCAGCACCGGTCTTGATCCGGCCCTTCAGGTCCTTCTCGAGCGAGCTCGCCGCCACCAGCGTCCGACCCTCGACGTCGTCGATGACCTGCGCGTAGATGTTCTTGGACGAGCGGAACACCGACAGACGCGGCCGTCCATTCGCCTTACGACGGAGCTGCGCACGAGTACGCATCTGCCGACGCTTGAAGAGATCCTTCGAGGAGAGCATGTCCCCTACTCCTTACTTCTTCTTACCTTCCTTGCGCAGGATGGTCTCGGTGGCGTACTTCACGCCCTTGCCCTTGAAAGGCTCCGGCGGACGGAAGGCACGGATCTCCGCGGCAATCTGACCGACGCGCTGCTTGTCAGCACCGCTGATTTCGATCGCTGTCGGGCGCTCGCACTTCATGCTGATCCCCTCGGGGATCGGGTAGCGCACCGGGTGGCTGAAGCCAAGCGACAGCACCAGGTCCTTACCCTCGACGGCGGCACGATAACCGACGCCGTTGATCTCGAGGTTCACGGTGAAACCCTTCGAGACACCGACGACCAGATTGTTCACCAGTGCCCGCGTGGTTCCCCACATTGCGCGCGACTTCTTGCTTTCCTTCGCCGGACTGACGGTCACCAGGTTGCCCTCGACCGTCACCTCGACGTCGGCGGTGATCGGCGCCGAAAGCTGACCCAGCTTGCCCTTCGCCGTCACCGTGTCGTTCGCGATCTCGACGGACACGCCGTCAGGGACCGCGACGGGATACTTACCTACCCGCGACATCGTCGCCTCCGATCAGAATACCTGGCAGAGGACTTCGCCGCCGACATTGGCCGCCCGTGCCTCATTGTCCGACATCACGCCGCGCGGCGTCGACAGGATCGCGATTCCGAGGCCGTTGTAGACCCGCGGCAGATCCTTGATCTTCGCATACACTCGACGCCCAGGCCGCGACACACGGCGGATCTCACGGATCACCGGCTCGCCCTCCTGGTACTTCAGTTCGATTGTAACCTCGGTCACCCCCGAACGCACCTCGCCGGTCGAGAAGCCGCGAATGAAACCTTCGCGCCTCAATACCTCGAGTACATTCGAACGCAACTTCGAGGCTGGGCTGTTCACAACCTGCTTACGAGCGCTCTGCCCGTTGCGGATCCGAGTCAGCATGTCCCCGAGAGGATCGCTCAACGCCATGGACCGTCCTCCTTCCTCACCAGCTCGACTTGACGACGCCCGGGATCAATCCGGTCGAGCCGAGGTCGCGCAACGCGATGCGCGAAATCTTGAACTTGCGATAGACGCCTCGCGGACGCCCGGTCAGCTCGCAGCGGTTTCGAACCCTGATCCTGGCACCGTTACGCGGCATCTTCGCCAGGTTGACAGTCGCCAGGAACCGCTCTTCGATCGGGACCGACTTGTCGTTTGCGACCGCCTTGAGGCGCGCTCGCTTCGCCGCATGCTGGATAACCAGCCTGGCGCGGCGGTTGTTCTTCTCGATCGAACTCTTCTTCGCCATTTCGTCCTCCGGTCCCGTCAGTTGACGAACGGGAACTGGAAGCGCTTGAGCAGTTCGCGCGCCTCGTCGTCCGTCTTCGCCGTGGTGACCACGATGATGTCCATGCCCCGGACCGTATCGACCTTGTCGTAGTCGATTTCCGGGAACACGATCTGCTCCTTCACGCCCATCGAGTAGTTCCCGCGGCCGTCGAAGCTTTTCGGGTTCAGGCCGCGGAAGTCGCGGACCCGCGGCAGGGCGATATTCACCAGCCGATCCAGGAACTCGAACATCCGCTCGCGCCGGAGCGTTACCTTCACGCCGATCGGCATGCCTTCGCGGAGCTTGAAGCCGGCGATCGACTTCTTGGCCCGCGTGACAACCGGCCTCTGGCCGGCAATCCGGGTCATCTCGTCGACAGCGGCGTTGATCCGCTTGGAATCCTGTACCGCCTCGCCGACGCCCATATTGATGACGATCTTCTCGAGGCGCGGGACCTCGAGCTTGTTCGCGTATCCGAACTGAGACATCAGTTCCGGCCGGATAGTCGCGTCGTAAACTTCTTTCAACCGAGCCATGATCCGTTCTCCGTCTCTCGGCTCAGGCGTCGATGACTTCGCCGGAGCGCTTGGCAACGCGCACCTTGCGGCCATCGTCCAGCACCTTGAAGCCAACGCGGGTGGGTTCACCCGTCTTGGGGTCCGCCAGCATGACGTTCGAAAGGTGCAACGGCGCCTCGCGCTCGATGATGCCACCCTGCTGGGTCTGCGACGGACGGGTGTGACGCTTGATCATGTTCACGCCCTGGACCAGCACGCGCTCGTCCTTCGGCATGACACCAAGCACCTCGCCGGTCTTGCCCTTATCGCGGCCGGTGGTGACCACCACACGATCGCCCTTCTTGACGCGCGCGGCCATTACAGCACCTCCGGAGCCAGCGAGATGATCTTCATGAACTTCCTCGCCCGCAACTCGCGCGTGACCGGACCGAAGATACGGGTTCCGATCGGCTCGCCCTGCTTGTTGATCAGCACGGCCGCGTTACGGTCGAAACGGATTGCCGAACCGTCCTGACGGCGCAGCTCCTTGGCTGTGCGAACAATGACGGCACGATGCACGTCACCCTTCTTCACGCGGCCCCGCGGGATCGCTTCCTTCACCGACACGACGATGACGTCGCCGATCGACGCGACCTTGCGCTTGGAGCCGCCGAGTACCTTGATGCACTGCACCCTCCGTGCGCCGGAATTGTCGGCCACCTCGAGGTTCGTCTGCATCTGGATCATGGTCTTGGTCTCCTAAATCCGGCTCAGGCGTTTTCAGCCGTTGCCGTGTCCTCATAGAGGACCTCGAAACGCTTCGACTTGGAAATCGGCCGGCACTCTTGGATCCGGACCTTATCGCCCTGCTTGAAGCGATTCTCCGGATCGTGCGCCGAGAACTTCTTCGAACGGGTGATGAACTTCTTGTACAGCGGATGCATGACCCGCCGCTGGACCGTCACGACCACCGTCTTGTCGCCCTTGTCGCTGGCGACGGTGCCCTGCAGAACTCGCCTCGGCATCGCTTTCTCCTAACCCCTCGTCCGACCGCGTCAGGCCGCGGCCGCGGCGCGTGTCTTCTCGCCCATGATGGTCTTCACCTTGGCGATCTCGCGCCGCACCTGCCGCACGCGGTCGGTGTTCTCGAGCTGCCCGTTCGCCCGCTGAAAACGCAGGTTGAATGCCTCGCGGCGCAGCTGCAGCAGCTGCTCCTTGAGCTGGTCCGGCGTCTTGGTCCGCAGATCCTGGGCCACTTTATTCGCCATAACTCGATCCTCCAGCCCGCTCACTCGCCCATTCGCGTCACGAACCGGGTGTCGACCGGCAACTTCATGGCGGCAAGGCGGAACGCCTCCTCCGCCAGGTCGCGCGGCACGCCATCCAACTCGAACATGATCCGGCCCGGCTTCACGCGACACACCCAGAACTCCGGCGTGCCCTTACCCTTACCCATACGCACTTCGGCCGGCTTGCTCGACACCGGGACGTCCGGAAAGATCCGGATCCAGACCCGGCCGACGCGGCGGATGTGGCGGGTAATCGCGCGGCGGGCCGCTTCGATCTGCCGCGCAGTCACCCGCGCCGGGGTCGTCGCCTTCAGGCCGAAGGCGCCGAAATTAAGCGCGGTTCCGCCCTTCGCCAGGCCGTGGATACGGCCCTTGAAAGCCTTGCGGAACTTGGTGCGCTTCGGGGACAACATCTCTCAGTCTCCTCTCGCTCGGGCCGTCAGCGCTGACCGTGACCGTGGCCACCAGGCTGCTGCTCGGCGAGCCGCTTGTCCTGGGCCAACGGGTCGTGCGCCATGATCTCGCCCTTGAACACCCAGACCTTGACGCCGCAAGTGCCGTAGGTGGTGAAGGCCGTCGCGTCGCCGTAGTCGATGTCGGCGCGCAGCGTATGCAGCGGCACGCGCCCCTCGCGGTACCACTCGGTCCGGGCGATCTCGGCACCGCCGAGGCGGCCGCCGCAGGTGATCCGGATGCCCTGGGCACCGAGCCGCATTGCCGACTGCACGGCGCGCTTCATGGCTCGTCGGAACGCCACCCGGCGCTCCAGCTGCTGGGCGATGTTCTCGGCCACAAGCTTGGCGTCGATCTCCGGCTTGCGGATCTCGACGATGTTCAGCGCCACGTCGGTGCCGGTCATCTTCGACAGCTCCAAGCGGAGCCGCTCGATGTCCGATCCCTTCTTGCCGATCACCACGCCGGGACGGGCGGTGTAGATGGTGATGCGGGCCCGCTTGGCCGGCCGCTCGATCACGATCCGGCTGACGCCGGCCTGCCGAAGCCGCTTCTGCAGGAACTTCCGCAGCATCAGGTCCTCGTGCAGCAGGGCGGCATAGCCCTTCGCAGCGAACCAGCGCGAGTCCCAGGTGCGGTTGATGCCGAGCCGTAGCCCGATCGGATTGACTTTATGACCCATCAGCTCTGCTCCTCCCGTTCGCGCACCACCACGGTGAGGTGCGAGAACGGCTTCTCGATCCGGCCGACCCGGCCGCGAGCGCGTGGACGGAAACGCTTCATCGACATGCTCTTGCCGACATAAGCTTCCTTCACATACAGCCGGTCGACGTCGAGCTGGTGGTTGTTCTCGGCGTTAGCGATCGCCGACTCCAGCGCCTTCTTCACGGCCCCGGCGATCCGGCGCTTGGAGAAGGTCAGCGAGGCAATCGCCTTCGACGCGTCCAGACCGCGAATGGTCTGCGCCACCAGGTTCAACTTCTGAGCACTGACCCGGAGATTGTGAACGATGGCCTCAGCCTCGTTGTCCGGGAGCCGCCGGGCGGCCGATTGCTTACCCATAGCCTCTTCCTCTCCGCGCTCAGCGCCGCGACTTCTTGTCGGCCGCGTGCCCGTAGTAGGTGCGGGTCGGCGAGAACTCGCCAAACTTATGACCGACCATGTTCTCGGTCACCAGCACCGGCACGAACTTCTGACCATTGTGCACACCGAAGGTCAGGCCAACGAACTGCGGCATGATCGTCGAACGACGCGCCCAGATCTTGACGACCTCGTTGCGCCCGGACGCCCGAGACTTGTCGGCCTTCTTGATCAGGTAACCGTCGACGAACGGTCCCTTCCATACGGATCGAGCCACCGTTCTTCTCCTTACTTCTTCCGGCGCCGCACGATCAGGCGATCGCTCGCCTTATTGCTACGCGTCTTCTTGCCCTTGGTCGGCTTGCCCCACGGGCTGACCGGATGACGGCCACCCGAGGTCCGCCCCTCGCCGCCGCCGTGCGGATGGTCGACCGGGTTCATGGCGACGCCTCGCACCGACGGACGCTTGCCGAGCCAACGGCTGCGACCCGCCTTGCCGAGGTTGATGTTCTGCTGGTCCGGGTTCGACACCGCACCGATCGTGGCCATGCATTCGCTGCGCACCATCCGAACCTCGCCGGAGGCGAGACGCAGCAATGCGTAGCCGGAGTCGCGACCGACGATCTGCACGTAGGTCCCGGCCGAGCGCGCCATCTGGCCGCCCTTGCCCGACTTCAGCTCGACGTTATGGACGATCGTCCCGATCGGGATGCTACGCAGCGGCATCGCATTGCCCGGCTTCACGTCGACCCGCTCGCCCGCGATCACCTTGTCGCCGGCGCCGAGGCGCTGCGGCGCCAGGATATAGACCTGCTCGCCGTCCTCGTAGCTGATCAACGCGATGAAGGCGGTCCGGTTCGGATCGTACTCCAGGCGCTCGACCGTCCCGACCGCGTCGAACTTGCGGCGCTTGAAGTCGATGATGCGATAGCTCTGCTTGTGACCGCCGCCCCGACGGCGCGCCGTGATGCGCCCGGTATTGTTGCGGCCGGCCTTCTTGGTCAGGCCTTCGGTCAACTTCTTGACCGGCTTGCCCTTCCAAAGTTCGGAACGATCGACGATCACCAGCTGGCGCTGGGACGGCGTCGTCGGATTATAGGACTTCAATGCCATGGCGTCAGACTCCCGCCACTAGGTCGATCGACTGGCCCTCGGCCAGGGTCACGACGGCTTTCTTGTAGTCGGACCGTCGGCCGGGACGACCGCGGAAGCGCTTGGTCTTGCCCTTGACCCGGATGGTGTTCACCGCCCGGACCTCGACCTCGAACAGACGCTCGACCGCGAGCTTGATCTCCGGCTTGGTCGCGTCCAGCGGAACCTCGAAGGTAACCTGGCTGAACTCCGACCCACGGGTCGACTTCTCGGTAACGATCGGCGCACGCAGGACCTCGTAGGCCCGCTCGGCGCTCACCGTCGTCGGCTTCGGCTTGTAGGGTCGAATGCTCATTTCAGCCGCGCCTCCAGATGCTCCACGGCACCGCGGGTCAGGACCAGCATGTCGCGCCGCAGGATGTCGTAGACGTTCGCGCCCTGTTGCGGCAGCACGTCCACCCTCGGAATGTTCCGCGCCGCCCGGGCGAAGCCCTCGTCCAGCTCCGGACCGTCGATCACCAGGACCGACTGCCAACCGAGCTTCGCGAACTTCGCGGCCAGCGCCTTGGTCTTCGCGTCATCCGAAGCGGCGCTGTCCAGGACGATCAGCTGACCGGCCTTGAGCTTGGCCGACAGCGCGCATTTCAGGCCGAGCTTGCGGACCTTCTTCGGCAGGTCGTGCGCATGACTGCGAACCACCGGACCGTGCACCGTCTGGCCGCCGCGGTACTGGGTCGCCCGCAGCGAGCCTGCACGAGCCCGACCGGTTCCCTTCTGGCGGAACGGCTTCTTGGTCGTGCCGCTGATCTCCGAAATGCCCTTGGTCTTGTGGGTACCGGCGCGCCGCTTGGCGAGCTGCCAGTTGACGACCCGGGCGAGGATGTCTCGGCGGGGATCCAGACCGAAGATCGAGTCATCGAGCTCGATCTCGCCGGTCTTCTCCGCCTCGAGGTTGGTGACCTCCAGCTTCATGGCCTCAGTCCTTCTGGTCCGTCTCGCCGGCCGGGTCGGCCGGGGCGTCCTCGACGGACGCGGTCTGCTCGGCGGCACCCTGTTCGGCAGCGGCCTTGATCGCGGCCGGGAACGGCACGCCATCCGGTCGCTTCGCCTTCACGGCGTCGCACACCAATACCCAGCCGCCGTCAGAGCCCGGCACCGCACCGCGAACCAGGATCAGGCCGCGCTCGGCGTCGGTCGAAACGATCACCAGGTTCTGGGTCGTGACGCGAACGTCGCCCATGTGCCCGGCCATCTTCTTGCCCTTCCAGACCCGGCCCGGATCCTGGTTGTTACCAGTCGATCCATGGCTCCGGTGCGACAGCGACACGCCGTGCGTAGCACGCAGACCGGCGAAGTTGTGGCGCTTCATGGCACCGGCGAAGCCCTTGCCGATCGAAGTCCCGGTGACGTCGACCTTCTGGCCGGCCACGAAATGCGCGACCGACAGTTCGGCGCCGACATCGAGCAGCGCGTCCTCGGTCACCCGGAACTCGACGATCTTGCGCTTCGGCTCGACTCCCGCCTTGGCGAAGTGACCGCGCATCGGCTTGGTGGTGTGCTTCGGCTTGCGCACGCCCACCCCAAGCTGCACCGCGGTGTAGCCGTCCTTGTCCTTGGTGCGGACGGAAACGACCTGACAGCCGTCAACCTTCAGCACCGTCACCGGCACATGATTCCCCTCGTCATTGAAGACGCGGGTCATGCCGACCTTCTGAGCGATCAATCCCGAACGCATGGCCGGTCCCCTTAGAGCTTAATCTCGACGTCGACACCGGCCGCCAGATCGAGCTTCATCAGCGCGTCGACGGTCTGCGGTGTCGGGTCGACGATGTCCAGCACCCGCTTGTGGGTACGAACTTCAAATTGCTCGCGGCTCTTCTTGTCGATGTGCGGACCCCGCAGCACCGTGAACCGCTCGATCCGGGTCGGCAGCGGAATCGGGCCGCGAACGCGGGCACCGGTACGCTTGGCCGTGTTCACGATCTCCCCGGTCGACTGGTCGAGAACCCGGTGATCGAACGCCTTCAGGCGGATGCGAATATTCTGGCTGTCCATCGTCTCAATCCCACGCCCTCGGAGGAGCGAAAAAGGGCCCCGGCTTCCTGGATGGCCGCCGGGGCCGTTTCATCCTCACTCGATGATCTTGGAGACGACGCCGGCGCCGACGGTACGCCCACCTTCGCGGATCGCGAAGCGCAGGCCCTCGTCCATGGCAATCGGCGCGATCAACTCCACGTCCATCGCGATGTTGTCACCCGGCATCACCATCTCGGTGCCTTCGGGCAGCGCAACCGTTCCCGTCACGTCCGTCGTCCGGAAATAGAACTGCGGACGGTAGTTCGTGAAGAACGGCGTGTGACGGCCGCCCTCTTCCTTCGTCAGGATATAGGCCTCGGCCTTGAACTTGGTGTGCGGCTTGATCGTGCCCGGCTTCGCCAGCACTTGGCCGCGCTCCACGTCCTCGCGCTTGGTGCCGCGCAGCAGCACGCCGACGTTGTCGCCGGCCTCGCCCTGGTCCAGCAGCTTGCGGAACATCTCGACGCCCGTGCAGATCGTCTTCGTGGTGTCCTTCAGACCCACGATCTCGACTTCCTCGCCGACCTTCACGATCCCGCGCTCGATACGGCCCGTCACCACGGTCCCGCGCCCGGAGATCGAGAAAACGTCCTCGATCGGCATCAGGAAAGGCTGGTCCTTCGGGCGGTCCGGCGTCGGGATGTAGGCGTCCACCGCCTTCATCAACTCGAGCACCGCGTCGTGGCCGATCTCGGGGTTCTTGTCTTCCATCGCCGCAAGGGCCGAGCCCTTGACGATCGGGATGTCGTCGCCCGGGAAGTCGTAGGACGACAGAAGCTCGCGAACCTCCAGCTCAACAAGCTCGAGAAGCTCCTCGTCGTCGACCTGGTCGACCTTGTTCATGAACACCACAAGCGCCGGAACGCCGACCTGACGCGCCAGCAGGATGTGCTCCCGCGTCTGCGGCATCGGGCCGTCAGCAGCCGACACGACCAGGATCGCGCCGTCCATCTGCGCCGCACCCGTAATCATGTTCTTCACGTAGTCGGCGTGGCCCGGGCAATCGACGTGCGCGTAGTGACGCGCCTCCGTCTGGTACTCCACATGCGCCGTCGAGATCGTGATCCCCCGCGCCTTCTCCTCAGGAGCCTTGTCGATCGCGTCGTAAGCCATGAACGTCGCGCCGCCCGACTCCGCAAGCACCTTCGTGATCGCGGCCGTCAGCGTCGTCTTGCCATGGTCAACGTGACCAATCGTGCCGATGTTGCAGTGCGGCTTGTTACGTTCAAACTTTACCTTGGCCATCGCGATCCGCTCCGTTCAGTAATTTGGTGACGCGCGTCGTCTCTAGACTTGTCCGGGTTCAGAGGGCCCTCAGGCCAACTTCGCCCGCACCTCGTCGGCGACCGCCTGCGGCACCGGTTCGTAATGATCGAACTGCATCGTGTACTGCGCCCGGCCCTGGCTCATGGAGCGCAGGGTATTGACGTAGCCGAACATATTGGCCAGCGGAACCATCGCATCCACGACCCGCGCGTTGCCGCGCTGATCCATGCCGCTGACTTGCCCACGCCGGCTGTTCAGGTCGCCGATGATGTCGCCCATGTATTCGTCGGGGGTCACCACTTCGACCTTCATCATCGGCTCGAGCAGCTGCGGGCCGGCCTTCACCATGCCCTCCTTGAACGCCGCCCGGGATGCGATTTCGAACGCCAGCACGCTGGAGTCGACGTCGTGATAGGCACCATCGGTCAGGGTCGCCTTGAAGTCGATCATCGGGAACCCGGCCATGACGCCGTTGTCCAATGCCGACTTCAGGCCCTTCTCGACGCCTGGAATGTATTCCCGCGGCACCGATCCACCGACGATCGAGTTCTCGAACACGAAGCCCGACCCGCGCTCCATCGGCTCGAACACCAGCTTGATGCGGGCGAACTGACCCGAACCACCGGTCTGCTTCTTGTGGGTATAGTCGATCTCGGCGCGCTTCGTGATCGTCTCGCGGTACGCCACCTGCGGCGCGCCGACGTTGGCCTCGACCTTGAACTCGCGGCGCATGCGATCGACCAGAATCTCGAGATGGAGTTCGCCCATCCCCTTGATCACGGTCTGGCCGCTCTCGTTGTCGGTGGACACCCGGAACGACGGATCCTCGGCAGCCAGCCGGCTGAGGGCAACGCCCATCTTCTCCTGGTCGGTCTTGGTCTTCGGCTCGACCGCGACCTCGATGACAGGATCCGGGAAATCCATACGCTCCAGGATCACCGGCTTCGCCGGATCGCAGAGGGTGTCGCCCGTGGTGGTGTTCTTAAGGCCCGCGATCGCGACGATGTCGCCGGCGCGTGCCTCCTTGACGTCTTCCCGGCTGTTCGCGTGCATCAGCAACATGCGACCGACGCGCTCACGCTGGTCCTTCACGGTGTTCATCACGCCGCTGCCGGTCTCGAGCACGCCGGAGTAGACGCGCACGAAGGTCAACGAACCGACATACGGGTCGTTCATGATCTTGAACGCCAGCGCGGAGAACGGCTCATCGTCGGAGGTCCGTCGGACCACCGGGGTCTCGCCGTCCATCATCAGCCCGCGCACGTTGGAGACGTCGGTCGGCGCCGGCAGGTAGTCGACGACGGCGTCCAGCAGCGGCTGAACACCCTTGTTCTTGAAGGCCGAGCCCAGCAGCACCGGCACGAACTTGGCGGTGATCGCGCCCTTGCGGATACAGGCCTTCAGCACCTCGACGGAAGGCTCCTCGCCTTCGAGGTAGGCCTCCATCGCGGCATCGTCCTGCTCGACCGCCAACTCAACCAGCGTCTTGCGATACTCGGCCGCCTGCTCGGCGAGATCGGCCGGGATCTCCTCATACTCGAACTGCGCGCCCAGCGACTCGTCCAGCCAGCGGATCGCCCGCATCTCGACCAGGTCGACCAGACCGACGAAATCGGCTTCCGAGCCGATCGGGAGCTGGGTGACCGCCGGAACCGCGCCCAGACGGTCGACCATCATGTCGACGCACCGGAAGAAGTCGGCGCCGATCCGGTCCATCTTGTTGACGAAGCAGATCCGCGGAACGTGATACTTGTCGGCCTGCCGCCACACGGTCTCGGACTGCGGCTCGACGCCGGCGACCGAGTCGAACACCGCCACGGCACCGTCGAGGACCCGCAGCGAACGCTCCACCTCGATGGTGAAGTCGACGTGGCCCGGCGTGTCGATGATGTTGATGCGATGATCGCGCCAGAAGCACGTGGTCGCCGCAGACGTGATCGTGATGCCGCGCTCCTGCTCCTGCTCCATCCAGTCCATGGTGGCGTTGCCATCATGGACCTCACCGATCTTGTAGGACCGGCCGGTGTAGAACAGGACACGCTCGGTGGTCGTCGTCTTCCCGGCATCGATATGAGCCATGATGCCGATGTTGCGATACATTTCGAGCGGATGAGTGCGGGGCATTGCTCGCGTCCTTGTCGCTTGCGCTTGCGGTTACCAGCGGTAGTGCGAAAACGCCTTGTTGGCGTCCGCCATCCGGTGGGTATCCTCGCGTTTCTTCACGGCAGTGCCGCGGCTATTGGCGGCATCTACCAGCTCGCCGGACAGCCGCTCGGTCATGGTCTTCTCCGAGCGCTTGCGCGCGGCGTCGATCAGCCAGCGGATGGCCAGCGCCTGCGCACGCTCCGGACGGACCTCGACCGGCACCTGATAGGTGGCGCCGCCGACCCGGCGGGACCGCACCTCGAGATGCGGCCGGACATTCCCGAGCGCGTCGTGGAAAAGCCGGATCGGCTCACCGCCGGTCCGCTTCGCGATGCGGTCGAATGCCCCGTAGACGATGCCCTCGGCGACCGAGCGCTTGCCGTCATACATGAGGCAGCTCATGAACTTGGAGACCACTTCGTCCCCGAACTTGGCGTCCGGAAGAACCGGGCGTTTTTCCGCGCGATGCCGACGAGACATGCCAGCTCCTCCTTACTTCGGCCGCTTGGCGCCGTACTTCGACCGGCGCTGGCGACGATCCTTGACGCCCTGGGTATCGAGGGTGCCGCGAATGATGTGGTAGCGAACGCCCGGAAGGTCCTTCACGCGGCCACCTCGGATCATGACCACCGAGTGCTCCTGCAGGTTGTGACCTTCACCGGGAATATAGCTGATGACCTCGAAACCGTTGGTAAGACGCACGCGCGCCACCTTGCGAAGCGCGGAGTTCGGCTTCTTCGGCGTGGTCGTATAGACGCGGGTGCAAACCCCCCGCTTCTGTGGACACGCCTGGAGCGCCGGCACCTTGTTCCGCTTCACCGGCACCTTACGGCCGTGGTTGATCAACTGGTTGATCGTCGGCATCCGTCGATCCTTCTCGACCAAAAACGCGCGAACTCGCCACCAGCCGAGTCTATGACCCGTGGCAAGCCCGCTCATCAGACCGGCCCCCGCGACACGAGGGCCCTCGATTTGTTTCCGTACCTAGTGTTCGACTCTGTGTCTGAATGCCCGGGCGCGGAGAGAGAGAGGCGCCGCGGGGTTCACCACCAGACCCGATTTAAGGTTCGCGGATACTATGGAGGCGACCTTGCCGGGTCAAGCGGAGAATCCGGAAAATTTCAGGTTTTCCGCGGCCTCTTCAGCACCTGCCGTAGCGTAACTTAATTGCGCCACGCACCTCGAAGTCGCAACACCCGACCCACAAACGCGTGTCCGGGCTCGAAACGGACACGGCCCCCCGGCGCGCTGGGCGGCGGGGGGCCGTGCTGTACCAGGCCGGCCGGCGGACCGGCCGACTCGCCTACTCCGCGGCGGTGACTTCCGACTCCGCCTCGAGCTGCGGCGTGTCCTCGTCCGCCTTCGGCGGAGTCAGGGCGCGGTCGCGGTCGGCCGCGATGCGGCGCAGGCGGTTCATCACGCTGCCGGTACCGGCCGGGATCAGACGGCCGACGATCACGTTCTCCTTCAGGCCCTCGAGCCCGTCCCTCTTGCCCGACACCGCCGCCTCGGTGAGCACGCGGGTGGTCTCCTGGAAGGAAGCCGCGGAGATGAACGACTTGGTCTGCAGCGAGGCCTTGGTGATGCCCTGGAGCACCGGTTTGGCCGTGGCGGGACGCAGGCTCTCGGCGAGGGCCCGATCGTTGGCCTCGTCGAACTCGTCCCGGTCCACCGTCTCGCCGAGCAGCAGGGTGGTGTCGCCGGCGTCGGTGACCTCCACCTTCTGCAGCATCTGGCGAACGATCACCTCGATATGCTTGTCGTTGATCTTCACGCCCTGCAGTCGATAGACCTCCTGGATCTCGTAGATCAGGTAGTCCGCGAGCGCCTCGACCCCCATGATGTTCAGGATGTCGTGCGGCACCCGGGCTCCGTCCATCAGCAGGTCGCCCTTCTGGACGTAGTCGCCTTCGTGGACCGCCAGGTGCTTGCCCTTCGGGATCATGTACTCGACCGGATCGGCACCCTCCTCGGTCCGGTTCACGATCACCCGGCGCTTGGTCTTGTAGTCCTTGCCGAACTCGACCCGGCCTTCGGACTCGCTGATGATCGCGAAGTCCTTCGGGCGTCGGGCCTCGAACAGCTCGGCCACCCGCGGCAGACCACCGGTGATGTCGCGGGTCTTCGACGACTCGCGCGGGATACGCGCCAGCACGTCGCCGGCCCTCACCATGACGGCGTTCTCGACCGACAGGATGGCGTCCACCGACATGAAGTAGCGGGCCTCGAGGCCGTTGGCGAGCTGAACCACCTCGCCGTCTTCGTCACGCAGGGTGATCCGCGGCTTCAGGTCGTTGCCGCGAGGCTGCTGCTTCCAGTCGACCACCACCCGCGAGGCGATACCGGTCGCCTCGTCGGTGACCTCGCGCATCGACACGCCGTCGACCAGGTCGACGTAGTGCGCGATGCCCTCCCGCTCGGTAAGGATCGGGATGGTGTACGGATCCCACTCGGCCATGCGGTGGCCGGGTTCGACCTTGGTGCCGTCGTCGACCAGCATCTTGGCACCGTACGGCACCCGGTGACGGGCCCGCTCCCGACCCTGGTCGTCGCTCAGCAGCAACTCCGAGTTCCGCCCCATCACCACCAGCACACCGTCGGAGTTGGTGACGACGTTACGGTTCAGGACCTGGACGGTCGCGGTCACCGACGCCTCGATCGACGACTGCTCGGCACCTCGCTGCGCGGCTCCACCGATGTGGAACGTCCGCATGGTCAACTGGGTACCCGGCTCGCCGATCGACTGCGCCGCGATGACGCCGACCGCCTCGCCGGCGTTCACCGGCGTGCCGCGGGCGAGATCGCGCCCGTAGCAGGCGCCACAGACGCCGTTCTTGGTCTCGCAGGTCAACACCGAGCGGATCCGGACGGTGTCGATGCCGGCACGCTCGACCAGTTCGACCATCGCCTCGTCGATGATGGTACCCGCCGGGACGATCGTTTTGCCGGTCAGCGGATCGAGAACATCGTCGCACGACGTCCGACCCAGGATGCGGTCGCCGAGCGGCTCGATGACCTCGCCGCCGTCGACCACTGCCCGGGTCGTCAGACCACGCTCGGTGCCGCAGTCGCGCTCGTTGATGATGCAGTCCTGTGCCACGTCGACCAGACGACGGGTCAGGTAGCCCGAGTTCGCCGTCTTCAGGGCGGTGTCGGCCAGTCCCTTTCGGGCACCGTGGGTCGAGTTGAAGTACTCGAGCACGGTCAGGCCTTCCTTGAAGTTCGAGATGATCGGCGTCTCGATGATCTCGCCCGACGGCTTGGCCATCAGGCCGCGCATGCCGGCGAGCTGCTTGATCTGGGCCGCCGAGCCACGGGCGCCGGAGTGAGCCATCATCCAGACCGAGTTGATCTGCTTGCCGGGCTCGTCCTTGGCGATGACGCCCATCATCTCCTCGGCGACCTGGTCAGTGCAGCGCGACCAGACGTCGACCACCTTGTTGTACTTCTCGCCCTGGGTGATCAGGCCGTCGAGGTACTGCTGCTCGAACTCCTTGACCTGATCGTTGGCCTCGTCGACCAGCGCCTGCTTGGCGAACGGGATAACCAGGTCGTCCTTGCCGAACGAGATGCCGGCCCGGCACGCATGGCCGAATCCGAGGGTCATGACCCGGTCGGCGAAGATCACCGTCTCCTTCTGACCGCAATGGCGGTAGACGAGGTCGATGACATTCGAGACCTCCTTCTTGGTCATCAGCCGGTTGATGTGCTCGAAGCGCATCAGCTTGTTGTCCGGCAGCAGTTCGAACAGCTTCAGCCGCCCGGGCGTGGTCTCGACCCGCTTGGTGACCTTCTCGCCGTTCTCGTCATAGGTCGTGATCCGCGCCAGCACCTTGGTGTGCAGGGTGACGGTCTTGTTGTTGATCGCGTGATCGACCTCGGCCGGATCGCCGAACACCATACCCTGGCCGGGCATGTCGTCACGCTCCATCGTGAGGTAGTACAGGCCGAGAATGATGTCCTGCGACGGCACGATGATCGGCTTGCCGTTGGCCGGGCTCAGGATGTTGTTGGTCGACATCATGAGCACACGGGCTTCGAGCTGGGCTTCCAGCGACAGCGGCACGTGCACCGCCATCTGGTCGCCGTCGAAGTCGGCGTTGAACGCCGTGCATACCAGCGGGTGAAGCTGGATCGCCTTGCCCTCGATCAGCACCGGCTCGAAGGCCTGGATGCCGAGGCGGTGCAGGGTCGGCGCGCGGTTCAGAAGGACCGGGTGCTCGCGGATCACCTCCTCGAGAATGTCCCAGACCTCCGGCCGCTCCTTCTCGACCATGCGCTTGGCGGCCTTGATGGTGCTCGCCATGCCGTACAGCTCGAGCTTCGAGTAGATGAACGGCTTGAAAAGCTCCAGCGCCATCTTTTTCGGCAGACCGCACTGGTGCAGCTTCAGGTCCGGGCCGACGACGATGACCGAACGGCCGGAGTAGTCGACCCGCTTGCCGAGCAGGTTCTGGCGGAACCGGCCCTGCTTGCCCTTCAGCATGTCGCTGAGCGACTTCAACGGCCGCTTGTTGGCGCCGGTGATGACCCGGCCGCGACGGCCGTTGTCGAACAGCGCATCGACCGCTTCCTGCAGCATGCGCTTTTCGTTGCGCACGATGATATCGGGCGCCCGCAGCTCGATCAGCCGCTTCAGCCGGTTGTTCCGGTTCATCACCCGGCGATACAGGTCGTTCAGGTCGGACGTCGCGAACCGGCCACCGTCCAGCGGCACCAGCGGGCGAAGCTCCGGCGGAATCACCGGCACCACGTCCAGGACCATCCATTCCGGCCGCGAGCCGGACTCCTGGAATGCCTCGATGATCTTCAGGCGCTTCACCAGCTTCTTGCGCTTCGCCTCGGAGCCGGTCTCGCGCAGGTCGTCGCGGACCGTCACCTTTTCCTGGTCCAGGTCCAGCTTCGAGAGCATCTCCTTGATGGCCTCGGCACCGATCATCGCGACGAACGCGTCTTCGCCGTACTCGTCCTGCGCGTTGTAGAAGTCCTCCTCGGAGAGCAGCTGCTTCTCCTTCAGCGGGGTCAGCAACGGATCGACGACCACGAAGTTCTCGAAATACAGGACGCGCTCAAGATCCTTCAGCGTCATGTCGACCAGCAGGCCGATGCGGCTCGGCAGCGACTTCAGGAACCAGATGTGCGCCACCGGCGAGGCCAGCTCGATGTGGCCCATACGCTCGCGCCGGACCTTGGAGAGCGTGACCTCGACGCCGCACTTCTCGCAGATGATGCCGCGGTACTTCATGCGCTTGTACTTGCCGCACAGGCACTCGTAATCCTTGATCGGACCGAAGATGCGGGCGCAGAACAGGCCGTCCCGTTCCGGCTTGAAGGTCCGGTAGTTGATGGTTTCCGGCTTCTTGATCTCGCCGTACGACCAGGAGCGGATCCGCTCCGGCGACGCAATCGCGATCTGGATACTGTCGAAGCTCTGAGGCCCGGTCGGCTGGCCGAAGATATTCACCAACTCGTTCATCGAAGCACTCCTCGCGCCTAAGCGCCGTTGCGGGTCCTGGGATGCCTCCCAGGACCCATTTCGGTCGTGCGGACCGACGATTACACCCCGGGGGGTCGTCTAGCGATCGACCGGGGGCATCAGTACTCCTCCTGGTTCAGCTCGACGTTCAGGCCGAGCGAACGCAGTTCTTTCACCAGCACGTTGAACGATTCTGGAATACCGGCCTCGAAGTTGTCGTCACCACGGACGATCGCCTCGTAGACCTTGGTGCGGCCGGACACGTCGTCCGACTTCACCGTCAGCATCTCCTGCAACGTGTAGGCCGCTCCATATGCCTCGAGCGCCCACACCTCCATTTCACCGAAGCGCTGGCCGCCGAACTGCGCCTTGCCGCCCAGCGGCTGCTGGGTGACCAGGCTGTACGGGCCGATCGAGCGGGCATGGATCTTGTCGTCCACCAGGTGGTGCAGCTTCAGCATGTAGATGTAGCCCACCGTCACCTGGCGATCGAACTGCTCGCCGGTCCGGCCGTCCCACAGGTCGACCTGGCCGGAGGAGTTCAGGCCGGCACGCTCCAGCATGCCGACGATGTCTTCCTCGCGGGCACCGTCGAACACCGGCGTCGCCATCGGCACGCCGCGGGTCAGGTTACGGGCCAGCTCGACGACCTCGCCGTCGCCGAGCGGCTGGACCCGCTCCTCGTACTGCTCGTCGGCATAGATCTCCCGCAGCTTGCCGTGCAGCTTGTCGAGATCCGGCTTGTCGCCCATCGCCTCAAGCATGTGGCGGATCTGCCGGCCGAGACCGGCCGCCGCCCACCCGAGGTGGGTCTCGAGGATCTGGCCGACGTTCATCCGCGACGGCACGCCGAGCGGGTTCAGCACGATGTCGACCGCGGTTCCGTCGTCCAGGTACGGCATGTCCTCGATCGGGTTGATCTTGGAAATGACGCCCTTGTTGCCGTGGCGGCCGGCCATCTTGTCGCCCGGCTGCAGCTTGCGCTTCACCGCCACGAACACCTTGACCATCTTCATGACGCCCGGCGGCAACTCGTCGCCGCGCTGCAGCTTCTCGACCTTGTTGTCGAAGCGGGCCTTCAGCATGTCGATGGAGCGATCGAAGTGCTCCTTCAGCCCTTCGAGGTAGCTCATTAGCTTGTCGTCATCGACGGCGAACTGGCGCCACTGCCCCGGAGTGAACTGCGACAGCACCTCCGGCGTCAGCTCGGAACCGGCCTTGAAGCCCTTCGGGCCGGCGGTCGCGGTCTTGCCGGTCAGCAATTCCTTCAGGCGGTCGAAGAAACCGCGCTCCAGGATCTTGCGCTCGTCGTCACGGTCCTTGGCGAGCCGTTCGATCTCGGCCCGTTCGATCGCCTGGGAGCGCTCGTCCTTGTCGACGCCGCGGCGCGAGAACACCCGCACCTCGACGATCGTACCGGTGACCCCCGGCGGCACCTTGAGCGACGTGTCGCGGACGTCCGAAGCTTTCTCGCCGAAGATCGCGCGGAGCAGTTTCTCTTCCGGCGTCATCGGCGACTCGCCCTTCGGCGTCACCTTGCCGACCAGGATATCGCTCGGATTGACCTCGGCGCCGATGTAGACGATGCCGGCCTCGTCGAGGTTCTTGAGAGCCTCCTCGCCGACGTTCGGGATATCCCGGGTGATCTCCTCCTGGCCCAGCTTGGTGTCGCGGGCCATGATCTCGAATTCCTCGATATGGATCGAGGTGAAGACATCGTCACGGACGATGCGCTCGGAGATCAGGATCGAGTCCTCGAAATTGTAGCCGTTCCAGGGCATGAACGCGACCAGCACGTTCCGGCCGAGGGCGAGCTCGCCGAGGTCGGTCGACGGACCGTCGCCGATGATATCGCCGCGCGCCACCATGTCACCGACCCGGACCAGCGGACGCTGGGTGATGCACGTATTCTGGTTGGAGCGCTGGAACTTCAGAAGCCGGTAGATGTCGACGTTCGACGCCGTGCTCTCCAGGTCCTCGTTGGCCCGGATCACGATGCGCTGGGCATCGACCTGGTCGACGATGCCCGATCGCCGAGCGACGATGGTCACGCCGGAGTCGCGAGCGACCGTCCCCTCCATGCCGGTACCGACATAGGGTGCCTCGGCTTGCAGCAACGGCACCGCCTGACGCTGCATGTTCGAGCCCATCAGGGCGCGGTTGGCGTCGTCGTTCTCGAGGAACGGGATCAACGCCGCCGCGACCGACACGAGCTGCTTCGGCGACACGTCGATGAGGTCGATGTCCTCCGGACGCGCCAGCCCGAACTCGCCGCGCTTACGGACCGGGACCAGTTCCTCGGTGAAACGGCCCTCGGCGTCGACCGGGGCGTCCGCCTGGGCCACCGTGTAGCGGCCCTCTTCCATCGCCGAGATGTAGCGGACGTCGTCGGTCACCTTGCTGTCCGTGACTCTCCGGTACGGCGTCTCGATGAAGCCGTACTGGTTGACCCGGGCGTAGGTCGCCAGCGAGTTGATCAGGCCGATGTTCGGGCCTTCCGGGGTCTCGATCGGACAGATCCGGCCGTAGTGGGTCGGGTGCACGTCGCGAACCTCGAAGCCGGCCCGCTCACGGGTCAGACCACCCGGGCCAAGCGCCGACAGGCGGCGCTTGTGGGTGATCTCCGACAGCGGGTTGGTCTGGTCCATGAACTGCGACAGCTGCGACGAGCCGAAGAACTCGCGCACCGCGGCCGCCGCCGGCTTGGCGTTGATCAGGTCGTGTGGCATGACGGTGTCGATTTCGACCGAGCTCATGCGCTCGCGGATCGCCCGCTCCATGCGCAGCAGGCCGACACGGTATTGGTTTTCCATCAACTCGCCGACCGAACGGACCCGACGGTTGCCGAGGTGGTCGATGTCGTCGATCTCGCCCTTGCCGTCCTTCAGCTCCATCAGGACCTTCAGGATCGCCAGGATGTCGTCCTTGCGCAGGACCCGGAGCTGGTCGTCGGTCTCCAGGCCGAGGCGGGCGTTCATCTTCACCCGGCCGACCGCCGACAGATCGTAGCGCTCGGAATCGAAGAACAGGCCATGGAAAAGCGCCTCGGCGGTCTCCAGGGTCGGCGGCTCGCCCGGGCGCATGACCCGGTAGATGTCGACCAGCGCCTCTTCACGCGTGGCGTTCTTGTCGAGCGTCAGCGTGTTGCGCATGTAGGCGCCGATGTTCAGATGGTCGATCGCCAGAACCGGCATCACGGTGATGCCGACCCCACCGATCTTCTCCAGCAGGTCGGGCGTGATCTCCTCGCCGGCGTCGCAATGGACGAGGCCGGTGGTCTCGTCGATCAGGTCGGCACCGACATAGGCGCCGATCAGCTCCTCGTCGGGCACGAACATGTCCTTGAGGCCGGCGTCGGTCAGCTTGCGCGACGAGCGCGGGGTGATCTTGTCGCCAGTCTTGGCCACCACCTCACCGGTATCGGCGTCGATCAGATCGCGCACCAGCTTGGCGCCCCGCATCCGTTCGGCGTCGAACGGCGTGCGCCAGCCATCGCCCTCGCGGACGTAGGTCACGGTGCCGTAGAAGTAGGACAGGATCTCCTCGGCGCTCATGCCGACGACGCGGTCGCGCTGCGGCTCTTCGCCGGAGGTGTGGCACTCGCGCAGATAGTCGATCGAGGCATCCGACATCAGCGCCAGCAGCAGCGTGGTCGCCGGCAGCTTACGGCGCCGGTCGATGCGCACGTAGACGTTGTCCTTGGAATCGAACTCGAAATCCAGCCAAGAGCCCCGATACGGAATGACCCGGGCGGCGAACAGGTACTTGCCCGAGCTGTGGGTCTTCCCCTTGTCGTGGTCGAAGAACACGCCCGGCGACCGGTGCATCTGCGAGACGATGACGCGCTCGGTGCCGTTGATCACGAAGGTGCCATGCGCCGTCATGAGCGGCATGTCGCCCATGTAGACGTCCTGCTCCTTGATGTCGCGGATCGACTTGGCGCCGGTCTCCTCGTCGACGTCCCAAACCACCAGACGGAGGGTGACCTTCAGCGGCGCCGCGAAGGTCAGGCCGCGCTGCTGGCACTCCTCGACGTCGTATTTCGGCTCCTCGAGCTCATAGCCCACGAACTCCAGCATCGCCCGCTCCGAGAAGTCCCGGATCGGAAACACCGACTTGAAGACCTCCTGAAGACCCACGTCCGTGCGTTTCTCGGGAGTGACGCCCATCTGCAGGAAGGCGTCGTAGGAGCTCTTCTGAACCTCGATCAGGTTCGGCATCGGCGCGACTTCGGCGATGCGCCCGAAGCTCTTGCGGACCCGTTTGCGACCAGTGAAGGACTCGACTGCGGAAACTGCCATGATATGACCTCGTCGACCTCGCGGGTGACCCGTGGAACCTCAAATGATCCCAACGGTGTGGCGGGCATCGCCCTCGCGGGCGGCCCCCGCCTCAGCAAGGCGCCCGGTGCATGACCCGGCGCCTTGCGAAGACGGGAAAAGGGCGTGGGAGCGGCCGTGCCTCAGCACGCCGCTCCCCGCCCGGATCGTCAGTCTGCCGTCGTCGCTCACTTGAGCTCGACGGTCGCCCCAGCATCTTCGAGCTGCTTCTTGAGCTTCTCGGCCTCGTCCTTGGACGCGGCTTCCTTTACCGCCTTCGGCGCGCCCTCGACCAGATCCTTGGCCTCCTTCAGGCCGAGGCCCGTGATCGCACGGACTTCCTTAATCACGTTGATCTTCTTCTCGCCGGCCGCCATCAGCATGACGTCGAACTCGGTCTTCTCCTCGACAGCAGCCGCTGCCTCCGCCGGAGCCGCCGCCATCGCGACCGGAGCGGCCGCGGAGACGCCCCACTTCTCCTCGAGCATCTTGGAGAGCTCGGCGGCCTCCAGGACAGTCAGGGTGGAAAGCTCGTCGACGAGCTTCGCAAGATCAGCCATTTCTAACTACTCCTAAAGGTTGGTACTTCCGAAGACAGAGCGGATCGACCGCCATCACTCCGCCTGCTCGCCGCGTGCTGCCAGCACCCGGGCAACGCCGCCTGCCGGTGCCACCAGGACACCGACAATACGGGAGGCCGGGGCCTGCAGCAGGCCGACCAGCTTGGCACGCGATTCGTCCAGCGACGGGGTCTTGGCCAGAGCCTTGATCTCGTCCGGGCTGAGCGCCCGCTCGCCAAGCCCACCACCGATGATGGTGAGCTTGTCGTTCGAGTTGGCGAACTCGACGATTGCCTTGGCCGCCGCCACCGGGTCGGTCGACGTCGTAACGGACGTCGGCCCGATGAAGCTGTCGGACAGGTTCTCGTACCGCGTACCCTGCAGAGCGAGACGGGCGAGCCGATTCTTGGTGACCTTGTAGCCAGCTCCCGCCTTGCGGACCTTCGAACGAAGATTCTCCACCTCGGCTACCGTCAGACCCGTCTGATGGGTGATGACGACGACCTCGGAGGCCTCGAAGGTACGGCGAAGGGAGTCGACGAGGTCGGCCTTCTGAGCTCGGTTCACCTCTGTTCTCCGCCACTTGGACCGTCCGTCATACGACGGCGCGGTCCGGTTTGCAGGTGGACCCGTCGGTTGCCCGGCGGGTCCGCTTGTTCGCCTGTCCCAGAAGTCCAACCGTCCTCGGCATGTACCGATTTCCGTTGGCGCTCCCGTCTGTACGGGCGAGATTTAAGGCTCGGTGGTCCGTCGACCGTGAGCCGCCCGTAGTCTCGGACAGGTCGGACCGGGCCGAAGCCCGATCCACGCCGGCGACCGGTCGCCCGGCCGCCGTCGTTCGGTTCCTCAGGCCGCCGAAGCGCTCCCGAGGTTGGCGGTGTCCACCTTAACGCCCGGCCCCATGGTCGAGCTGACGGACACACGCTTGATATAGGTTCCCTTGGCACCAGCCGGCTTCGCCTTCTGGATGGCATCCACGAACGCCGCGGCGTTCGCCATCAGCGCGTCCTCGGAGAAGCTCGCCTTGCCGATGCCGGCATGCACCAAGCCAGCCTTCTCGGCCCGGAACTCAACCTGCCCAGCCTTGGCGGCATTGACCGCGTCGGCGACGTTGGCCGTAACGGTGCCGAGTTTCGGGTTCGGCATCAGGCCGCGGGGGCCGAGGATCTTACCGAGCCGACCGACGACGCCCATCATGTCGGGGGTCGCGATCACCCGGTCGAAGTCGATCTGGCCGTTCTGGATCTGCTCCATCAGATCCTCGGCACCGACGATGTCGGCACCGGCGGCGCGCGCCTCATCGGCCTTCGCGTCCTTCGCGAACACCGCCACGCGCACGGCCTTGCCAGTACCGTGCGGCAGCGACACCACGCCGCGAACCATCTGGTCGGAGTGCCGCGGGTCGACGCCCAGGTTCATCGCGATCTCGACGGTCTCGTCGAATTTCGCGGTCGCCTTGGACTTCACCATCTTGATGGCCTCGGCCATCGCATAGGTGCTGTCGCGATTGATCCCATCATACGCGCCGGTCAGGCGCTTGCCCTTGCTTGCCATCGCCGTCACTCCACCACTTCGATGCCCATAGACCGGGCCGAGCCCCTGATCATCTCAACCGCGCCGTTGAGGTCGACGGCGTTGAGGTCCGGCATCTTCGCCTCGGCGATCTCCTTGACCTGCGCCATGGTGACCTTGCCGACGGTGTCGCGGCTCGGGGTCGCGGTCCCCTTGGGTACGCCGGATGCCTTCTTGAGGAAGTACGCCACCGGCGGGGTCTTGGTGATGAAGGTGAAGGTGCGGTCGCCGTATGCGGTGATCACCACCGGCACCGGCATGCCCTTCTCCATGTTTCCGGTCGCTGCATTGAAGGCCTTGCAGAACTCCATGATGTTGAGTCCACGCTGGCCGAGAGCCGGACCGACCGGCGGAGACGGGTTCGCCGCCCCTGCCGGGATCTCCAGCTTTATGTAGCCGATTATCTTCTTAGCCATCTTCACTTCGCCTTTCTGTCATCGTGCCGTGGTGCGGCGCCCCAGGACTTCGAGGCAACCTCCCACAACGCGCATTATGAGCCGGATCAGTTCAGACCTTCTCGACCTGGGTGAACTCCAGGTCGACCGGAGTCGATCGGCCGAAGATCGACACCGCCACTTTCAGACGCGCCTTCTCCTCGTCCACGTCCTCGACGTAGCCGTTGAAGGTCGCGAACGGGCCATCCGCGACGCGGACCTGCTCGCCGATCTCGAAGGTGATCGACGGCTTCGGCCGATCCACGCCCTCGGAGACCTGTTTGATGATTCGCGTGGCCTCGGTCTCGGTAATCGGGGTCGGCTTGCCCTTCCCCCCCAGGAAACCGGTGACCTTCGGCTGACTCTGCACGAGATGCCAAGCCTGGTCGGTCAGTTGCATCTTCACCAGGATGTAGCCGGGGAAGAACTTCCGCTCGGCGTTCACCTTGGCGCCGCGGCGCATCTCGACAACCTCCTCAGTCGGCACAAGGACCTCTTCGATGAGGTCTTCCATGCCCTGGGTGGCCGCCTGCTCGCGGATCGTCGTCGCCACCTTCTTCTCGAAACCCGAGTAGACGTGGACCACGTACCAGCGCATCGCCACTGTCAGCCTCCGAGTCCGAGGACCTGCTGGACGCCCCACGACAGGCCCAGGTCCACAACAAAGAAGAAGATCGATGCCAGGAACACCATGATGAACACCATCAAGGTGGCCGTGGCCGTGTCCTTTCGGGTTGCCCACGTTACGCGCGATACTTCCTGTCGCACTTGGCGCACGAACTGCGCGGGGCTCACCTTTGCCATCGACATTCCCGTTCCGACGCCCGAACGCGGGCGGCGCCCACCGGTTCCCCGGCGGCGCCCCCGCGCCCATCCGATACATTGGCAGGAGTGGAGGGGCTCGAACCCCCAACCCCCGGTTTTGGAGACCGGTGCTCTACCAGTTGAGCTACACTCCTAGTGGGCGCCCGCCGAGACCGCTACCGGCCCGGACGGACACTCAAACTCCCGACCTCACTCGATGATCTTGGAGACGACGCCGGCACCGACGGTACGCCCACCTTCGCGGATCGCGAAGCGCAGGCCCTCGTCCATGGCAATTGGCGCGATCAACTCCACGTCCATCGCGATGTTGTCACCCGGCATCACCATCTCGGTGCCTTCGGGCAGCGCAACCGTTCCCGTCACGTCCGTCGTCCGGAAATAGAACTGCGGACGGTAGTTCGTGAAGAACGGCGTGTGACGGCCGCCCTCTTCCTTCGTCAGGATATAGGCCTCGGCCTTGAACTTGGTGTGCGGCTTGATCGTGCCCGGCTTCGCCAGCACTTGGCCGCGCTCCACGTCCTCGCGCTTGGTGCCGCGCAGCAGCACGCCGACGTTGTCGCCGGCCTCGCCCTGGTCCAGCAGCTTGCGGAACATCTCGACGCCCGTGCAGATCGTCTTCGTGGTGTCCTTCAGACCCACGATCTCGACTTCCTCGCCGACCTTCACGATCCCGCGCTCGATACGGCCCGTCACCACGGTCCCGCGCCCGGAGATCGAGAAAACGTCCTCGATCGGCATCAGGAAAGGCTGGTCCTTCGGGCGGTCCGGCGTCGGGATGTAGGCGTCCACCGCCTTCATCAACTCGAGCACCGCGTCGTGGCCGATCTCGGGGTTCTTGTCTTCCATCGCCGCAAGGGCCGAGCCCTTGACGATCGGGATGTCGTCGCCCGGGAAGTCGTAGGACGACAGAAGCTCGCGAACCTCCAGCTCAACAAGCTCGAGAAGCTCCTCGTCGTCGACCTGGTCGACCTTGTTCATGAACACCACAAGCGCCGGAACGCCGACCTGACGCGCCAGCAGGATGTGCTCCCGCGTCTGCGGCATCGGGCCGTCAGCAGCCGACACGACCAGGATCGCGCCGTCCATCTGCGCCGCACCCGTAATCATGTTCTTCACGTAGTCGGCGTGGCCCGGGCAATCGACGTGCGCGTAGTGACGCGCCTCCGTCTGGTACTCCACATGCGCCGTCGAGATCGTGATCCCCCGCGCCTTCTCCTCAGGAGCCTTGTCGATCGCGTCGTAAGCCATGAACGTCGCGCCGCCCGACTCCGCAAGCACCTTCGTGATCGCGGCCGTCAGCGTCGTCTTGCCATGGTCAACGTGACCAATCGTGCCGATGTTGCAGTGCGGCTTGTTACGTTCAAACTTTACCTTGGCCATCGCTCGTCGCTTTCCGTCGGCTTGCAGTTGCGGCGCCGTGGGCGCCCGATCGAGGTTTCTTCAGTTCCCCGTCCTCAGGGTCCGTCGGCGCCGGGCCGTCGATCCATCGGAATTTGGTGGTGGGGGTAGGATTCGAACCTACGTACGCATACGCGGGCAGATTTACAGTCTGCTGCCTTTAACCACTCGGCCACCCCACCGTCCGCCATTCCGAGATCGCCGCCGTTACGACGACCCCGTTCCGGAAGGAACGCGAACTATGGTAATTCGCTCCTGTTTGTCAACGGCGAACACGACCATATCGAAAGGCCCGGCTGCAGCCGTTTCGATGTGGTCGTGTCGAGAGGAGAACTTATCACACCCATGTCCAGACACAAGCCCAGACCCGGTTCCAGCCCCGAACGCGGCCCATCTCAGCGGTCCGCGCCCCCCCACCGATCGACGGAGACGGTCGACGATCCGACCCTGATTTACGGCCGTCACGCCGTTCAGACGGCGTTGGCGAACCCGCGCCGGCAGGTCGTGGCAATCCGCCACAGCCAGCAGGCGACCGAATCGCTGGCCGCCATGCTGGATGCCCTGCCGAAGGATCGGCGGGCCTCGCTGCCACAGCCGACACCGCTCGATCGTGCCGACATAGAGGCCGGAATGCCGGCCGACGCCGTGCATCAGGGATTGATCCTGAAGGTCGAACCCTTGCCCGACGTCGACATCGGCGACCTGATCGCCGAGTGGGACGGCCGCGACGACGTCGTGGTGGTCGTGCTCGACCAGGTTACCGACCCCCACAATGTCGGGGCGGTGCTGCGCTCCGCCGCCGCGTTCGGCGCCGCCGCCCTGATCATGCAGGACCGCCATGGCCCGCCGGTCACCGGCGTGCTCGCCAAGACCGCATCCGGCGCCCTCGACGTGGTGCCGATGGCGCGCGTCGTGAACCTCGCCCGCGCGCTTCGCGATCTCCAGGAGGCAGGGTTCTGGTGCACGGGGCTCGCGGAGGAAGGGAGCGTCGACCTCGGCAAGGTCGATCTCGGCGGGCGCTGCGCGCTGGTGCTTGGAGCCGAAGGCAGCGGCCTGCGCCGCCTCACCCGCGAGACCTGCGATGCGCTGGCCCGGCTCCCGACCCGTCCGCCGATCGGTTCGCTCAACGTCTCGGCGGCGGCGGCGGTAGCGCTCTATCAGGCGCGGGTCGTGCGATCCACCTGAGGGGATTTACATTCGGTTAACCGGTAGTTGACATTCTGCCGGACAAACTGGGATTGAGGGATATGGGTCACGGGCCCCAGACAGACGTCGACGCGGCGAAGGCTGCAGTCTGCGAGGAAGTCGCCGATTTCTACTCGCCTCAGGCGCGCTTGGCATTCGGCCGGGCGGCCGCGGGGTTTCTTGTCCCGCAGTTCCTGACGCCCCTGGAGCTCCTGCATTCCGCCGACCGGCAGCGCCAGCTCGCGAATGCCGGCACCAACGCCATGCAGGCGGTCCAGAAGACCGCCAGCTGGCAGGTGCGCGGCACGAGCGTTCCGGTCAGCGAGCGGATCCGCCGGTTGTGGGAACTGACCGACACGATCCAGAAGCGGACCGTCGAGCGCCTGGAGGCCGATCCGCCGCAATCGATGACCCTGAAGACCCTGCCGGAACTGCTGGCCCACCGTTCCGGCGAGCCGGCGGCCGACCGCGGGTTCCGGGTGTTCGCGTCACTGACCCGTACGCTGGCCGACAGCCAGGGCTGGGCCGCGAAGTTCAGCGTCCTGGCGGAGCTCGGCATCGGGTTGGCCGGGCTCGAGACCTTCGAATTCTTCGACGCCCTGATCTCCGAGATCCTGCGGCCGCCCGCCGGCCTGGAGGCGGTGCTCGGGCGCGAGGAGACGATCGGCGAGGACATTCTGCGATTGTTGTCGCTGATCGACGGCAGCGCCAAGCCCGAGAGCGCACCGGCTGCCCCCCCGATGGCCGGCCGGCTATACCAGTTGCTGGCCGTGGCCGCCATGCCGGAGACCCGCGCCGTGCTGACGGAGCACGCCATCGTGCTAGCCCGCTCCAACGAGAAGCTCACGCGCCAGCCGCTGATGGACGAGATCGGCTTCGTCGTCGACCTCCGGGACCGACTGACCCGCGACGGCGAGCTGCTGGGCGGCTCCGAGACCCGCGAAGCCCTCGAGCGTCGGCTGGCGCGGGCGCTGTCCGACCAGACCATCGACCTGCTGATGGCCGGAACCGGCAGTGTCGGCGAGCGCGTTCTGCGGGCCGTTCAACTGCACGGCAAGGTCTTCGGCGAGCAGGCGCAGCGCTATCTTGAGACCTATGTCACCGAGCTGATGGCACAGCCGAAGCTTGAGAAGACCATCCTTCCCGAGGGCGATTCGCCACGCCATAGCATCAAGCTGCTCGGGCGACTGCACAAATCCATCGCCAAGTCGGAGCTGCCGGCCAAGACCAAGGAGCGCGTCGCCAACCAGGTCGAGCGCTTCCAGAGCGACGTGCTGGACCACAGCAAGATTCTCGAGCGTCTCACCGCCGGAGGCGGCGCCACCGCCGAGCGCTTCCTGAAGGTCGTGGACCTGTGTCGCGAAGGCGCCTTCATCGCCGGCCCCAACGCCGACCGGGCCCGCAAGACCGCCCAGGAATTGATGAAGCGAGCGGATTTCCTCGACAGCTACCTGGCGGGCGCTTCGCAGAAAGGCGAGCGGGCCAACCGGCTCAAGGACCTGCAGCGAATGCTCGCCGAGGCCCAGATCGTCTGACCGGCGCTGCTTGACGAGGCCGGCGCCGGCCCGTATCGAAGGCACCAGTGCCGGCATAGCTCAGCTGGTAGAGCACCTGATTTGTAATCAGGGGGTCGCGGGTTCGAATCCTGTTGCCGGCACCAATAACTCGCTGATATTGATAGCAGTTTTAGCATGGCAATCTGCCATCCGTGGTGCCGTGTGTGCCTGGGTTGATGGACGGGGTGACAGCTTCGCAGGGTTGCGCCGGGGTGACGGCGGCCGATCCGGGGGACTTGGTGGACGTCCTGGGGAAAGCCGGGGGTGGTGCGTGAGGCGCCACAACGGTGGCTTGGGCGTTGACCGGCCGGTACCCCTTTCCCGTACGACGTCCACCAAGTCCACCATGTCTACCAAACACACTCACCTCAACCGATTTGCCTCTCCCCACAACCAGTGAATGATTTGATCGTCCATCTGAACATCGATCCCTCGCTCGTACAACTTCAGAGAAACAAGCTCTCGAAGCTGTCCGCTGAACGGAGGAACTTCTGACCGGATCGTGGCGGCCGCTCGGACCAGCGCAGCAACGCTCCCATGCATCTCAAACGCTCGTATACCAGCGACGAGTGGTTCATTCTTGAGCGCACTCGCACGCGCGGCCTCAAAGTCAATCTGATGCGACGAATTCGCCAAGAACTCCGAAACACACGAGGTAATATCCGACGGTCTCAGATAGATATCGCCGAGGTCCGGACAGTTTCGCTTCGTCAGTGACGATACGTCCCGGCAATCCCAGCATATGAGGATGTTTTCTGTCGACGAGATGATATGTTCATCAACGCCGGAGCCATACAGCATCCTGCATTTTCTGATGAAATCGATATCACTCGCGAGTTTGTAGTCCGGGTACTCAACGATCTGTCCAGACCACCGTCGGGTCTTTGAAATTCGCATTATTTCCCGCTTACCTCGATTGCAACACGGGCACCTCCACGCCTCGTTCGTCTTACGCCAACCGACCTGGCTATTCTCCGTCTCAAAGAGACGAAACTCATCATCGGTCGGTTGCCGTACATGCACCTGGCGCCGTCGACGAGCCGTGAGCCCGGCGCTGTCGTTCGACACGGAGAGGGCCTCCAGGTCGCGCTGGAACCCACTTCGCCACTCACGGTATCTGGTATTGCTTGGTCCATACTGCGCACAGTTGTTGATGACAGCATCCTGCGCGCGATCCCAAGCACCATCGACCAAGTCGGCACCGATTATTCCATCGGTGTCATGTTGTCCATCAGCGAGACGTCGGACCATAAGGTCAAGGAATTCGAGCCTGTCTTCAAATTTCCGTTTTGCGGTTTGCCAAACAGCGCGGCACTTGTCTCGGTCAATGCTATGAGGTCGATTATTGCCGGATTGAATAAACTGGCCAATCTCACTCGGCGTGCACGAGAGGTGCTTGTGAAATTCAGCACCGATGACTCGCTTTGCCTCACCATCTGCTGTGTTGCAGTCGGCGCAGAGCAATGTGTCAGGGAACCGAACCAGTAGCGCCCGGACGTACCGCGGCGCACGCCGTCCATTCTCGGCTAAGTTGTGAAGACCTTCGCCGCCGATACATTCTCGTAGTCTCTGTAAGAACAGATCAGCGATGTGGTCGTGATGCCTCTCTATTTTTCCAATCAGAATGCCGTGAACCGACGCTCTGAAGATTTCCGGTTTACCCCGTCGACATGCCGGACAGACCCAGCTCCTCAGGGTACGCGCCCAGTTCCCATTGAGATCTAAACCGCCCGCCTTCGCATGCCGAATGGCATCTTTGGTTTGTTGCGACCAACGACCGTCCAGACCGTCAAACCAGTACTCCATACTCGTTTCGGATAACTCCTTGAGAACGGGTAGCCTGACGGAAATGGTGAAGTAATCTTTCTCTTCCTCAAGATCGACCGACTCATCATCACACGCCATGACATCTGTTCCTCACTGCCGGATAGCAACCTACCTCGATTCGCTGCCCATCGTCATCGCAACTGGTTCTCCGGTATGGTCGCAACGGCGGAGGCGGCCGAGGAGCCGTGGTGATGTAGAGACGATATCAGCATGGGATGCGCGGCTCGCACGGCTTCTCAAGGCGTGAGGTTGGTCGGGGGACGTGGGGAGACGTTCTGAGGGAAGCCGGAGTCGGCACGTGAGGCAGTACAACGGTGGCTTGGGCACTGATCAACAGAGCTCCCTTTCCCGTACAACGTCTCCCAACGTCTCCATGTCTACCAATAACGCAATTACTGAAACAGAAGGCCTGCGGTCCCCAGTCCTAATCCAATCAAAAACATGCATATACTAGATATCCAGTAGATCACATTCAGCATGACAATCTGTCGCTCGATACTGTCGAGCGTTGAAGGAAACCGACTGACAATGGTATGCGCTGAAACTTTGTTCTTTTGGTTTCGTCTCACTGAGTTTCTGACGGTCGGTATGCCTCCGCGTGACGGGCTGACGAGTAGACCATATAGAAGTGCAGTGAAAGAAATTCCAGCTCCACACAGGTATAGATAGATCTCGTTTTTCGTTTTCAAAAATCCGGCAAGTCCAAATACAAAAAGAAACCCAGAAATTACGATGTATAAAACGGCAATGTCGAAACCATAATATATTTGACGCCATAGTGACGGCCTTCGCTGCCCAGACAATTCTAGAATTTCTCTCAGGACAATGGTGCGGAATACCATCTCCTTTAGCCATTCGAACATCGATACCTCCATCCGATACAGCTGCTTTGCAAAGTCCTACTCAGGCAGTCCATCCTGAACAGATGTACCGGGTCGGCTCATTTCCGCGCCTTCGGTCGGTTGCGGTGCGGCGATACGATTGGCAGCATGCAGCTGAGCGACGCAGCAGTCCAAGAGTACATTCAGCTCTACCGAGAGGACTTCGGCGAGGAGCTGACGACCAGCGAGGCGCGGTTCAACTTGCGACCGCGGTCGGTGACGCGGAGCACGAGGCCCGGCTACTGAGCGTCGGCGTACTCAAGCCGCTTCCCCGGCGGCGCGGCTCTGAGATTCCGGATCGAAAGGTCGGTGAGGCGCTTTGAGGGCATCTGCGGGCCTCGCGTACGTCTGCCGGGGTGATGGCCGGGGTGAGATAGCGGCCGGTTTCCTCAGGTGTCGGGATGCGCAGCGCGGGTACACGAAAGACCGGAAAAGGCAATGAATATGTGGTGTTAGAGGGTCACTATGCGCGGCAGCGCGCTGCCGCGCGCAACGTCGCTGGCTGATTTGTAATCAGGGGATCACGGGTTCGAATCCTGTTGCCGGCACCAATAACCCAAGAAGTTAGTACTAGCCGCCTTTCGATCTTGAGACACATGCCGGTGCAATGTGATCGGGCGCGGGAAGGCGAGTGCCCGGCGGTTGAGGCAGCTTCCGGCCGTTCGCCAGCCGCCGTTGGCGGCCACCATTCTCATCCGTCCACATCGGCGGCATCCACGCGTTTCACGCCGCCTCCCGTAAGTCATAAATGATTCAATCTGTTCAATGATATGCTGGACCAACACGACGGCCAAACGACCTTTGCGTTTCGTGACTGCCGGGTAACAATCCACGTTCGTCCGGAAATCTGGTAGTCTGGAAATCGGATGCAGACAATCAATGCCTCTGCCGACGACGGGTTCTCCGAGGCGATGGCCCTGATGGTGGATAGGCACCGGGCGGGCGACCTTGCCGGGGCTGATGCCGCCATCCAAGTTGCGCTCGCCGTGCGGCCCGGTCATCCAGGTGCGCGGCAGGCTGGTGGACTGATCGCGGCAGAGGTCGGCAGCTACCGGCGCTCCGTCGACCTGCTTGAGGACTTCGCCCGGCTCCCGACGGCCGCACCTGAGATCCTGGTAGCGACCGCCACGGTGCATTTCGCGCTCGGTAACAACGTCGTGGCGGCGCAGTTTTCCCGCCGGGTGCTGGCCGCGAGGCCGGGCGATCTGGCAAGCCGGCTGCAACTCGCCAAGTGCCTGCAGGCATCCGGGGCGCTGGAGGAGGCGGTCGGGCATCTCCGCGCCGTGCTGGTTTGTGTTCCTTCCGCGCCCGACGGCCTGCTCACCTACGGGGCCCTCGTCACGCGTCACCGGCGCGAGCCGGATCGTCGGGTGCTGGACTGGTGGTGCATGGCATGCCCGCTGGAAGAGGCGGCGTGGAGCCTCTCGGCTCTGCTTCCGAGCCGTCCAGGCCGCGGGCCGGCCCACCTGCGGCGCTCGCTGGTGCTTATGGCCGGGGATGCCCGATCGGCCCAGGCACAGATCCATGTCGCGTCGACAATCCATAGCCAGACCGATCTTGCTGTTCTCTATCGCCGGCTGGTGATCCGTTTTCCGGGCGATGCCGAGGCGTGGCATATCGCGTCGCGCTACGCCGACGGGGCCAGCGATCTCGATCGCTCGATCCTGGCAGCGAAACGGGCGTCGCTCCTCGAACCGGGGCTGCTGCACTACGATCTGCAGGTCGCCCGGGCTTGTCGCCGGGACAAGCGCAACGACACCGCCAAGACCCTCTTCAGCCGGATCACCCGGGTGGCGGCGACCAGCAGGAGCGCAAGCGGATTCACCGGTACAAAGGCTCGCCTCCAACTCGCCCGGATTGCCGAGGAGGAGCATGACTACCGCGCGGCCTTCGAGCACGCGACGGAAGGCAACCAGCTTGCCCGGCTGCAGGAGCCGTTGGCCGATGCCTGGATCGCTCAACGTCTGGAAACCGTCAAGGCCGCCACCCTGTCGACCCCGGCCCTGCGCGATCATCTCGGCAATGCACGGAACTCAGCGGGCGACGCTCCGGTTTTCCTGATCGGATTTCCACGCTCCGGCACGACCTTGCTGGAGCAGGTGCTGGACGGACACCCGGCCATCGCCACGATCGAGGAGCAGCCGACCCTGGTCCCGGTCATCCAATCCGCCCATGAGCGGTACGGCTCCATACGGGCCTTCGTTGAGCAAGCGACGCCATCGGATCTCAGGCAGGCGGCGCAAGCATATCTGACGGCCCGCGCCTCGTTTCTGCCCACTGGCGAGGCGGGACTTTTGGTCGACAAGATGCCGCTGTCGACCGTTCTCGTGCCGCTGATCCTGCGGATCTTTCCCCGCGCCCGCTTCCTGTTCGCGCTGCGTCATCCTTGCGACGTCTGCCTGAGCTGCTTTTTCAGCGACTTCGTGCTCAACGCCAACATGGCGCCATTCACCGACTTCAATGACACAGCGGTCTTCTACGACCGGGTCATGGGGTTATGGCAACGCTGCGAGGCTGAGCTTCCCATCGACTACCATGCCGTCCGCTACGAGAGCGTGGTCGAGAACCTGGAAGCCGAGGCGCGCGCGGCGATCGGTTATCTCGGCCTGCCCTGGGTGCCTGACATCGTGGATTTCCATCACACCGCGCGGGAGAAATCGCGTCAGGGCCGCATCCGCACACCGAGCTACGCCCAGGTCACCGAGCCGCTCTACTCCCGGGCAGCGGGCCGCTGGCGGCACTACCGTGACCGCTTCGACGCGGTGAGGCCGCTGCTCGAGCCCCATGTCGAGGCTTACGGCTACAAATGGGACGACGGCGCGTCCTGACCTGCCGGCGGGGAAAGCCGGCACCGCCCTCGATCGTTCAAACCTCGGACTCAGGCTCCCGGCGTCTTCGCCCGAATGTCGTCGATCAGAAGTGACCGCAACTCCCGGGTGACTTCCGGGGTCTGGCCGAACCAATGGCCAAAGCCCTCGACGGCCTGGTGCAGGAGCATGCCGAGTCCGTCCACCGTGCGATGCCCCTGGGCCTTTGCCGCCTTCAGGAGCCCGGTCTCCAGCGGCACATAGACCACGTCGTAGACCACGGCGCCCGGCTTCAGGGGCGCGAGATCGACGTCGAGAGGCGGTTTGCCCATCATGCCCAGGGAGGTCGTGTTGACCAGCAGATCCGCTTCTCCCATGAGGGCCGGCAGGGCATCCAGGCCATGCCCGCTCATCCCGCCGAAGTGGACCGCCAGTTCCTCGGCCTTTGACGCCGTGCGGTTGCACAACGCAACCGACAATCCGCGCTCGCCGAGGGCATAGGCCGCGGCGCGCGCGGCACCGCCGGCGCCCAGGATGACGGCCTTCTTCGCATCGCGATCCCAGCCAGGCGCCAACTCGTCAAGATTGCCCAGGAAACCGACCCAGTCGGTATTGCCGCCGATCAGCCGGCCGTCGTCCCACCAGATCGTGTTAACCGCCCCCAGCTTCGTCGCGGCCTCGTCGATCCGGTCGAGGTACGGGATGACGGCGAGCTTGTGCGGCACCGTCACGTTGCCGCCGACCCATCCGGACTCCCGGTAGGCCGCGAAGAACGCGCCCAGATCCTCGGGCGCGACATCGACGCGCTCATAGCTGCCGGCGATCCCGTACCGGTCGAGCCAATAGCCGTGCAGCATCGGCGAACGCGAGTGGGCGATGGGATGCCCCATAACGAAGGCGCGACGGGTAGTCATAACCCCTCCCAGTACGTTGCACGGCTGCCCGGCGTCGCGATGCCGCGCGGTTGCGCCGCGATCGTGGCCGGCGATGCTATGCGGCCCGGCCCGGATGTGCCAGGGGCCGGTTCGCGACTATCGAGCTGCGCCGAGTCGGGCCGCCACCCTCTCCGCGACCCCCAGCACCAGGACGACGTAACCAGGCAGCAGCGGCCAGCGCAGATCCCAAAGCCACGTGCCGCCGATCAGTGCCCAGACACCGTTCCATTCGATCGGCCCGAGCCGGAATCCGGTCCAACCGAGATAGAGCGTAAACGCCAGCGCGGCAGTGGCGGCAAGGCCCGGGCTGCGCGTCATGTCGCGCTCACAGCGGCCTCAGGCTGGCCGGGTCGACCCTGAACACCAGCAGGTCGGCGCGACGCTCGACGGTGCCGCTCAGTTCCACGTAGCGCGCGGTGTCGTCCAGCAACGCGCCGGTCACCGGGCCGCCAGCGGCGTCGGCGAGCAGCAGCAGCTCCGGCGGCCCATCCGAACGGTACACCACGAACATCGGGGGGATGCCGCCGATCAGGCAGAGATTGGCGCACAGCTTGTGGGTCTTTCCCTCGCCCGGCCGCATGGCCCCGAGGTAGCATTTCGCGTCGACGATCTCGCCACGCAGGGTGCGCGGTCCGACCGCCGTAGCGCCCGGCCCGACGAACCCGGCGAGCGCCCCGGGCTCCCGCGCCGGCCGCAGGTCGACCTCGCCGCCGACCTGCAGCATCTCGCGGCCGCCGGCGCGCAGGATGAAGCCGCCGGCGTCCACCGGCTGGCCGTCGAGGGCAGCCGCCCTCGCACGCACGCCGCGCTTGCCCTCGCCGGACAGCGGCACCGCCCGGCCCTTCGGATGCTCGGCGTCCGGTGGCAGGTAGAGCACCGGATAGGGCTCGACCCGAAGCACGCCGGTCAGGACCCGGTAGCCCTCGTCCCACTGGAAGCCGGCATCGCGCCAGTCGTCCTGGGCGGCGACCAGCACCACCGCCAGCACCGCCGAGGCCCCGAGCAGCGCGCCGACCAGCACTGCCAGAAAACCGACCAGCGGTCGCGGCGCCTTCAGATAGCCGACGTAGAAGGGTTCCCGCCCTTTCACGACGCTCTCTCCCCGGCCCGCCGGTCGGCCACCAGCACGGGTTCCGTCCGTGTCCCCGGCGGCAGCGCCCGCGGGTCGATCAGCAGCCGGTCACCGTCGCGCCGCAGGCGGTAGGTAGCCACCTTCTCGGTGAACGGCGGCGGCGCGCAGCCGGTCTCGGGATCGTACTGGAAGCCATGCCACGGGCAGGTCACGCAGCCGTCCATGATACGGCCCTCGCCGAGCGGGCCGTTCTGGTGCGCGCAGGCGTTGGACAGCGCCGACACCTTGCCGCCGTGCCGGAACACCGCCGCGCGCTCGCCGTCCGGCAGGGTGACGGTGCGGCCGACACCGTCCTCGAGTTCGTCGATGCGGGCGACATGGACCCAGCCGTCGGGCCCGGCCATCGGGTCGGTATCGCGGCGCGCCTCGACCGCGCCCGCCACCAGCTGCAGCCCGGCCAAGGCGGCGAGGCTGACACCGGTCGCGACCGCGTAGACCATGCTGCCCTCGGCCTGCAGTGCCCCCAGCGTCACGTGCATCACCACCAGGCCATAGGCCAGGTAGACCGCCATGTGCAGCCGCTTCCACACCGGCGGAGTCAGGAAGGCCAGCCAGAAGTCGTGGCTGGTCGCGGCCATCGCGAACAGGATCGCCAGCGCCGCCAGTCCCAGCCATTCGAACGGAAGGCCGAGGAAGCTGGTGTCGGTGTTGGCGGACAGCAATGCCACCCAGGGATCGGTCGGCGAGAACGCCACGTACCAGCCGAGCACGGCGTACAGGTGGGCGACCGCGACGAAGAACGTCAGCACCCCGAAATGCCGGCGGTTGTACAGGACCGGCAGGAACCGGCGGTCGAGCCGGGCCAGCGGGCCGATGCACAGGATCAGGGTCAGCATCCAGAACGCGCAGGTCCCGAACGCCCGCATCCGCAGCTCCGCCCCGCCAATCAGTGGTACCTCGACCAGCCCGGGCGCCCAGCGCAGATAGACCAGCAGGTAGACTGCGACGCCGGCGGCCAAGCACAGGTCGTAGACCAGCTTGGCGCGGTTCCACTGCACCGGCCGATAGCGCACGCTCATGGCTCCCGGGTCCCGGCGACCGGCCCGTCGTGGATCGGGCGCTCCGGCTTCAGCGCCAGGCCGAAAACGAATCCGACGACCAGCAGGACCGCGAGCACCGGCCAGAGCCGGCGATGGCTGCGCCGCAGATCAGCCCGCATCCGCTGCCTCACCGCCGGCCGAACGCTCCCGGGCGGCCCAACAGGCCGCCACCAGCGGCCACAGCCCGACCACGCCCGGCGCCACGACAATCCGGAACAGATAGGCGCCGCGCGCCGAGGGATCGACCCGGTCGACGCCCCAGGCCAGGAACGCCACGGCCACTGCGACGCCAACCCAGAGATATATGCCGGCCAGGGTAAGGAGCACGGTCGCGATCTCCATGGGCAAGCCCCCGAGAGTTCATGATCATGGTACTCATGACACCGGATGACGGCGAGCACCGATCGGTTACGGATCGCCGGCCACCGAAACAGGGAGCGAAGCAGGCATGAAGATCACAGCGGTGCGGGCGCATGTCCTCGAGGCCCCGATCGCCGATCGGTTCGCCTTCTCCCAGGCCTGGGTCGACCGCCGGGTCGGGCTGGTGGTGGAGATAGAGACCGATGCCGGCGTGACCGGCTGGGGCGACGGCTACGGCCCGCCATGGGCACTCGCCACGGTGATCGAGCGCTACTACGCGCCGCGTCTGGTCGGCCGCTCGCCGCTGGCCGGCGACGCACTCTGGGAGGAACTGTACAACGCGCTGCGCGACCACGGGCAGCGCGGCATCGCGGTTCAGGCGCTCTCGGCCGTCGACATCGCGCTGTGGGATCTGCGCGGCAAGCATTTCGGCGCCCCGGCGCATGTGCTGATGGGCGGCCCGGTTCGCGACCGGGTACAGGCCTATGCCACCGGCCTGTATCGGCGCAGCGACGATCGCGAGGCGAATCACCAGTTGCTGCGGGAGGAGGCCGAGGGGTACCTCGCGGCCGGGTTCCGGGCGATGAAGACCAAGGTCGGGTTCGGCTTCGAGGACGACGTGGCGCTGGTGGCGATGCTGCGCGAGACGATCGGCCCGGAGGTCGCGCTGTTGGTCGACGCCAACCACGGCTGCGACACCGTCCAGGCCAAGCGGCTGGCCCGGGCGATCGAGCCCTACGGCATCGGCTGGTTCGAGGAACCGGTGGAGCCCGAGGACCTGGAGGGCTACCAGGAGGTCCGGGCTTCCACGTCGATCCCGATCGCCGGCGGCGAGTGCTCGTTCACCCGCCACGACTTCCGGCGCATCCTGGAGGCCCGGGCGGTCGACGTGATCCAGCCCGACACCGGGTCCTGCGGCGGCCTGACCGAGGCCAAGCGGATCGCCGACATGGCCTGGACCCACGGGGTCCGCTACAACCCGCATGTCTGGGGCACCGGGATCGGGCTGGCCGCCGCCATGCAGCTGCTGGCGGTGCTGCCGACCACGACCCCGGCCTTCGGGGCGCACCAGCCGCTGCTGGAATACGACAGCACCCCGCATCCGTTCCGCCAGGACCTGCTGGTCGAGCCGATCCGCGTCGAGAGCGGAGTGGCGCATGTACCGACCGGCCCCGGACTGGGCGTCGAGATCCGTCGCGACGTGCTGGAGCGCTGGCGGATCGGGCCGTAGCCCGCTTCGGGGAGACGGCGGCTCGGACGTCGTCTAGCATCCGAACGTGTGATTTTCGCGTCGGGGCGAGCGAGGCGCATGGTGTCTGCACCAAACCAGCCGGTTCTAGACATCGATCTCCACGGCACGCCGCGCTATCGGCCCGTGCCCGACCCGTCGGTATCGCTGGTCGCGCCGGTGCTGAGGCGGCTGTACGCCTACTGGCAGACCAAGGCGGCGAGTCGTCCACCCACCAGGGCCGACATCGATCCCCTCGAGATCGGCGCGGACATCCGCAATGTCGTGTTGCTCGACGTGGCGCTGGACCCTCTGCAATTCCACTGGCGGCTGCTCGGTGGAACACTGGTGGACGCCATCGGGCGCAACGTGTCGGGCAAGGCGTTCGAGGACATCTACCCTCACCCGCTGTACGCTGACGTGATGCGGGTGTTCTCGCGCGTGGTACTGACCGGCCTGCCGATCCGGCATGTCGGTACCGCGCGCTTCGCCGGGCGCGATCATCTCCGCTACGAGTCGCTCCATCTGCCGCTGCTCGGCGACGACGGCGAGATCGCGATGATGTTCGGCGGCCTGCACTTCGAGCGGCTCGACTACTGGACCTGAGCATCGGCCCGCGGCACGCCGCCGGCTTGCAGCCGATTGTTACCCGACTGAAACACTCTGACCGTGGCGTGGGACCACGACGGATGCGACAATACCCGTGATGAGGATTGCCCCGGGAGGCCAACGTGTTCGATCTCGATCGCTTCGTTCAGGAGTGCACCGTCGCGCTCGACGAGACCGCGCCGGAAATGGCGGTACGGGAGGTCGTCGCCGAGGCGGTCTCCGACCCCGCCGCGGTGATGCGGGCGATCGGCGAGCCCGAGCGCGGCGGCGTCTTCACCCTGCACCACAGCGACCGCCTGACCGTGCTGAACCTGGTGTGGGGACCCGAGATGGACCTGATGCCGCACGACCACCGCATGTGGGCGTCGATCGGCATCTACACCGGCAAGGAGACCAACGTGTTCTGGCGCCGCGGCCCCGAGGGCCTGCAGCGCATGGGCACCAAGGAGCTGGAGGAGCGCGACGCGGTCTGGCTGGGCGAAACGGTGATCCATTCGGTGACCAACCCGCTCGGGCGGCTGACCGGGGCGTTGCATGTCTATGGCGGCGACTTCTTCGACACCCCGCGCAGCGAATGGGACACAGATACCCTGGAAGAGGCACCCTACGACGTCGTGAAGCTGCGCCGGTTGTTCGACGAGAGCAACCGACGGCTCGACGAATTGCGCGACGGCCAGGGGGCTTAAGCCTTCCTTTACCGCGTTGTTGAACACTGCTGCGGAGTGCAGCGGTGCGAGGACGCGATGAAGGCCTATGACATGTCCGAAATGACCGTTCTGGCGGTCGATCCGAATGCCTTCATGCGGGAGATCCTGCGCGAAATGCTGGAGGGCCTCGGAGTCGGCCAGGTGATCATGGCACGCTCGATTTCCGACGCATCGAACCGTCTCGCCGAATATGCCTCGATCGACATCGTGCTGACCGAACTCGACCTCGAGACCCGTGACGGCGTCGACCTGATCCGGTCGATCCGCGAACACCGGGAGCAGCGGATCCGCATGCTGCCGGTGCTGGTCATCACCGCCGACACCCGGATGCCGCGGATCGTCGCCTCGCGCGATGCCGGCGCCACCGAGTTCCTGGCCAAGCCGATATCGGCCGACGCCGTCTACAAGCGGCTCGTCCAGCTGATCGAACGGCCACGCCAGTTCGTCCGGGTCAATGGCGAATACTTCGGACCCGACCGGCGGCGGCAGATGCGGGATTTCATGGGCCAGGAGCGGCGGAGCGACGGCCTGCCGACCGCGCGGGCGCCCGCCTGAGCCGCTCCTGGAACCGACCCGGGCGCACCACGTCCGCCAGACCTCGCTCGACCGGCCGCGGTTCCCCGAGGAGATCCGACACTACCAGTTCCGCCAGCAGCGGCGCGGTCACCAGCCCGCGGGAGCCGAGGCCCGCGAGCACGAACAACCCCGCCCGCGAGGTCCCGTCTTCGTCCGCCAGCGCGCCGGCGATCGGCATGCGGTCCGGCGTCGTTGCCCGGATCGCCGCACGGCCGCCGACCGGCACCACGCCATCGAACCACCGGCGAACCTGTTCCGGCAGCCCGCCCACCGCGCGTTCGTGGCCGTCCGCGGTCACCGGCTGCGGCCATTCGGCCGGGTCGAACCCGTCGCGCTCGTAGGTGGCCCCGGCGACGTGACGCCCGGCGACCGCAGGCGTCAGATAGCCACCGAAAGTCAGAACCGTGCGCAGCCGGCCGCTCGCCATGGTCTCCGGCAGTTCGCTCAACTGGCCGCGCACCGGCCGCAGCGGCAGCCCGGAGTACTGGGCCAGCCCGGTCGAGCCCGACCCGCCAGCCACGATCACGACATCGGCCTCGGCGATCCCGGCGCCGTCCGGGCCGGACAGCCGCCAGGCCTCGCCGACCCGCTCCAGAAACCCGACCGGGCAGTCCAGCCAGGGCGCCACCCCGCCGGCCAATGCCGCCACCATCGCCGGCGGGGATACCCAACCGGCACGCCGGTACCAGATCCCCGGACGATCGAGCGCGACGCCGGCGATCCGGCTGGCCTTTGGAGCGTCCACAACCGTTCCGTCGACCGCCTCCAGCACCCCAGCCTCGAAAAGACGCCGCTGGCGCGCCGCTACGGCCGGGTCCGAGGCGAGTTCGAGCACGCCGTCGCCGCCGACCCGCACGCCACGCCCGGCACATTCCGCCAGCACATGCCGGAAGGCGGCCGCCGAGAGCGAGCCGGCAGCGCCGTCGCCGAGGATCGGGCGCGGCATCAGCACGCCCAGGGGATTGCCGCTCGCCTCGGCGGCCAGCCCCGGCCGGCGCTCGATCCAGACCGTCTCGATGCCGCGTCGGGCAAGTGCCCCCACCAGGGAGGCGCCGGCGATCCCGGCCCCGACAACCGCCACCCGACCAGGCCGCGGTCGCGCGACCGGCGCCCCCCGGAAGACACCGAGCAGGCATGCGCGCTTGCCGTAGGAGCCGGACCGTCGCTGCATCGCGAAACCGCGCTCCTCCAGCCCGCACCGCACCGCACCGGCGTCCGTGGAGGTGGCGAGCCGGCACCCGGGTGCGACCAGCCGCGCCACCTGGTCCAGCACGGCCGGCCCCCACATCGACGGGTTGCGGGCCGGCGCGAAGCCGTCGAGGAACCAGGCGTCGACCACCGCGTCGAGGCCCGGCAACACCGTCGCCGCCTCGCCGATCGCCAGGGTCAGGCACACGCCGTCCTCGGGGAACCACAGCCGGTGCAGGCCCTCGACGGGCCGTGGATAGCGGGCAATCAGCTGGGCAGCGAGATCGGCGACGGCACGGAAAGGCGCCAGAACGCCGGGCAGGCTGCCGCGCCGGATCGGGTAGCCCTCGACCGCGAGATAATGCAGCACGCCGCCGGCGGGCCGGCGCCGACGCCACAGCTCCCGGGTCGCCAGGAAGTTCAGACCGGTCCCGAAGCCGGTCTCGGCGATGGTGAAGCATCGCCGCCCGGTCCAGGCGTCCGGCAGCCCGGCGCCCGCCAGGAAGACATGGGCCGACTCCGCCAGCCCGCCGTCGCCTGAGAAGTAGACGTCGTCGAAGCGGGTCGAGACCGGTACGCCGTCCCGGACGACGAGTCCGGGATCGCGGTCCTCGCCCTGGTCCTCGCCCTGGTCCAACCGCAGCTACTCGGCGGCTTCCGACGGCGCGTCGGAGAGCTGGGTCGCGAAATCTCCCGGCGAGGTGATCTCGACGAGCTCCAGGTCGTCGGAATGCTCGATCTCGCGGTGCCGGATTCCCGGCGGCTGCAGGACGCAGTCGCCAGCCCGTAGCGTGCGACGGCCCTGGCCCTCGTACTCGAACGTCGCCGTGCCCTTCAGGATGTAGACGAGTTGGAAATCCAGGCTATGGGTGTGCCACTGCGGCACCGCGTGCTTGCCCGGCACCGCCCGGATGACGTGGGCGTGGTACTTGCCGTCGGTCGCGGCCTTGATCCCGAGGTCGCGGTAGACGAAGAACTCGCGGAGCCCGTCGATCGCGAACTCGGCTCCCTCGGCGACGTCGTGGACGAATTTCTGCATGGCTTTCCTCCGTGCGTTGGACCGGTCCGTGGATCGACCGGCGGCTGGTCGGCCGGCACTGTGCCACGGGCTGCCGGCACCGGTCACGAGCGCACCGCGATCAGCGGGCGACGCGCCGGGGTGACAGGGACCAGCGGGCGCGCTATGGCTGGCGGATTCAGGAGGAGTCATATGACCGACGACCGGGAACCCCCGATCCTGCCCGAGGACGAGCAGAAGCGGATCGCCCTCAAGGTGGTCCTGGAAGCCTGGGACGAGGCGATCGCCCAGGGGGCCTCGCCCGAGATCGTGGCATCGTCGGCGATCTTCGCCGCCCTGACCGACATGATCGACATCTACGGCGAAAGCACCGTCGCCGACATGGTCCAGGACTGGCCAGACCGTATCCGCGACGGCGAGTTCACCCTGAAGGACGGCGCCTGACCCCGGAGAGCCTGGCATGACATCGATCTCCCTCGACGGCCGGATCGCCGTCATTACCGGCGGCGCCCGGGGCATCGGTCTCGCGGTCGCCCAACGCCTGCTGGCCGATGGCGCGCGGGTCGCTCTCTGGGATGCCGACGGCCCGGCGCTGGACGCCGCGGCTCGGCAACTGGACGCCGGCCGACACGCCGCGACCGCGACGGTCGACGTCACCGACCCCGCCAGCGTGACAGCGGCCCGCGACGCCGCGGTGGACGGTTTCGGCGGGCTGGACATCATCGTGAACTCGGCCGGGATCGCCGGCCCGACCGTGCCGACCCTGGACTATCCGCTCGACGACTGGCGCCGGGTGGTGGACGTGAATCTCACCGGCACGTTCCTGGTCTGCAAGCTTCTGGGCCCCGTGATGGTCGAGCGTGGCTGGGGCCGGATCGTCAACATCGCCAGCCTGGCCGGCAAGGAAGGCACGCCCAACGCCCCTGCCTATTCGGCCTCGAAAGCCGGCGTGATCGCCTTCACCAAGGCGTTGGCGAAGGAACTCGCAGGCACCGGCGTGATCGCCAACAGCCTGGCCCCGGCGGCACTCGATACCGACATGGTGAAGAACATGAGCCCCGAGCACGTCCGGATCATGGTGTCGAAAAGCCCGCTTGGCCGGCTCGGCAGCGCCGAGGAATGCGCCGCGCTGGTGGCATGGCTGTGCTCGCCGGAATGCAGCTTCTCGACCGGCGCGACCTTCGACCTGTCCGGCGGCCGCGCCGTCTACTAGCGGACATTCGCCGGGAAGCTCTTCATGCTGGCCCGGGCCTCCACCAACGTGCCGCCGACCGAGAAGTGCTCGCCCGACGGCGGGCGCGCGCACTTGCGGCTGGCCCGGCACCATTGCCCCGACACCACCGCCAAGAACTTCGCCGCCACCTCGCCGGCGAGCCGCTTTTCCGGTGCGATCTATGCTCCGCAACCTCCGGCAGCGTCATCGCAGGAAACGTGAACAACCGCTTCACGTCGCAAGACAGGCCGTTTTCTCCGCAGCCGATCAAGGCCTGCTCCGAACAACCCCGCCCCGTTCTCTTGCCGACATTGGACCAGATCGCCGAAACGGATTCATCCTAAGTTTGACAAAAAATGCGCCTCAACGAAACTTTAACTTATATCGAATACTATTGAATTCGTGACCCCGCTTGTGAAACTGCATGCGCCTGCTTGAGCATCTGAAAAACCGCAGAATCCGAATGTTTCCATCGATTCTCCGCTCTTCCCTTCTTGATTTCATGCAGCACCAACAAGTCAATCATCAGGAGAGTGAGGAGTACAGGTCGTGAATATATCAAAGTCAGTAACCCTATTGAACAGTCTCATTGTTGCCTGCATGGTTCTGGTGGGTGGTTGTGTTTTTCTCTTTAATATAGCTGTTAGCGTCGAGCGCAACGCAGTTGCAAAGCAGGCTGAATTCAAGCAACTCGGGGACGATTTGGCCGCCGCGTCGGATTATCTGACGAATGAGGCCCGCCGATACGTGCAGTTTGGCGACAAACGTCACTTTGATAATTATTGGCATGAAGTCAAAGTGACCAAAACCCGCGACCGGGTGGTCAAGCGACTCAGGGAACTCGGGGCGCCACAGGCCGAACTCGACCTCATCGACGAGGCAAAAGCCAACTCGGATGCCCTCATCAAAACCGAAGACGCCGCCATGAAAGCGGTTTCCGAGGGCGCGTTCGACGCGGCCCGCAAGTTGATGTTCGACGATGCCTATGATCGCAACAAGCAGATCATTGTCGATCCGCTGACCGAGTTCCAGAAGACGATGAACCGCCGGGCAGCGCTTGAGGTTGACGCCGCCGCTTCGACCACGCGCCTCTACATGTGGATCATGGAGGCGTTGCTCGCCGTCGTCGCCACAGTCGTCCTGGGGACCCTCTACTTCTACGTCGTTCGACGGGTCGTGAAGCCCATTGAGGAGATGACGGTGGCGATGGAAACGCTCGCCGCCGGTGACACGACGATGCAAGTGCCGAACACCGGGCGTACCGACGAGATCGGGGCCATGGCAGGGGCCATCGAGGTGTTCAGGGCCAACATGATACGGGCTGCCGAGCTTGCGATCGAGCAGACCAAGGAGCACGCCATACGCGACAACAGAACACTCGCTATCGAAAATCTGACCCTCGAATTCGATCAATTGGTAACCGCGGTACTGGACGAAGTCGGTGTGGCCACGACGCAGATGCAGTCGACCGCCACATCCATGGCCACGATCGCCGAGGAAACCAATCGTCAGTCCATTGCCGTGACTTCAGCGTCGGAACAGGCATCGACGAACGTGCAGACCGTTGCGGCCGCCGCCGAGGAACTGTCCAGTTCGATCGGGGAAATCAGTCGCCAGGTCAACCAGTCCGCCGCGACCGCTTCTACTGCCAGTGAAGCCGCCGCCCAGACCAACATTCACGTCGAAGGACTTGCCGAGGCCGCGCAGAAGATCGGCGAGATCGTCAACTTGATCCAGGACATCGCCGAACAGACGAACCTGCTCGCCCTGAATGCCACGATCGAAGCCGCGCGTGCCGGTGATGCCGGCAAGGGGTTCGCCGTGGTGGCGTCCGAGGTCAAGTCCCTGGCAAATCAGACAGCCAAGGCGACCGAGGACATCAGCACGCAGGTTACCGACATTCAGGCCGCAACCCAGGAAGCGGTCGACGCGATCAAGAACATCGCGGGGACGGTCAACGAGATCAACGCCATTACCGCAAATATCGCCAGCGCGGTCGAAGAACAAGAAGCCGCCACGCGCGAAATTTCCCGGAATGTTCAGGATGCCGCCTCCGGCACCCAGAAAGTATCGTCCAATATTTCCGGCGTAACACAGTCAGCCGGACAAGCTGGAGAATCCGCCGAGAGCGTGAAGGGGGCTGCGGGCGTCTTAACCGCGCAGACCACGGATCTTCGAAAGGCGATCGAAAGCTTTCTCCTGAACGTACGCGCGGCCTAGAATCCTGCGGAAGAACTGACCGAGATTGTCGGCGTTGCCGCGCCGGGGCCTGGTTTCAGGGTCTTCTCGCCGGATCTACCGATCCGGAACCGGAATTTCGACGTTTCCAGGCGCGTTTGCGGAGACGTCGTTCCGGTTCCGGGCCCCGCCGTTCGCGTCGTTGCCCCCCTCGCTCCGATCGTCATGTCCGCGCATCCGCCGCCTGCGGCGGCAACGCGGCCGGAAACGCGAACCATCGCTTCAGGTCGCGAGACGGCCCAGGTCTTCCGCAACCCTGCGATCCGTATCGTCAACATCGCCAGTCTGACCGACAAGGAAGGCCCCCAACGCCCCCGCCTACTCGGCCTCGAAGGCCGGCGTGGTCGCCTTCACCAAGGCGCTGGCCAAGGAACTCGCAGGCACCGGCTTGATCGCCAACAGCCTGGCCCCAGCCGCGCCAAGGAATGCCCGGCCCTGGTGGCATGGCTATGCTCGCCGGAGTGCAGCTTCTCGACCGGCGCCGCCTTCGACCTGTCCGGCGGGCGCGCGGTCTACTGACCAGCGCAACCGGTGGTCAGAGCAGCGGGTGCTTCGGGCCGCTGGCCGCCACCAGCAATGTGGCTCCCAGCGCGACGAGGCCGAGCCCCGCCGCCACCGAAAGCCCCCGGCGCAGCACCTGGACCCGCTCCTCGCTGCCGCCGACTGCCCGCACCAGCGTTTCGCGCAGGCTGGAAACCGCCCCGGCGAGGCCGGCGACCGCCAGCGCGGTGCCGAGCGACATGGCGGCGACAACGGCCACCGCCAGGCCGCGCAGGCCCAAGCTCTCGCCCAGCACCAGGACCAGCAACGCCCCGCTGCACGGCCGGATGCCGATTGTGGCAAGCGCCGCCCACCAGGTCCGCCGGTCCCGCAGCTCGCCGCCCGTCACGCTGAACGAGGACAACCGGCCGACCGGTGCGCAGACCGCGCAATCGTCGTGCGACGGCGTCCTGCCGAACAGCCCGCGGCCGGCGATCCACAGGCCGAGCGCTACGACCAGCAGGTAACTGCCGCGCTCCACCCAGGCCGCCGCCTCGAACGTCGCCCGGCGGGTCATGCCGAGCAGTTCGGCGGCACCGAGGATCAGGACCACCGCCACCAGCCCCTGGATCAGTGCCGACGCGACCGCCAAGGCCACGGCCCGCCACATCCGGCGCTCCGCCCCCAGCACGTAGGTCGACACCACGGCCTTGCCGTGCCCCGGTCCGACCGCGTGCAGCGCGCCGTAGCCGAAGCCGGTGGTGAGCGCGCCCAGCACGCCGGCGATATCCATCCCGTTGCGTGCTCCGGCCATCGCATCGGACAGCCGGTGCTGCAGCGCCAGTCGCCCATCCTGCAGCCAGCGCGCCACCGCATCGGGATCGACACCCGAAGCCCAGAGCGCCGACGCCAGCCCGCCGAACAGCAGGGCCAGGACGAGCGGTGCGCGCCAGCGCCTTACCAGGGTGGTCATCGGCAGGTCACTCTGACGTAGTCGGCGAACAACCGGCCAAGGCCGGATGGGGCGGTCGCGTCCTTGTCCAGAGCCGCGGCCGAGGCCACCACCTCGGGCGACGGCTCCGACCGGCCGACCTCGGCGACGCAGGCCTCGTGGCCGGGCCCCTCGACGGTGGCGGAACCCGACGCGTCGGGGTGGCGGATGTCGATGTAGAAATCCGGGTCGTATGACAGATAGCCGACCGTCACCTTCCGAGGATCGGCCGGCGTCGGGAGCCGAACCACGAAGGACAGGAATAGCCGGTCGTCCCGCCATCGGCCGACCGGTTGCGAAGCGCCGCCGGGTTGCTGGCTCATGCCGTCGATCAGGAACTCCGCGAAGTAGCCGACCTTGGCGATGTTGCCGAGCGCCGTCGCCGCCCAACGGTCCGCTTCGGCGTCGCTGATCCCGCCGTTCCGATCGGTGTCCACGTCCTCCCGCGCATAGGCCGAATAGAACCGGTCGAACAGCCACTCGATCCGCACCGCCGCCACGCGGCCCCGTGGGTCGAGCTGAGCGGCGGTGCGCATGTCGATCCAGACATGCGGGTGCGCCACCGCGGTCCCTGCCGTCGCCGCCAGGCTCAATCCCACGAGCAACCCGACCAAACGGCCATGCCACATCGCTTGCTAGGCCCCCAGGTCGAAGTTCCGGCCCCAGACCTGCCGAAGCGCCGCCAGCGCCGCCGCGGCGCGACGCGCCTGCAGGTCGAGGTCGCCGCCCTCGCTGGTGATCGGAACCTCGCGGCCGTGGCGGTCGTCGGTCGCCAGCACGCCGGCGGCGAACACCCGGATCGCCATCACGCCCAGACCGGCACGCTGGCAGGCATCGAGCAGGCCCGAAAAGTCCTGCACGCCGAGGGCGCCGCGCTCGGGCAGCGCCGCCGTCGGGTTCAGCATGTTAAGATAGACCTGCGCGCTGTCGAAGCGTCCGCTGTCGACGACCCGGATGCAGCTCGCGGCATCTCCGAGGGCCGTGAAGCCGATGTGATCGCAGAGTCCCTCTTCCCGCAGTCCGTCCAGCGCATCGGCGACGCCGCCGGATCCCAGCACCGCGTCGGCGGCGATGCTGCCGCCGCCGCTGACCTGCGCGATCGGGTTGTGCAGCTGGAACAGCTCGACCTTCGGCAGCTTCAGGCGATCGAGGCTGCGCCGCAGGCTGTCGCGGAGCTGGCGGCCGAGGGTTTCGCCGGACTCGAGGTCCAGGCGCGCCTTGGTGGAAATTCGCGGACGCCGGTCATCCGGGATTTCCTGCATCAGCCGGCCGATCGTGCGCTCGGACTCGCCATCACCGTAGCTGGCCGCGGTATCGATCCAGTCGATGCCGGCGTCGAGCGCACGACGAAACGCCGCGCGCCGGGTCTCCTCGCCGGTGTGGATCAGCACGCCGCCGACCCATCCGCCGCCGAACACCACCTCCGGGATCCGTTGCCCGGTACGCCCGAATTGCCGTGTCCGCATGGCATTGCTCCCGTTCCAATTATCTGGATCTGGTAACATGTGCAGGTTTTGATATCATAGCTGCGAATGCGGGTGTTACCCGCCCCCGAACCAATCAATGGATCGACTAAGGGGGTAGGACCGATGCTTGCGGCCCTGGCTTTTAGACAGTTCATCCGGGAAGGGTGCCTGACCATCATCGACGCCGATGGCAGGCGGCATGTGTTTCAGGGATCGCCCGGCCCGACAGCGACGATCCGCCTGACCGACCGGTCACTGCACCACCGGTTGTTCTTCTCGCCGCAGATGGCGGTCGGGGAAGGCTACATGAACGGCGGCCTGGTGCTCGAAGACGGCACCGACCTCTTCGGCTTCCTCGACCTGTGCCTGCTCAACGTCGGACGGACCGAAACCGAGAGCATCCAGTGGATGCTGCGCTGGTTCCGCGACGCCCGCGCCGCGTTCCGGCACTGGAACCCGATCGGCGCCGCGCAGCGCAAGGTCTCGCATCACTACGACCTGCGCGACGAGTTGTTCGACCTGTTCCTGGACAGCGACCGGCAATACAGCTGCGGCTACTTCCTCGACCCGTCCGACGACCTCGAGACCGCGCAGTACAACAAGAAAGTCCACCTCGCCGCCAAGCTGCGCGCCAGGCCCGGCCACAGGGTCCTGGACATCGGCTCCGGCTGGGGCGGGCTCGGCCTGTTCCTCGCCGACCGCCACACCAAACTGCAGGTCGACGGGATCACCCTGTCGCACGAGCAGCACAGGGTTTCGAACCTGCGGGCCAAGCAGGCCGGGGTCGCCGACCGGGTGAAGTTCCACCTTCGCGACTACCGCACGCTGGAGGACGCTGCCTACGACCGCATCGTCTCGGTCGGCATGCTCGAACATGTCGGCCCCCGGCACTACGGCGAATACTACAGCAAGGTCGCCAGCCTGCTGAAGCCGGACGGCGTGGCGGTGATTCACAGCATCGGCGTGTTCCGCGAGCCGCAGCCGCAGAATCCGTGGATGGAGAGGTACATCTTCCCGGGCGCCTACACCCCGTCGCTCAGCCAGCAGACCGAAGCGATCGAGCGCCACACCGACCTGTACGTCACCGACATCGAGATCCTGCGCACCCACTACGCCGACACCCTGCTTGAATGGCGCCGGCGCTGCCAGGCCCAGCGCGACCGGATCATCGACATGTACGACGAGCGCTTCTACCGGATGTGGGAGTTCTACCTGACCGGCTGCGAGCTGGCGTTCCGGCACGGCTACCTGATGGTGTTCCAGATCCAGCTGGCGAAGTCGATCGCCGCGGTACCGGAGACCCGGGACTACATCACCGCCTACGAGGCCCGGCACCAGAAGCGCTCGGCGAGGCGGCTGCGGCAGGTCGGGGATTGAGATTCGTCGTATCGTTTAGCCCCAGCACGGAGCGAAGTCGCCAGAAGGTTTCCGCGTCCCCTCGGAAACCTGACACTAGATTGTATACACCCCTTCACCAGATCCGTTGCCTGGCTTATCGTCGCTCCGCAGAACGAAGGCCGAGGGAGGAATGGCGTGACGGGCGACGAAGTGGCGGCTGTGCTGGCAGGGCTGCCGGCTCTGGTGAACGGGCGCGAGCCGCTGGTGAACCGCGGTCGGTTCTTCTCCGGCGAATTCCTGGTCGAGGCCGACACGGTTCCGATCCATGTGAAGGTCGTCGAGGGCCGGATCGCGGCCGTCGAGACGGGTCCGTTCCGGATGCGCGCCTGGCGCTTCGCGGTGCGAGCCGAGGCCCAGGCCTGGGCGCGATTCTGGGAACCCATGCCCGAGCCCGGCTATCACGACGTCATCGCCATGTGCCGCCTGGGCGTCGCCCGACTGGACGGTGACCTGCAGCCGCTGATGGCCAACCTACGCTACGTCAAGGAGGTCCTGGCCTCCCCGCGCGGCACCTTGGGAGGGCGCTGAGATGGCCGTCGAGTTCGAGCCGATCGTCGGACGCTATTTCACCGTCACCCTGTCGGGCCGGGCGTGCCGGATCTACGTCGAGGAGGCCGGACAGGGCATCCCGCTGCTGTGCCTGCACACCGCCGGCTCCGACGGCCGGCAGTACCGCCACCTGATGACCGATCCCGCGGTGACCGAGCACTTCCGGGTCATCGCCTTCGACCTGCCCTGGCACGGCAAGTCGAACCCACCGGCCGGCTTCCACGACGAGGAGTACCGGCTGACCACGACGACATACACCGAGGCGATCCTGGCGGTAGCAGAGGCGCTGGAGCTCGACCGGCCGGCGCTGATCGGCTGCTCGATGGGCGGGCGGATCGTGCTGCATCTGGCCGCCCACCACGCCGACCGCTTCCGGGCGCTGATCGGCGTCGAGTGCGCCGACCACCAGACCTCCTGGTACGACACCAGCTGGCTGAACCGGCCGGACGTGCATGGTGGCGAGGTCTGCGCCGCCATGGTGTCCGGCCTGGTGGCGCCGCAGTCGCCCGACGAGTACCGCTGGGAGACGCTGTGGGGCTACATGCAAAGCGGCCCCGGGGTGTTCAAGGGCGACCTGTACTTCTACCGCGAGGATTCCGACTTCCGCGACCGCACGCCGCTGATCGACACGACAACCTGTCCGCTCTACCTTCTGACCGGTGAATACGATTACTCCTGCACCCCGGAGGATACGGAGCGCACCGCCGCGGGCATCCCCGGGGCCGAAGCGGTTATCATGAAGGAACAGGGGCATTTCCCGATGAGCGAGAACCCCGCCAGGTTCCGCGAATACGTGCTGCCCGTGCTGGACAAGATCCGCCGGGCCGGCTGAGGCATCGAAGGAGGACCGCCATGAACGACCTGAGCCCCGCCACCGTTCGTATCGCACGCCCGCCCAGCTGTTCGGACGCCGAGTGGGACCTGCGCGTGAAGCTGGCCGCCGCCTACCGGATGGTCGACCATTTCGGCTGGTGCGAGCTGATCTACGGTCACCTGACCGCCAAGGTGCCGGGCCCGGACCTGCACTTCCTGATCAATCCCTATGGCCTCGGCTACGACGAGGTGACGGCCTCGAATCTGGTGAAGATCGACGTCGAGGGGAACAAGATCGACAAGGACAACCCCTACCCGGTCAACCAGGCCGGCTTCGTCATCCACTCGGCCGTGCACATGGCGCACAGCGAGAACCACAAGGTGGTCATGCACACCCACTCGCGGGCCGGCATGGTGATCGCCGCGGTCAAGGAGGGCGTGCTGCCGATCTCCATGGGCTCGACCGCCTTCGTCGACCGCATCAGCTACCACGACTACGAAGGTGTCAGCCTGTACCTGGAGGAGCGCGACCGGATCGTCGAGAGCCTGGGCGACAACCACGCCATGATCCTGCGCAACCACGGCCTGCTGACCACCGGGCGCACGGTCGCCGAGGCGTTCCTGTGGCTGTACCGCCTGGAGCGTGCCGCCCAGGTGCAGATCGACGCCGGCTCGGCCGGGACCTTGAACGTCATGGGTGGCAACGTCGCCAAGAAGTCCGGCGACGACGTCAACTCGTTCGCGTCGATCGAGGACGGCTACGGCGAACTCGAGTTCGCCGCCCTGATGCGCAAGATGGACAGGATCGACCCGACCTTCCGTGAGTGACGCGCCGTTCTGGAAGCGGAAGACGCTTACCCAGCTTACCCGCGACGAGTGGGAAAGCCTGTGCGACGGCTGCGGTAAGTGCTGCCTGGTCAAGCTCCAGGACCCGGACACCGACGAGATCGCCTACACCGACGTGTCCTGCCAGCTGCTGGACGGCGTGTCATGCCGCTGCACCGACTATTCGAACCGCAAGAAGCAGGTGCCGGACTGCGTCGTGCTGAGCCCGAAGGTGGTGGCCGACCTGTCCTGGATGCCATCGACATGCGCCTACCGCCTGGTCAAGGAAGGCCAGGACCTGGCTTGGTGGCACCCGCTGATCTCGGGCGATCCGAACACCGTCCACGAGGCCGGCATCTCGGTACGCGGCCGGGTGATCTCGGAGACCCTGGTCGAGGATGCAGAACTGCCCGACCACGTGGTCGACTGGCCCACCTGACCGGTCGCTTCCGGTCAGGCGCGGATCATCCCGATCGGATCATCCTGACCGGGGACATCGTGTCCGGCGCGGCTTCGAGGCATCGGTGGAGCGAACGGGCTCGCCCGACGCCAATGCCCTCCTCGGCCCGGCAAGCCGCACCGCACCCGCCGACCAGAGGCGGCAAGTCTCCTCAGGCGCCTCCAGTCCCGTATCGAAGGGTGGTAAAAGAATCCGGAAGCGAGCGACTTGCGCTACAATACAACCATAATTCACTTTCAAAGTGCTGTCCGGATGCTCATATCACCGGAAAGTCATCATGGAGCGCGAGCAGTGGGTCGAAACATGTGGATACTGGCGGCGCTGATCGCCGCATTCGCGATTGCGATGATTTTTCAGGAATATTCCGGCGGCAGGCCGCAGCCCTGGGCGGAATGCAAGGAGAGCTTGGTTCAGCAGATGTTCACCGGCGACTGCACCCCGCGATCCGGCAGCGTCCGCCCGCCAGCATCCGCCGACCCCGCCGACCCGCAGACGACCGATCCACAGACGAACGATCCGGCCGACCGACCGGTGGGCGAGATCAAGCTGAACTGACTATGCGCCGGGCTTGCGGGCCTCGATGCGCGGATAGATCGCCACCGCCACTTCGGTCACCAGCCCGTCCGGGTCGATCAGCGGCAGCATCAGCCGTTCATAGGTCGCGATCCACCAGTTCTCGACGAATCGGAACACGCCATGGGTGGCACCGCGGACCGCGATGACCTCGCGGTACGCGGGCTCGGCGAAGGTCCGGATCAGCCTCGGCATCTCGTCGATGTAGCGGTCGGAGAAATCCCGGCCGTAGACCCGGATCAACTCGACCCCGACCTCGCGATACCGGAATCGCGGGCGATCGCCAAGCACTTCGACGAACAGCATGTTCGACATGAACGGCGCCACGTCGACGGGCGCGAACTGCGTCCGGCTCGGCGGATCGCCGCCCTGGCGCCGCGACTCCCAGATCTGCAGCAGGTCGCCCAGTTCCGGACGGCGGATCTTGCTCGGATCGACGGTCATCGCGCGTACGGTACCTCTCCTGCTCCGGCGCTGAGAAACCCTCCCGGCGGGCTCGACACGGGATGCTGCACCTCCCTAAGCTGCCTGCTCCACCCTCAGGGGCCAACCGCAGGGGCCAACCGTGACGCAGCAACCGCCTTTCACCCAGCAGGTAGCGTTCATCTATGCTCGCGACCTCGACAAGGCATCAGCATTCCTGGCTGATACGCTCGGTCTTCGACTGGTCCTCGACCAGGGCGGCCTCTGCCACATCTACGAAGTGACGGCCGGCGCGTTTCTCGGCGTCTGCACGAACCGCGAGCCGCCTTCCGACCCAGGCGTGACCTACAGCTTCGTCACACCGGATGTGGATGCCATGTACGAGACCCTCAAGGCGCGGGGCGTCGAATTCGAGTCGGCACCCAGCCTGTCCGAGCGTTTCAACGTCTATTCCTGCTTCTTCCGCGGCATCGAGAACTACCGCTTCGAGATCCAGGAATTCCGCGATCCGACGTGGCCGACGTCTCGCCCCGCCTCCTGACCGCCTCGCCTTCCGGTGGCCCCGCCTCCTGATCACCCAGCCTCCTGATCACCCCGCCTCCTGATCGTCCCGAACCCAGCAGCTTGAGGAACTCCCGATGCCGCATGCCGACCTCGCACTCTGGTCCGCCACCGAGCTGCTGCATGGTTATGCCAGCCGGACCGTCTCGCCCGTCGAGGCGACGCAGGCGTCGCTCGCGCGGATCGAGGCACTGAACGGCCGGTTGAACGCCTTTTGCCTGGTCGACGCCGAGGGCGCGCTGGACGCCGCCCGGCAATCCGAAGCGCGCTGGGCCAAGGGAGCGCCGGCCGGCCTGGTCGACGGCGTCCCGACCTCGATCAAGGATCTGTCGCTGACCAAGGGCTGGCCGACCCTGCGCGGCTCCAAGACAGTCGATCCCAAAGGACCGTGGGACGTCGACGCCCCGTTCGTCGCCCGCCTGCGCGAGCACGGTGCAGTGCTGCTCGGCAAGACGACGACACCGGAGTTCGGCTGGAAGGGCGTGACCGACAACGCCCTGACCGGCATCACCCGCAACCCGTGGGATCCGTCGAAGACGCCCGGCGGCAGCTCCGGCGGCGCCGCGGTGGCGGCAGCGACCGGGATGGGGGCGCTGCACCAGGGCTCCGACGGCGGTGGATCGATCCGCATGCCAGCCGGCTACACCGGCGTCTACGGCATCAAGCCGACCTTCGGCCGGGTGCCGGCCTATCCGCTGTCACCGTTCGGGACCGTCGCCCATATCGGCCCGCTGACGCGCACGGTTGCCGACTCGGCCCTGATGCTGACGGTGATGGGCGAGCCGGACGCCCGCGACTGGTATGCGGTGCCGGCCGACGGCGCCGACCTGCGCCGGGCCGCTGCCGCCTCGGTCAAGGGCTGGCGGATCGCGTTCTGTCCGCTGCTCGGCAACAAGACCGTCCATCCCGAGGTGGCCGCCCTGGTACGGGCCGCCGCCGAAGCCTTCGCCGAACTGGGCGCGGTCGTCGAGGAAGTCGACTCGCCGCTCGCCGACAGTCACGAGACCTTCCGCAAGCACTGGTCCGCCGGCGCCGCCAATCTGTTCACCGGCATCGACGATGCCCAGAAGGCGTTGATCGACCCCGGCCTGCAGCAGATCGCCGCCGAGGGTGCGGCGTTCACCCTGCTCGAGTACTTCGCCGCGGTGAAGGAGCGCGAGGCCATGGGCACCGCCATGAACCTGTTCCACGAGACCTACGACGTCATGCTGACGCCGACCTTGCCGCAGCCGGCCTTCGAGGCCGGCCATGAGGTCCCGCCGGACTCGAACCTGACGCGCTGGACGGAGTGGTCGCCGTATTCCTATCCGATCAACCTGACCCAGCAGCCGGCAGCGTCGATTCCGTGCGGGCTGACCAGCGACGGCCTGCCGGTCGGGCTGCACATCGTCGGGCCGAAGCACCGCGACGACATGGTGCTGACGGCGTCGGCGGCCTACGAGACGGTACGGCCGGTGGCGCTACCGCCGGTCTGACGGCGCCGGGGGCTCGGACGGTTCCGCCGCCATCGCCCGCGCAATCCGGTTCATCAACGTGCTCGCCCGCACCACGCCCGCCGGATCGATCGCCAGTCCGGCGGCCGCCAGTGCCTGTGCCGCCCAGGTGTTGCAGGTACGGTCGAGCGAGAACTCGCCGAGCGCCGGGTAGAACCGGCTGCTCGGATACAATCCCGGTCCAAGTGCCTCAGCACGCGTCCGCTCGCCGCGATCCATGTGGCTGGAGACGTAGTCGACCAACCGCCTGAACTGGTCGGCGTCCAGCGGGACCGACCGCACTTCTGCGTCCGGAAGATAGCGCGCCGGATGTACCGGCATGGCGACGAGGTGCAGCACCGCCGGCGTCGGTCCCAACGCCGCCGCCAGCATCGTACCGAGCCCGGGATCGGGCTCCCGGTAGAACCCCGCGTCGCCCCACCCGATCTCGATCCAAGGCGCGTTCGGAAAATCGTCGATCTCCGGCAGGGCATCGCGACCGAGGTCTCCGGCCGCGAAGGCGATCCCCACATGCCAGCCGAGATTCACCGCCAGGACCGTTCGCGTCCGTGCCTCGGCGGTCGACGCTGCCAGCAGCACCGCGAGAACGAGCATCAAGGCGCGCATGCGTGGTCTCCCTCACTGCGCCCCTGCCCGGGAGTCATCCGACCGAACTTCACCACGCCAGTAGCTCGTCCACCGGTGAACCGGTCAGTGACGCCGCGATCGACGGTCTGGCCGCCTCGGGTTTCATTGAAATTGTATCGGCAAATTTACGTTTCATTAGCCAATACTTTCAATCATTCACTTACTGACTTGGGGGAATCTCGGCCACGACGAACTGACCGGCAGGACCGGGGCGGACCTGTTCGTTGTCGACGACGACCGCGTTACGGATTTCAACCGGAAGAACGCGATCGTCTTCAGGGCGTGCCGGACGCCAAGGTCGAGCACTTGGGGTTCACGGGGAACGCCACCGACTGGTTCGTCTGAGATCCGCGATGTCTCGGTTGCTCGGCTACGCCGGCTCAGCCGCCCCGGCGCAGTGCCCGGCCCGGCCGGTCGCCGGTGCAGCGGCCCTGCGCCCACACGGCCCGGCCGTTGACCAGCACGGTGTCGATGCCGGCCGCCGGCTTCATCGGATCCTCGAAGCTGGCGGAGTCGATGATGGTGTCGGCGTCAAACACGCAGAGGTCGGCGAACTTGCCCACGGCGACCATACCCCGATCCTTCAGCCCGAACTCGGCCGCCGACAGCGAGGTCATGCGGCGCACCGCCTCTTCCAGCGGGAACAGCCCGAGGTCGCGGGAGTAGTGGCCCAGGATGCGCGGGAACGTCCCCCACAGCCGCGGATGCGGGAACTCGTCATGCGGCAGGCCGTCGGAACCGAACATGGCCCGCGGGTATGACAGGATCCGCTGCACGTCGTCCTCGTCCATTGCGAAATAGATCGCCCCGGCCGGCTGCAGTCGGTCGGCCGCCTCGTAGACGTCGCAGCCCCAGCCCTTGGCGATGTCGGCGAGATCGCGCCCGGACATCTCCGGGTGCGCCTTCGACCAGGTGACCAGCACGCGGGTGGAATACTGGATCGAGTCGCTCTTCAGCACCGTCGACGATGCATGGTACGGGTAGACGTCGAGCCCGATATGCTGGCTCTTCATGTACCGCTCGAACAACGCCAGGGTCTCCTTCGAACGGCCGAAGTTCTGCTTGCCGTGCACCTTGTGGTGCGAGACCACCACCGGCACCCCGGCCTCGCGGCCGATCAGGAAGGTCTCCTCCAGGCTCTTCAGCACGTCGTCGCCCTCGTTGCGCATGTGGGTGACGTAGCGGCCGCCGAACGCCTTCAGGCCCTTGGCGAGTTCGATGATCTCCTCGGTCGGGGCCTGCGCGGCCGGAGCATAGAACAGGCCGGTCGACAGGCCGACGGCGCCGGCGGCCATCGAGGCTTCCAGCCGGGACCGCATCTCCTTGACCTCGCCGGAATCGGCCGGGCGCTGCAGCGACTCCATGGCGCCGACCCGCAACGTCGAGTGTCCGACCAGGAAGGCGGCGTTCAGCGCCGCCGGCTCACGGTCGACGGCGCCCAGGAAGTCCTCGAAAGTGGCGAACTTCCACCACTCCTCCTCGCCCAGCAGGTCGAGCGGCGGCGGTGGCCGGCGGTCCAGCACCAGCGGTGCCAGCGAGATTCCGCAGTTGCCGACCACCACGCTGGTCACCCCCTGGCTGACCTTCATATCCATGGTCGGCTTCGACAGCAGGGCCCGGTCGTCGTGGGTGTGGACGTCGACGAAGCCGGGGGCGACGATCTTGCCGGCGGCGTCGATCGTGCGGTCCGCCGAGACCCCGGCGAGGTCGCCGACCGCGGCGATCCGGTCGTCGACGATCGCCACGTCGGCATTGCGGCGCGGGGCGCCGGTTCCATCGATAACGGTGCCGCCGGTCAGCAGCAGGTCGCAGCGCTCGAGCGCGGTCATGGGAAGCCTCCGAGGTGGGACCGCGATCGCAGCCCGTGCAGCCGCGGGTGTCAAGCGTTGCGAAGGACGTTCAGCCGACCGGGTTCGCCTCCAGTCGGCCAGATCCCGCGTCACCGCATCCTGCAGGTCCCGCCAAGCCGCCTGCGCCCGCACTTCGTACCTACCAAGATCCGCCTGAACGAATACCCGGACGGCGCAATCGCCCTGTTCTGGGGGCCGCATCGCATCGCAGACTTCCTGCCGCCCCAAGCGGCGGCAATCGAACTGGCCGCGTGATCCGCTTCGTCGCGACAATCCGTTGGGCCCGCTTACGGTCGCCTACGGCGCCCTCCCGCTGGGCCACGGGGCATCCCGACAGAAGCGGACAGATCACGCGCTACAGATACCGGACAACTTGACGCGTCAGCTACACCGCAGGCGGTCACGGCAAGACGCTCCGAGCACGGTCGCAACGCTGGCCAAGGACGGCACCATGACCTACCCTGACCGCGGGCCGAGGCTCGTTCGTCGCTCGCCCGAACGCACCGCCAGCTCCCATTCACCGTCCACCTGGTCCATGCTCGGCCGAGCCCCTTTCTTGCCGCGCGTAGAGATTCCGACCGATGACCGCAGCTGCCTCCTACCGAACCGTCCCGCCCGTCGAGCTGAAGGCGCCGGACATCGAGCCGTATCGCGCCGGCAATACCGGCGTGCCGTTCTTCTGGAGCTTCGCGGCGGACCGGCCGGGACCGCATGTGATGGTGACCGCGGTGGTTCACGGCAACGAGCTGTGCGGCGCACTGGTCCTGGACCGCCTGCTGGCAGCCGGGCTGCGCCCGGCACGCGGGCGACTGACCATGGGATTCTGCAACGTCTCGGCCCATCTCGCCTTCGAACCTGCCTACCCGACATTGTCACGGTTCGTGGACGAAGATCTCAACCGGGTCTGGGACCGGGGAACGCTGGACGGACCGCGGTCGAGCGTGGAGCTCGCCCGGGCCCGGGCGATCAGGCCTCTGCTCGACACCGTGGACCTGCTGCTCGACATCCACTCAATGCAGAACCCGACCGAGCCGCTGGTCCTCGCCGGGGCCTGCCAGAAGGGCCTCGACCTGGCCCGGCGGGTCGGCTTCCCTGCGACCATCGTGCTCGACGCCGGCCACGCCGCCGGCGCCCGCATGCGGGACTACGACTTTTTCCAGGATCCCGGCGACCCGCGGGCAGCGCTGCTGGTGGAATGTGGCCAGCACTGGGAGCGGGCGTCCGAGACCGTCGCGCTGCAGACCACGCTGCGGTTCCTGCTCGCCACGGGCGCCGTCGAGCAATCCGCCGTTCGCGACTGGCTCGGCCCGGAGCCCGAACCGCAACGGGTCGTGCAGGTCACCCAGCCGGTCACGGTCCGCGACGCGTCCTTCGCCTTCGTCGAGACCTATGCGGGCATGGAGACGATCCCCCGGGCCGGCACCGTGATCGCCCATGACGGCGACGAGCCGGTGACCACCCCCTATGACGACTGCGTCCTGATCATGCCGTCCCGCCGGCTCGCGGTCGGGCAGACCGCGGTCCGCCTCGGGCGCATCGTCGATGACTGAGCCGGCAGGCTCGCCGCAACCGGAGCCGGCACGACGGGAAACGCCGGAGCGACCCGGCGGTGACCGGATGACCGCCGGCCGTCCTCGCGGATCGATGACCCTGGCCCTCGCCATCGGTGCTGCCGGCGGCCTGCTGTTCGCCTGGGCGGGGCTGCCGCTGCCGTGGATGATGGGGGCGATGCTGGCGACCACGATCGCCTCGGTCGCCGGCGCCAATATCCGCATCGAGTACCGCCTGCGGATGGCCATGATCGGCGTGCTCGGGGTCATGCTCGGGAGCGCATTCAAGCCGCAATTGCTCGACCAGATCGGCGAGTGGGCGGTGTCGATCGCCGGCCTGCTGGTCTATGCGATCGTGGCCGCCTGGCTGGTCACCTGGTACTTCCGCAAGGCCGCCGGCTACGACGCCGTGACTTCCTACTTCGCGGCCTCGCCCGGCGGACTCAACGAGATGGTGATCGTCGGCCGCGAAATGGGCGGCGACGACCGTGTCATCGCCCTCACCCACTCGGCGCGCATCCTGCTGGTGGTGATGACACTGCCGTTCCTGTTCCGACTGTTCTCCGAATACACGCCGGCAGCCGGACTGTTGCCGCGCGGCGGCTCGATCGACATGCCGGCGCTCGACTGGCTGATCCTCGCCGGCTGCGCGGTGATCGGCGCCGCCATCGCCCAGCGCCTGAAGATACCCGCCGCGATCCTGATCGGCCCGATGATCCTGTCTGCCGGCATCCATGTCGCCGGCGTCACCCAGGCGACGCCGCCGAGCCTGCTGGTGGCGACCGCCCAGGTCGTCTTGGGCAGCGGCATCGGCTGCCGGTTCGCCGGCACCGCGGTACGCGAGATCGTCAGGATCGTCGGAATCTCGATCGGCTCGACGGTCATCCTGCTGGTGCTGGGCGTCGCCTTCGGCCTGGCACTCGAACAACTCACCGGCGTGCCGTGGTTCGTCCTCGTTCTCGCCTACGCGCCCGGCGGCCTCGCCGAGATGAGCCTGGTCGCGCTCGCGCTGGGCCGCGACGTGGCCTTCGTCGCGACCCACCACATTTTCCGGATCGGCTTCATCGTCATCCTGGCACCGCTGGCCTTCCGGCTGATGCGTCGGGCCGGACGGGTCTGAACCCCGCCGCCGACTACTTGGCCGTCAGGATGGCGGCGACACGCTGGGCGAACTCACCGTCGGCCGCGATCGCCACCGCCCGGTCCTTCGCAATGTGCGACACCGCCACCAGTTTCCCGGAGAGACTAGGATAGAACGAGAACACCTCGGTGACCGCGTCGCCGTTGCCGACGTTGGTGCACCGGAGTTCCACCCGCTTCAACTGGATCGCAGTGCCGGGCAGCCCCCGAACGTCCGCCGAACTGCTGAGCTCGCCCTTGCAGCGCGCAGTCTTCTGCTGGACCAGGGAATCCTTGAGGAGCTTGATGTCCGGGTCGGTGTTGACGCTCGTGACGAAACCGAAGCCCCCCTTCATCGTCCAGACCAGCGCGGCGTTCAGCTGCTCAAGCTGCTGCTTCGTGGTGCGCTCCAGCTTGTAGAAGCCGTTATCCTTGGACGTGACGACCTGACCGGCGAAATCGGCCAGCGAAAGCCCCAGGAGGTCGGCACCCTTCACCCGCTTGGCCGGCTGCGGTGCCGGCGCGGCAGAGCCCTGCGGCATCGCACCGGCCTTGCGCAATGTCGCCACCCCGCCGTCCCAGCACCGCTCCAGGTCGCCGATCGCCTTGAAAGTGCCGGAAAGCTTGAAGTCGTACGATCCGGCCGGAACGGTGACGTGCAGAATGTTGCCCTTCTTGAGCGATTCCGCGAACACCTTGCCGCCCTCCTTGACCGGGACGACCAGCGTGTCCTTGGCGGCCGCGATGGCATTGCCGGCGAGCTTTTCGCCCGCGTCGACCCACAAGGTCACCGCCACGGCACCGGGTTCGAGAGTCCACGCCTTGTTGCTGATGCGCACCTGGAAGACCCCCGGAACGAAGATTCCGAAGCCGAGGACCTGATCGACCGGATGCTTCGAGTCGATCTGGCAGCCCTTGAACAAGCCGTCTTCGGCCTTCACGTCGCGACCCGACCAGGCCCCGCTGGTGAACTCGGACGCGGAGGCGGAGACGCCCACGCTCGTCGTCAGAACGGCAGCAAGCAGCCACAGCCCCGCCTTCCGTCGCGCCACCGATGCCATGAACCCGACTCTCCGTTGTTTGAGGAACGCGTGCACGCCGGATACCAGCCACGCAATTGTTACGCAAATTTGGCAGTGATTCCGCCATCGACCACCAGTTCAGTCGCGGTGACGTACCTGGCCTCGTCGGACACCAAGAACAAGGCGGCGTGCGCGACGTCCCAGGCGTCCCCCATCTTGCCGGTCGGGCACTGCCCGTCGCGCAGCCGCACCATCTCGTCGGCGTCACCGCCGGCATAGGCGTCGGGAAGCCCGGCAAAGATCAGCGGGGTGTTCATCAGCCCGGGCAGGATGCAGTTCGACCGAATCCCCTGGGCGGCGTATTGCAGGGCGATCGCCCGGCTGAACGGAATCAACGCCCCCTTGGTCGTCGAGTAGGTGATGTAGTCGACCCCGGTGTGGCGGATCCCGGCGATCGAGGAGATGTTCACGATCGCGCCGCCGCCGCGCTCGAGCATCCGGGGGATCACCGCCTTGCAGACCAGATAGGCGCTCTTCAGGTTGACCTCGGTCACCCGGTCCCAGTCCGCCTCGTCGATCTCCACCGGCCCGCCGACCCGCACGATCCCGACATTGTTATCCAGGATGTCGATCCCGCCGAAGGCCTCCACGGCAGCCCCGACCATGGCGTCGACCTGATCCTTGCGCGACACGTCGCAGGTCAGCGCGATCGCCCGGTTGCCCTCGGACTCGATGATCGTCCGGGTCTCGTCGGCGGCGGCGCGGTTGATGTCGACGCAGACCACGCTCGCGCCCTCGCGGGCGAACAGGACCGATGTCGCCTTGCCGTTGCCCCAGCCGGGCCCGATCGATCCGGCCCCTGTCACGATCGCCACCTTGCCGGCCAGCCGCCCAGTCATCCCTGCCTCCGTCCTCGCTGCCCGCGGGTCCCGGGCGGGCGGCATAATGCCTTGCCGGCCGCCAGAACGCGACGGCTGGATGGCCGGAAGCCGTAGTGATAGTTTTCCGGCTCTCCGCGACCGCCGCCGAGAGCCGGTACAACCGGCCGGACGGCCGGCGCCACCCAGGGGGATGCAGAGATTCCGGAAACACGCGGCACGTCCGGCCGGGGGAGCATCGCGGAGGTCTTCCTGGCCTTCCTGCGGCTCGGCCTGACCGCCTTCGGGGGGCCGGTCGCGCACATCGGGTACTTCCGTGCCGAATTCGTCGAGCGCCGTCGCTGGCTCGACGACGCTGCCTATGCCGACATGGTGGCACTCTGCCAGTTCCTGCCGGGCCCCGCCTCGTCCCAGGTCGGCCTGGCCCTCGGCGCGCGCCGGGCCGGGCCGCTGGGCGCCGCCGCCGCCTGGATCGGCTTCACGCTGCCCTCCGCGGCCCTGATGATCCTGGCCGGGTGGGGCGCCCTGGCCTTCGGTACCGACGCCCCGGCGACCCAATTGGCAATCCACGGCCTGAAGCTGGTGGCGGTCGCGGTGGTCGCGCAGGCGGTGCGGCAGATGGCCGAGCGGCTGGCGGGCGATGCCCGACATGCGACCATCCTGGTGGCTGCGGCGACCGTTGCCCTCACCGTCCCCGGCCTGACCGGCCAGTTGTCGGCGATCGGCCTCGGGGCGTTGGCCGGGCTGATCGCCGGACGTCTTCGCGGTGGCGAGACTTCCGGACCTGCTCCGGCTACCGGCCCCCTGACGATCCGTGTTCCGATGCCGGTCGGCCTCGCCCTGCTGACGGTACTGGTGATCCTGCTGGCTGCCCCGCTGGTGGTCGCCGTCCCCGAAGGCCTGCGGGTCGCCGATGCGGCGTTCCGCGCCGGTTCGCTGGTGTTCGGCGGCGGCCATGTGGTGCTGCCGCTGCTGGAAGCCGATACCGTCCAGACCGGGATCGTCGCTCGCGACACCTTCCTGGCCGGCTACGGTCTGGCCCAGGCGATGCCGGGGCCGCTGTTCACCTTCGCCGCCTTCCTTGGGACCGCGGCGCCGGTCCCGGGCGGCATCCTCGGCGGGGCATTGGCGCTGGTCGCGATCTTCCTTCCCTCGACCCTGATCCTGTTCGGCGCCCTGCCGTTCTGGGACCGGTTGCGGGCCTGGTCCTCGGCGCGCAGCGCGCTGGACGGCATCAACGCGGCGGTCGTCGGACTGCTGGTCGCGGTTCTCTACGACCCGGTCGCCACCGCCGCGATCCATGCGCCACGCGACCTCGCCGCCGCGCTGGTGGCCTATCTTCTGCTGCAGGTCTGGAAAGTGCCACCATGGGTGGTGGTTCTGAGCTATGGCCTCGCAGGTGCAGCGATCGGCGCCGTCCGCGGGCTCTGACCGCCGGTCGCGCTCGACCTCCGCCGCTCAGCGACCGAATCGCACGACGACGTGGCGCCCCTTGGCGGGCGCCGGCGGCGGTGCCGTGGGACCGAACTCGCGGGCACGGGCGCGCTCGATGTCGCGGCTGTCCAACCCGAACATGTCGCAGGCTATGAACTCGACGATCCGGGCCATCAAGCGTTCGATCAGTGGCACCCTACCCTCCTCGGCGGCTACCCGGGGATGGTATGGTCACGGACGCGGGATGCAAAATTTCACGACGGCGACGTCTCCGCGACCGTTGCCGGTTCGGCCAGGAACGCGTCGAACGCCGCCCAGAACGCCCGGCGCACCGGCGGGCTCTCACGCAGGATCTCGTGCTTCGCCTCGGGAAACCGGACGAGCGTGGCATTCGACAGCCTTGCCGCCGCGGATTCGATCGCGGCATTCGACACGACGGTCTCCTGCCCGGCGAGCGCCAGCAGCACCGGCGTGCGAATCGCCTCGAGCGCGCCCGGCGCCATCACCACCTCGATCGACCGGAAGGCGGCCCGCACCCAGGCGAATGTCGGGTCGCCGAGCGCCAGCTCCGGATTACCGTCCAGCAGGACGTGCAGCGCCTCGAACTGGTCGCGGTCGTTGGTCAGGACGTTGCCTTCGAATCGGCGCCGGCGCGGGCCGTATCCGGCACCGCCGAAGATGTAGCTCTCCACCAGGGGCGTCAGGCTGAGCCACTCCACCAGACGGCGCGCCACGCCGGTCGGCAGCCCGGTGCGGCCGATACCCAGCATCGGCGCGACCAGCACCGCCCGCGTCACCCGCGCCGGCCGGTCCATGCAGTATCGCAGCGCGATATGCGCGCCCATCGAATGGGCGACCATCGTCAGCGGTCCGTCCGCGAACCCATCGACGGACGCGAGCACCGCGTCCAGGTCCTCCAGATGGGTCTCCATCCGGTCGATGTGGCCCTTGTGCCGTTCGGCCAGCAGCCGGTCGGACAGCCCCTGGCCCCGCCAGTCGAGCGTGACCACGTCGAAACCGCGAGTTGTCAGCTCGACGATGCTGGCGAGATGCTTCTCGATAAACTCGGTATAGCCGGGCAGGAAGATGCAGCGTCCGCGACACGGCCCGCCTTCCTGATTCGCCGGGAAGCTCGCCGCCCGCAGGCGAACGCCGCCGGGCTGCTCCACAGGCAGCGCCCGGCCGCCCGCTGCCTCGATCATCGCAACGCTGCTCGACCTCATTGCGCCAGCACGACGCCACAGGTCGGGGTCCAGGAGAGATAGACGCTATCGCCCCAGGTAAAGGGCCGGCGGGTGACGCGGTCGAGGTTGGCGATCGTGACCTTGAGGAGCGGCTGGTCCGCAGTCAGGCGCACGTGGAAGATCGACACGTCGCCGAGATAGGTGATCTCCTCGACGGTACCCGCGACCGTGTTGCGCCCGGCATCCGCCGGCGGCTCGCTGGAGATGTCGACCTTCTCCGGCCGCAGCGCCAGCCATCCGGTCGCGCCGACCGGCATGCCCGTCTCCTGCTCGATTTCCACCGGCACCTGCAGCGCCGGCGCCGTCATCCGGATCAGCCCGGCATCGCTCGCCTCCACCCGACCCTCGATGAGGTTCACCGAGCCGATGAAGTCGGCCACGAACTTGGTGCGCGGAAACTCGTACAGCTCGGCCGGGGGTGCGATCTGCTGGACCTTTCCGTGGTCCATGACGGCGATGCGCGACGCCATCGACAGCGCCTCGTCCTGATCGTGGGTCACCACCACGAAGGTGATGCCGACGCTCTCCTGCAGGTTCACGAGTTCGAAGCGCATCTGCTCGCGCAGCTTGGCGTCGAGCGCCGACAGCGGCTCGTCCAGCAGCAGCACCTTCGGGCGCTTGACCAGGGCGCGCGCCAGGGCGACCCGCTGGCGCTGGCCGCCCGAAAGCTGGTCCGGCCGTCGCGGCCCGTAACCACCGAGCTTGACCAGTTCCAACGCCTCCTCGGCGCGCCGGTAAGCCTCGCGGCGCGCCACGCCGTCGACCTTCAGGCCGTAGGCGACATTGTCCAGCACACTCATGTGCGGGAACACGGCATAGGACTGGAACACCATGTTCACCGGCCGCCGGTTCGCCGGGACCATGGACATGTCCTGGCCGTCGATGCGGACCGAGCCGCCGGTCGGCAGCTCCAGCCCGGCCAGCATGCGCAGCAGGGTGGTCTTGCCGCAGCCCGACGGCCCGAGCAGGGCGAAGAACTCGCCACGACGGATCGTGAGGTCGACGTCGTCGACCGCGGCGATCGGGCCGTAGTGCTTGCTGAGGCCCGCTATCTCTATGATCGGTGGCTCGATGATCGGCGCCCCGGACTCCTCGCCCGCGCTCATCCCGCTGCCTCCTCCGCCTTCACGCCGGCCCGATGCTGCATCCACAGGGCCGCGGCCGTCATGACCACCGTCACCACGATCAGGACCGTAGAGGCGGCGTTGACCTCCGGCGTCACCGAGAACCGGACCATCGAGTAGACCTTGACCGGAAAGGTCACCGTATTCGGCCCGGAGGTGAAGAAGGTGATCACGAAATCGTCGAGCGACAGTGTGAACGCCAGCATGCCGCCGGCGACCAGACCCGGGCGCAGGAACGGGATCATTACGTCGCGGAACACCTGCCACTCGGTGGCACCGAGATCCTGGGCCGCCTCGGCCAGTTCGCGGTTGAAGCCTTCGAGCCGGGCCCGCACGACCACGGCCACGAACGGGAAGCTGAACGACACATGGGCGATGATGATGGCCGACAGATTGAACGGCCAGATCAGATCGCTCGGCCAGCCGATCCGCGAGAAGAACGCCAGCATCGACACCCCCATGCAGATTTCGGGAATCACGATGGGGAGTGCCATCGCGCCTTCGTAGCCGGTTCGGCCGGGGAACCGGAAGCGCCAGAGCAGCACCGCGACCAGCGCCCCGAGCACGATCGAGACCGCGGTCGAGACCAGCGCGATCGTCAGGGAGTTGGCGAACGCCTCGATCAGCCCGTCATTCGCCATCGCCTTTTCGTAGTATTTCAGGGTGAAGCCGTTCCAGACGATGTTGCGGCGGCTGTCGTTGAAGCTGAACGCGATCAGCGTGGCGATCGGCGCGTACAGGAACACGAAGACGACCAGCAGCATCAGCCGGACCCAGAGCCTGCGGGTATAGTCGAGCGGGCCCGCCGGGGTCGCCATCAGCCGCGCCCCTGGCCGGCGGTCCGGCGCGCGTAGAGGGCACGCAACGCGAGCGCCCCGAAGGTCAGGTACATCAGCAGGAACGACAGGGCCGAGCCGAACGGCCAGTCGTTGGCGCTCTTGAACTGCCGCTCGATCACGTTGGCGATCATCTGGCTGTCGGTTCCGCCCAGCAGGTCCGGCGTCAGGAACGAACCAAGCGCCGGGATGAACACCAGGATCGCACCCGAGATGATGCCGGGCAGGGCGAGCGGGACGACCACGGTCGCGAAGGCGCGCAGTTGCGACGCCCCGAGGTCCAGCGCGGCCTCGATCAGCGACCGGTCGAGTTTCTCCAGGGACGCGTAGAGCGGCAGCACCATGAACGGCAGGTGCACGTAGACCAGCCCGATCACGACCGCGGTGTTGTTGTACAGCAGCTCAAGCGGCTCGAAGCGGCCACCGAGCAGCTGCAGCGAGCCGAGGCCGACGAACGACAGCACCGCGTTCGCCTGATCCCAGAACCACTCTAGCGCGAAGTTCACGAAGCCCCTGGTGCGCAGCACCGCGATCAGGGCGTAGGTGCGGATCAGCAGGTTGGTCCAGAACGGCAGGATCACCAAAAGCAGCAGGACCGCCCGCCAGCGCCGCGGCGCGAACACGATGGCCAGCGCGACCGGGAACCCGAACACCAGCGATACCAGGGTGGTCAGGCCTGCGAACACGAACGACTTGCCGAAGATCTGCAGGTAGAGCGGGTCGAGGGCACGCCAGTAGTTGGACAGCGTGCCCGTGACCTCCATGTCCACCACGCCGCGCAACTCGGCGAAGCTGAGCACCCATACCAGCGTCAGCGGCACCAGGAAGAACAGCAGCAGCCATGCCGTCGGCGGCAGGCCGATGACCCAGAACACCAGCGGGTTGCGCCGCCAGTTCTCCATCGTGCCCGCCCCCCGGCCGAGGCGCCCGGATCAGGCGGCGCCGATCCTGGTCCAGAGCCGATCGATCAGTTGGGAGTACTCGGACCCCTGGTAGATCGCGGTCTCGCAGCGCTCGATCACCGAATCCGACGGGAAGATCGCCGGGTTATCGGTGTATTCGGGCTTCATGAGCGCCTTGGCGGCCGCGTTCGGCGTTGCGTACTGGATGAAGTCGGCGATCGCGGCACCGGTCTCGGCCCCGAGGACGAAATTGATGAACGCGTGGGCATTCTCAGGGTGCGGCGCTCCGGTCGGGATCGCCAGCGTGTCCTCCCACAGCAGGCCACCCTCCTTCGGAACGACGTAGGAGATGTCCGGGTCCTCGGCCATCACCTGCAGGATGTCGCCGTTCCACTCCATGGTCACGTCGACCTCGCCGGACAGCAGCAGGTCCTGGCCGTTGTCCTCGGCGAACACCTTGATGTGCGGCTTCTGCTTGATCAGCAGCTCGGCGACCTTCTCGAGCTTGGCGGGGTCGTTCTCGTTCAGCGGCCAGCCCAGGTATTTGCAGCCGACCTGGAGCACGGTGCCGGGCGCGCCGAGCAGAGCGATCCGGCCGGCATACCTGTCGGAATCGTACAGCCACTTCCAGCTGTCGGGCACGCCGTCGACCCGGCTCTTGCGGTAGCCGATCCCGACGGTCCCCCACATGTAGGGCAGCGAGTACTTGCGGCCCGGGTCGAAGGCGGGGTTCATGAACGCCTTGCCGATGTTCTTGATATTCGGGATCTTCGAGTGGTCGAGCGGCACCAGCATCTTCGCGGTGATCATGCGCTCTGTGTAGTCGTTGGTCGGCACGATCACGTCGTAACCGGGATTGCCTTCCTTCAGCTTGGCGAACAACTCGTCGTTGTCCGCAAACAGGTCCATCGTGACATCGACGCCGGACGCCTTGTTGAAGTCGTCCAGCGTGGATTCGCCGATGTAGGTGTCCCAGTTATAGAAATTGAGCTTCTTCTCCTCGGCTCCCCAGCCGAACTTCGGCATCAGGGTCACGCCGGCCGCCACGGCGCCGGTACCGGCGAGGAAGGAACGGCGTGTCGCGCGCCGCGGCTTGTTGTCAACCATGCGTCGTGCCTCCTGTTCATCGGCCCAGGCCGCTTTCAGCCGGTTGGTGCCGACCGTGCCGCCAGATTTGTGCATTGCCGAAAGTCAAAACGCTCGCTCTCCGGCTGTCAATCGCGCCGGCGCGCAGACACACTCGAAATGTAACCGGATTCAAACCGCCAAGTCGACGAAAGCCCCTCGTGGCGCCTCCTGCCCCGCCTGTCCGGCGGCGACGGCGGCGTCGATCGTCTGGGTGTCCGAGGTATCGTCCTGCGGTGCCGCCGCTGCCGAAGGCGGCGAAGTCGATGTCGAGTCGTCAAGCCGCTCCGCCAGGCCCTGCGTCTCCGATCGGCGCGACGACTGCTCGGCCTCGGTTGCCTTTCTCTCGAGATCGAGCTGCTCGAGAAGGGCTTCGCGGGCGCGTTCACGCGCATCCTGAAGTTCGACGGAGGTCTGGATGGCTCGCTCGACCACGGTAACGCCGGTGCGCAGGCCGCTGCCCAGAGACACGGCGCCGCGCAACCCGACGGGAACGTTCCCCGAGCCCTGGCTCGCCCCGCCCTGCCCCGGCGTGTAGCCGGAGTAGGATGGCGGCAGTACGCTTGCGCCGATGGCAATGTTAACGATTCCTTTGCCAATATTATTATGGGCAATGGATCGCCATCCGGCAAGCGTATCGCCGTGCCGCTGTCAGAGGCCGATGTCGGCCTGGGTGAGGTCGAAACAGCGCCGTGCGGTGGCCACCAGGTGGTCGACTTCGGCATGGGTGATTACCAACGGCGGCGCCACAACGATGCCGTCGCGAACCGCCCGCATGATCACGTTGTTCCGGATGCAGTGGTCGCGGCAGATCGTGCCGACCTTGCCTTCCGGCTCGAAGAACACCGGGCCTTTCTTGTCGCGCACCAGCTCGATGCCGGCGATCAGGCCGACGCCGCGCACCTCGCCGACCAGCGGATGGTCCGACAGCTCGTGCAGCTTGGCCTGGAAGTACGGGCCGATGTCGTCCCGCACCCGCTCGACCAGGCCTTCGTCCTGGATGATCCGCAGGTTCTCCAGGGCTACCGCACAGGCGACCGGATGGCCTGAATAGGTAAAGCCGTGGAAGAATTCGCCGCCCTCGTCGATCAGGGTGCGGGCGACGCGATCGCCGACCATCACCGCCGAGATCGGCAGGTAGCCCGACGACAGCCCCTTCGCCAGGGTCATCAGGTCGGGCTCGATGCCGAAGGTCTCGGAGCCGAACCAGTTGCCGGTCCGGCCGAATCCGCAGATCACCTCGTCGGCGATCAGCAGCACGCCGTGCTCGCGGCAGATGCGCTGGATCTCCGGGAAGTAGCTGGCCGGCGGCACCAGCACGCCGCCGGCGCCCTGGATCGGCTCGGCGATGAAGGCGCCGACGCGGTCGGGCCCGAGTTCGAGGATACGTTCCTCCAGCGCCTGGGCGGCGGCGATCCCGAATTCCGCGGGTGTCATGTTGCCGCCGTCACGCAGATAGTAGGGCGGCCGGATGTGCTCGAAGCCCGGCAGCGCCCCCCCCATCTGGCTATGCATCGCGGTCATGCCGCTGAGGCTGGCACTGACCATGGTCGAGCCGTGATAGGCGAATTCGCGGCTGATGATGACGTTGCGATCCGGCTGACCCTTCAACTGCCAGTAGCGCCGGACCATCCTGACGATGGTGTCGTTCGCCTCGGAGCCGGAGTTGGCGAAGAACACATGCTCCAGGCCCGCCGGCGTCAGCTCGGCGAGACGCGCCGCAAGCTCGGTGGCCGGCCGCGTCGTGGTCTTGAAGAAGGTGTTGTAGTAGGGCAGCTCGCGCATCTGGCGCATCGCCACGTCAGCCAGCTCGGTCCGACCGTAGCCGACGTTGACGCACCACAGACCCGCCATGCCGTCGAGGATGGCATTGCCCTGCGAGTCCCAGAGCGTGCATCCCTCCGCCCGGACGATCACCCGGCTGCCCTCGGCCGCCAGCGCCTTGTGGTCCGTGAAGGGGTGCAGGTGGTGAGCGGCGTCCGCACTCTTTACGGCGTTGTCGTCGAGAACGTTCAACTTACGCATCTTGTCAGTCTCTCGTTGAATCCTCGCCAAGCCTATCTCGGCCGGTGAGCGGCGTCATCCAGTCAAAAATTGACCGACTCTTGCAGAGTCCAGTCACTTGTTGACCTACTTTTACCAAACTACGATTGTATGTTAACCGGCTTTTTACAGAGACACTCACTTCCTGTAGTTTACGGGTAATTGACCGTAAAGTGTCATACAGGGAGGGAGACAATGGCAGCGGACCCGGTCGACGCCGACCACGACTCGTCCAGTGAACCCGGCGTCATCGACGTGATCGCCAAGGAGGCCGGAAGTCTTTCTATCGAAATCGTCGACGTCGCCGGCAATGTCGACGACATAGCCGGCCGGGTCACCAGGCAGGCTGAGGAGTTCCACAACCTCGCGGCCGCGGCCGAGCAGGTCGCCAGCAGCAACGCTGCCGTGGTCGAGGCCGCGGAGCGTACCCGCGACATCGCCACCCGCGCGGCCGACGATGTCGGGTCATCGCGCAGCACCGTCGATTCCGCAGTCTCCGACATCCATACCCTGGTCGAGGGCGTCTCCGCGATCGAAGGCCGGCTCAGCGGCCTGCAGGAAGCACTCGGCAAGGTCGGAAAGATCGCAGGGGTGATCAACGCGATTGCCAAACAGACCAATCTGCTTGCCCTGAACGCGACCATCGAAGCCGCGCGCGCCGGCGACGCCGGGCGTGGCTTCGCCGTGGTCGCCGGCGAAGTGAAGTCGCTCGCCAACCAGACCGCGGACGCCACCCTCGACATCGAGCGTACCCTGAAGGAACTGGAGGCCCAGGCTCGGGAACTGATCGAGCAGGGCACCCGCACGACACGTCTCGCCGATGGCGTACGGGACGGGACCGAAGCGATCGGCATGGCCATGGGCACCATCGGCGACGCGGTCGGCGACATCGCATCGCAGGCCACCTCGATTGCCACCGATGCGGCCATGATCGCCGATACGTCGTCTGGCTTCCGGTCGACGCTCGGGCTTCTCAGTTCGGACGTGGACCAGTCCAGCCAGACGCTCAAGGAGGCCCGTGACCGGGTCAACCGCCTGATCGACTCGGCCGAGCGCCTCGCCGGCTACTGCGCGGAGTCCGGCGCCAACTCCGTGGACGGCCCGTTCATCGAGAAGATCCAGGAGGTCGCGGGCACGGTGTCGAAGACCTTCGAGGCGGCGATCGCACGCGGCGACATCGCCATGGAGGAACTCTTCGACCGCAACTATGTGCCGATCCCGGGCACCGACCCCCAGCAGCTCAGCGCCGGATGCCTGAAGGTCACCGATCGGGTACTGCCATCGATCCAGGAACCCGTGCTCGGCTTCAGCGATCGGATCGTGTTCTGTGCGGCGGTAGACGAGAACGGCTACCTGCCGACCCACAACAACAAGTTCAGCAAGCCGCAGGGCAGCGACCCGGTCTGGAACGCCGCCAACTGCCGCAACCGCCGCCTGTTCAACGACCGTGTCGGCCTCAAGGCGGGGCGCAACAGCGGCGGGTTCCTGTTGCAGACCTACCGTCGCGACATGGGCGGCGGGGTGTTCGTGCTGATGAAGGACGTCTCCGCGCCGATCATCGTGAACGGCCGCCATTGGGGCGGGGTACGCCTGGCATACAAGCCATGAGGGCGCTCAGACGTTGAGCAGCAGGTACTCGCGCTCCCAGGCGCTGATGACCTGCTGGTAGGCGCGCGACTCGGTTTCCTTGACGGTGGTCAGCACGTTGACGAAGCGCTGGCCAAGGATCTCGCGCAGCGGCTTGGCGCGGTTCAGCCGCAGCAGCGCATCCTCCAGGTGCCGCGGCAGGTTGACCGCCAGCTGGTAGGCGCTGCCTTCGATCGGCTTCGAGGCTTCGAGTTCCTCGACCACGCCGAGATAGCCGCAGGCCAGCGACGCCGCCATCGCCAGGTACGGGTTGGCGTCGGCCCCGGCGACCCGGTTCTCGACGCGGCGCGCCTCCGGCGACGAAATCGGCACCCGGAACCCGACAGTGCGATTGTCGACCCCCCAATGCACATTGATCGGGGCATCGGCGTCCGGCATCAGCCGACGATAGGAATTCACATAGGGGGCCAGCAGGGGCATCGAGGCCGACAGGTACTTCTGCAACCCGCCGATGTAGTGCAGGAAGAACGCGGAGTTGCTGCCGTCCTCGTTGGCGAACAGGTTGCGTCCGGTGCCGATGTCGCTCACCGACTGGTGGATGTGCATCGACGATCCCGGCTCGCGCTGCATCGGCTTGGCCATGAAGGTGGCGTAGACGCCATGATTCAGGGCGGTCTGCCGGACCGTGCGCTTGAACAGGAATGTCTGGTCGGCAATCTCCATGGGGTCGCCGTGGTTGAAGTTGATCTCCAACTGCGCCGCGCCCGACTCATGGGTCAGGGTGTCGACGTCGATCTCCTGCGCCTCGCAGTAGTCGTAGATGTCCTCGAACAGCGGATCGAACTCGTTGACCGCGTCGATGCCATAGGCCTGCCGCGCCGTCTCCGGCCGGCCGGAGCGCCCGATCGGGGGCTCCAGCGGATAGTCCGGGTCGGCGTTGACCTTGACCAGGAAGAATTCGAGTTCCGGCGCCACCGTCGCCTGCCAGCCGCGCTCGGCATACAGGTCGAGCACCCGTCGCAGCACGTGACGCGGCGACACGTCCACCGGAGTGCCGTCGAAATAGTAGGCATCGCAGATCACCTGCGCCGTCGGCTCCTTGTACCAGGGCACGACCCGGACCGATTCCGCCGCCGGCCGCAGATAGACGTCGCTGGCCCGCGGATTGAGGTCGATCTCCTCGATGTAATCGCCGGTGACCGTCAGCCCGAAGATCGACTCCGGAATGCGGAGTCCCTGCTCGCCGATCGCCTTCAGGAACTTGCCCGCCGGCAGGATCTTCCCGCGCGGGATGCCCGACACGTCCGAGACCATGCATTCGACCTCGGTGATCCGACGTTCCTTTATCCAGGCTTCCAGATCTACGGTCATGGGACCTCGCGTTATGGGGTGGCCAGACATACACCGACGCCCGATGCAGCGGCAACCGAAGCCGTCGCAACCCGCCGCTCCCGCGACGCTCGCCGATGTGGTATGAGACGGCACCTTTGAACCACCATGCGTGACACATGTCTCCCGATGGGACCTCCGGGTCCAATGCCTCCCGCCGCCTGGTCGCCCAGTCGTTCCTCGACGAGCACCCCGAAGTCGCGACCACCGACATCCTTTTGCCCGACATCTCCGGCGTGGTGCGCGGCAAACGCATCGGCCGCGACCAGCTGCCGGGAATCTTCGAGGACGGTGCCGCATTCCCGGCCTCGGTGTTCGGCACCGACGTCACTGGCGACTCCGTCGAGGAGAGCGGCCTGGTCTGGGATCTCAGCGACGCCGACTACCCGTGCTGGCCGGTACCCGGAACCCTGGTTCCGGTGCCATGGACCGCCCGACCGTCGGCGCAGGTCCTGCTGACCATGACCGATCCCAACGGGGTGCCGTTCTTCGCCGACCCGCGGGTGGTGCTGCAGCGGGTCTTCGACCGCTACAAGGCACGCGGCCTGACGCCGGTGGTGGCCCTGGAGCTCGAGTTCTACCTGATCGACCGCAAGCGTGAGGACCACCTGCCGCCGATCCCGGCGATCTCGCCGGTCACCGGCGCCCGCCAGGCGACCACGCAGGTCTATGGCCTGGACGAGCTGGACGACTTCGAGGCGGTGCTGGACGACGTCGCCAATGCCTGCCGGGTTCAGCGGATCCCGGCCGGCGCCGCCTCGGCGGAGTACGCCCCCGGGCAGTTCGAGATCAACCTGACCCACGAGGCCGATCCGGTCCAGGCAGCCGACCATGCCATGATGCTGAAGCGCGCCGTGAAAGGCGTGGCGCGCGCCCACGGCATGAACGCCACCTTCATGGCGAAGCCGTTCAGCGAGGATTCCGGCAACGGGCTGCATCTGCACGTCAGCGTGCTCGGACCGGACGGCAAAAACATCTTCGCCGATCCGAAGGGCGGCAAGCTCGGCTCACCGGCGCTGTTCCACGCGATCGGCGGTCTGGCGGCCACCATGAACGACTGCATGGCGCTGTTCGCGCCGACGGCCAATGCCTACAAGCGGTTGCGCCCAGCCGCCTACGTCCCGGTGTCGGCGTGCTGGGGCTACAACAACCGCACCTGCGCGTTCCGGGTACCCGCCGGCTCGGCCGCGGTGACCCGCATCGAGCATCGCGTCGCCGGCGCCGACGCCAACCCGTATCTGGCGACCGCCGCCGTGCTCGCCGGCATGCTGCACGGCATCGAGACCGAGGCCGAGGCACCGCCGGCGATCGACGGCAACGCTTACGAGACCGAGCAGCCGTCGATCCCGAAGACCTGGGCTGCGGCACTCGAGTGCTTCGAGAACAGCGCCTTCGTCGCCGACTGGCTGGGCGCCGACTTCCGCCGGGTGTTCCACGCGGTCAAGGAAGGCGAGCGCCGGGACTTCGAAGCCGAGGTGACTCCGCTGGAGTGGCGGTGGTACCTGACCACGATATGACCGTGCCGCTGACCTGGTATCACGCGACGGCCCCGTCGGCGCCGTCCAGGCCGAGTCTTGCCGGCCAGGTGCGCAGCCGCGTCTGCGTGATCGGCGGCGGACTGTGCGGGGTATCCACCGCCCTGCACCTCGCCGAGCGCGGGATCGACACCGTGCTGCTGGAGGCCGAGACGATCGGCCATGGCGCCTCCGGGCGGAACGGCGGCCAGATCGTCCAGGGCTTCAGCGCGCCGATGGAGCGCATCGAGGCGGCGGTCGGCCGGGCCGATGCCCAGGCCCTGTGGGACATGGGGCGTGAGGCGATCGCGGCGATTCCCGAGCGCGTGGCGCGGCACGGCATCGACTGCGACCTGCGCTGGGGCTACCTGATCGCCGCCCTGAACCGCCGCCAGCTCGACGACCTGCGCGAGACGGTGGAGCAGTGGACCGGCTACGGCTACACCGGGCCGTCGATCGTTGAGGGCAGCGACCTGCGCAAGGTGCTCGGGACCGACCTGTATGTCGGCGGCATGCTGGAACCGGGCAGCGGGCAACTGCACCCGCTCGCCTACCTGCAAGGGCTCGCCGGTGCGGCCGAAGCCGCTGGCGCCGTGCTGCACGAGCGCTCGGCCGCCGTCGCGATCGAGTACGGCGACACCGTGCGGGTAGCCACCGCCAGCGGCGGCGTTGAGGCCGACACCCTGGTCCTGGCCGGCAACGCCTATCTCGGCCGGCTGGTCCCGGCCCTCAATCGCCGGCTGATGCCGGTCGCCTCGTTCATCGGCGTGACCGAGCCGCTGGGCGAGGAGCGCGCCCGCCGCCTGTTCCCGCAGGACGTCGCCGTCGCCGACTGCAACGTCGCACTCGACTACTTCCGGCTGACCGCCGACCGCCGCCTGCTGTTCGGGGCCGGAGCCAGCTATTCAGCCACCACGCCGGCCGGTCTCAAGGGCTGGTTGGAGCGCCGGATCCGGCGCGTGTTCCCGGAACTGACCGATGTCGCCGTCGACTACGCCTGGGGCGGGCTGATCGGCATCACCCACAACCGGGTACCCGACCTGGGCAGGCTGGCGGCGAACGTGCTCTACGCCCAGGGCTTCTCCGGGCAGGGCGTGGCCTTGACCGGTCTGGCCGGCACGCTGCTCGCCGAGGCCCTGGCCGGCGACGACAACCGATTCCGGCTGATCGAACAGGTCCGCCACCTGCCGTTCCCCGGCGGCCTGCTGCGCACCCCTGCCCTGGTTGCCGCAATGGGCGTCATGAAGTTGAAGGACCGGCTCGGCTGGTAGCCGGTCACGCCGTCTCTGGTCGAACAGCCCGGCCGGCGTGCATGCGGGCCTCGCGTCGACCGGAAACCACACCCTATAATGCGTACGCTCGACGTGCCCCTCCGCGACGGAAGGCAGTATGCGGTTGCCCAAGCTACCGGTTGCCCTACTCGTCGGCTTCTGCCTGTTCGCCCTCGCTGCGTCGGCCGGCGGCGCGGTGTTGTATGTCGGCTACGGCGTGGCGCTCAAGAACACCCGCGAACTCCTGTACGGCAACGCCGATCTCTCGATCGCCGCGCTGCGCCAGGGAATCACCGGGCATCTCGACCCGGTCGCGACCGCCGTCGGCGACCTCGCGGAGATCCTGACACACGAACTGCCGGCTCACGCCGACGATGCCGCCCTGGCGACGATCCTGCGGGCCGCCATGGCGGGTCTTCCGCAGCTCGCGGCACTCGCCGTCGTGGACCGCGACTACCGGGTGCTCCGGATCACCCGCGACCGAGACCGCGACCAGTTCAAATGGTCCGACTGGAGCGACGACGCGCAGTTCCGCAAGACCATCGACGGGGCGGTCCGGGTCGCCAGCGGCCACTGGGGGACACCGTTCTACGCGGAGAAGTCCCAGCTCAGCCTTCTCAACTACTACCAGCCGCTGACCGACGCTTCCGGCCGGATCGTGACCCTGGCCGCAGTCATTTCCCTGGAACAACTGTCCGACATGATGATCGCCTTGTCGGACCGGGCGAACCAGGGTGCGCGCCTGCGGCCATTCGTGCTGTATGGCCGCGACCGGGTGCTGGCCCACCCGCTGTTCCTTTCCGGGTATCCCGGGCTGAGCGATGCCGAGCCGCTTCCGAAGCTGGCGACCTTCACCGATCCGATCCTCGCCAACCTGTGGCGCACCGCCCCGGCGACCGAGGAGCCCGTCGATTCCACGCTCCTCCACAACTCCGAGGCCCGGGTCGTCAACTCCGGCGGACAACGCTACGTGGCGATCTACACGGTGCTGACCGGCTATGGCTCGCAAGATCTTCTATTGGGGGCTTATGTGGCCGAGAGCGAGAGCCGGGTCCAGTTGGACAGGCTCGCGATCCTTCCACAGGTCGCGGCAGTGCTGCTTGTCGTCGTGCTCGGGCTCGCCCTGGTCATCGGCCGGCTGGTCGCCCGCCCGGCCCGGCAGCTGGCCGCGGCGGCGGGCTACGTGCGACGGCTCGAACTCGTTTCCGCGCCCCGGGTCGAGGACACCCTGCTGAGCGAGATGAGCGCCGCCGCCGCCGCCTTCAATTCGATGACCGGCGCGCTGAAGCTGTTCGCGGCTTATGTCCCGAGCCGGCTCGTCCACCGGCTCATCCAACTTGGGCCCGAGGCACCGGTCGTGCCGAGCCTGCGCCCCCTGACCGTGATGTTCACCGATATCGTTGCCTTCACCCGGCTGTCGGAGGCCCTGCCCGCCGACGCGACGGCCCGGCTGCTGAACCAGCATTTCGGGCTTCTCGGCCACGCCGTCGAGGCCGAGGCGGGAACCATCGACAAGTATATCGGTGACGCCCTCATGGCGTTTTGGGGGGCGCCGGAGGAACAGCCCGACGGGGCGGAGCGCGCCTGCCGGGCAGCCATTGCGATCGCCGCCGAGATCGCCGCCGACAATGCGCGCCGGCGCGACGCCGGCGAGCCGCCGATCCGCCTCCGCATCGGTATCCACAGCGGACCCGCGGTCGTCGGCGACATCGGCTTTCCCGGCCGCATCAACTACACGGTCGTCGGCGACACCGTGAACGTCTGCCAGCGAATCGAGAACCTGGGCCACGAGTTCGACGACGGTCGCGACGTGACGGTGTTGGTGAGCGGCGAGACCGCCGCCGCACTCGGCCCGGACTTCCGCCTGATCTCCTGCGGCAGCAGGGCCGTCAAGGGACGCGACGCGCCGATCGAGGTGTTTCGGCTCGAAGCCTAGTGGATAGAATCTAACACTTGGTGCCCACGTCTGACGGCGGCGATGATTTTGTCTGGATCTGCGGTCCAGTTGAAGGGCTTGGGGTCCGAGGCGTTGTGCTCGTTGAGGAAGCGGTTGATGGC
>Ga0222689_1000035_pt1 | contig 104687 bp, 84 predicted proteins | sample AntAcemetage1231_FD_179838 | JGI IMG/M metagenome (GOLD analysis project Ga0222689, IMG submission 179838) | Saline water microbial communities from Ace Lake, Antarctica - #1231 | ecosystem: Environmental > Aquatic > Non-marine Saline and Alkaline > Saline | place: Antarctica: Ace Lake...
TTCACTGGAGTATTCTCCGTCTATTTTAATAAGATCTTTCAATTCATCACCAGATCATTATCTAGGATTGTCAAACCCTATCGAAGGGCATTGTTTGGCGGATTGATGCTTGGATTAATAATCTTCTTCTTCCCCGCGCTATATGGAGAGGGGTATGAGGTCATTAACGCCCTCCTCGCCGATGATTTAAGGAAGGTAACCGAGAACAGTATCTTTTACGATTTTACAGGGAATGCAAGCATGATGCTGCTTTTCATAGCATGCCTCTTGGTATTAAAAGTTGTTGCTACAGCCTTCACTTTGGGTAGCGGGGGAGTTGGAGGAATTTTCGCACCGACACTATTTATGGGAAGCACACTTGGCTTTCTATTCACACGCCTTTTCCGATTCTTAGATATCAAGGAATTGTCTGCAAGTAATTTCACTTTAGTTGGTATGGCAGGATTGATGGCGGGGGTGATGCATGCCCCTCTAACAGCCATCTTTTTAATTGCTGAAATTACTGGGGGATATGAACTATTCGTTCCACTGATGCTCACTGCAGCGATCTCCTATTATACGGCCAAGCTGATTACTCCATATACCTTATATACAGGTGAACTTGCAAGAAAGGGAGATCTCATCACCCACAACAAAGACAAGGCAGTTCTAACATTGATGAATTTGAGGGAAGAGGTAGAGACCAATTTTCAAAGCGTTCAGCCCGATTGGACTCTCGGTCAGCTGGTAAAGGCTGTTTCAAAAAGCAATAGAAATATTTACCCTGTCGTAGACCCGAACGGTCACCTCATTGGAATTGTGACTCTCGACGATATTCGTCAAATTATGTTTGATCAAAGTCAATACGAAGAGATGCAGGTACATATGTTTATGACCTCCCCACCTGAAATTATCTATACTAAAGATAGCATGGCTAAAGTGATGACTAAGTTTGATGAGTCGGGTGCCTGGAACTTGCCGGTGGTTGAAAACCACAAGTACATCGGCTTTGTCTCTAAATCTAAACTGTTTTCCGCTTATCGTCGATTGTTGAAGGAGTTCTCTCCTGACGATGAAAATTAGGCTCACCCCAGATAGGCCGTAGTAGATTCTGACTGATATGAAAAAAGGGTGAACCGTCAAGTTCACCCTCTCTTCTTGTAGTTAAGCAAAATCTTACTGAATGCAGCCCTGATCGATTTGCGAGAGCACATCGTTGTTCGGGAAGCAATTTCCTGAAGGCAAAGCATTCGGTGTATATCTCATTAAATTATTATCATACAGTCCATTTTCAATGAAGTTCACAATATCAGTGATCTCTTCATCTGTCAAGTGCAAAGGCTGAAACTCTTCGGCCAGCTGACTTGCAGGCACGTTGAAGTTTGTAGCAACCCCATCATTTTTATATTCAACAACTTCACGTACTGTTCTGAATGAACCTCCGTGACCGAAGAATTTTGAATCCATTAAATTGTAGAGCTGTGGCGTTTTGAATTTGTATTCATCTGCGGGATCGTGTGTGAAACTAGCCCTTCCTTTGTGAGCAGGGTCGTTTGGATTTGAGCGCAACACGTTTTCACCCACTAAATCATCCATCCCCAAAGCGTGAAAGCTCATGCTGTTTAATGCAGGGCCATTGTGACAAGAGCCACACTCGGCCTTTCCGAAGAACAATGCGCCTCCTCGTTTTTCACTGTCAGAAAGTGCATTCGATTCACCCCTCAACCAATGTTGAAACGGTGCTTGGTTGGCAACCAATGTTCTTTCGTATGCTGCAACAGCCAGGCCAGCCGTGCGTTTTGAATATCTTGTTTCAATAGGGAATTCTGGGAAACAAATGTCAAACAGCTGTTCGTACTCTTGATAGGTTTCACAAACATCTGCCGTAACGTCCATTCTATGAACTCCCAATCCAGCGATTGCCTGAATTTCAACTCCTTCATGCCCGAGTTGATTAGTTGCAATTGGTGTTCCAGGTGTCCAATTGGATTCTGTTCCTGCGTTTGGACCAGTCGCTCCAAATTGTCCATTCCACAACATAACCTTTTGATAAGCACAATTCAACACCGTCGGCGTTCTTAATGGCTGAACATCTACACTGTCAATGGGATAAGATGGATTGGCTTTTCTTCCTTCTCCGCTTGATCCGAATCCAACGCCACCTTCACCAATTCCTTGTCTCATGTTGGCTTGAAATCCACCCTGAGCATGATGGCAACTGGCACATGACATGGTGCCTGTACCTTGCGACATGCGCGGATTAATTGCAATCCCTGACTCATGATAAAGCATTCGTCCAAGAGCAATTTTGGCGTGGTTAATCGGGTTAGTGGGGTCTTGAGGAATCAAATGATATTGTCCATCATCCGGAAGAAGATAGTGAGCAATTCCAATTCCATCAGATGCCGAAGTCAGGGCGTCTTCCAGAATTTTATCATAATTAACTCCGATAGGATTTTCGGTAATTTCCTTTTCTTTTTTACAAGAACTTAGGACAGCTGAGGCTGCGAACAGCGCAACAGCTAACTTGAGGGCTTTAGTTTTCATGTAACAATTTGGTCGAGTTTGCTCGTCTACCAAAATTAGCTCTTGGTCGATGATATTGAATATGACATAGGTCACATTCGCTATCTTTTACGGTGCTGACTCTAGAAAGTTGCTCACTTTGGCGAAAAACTCATCCGGATTCTCGGCATGAAGCCAGTGACCGGCATTGCTAACAGTGTCGAATACAGCCTGGGGGAATAGTTTTAGAATAGATGGAAAATCCTCGTCTAGGATATAATTGCTTTTTTCTCCCCGGATAAACAAGGTGGGGACGGAAACTTCTATTGCCGGGATTTCTTCCAGAATATCAGGCATTGAGGATTCTAAGATTGGCAAATTAAAACGCCAAGCGTAACCCTGTGGTTTAAGTCGGTAAAGATTTTTAAGAAGGAATTGAACGACTCCCTCTTCTGAAATATATTTCCTGAGCTGAGTCTCTGCCTCTGAGCGAGATTCTATCTTTTCAGGATTAAAAGAATTTAATGCCTCTAAGATGGCTTGATGATGAGGCAGGTATTCCTTTATGCCCATATCGGCGACAACCAATTTCTCTACCCTCGATTCAAACATTTGAGCAAATCGCATGGCTGTTTTTCCGCCCATAGAATGCCCGAGGACAATTGCTTTTTCTATGCCTTCTTGATTTAATAACTGCTCTAAATCTTCGGCCATTGCCTCGTAGGTGTGAACAAGCTGGTGTTCTGAACGCCCGTGGTTACGCAGGTCAATGAAATACACAGTGTATGCTTCGGCAAAATCTTTACCTAAACTCTGCCAGTTGTCAGCACTTCCGAATAGTCCATGTAATATGCACAAACTCTTACTGCCATGACCGGCTTTTCTGAAATGCAGATTCGCCCTCATGATTGTAGTTTTTGCAAGTAAATTCTAATCGTGTTTTCTAATCCCAAGTATAGCGCATCGCTGATTAATGCGTGACCAATACTAACCTCTAGCAAACCGGGTAGGTGCTGCGCAAAATAGCCCAGGTTGTTGCGGTCAAGATCATGACCTGCATTAATGCCTAGTCCTGCATCCATTGCAGCCTGTGCAGCTTTTATATATGGTGAGATAGCGTTTTCAGGAGAAGTAGCATACTGGGTAGCGTAGTCTTCGGTGTATAATTCAATTCTGTCAGCCCCAAGATCGGCCGCTTTTCGAATTAAGGCTGGATTGGGATTCATAAAAAGAGAAACCCTCATCCCTTTTGATTTCAGGGACTCGACAATTGGGAGTAAAAAATCAAAATCTTTTTCAGTATCCCATCCTGCGTTGGAGGTAATCACATTTGGCCCATCGGGAACGAGAGTAACTTGCTCAGGACGAGTCTCTTCGACCAACTCTAGGAATCCATCTCCAGGAAATCCTTCAATATTATATTCGGTATGGACAACCGGACGTAGTTTTCTTACGTCTTCATAAGTGATATGCCTTTGGTCAGGTCTTGGATGAACAGTAATGCCTTGTGCACCAAACTCTTGACAGCGAATGGCAGCCTGAACTACATCAGGAACATTGCCTCCGCGGGCATTTCGAAGGGTAGCAATTTTATTGATGTTAACACTGAGCTTACACATTCACTTAGATTTTAAAGGTGATTTATCTAAGTGACAAAGTTAACAATTGATGAAATGATTGCTTCGCTTAGGGAAATGAACTTGTAGATTTGTATTAAAATAAACTGGCAAGATTTTAGCAGTAGATATATTTGAATGAAACTCGACCGCATCATAGCAAAAGATATTCCTGAACTCAGTTTGTCTGACAATGGAGTGAATGCCCTCAACCTGATGGAACAATTTGGTGTTGAGCATTTACCCGTCGTGCATGAGGGAAAGTTTGTTGGACTTGTTTGTGCGGATGAGATTTTGAGTATGGATAATCCAACTCAAGCATTCCACTTGAACCAGCATGAGTTTCCTATGTTTTGCCTTGCTTCTTCAAGACATATTTATGATGCCGTTAAAGTCATCACCCAACAAAAGCTCACCTTACTTCCTGTTATTGACGCCCAAGTGAATTACTTAGGCTCAATTACATTACTTACCCTCCTTAATGGAATTGCCCAAATTCAATCTGTAAATGAGCTTGGGGCCATTTTGGTTTTGGAGATGAATATGCACGATTATTCTCTGAATCAAATCGCACAAATCGTAGAGGGAAATGATGCGAAAATATTAAGTGCGAGCATGTCCTCTGTGCCGAACAGCACTAAAATTGAAATTACCTTGAAGATCAACAAGGAGGATTTAAATCCAATCTTACAAACCTTTCACCGCTACGATTACACGGTTGTTGACACCTATATGGAGCCCAAATTCTCTGAAGATCTGAAAGAGCGATATGAGGAATTCATGAAGTTTTTGAATATGTAGATTTGCAGCATACCAAACCAAGTATGCGACTAAGCACTTTCATTCTATTTCTTGCCTTCGTTTTGAGTTGTGGAATTACCACAGCTCAGATTGATAGCACAGGAATAAAAGTGATCAAGGGCATCTTAATCCAAGGAAACAAAATTACTCGGGAAAGAATAATTCTTCGAGAACTTGATTTTGCCGTAGGAGACAGTATCAGCGCAGAAGATCTCATCCAACGATGTCAGAAATCTCAGAGCTTGGTGCTGAATACAAGGCTCTTTAATTTTGTAACTATTACACCCATTTTCACTGAGGATGATGCTGTTTATGCAAAGATTGATGTAGTAGAACGATGGTATTGGTGGCCTCAAGTGATCATTAAATTTGCAGACCCCAATTTCAACACCTGGTGGCAAACCCGAGACTTTAAAAGGCTTAACGGTGGACTAGAAATCTACAAGCAGAATTTCAGGGGCCGAAATGAGGACCTTAAGCTTAGGGTGCAGCTTGGTTACACCCGTCATTTCTCTCTCTCATATAGGATTCCATATATCAGTAGGGCGCAGAAATTGGGAATGCGTGTTGGTGCTGCTTACCGCGAGCAAGAGGAAATCACTGTTGGCACCCTTGAAAATAAAAGAGTCTTTTACAGAGAACTGGGTAAGCCAGGTAGAAATGAGCAATTCGTAGAACTTGAATTTACCTGGAGGCCTGAATTGTATGCTGTTCATGGATTGAATCTCGGGTGGGTACATGCCCAAGTCAGGGACTCATTAGCGACTAGCCACCGCGACTATTTCGACAACCAATCGAATACGCTCAACTACCTCCGTTTGGGCTATCAGTTCAAAGCCGATAGAAGAGACAACAGAGGCTATCCCTTGCGGGGGAATTATTTCCAACTGGATGTCGAACAGAGAGGACTTGGGCTGGTGAATCAATCGGGATTGAACCTCACCAAGCTATGGGTTGAGTACAGGTACTTCCATGAAATAACTCGAAAATGGTTTTATGCTGTAAGTGCAAAACTAAACTCCTCTCCATTTTCGAATCCTCCCTACTACCTGCAAGAAGGCTTGGGCTATTCGAATTTTATTCGAGGATATGAATATTACATCATTGATGGGCAGCACTTTTCATTGCTGAAATCGAATTTCAAGTTTGCCCTGATTCCAAAACGTGAGCTGGATCTTGGGTTCGGCCCGAGTAAATTTACTCGGATTCATTACGGTGTATACCTCAATGCTTTCTTTGATGGTGGTTACGTGTGGGATTCACGCTATGCTGCATCCAACCCGCTTTCCAATCAATTTCAATATAGCGGTGGATTAGGGCTTGATATTGCGAGCTATTATGACAGTGTTTTTCGCTTAGAATTTGCCCTCAATCGACAAAAAGAAACAGGCTTCTTCCTTCATTTCGTCCAACCAATTTAATCCCTCCCTCTTTATTGCTAGTTTTGTAGCTCAAGGGAAGCTTCATGCGCGTTGCAATATATGGCAGACAAGAATCTGCAAAGAATACGAAACAACTGGTTGAGATTCTTCATTTTTTGAAGGAAAACGGCATTGAGACTGAGCTTCACAGCGATCTTTTGCCTTACCAAAACAGCCATTCAGGCGGAGTTTTCGGGTCTTATCAAGATCTCAACCCCGTAGATGTTATGATTAGCATAGGGGGAGATGGCACCTTGCTTGACACTCTCACCCTCATTCGTGACAGGGAAATTCCAGTTCTAGGTGTAAACACGGGCAGGCTAGGTTTCTTAGCAAATGTTAATACAGACAGGCTTCATCAGGCTTTGAACGCCATGATAAATGGGCAATTGAAACAAGAATCTAGAATGCTTATTCGAGCAAGCTCTGAAGGTTTGGATTTTAATGGCTTCGATTGTGCACTAAACGAGGCAACCTTGCATAAAAATGACACCTCATCAATGATTTCTATAAAAGTGAATGTGGACAACACCTTCATGAATAATTATTGGGCTGATGGTTTAATTGTTTGCACCCCGACGGGATCAACCGCTTATTCTTTGAGTTGTGGAGGCCCAATCGTTATGCCCACGTCCGACAATTTTAGCATCACCCCAATCGCCCCGCATAACCTCAATGTAAGACCTATGGTTTTGTCTAGCAATTGTAGCATCACAATAAAAGCAGAGGGAAGAGAAGATCAATTTTTATTCACTTTGGATTCTCGGTCGTTTACGGTTGACGCGGGAAGAGAGATAAAATTGGAAAAAGCTCCCTATGCAATGCGCTTGTTGAATTTTGAAGATCAAGATTTCTTCTCAACCATACGCAAAAAGATGATGTGGGGAATAGATAAAAGAAATTGAAGCTCAATACTCGCCCACAGAATGCTAATTCATTGGAAAGCTGTAACTTCGCAGCCCCTTATTCGATTTAAGGATTACGACAATAAAACGACTGGAATTGCATTAATAGGAAGATGAGAATTTTTTTAGCATTCATCTTGATACTCTGCAGCTTACTAAGCTATGGACAGAATAAATTCGATACTTCAAAAGAGATCGGATTGTCTGTTGGTACCAGTTATTATATCGGAGAAATCAATAAAAGTCATTTCGGAGGACGATTAAACGTCGGTGGTGGCATGTTTTTTAGAAATAATTTTAATCGCCGATGGGGATTGAAATTCGCCGTTCAATATGGGAAAATTGAAGCTTTTGATGAAGATTCAGATGTTGCCTGGAAACAGAATCGCAACCTCCAATTCCAAAATTCAATTCTCGAAGGAAGTGCCCAAGTAGAATTGAACTATAAAGATTATCAAGTCGGGAGCAAGGAAGACTTTTGGACACCTTATCTATTTATTGGATTGGGCTACTACTCCATGAACCCCAAAGCAGATTACAAAGGAACCTTATACGAGTTGCAGCCTTTAGGGACTGAAGGACAAGGAACAACAGAAGGAGATGAGCGCTATTCTCTAAGTGGCATGTCTATTCCCTTCGGAGTTGGATTCAAAGTAAATGTTTACGGAATAATTGCTTTGAATTTGGAGTGGGGAATGAGAAGAACATTTACTGACTACTTAGATGATGTAAGCACAAATTATGCGAATCCTGCTGTATTGGAAGATGAAAATGGAGTTATTTCAGCATTGTTGGCTGATCGCAGTCTTCAGCAAGAAGGTGCGTTAGGCGATAATACAGGTGTCAAAAGAGGGGATCCTGGAATTAAAGACATGTATTCTTTCGTGAATTTCACCATTGCAATTCGAATAGATAAGAAACCAACTTCGTGTTGGAAATAATCAATAAATGTTAACCTGTGCATTAGTTTTACAGGAATAAAGCAGCTTTGCCAGTAGATAAATGAGTTACCTAAGCAAAATTGACAAATTAAAAGTTCCACAACACATCGCCATCATCATGGATGGTAATGGACGCTGGGCAAAAAGTCATGGGCAGGAGCGCATTTTCGGACATTTTAATGGTGTTGAAGCTGTAAGATCATCTCTGAAGGCTTGTGTGGAATTGGGCGTGAAGCACCTAACACTTTATGCTTTTTCAACTGAAAATTGGAATCGACCAAAAGCCGAAGTTGATGCGTTGATGGATCTTTTAGTGAAAACCATCGTCAATGAGATGGAAGAACTCCAAGAAAATCAGGTGAGGTTGAATGCTATAGGTGATATTGAAAATTTGCCTGAAGATTGCAGAGGAGAGTTGAAACGTGGAATGGAACTTACAGCCAAGAACAATAAGATACAATTGAATCTTGCGTTGAGCTATAGTTCAAGATGGGAGATCACTCGGGCCGTTCAACGAATAGTTGAAGATAAGATTGAGGCTTCTCAAATCAATGATGAATTGGTGAGTAGCTATTTATCTACAGCAAATGTTCCTGATCCAGAGTTGTTGATTAGGACAAGTGGAGAGAAGAGAATATCAAATTTTTTACTTTGGCAGATTGCCTATGCTGAACTGTATTTTACAGAAACGCTATGGCCCGACTTCAATAAAGAGGAACTGTTCAAAGCTGTATATGACTACCAACACCGAGAAAGAAGGTTTGGCAAAACGAGTGAGCAATTAGAATTATGAAGAGATTAGGAGTCGTTTTGGCCCTCATGCAAGTCTTGGTTATTTTGTGTATTTCACTGAATGGTGTTGCTCAAGATGGGCCAATCCGAATTGGCGGTGTTGTAGATTACAAAAATCCAGGGAAATATAAAGTTGCGGGGTTAAGTGTAACTGGCGCTCAGTACACTGAAGTGCAGGCCATCAAATTGTTTTCCGGAATTCAAATCGGAGATGAAATTGATATTCCTGGTGAAAAGATTTCAATGGCAGTTAGGAACCTGTGGGATCAAAAACTCTTCGAAGATGTTTCAATTCTTTTGGCTGAAACAAGAGGTGATGAGGCTTATTTGGTGATAGATGTAAAAGAAGTCCCTGTGCTTTCACGGTTCAAATTTGAAGGAGTCTCCAAATCAGAAGCCGATAATTTAAGAGAGCAAATAAAATTGATTCGAGGCACCATGGTGAACAATAATTTGATCACCATCTCAGAAAATATAATTAGAGATCATTTTATTGAAAAAGGATTCTTGAATGCTACTGCGTCAATTACAAGTGCTGAAGATCCATCAATTGACAACAGCGTATTCCTTACCATCAATGTTGACAAAGGTCAGCGAATGAAGATTTCTGAAATCAACTTTTACGGCAGAAATGAAATTCCTGAAAAGAAGTTGAAACGTGCCATGAAGAACACCAAGAAAAAACGGTGGTACAGTCTCTTCAAATCCAGCAAATTTGTTCCAGAAGAATTCGATGAAGACAAGCAAAGAATCATTGCGAAGTACAACGGTGAAGGATTCAGAAATGCCAAACTGCTTAAGGATTCAGTTTATCGTACTGGCCCTAAAACCGTAGGATTAAGCCTAAGCCTCGCTGAAGGACGCAAATTCTACTTCAGGGATATTGAGTTTAGAGGCAATGTGAAATACAGCACTGAAGAACTGAACAAACAACTGGGAATTGAAAAAGGTGACATCTACAATCAAGATGCCTTGCGCGAACGAGTGATTTTTTCCATGTCTGGGACAGATATTTCTTCACTTTATCAGGATGATGGTTACCTAAATTTTCAGGCCATTCCCGTTGAAACGTTGGTAGAGAATGATTCGATTGATATCGAAATCAGAATCAATGAGGGCAAACAATTTAGAATTGGAAACATTAAGGTTCTTGGCAATACAAAAACCAATGACCATGTGATTTACCGTGAAATTAGAACTCGTCCAGGCGACTTGTTCAACAGAACTGAAATCATTCGTACTCAGCGTGAATTGTCTCAATTGGGATACTTCAATCCAGAAGCATTTGATGTTAAGCCAATTCCAAATCCAGACAACGGTACTGTAGATTTGGAATATGTTGTTGAGGAAAAGCCCTCAGACCAGATAGAGCTATCTGGAGGTTGGGGTGCAGGTAGAGTCGTGGGTACCTTGGGTGTAAGTTTCACCAATTTCTCACTTAGAAATTTCTTTAAGAAGCACGCTTGGAGACCTGTTCCAACAGGAGACGGCCAACGTTTGAGCATCAGAGCACAATCCAACGGACTCTTCTTTCAATCGTACAGTATGGCTTTCACTGAGCCCTGGTTTGGAGGCAAGAAGCCAAATGCTTTGAGCTTCTCAGTTTCTCACTCCATTCAATCAAATGGACAGAAAAGAAAAATTGACGGAGAAGTTAATCCACTTAGACAAAGTTTAGATATTACGGGGGTTTCTATGGGATTGGGCAAGCGATTGAGGTTCCCTGATGATTATTTCCAATTGTTTACATCACTGAGTTATCAGCACTTCCGGCTCAATAATTTCGGCTCTTTCTTCAGTTTTGCCAATGGAGAATCGAACAATCTATCATTAGCTGTCACATTGCAGCGTAATTCAATTTCAGACCCTATCTATCCGAAATGGGGTTCTAAATTATCGTTCAGCTTCAAAGGCACACCTCCTTTCTCCCTGTTTGATGGCGGAAAAGATTACACGACCATTTCAGATCAGGAAAAATACCGTTGGATTGAGTACCACAAATGGAAATTCACGGCTGAGTGGTACACTCCGCTTTCGGACGACAAGAAATTGGTCTTGAATACGCGTTTCGGAATGGGTTTCCTTGGATTGTATAACCGAGACATTGGAATCGCTCCTTTCGAAAGATTCTATCTTGGAGGGGTGTTCCTTTCTGGATTTATCTTGGATGGTCGTGAGATTATCAACCTTCGTGGATATGATGATTTGTCCTTGTCTTCAAGCACTGGAGCTCCTATCATTGGAAAATATGGAATGGAATTGAGGTATCTTATCTCACCAAATCCAAGTGCACAAATTTATGTCTTGGGATTTGCTGAAGCGGGTAGAACTTGGGATGCCTTCAATGAATTCAATCCTTTTGATGTAAGCCGCTCCGGGGGTGTGGGATTGAGGATTTTCCTTCCTATGTTTGGACTACTTGGACTTGACTACGGATGGAGGTTTGATGATGTTCTTCTCGCTCCTAACATGCCGAGAGGTCAATTCCACTTTAGTATTGGAACGAATCTTGGAGATCTATAACTTGAATAATAAATTTACCTAGCACAATCAAAAGCATAGCATTTATGAAAAGTCTAATAATAGGATCGTTTATTTTCTTCCTTTTTCCAGCGGCTCTCATTGCTCAGAAATTCGCATATGTAGACACGAAGTACATTCTGATGCACATGCCTGAATATGCGAGTGCTCAGAATCAATTGAATAGACTTTCAAGTCAATGGCAAGAAGATATTGAGTCTAAAATGGAAAATGTTCAACGTCTTGTGGATGCTTTTGAAGCCGAGCAGGTTCTTCTCCCTGAAGACATGAAAGCGAAAAGAAGGGATGAAATTGAGCAGAAAAGACAAGAAGCACGTGAGCTTCAAAAGAGTCGATTTGGCGTGAATGGTGAGTTGTTTACCCAACGTGAGCAGCTTATCAAACCTGTACAAGAGTCAATTTTTGAGGCTATTAAAGAAGTTTCGTCTAGTAAAGGATATATGGTGATCTTCGATAAGAACAACCAAAGCAATATGCTGTATACCAACCCTAAGCATGATGTTAGTGATGATGTTCTGAGAAAGATGGGACTCACTCCAGGTGAAATGATTGAGCAAGAAGAGAAAAAAGATTCTAGTGGTGGCTCTGAAAAGGGCGGAACTGAAGGTGGTGGAAAATCTGGCGGGATTATTGATGCTGGAGCTAAAGGAGGAACAAAAAGTCCGACTGCGCCGAGAGGTGGTAAAAAATAAATTTGAAGAACATGAAAAGAAATATCATTTTAATTGCCCTGACTATATGCACGCTCAGCGTTTTTGGTCAAAAACTTGGACATATTGATGGACAAGCACTTTTGCTAGCCATGCCTGAAAGAGCTCAGGTTGAGAAGCAAATTCAAGATCAAGCCAATCAAGTTGAAAAGGCATTGGTAGAAATGCAGAAGGAGTACGAAATGAAGGTCAAAGAATTTCAAGACAATCCAACTTGGCCAGAATCATTGAAGACTACGAAATACAATGCCATCATCAATTTGGAAAAAGACATGAAGGACTTTGCCGCACAGGCGGAGCAGGAATTGGCGGATAAAGAAGCTGAATTGCTGCAACCTATGGTTGATCGCGCGAGGAACTCAATTAACAAGATTGCCAAAGACAAAGGCTTCAGTTATATCCTTGATTCTAGTCAAGGAGTTATTCTTTATGAAGGTGGAGAGGACATCATGCCACTTGTAAAGGCTGACCTAGGAATTCAATAGAGGCAGACGACCAAAACGAGTCGTCGCTTCAAAAGCTTGAAGTCAACAACACGGAATCTAATTCTGAGTTGTTGACTTTTTTTTGTCTCCAACATAAGAAATAGTAATGTAATTCTTTGCTTCCTATTCTTTGCTTAGTTGTTAGAATTCAAGGGCTTAGTGTTTTAATTCCTATCTTATTCCTTTCAACGATTCATCGCATGAGATTCACAAAGGAATCAATCGAAAACTGGTAGGATAATTGCGAATTAGATAGAGTCGAACCACAGCTAAAAAGGGAGAACATGAAAGAAGAAAATTCAAGAAGGTCATTTTTAAAGAACACATCATTGGCAGCTTTAGGCTTAGGCTTAGCCCCTGCTCTAGCTAAAGCATCACCGATCCAAGCCGGTTCAGAAACGATGGGCGGAGGATGTGCGGTCACAACCTTAGATGCCTATGGCCAAGGACCTTTTTACACAGCGAACGCCCCAGTGCTCAGCGATAATTCACTGGCCGCTTCAGAAGAAGTAGGTACGAGGTTAACAATTACAGGACGGGTAAAAACTTTGGACTGCTTAGAATTTATCGAGAATGCCATCATAGATGTGTGGCAGGCGAATGATGCTGGAGCCTATGACAATGTTGGGTACAATTTGCGGGGAAAAGTAAGCACCAACAGTCAGGGATTCTACACCTTCGAAACAATTTTCCCTGGGAAGTATTTGAATGGAGCAACTTACCGTCCAGCGCATATTCACTTTAAAATCACCCCTCCAGGATATCCAACATTAACTACTCAATTGTATTTTGAAGGTGATGAAGATATTCCAGCTGATGCTGCTGCATCAATCACTTCTGGACAGTATGATGCGACTCATCGAATAATTCCTGTGGTGGTAAACGAAAACGGTGGATTGGATGGGGTTTGGGATATCATTGTCGATGGTGATGGCACCAATGGAATTCGAGATATTCATTTGGAGCATGGAATGATTTACAAGAGCTTTCCAAATCCATTTCAAGACAGACTTGAAATAAATTATGGAGTGTTTAAATCTGCTAAAGTAGGATTGTTGGTTTTCGATATGAATGGAACTCAGGTCGCTACTTTAGAAGATAAAATCATGACCGCTGAAAAGCATCAAGCTACTTGGCAACCGGAAGCTTATTTGCCTTCAGGCACTTACTTTGTGGTGTTGAGAGTGAATGATATGCAGGTGCACTATGTAAAGGTGGTGAAGGCTTGATTTTTGACGGGGACTAACGTCCAGCCCCTCCCCGTTCTCAAGCTCGGGAATCCGTGAAATTTAGTCGTGCGGTAGACGTTTAGTTACGTTTAAAGATTGGTAGGAGGACTTTTTTCTTTCAGCACTCGAGCTATTGAATTTCAGGCAAGAAGGATTTCAATCGAAAAGCGCTGAAAAATATTTTAAAATAAAATTGGGTACATTTTTTTGGGATCATTTGAAATGATCCCTCTTTTTTGATCCCACTTTTTATTTTGAGTTTTGATTTGAAATTATTTTTGGAAGAAAATTTGCTGAAATTTTTTGCGCGTGAAATCTTGGCAAGAAAATTTGAAATAATTTCTGATCAGTAATTTTTAGCAAGGAAGAAGTGAAGGAAATCGTTTAGATAGTGTAGCAAACGGCTAGCATTAAATCCAAAAATGGAAGTCTACAAATCAACTTGCCCCTCGTTCTGCAAGAGATGAAAACACCAAATGAATTTTATAACTTTCAAAATTCTGCTGAACTAGTGGAAGTTTTTAGTAGGATAGAGTACAAGCGGAAATTTAATTATTGAATGAGAACATCACTAGCCATACTATTTTGCTTTTTATTGTTTTTCGCTTCAGCACAAGAGTGGAGAACATTAAACGATATCGATTTGAATCAAGCCGATATTTGGACCTTAGATGTAATTGGAGATTCGCTGTACATTGGTGGGCCGATTGGAACTGTTAATGGTGAGTTGACTATTGGAAGTTTCATTTGGGACAGCAGTGCTGCTCACATCTATACGCCAGGGCTTTTCGAAATTGGAAGTGGAGCTTATGCAAAAGGACATTTGTTGTTTGGGGACACTTTGATTTTACATGGAAGATTTGATCATGTAAATCAATTGCCTCAGACCAGAGGGATTACTCAAATGAAGAATGGAGTTTGGGGCACTATCGGAGGCAGTTGCACTGGTGGCACTGATCAAGTGGTCAGCGCTATAGTATGGGAAGGCGAATTGTATGCTTCACACGGATATTCAGGAATCGGGGACTTAACCGATGTATATAGCTTCACCAAGTGGAATGGAGTAGAGTGGGTGGAGTTGGAAACAGTTCTCGGGTCGACGGTTTCGCCAATTGAAATGTGTCTTTTCAATGGTCAGCTTTGGGGTGGTGGAGACTTTGAGGTAACGACGAATGGTGAAACTGTGCACAATGTTGCATTTTTCGATGGAATGCATTGGCAAGACCCTAATGGTGGAATGAGCGGTAGAATTCAGGCTCTTTATCCGGATGAAGAGGAAGGGCGGCTTTATGTTGCCGGAAACGGGTCACTTGCCCAGTATGGTGATGTTTCTTGTCCCAATAATATTTGTTACTGGGATGGTGCCAATTGGCATCCAGTCGGAGAATTCAATGACATCAACTACGACATCACTGCAATTGCCAAGTACAGAGGTCAGCTATATGTAGGAGGATATTTTGAGCTCAACGGACAAGCAGAAAAGCTAGCCTACTTTGACGGAGTTCATTGGCAACCAGTGCCTGATGCAGGAGTTATTGACGAGTGGGTGCGTTGCTTACAAGTTTACAAAAATGAGCTCTACGTTGCCGGATCGTTCCCTGACATAGCAGACCTCGGCACTACCAGCGTTGCCCGATATTATCTACACCCAGACAGTGTGGTCTGGGCTGTGCCTGACACTACTGTAAATGTGCTCGAGAAAATTCCATCAGGAAAAGCTGAGTTGAAAGTATATCCTAACCCATCTAAAGGTGAAATCACAGTTCATTTTGGATTCATGACAGATAGACAACTGGCAATTCTCGATTCAAACGGCAAAACACTTCTCCAAAGTAGCCCAGGGATTAGAGAATCGGAGAATATCAACTTGAACAATCTTTCCGGGGGTCAATATTTCTGCGTTCTCCTAACTGATGGAGCTGAGCCGACGGCGGTTCATTCGTTTATTATTGAAAAATAGGAATAGGTCTACCTTTCAGAAGCAGAATAACTTGGGTTTTATAATTTTTCTCAGATTGATCGAGTTGGAGATGAACAAACTGGTTCAACTCTAAGAGCGGTTAGAAACAATTGGATTTTCTGAAATCTATTTCTTTTCTCGTGGGACTACGTCCAGCCCCTCCCCGTTCTCAAGCTCGGGAATCTGTGAAATTTAGTCGTGCGGTAGACGTTTATTTACGTTTAAAAGATTTGTTTGAGTATAATTTACTTCGCGTAAAAAAATAGAGTTATTCTTTTGGGGAAATATTTTCGAGTGAAGGGTGTCGTACACCGCAATCAATTTTAGAGCTCAAACTTTTAATTTGTTCAAAGAACTTGCGTCAACAATTTTTAATTGAAATTTCAGATCAGTTTTTTGAAATATTTCTTTGAAAAAAAATTTGGGATCAAAAAAGAGGGATCATTTCAAATGATCCCAAAAAAATGTACCCACTTATTATTTTAGTTTCGCATGAGGAGAATTTTTTTACTTCAAATTCTGGAATGAAAGTGTTGTGCTTTTATTATCGCAGCCAGTTTTTTCTCGCCCAATTCGAATTGCGCGAAGGACTTACCTGCTAATTGTCAAACTGCGTTCCAATTCTTTAGTTGTTCCTTCACATTGATCAAAGAATTCTAAGATATAAAAATAGCTTCCCTCAGTAATATCAGTTGGACACCATTTCGATGTAGCGTCTTGACTTTGATAGACCAATGTGCCCCATCGATTAAAAACTCGGAGTTTAAAATCAGAAACGAAATTCGCAGTTTCTTCAGTGAAGAACTGCAGACAATCATTGATTTCATCGCCATTGGGGCTAATGATATTGATTGATTCTAAATCAAGTTCAATGGCTTCGCCCAATAGAATAATTTCAAAAAGCTGAGAGTTTGTGACAGCGGAACAGGGTGGATTTTCAACTGTCAATTCAATCATGTATGCTCCTGAACTTTGGTATACATGAAGCGGATTTTCTTCTTGGTAAAAACTAGCATCTCCCATATCCCAAGAGAATGAGGAGGCATTTGAGCCTGTGAATTCCAATTGAATTTCTGCTTCTGAAGCGCAGAGGTTGGGAGTGTATTGAAGTTCAAAGTCGGCAATTGGTCTTGGAACCACTGAAATAGTTATACTGTCACTTGCCGTCACATTGCAGGTCAATGAATCTGTACCTATAAAATAGATGTCTAGACTTCCACTTTGATTAAATACGTAGTCTAAATTATTGCCACTAAACTCTTCACCATTCACTTGCCATTTTCCTGTTCCTAAGTTTAGATTAGCAAGAAAACTAAGCTCATCACCTTGACAAATTATAAGGTCATCTTCAAGGATTTCTACTTCTACAGTCCCTGAGACTGTCAATTCAGACTGGACAGCTACTGAGCCACATTCATCACTCTCCGCAATAAATTCAATTTCATAAAAACCTTGATCAAGCGTGGTGAAATATGAAGAATCAGTTCCAACAAGCTCACCATTAATAAACCAACTGAAATGGTCTGCTCCATAACCATAGAAATACCCATTCATTTCAACAGGGAGGATACAAGGATTTGATCCGATTACACCTGAACTGAATAGAAAAGGATCATAGTCAAATTCGAAATGGAGTTCTTCGGAACTTGAACAAACAGACTCAGAAACCAACAGGGAAATCTCGTATTGTCCTGGTTCATCAAATTCGATTGAGAGGCTTTCGTTACCGCTAAAAGAGCCGTTCCATGTTTCCCATTGAAAATCACTTGCGTTTTGCCCAGTGAAAACAACCGAAAGCACACCCCCATCAGGCTCACATAAATCGGAAAGATCAATGCTCCAATCTGCCTCCAGCAATTCAGGGGCTGGAAGTTGAATCAATTGCCTAACAGTATCTGTTTGATTACAGGTTTCAGGATTGAAAACAGCTAGAGACAGCTCAATCCAACCGGATTGATTTAAAGAAACTAGGCCATCTTCATCGGGTGTAATTTCCTCATTATCAATAAACCAGCTAACTTCTCCCTCGGTGCTAAAATTCTCTAATTGAAAAATGTAAGGAGGACAATCTGTAGAATCCAATCTGGTTACTTCGAGAACAGCGGTAGATGCGGGACTTTCAAAGTCAAACTTATAGAACCCAGCTTCCCAGTCGATAAAAGATTCTGAAGACCAAGCATTTTCTGTAGGGTTGAATCCAATTTCAAATGGCGGAACACAGACAGTTTGGTATACCACTCCCTTCTTATCAAACTTACTGTGACTCCCATCAATATGATCACCTCCAAGAAGGGTTGCATAATGCAATCCCGCAAGATCTGGTTCGTAAACGGCCATATAAAAACCTCCAGAATCTTGATAAGCATCCTCAGTTAGTGGCGCATCTTCAATCCAGCCTGGCGTTGGCGGCCCCTGTTCTGGAGCAGAATTAGCGGCTGTATAGATGTAACCACAATTGTCGACCATCAATGCACAAGGAGCATAACGTTGCTGACCTGAAAAGCCAACTCGACTACTTACCAATAATTCACTTAAGTCAGGTGAAAACTTACAGAGCATACCTCGTGCTGTAGGATTTGAGTAGGCATCTTCAGTAATCAAAATGTCACTGGAATTATTTATTCCCACACCATAGGCCCATATGCAACTGTCAGGTCCGAAGTCAATAAATCGAATAGGTTCATTTGGCGGGGAAAGGGGAGATGCGTTTATTAAATCTACAGAGAACCCTACGTGGGTCCCGGTTAAAAGTTCTTGTCCGTTATTACTGAGTTTAGCAATAAATCCATTGTAATCCCCATACAACGGTGGGTCTGACATCCATGCTCCTTCCGTAGTGATTACTGAACTGGATTCAGAAGCACCAGCAATGATGGGATTATCCTGAGCATCCAACAAGAGGCTAAAACCATAGTCTTGTTTGTTGCCTCCAAAAAAAGAGCACCATTTTAATGTTTCAAGATTCGATGAAATTCTCATAACTACTGCATCAACAGTATTCCATTCTAATTCAGCAGAATTACTTGTATCAAAGGAGTTTTCAGTAATGGGGACATTCTCATCATCAGTGGAAAATAGTATGACTAAGTCTCCATCAGAAGTCTTTTTTAAATCAGCACAATAGACAAGTGATCCAACACCATTTGTAAGGGCTGGAGTTGCTAATCCTGCTAATACAGAGCTAAGTGAACGAGAAGATAATAAGCTAGTACCATCATCTTTGAGCACTGCACAAACTAAGTAACTCTTGATTTGATCAACATTAAAGGGATCAGGAATAAGTGTTGGGGATGTAGTAGGAAACACAAACTCGCAAAACTGAGGAAAATCTTGACAGATGTATTCAGGAGTATATTTGATTCCCAATAGCAATGTGATAGTTCCATCTTGGCACAAAGTGGCATAAGGACGAGTGTTAATAGTGAATCCTGCAAGCACTGTGCTCCAAATCAACTGATTTCCATCAGCACTGAACCTTGAGATGCCGGCTCCCTTACTTTCACCATAGCCAATAGTATAAGCACCATTAGTAATGGGGTAATTCACACCAGACGTAGAGCATCCAGCTGTGACAAGAATATCTCCATTTGGGAAATAGTCACTGCCAAAGCCTACAGCATTACCAATTACTCCTTGAGTTGCTCCCACATAACTCGCAACAATCAACTCTGGATCAATAATTAGGTTCTTTGAAGAATCATGACTAGTAGTTTGAAAATAGAATTGATTCTCAATTTGCTCAAAAGAACAATCTACTGGTGTGATTTCACCATCATCCAATATTTGATAAGCCAGGGGTAATGACTCCATGATAACTCCACAAGAAGTCATAATGTGCCATTTCTGTTTTACTTTTTCAATAGACTCTGCCCCTGAAATAGAATATTTTATTTTATCTAAGGACACACCTTTATGAATAATGTAATCGTATTTAATGGATTCATTATTAATATAAAAACGAATGTCAATCCCATCCCATACATCTTTCAGCACAAATTCTTCAAATGAAAGCATTTGTGAAACGTGATTCTCAATTTGCCCAATCATCCAGTTTGTATACCCAGGTAGTTGTTTGCCGATTTCGAGTTCACCTTTCCATGAGCTGTTGGTCCACTCTAGTTTAAGCGCATGTTTTCGAATTGGTTTATTCAATTCAAAATCTTGAGTTGAGTGAAGATCGGGGACATCAAAGGGGTGCATTAAATCTATGGTAATACCATCTTTTTCAATGAAATAACTCACATTGCCATGACTATAGCCGAACAATACTTGGTCTGGCCACTGCCCTTTGTTTTGAAGGAAGTTGGAATAGCCGCTTAGACCCAACATTACGGAAAGGATAAATGTTAAATATAATTTATGTAGTTGGAGATTGGGCAAGTTTATTATATTTGATAAACTGAAAACATTAATTGACTAAAATTATGAAAAATTACTCTACTCTACTCTACACTATTAATTGTGACATTAAGTCTAATTTTCAATAGTACAATCGCTCAAACTCCTACTTGGTAACTGAACGTAAATTGCGATGATCTTACGAATAGTTCAATTTCCTTTCAAATCTCGGATATAGCAACTATTAATCAAAATACAATAGTAGTGACAACAGGATCTTTTAATGTTCTGAGCATAACACATATTATAATTCAAGGGTATGATGCTTCAGTGGGGGGAGCTGAATCTATTACTTTTGAAGATGTGAATACAACTCAGTATACTTTTGTAAGTCCAAATTATGCTGTAGCAACTCCTATTATAGAAAATCAGATTTCTTCAACTGTTACATCGGTTGATTGCGGGGGGGGAGATGGTTCAATAGCAGTTAGTGTGAATGCAGGTGCATCTTTCACTATTTCTGTGGTATTTCCAGTAGAAGGAACTATAGACGTGACCACAGTATCAGGGTTGTCTGATGGTACTTACTTACTCTTGATATCTGATGATAATTGTCCCGAATCATATATACAATATGCAACTATTCTAGATGGCTCTTTAGAATTGGAAAATATTAGTGTTCAAAGTCTTCAAAATTGCACGAGTACGAACAATACCGCTTCTGGTTATTTGCCTGGATCTATAACGGCTGATGTCATTGGCGGGGCAGGGAGTAGTGGTGTTTGGAATGCCCCTACAATTCTACCAAATGTGGGTTCAATTGGAACAAATGCTGACGTTGATATTTCTGATATTCCGAGTTCTGGAAATTTTTTAGTTACAATCAGTGATGCGACAACAGGTTGCTCGGTATCGCAAACAATTGCCGTTGGTGAGGAAGATGTAGATTTTGATTTGTCGACCTCTGAAGAAGAACCGATTATTGCCAACGCATGTTCTGTTTTGAGTGAAGGAAGTGTCTCGGTTAGTACGTCATCTTTATCCAGTGAAACTTTTTCTTATGATTGGACTCCAACAGGAGGTTCATCAGCGAGTTCGGCTACCTATGAAGGGCTAGAAATTACAGGGACATATACAGTAACTGTTAGTACACTAAATGGAACTTGTGAAGCAGAGGCCGATATAGACCTAACAGAGGAGTATTGTTCTTATTCGGATCTTAATGGTGATAATATAATTAACACTGGAGATTTACAACTGCTTCTTGCTTCTTTTAATTCATCGAATCCAATGTGTCCTGCAGATATCAATAATGACGGTTTTGTAAACCAGGCAGATTTGAGCATTTTATTAAGTCAATATGATCTTACATTTTCACAGTTTTGCAATTGATTTTAACTATGAAATTGTGAGGTCAGTGAAAAAATAGCGGAAACCTTTATGTGCCACGGGGGTATGTGGGACAAGGCTTTTTCTCGTGGGACTACGTCCAGCCCCTCCCCGTTCTCAAGCTCGGGAATCCGTGAAATTTAGTCGTGCGGTAGACGTTTGCTTACGTTTAAAAAGATATTGTGATTTCCTCGGGTATAGAAACCCAAAATGACGGAGAATAGAAACTAAATTGAGACGGGTACTGAAATTGAGTGTGAATTGAAGTGTAGAATCTTATTGAAACTCTACCCCAAAAATACTTTGAACCGGAATAGTCCTTCCTTCTGAACACATGAGTGTTTGTGAGCCGGCTGCCATCACCGCTATTTCGAGTTGCGAAGGTTCACCTTCAATAAGCACAGTTAATTTCACCCTACACCCAGAATAGTTGTACATAGCAGCAGCTTTGTACAAATCTGCCATTCGTAAAATTTGTTCTCTTTCGGTGTGTAACACATCACGACTTGCTGGTGGGATGAAATCTGGATTCTGCATTTAATTTCTCTATTCGGTTGTCTCTATCAAACGTACAAGGGGAAAAATAAGTTTCAGAATTTTACATTTTTACTTCTAACCTTAAGGCCGTTGCAGTGCTTTGACTAATTCTGAATCTGTGATGAATCCGATGATTGATAATCCACACGATATCATTACCTGAACAAAGAATCCAGACAGCTCGTTTCTCTGGAAGACTTAGTTTTTGTTGGGTGAAGAAATCGCTGAGAAGCATACTTCCTTTCATTCCGAGTGGCTGAATGCGGTCTCCAGTTTTCGGATGACGAACGACTAAAGGCCAGCTTAGCTTTTCAAAATCTAGGAAAACAGTCGACCTGTCATCATTGAAGGAAACATCTTTCAAAGGAGTCTGAGTTGCGTCTAGTTTAAAGGGGAGATGTTTGAAATCTTCAGGACTGGAGATTTGATATTCCGTGTTTGTCTGCTCCTTTATTTCTTGGACAATCAAGCGCTCTCTATCGTTGATAAACTCGAAGTTGTTCGTCAATAGCACTGCGCTGTTAGATGACTTCATCAGTCGAAGTAACTCTTCGATTCTTCCTGAAGTAATGCCGTATGGACGCATCATTTCGGCAATCACAAAGTCGAAATGGGGAAGGCTTTCTAAGTCGGATTTTAGAATGCTAAATCCTGATTCTTCTTGTTGGATATGAGCGTCAAACCACTCTTGAATTAACGGTAAAACGAGTTCAAATTCTCTTTCGATTTCCTTCGATTTCTGGTGGATGACATTCTTAATTCCAGGATGGAATTTTTCTAAACTCGGAATTAGACTATGTCGAATTTCATTCCTTGAATACTTCTGATTCGCATTGCTTGGATCTTCCCGCCAATCAATTTGATTTCTTTTGGCAAATGCTTCAATTTGAGTTCTTTCAAAATGAAGTAAGGGGCGAATAATATGGTCTCTTTGTTCTGGAATTCCTCGTAATCCTCTGAGTCCAATACCTCTGCGAGCTTGAAAAATTACAGTCTCAATATTGTCGTCTTTGTGATGTGCAGTTGCTAAGCATTCGAATTCTTCAGCTTGCATTATTTGATCGAAGAAAGCATACCGCTCATCTCTAGCGGCTTCCATCAAATTCATGTTTTTATCGTCCGAAATTCTTACCAAATCGAGTTTCCTTCCGAAGTATGGGAGCTCTCTTTTTTTGGCCCATCCTTCTACAAATTCTTCGTCTTCATCCGCTTGATTGCCTCTTAATCCGTGGTTGAGGTGGGCAATGCCGATTTTTACTCCAGCCTGATGAAAGAGCTCTGCCATCACTATAGAATCGACACCACCACTTACGGCAAGTAAAATGCGTTTTTCAAGACAGGAAAATGATTCTAATCGCTCTAGAAAAAGAGACAGATTTAGCTCAGGGTAGTTAAAAGGGCTTGTGCTTTTAGCAGGCATTCTTGGTATTCACTTTCGGGTTGAGAGGCGGCAGTTATGGCTCCACCTACCATGGCTGAAAGGTAGTTTTTTTCACGGTTGTAGAGTATGCTGCGGATAACCACATTGAAATCGAAATCACCGTTCGGGCGGATATAGCCAACACTTCCCGAATACAATCCACGCTGCATTTTTTCATGTGACTCGATCAATTTCATGGCACTTATTTTAGGCGCTCCTGTCATCGATCCCATAGGGAATGTGTCCTTGATGAGTTGAGTGAAACTGCAGTTTTCGGGGACAGTGCAGCTCACAGTAGAAATCAATTGATGGACTGTTTGAAAGCTGTGAACCTCACACAATTGATCAACTTTTACGCTTCCATTTTCTGCAGATTTAGAGAGATCGTTTCTAACTAAATCTGTAATCATAATATTCTCAGCCCGCTCTTTGGGATCATTGCGCAATGCCTCAATCAACTCAAGATCTTCTTGCTGATTTGTACTTCTGCGTTGGGTGCCTTTTATAGGTTGAGAAACTACCCGGTTGCCTTCTCTTCTCAAGTATCTTTCGGGGCTGGCGCAAAGCAAATAGTGTGGGTCAAGCTGAACAAATGAAGCGAAAGGGGCTTTTGTTTTTCGATTCAATTCACGCCAAACATCGTAAGCTGAAATATTGCCCGTAGCCGCGAATTGCATGCAGTAGTTTATCTCGTAAATATCTCCCTGTTGAATATGACTTTTGAGCGACATGATATCGCGCAAATACGCTGATGATGGGATGTCTGCTTGCAGTTTTATTTTGGGAGATTCAAATGCTGGCAGCGCTTGATCGCTAAACAGCTTGGATAAAGCATCGGCTTCATTTTCATCCCCAAAATAATGAATGATTAATTCATCATTTTTCCATTCAGCGACCAATTTTGGTTGGATGAAATGCAGACTATGGAAGAATAATTGATCAGGGTTGGAAGTGTGTAGTTCTTCAATCTGGTTTTTCAGATCATAGGATAGATAGCCGAAACACCAGTCTTTAGTGTCATCAATGAATTGCTGAAGTTTATTCAGATCATGCCCGTCATCAACGCCCACACATTCACTTACAATTCCGAAGGCAAGCAGTGAACTGGTCGAGGAATCATTGCTTTGCAACAAGATTAATTTCTCACTTGAATGTTCCAAATGAGGTATGACTCCGGGTCTGATTCGATATTTTTTCGATTTCCGCAAAATTGACTTAGGCCATTCGTTCGCGAATCATCTCTTGAACAGTTTTTACCCAAGTTGGGTGGAGGTTCAAACTGCTCACCAATTGAATTTTTTCTCCGCCGTGCTCCACAAATAACTCTTGGTATTCATCACCAATTTCAACGGTTGTTTCTAAGCAATCACTCACAAAAGCCGGCGAAAAAACAAGAAGCTTTTTGCATCCACTTTTGGCTTTTTCAATGACTACCTTATCTGCAAACGGTGTCAACCAATTCTTATCCAATCGAGACTGAAAGCAAACGGTGTACTGCGATTCAGCTAATCCAAGTTTCTGAGCTATCATTCTTGTGGTAGCGAAACAAGTGGCCTTGTAACAGTAGTAATTCTCGTCATTGATTTCACTCTCACAATCGTGGTTGCTGCATTGGCGATCTTCATACACCTTATCCACCTGTCTTTCCGGCAATCCGTGGTAGGAAAAGAGGATATGATCGAAAGATGCTATATCGTGTTCTTTCGCTCTTTCCGCGACAGTCTCGATGTATCCCGGATTGTCAAAAAACTGAGAGATAATTTCAATGTCTGGAACAACGTACCACTTGCGAATCAGCTTCATTGCTTTTTCAATTGCTGATCCAGTCGATGCTGAAGCGTATTGAGGGAAAAGCGGCAGGAGAATAATTTTGTGGTAGTGTTCTTTTTCCATCTGCTTCAACGCCTCATCCATTGAAGGTTTGCCGTATCGCATGGCAAGATGAATATCTACCTCATCACCAAAATCTTTGGCGACGGCATCCCTGAGTAATTTTCCGTAATGAATTAGCGGGCTTCCGTTGTCAGTCCAAAGCTTTTTATAGATTTTGGTTGAGTTAAAAACTCGCAGAGGAATGATGATTAGGTTAACCAGAATGAATCTACCAACGGCATTGATATCGATAACCCTTGGGTCATTCAAGAATTCTGTTAAGTACCTGTAAACAGCAGGAACAGTTGCGTTATCTGGTGACCCTAGATTGATGAGCAGCACCCCAGTTTTTTTCTTCATTGTATCTTTTTCTGCCAATCAAACAAGGCGTAATGAGGAATGTTTCTGAATTAGATGTGTAAAGCTCGTTTTCCGGTAGCATCAAGGGCTGCTTCACGAATTGCTTCCGTGAAAGTCGGGTGCGCATGACTCATACGAGTGATGTCTTCGGCGCTAGCTCTGAATTCCATAGCAACCACAGCTTCTGCAATCATATCTGCAGCTCTAGGACCGCAAATGTGAACACCCAAAATCTCATCGCTGTCTTTGTGAGCGAGAACCTTCACTTGGCCATCTGTATCCATTGAAGCACGGGCTCTGCCACTTGCCTTGAAGGGGAATGACCCGACTTTGTAAGGAGTTCCATTTTCTTTTAACTGCTCTTCAGTATAGCCAACACTAGCAACTTCTGGCCAGGTATACACTACACCGGGAATAAGTAAATAGTTGATGTGCGGCTTTTGTCCTGCCATGGTTTCCGCGACAAAAACGCCTTCTTCTTCAGCTTTATGAGCGAGCATGGCACCTTTAATCACATCTCCAACGGCATAAATACCGGGCACTTTTGTTTGTAAATGCTCATCGACTTCTACCCGTCCACGATTATCTGTAGCAATACCCACGTTTTCTAGTCCAAGCTTGTCAGTGTAGGCTGCTCGTCCTACCGCGACTAAGCAATAATCTCCTTCTATAGTCTGTTCTGAGCCAGATTTATCGTCAGCCTTTACAGTTACCGACTTGCCTTTTGCTGTCACTTCTTTCACTTTATGAGAGAGCATAAATTTGACTCCCATTTTCTTCATAGACCTCATCAATTCCTTACCCATGGTTCTATCCATAGTCGGAATGATGGCATCCATATATTCTACAACCGTTACCTCAGATCCCAATCGTGCATAGACAGATCCTAACTCCAATCCGATAACACCTCCACCTATAACAATGAGGTGTTTTGGAATTTCTTTCAGTTCTAGAGCCTCCGTAGAAGTAATTACTCTCTTTTTATCAATCTTGATGAAAGGCAATGAACTTGGTTTTGAACCTGTTGCAATAATGACTTTATCCGTTTCGAGGATTTGCTCTTTGCCATCTGCCGAAGTAACGATAATGTGGTTTTTGTCTTTAAAAGATCCGAATCCTTGAAGTACATCAACCTTGTTCTTATTCATCAAGAATGCAATGCCTTTTACCGTTTGATCGACTACTTCAGCTTTGCGATTAATCATTTGGCTGAAATTCACTTTGAGATCTTTCAGGTCGATGCCGTGCTCTTTGAAAGTATGCTGAGCATTGTGGTAATGTTCGGAAGAATCAAGCAAAGCTTTTGAAGGGATACATCCTACATTCAAGCAGGTACCCCCAAGGGTATCGTATTTTTCAATGAGGGCAGTCTTCATTCCGAGTTGTGCACATCGAATTGCGGCAACATATCCTCCAGGTCCTGATCCAATTATAGTAACATCGTATTTGCTCATGGTCTTTTTTCAAGTGATAAAACAATGCCTTTTCGCGCGTTTTACCTTGTTCGAGTGAGCAAAATTACGAAAGCGGTATCAAAAGGAACACTTAAAGTGAAGTTAATCCATGACAAATGAGAACCAAGGTTCAGGGCTTTTTCGTTTCTTTGTCCTTCAAACCAACGGTAGGCTTTATCTATCTTAAAAAAGATTCACCCTTCCCATGTGGGAATTTCTTGCAACCTTCATACTGCGACAGCGCGTTCCGATTCTGGTAGTTCTTGCCCTGACTACGGCGTTCATGATATTCCAGGCAAGGAATGTCAAGATGACCTACAAGTTTGGAGGCTTACTTCCAGATACTGATAGCACGCAAATTGCTTACAATAAATTCATTCGAGATTTCGGTGAAGATGGCAACGTTCTAGTTATTGGATTAAAAGATCCGAAGCTGTATGAGCTAGAAAATTTCAGAGCTTGGTACCGTTTAGGTCAGGATTTAAAGACTGTCAGTGTCACTAAAGACACTATCATTGATGGTAAGCCCTTGAGCTTACAAAAATCAGCTGTCGACAGTATTTTTTCAGTTGCATTTTGCTACAATTTGCATAAGGTTGAAGAAGAGCAGCGCTTTGAATTCAAGCGTGTTGTGAATTCCATCCCTAGTTCTCAGTCAGAGGTTGACAGTTTAAAGGAGGTTATTTACAATCTGCCATTTTACGAAGGTTTACTTTTTAAGGGGGATTCAGATGCTAGCTTGATGATGGTTTTCGTGAATCCCGGATTGTTCAATTCTGAAGATCGAGGGAATTCTGTAGAGCAGATTGTCGAGAAGATGGACAAATTCTCTGAGCAAACGGGAATCAAAACCTACGTCTCAGGATTGCCCTTCATCAGGACTGAAATGATGACCAAAGTCAAGGCTGAGCTTCAACTCTTCATCATTTTAGCCGCTTTGGTCACGGCATTGCTACTCTTCCTCTTCTTTAAGAATATCGGTGTTGTTATTACGTCAATGGCAGTTGTAGGTATTGGGGTGATATGGTCATTGGGAACGATCGGAATGTTCGGCTATCCAATCACCTCCCTTATGGGACTCATTCCTCCGTTGATTATCGTGATTGGAGTTCCAAATTGCGTCTATCTCCTGAATAAATACCACAGTGAATACAAGAAACACGGCAACAAGGCAAAAGCTTTAACCCGTGTGATTCAAAAAATTGGAAACGCAACTTTCATGACCAATGCTACAACGGCCATGGGATTTGCCACCTTTATGTTCACCCACTCTGAATTGCTCAAGAATTTTGGAGTAGTGGCATCCATCAATATCATCGCGGTTTTTGTGATTTCATTGGTAGTTATTCCAACAGTATATAGCTTTTTACCTGAACCAAAGCGCAAGCATGTTCGGCATCTCGACCGAAAGTGGGTGTATTTGGTTGTCAATAAATTGGTGAACATCGTTACTTTCCATCGTCGCTATGTTTATGTGGTGACAGTGATTGTTGTTCTTTTGGGATTTTACGGAATAAGCCTGATGCAGACAACGGGTAACATCGTTGACGATCTCCCTCAAGAAGATAGAGTCATTCAAGACCTGCGCTTTTTTGAGAATAATTTCAATGGGGTAATGCCTTTTGAAGTCGTTTTAGATGCAGGGAAAAAGGGATTGATTACCAAGCCCGCCATGCTTTCTAAAATCGAAGATTTCCAGGAATTGCTGGCGACTTATCCTCAATTCTCTAGATCACTCAGTATAGTCGATGCCAGCAAATTCGCGAAGCAAGCATTCTACAATGGCTCGGCTGAAAAGTATGAGTTGATTCGCAGGAATGAACAGAGTTTTATAGGTCCCTATTTCCAAGGCGATTATGAGACCAAAGGAGTCGAGCGAACTTTCATGGATTCCACCAAACAGCTGACAAGAATTACGACTCAAGTTGCTGACATTGGGACCCTGGAAATGGAGGCTTTGATGACGGATCTTCAGCCTAAGATCGATTCAATTTTCGACCCCGCTAAGTATAAACTCACCATCACAGGAACGAGTATTGTTTTCCTAAGAGGCACAAGTTATCTCGTCAAGAACCTCTTCATTTCCCTGGCATTGGCTATATGCGTGATCGGAATATTGATGTCAATTTTGTTCAGATCTGGAAGAATGGTTCTGATCTCATTGGTGCCCAACATGATTCCGCTAATCTTCACGGCAGCAGTCATGGGTTATGCAGGAATTGCGATCAAACCTTCAACTATTCTGGTGTTCAGTGTTGCTTTTGGAATTTCTGTTGATGACACCATTCACTTCTTGGCGAAGTACCGGCAGGAGCTAAGGGTATTGCAATGGAACATTCGTGATTCTGTATTGCTTGCAGTCCGGGAAACTGGAGTCAGTATGATGTATACATCGATTATCCTATTCTTTGGATTTGGGATTTTCGCTGCTTCGGAGTTTGATGGAACAAGAGCACTCGGGATTCTCGTTTCAATGACATTATTGGTGGCTATGTTGAGCAACTTGGTGCTTCTACCATCCCTGCTGCTATCATTCGAAAAAGCCATCACTACCCGGGCCTTCCGTGAGCCTTTGCTCGAAATTATTGATGAGGAAGAAGACATTGATTTGGACGAATTGAAGGTGAGGAGAATAGATCGTTCCACTGGAAATGAAAACGAAAAGGAATCATGAAAGGAATTATTCTAGCTGGAGGCACAGGCAGTCGATTATTTCCACTTACCCTCGCTGTGAGCAAGCAGCTGATGCCTGTTTATGACAAGCCAATGATTTATTATCCACTGTCTACATTAATGTTGGCAGGAATTCGGGAAATACTAATTATCAGCACTCCACATGACCTTCCAGGATTTAAAAAGTTGTTGGGAGATGGAGCTCAGTTTGGATGTGCGTTTGAATACATGGAGCAGGCAGAGCCTAAGGGATTAGCCCAAGCTTTTGTTTTGGGTAAAGAATTTATTGGCGCAGATAAAGTCGCCCTGATTTTGGGTGATAATATTTTTTATGGAAATGGATTTGGTAAATTATTGAGGGATAATACTGACCCCGATGGAGCGCTAGTCTATGCCTATCACGTTTCTGATCCTCAGCGATATGGTGTAGTTGAGTTCGATAAGAGCAACACCGTAATCTCCATAGAAGAGAAACCAAATCAACCGAAATCGAACTATGCGGTCCCAGGATTGTATTTTTATGATAACAATGTAGTCAGGATTGCCGAGAACTTGAAGCCTAGCCCAAGAGGTGAATTCGAAATTACCGATGTGAATAGAGAATATTTGAAGCTGGGAAAACTACGAGTTTCGAAATTAGATCGAGGCACGGCGTGGTTAGACACCGGAACATTCAATTCATTGATGCAGGCAGGACAGTATGTTCAAGTTATTGAAGAGAGGCAAGGATTAAAAATTGGGAGCGTTGAAGAAATCGCCTGGAGAATGGGCTTCATCGACGACGAACAATTGAAAAAATTGGCTGAACCTCTTCGTCCTAGCGGATATGGCGATTACTTGCTACAGCAATTGCGATCAGAAAAATGAGTCATCTTCAACACTGCATGCAAATTATCCACCGCGAGATGGATGCTTTTGTCAAGCAGCAGGAAAACCAGAATCTTTACCAACCAATTTCCTACATCCTTTCATTGGGAGGGAAACGCTTGAGGCCCGCTCTATGCCTCTTGGCTGCCCAGAGTTTTGGCGCATCTCCTGAAAGGGCTATTAAACAGGCTCTAGCTATTGAGATTTTCCACAATTTCAGCTTGATGCATGACGATATCATGGACAATGCCCCGTTAAGAAGGGGAATGCCGACTGTTCATGAAAAGTGGAATACAAATTCTGCAATTCTTTCTGGTGATGCGATGTTGGTTCAGGCATATCAACTGGTGGCTCAGAGCCCGGCGGAAGCCTTGCCCCAAATTTTAAGTTTATTCAGTAAGACGGCTATTGAAGTGTGCGAAGGTCAGCAGCTTGATATGGAATTTGAAACTCGAAATGATGTCGGTGTTTCTGAATACCTGGAAATGATTCGCCTTAAAACTTCTGTACTCTTGGCGGCAGCTTTGGAGTTGGGAGCAATAGTTGGGGGAGCAAATCAAAAAGATGCCGAAGCCATTTATTCTTTCGGAGAAAACTTGGGAATTGCTTTTCAACTTCGTGACGATTACTTGGATGTTTTCGGAGATAGTGAGAAAGTCGGAAAGCAAAGTGGGGGAGACATCCTCGCAGATAAAAAGACCTTCCTTTTGTTGAAATCAATCGAGTTAGCAGGCAAGGAACAATTGAAAGTGTTGAATCAAACCATTGGCAATACCGAGATTGAACCCAATTTAAAAGTAGAGACAATCCGAAAAATCATGCTTGAATTAAAAGTTGATGAAGCTCTGATTCAAGAGTCGGAAACCTATTTCTCAATCGCACTTAAATCACTAAATTCATTAAGTATTTCAAATGAGTATACCCTAGAATTGAAAAATTTTGCGGAACAACTCATGGTCAGAGAGCATTAATGAAAGATATTCTTCAGAAACAAGAGCTTTTAAATCTTCGAGTAAATCCTGAATTAATTGGACTGACGTCATTACAATTGCAGAAGGATTTTGCTTCCTTCTCCTTGGAAGTGTTTCCCAATTCTGAAATTCCAGAATCATGGCCTTTACTTTTTGAGAGTGTTCGTCCAATTATTGCTGAATTAGCGAAAGAGGATAGACATAAACTCGTACAGCTTTTCTATCGGATAGATCTCTCGGAAAGCCTGTTGGCAAAGAGCCTAAGCCGAAATCCCCTAGCCCTCGCTATTGATGAAATTACTGTGATGCTTATCTTTCGCGAATGGAAAAAAGTGAAGTTTAGGGTTGAGCACAGTTTAAAGAACAATGATAGAATAGAAAATGATGGGTCAGATGGTAATCAGCCTTAGGGTATACCGATGATACTTCGTAGTTTTGTAGTATAAAATAACGCTCCTTCTAGCGCATGGATAAGCTATCCTACCTTAGTAATGCCGATCCCAATGTGATCGATGAGTTATACAAGCAATTCAAGAAAGATCCAGAGTCTGTGGATTTTGGCTGGAGAAAATTCTTCGAAGGCTTTGAATTTCAGCAAGCTGACTATGTTTCGGACGATAGTCCTAAGCCAACTGAGGCTACCTTAAAAGAATTTAGGGTCCTTGATTTAATTCATGGCTACCGAACTCGCGGGCATCTATTCACTCATACCAATCCGGTGCGAGAACGAAGAAAGTATTCGCCGACTTTAGCGCTTGAAAATTTCGGATTAAGTGATGCCGATTTGACTGAAGTATTCGAAGCAGGTCATGAAATCGGTATTGGAAAAGCTAGCCTTAAAGACATTGTTCATCACCTTGAAGAGACTTATTGTGAGTCTATAGGTATCGAATACATGTATATCAGGGAGCCTGAACGTGTAGAGTGGATTCGCCATAAAATTGAAGTCAAAAATAGACGTCAATTCACTGCTGATGAAAAGAAGCACATCTTCAAAAAAGTCAATCAGGCTGCTATCTTCGAACAGTTTCTGCAAAAGAAATTTGTCGGTCAAAAACGATTCTCTTTAGAAGGAGGTGAAGCACTTATTCCTGCTATAGACGCCATAGTTGAGCAGGGTTCGGGTTTGGGCGTGAAAGAATTTATTGTGGGGATGGCCCATCGCGGAAGATTGAATTCTATAGCACATATATTCGGCAAACCTTACCGCGATATTTTCAGTGAGTTTGAAGGCAAAGAATACGATGACGATGGTGTGTTTGATGGGGATGTTAAATACCACTTAGGATATTCAACAAACATCGTTGCAGACTCAGGCAATGAAGTACATCTGACCCTATCTCCAAACCCTTCTCACTTGGAAGCAGTAGCTCCTGTTGTTGAAGGAATCGCTCGTGCAAAAATTGACAATTACCTCCACAGTGAAGATAAAATAGTACCGATTATTGTTCATGGAGATGCCGCTATTGCTGGTCAAGGCGTGGTGTATGAAGTTGTTCAGATGGCTCTTCTTGATGGATATCGAGCAGGAGGAACCATTCATATTGTAGTGAATAATCAAGTGGGTTTCACCACCAATTATTTGGATGGAAGATCTTCTACCTATTGCACTGATGTTGCGAAAACAACACTATGCCCAGTCTTTCACGTGAATGCTGACGACGTAGAAGCTGTTGTTCAGGCCATGCAATTTGCGCTAGAGTATCGCCAGAAGTACCACATGGATGTATTCATCGATTTGTTGGGATATAGAAAATACGGACACAATGAGGGCGATGAGCCAAAGTTCACTCAGCCTAAATTGTACAATGCTATTGCTGCCCATCCGAACTTGAGAGAATTGTATTTGGAGCGATTGATCGAAGAAAAAGTTCTTACTACTGCTGAAGGGGAAGATTATCGTGCCGATCTTGAAAAAACATTGGATGAACACCATGAAGCATCCAAAGAGCAGAGCAAAGCCTACGTAAAGCATTTCCTTGAAGAAACCTGGAAAGGGCTTAGCCCGGCCAGTCCAAAGGATTTTGAAAAATCTCCTGCGACAGGTTTCGATAAAAAGAAGTTGATCCAATTGGGTCAAAAAATGAGCACGCTTCCAAGCGATAAAAAGATCTTCCGCAAGGTTCAAAAGCTGATGGATGATCGGCTTACCATGATAAAAGATGACAAGCTCGATTGGGGAATGGGCGAAATGCTTGCCTATGCGACCTTGTTGGATGAAGGATTTCCTGTGAGAATGTCGGGTCAGGATGTAGAAAGAGGCACTTTCTCCCACCGACACGCTGTGGTCAAGACTGAAGACAAGGAAGAAGAGATTATTCCACTGAATCATTTGCGAGACGGGCAAGCGAAATTTAGCATTTACAATTCCCTGCTTTCTGAATACGGAGTCTTGGGCTTTGATTACGGATATGCATTTGCAAATCCAATGGGACTTACAATTTGGGAGGCTCAATTTGGAGACTTCAACAATGGAGCTCAAATCATCATAGATCAATTCTTAAGTTCTGCAGAAGACAAGTGGAGAACAATGAATGGATTGGTAATGCTACTTCCACATGGTTATGAAGGAATGGGGTCAGAGCACAGCAGCGGAAGAATGGAACGCTACTTAATGCTTTGTGCCCAAGAGAATATTCAAATTGCCAATTGCACTACTCCCGCAAATTTTTTCCATTTGCTGAGAAGACAAATGCATAGAAAGTTCCGTAAGCCTTTGATTGTATTCACTCCAAAAAAGCTCTTGAGATATCCAAAAGCGGTGTCATCACTTGATGAACTGGCCAAGGGAAATTTCATGGAGATTGTAGACGACAGTTCAGCTAAGGCAAAGGATGTCGATACGGTTGTTCTGTGCAGTGGAAAGGTATATTATGATGCTTTGGAAGAGAAGGAAAATATGGGTGGAGCTGAAAACATGGCATTTGTACGACTGGAACAATTGTATCCATTGCCGGCGAAACAACTTGACGAAATAGTTAAGAAATACGGGAAGGATAGTAAGTATATCTGGTTGCAAGAGGAGCCTAAAAATATGGGTGCTTGGAGTTATATGCTAGGGGCTTACGAAAATGTTCGATTCGAATATGTAGGAAGAGCAGCCAGTGGAAGCCCCGCCGCAGGTTCACCTCGAGTTCATGAAATGCGTTACCGCAAATTGATGGATGATTTGTTCAAATTTGCTAAAGTGAAAGCCTAGGCTTGTACCATAATTCAAAAGAAGATGCCTGTACTTGAAATGAAAGTTCCCAGCCCGGGAGAATCTATAACCGAAGTAGAAATTGCTGCTTGGTTAGTGAAAGATGGCGATTATGTAGAGAAGGATCAAACCATAGCTGAGGTAGATTCAGACAAGGCGACCTTAGAATTGCCTGCAGAGGAAGCAGGAGTTATAACACTTAAAGCCGCCGAGGGTGATGCTGTCACTGTTGGTGAAGTGGTTTGTTTGATAGATACAGATGCTAAGAGACCAGCCGGTTCTGCGAAGAAGGAAGAAGCTCAAGCTCCAGCAAAAGCGGCCTCTGCTAGCAAAAAGGAAGAGTCTGCACCTGTTGCAGAAGTCAAGTCTGACTCATACGCTTCAGGACACCCTTCTCCAGCGGCTAGAAAGCTGATGGATGAGAATAGCATCAAGCCAGAACAACTCAACGGAACAGGCAAAGAAGGAAGAATTACCAAGCAAGATGTCGTTAATGCTATGGCCGCTGGATTTGATTCTAGCTCTGCATCGTCATGGGGTGGAAGCAGAGATCAGCGCAGAGAAAAGATGTCTAGCCTTCGCCGTAAGGTTGCAGAAAGACTAGTTTCGGTCAAGAACGACACGGCAATGCTCACCACATTTAATGAGGTGAATATGCAGCCTATCATGGATATCCGAAATAAATACAAGGAAGTATTTAAGGAAAATCATGGCGTCGGATTGGGATTCATGTCATTCTTCACCAAAGCTATTACTGAAGGCTTGAATGAATTTCCAGCTGTGAACGGAATGATTGATGGCAACGAAATTGTGTATCATGACTATGCTGATATCGGTATCGCGGTGAGTTCACCTAAAGGACTAATGGTTCCTGTTGTTCGCAACGCAGAACAAATGAGTCTCGCGGAAATAGAAGCTGAAATAAAGCGATTGGCAATAAAAGCTCGTGATGGTAAAATCACCATTGACGAGATGACCGGAGGGACATTTACCATTACCAATGGAGGAGTGTTTGGCTCCATGATGTCGACACCAATTCTCAATCCACCGCAATCTGCAATTCTAGGAATGCACAACATCGTTGAGCGACCAGTTGCGGAAAATGGACAAGTTGTAATCCGTCCGATGATGTATTTGGCATTGTCTTACGATCACAGAATCATTGATGGTAAAGAATCGGTAAGCTTCTTAGTGAAAGTGAAGAATATGCTCGAACAACCGGAGACCATGTTGTTTGGAGGGAAAGATCCAGCTCAGATTCTCTTGGGATTGTAAAAGTAGAAACAAGGTATATAGTAAAAGGAGCTCCATGAGGGCTCCTTTTTTATGTTCTACTATTTTATCACAGATTAATTTAATTTTTCCAATGCTTTCTTGGCGGCAGCCAGTTTAGTCTTAAGCTCCATTATTTGAATCTTTTTATTTGCAATCGCTTCGAGGGTTGAACTTCCTGTTGCTACCTTGAGTCGATGGAGTATCATTTCTTGAAAAAGATTGTCGTCAGTAGTAAACCCTTTCAAATGGCTAAACTGTTGTAGGCTGAGTTTCGAATGATTCAACACAGCCAACTCAAATTTTACCTTCATTTTTTTAAACTCTATTTCGGCCTTTACCAATTTTGGCTGGCAGAACGATATAATGCCTTCTAACCTAAGCTTGTACTCATCGTTAAACTTTTCTTCGGCTTGTTCGAGCAGTTCATCATCGTCTTCAGAATTGTTCATTAAAAGAAAGAGGGTAACAATTTTATGAAGCGATTCCGATTGGTAGGACCTTCTATTCGATTCGACTAAGGCAACATTGGATCGAGAAGTATTTAAGAACTGAGCGAATTCATCTTGACTCAATTGAATGGCCTTGCGGAATTTGGTAAAATCGGTTTCTTTTCTTTTCATGCTTTCGTGTAACAAAATCGTTGTAACATATTAAAAGTTACAAAAAAAATGTTACAACTGCATTTTATGACTTTAAAAATACTGCGTAATTAGTCCAGCTTTTTCATCCGAAAGAGCAAAATCAAGAATTGTATTTATTCCTGTCATTCCACCAATGAAAAAGCCCGATTCAGAATGAATCGGGCTTTTATTATTAGTAAAACGCTGTCTTTTATGGACACACAGTTCCATAAACAGAAAGTAAGTTTCCTAGGTCTCCTGTGTTAATTAAGCCGTCGCCGTTTAGATCTTGAGGACAAGTGCTTACAGCAGGGTCGAACAAGCAAGAATTATCGTCTAGTGTTGCACCTGGCGTAAAGTTGTTGGCATCTGCATAGGTGCAGCCAGCACATGATGTATACTCGCAAGAACCATCATCAATGGTAGCGCCTATGTTGTAGTTACAAGCAATCGCCACCGTACAACCAGCGCATGAAATAAACTCGCAAGAGCCGTCATCAATAGTTGCACTTATCATGTAATTACAGGCTGATAATTCTGTACACCCTGAGCACGAAATGTACTCGCAAGTCACTCCATCTTCTATGGTGGCTGCGGCATTATAATTACAAGCTATTGGATCAGTGCAACCAGCGCAAGTGAGGTATTCACATGAACCGTCATCGCAACTTGCTGTTGGGTCGTAGTTACAGGCTAAAGCATCCGAACAACCAGTAGTAACGGGGTTGGTATAGGTCACCTCCAACTGAACACCACTTACTAACACCTCACCATCCCAACTAATGTCAAGTATATTGTCCGATGTGAGCTGAGCTGCTAGGGTTGCAGCATCTAGAACAATGGCAATTACAGGCGCACAATTACAAAAATTATTGAATTCAGAATATAGTGAAATGCCATTCAATAGGATATTCAGATTGCCTCCTCCAGTGCAACTGGTCCAACTCGTGGTTACCGTTATACTGGCAATATCTCCTCCTACATTTTCTGAAAAATTTAAATCATTGAAGGTTTGATTACTGAAACACACGACTTGTAAAGGAGCACAATCATTGAAAGGGTCTAGCAAACAGAACTGTTGGGTTCCTTCATTTGCTGGAGTCTGGCAAGAACCGTCATCGCATAATGCCGCAGGATCATAATTACAAGCATTCAGATCAGTACAGCCATCAGGCAGAATGCAGGATCCATCCTCAATAGCACACGGGCTGTCGTTGTAGTTACAAGCCGTTGGGTCAGTACAACCTTCAACCGCAACTGGATTCTCGGTAAAGACTAAGTCATAAGTACCAACACTATCACTGTAGCCTGACGCTTGAAGATAATATGTTGTTCCGCACGAAGGAGCGAAAATTATTTGTGATGCATATCCAAATGTGTAGTCATCATTACACGCTACCAGATTCCCATTGCAGGCATCATAAAGTGCCAAACGCGAATCAGTATTGCTTCCGTTCAATGTTGTTGTGATGGTAAGCTCTCCTCCTGTCACAGATTCAATGGTATACCAAACATCTTTAATTGGATTATTAACTCCACAATTGGGTTCTGGCCCATCAATACATGTCGCACTGTTGTCAGCTACTACTGTAACTCCTTCAACTAGGGCAATAGCACCTTCGCAAGTATCATTACCCAATGGGAAAGCACAAGAACCGTCATCTTCACAGGCCGTTGGATCATAGTTACATGCAGTATCATAGGTACAACCAGGGTAACCACATGTGCCGTCGTCGCAGTTGGCAGCAGGGTTGTATGAACAAGATCCCGGGTCGGTACATCCCTGAACAGGAGCCGGGCTGTAAGTGGCAGTAACACCAATCTGAGAAATGAACACGTCAAGTCCGAAGGCATCTGCGATTTGGATATCCACCACATTGGCACCGGGGATTTGACCGGGTAATTCAGCCGCAGTGAAACTCACAATTGAAGAGCCAAATGGGTCATAGTTTAAAGTTTGCGAATAAATCTCAAGACCATTAAATAGAATGGAGACTGTTGCATCGCCGAAAAACGCCGTCCAATAGGCTGCAACATCCAACTGGTTAATGTAGTCTCCGTCTGAAAGTAATTGTTGTGTTGAATAAGGGGATGGCTCAATGTTCCAATCTGAAATTGGAGCAGGCGATGTACACCCATTTCCAAATCCATCATATAAGCAGTAATCTTGAGTTGTCGCTCCTGCAGGGTATTGGCAACTGCCGTCGTTACAGGTGGCTGCAGGGTCAAAATTACAAGCGGCAGGGTCATTGCAACCATCAGGAAGAATACAAGTACCGTCATCACAGCTCGCTGCCGGATCAAAATTACAGGCAATTGGATCGATACAACCAAACACGGCAAGTCCGGAATAGTTGACCGTTACCAATACATTGCTGAGGTACACATCCGTACTCCAATAGATATCTAGTGTATTTGCAAATGCTACTTGACTGGCAAGATCTGCTCCGACATAGGAAAATGTTAATCCATCATCAAAACATGAAATTAAAGCATCATTTCTAAATTCGTTGTACAGATTAGCACCGTTCAAATCAATATTGAAGAGACATGGATTACCATCTGGGTTATACATGACTTGGATTTCGATACTAGTGATCACTTCACCACCATTCAATGGTATTGAAAAACTGGGAACAGTTTGGTAGTTATATCCATTGTCACATATGGTTCCTGCCATGGTGCAGTTTCCACTTGCTGAATAAGTACAAAGGAATTCAGATGTTAGGTTTGGAGCTGATCCTTCGCATGAACCGTCATCGCATTGTGCTGTTGGGTCGTAGTTACAAGCGGATGGTTCAGTACATCCACTAGCGTATATACATGATCCATCATCAATAGCACAATCTTCGTAGTTACATGCTGTAGGGTCGGTACATCCTGAATTTGGAGCTTCAGAATATACGAGAAGGAAACTCCCAGTTGCATCCTGATAGCCGCCAACTTGCAAGTAATATGTTTGACCGCAAGTAGAGTTAAAAGTAATGGCAGATAAATAGTCGGTGTTGTCTTGATCGTCGTTGCAGATTAATAAATTACCACCGCATGCATCATACAATGCAATTCTAGTATCATTCAATGTGCCAGCAAGGGTTTCAATTGTTATTTCACCACCGCTCGCAGATGTGAAAGAATACCAAACATCTCTTATATCAACATTTGCGAGACCAGCACCACAGCCAGGCTGAGGGCCATCAATACAAGAGTTTGAATTATCACCTGCTACTGGCAGGCCAGCGCTTAGGAATTCTGCTGCCGAGCATTCATCATTAGCTGGAGCAATAAAACAAGAGCCGTCGTCTGTGCAAGCCAATGGCTCATAGTTACACGCTAAAGGATCAGTACATCCTGTCGGAACAGGTACTTGGTCTGAGTATTCGACCTCTACAATAAGGGCCGATAATAAAATCTCATTGTCCCAATTGAAATCCAAGTTGTTGGCTCCTGAAACAAAGCCTGTTAATTCATTGGCTAAGAATTCTAAGGTAAGAACTCCTTCACAAGAACAATTTCCAGGATTATTAATGGTGTTGATGTTGTTTCCATTGAAGACCAAATCAAGGTTGGTGCTGGTACACGAGGTTTGAAGAAGTGAAATTGTGAGCTTATTAATGAAGGAGTAGTTTAAGGGTAAACTAATGGTGGAAGGCCCAGCTATTGTATTAAAGTTGTTGGTACACAAATTAGTTCCTTCGAGAATGCAATCTCCTCCATAATCATAGGCGCATAGTTGATCTAGACCATACGAGTTGCCAATACCGGTGCAAGAACCATCATCACATCCTGCTGCGGGGTCATAGTTGCAAGCCGAAGTGAAAGTGCAGCCTGGATAAGTACAGTCATCGGCGGTTAAAGCACAAACGCTGTAATTACATGCTGTAGGATCATTACATTCTCCAGCAGAACCAGCAGTATAGACTACGCTAAAAGTGCCAAGAAATCCTTGAACCAGTCCGGCCACTTGAACATAATAAGTAGTTCCACAAGTTGCATTAAACGTTATTAAACTTGCTAAGCTGCTATCATCGTCATTGCAAGCAATTTCAGATCCGCCGCAGGCATCATAGATTGCCATTACAGAATCACTCATGGTTCCGTCTAGAATTGTACGGACAGTAATTGGGCCATCTTCATAGGCGGTTACGATATACCAGACATCTTCAATGTTAGCACCTGAACAGCCATTCGTACTTGAAGGGTTAACACAAGCATTGGTGTTGTCTCCGACTACAGGTACTCCTGGTTCCAAAGCAATGGCATTGGCGCATTGATCGTTTGAAGGGGGTAGAATACAAGTGTCATCTTCGCAATTTGCAGCTGCATTGTAATTGCAAGCTACCGGGTCAGTGCAACCTGAAATACTGGCGTCAGAATAATAGACTGTTGTTAGTATCGCACTGAGGTTGATATTTGCATCCCAAGTGAAGTTGAGGTTGTTGCTATTCGCAATTTGACTGAGTAATTCAGCTCCTGAGAATATTAGACTCACAGAAGGGTCATCGCAGATTGCAGCATCTGTCCTAACTTCGGTGTATAGCGGCACCCCATTCAAATCAATGGTGAAATTGACTGGTCCATTAGCCACTGGCGTGTACATAAATGTCACTTCAATGGAATTGATTTGCTCAAAGTTTAATGCCTCAGATAAAGTTGAGGCAGCGAGGTTGGCGCTTGTGTTATCGCACATTGTTCCATCAATAACGCAGTTCCCATTGTTGTCATAGGTGCATAAATCAATCGACTGAGCATTTGCAGCTGATCCAATGCATGATCCATCATCACACAGAGCAGTAGGGTTAAAATTACAAGCGGAGGGATTTGTACATCCGAAATCGTAGGTACAAGAACCATCGTCAGTTGCACAAGATTCGTAATTGCAAGCAGATGGGTCTGTACATCCTAGATTAGGAGCTTCAGTACAAACAATATTAAATGTTCCTGCAGCAGTGCCATAGCCACCGGCTTGAATCCAGTAAGTTTCTCCGCAAGTACTCGTAAATACTATTTGCGAAAGATAATCTGTTGCTTGATAATCATCATTACAAACCAATTGGTTTCCTCCACAAGCATCGTATATAGCTATTCTGGTATCATTTAATGTTCCCGCTGTAGTAGTAATGGTAATGTCTCCACCTGCAACAGATGTATATACGAACCACACATCCTTAATGCCTCCTCCTCCGCATGTTGGGTTCGCAGCCTCAACACAAGACAGTGTGTTATCACCAAGTACGGAAACTCCAGAGCTCAGTGCCACAGCATTTGTACACTCATCATTGCTTGGACCGAAAATGCAGGAAGGAGGATCTGAAACTACACAAGGATCATTGTCGTAATTACATGCCAGAGGATTAGTGCAGGCAGTGTTCAATGGGTTTTCGACAATCACAATATCAAAGCTTCCAACTTGATTTAGAAATCCACCAGCTTGAATAAAGTATTGTGTGCCGCATATAGGTGAAAATATAATTTGTGATTGCGGGCCGCCAAAATCATCATTACAGGCGACTTGGTTTCCTCCGCATGCATCATAAACCGCAATTCTTGTGTCGATGAGAGTTCCCGCGGTAGTATTAATAGTTATATCACCTCCGCTAATTGAGGTGAAGCTATACCAAACATCTTTGATTTGAATACCTCCCCCACAAGTTGGATTGGGACCTTCAACACAAGAGTTGGTATTGTCTCCAGTTGCGGCAATTCCAAAAGTTAAAGGCTCCGCATTGGCGCAAACATCATTAGCTGGGCCAAATGTACATGAGCCATCATCGCTATTTGCGAGTGGGTCATAGTTGCACGCAAAATCTGTTACACAACCTAAAACCTCTAGTTGACAATTGCTGTTGCAGCCGTCCCCATCGGTTAGATTGCCGTCATCGCATTCGTCGCAGACTATAATTCCATCGCCACAGATTTCACAACTGCCGTCATCAACGACGGCTACTGGGTCAAAATTACATGCAGAAGGACTAGTACAGCCTGATTGACTATAGCCGATTTGAAAGCAACAACATAGCAGAATGGTGAGCAAACCCAATTTGGGATTGACCTTTTGGAAGGTAAGCATAGTATTGATAGTTAATTGTTTAGACCTGTAATGTAGTAATAAAGTTTGATTAACCATATTAAACACCCGATAGAACACAAGATTTTGCAGTCTAAATTACTTGGGTTTAATACCTATGGCTAATGTGTTTTTGGAGATGTTAGATAAAAAAAGCCCGACTCAATTTGAGTCGGGCTTCGTATATGTGTCTTACTAAAGCCTTAAGGACAACTTGAACCAAACAAGGCTAGAATTCCAGTAAGGTCGCCAGTGTTAATGACTAAATCGCCATTGAGATCACCTGGGCAAGTGCTAGGTTCAAATAGGCAAGTGCCGTCGTCAACGTAGGCGTCAAAATTGAAGTTAGTCGCATCAGGATAGGTGCATCCAGGAAAGAAATTTCCACTTAGACAGAAATCATATTCTTCCTGGCATAAGGCATCCCAATTATTATTTAAACAGAAAGGATCAAGCGCGATGATGGCTTCAACACAGGTGGTCGAAGCCAAATTATAATTTTCAGGTTGCTCACAAGCCAAAATTGGCGGTCCTTGAATAAGATTTCCCGGAATGTACCAAGCTTCGAAATCACATAATCCATAACCACCACACAAAGCGCTTGGATCGTAATTACATGCCGCTGGATAGGTGCAGCCATAATCCTCGCAGCTATAAGTGCATAGGTAATTAATGTTCTCACAAATTGAATCCCATTCTCCAGTTAGACAGTAAGGATCACTCATCACTGTGCTCATTCCACATTCAAACTGAAACACAGCTTCATACCCTGCGGGAGCATCCGCACAACTCAATATTGCGGGTCCGACATAGTCACCTGATGGAACATAGACGTGAGGGATGCAATCAGTAAGGAAGCTTTCATAGATTGCTGTGCAACCGGGAGTCCAATCAATCAAACAAGAAGGGTCGGAAGCTATGGTCTGAGCAATGGCTTCTTGAAAGGTTGGCTGATATCCTTCGGGTTGTATGCAAGCGACAACAGCGGGGCCAGTTGTAGGTAACACGGGAATATAAACTACTGGCCAACATCCGGCGCATTCGAAATAGGCATCATTGCACAGGTTATCCCAAAACCCAGTTAAACAAAAAGGGTCATTAGCAATTACAGCCGAAGCACAAAATTGGTCCGGAAATATATATCCAGTTGGAGGGAAACAGCCTATTACAGCTGGCCCAGTAGTCCCGATTGCTGGAATGAAGATTAGAGGTTCACAACCTATACATTCCTCATAAGCAGCTTGACATACGCTATCCCACTCTGTTATCAGGCAATAGTCATCTTCGATAATAATATTTAGTGCGCAGATTTGATCTGGAAATATATAGCCTTCTGGCGCTTGACATGCGCGAACAGCAGGACCAACGATTCCTGGGCCCGGAATGAAATATCCGATGTAAAAACAAGACCCGTCGTCAGTTACTGCCGCGCCATCATAGTTACACGCATTAATATTGGTGCATCCTACTTGAGCAAAGGAGCTTGAATTGAATAAGAATAAAGCTCCTGAAATCATCAGAAATGAGCTGATCAATTGTTTGAAAGAGTATTGTGTTTTCATTGAAATAGTTGATTATGTGGTTTGTTTTTAGTGTTTGGTCGCCAATTTAGAGATTTATTAAAGACTTTTCGGGGTGAACTGAATAAAACACCCCGACTCAATTTGAATCAGGGTGTTTAAATAGTTTTAGATTTAAGCCTTAGGGACAACTTGAACCAAACAAGGCTAGAATTCCAGTAAGGTCGCCAGTGTTAATGACAAGGTCACCGTTTAAGTCACCGGGACAATCGCTTGTATTGAAAAGGCAGGTTCCATCGTCAAATAATGCCTCAGAATCAAAGTTTGTTGCGGAAGAATAAGTGCATCCAGCCGTGTAATTTCCGCTAATACAGGCTTGATATTGCCCTTCACAAATAAAATCCCAATCGGTATCAATACAGTATGGATCATTAGCGATTACTGCCTCAACGCAAATGTTAGATGCAGAATGATAATTTGAAGGTCGTACACAGCCAAAAATTGGAGGCCCTGAAATACCTTGGTTAGGTAAATACCATGATTCAAACTCACACAGGTATAGAATTCCACATGTAGATTCTGGATCGTAATTGCATGCAGAGGGATCGGTGCAAGCAGCATCGGGACATCCATACGCACATTCGTTATAGGTTTCTGCACAAATGGCATCCCATTCTCCAGTCAAACAATAAGCGTCATTGGTTATTACTTCTTCAGCACAGGATAAATTATCTAAAACCTCGTATAAATCAGGAACTTTATTACAAGTGAAAACGGCTGGTCCGGTTGCTGGAGCTACAGGAACCTGTACTTTAGGCCAACACAAAGTTTGAATATCGTCGTAATAACTTTGGCAAGAGCTACCCCAATTTTCTAAACAGGAAGGTATAGCGAGAAGAGTCCACCCAATTGCAATCTGTTGAGCAGGCACGTATCCTGCTGGAGCAAAACATCCAAAAACAGTAGGGCCTGTCGTTGGAAGTGATGGAATAAAGGCTACAGGTGAACAACCGCCTGAGCATGCTTCATAAGCATCTTGACACTCAGCGTCCCACCACAAGGTCAAACAACTTGGATCGTTTGCAATCACGGACATAGCGCAATCTTGTTCGGCATAAATATATCCAAATGGAAGTTCACATTCTATTTTGGCTGAGCCGACAAATCCTGCCGCTGGAATGAAAATCGTAGGGTCACAGCCCATACATTCTTCATAAGCATCCTGACAAACAATGTCCCAAGAGGTGATTAAACAGTAGTCATCTGCAATGATGACGTTAAGTGCACATATCTGATCGGGAAAAATATATCCTTCAGGAGCTGAACAAGCACGAATAGCTGGGCCAAAAGTTCCTGGCCCAGGAATGAAATACCCACTGTAAATGCAAGAGCCGTCATCAAATACAGCCGTGTCATCATAGTTGCACGCATTAATATTTATACAGCCTTCTTGGGCAAAAGCAGACGAGTTAAATAAGAATAGGGCTGCTGTAACAATCAGAAAGGAGCTTAGAAATCTCTTTATAGAGTATTGTGTTTTCATACAATTGGTTGGTTTTAGTTGTTGGTTTTCAATTTATGAATTTCTTTTAAATGGCAATTGAGATGTTAAGGCCTAAAAACATCTGAAAGACCGTACTTCCTGGTGTATAAATGTGATGTTCAGATTTTTCAATCATATAAACCAAATAAATGCTACTGGAAGAACACAGCTGTTTTAAATTGTATTTAGAAAATCGTTAAGTCAGTACCTACTTCACTTGTCCATGCATGGATTCCAACTTTAAAACTGAACAAGTCAATAATAGATGAAGTGAATGTTATTTCAATTCTTTACGGACAACTTGTTCCAAACAAGGCGAGGAATCCAGTGAGGTCACCTGTGTTAATGACTAAATCACCATTCAAATCACCAGGGCAAGCGCTTCCAATAAAGGTGCAAGTGCCATCATCGATAGATGCCACTGCGGAGAAGTTTTGTGCATTTTCATAGGTACAACCATAAGCCACATAGTTACCTTGAAGGCAGTTTATGTATTGAGTCTGACAAACAAAATCCCAAGAATTAACCAAGCAGAACGGATCGAGTTCGGCTATGGCCATAGCACAATTGCGGGAAGCCAACTGATAGCCTGCTGGTGCCTCACAAGCGATAAGCATCGGGCCTGTATCAGGAACGATTGGGATGTAGTATTGATCGTTTAATATACAGCTTGAGTCATCGCACAGGGCAGTGGGGTCAAAATTGCAAGCCAATGGATCAGTACATCCAGCTTCTGCACATCCGAAGCAACTTAGTTCATAGGCATTCTGACAGATGAAATCCCATGCGACATTAAGGCAATAATCATCGTCGAGGGCCACTTGATTTGCGCAGAATTGAACGGGAATGATATATCCCACGGGCGGGTAGCCGCAACCATAAATTGCTGGTCCTGACCCTACTATTTCAGGAATGTAAATTACAGGAACTTCGCACCCTAAGCATTCCAAGTAGGTGCATGAGCCATCATCTATGGTAGCTGCTGGATTATAATTACAAGCTATAGGATTGGTACAACCTTCGTTCAGGAAGCCGAAAATGCGGACATCATCTAAAGCGAATTCACTGGAATTGAAGCTATTTAAAACCCTCAAACGAAGACGTAATTGACTTCCTGTCCCTGAAATTGTAAAAATGAAATCTTCTAAATTATCGGTAAGAGTGGAGCCAAATGGCCCGAAAGTGCCATCAATTAGATCGATATCTAAAGCCATGTTTCCAAATTCTGGGTCATTTCCAGTAAAAAGACCACACACTTGATAAGGGGAATCGTCCAACGAATATTCGATGTAAATCCTCTGGCTGGCGGGATAGAAAAAGTTCCCATCATTGGTCACTGCAAACTTGATTCTCGTAGTTAAAGAAATATAAGAAGAGACATCTATGGGTTCAAAGTCGATAAGACCTTGAGGAACACCAGCATCAACATCCTTGGCGGTCCACATGAAGGAGCCTTCTAGGCCGGTTATAGTTTCTGCAAAGCACCCATTGGCAGGTGGCGAGTTAAACCGGTCGAAGAAATCACAACCACTTTCGAAGGAATTTGAAACATAAGTAATGCCCTCGTTATCGGATTCAAAACTTTCCTGAAAAAGGAGGTCTTGGCCCATTGCTGATAGAGAAAACAAACAGACCAAAAGGGTAATTCGGATTGATAACATTTTAGTTTTTGGTTTAGAACTGAAGTTACAATATTTTCCGGATGAACAAGGATTCAATTGCTATCAATCGCATCTTACTGTGGATTAATTCGATTTTCAGTCGTGGCAGATGTTGCGGGTGGAACGAAAAAAGTCGAGGAAACCACTCCTCGACTTTCCTGATCCGCAAGGATCGAAAATAACCCAGTTGACCAAATAGGCTCTGATATAAGAGCCGCTTTTTGAATGTTAATAAACAGGCAAAGTCTTGTCCACTTCATTGGCCCAGGCCAATATTCCACCTTTAAGGTTGTACAGGTTCTCGAACCCATGTGCTTCTTCAAGTTGTCGAATGGCTTTTGCACTTCTCACGCCACTTCTGCAATGCACTACAACTTGTTTTTGACGATCTATTTGTGGTGCAAAATCAAGAATATTGGCCAATGGCATCAAAGCAGCATCCATGTTAACAATGCTGTATTCATAGGGCTCACGAACATCAATGATTTGAATATCTGCACCACTCTCTTTCAATTGCAACAATTCTTGAACGTCAATTTCTTTTACTGTTTTCTCCGCTTTTTCAACTCCAAATCCTGCATTGCAGAATTGCTGATAGTCAATTAATGATTTCTGTGTTGGATTTTCTCCATTTAATGGGTTGGATGGATCTCGTCGAACCTTCAATGTTCTTGTTTCAAAGCTGGCAGCATCCAGAAGAAAGAGTCTTCCACTCAGGGGATCTCCAACACCACTTATTACTTTTATAACTTCATTGGCTTGCAAGCTGCCTAGAATTCCAGGAAGTACACCGATCACTCCGCCTTCTGCACAACTCGGAACCAATCCTGGAGGTGGTGGACTTGGAAAAAGGTCGCGGTAATTTGGCCCCGGCTCTCCGTCAGCATTCTTAAAATTAAAAACACTCAATTGCCCTTCGAACCTATAAATGGTGGCGTAAACATTCACTTTGCCCAACAAAACACAGGCGTCATTCACTAAATACCGAGTCGGAAAATTATCTGTTCCATCTGCAACAATGTCGTAATCCTTAATGATATCCAAAGCGTTTTCACTGCTTAATTTAACATTGTATGTTTTAATTTTTATATGTGGATTCAGTCCTTCAAGCCTTGATTTTGCTGCTTCAACTTTTGGTTTTCCCACTTGAGAAACATCAAATAAAACTTGGCGTTGCAGATTGCTATCGTCGACAACATCGAAATCTACAATGCCAATTGTGCCTACTCCAGCTGCTGTTAGATAGAGCAATAATGGACTTCCCAATCCACCTGAACCTACAACAAGAACCTTTGCTTCTTTGAGTTTTCGCTGACCCTCAATATTGAATTCAGGGATGATAAGATGGCGGCTGTATCGCTGCAGTTCTTCTTTTGAAAATGTAGTTTGATTTTCCATATTGAGTTATTCTCTAGAATGAACCACCCGCAATAGCAGGAATGATACTAATGATGGTGTTCTCAGAAACTGAAGTTTGCTCCTTGTCAAGAGCATTAATGTCATCATCTTCCACGTAAATTTTAACGAAGGAACGAATATTCCCATCATTGTCGAAAAGGTGGGGTTTTAAGCCTTGGTGTTCATTCACCAGTTGATCGATGACCTCTCTCACATTTTTTCCTGTGCTTTGGAACTTACTCAAATTATTGGTGAATTTCCTCAGAGGAGTTGGTATAATCAATTGTGCCATACTAGTTAGTGTTAGTTTTTGTTGATGTGTTTTGAAAGGATAGTTTCTTGTTCAAATTGCCTGTCTTCATTCAATCGGAATGAATGAATATCACGATGAATTCCTGCAAAAACAGATATGATGATGTAGCTAAACCAAGGCATAGCTTGCGAGCGGTCATGTTCCGATGGTTGGGCTGGATGCTCTGGATGGGAATGATAGACGCCCAATAAACTCAAATTGTTGTCGTCAGCGTATCGCTCAGCTTTCATATAATCCAATGGGCTAATTTGAAAGCGCCTTCTTTTGTCACCGTCTTTGGAGTTCGTAATGGGCATAGCAACTTGTACCAACCTAGTTTCGGCATTCTCTTCTCCAAAGAAGAATCCGCAGCATTCATCCGGATGGGCTTTTTCGGCATCTTCAATCATCAATGCCAATGCTGATGTTGCTATGTCAAGCTTGAACTCTTTCATTGTAGCAGGAGTTTTATAATTTCAGGATACTTGTCTGCATTGTCTGCAAAAGTGGTCACAATGATTCCTTTTTCTAATTCATGAGACAATTCTATTGCACCAAGAAGGTTGGCCGCAGCAGATGGACTCAAGTGCAATCCTTCCTTTTTAGCAACGCTCGGAATAAGTTCATAGGCTTTTTCCGTCGAAACTGCCCTAAACTGGTCGGCCAAAGTTGGATTGTAAATTTTCGGTGTTCTTGCCGTTTCCAAGTGTTTCCAGCCTTCTAATCCGTGCAAGGCGGAGTCTGGCTGGAGGGCTATGAGTTCGATGTCTTTATTGAATTCTTTCAGCCTTGATCCTGTCCCGGTGAAAGTCCCCGTAGTTCCTAGTCCAGCTATGAAATGTGTGATTTCCCCTTGCGTTTGTCTCCAGATTTCTGGTGCCGTACTTTGATAGTGAGCCAAGGTATTTAATGGATTCGAATATTGATCCAAATACACATAGAGCCCTGGATTTTTCTGGACAAGTTCTTTTGCTAAATCTTGAGCTCCCTCAGTCGATTCAAATGGACTGCTAAATATCACTTCTACACCAAGTGTGTTGAGTATGTTTTTCCGTTCAATTGACGCGTTTTCTGGAAGCACTATTGTCAAAGGAATTCCAGCTACAGCTGCAAAAATCGCGTATGCAATACCTGTATTTCCGCTAGTTGCATCTAAGAGCCGCTTTCCTTTTTGCCACTTGCCGCTTTCAACGACATCTCTTACTATTCGATAAGCTGCCCTGGCCTTAACGCTACCTCCGAATTGTTGCCATTCTAATTTTGCAAACAGCTTTACCTCTGGATTTTCTGTAAGGTTTTTTATAGGATACAAAGAAGTGTTACCAACGTAAGGCGCTAGTTCTATTAGCTTTTCGAGCTGATATGTACTTGGAGTTTTATGTTGTAATGTCATGTCATTTCGTATTAAAACTGGCGGGCTAGTAATCATTGTCTGCCCACCAGTTTATTCATTAGTTGAGTTATGCTTGTTTTTCAATATTCTTTTTGTTGTTAATAGTTGGGCCAAAAAAAAGCCCTTCTTTACCGTGGGGGTAGGAAGGGCTTTTAAGTGCGTTTCAGGCCTTTAAGTCACAATAATCCTAGTCCACCGGGGTTTCTCGGTACAACAGCAACAGTAGCATGTATTTCTTAGGACCATCATTTCTTTCAATAATTAATTAACCAAAACAAAAAACCCTCTGCGGTGTGCAGAGGGTTTAAGTATGTTTGACATATACCAAATCGCCTACAGCACCGAGAGGTGAGCAGTACAACAACAAGTATATGTATAAGTCGTGTTCATGAATTACAAAGATAAGCACATTTTTCTCGAATAATCCAAAAGAATTTAGAAAATCACAATTGACACAGGACTGAAATAGCTTGTTATCGCAGGACTGACAGGCGTTCCGCGTCTAATCGTAACATGATGAAAATAAGTATGGTAAACCCTAAAATTGCCGATCCTCCATACGAAAAGAAGGGGAGAGGGATGCCGATAACAGGAGCTAATCCTATTACCATTCCAATATTTATAAAGAGATGGAAAAAGAAAATGGAAGCAACGCAGTAGCCATAAATTCTGGCAAACTGTGAGCGTTGCCGTTCAGCTAGAATTAGAATTCGAATGATTAAAACAGCGAATAGTAATACGATTCCAGCGCTGCCAATGAAGCCCCATTCCTCGCCAACCGTGCAGAATATGAAATCGGTACTTTGTTCTGGGACGAATCCGTATTTGGTGAATGGGCCTTTTAAGAATCCTTTACCGCTCCATCCTCCACTTCCAATAGCTGTTTTACTTTGCTTCACATTATAGCCTGCACCTTGAGGGTCGTCATCCAAGCCAAGAAGTATCTCAATTCTCTTTTTATGGTGGGGTTTCAGTACATTATCAACGGCTAATGTGACGCTGCTAACGTATGCAACACTTGCCACAGTGCTCAGGATTACCCACAACATGATTCTCCTTCTATGCCGCGGAAGTATCATGCTTTTCACAACAAAAATTGAGAGAATACCTATCACAAAGAGTATAACGACCAAGAGCGGTAAGCCGTTTGAAGCTCCCAAAAAGGGGTATTCAATGTTGGTATAGCTCATCAATATAGCTACCACCCCAAGAATAATGGCACCGAATCCTATAATCAAAATATTACCGGACAATCCTTCGCGGTACATGGCAAAAACGAAAGCTGCAAATACCAGAACAGTTCCAGTGTCTGGTTGGAGCATTATTAGTGCCGCAGGAAGTGCAATGATGAAAAATGCGCTCAATCTCGTCTTTAGACTTTTAAACCTCACTTTTGATTGAGCTATGTAATTGGCCAAAACTAAGCTCGTAGAGAACTTGCTGAACTCAGAGGGTTGTATTCCGAAAGATCCAACACCAAACCACGATTTAGCACCGTTCACGTCCTTTCCGACTAGTAAAACGAGAATGAGCAAAACAATCACGACTGCATAGAAGACCACGCTAAATCGCTCGAAGAATTCCCCTTCAATTTGCATAATTGCAAAGGCAACAACAATAGAAAGGCAGAGCCAAATAAACTGCTTCCCGTATTCCATGGAAGGTGAAAAAGGACTTGAAAATTCTTCGTTGTAAGAGGCAGCATAAATATTCATCCATCCCATCAAAGCCAGAAGCAAGTATATACTGACCGTAATCCAGTCCATATTTCTAAGAAAGTTCGAGGAGTTTCTCATTTCTTAAGCTTTGGGATTGGCATTGGGAAGGCTTGATCGAGTATTCTCTTTTCTTTGGCTGGATTCGCAATACTGTCAGTCAGGTATTTCTCCATCAGAAGACTGGCAATTGGAGCTGCCCATTGACCTCCAAATCCTGCATTTTCAACATACACCGAGATGGCGATTTTCGGTTCATCTTTAGGTGCAAAAGCCATGAAAACACTGTGGTCTGGATAGGGCTCGTTTTGAACAGTCCCTGTTTTTCCGCAAACTTCAATTCCTGGTATTCGAGCTCTAGAAGCTGTTCCTCCTGCTTGTCCAACCACTTTTTCCATAGCGTTAACCACAGTTTCAAAATGGATAGCGTCAACTCCAGAATTGTGGTGTTCTAAATAACGATCTGGCTTTCTTTGTTCTGGACCAAAACCCTTCACTACATGTGGTGAAATGTAGTAACCACGATTGGCAATAACCGCAGCCAGATTAGCCATTTGAATTGGAGTGATTAACAATTCTCCTTCTCCAATACTTAAGGAATAGATGGTGCTGAAAGCCCACGAGAGCTCACCATATATTTTATCGTAGTAGTTAGAACCTGGAATATTTCCACTGCTGCTACCTGGAATATCAGTTCCTAAATTGGTTCCAAATCCAAATCTCGTAATGTTCTCTTTCCACTGATTAAGACCAATTCTGCTGTCCTTAAATCGATTGCTTTCCTCTCCAGGTTGAATCATTTTCTTGAAAACCTCTCTGAAATAGGGGTTACATGAATGAATAATGGCACCATTTAAGTCATCGTTGCTGTGGGACCCGTGACAACCAATAATTGAGCGATTGCAGCGAAACCTCGTTTCATTCTTTATTGCACCAGTTTGAAGAGCGACCAGAGCTTGCACCATTTTAAAGATGGAGCCGGGTCTATACGTTCCTTTTATAGCACGATTGAATAAGGGAGAAAGTGAGTCGTTTTTCAAGACCTGGTAATTTGCCCCTCTGTTTCTGCCAACAAGTAGGTTGGGGTCGAAGGTCGGGCTAGAAACCATGACTAGAATTTCACCTGTTGCAGGTTCGATGGCCACCACACTGCCCCGCTTGTTCTGCATAAGGAGTTCTGCATAGGCCTGTAATTCTGCGTCTAGGGTGGAGTGAAAATCAACACCAGCGACGGCCAAAGTATCGTATTTCCCTCCTTCAAAACTACCTTTGGTATTGTTCAAGACATCAACCAAAACGAAGCGACTGCCGCGTTGCCCTCTTAACTCGGCTTCGTACACTTTTTCAAGTCCACTTTTCCCGATGTAATCACCAGACTTGTAGTAAGAATCGCCTTCTAATTCGTTTGGACTAATCTCACCAATATCTCCCAAAACATGAGCTCCAATTTGTTCTGGATAATCTCTCAAAGTTCTTGGCTGTCCATAGAACCCTTTGAATTTGTAGAGCTGTTCAGTGATTAAGGCAAATTCTTCAGGGGGGATTTGCTTGATGAAAACCGATGGTCTGTATCTGGCATTTGGCCAACTTACCGCTCGGGTGTATCTCTCCTTGAAGTCTTCTTTGCTGATTTTCAACAAATCTAAAAGCGCGAGGGTGTCTAATTCTTTAATTTCTCGCGGGAGAATCATTAAATCGTAAACGGCTTTGTTCGATACGAGCAATTTTCCTTTTCGGTCATAGATTAATCCACGGGAAGGGTAGATGGTGATTTTTCTCTCCGTCATTTCTGCGGCTTTCGCTTTCCAAGATTCATCCAGAACTTGAAGCTGGAGTAATCGCGCTAGAAATGCGATGACAGTAAGAGCCACAATGAGAATGATGACGTATTTCCTGTTGTCGAGGTTCAACGTTTAGTGGTCTTTTGAGAGAAGATTAAATATTGGCCGATTACGAGTAATAATACCGTACCTATTGAACTTAAGATAACCCGAAATAGTGTGGTGAAAAAATCAGCAAAGCGGAATATTTCCAAGTAGAAGAGAACAAAGTGATGAATGAGCACGAGAAGCACGGCATAAGAAAGATACCACCTCAATCCCAAACTCTGAACGGTTGGTTGTTGACCGAATTCATAGCCCTCACGAGGAGCTATAAGTTGCTGATAATGCGGCTGGACAAAGCCTAAAGCGAGACAGGCAGATGCATGCATTCCCGGTGTTCCGGTGAACATATCAGCGAAAATGCCAATGATCAAAGAAATAACAAGTGTTAGAATTCGTGGTGTTTCGATGGGCAGCATGAGGATGGCAAAAATATAGAGCTGCGGCAAGACCATACCATCCCAAAGATCTAATCTGTTGATAATTAGACCTTGGAGGAGTAACAAGAAAGCCACTCTGAAGATATTTCGAAATATTTCTCCCGTCATGGCTGAATCAAATCTTCAAAGCTTTCAATCTCTTCCCGCATCAAATTGTCTACCACATCAACATAATCCAATTGAGCAAAAGAGCATGCAAGTTTCAGGGTGATGGTATGGAAATTATCTCCTTCTTTCAATTCATGAGAGGCCACTACTCCCGTTACAACGCCTTCAGGGAAGTACTTGCTAAATCCAGTTGAAATCACCGTATCCCCAACTTCTACTACGGTATGCTTAGGAATATCTTCAACCGAGGCATAATTTGGATCGTTGCCAGGCCAACGCAACAATCCTATTTCACGCGACTCTTTCAACCGAACACTGGCCTTGAATGAGTTATTGATAATGGGGATGATGAGGGAGAAATTTTCAGAAACTTCCTTAACGATTCCCACCATATTACCGTTGTTAATCACCCCCATTTCTGGTTTTATACCGTGTCTTGAACCCCGATTGATGGTGATGAAATTCTTTTGACGCTGGGTTGAATTGTTGATGACCTTGGCAGAAATAAAGCGAAACATTCTAGAATTTACTGAATCGTTTATTAAAACCATGTCATCATTCAAAGGAAGAAAGTATGACCTATCCATACCTCGTAGCATCGCATTTTCTTTCGCGAGGCTGTCGTTCATTTGTCTCAACTTCAAATAATCAGCGAGTTCAGATCTCTTGCTGTAGATCTGTCCTATGACATTGTTCGTTGAGCCTAAAAACATTGCCCGATGGTATCTGTTGTGACTGACCAACAGAGAAATGGACAATACAAACAATAGGAGGAAGATCAGGAATACGTGATACCGATAAATGAGCTGGAATAAATTCCGCATGCCTGATTTTATCTGAGTGGTTTAATTCCCAATAGAGATTAGTCTCTGATTAGGAATTGGAATTTGTCAATATTCTTCAATGCTATACCCGTTCCTCTTGCAACTGCACGAAGTGGATCATCTGCAATGTGAACTGGAAGCTTCGTTTTGAGTGAAATTCTACGATCCAAACCTCTTAGCATTGCACCTCCGCCAGCAAGGTAAATTCCGGTTTTGAAGATGTCAGCAGAAAGCTCTGGAGGTGTATTCTCCAAACAGCTCAATATGGCTTCTTCAATTTTTGAAATAGACTTATCGAGAGCGTGCGCTATTTCAGAGTAAGTGACATGAATCTCTTTTGGAATCCCAGTCATCAAATCTCGGCCGCGAACTGCAAAATCTTCGGGTGGATCGTCGAGGTCTGGCAATGCAGCTCCAACTTCGATTTTTATTTGTTCAGCGGTGCGCTCTCCAATTAGAATATTGTGTTGGCGACGCATGTATTCTTCGATATCTTGGGTGAACTCGTCACCTGCAACGCGAATATTTTTATCGGTAACTATACCTCCTAGAGCGATTACGGCGATTTCAGAAGTTCCTCCTCCGATATCAATAATCATATTTCCCATTGGCTCTTCCACATCGATTCCAATACCGATAGCAGCTGCCATCGGTTCGTGGATGAGGTAAACTTCTTTTGCTCCGGCGTGTTCTGCACTATCCTTAACTGCTCTTTTTTCTACTTCGGTGATGCCAGAAGGAATACAAATCACCATTCTCAAGGAAGGCGCCATCCAACTTCTGCCCTTGTTGATCATTTTGATCATACCCTTGATCATGTCTTCCGCAGCATGGAAATCTGCGATTACACCATCTTTTAGCGGACGAATAGTTTTGATGTTCTCATGGGTCTTACCATGCATTTGTTGAGCTTGCCTTCCGATGGCGACAGTTCTTCCGGTCGCTCTATCTCGTGCAATAATTGAAGGCTCATCAACAACCACTTTATCATTATGAATGATGAGTGTATTGGCCGTTCCAAGGTCAATTGCTATTTCCTGAGTAAAAAAATTAAATAATCCCATTTATCCCCTTAACTACACTAGTTTCTATATAATCCTCTGTTCCTGCAAGGTCGAAGAAAATCACAAGCAATTGAATTTCCTTCTTCCCTAATTATCAACGCTTTGATGTCAGTGTTTGAAATGTCTGTTTCCCGTGAAGTACATTGCCATCTTATGGGCATTGCAATAATCGATGGAAAGCTGATCTTTCACCGATCCGCCCGGCTGAATTACAGCGCTCACTCCTGCCTTGTCTGCTATCTCAACACAATCAGGAAAAGGAAAGAATGCATCCGATGCCATCACTGAGTTTGTTAGATCAAATCCAAAATGCTTTGCCTTGTCAATCGCTTGATTGAGGGCGTCTACCCGCGAAGTCTGACCTGTTCCGCTCGCAAACAATTGCTGATTTTTAGCCAAGACAATCGTATTTGATTTAGTATGCTTACAAACTTTCGCGGCAAATATTAAGTCTTTTACTTGTGCCTCATCAGCCTTCGATTCGGTAATCAATTTCAAGAGCTCCGCTTGGTCTGTAATTAAATCTCTCTCTTGTTCCAGGACTCCATTAAGTGCAGATCGGAAAACCCTTTTCGGTAATTCACGCTCTTTTTTGATTAGGATAACCCTGTTCTTTTTTGATTGCAAGAGCGACAATGCCGCTGCGTTATAGCTTGGAGCAATCACTACTTCACAGAAAAGATCATTGACCAATTCTGCAGTCGGTAAATCCATTTCTCTGTTGCAAATTAAAACTCCACCAAAAGCACTTTGAGGGTCAGCCGCCAATGCCGCTTGGTATGCCTCCTTTAGATTATTACGAACTGCAATTCCACAAGCATTGTTGTGTTTGAGAATTGCAAAACACGGATCTCCAAGCTTAAACTCTTCCAGAAGACAAACCGCAGCGTCTACATCCAACAAATTATTAAAAGACAATTCTTTTCCGTGAACTTGCTCCAGCAAGTCATCTAAATTGCCGTGGAAAAATCCTTTTTGGTGTGGATTTTCTCCATATCTCAATGTTCTAGATGGGGAGGCACTTGCTCTAAATGCACTGCCTTCAGAATCATCAAAGAACCCAAAAATCATGCTGTCATAGTGAGAAGAAACTGCGAAAGCATCTCTCGCTAGAACCTTTCTTGTCTCAATTTCAGTTTTACCACCGGCCTTTAAAATTTGGCCCAAATTGCTGTAATGAGCCTGTGATGGAATGATGGTTACGTCTTTAAAGTTCTTAGCGGCTGCGCGGATGAGACTGATTCCGCCGATGTCGATTTTTTCAATAATATCTTGATGGGAAGCACCTGAAGCAACGGTAGCCTCAAATGGATAAAGATCCACTACGACTAAATCGATTTCTGGAATTTCGAAGCTTTCCAATTGTGCTAGATCTTCCTGATTTTCACGTCTACTCAAAATTCCGCCAAATACTTTTGGATGCAATGTTTTCACTCTTCCACCTAGAATAGATGGGTAAGATGTGAGTTCTTCTACTGGCAACACCTGAATTCCGAGAGTTTCGATGTAGGACTGTGTTCCTCCTGTGGAGTAAATCGCAATTCCTAAGTCATCCATTTGTCTGACTAAAGGCTCTAATCCGGATTTGTCAAATACTGAAATCAAGGCATTCTTGATTTTCTTCTCTCCGTTCATTTGGGTTGATTTCGAATGAGGAGCAAAAGTATGAAATCACAGTGCCTAAAGTCATGATTTGTGAAGGAATCGCCCATCCTGTTAATAAAAATCAAATTCACGCTATGAACTTGGAATAATTTAGCTTTGTAACATGCTCATTTATTTGCGACTTATAAAGGAAAGTTTGCTCTTCGCTTGGCAGGCGATAATAGTAAACAAATTGAGAACCCTGCTCTCGTTGTTGGGCGTTACCGTTGGGATTTTCTCCATTATTACGGTCTTCACATTGATTGACACCATGGAAAATGGGTTGAAAGATAGTTTCGACATGCTTTCTGATGATGTCCTTTTCATTCAGAAATGGCCATGGGCGCCGGAAGATGGTGAAGAGTATCAGTGGTGGAAATACTTCAACCGAAGACAGCCTACAGTGAGGAACATGATGGAATTGCGGGAGCGTTTGGATGGAGCAGAAGCAATCTCATTTCAAGTTGGAGGTAGCCAACCGGCCTCCTATCTCAACAACAATATTGACCAAGTATTCATAACGGCAGTCGCATCCCAATATGAGCAAGTAATTAAGGTGAAAATTGACCAAGGTCGCTACCTTACTCCTTCAGAAGCTGACAATGGTAAAAACGTTGCTGTTATCGGAGCCGATGTTGCTACGGCTTTGTTTGGAAATGAATCTCCTTTAGATCGAGCGATTAAGGTGGGGAAACAGAAAGTATATGTCGTAGGGACTTTTCAGAAGGAGGGAACTTCTTTATTGGGGAATGGATTTGATCGAGCAGTGGTTCTTCCTCATCTCTTTGCCTCGCGAATGATTGATGTCAAGAATAGTGATGGGGCAATAATAGTAAAAGCAAAAGAAGGTGTTTCAAATAGAGAATTGATAGACGAAGTTGTAGGGACGATGCGGTCTATCAGAAGTCTACGGCCGAATGAAGACAATGATTTTTCGGTGAATGAATCCAGTATGATTGCCTCTTTTATTGATAGTATTTTCGGAATGGTGAATGTTGTTGGATTTATCATCGGCATCTTCGCCATCATTGTCGGTGGATTTAGTATTGCCAATATCATGTTTGTGTCAGTCAAGGAAAGAACAAACATCATTGGAATTCAAAAGGCCCTCGGGGCAAAGAATTTCTTTATCCTCATGCAGTTTTTATTTGAGTCGATTGCACTTTGCTTGTTTGGGGGATTGGCTGGATTGGCCTTGATATTCGCTGGGGTGCTTATTGCAAATTCAGTGCAAGATGGATTTGAAGTGGGACTTTACTTTTCGAATTTTGTACTAGGAATTGTGATATCGGTGGTGATCGGAATACTCTCTGGATTAATTCCAGCACTTTTTGCCTCTCGATTAAATCCAGTTGATGCGATACGATCGAAATAGTAGAAATCTAGAACTCAATGCTGAAACCAAGGTGGAACAAATACACATTGGTGTTTGAATTCTCTTTGGCATAAGTCAATCCGCCTTCTTTGTCAATTTCAATCGTTTCTGGATTGATGAAATTGGTTCGCCCGCCTTGTAAGGCTTCGAATCGACCTTCAAGCATAAACGATCTTGCTACTTCAAACTTAAGTCCTGTTGCCCAACCGTAAACTGCAGAGACATCTTTTGCTTCTTTGTCTTCGTCAATAACTTCAGAATAACTTCCGTTATCAGCTAGAATCGTTGTCTTGGTGGTGTAAGATTTGAATCCGATAATTGCGTCTGCATAAGGCTGAATCTTTCCAGCAAAGGGTTTGAATCTAGCGACTGTTTGAAAAGTCTGAATATTGCTGTTCACTGTAATTTGACCGCTAGAGTATATATCTTCTCCCTCGAGATTTTGTCCTTCTAGAATGCGAATGCTTTCTTCTTGTTTTCCCATTGACTGCCAGCTGTAACCGGCACCAAATTCAAAGGGAGTGCGACCTCCGTTGACAAGAAACAATCCTCCAATTCCCACAGGATTGCCATCATAAATAGATTTGAATTCATCACGAGGTTGAACAACTTGAAATCCCACAGATAGAGATGGACCGCGATTTCCTCTCTCATCTCGAGTGCGCCTTTGAGCACTGCTATCCAATGCGGAAAGCAAAATCAAACTCAGAATTATGTAAGGAAGGAATTTCACAGTCGATAATATAACAATTAATATACCAATTTTGTTAATAAACCCGTCTTTTTTCAATTTCGGCCTTTGCATCCTTTTCGTTTCCCCAGCCAATGAAAATAATCGTATCTGTCTGGTAAACATGTAGGAACCACTCCATTAGTATGTTCTTACAAAGGTAATGGTCTCTTTGAAATTCGAAGTAGTTTTTAACATCTAATGTATTTTTTAGAGTATCAACGGGCACAGCAATGAGCTTATTTTCTTCTTTCCCATTTCTTTGAAGCTTCAATAATGCTATGGGTTCAATTTCGATTGTACTTCCCTCAGGCTCTGTTCCGCAAAGAACGAGCGCATCTATCGCTTGTCCTTGGCCATTGTCTTTAACGGTATGCTCCGTTCCAGGAATGAATCCATAGTTTCCTGGAAAGGGTAAAAATGGCAATTGCTTCTTTTCATCCTCAATAAATTTATTGGAGTGAATATCGTAGGCTACAATTTTCGTCGAACCGGCCGGTATCTCTACCACAGCCTGAAAATGACCGTTGCTTGAAATACAAGAACTGGGAACCTTTGAATTTCCGCAAGACCAGGCAAACAGCAAGAAGAAAATTGGCAACAATGGACTTTTCATAGCTGGGGATTTATCAAACAGATTTAAAATGAGCCCTTCTGAACTTTGAAATGGATTCTTAGCTTTGCTTTCTGATGGTAAAGGTACTTATACTCGGAGCGAATGGTCAATTGGGGAAGGAATTCCTCAAGAAGAAATATGCCCGCCCAACGGTCAGTATTACCGGACTCGGAAGAGATGAACTCGATCTCAGTGATTACGCTCTTGTCAGGGAATACCTTGAAGCTGAAGCCGTCGATGTAATTATCAATTGTTCCGGATATACTGCCGTTGACCTCGCCGAAATTGAAGAGGATAAAGCTTTTCAGGTGAATGCGGAAATCCCGGAAAATTTGGCGAAAATCTGTCAATCTAAAGGGATTCCCTTGATTCATTTTTCGACAGATTATGTGTTTGACGGTGAGAACAAGGTGGCTTACCTTGAATCAGACTCTATCCATCCCCTAAACGTATATGGAAGCTCAAAAGCTGAAGGCGAAAAAAAGGTTCTCGCCAATTGCGATTTCGCGTTGGTGATTCGCGTTGCATGGCTTTATTCGGCCCAAGGGAAGAACTTCTTTTTATCTATGCTTAGATTGGGAAGAGAAAAGAATCAAATTAATATCGTGAATGATCAGCTTTCAAGTCCAACTTACGCTGGATTTCTCGTTGAAGACTTGCTTAATCTCATAGAGAAGAAGTCACTAGGGCAGGAATTGCCAGCGGGACTGTATCATTACAGTTGTGAAGGAACTTGCTCTTGGATGGAGTTTGCTCAAGAAATATTAGAAAAAGACGATTCGACGTGTATAGTAGAATCTATTTCAAGCGAAGAATTTGGTGCTGCAGCTGTCCGACCGAAACATTCGAAACTAGATAATTCTCTTTGGTTGCAAAAGACAAGCTTGCCCACTAGAACTTGGCTAGAAGGACTTTATATTTGTTATTCAGAATATTGCGAAACACATGGAAACGGAAAAGCTTGAGGCTCAAGTTATTGAAGGGTCAAAATATTGGATGAGTGCTGATTTTGATGAAGACACTCGTCAAGAGGTGAAGAGAATGTTGGAGCAAGATCCCGAATTGTTGACGGAGTGCTTTTATACAGACCTGGAATTTGGAACAGGAGGATTGCGAGGATTGATGGGTGTTGGCACCAATCGAGTGAATAAATACACCATTGGAATGGCTACCCAGGGATTGCTGAACTATGTGAAAAAGCAGTTCCCAGATACGGTACTGAGATTTGCAATAGCTCACGATTGTCGAAATAACAGCAAAGAATTCACCCGATTTGCAGCCGAGGTATTGGCTTCAAATGGGGCAGAAGTTTATGTTTTTGAAGAACTCAGACCAACTCCAGAACTTTCCTTTGCAGTGCGTCAACTGGGATGTCATTCAGGGATAGTCATCACCGCATCGCACAATCCTAAAGAATACAACGGGTACAAAGTCTATGGGCAAGACGGAGCTCAAGTCGTTGCTCCCCACGACAAAGGCATCATCGAAGAGGTTCGAAAAGTGAGCTCTTTCGCCGATGTTAAAAAGGGCAATTCAGGAGATCGTATCCGAATGATTGGTAAATCAATGGATGATCTTTATCTCGACAGATTACCGCATGTGAGTCTCATTCAAGGATTGGAAAAAGAGAAATCAGAATTGGGAATTGCCTACACTTCTTTGCATGGAACTGGCATCACACTTATTCCGGATGCACTTCGATTAATGGGATTCACAAAACTCCATATTGTAAGTCCACAAGACAGACCGGACGGTAATTTTCCGACTGCAGAATCTCCGAATCCCGAAGAGCGAGAGGCTTTGGAGATGGCGCTTGAGCAAGCTGCTGAAAATGATTGTGAGATTGTTTTAGGTACGGACCCAGATTGCGATCGGGTAGGAGTGGCCTTCAAGGAAAACGGAAAATTCAGGTTGTTAAACGGCAACGAAACCTTCAGTCTTTTGGCATGGTACCACCTAAATCGCTGGAAGGATTTGGGTAGATTGAAAGGGGAAGAATACATCGCAAAAACGGTTGTCACCAGCGATTTGATTTCCAGAATGTGCGAAGATTTCGGTGTTGAAGCCCCAGAAACTTTAACCGGATTCAAATTCATTGCAGCTGAGATGCGCGCCAGAGAGGGCAAGCAAAGTTTCATCATGGGTGGTGAAGAAAGTTATGGTTATTTGAGCGGAGATTTTGTTCGTGACAAGGACGGTGTTATAGCCTCTTGTATGATAGCAGAAACGGCGGCTTGGGGAAGATCAAAGGGCCAATCTTTGGGTGATATACTCAAGGAAATTCATCTGAAATACGGTCTATTTAGAGAGTCCCTCGTTTCAGTGAAAAAAGAGGGAAGGGCAGGCAAAGAAGCGATTGCGAAAATGATGCAGGATTTTAGGGACAATCCACCGAAATCTTTGGGCGGATCAAAGGTCACTAAGATTCATGATATTAAAATTGGAAAGGCAATATTTAGCGATGGTTCGCCAGCTAAGGCCATAGATTTACCTTCTTCAAATGTGCTTCAATTCTTCTTGGAAGATGGAGGTAAAGTGTCTGCACGTCCTTCGGGAACAGAACCAAAAATCAAATTCTATTTCAGCTTAAGAAAAGAGATCTCAGCGAGCGATAATTATGAGGTAGAGTTCGAAAAACTCAACAACCGGGTGAAAGAAATTCAGCAGGAATTAGGGTTGGTATGAGAGGATGTCTAATGTTTCAGCCTCCTTGTACAACTCACTTTCCTTAATCGCTGGAATCAACCACAATCCGAATTCATAAACGGGTTTAAAGAGCATTGACTTTTCAATTTCTTCTTGGGGGAGGAAACTCATCTTTTCATCGATGCTGGTAAGAACAATAATGATCACTGAGAGAATAAGTCCAACCTTCAAAAATCCAAAAAGTGCCCCAAAGAGTTTGTTGGCGAGTTTTAGTGAGGCAAAATGAACTGCTTTTTCTACCATCTTCCCCAAAAGATGAACGGCAATTACCAGCACTAAAAAGGTAAGCGTAAAAGCAATAACGGGCAGGAATTTAGTTTCCAACTCGAATTGCTCAGTCAACCAATTTGCGGTGTAATCGGAAAAATGAATGCCCCCGTAAATCCCTACTCCTAAGGCCAACAAGCTGAATATTTCTATTATGAATCCCTTGTTGAATCCCTTCCACAAGGCCCAAGCCAATGGCAATAGTATGATGAGGTCGATATAACTGAAAGTCATGCTGCAATTTAATTCCCTCTAAGAGCCATTTCTCGACTTCTTTCAATTGTTTATTCACCATGCCTTCCACAATTTCAATTTCTTAGCTTTGTTGATATGAACAGCGAAGAAGTAGTGATTAGAATTGGCGAGGCTACAGATGTTCCAAGGGCTCTTGCATTGGTGAGGGAGCTCGCGGAATATGAACGTGCAGCAGATCAAGTGGTTGTGACTGATGAAGAGATGATCGAAGCGGGATTTGGACCGGGGGCCATTTACGGAATGTTCGTTGCAGAACTGAACGGGAAAGTTGAAGGAATAGCCATTTATTACACCAAATACAGCACTTGGCAAGGCAAATGTGTCTTTTTAGAGGATTTCATCGTTACGGAAAAGCTGAGAGGGAGAGGCATTGGAATGAAGTTGTTCGATGAAGTTGTGAATGTTGCCAAGCAAACGAAATCTAGACGAATGGAATGGCAGGTCTTGGATTGGAATGATCCGGCCATCAACTTTTACAAGAAAATTGGAGCAACTTTAGATCCGGAATGGTTGAATGGAAAACTGGATTTTGATCAAATACAGTCTTATACTTTGGGAAATTAATGATGAAGGTTTTTAAGTTTGGAGGCGCTTCCGTGAAGGATGCAGATGGGGTAAAAAACTTGCTCAAAGTAATCAAGCTATACCCAAAATCGAAATTGACCGTGGTGATTTCGGCAATGGGGAAAATGACAAATGCCTTTGAGAATTTGCTTGAAGCGAGGATGTCGGGGAGAGATTACGAAGCTGAATTTTCTAAGATAGAAGAGTTTCACAGCAACATAGCAGCTGATTTGAAAGCTGAATCTCCGAATATCAAGCTAGAAAGATTTTACGAATACCTTACCGAAATACAGACATTGCTTCGACAAGCACCAACAGAATCTTACGATTTTGAGTACGATCAACTTGTGTCGTACGGAGAATTGATTTCCACTTCTTTGGTAGAGGCTTATTTGAAAGCAGCAGGAGTGAATAGTGAGTGGCTAGATATTCGCCATGTCATTCGAACTAACTCCAAGCACCGAGAAGCGGTGGTTGACTGGAAACAAAGCGAAATCCAAGTGTCGGTATTGAAAGAGCACTTGAACTCGACAGGTACAGAGGTGTTGATTACCCAAGGGTTTATTGCTGCTGACAAAAGAGGCAAGACAACCACCTTGGGACGTGAAGGCTCTGATTATACCGCGGCAATTTTGGCATACTTGCTGGATGCTGAAGATCTCACCATTTGGAAAGATGTTCCGGGCATGCTCAACGCCGATCCGAAATGGTTCAAGAATACCGTGAAATTAGATCAAATCTCATTTCGAGAGGCAATTGAATTGAGTTATTACGGAGCCTCTGTTATCCATCCAAAGACGATCCAGCCGATTCAAAACAAGGGAATTCCTTTGTATGTAAAGTCCTTTTTGAATCCAACTGACCCTGGAACTGTGATTCAAAAATCTGATGAGAATGACGCATTGGTCCCCTCTTATATTTTCAAACCTCAGCAGTGGTTGGTCACGGTTTCTTCTCGCGATTTTTCATTTATTGTTGAAGAGCATCTCACCGAAATATTTGATGTGCTCAATACTATTGGAATGAAAATTAATCTCATGCAGAATTCGGCCATTAGCTTTTCGTTTTGCGTAGATGCAGACCAACGAAAATTGGATCTGTTCTTGGAAGCCTTGCAAGAGAAATACAGTATTCGCTACAACACAGATTTGCAATTGATGACAGTGAGGCATTATAACGAGAATATTGTCAAGCAACTGCAAGCCGGCAAAGAAGTGCTTTTGGAGCAGCGAAGCAGAAGCACATTGAGGATGATTTTACGTGTAAATTCAAAATAAGAAGCTTCCCATTCATCCCAAAATCTACCTGAACGGCCCAGAAAACAGCCTTTTAGCCCAAATCACTCCCACTGGTCACTTTGATTTTATTGTCCGAGCATAAGACTGTTTCTTTGAAAAAAAAAAATAGAAATGGAAATTTATTTGAAGTACATAGCCATCGTTCATGTTATTGCAGGAGTGATTAGTTTGGTGACCGGGAGCTTCGCTTTGGGCCTATTGAAAGGAGGTAAAAATCATTCTAAAGTGGGACGCGTGTACTCGAAGGCAATGTTGGTTGTATTTGTCACAGCAATAATTCTCTCAACAGTTAAGTTTATTCCCTTCTTATTTATGATTGCCTTCTTGAGTTATTATGCTGTTTTCGCAGGAGTGAGAATTTTGAAACTCAAGAAACTGCACAAGGGGCAAAAGGCGAAATGGTACGATTGGACAGCAGGAATTGTTACCACCATTGCCGGCATTGGATTCATTGCTTACGGGGTGTACTTTGTGCTTCATGGTAATTACAATCCATTTGCATTCTTAAGTATGTTTTTTGGATTTATTACTGTTCGTGGCGCATGGATTTCTATGAGGCCATTTTACAAAGCACCTGAGCACAATTCATTTTGGTTTTTTTATCACATGAACAGCATGTTTGGAAGTTATATAGCGGCAGGCACGGCATTTTTAGTGACTCTCGGAAGAATTACTGGAATCGATTCCCCCTTGCTTTGGATAGGTCCGAGTATTTTAGCTTTTACCTTATTTCCTCGCGTGAGTCGCAAATACAAGAGACAGTTTAAACTCATCCCAGAGAAATAATTCATCCGCTTTTATGGAATTCAGTTTGCTTCTGCATCTGAATAATAAAAAGCCATGAAATATCTTCTCATTCTGCTCTCCGTATTTTCAATTCCTCTTTTTGCCCAACAAGAAATTGATGTCACCACCAAGGTAAATGAAGTGACCGTTTACCGACAAGGGTCATTGATCGTTCGTAAGGCAACATCCAATTTACCTGCCGGTGATCTTGTATTGAAGTTTCAAAATCTCATGGCTGAAATTGATTTAAACTCGGTGAAATTTTCGGCTGAGGGAGACATAACCGTTCTGAATATTCGCAAAGGAATTGTAAGCGATACCATCGAAGTGTTAGGGCCAAAAATCCTACCTGATCATTCTAAAATTCAAACTCAAATTTCACAACTTGAAATACAAAAAACTAGAGAACAAAAACTGCTTCAGGTTTACACGAAAGAAGAATCATTTCTACAAGAAAACTTAAGTTTGAAAACAGAAAAAGAAGCGGTGAATCTCGATGATTTAATGCGGGCAACAGAATTTGCTAGGACAAGGTATTTGGATATTCGAAAGGTACAAGCAGAGATTGAAGACAGGATGAGTGCAATTGATTTAGAGATTGCCAATCTGAGACTTCTGATGAATGAATCTAGATCCTACCGCACCCGACAATATGCAGAAGTCGAGGTTCGCATCCACAGTAAAAAAGCCCATCAGGCGAATCTTGAATTGAGTTACTTCTACCAGGGAGCGGGCTGGTATCCTTCTTATGAGGCCCGTGTCACAAGCACTGCAAAAGATCTGGAGCTGATCAATTACGCCAAGGTTTATCAGCGTACAGACGAAGAATGGAGTAACATCAAGCTTGTGATTACCAATGGACAACCCCAACTCAATCAGACAAGGCCACAATTGGCGCCGAAGTACTTGCAAGCGAGCACCCAAGTTCAGCCACAATCAGGAAGTCTCGGTTATTCCTACAACTCTCATTTGAAGACTGCTGCGTGGAATTCATCGATTAGAACAGTGCATGGTAGAGTCTTGGATGAATACGGTGAAGCACTTCCATTTGTGAATATCCTGGTTCAGGGTACTAGCACTGGAAGCACTTCAGATTTCGAAGGTAAATTCAGTATTTCTATTCCTCAGAACCAACGGTATTTGCAGTTTTCATACGTAGGAACCGAATCTCAAGTGTTCGTGATTGGGAGTCCCTATATGGAAGTAATTATGCCATCCTCCTCCCAGCTTTTAGAGTCTGTTGTTATTCAAAGCTCGGACATGAGTAAATCCACAATTTCATTGAGTTCAATTGCAGGCATTTCTGATGGCTCAATACCAAGGGCAGGCCGACAAGACAAGAAAGAAGAAGTGGAGTTTCAAGAAGTAAAGGTGGTTTACAATCCAACCCAAGTCCGCTATGAATTGAACGGTAAGCACAGTATACCCAATGACGGAGAGCAATATGACATCGCGATACAAGAGTTGGAATTGCCCTCAGACTATCAATACGAAGCCGTTCCTTCTATAGATCCATCTGCTTATTTGACAGCTAGAATTTCAGGTTGGGAACAGTACAACTTGTTGTCGGGACCTTTGAATATCTACTTTGATAAAAACTATGTTGGAAAAGCACAGCTAAATCTGCAATATATGGAAGACACCTTGAGCTTGTCATTGGGTCGGGATCCTGGAATAAAGATTACACGTAAAACGCTCAATGACAGTTATGCTAAGAAGTTTATTGCCTCTAAAAGACATTTAGAAAGGGCTTACGAATTTGAGGTTCGAAACAACAAAAGAGAGGCTGTTAAACTGGTCTTGTACGACCAAATTCCGGTGAGTTATAATGAAGATGTGAAAGTGATTTTGGCGAGCGGAAGCCAATCACTTTTAGAAGAAAGCACAGGAATTTTAACATGGGATATTGACTTGAATCCAGGCGATGAAAAGACAGTAAAATTCCAATATGAAATTACTTATCCGCCATCAATACAACTGAACGCTGGCTTGTAAATTGTTGTGTTATTGCTTGGCGTATTTCGTTCTGTATTTGCGGTACAATTGTTTTTGACGATTGTCTAAATCAACTGTTCGCCCCTCGATGAAAGCATGAGTGATAGCATTGGTTTTCATATCAAAGACGTCTCCTTCAGAAATAATGATGGAGGCGTCTTTTCCCACTTCTATACTGCCAATTTTTTTATCTACTCCTAGAATTTTTGCCGTATTTAAACTCAAAGCCATTACAGCTTGTTCGTAGGTTAGGCCATAGGCAATGGCAGTGCCAGCATAGAAGGGAAGGTTTCTCATTCCCATTTCTTCCATACTGCCTGAATTTTCGAGGCAAAACAACACTCCTTCATCTTGCAATAGTTTTGGAAGCTTAAAAGGCAAATCGACTTCATCGTCTGAATACACGGGAAGCTCATGAACCCTTTTAAGCATCACGGAAATGTTATTGTCTCTCAACAAATCGGCAACAAGCCAAGAATCATAACCACCTACAATCACCATTTTTTTAATGTCAAATTCCTTTTTAAAGTGAATTGCCTCTGCTATTTGTTTCACATCATCTGCGTGAACGTATAAGTTTGATTCACCATTAAAAAGGCCTTTCATGGCTTCCATTTTGAGGTCAGTCAGACCAGAATTATTTGCTTTTTCATAGGCCTTAGCCTTGGTGAAAAATGCTTTAAGCTCGGCCAATTTGTCCTCGTAGTTTTTATCTTTTTGGATGCCCGGTTTATCCGACCAAGAGCCGTTTTTTCTATAAACATTCGGCCAGTTTAAATGAACGCCATCGTTTTCTTTGGCCACGGCATCCTCCCAATTCCAGGCATCAAACTGCACGACACTAGATGTTCCTGAGATAACACCTCCTCTTGGTGTAATTTGTCCGTACAACACCCCATTCGTGCGAACAGTTGGCGTGATTTCTGAGTCAGTATTGTATGCTATGACTGCCCTAACATTTGGATTGTAATCACCAACTTCACGGTAGTCTTGCGTCGCTCTCACAGCTCCAATTTCTGACAATCCTAGGGTAGTATTTGGGCCGATAAACCCGGGATAAATATGCTTGCCTTCGGCGGAGATGACTTCTTGATAAGCAGAACGATCAACTGCAGATGCGTATCCAACAAAATTTATTTTCCCTTGATCAAATCCGATTGCTGCGTCTACAATTTTATCTCCATTTCCTAAATGGGCAATGCCCCCAACAATTAGCGTTGATTTTTTCTGTCTTGCCCCAGGACTTTGGGCAATGGCTGTCGAAACTGAAAAAACAGCAACGATGAAGACGAGTTGTTTTATATTAATGCTCATGATTTTCCTCCTTTTCTTCGTCAATTGTGTCGCAGTGATAATGTTTTTGTGGCTTCATTTCCGGCTGACGAGTCTCTTCTCCGTTTTCCTTCGCTCCCAGCATTTTCTGCGTGAGTCGAGCCCTTTCCAAGCTCATTCTTTCCAATAGCTCTTGGTTTCTATCTAAGTCGAAATAGCAGACTCCATCGATAAAGGTTTTTTCAGCTTTAGCATAAATAGAGAGTGGATGGTCGCTCCAGATTACGAAGTCTGCGTCTTTTCCTGCTTTAAGGGACCCAATGTGCTGATCCAAATGAAGGAGTTTCGCTGGGTTCAATGTGACAAACTTAAGCGCCTCTGCTTCTGGAACGCCGCCATACTTAACAGATTTGGCAGCTTCTTGATTTAGCCTTCTTGCCATCTCAGCATCATCACTATTAATTGCTGTAATAACTCCATTTTCCCAAAGTAAAGCACCGTTGTAAGGAATCGCATCTCTCACTTCAAATTTATAAGCCCACCAATCGGAAAAAGTAGAGCCTCCAGCGCCGTGTTGAGCCATTTTATCAGCTACTTTATATCCTTCCAAAATGTGGGTGAAAGTATTGACGGTAAAGCCCATGCTGTCAGCTACATGCATCAACATATTTATCTCTCCCTGCTGATAGGAATGGCAAGTAATGAATCTTTCCTTCTTTAGAATTTGATAAAGCACGTCTAACTCAAGGTCTCTTCTCGGAACCTCAATTTGCGAGTCTTTCTTTTTCTTTTTCTTTCCGGAGAGAGTTGACTGATAAGCTTCCATAGCTTCTCCATATTCTCTTGCCCGAATAAAATTGTCGTAGTATACCTGCTCAACGCCCATTCGAGTTTGAGGGAATCGCTCACGCTCATAATCTCCCCAGTTTGATTGTTTCACATTCTCACCTAAGGCAAATTTGATGAAGGGTACAGCGTAAGAAACCTTCATTTCTTCAGCACTTTTTCCCCACCTCAATTTGATGATTGCACTTTGACCGCCAATGGGATTTGCAGAGCCGTGGAGCAGCTGAGAAGTAGTAACTCCGCCTGAAAGTTGACGATAGATATCTATATCGTCGGGATCGATGACATCAGCGATACTCACTTCGGCAGAACTTGCTTGAGCTCCTTCATTTACCCCTCTTGAAATTGCAATATGTGAGTGTTCATCAATGATTCCAGGTGTTAAATGCTTGCCTTTTGCATCAATAACTTTTATACTCGGCTTAGATTTCGGGAAGAGATTATTCATGTCGATACGTGCACCAACGGCAAGAATTTTACCGTCACGAATCAGCATTTCCCCATTTTCAATGATCCCATCAGATTCACAGGTCCAAAGCGTAGCATTTTTAATATGAATGATTTCAGGTTCCGGTATGCTATCCCATCCATATGCAGAAAGTGGATACCAGATCTCACCAAGTTCAAGCGGTTTAGGTGTCTTGGTTTGAAGGCTGTCGCTTGAAGCAGTTTCAACCGTCGCTGCTTGTTTCACGGCAACCCACTCTATCCATTTCCCATCTTCCAATTGCGCTTTTCCGTCCCATATTCTGCTTTCAGAATGAATGTTTCCGGCCAAACGAACAATGCCAGGATGAGGGGCTTTATCCAGCTGAAAACTCATGGTGATCAAGTGCTCATCCTGTGTCACTTTTAAATCACCAGAAAGGGTGTCTTTTTGAGCTCCATTTTTTAGAATGTGAGTGATTGAAGCCGATTTCTTTTTACCCGATTTTAACTTTATCTCGTATTGGGTCTGTCCTATAGTAAGGTTATACGTTCCAGCAATTTGAATTTCGTCCCAATTGCTTTGTTTATAGCGCTTTCCTGACACCCAAGTTTCTAAAAGTTCGGCATCTTTCTCGAAAAGATCTTTATCCCAAATGCTTAAGTTGGCCATGAATCCAGCTTGAAGCTTACCGAGTTTTTCATCTAGTTTCAGCATTGCCGCTGGCGTCGTAGTCATTGCCGCTAAAGCGCTTTCTTGAGACAATCCATGTTCAATCGCCTTCCTCAGATTCGGGTAGAACAATTTTTTATCTTTTAGATCACTGGCAGTGATGCAAAATGGAATCTGGCTCTTTTCCATGAGACCTAAGTTGGCAGGACTCAATTCCCATTCTTTCATCTCCCCCAAGCTTACCATTCTTGCAAGAAATGGATCAGTCAGATCATAAGGAATTGGGAAGTTGATTGGAACGATGTAGGTCGCTCCGCTTTTTTTCAGCTCATTCAGCCGCTGGTATTCATCTCCATTTCCCTTAATGATAAACTGCTTCTCGAATTCATCACCAATTTTATCGGCACGCAAAGCTGACCATTTCGAATCAGAATCTATAAACCAGGGCAGTTCCCATTGCTCATTAACTGCTTCCAAAACAAGATTGCTCTCTGCCTGAGATGAGGACTGCCATTTGGCATCATAAAGGAATTGTCTTAATAGGGCTATACTCCCCATCAATGAACTGGGGTATTTTTGTGTTGAGCTTCCTTTATTAAGTGAAAAGTGGGCACTTGCTCTGTGTTGGAGGATATCTAGATTTACGTTGCTGCCAACGGCGACAAGCGCTCCGGTTCCTCTTGCGATTCCATCTTGTTGATGAGTAAGAACGGCACCAAAGCCCAATGCTCGATAAGCATCCGCTGATTTCGAATCTATGGTGTACAATGCTGCAGCATCGACATCTGACAGTAAGGCTTGATTCCAACCAAAAGCACCCTTGCGATTGCTTTCGTATTGAGGCCTTGGACTCCATGCTGCTCGTCCTTTGTTCTCAGGCATTCCCAAATCACTGTTCAAATCAATGAATCCGGGATAAACATGCTTGCCTTCTAAACTATAAATGATTGAACCCGCTGGAATTTTCAGATCCTGACCAACAGCAAAAATTTCACCTTTATACAAGAGGACCGTTGCATTGTCAATTTGCTCAGAGGGACTGACATGGGCTATAACCTTTGTTAGAGCTGTGTATTGAATGTCTTTCTCCGCAGTGCCGTTTAAAGGATAGGTTTCTTGCGCATAAGCGTACATCCCCAAAAGGAAAAAGACCAAGGCATATAATAATTTCATCATAATAATCCAGAAAGTCGGCAAGTTAAGCATTTCACTAAGTCATCAGTAACGAAGTCAACTGGATTTACAACGGGGAACTTTTCAATTCAGCTTTTGTTCAATGCCTTGGGAATCGAAAGAAAATCATGCTGTTCTTTGCATGAAACCCTACCTTTGCATCAAATCAAAAAGCGATGGAAACCAAGAAAATTCCAACAGAAGTTTATGCTGAAATGACCCCAAATCCAGCCACCATGAAGTTTATGGTTGATCGATTATTGGTAGGAGGAGGCGAGCAGGTGGAATATAAGGACCGCAATCTGGTGGGCGATTCATCGCCGCTAGCAACTGAGTTGTTCAATTTCCCTTTCGTTCGTTCTCTGTTCTTTTCTGGCAATTATGTAACAGTCACAAAAGATGATAGCTTAGGTTGGGAGATGATAGTGATGCAGCTTAGGGAGTATATCCGCGATTGGTTAATGGAGAATGACGTTGCAGTTGCATATATTCCCGAAGGACTAGAAGCTGGAGCAATAGAAAATGCTGTTCCAAGCAGCACATCAAAATCTACTATAGATTACAGCTCAATTCCACCTAGTGAACACGATGATCAGATTCGCATTTTGTTGGATGAATTTGTCAGGCCAGCAGTTGAGCAGGATGGAGGAGCGATTGATTTTCAAGCGTTTAAAGACGGCAAAGTATATGTGCGCTTGCGCGGTGCTTGCAGTGGTTGTCCATCTTCCATGTTGACTTTAAAAGGAGGAATAGAGCAACTCTTGAAATCTAAAATTCCTGAAGTAGAAGCTGTTGTTGCTGAAGAGGCTTGATTCCAAGAACTCTTGATTTTCAATTGTTTATTTTTGCGCATTAATTTCAGGCTATGTCAAGAATTCTTACAGGTATTCAAAGTACGGGTGTTCCTCATTTGGGAAATATTCTAGGCGCGATTCTTCCAGCAATCGAATTGGCGGCAAAGAGTGAAAATGAGTCATATCTGTTCATTGCCGACATGCATTCATTGACCCAAATTAAAAACGCCGACGAGTTAAAGAGAAATACTTACGGGGTCGCTGCTGCCTGGTTAGCTTGTGGATTGAATACTAGAAACACAGTTTTCTACCGTCAAAGTGATGTCCCGGAAGTAACGGAATTGGCTTGGTACCTGAGTTGTTTTTATCCCTTCCAAAGATTGACTTTAGCCCACTCTTTTAAAGATAAAGCCGATCGACTTCAAGATGTGAATGCAGGATTGTTTGTATATCCAATGCTAATGGCTGCCGATATCTTGCTCTACGATGCAGAGTATGTTCCAGTCGGAAAGGATCAATTGCAGCATCTCGAAATGACCCGCGACGTAGCCTCAAGGTTCAATCATCAAATGGGAGAGACTTTTGTGCTTCCTAAAGATATGGTTCAAGAAAATACCATGTTGATTCCCGGTACAGACGGTGAGAAGATGAGCAAGTCACGGGGAAATACAATCAATATTTTCTTGCCTGAAAAAGAGCTGAAGAATGTAATCAACAAGCAGATTATAACTGACGCTACCCCGCTTGAAGAGCCGAAGGATCCCAACTCATCGGCATTGTTTAAAATCTTTGAATTGGTAGCTTCTGAAGGTGACACGAAAATTTTACATGATAAACTTGTCGCTGGGGGTTATGGCTGGGGACATGCCAAGAAGGATTTATTGGAATTGATATTGGATCGCTTTGCTGAGGAAAGGAAGCAGTTTGACCATTTAATGGCGAATCCCCAAGAAGTAGAGTTGGAATTGAAGCAAGGCCAAGACAAAGCGAGAGCGACAGCTACCGAAGTTCTGGAGCGCACGCGAAAGGTTCTTGGATATTGATGGACTTCAATAAGTCAACTACCCTGCATTGAATAGGTTTAAAAGCGAGAAATGAAGTATATATTGATGCCTTTGCATCTTCTTTATAAGCTTTATGTGGGATTCATTTTTTGGGTCACGCTTTTCTTGTTGTATCCTTTTTTTAAGCTGTTTTTGAGTAAGAGACGCTGGTATCCAAAAGCATTTCAACTCAAGAGAATCTGGTCAAAGAGTTTCCAGTTTTTGTTGTTCTGTCCAGTGAGTATAACCTGGAAAGCAAAGCTACCAGAGCCTCCTTATATTATATGTTCTAATCACAGCTCCTACCTTGATATCGTGTTGTTCTACAGCGTGTTTTCAGATTACTTCCTCTTTATTGGCAAGGGAGAGTTATTGAATTGGCCTCTGTTTAAAATGTTTTTCAAGAAGATGGATATTCCTGTGAATCGCGAAAACTTCACTCAAGCATATGTTGCGTATAGCAGGGCTGGGGCGGCTTTAGATTTAGGTCACTGTATTGCGATATTCCCTGAAGGAACCATCCCCAGAGATGCCCCAAAAATGAAAGGCTTTAAAAATGGAGCTTTTAAGCTTGCGCTGGAAAAAAACGTACCGGTAATTCCAGTTACTTGGACCAACAATTACCGCAGGTTTGGTGAGCCCAGCGATCTGTGGAGTGGTGGTCACCCTGGCATATCAAAAGTGGTGGTGCATGAAGCAATCTATCCTGCTAACTTTCAAAAGGAAGATTTAATACCTTTGCGCAACAAGGTTTTTAAAGAAATCGATTCGGCATTAGCTCCGAAATATCAAAAGCATCATGAAAATTGACGAGAATCTAATTGACAGACTAGCAGAGCTTTCTAAGCTTGAGTTCAATGCTAGTGAGAAGGTTGAAATCAAAGATGACCTCCAGAAAATGCTCAATTTCGTCCAGAAACTTGATGAAATCAATACCGCTGGTATTCCTCCATTGGTCTTTATGTCGAGTGAAATAAACCGACTCAGAGAAGATGTTGCTGTTCTTGAAATCTCTAAAGATGAGGCGCTGAAAAATGCTCCGAAAAAAGATTCTGATTATTTCAAAGTACCGAAAGTAATAGGATGATTTTTCATACTTGGATTTTAGAATTAGCTAGCACATAGTTCTAGCGACACACCGTATTCCCTTCCTTATTATTTATTTAGACTAATTCGTTTAAGATTCACGTTTTGTAAACTAAACGGAACTAAACGTTTAAATCTTGGTATTCAAATAGATAAGGTATAAATTGGTCGTCTGAAACTAAAATTATGAAAGCTAAATTAATTCTTGTAATACTAATAGGGGCGTCATTATTTTCATGCCGAGATAAGCAGAACCAGATAGTTCCGAACTCTTTCAAGATTCAAGTCCTTGATGCAAATCATGGAGAGCCAGTCCCCAATTCCTATGTTCGATTTCATGGCTTAGACACAGAGGGCTTTGGTATCAATTACATTGGGGTTGCTCAGTTGTATCCTGATGAGAACGGTTATGTGACATCACCACCAGAAGACTGGGACTTTGCTCAAGCGGTAGCTCCAGATTACATGGATAATGGGATGATACAAAGTTATAAGCGTGATTTATATGAGGACAGAAAATTAGAGCTGTACGCTGAATTAGAGGCTACAATTCGAGTTTTTGATAATCCCGAGCTTAATGATTACGTGAATTGTCGTTTTATTCCACAAGGGGATGAAAATCTTGCTATGAATGTGTTTGTACATTCAGTAGGGGATGATGAAAAGGTTATCAACGTGAGATGTTATGAAGGAAGAGAATATTCAATAAGTGTCCGTTTTTATACTGCTGAAGGAGAAACGGAAATTCATCCCCATACTATGACAGGGGTGTTAGGAGGAGAAAATGAACTTATCATTCAATACTAAATTAAGTTAGCCTATAATAACAGGACTGTCGTCTTGTGCAATCATTGTTTCTGTTTTTGACGAAACCGGTAGTCGTGTCATGATTCCATGACCTCTTAATAACCACAAACTACCGTAAAATGAAACATCTAATTACCATTTGTGCACTCCTAGTGGTGCTGCACGCTGAATGTCAGTTGACAGCACCATTTGCTTTGTTGGACTCCACATTCCTACAAACGGAGTTTCTGTCGAATCAATCTCCTGGATTAATTAGCTTGAAGTCTAGGAATGGAATTTCTGCAGAAAGTAGCACGCCTGGTCAAGGAAAACAGTTAGTCCTTGAAATGCTTGAATCTCAGTTTTCTGATCCTGCATTTACAAATTTATCTGAGTTAAGGGCTAACACAACTGAGCGCTTGGTTCAAGAGCATGCCGTTCCGTTAATTATTCTTGATTTTAACTATGAGTCCCTTTTGCCTTGGGCGATAGATAGTGGATTTGTAGATACTGCAGGGGGCTATTTTCAGCACCTCCTTCCAGACGTTAATCCTTTTTATCAAGAAGAATTATTTGCTGCATTTACATTTCAATCCAAACTACCGGTTGAAGGAGCAAGAATCTTATTGACCGAAGAATTCTTTTTTAGCAATAAGGAGCAGCCTGATCTGAAAGAGATTCAGCTCCAAGACGGACAAGGATTCATTCCATTCGAATGGGGAGATGTTTTGGATTTACCTCCGACGCTTGAAGAATATAAAATTCAGTTAAAATTTACTTCAGAATTAGTAAAAAGAAAGGCCTCCTCAAGAATATTGGCGATGAGCTGCACTTCCAATATCTTTCCCGATTTACCGCCTTGGCCGAGTGTAGATGCTTATTTCCCCTGGAAGATTCAAAGCACTTGGAATGACGAATTGGTTGAGGCGAGTGCCTATGTGAAGTTTGGGAATGAATCCCAAAATGGACTATTCACCAAGCCTTTCATCTTTGTAGAGGGCATCGATTTCAATACAACAGATCAATATCCGATGTCCCACGGTGATTTTGGCTGGTGTCAGTTTAGCTCGGGAACCGATCCGAATTACAGCTTCTTGTACAATGCACCAACCATGATAGATGAGTTACTGAATAATGGGTACGATGTGATTCTACTGGATTTCACAGATGGTGCAGATTATGTCCAAAAAAATTCGGCTGTGCTTATTGAGTTGATTCATTTAGTAAATGAGTACAAAGAAGGTGAGGAACCAAATGTAGTTTCAGGAGCGAGTATGGGCGGACAAATCACCCGCTATGCCTTGAGAAAAATGGAATTGCAGCACGACCCACATTGCACCCGATTGTGGATTAGCATGGACTCTCCGCATCGTGGCGCACATATACCTTTATCCATTCAGCAACTATTATTTTTCTTGGCGCATCCCCAGAATCCATCTAGCGGACAAGCTGTAGTTAAATTGTCGTCGACTTTATATAGACCCGCAGCAAGGCAATTCTTGCTCCAACAGTTGCCTTCTGCAAATAGCATGAGTAACGAATACTATCAAATGATGGATGGAATGGGTTATCCGAAAATGCTACGAAAAATTGGAATCGCAAACGGCTCAGGTCATGGATTAACCCAAGAGTTAACCACGGCTCCATTAATCAATTATAATGTAATTGCCTTTGGTGAGCCTAAGGCATGGCTTAGGGCTTATCCTGCGCCAGGACAAGGCTCAGAGCACCTCTTTTTTTCTGGGAGAATTCCATCCAGCACCTTTCAATTGCCTGATTGGTTGGGGGGAGCATGTATTCCCATGAGTTATTTCGGACAGGCTTTTCAAACTACCACAGAATATCAGGGATTGGAATTTTGTCCTGGAGGAACCCGTCCTACAATTCTTGAAATGGTACAAGAGATTAATCAAACTTTGTCCAGTGGAGATTGTGACGCAGATCTGATCGATGAATATCAAAACTCACACAGTTTTATTCCCACCTTAAGTGCCTTGGGATTGTCAATGGAAGATCCATTTGCTAATGCGGAGGATGTTTTGGACCTCCCTGAAACAACTACTCCATTTGATGAAGTGTTGTTTTCAGATGGCAACAACCAAATCCATTCAGAAATCACCGATGAAATCCTTGCTTTCGTGCTAGACCAAGTAAGCAGTGGTGAAAACCAATTGCCACCACAATTGAGCAACGAATCGCCAAATAACGGAGTTTTTAATGCTGGCAGGTCGGAATTTTCCTTCTTAAGGTCATTGGAAATATACAATGGAGGAAAGCTTTTTCTCAATGCTCAAATCCCGAATTATTTTGCTCAAATTCCTGATGAGTTTCCGGAAAATGGATCGCACATTGATTTCTTCACCTCTTCCTGTGGCTCTAGTTTGATTGTGAATCTTGGAGGTGAATTGCATATCGGAAGTCATGACGGTAGCTCTACCGCAAGTTTAACAATTGTTAAAGGCTCCACACTATCATTGATCTCTTCGGGAAAAATTATAGTCCATCGAGGGTCAAAATTAATCATTGAAGACGGGGCATTTTTCTACCAGACCAAAGGACGAATTGATGTTATGGAAGGTGCTGTGGTAGAAATAGAACCTTTGGCGGAAGTATATTTATCAGGACCTTCAGTTTGGAATTTACAACGAGAAGGAGGGCAATTCATCCTTTCGTCTGATCTGAGGTTCAACTCAGGCTCAATATTGACAATTAATGGAAGCAGTCAAACGGGAACTCTAATAATCAATAATGAAATCGATTTGATTGGAGACGGTCAATGCCAATTAAGGATTTATGGAGAAAACTCTGAATCGCCATTGTTGTCGATTGCTGAAGGGGGATTGTTGAATGTAGATATTGGATTTAATCTAGTAAGATTAAAAGGGGTTATAGCAGAAGTTCATTCTGGCCTTTGCTTTAGCTCACAGGCTAGAGTCATTTGTGAAAAACTCTATTTAACATGTCCTTTTATTGAAGGGGCAGAACTAGAAATATTTAATAAAGCGGTAATTCAAGATTCAAGAATTGAGCAAGTGCAATTTAGAGTTGATCAATCTGATATTGAGCCTGGACTTGTCTCTGTGATAAATAGTGAATTTCACGGTAGAAAAGCATTATTAAGAATTCATCGGGGAAAATTTAATGTGAGTAATTCTGAATTTTTCGGACATGCACAGTTGAGAAGCTCAGACTTAAACGGTGATTCGTTCATAAAACATTGCTATTTTGAAGGTGATGGTCCAGATGTGCCCTACGAATTGTACGATACATTCATGGAGGCAGTTTTAGATGCATCGACAATAGAATTGACAGTTTCAGGCACTGAAATTAGAAATTATAGAGGGGCAGGAATCCGCAAGGACTATGGAGAACTAAATTTGAGTTGTTGCTCATTCTATTCCAACCACACTGGGGTCGTAGGAACCAATGATGCAAGTCTTTATTTAGATGGGGTGTCTGGGAATGGAGGAAATCTATTTAGAAACAACCGCAACAACATCGAGATTCTAGGGGTTCAAGAATTAAAATTGAAAAATGGAGCGAATTCTTTCTTACCTGCATTAGAATTGAATTTTAAAGGATATTTTAATCGAAGTTGTGTTTGTTCGACACATGCTTTTTTGGATGCCTTGGGCAATACATGGAGTCTCTTCCAGCCTGAATCAGAACCTGTTCAAGAGGACTTTCAGCTGAGTTATATTGCGAATTGCGAAGAGAATCCTTGGCAAGACGCTTGTCCAATTCCAGTATTTGATGACGACCCATCCGAATTGGATTGTCCTTTCAAACCGGATAGAGATTTGCCCAATCAAAAGGCTGCTTCTGTTGAAGAATTAGTGTTGATTTATCCTAATCCAAGTGATGGTGATGTGAAGATACGAATGAGTGCTTCTGGTGATATAGTCGTCTACGACGTTCTAGGAAGTATTGTCGCTGGACCATTGCGTGTTGAAGGAGGAGGAGTTCAGACTCTTGATTTGAAAGACCTCCCTGATGGAATATATTTCGTTACGGCTCACTCATCCGGAACTGGTGAAATTCAGAAACTAATTATTCAGGATTAATACGAATTAATGGTTTCACACCAAGAAGAAGAGCTTGCAGCCGCAATGACTTTGCAGCAATTGGATGGACTTGGACCTGTTCTGGCCCGTCGCTTGTCAGAGCATTGTGGCGGATTCGCCAATGTTTTGAATGCATCACAGAAAATGTTGCAATCAATCTTTAGAATAAGTCCAGAAATGGCGGGTAGAATTCGAGCATCGGCAACCAAGACTGATGCGTATACTTTATTGGAATTGATGGGAAAACATGGAGTCGTTGGTGTCAGCATCAATGACTCTAGATTTCCTACGAGACTCAAACAATGCCACGATTCTCCAGTAGTGCTATTCGTTAAAGGTGAGTCAGAACTAAATCCAAAAAGGAATTTGGCGGTAGTCGGAATGAGGAACATGTCTCCCTATGGTGAATCCAGCTGTCAATCTCTCATCAAAGATTTGGCTCAATTTGAGCCTCAAATTATCAGCGGGATGGCCTATGGTGTGGATATCTGTGCTCATCGTCAGGCTTTGAAATACGAACTGCCGACAATTGCAGTCCTTGGACATGGACTAGACAGGATGTATCCTCACGCCCATCTACCATCTGCTCGTGAAATACTAGAACGAGGAGGCTCATGGGTTTCGGAATTTCCCTTTGGAGTAAAACCTGATCGAGAGAATTTCCCACGTCGCAATCGATTGATTGCAGGAATGTCAGATGCTACTGTGGTAGTGGAGTCAGGCGTTAGTGGTGGATCTATGATTACAGCTTCCCTAGCATTTGGTTACAACCGAGAAGTTTTTGCTGTTCCGGGAAATATCGGTGGAAAAGGAACCCAGGGCTGCCACTCATTAATCAAGCAGCAGAAGGCTTCTCTCATTGAATCTGGATTAGACATTGTGCAGTCTTTGAATTGGGATTCGGCTCAGAATCTAGGCCATCAAATGCGAATTTTCAATGATTTAACAGAAAAGGAAATGGAAGTCGTTGAAGCATTGCGGCAGGAAGATTTACACACAGATATTCTCGCATTAAGATGTGGCTCTAGAACGAATGAAATGTCGGCACTTTTGCTGCAAATGGAATTGAAAGGAATCATTCAAGGAATTCCGGGAAAGCGGTATAAATTGGAATGATGTTGATTTAACTTAGAATTTGAGATTTATTGGCAGCAGCATTCTAATTAACTTCGCAAAAAATAGTGCTATGGCTTTGATAAAAGGAGTTCGTGGATTTTCACCTGAATTTGGTCAGGATTGTTGGATGGCAGAAACGGCGACCGTTATTGGGGATGTGAAAATGGGCGATCAATGCAGCATTTGGTTTAATACCGTTGTCCGTGGAGATGTAAATTCCATCCGCATAGGAGATCGAGTGAACATTCAGGACAATGCTGTCATCCATTGCACCTTCGAACAAGCGGCTACCCAAATTGGCAATGATGTATCAATAGGTCACTCTGCCTTGGTTCATGGCTGTACAATTGAAGATAAAGTACTTATCGGAATGGGAGCAATAGTAATGGATAGATGTGTCGTTAAAACCGGTTCTATCATTGCCGCAGGTGCGGTATTGCTTGAGGGAACTGTCGTAGAAAGTGATTGTATCTACGCAGGAGTTCCAGCTAAAAAAGTCAAAGAAATTTCTCCAGAGTTATTCCAAGATCAGGTGGAGAGAATCGCCAAAAATTATATCACCTATTCTTCGTGGTTCAAGGAAGAAGAATGATCAATCCCAAATTCTAGCTTCGCTCAATCGAATCCTCTCGCCAAAGAAAATACGCGTGCTTTTTTCGAAGCTCGCCGTTTTATCGGAGACATAAAAGGTATGAGATGCCATTCCGTTTGCTAATCCTTTTTGCTCCTTCAATTCACGCTCGACCTCCGCTGCTACCAAGCTTCCAGAATCAATAACTTCAATCTGGTTCTCATAATACTCTTCGACTTCTTTTCGGATTAGCGGATAATGAGTGCATCCTAATACTAGAGCATCAATTTTCTTCAGGGATTGACTACCGAGGTAATTTCCGATGACTGACCTGGAAATAGAGTTGTCGTAAAATCCTTCTTCTATCAATGAAGCGAGAAGGGGAGTCGCCTTTGAGGAGACTTGAATGTCAGCTTGGTATGATTTGATTTTCTTCGAATAAATCTTGGAAGAAATGGTGCCTTTGGTTCCAATAATACCGACATGCTTTGATTTGTAATTTGATGCGACATATCGCGCAACTGGATCAATCACATCAACAACGGGAATTTTGGGCCCGCAAACATCCCGCACTATTTTGTGAGCATGAGCAGATGCCGTGTTGCAGGCAATAACAATCATTTTGCAATCTCTAGAAAGAAGAAAATGTGCAATTCGAGCCGCATAATGCCGAATTGATTCTGCAGATTTATCGCCGTATGGCAAATGGGCCGTGTCGCCGAAATACAGAATAGATTCGTGAGGAAGCAGTTCTTGAATTGCATGGGCAACGGTCATTCCACCAATTCCAGAATCAAATACTCCTATGGGCGCATCTCTTTTCACGCTTGAAAATTACAATAATTCAGTTGAGACTTGACTGTAATGAACATCTTAAAAAGTAGCTGACCCAACGAGAAGAAAATCTTTGACCATCTTTGTAATGATGGACAGCCAAAAAAGAGATTCTGCCTTTTCCACTTACCTCATTTTAGCAGGGATGTTCATTGCTGCCTTAGTCGCTTGCAATCTAATATTCCAGAAATTCTTTTATTGGCATCCTTTAGGATTTTTGGCAAATGACAATCCAAATTCCTGGGCAAATTTTCAATTTCAAATTAGCGTTGGAATCATTCCCTACCCCGTCACTTTTCTAATTACAGATCTCATATCAGAAGTCTTTGGTAGAAAGAAGGCAAACCAAGTGGTACTCGCTGGATTGGTCTCTACTGTGTTTGTTTTTCTTATTGTTTTAGTTGCTGATTTAGCCCCTGCTACCGATTTTTCTCCTGTGACTGATGAGCAGTTTCACGGTGTGTTTGGACGCACAGGATTGGCCATTGGCGCATCAATGCTGGCCTATCTCTTAGCGCAATTTGTTGATATCCGTTTGTTTCATTTTTGGAAGCAACTCACCAAAGGGAAACACCTGTGGCTGAGAAATAACTTCTCAACTATACTCTCTCAATTGGTCGACACCACCACTGTACTAGTTCTGCTGTGCGGAGTTGGGGCTATTGACTGGGAATTATTTCCATTGTTGTTAGTGAATGGATTCTTATTCAAAGTACTTGTGGCCTTGATCGATACCCCCTTCTTTTATCTTGTCGTTTATTGGGCCAGAAGAAAATTTAAGTTAAAACCGGGGGAAGAAATCCAACTATAAAAGCAGATAGCAGTTCAATTTTCAATGCTAAAATCGCTCGCAATCGCCTAGAAAATGAATACTTTTACGTTTCCTAACAAAGCTCCATTTCTCATGTTGAGATTCAAAGATATATTTTTAGCACTCGTACTCAGCGTCATCAGCCTAGGGGCTAGCCTCTCAGCGCAAATCTATGATCCGGTTGATTGGAAAATTTCACTCGAGGAGAAAGATGGAAAGTCTGAAATAGTACTGTCAGCAACAATTGAAGATCGTTGGCATTTGTACGCCATGGAGCTTACTGATGATCCAAACGCAATCGTTCCGGAGCCTACCGAAATCACCTTTGAAGCAAATGATTCGTATGAATTGGTCGGTAAAGTTTCTCAATCTGAGCCCAAACATGTATTCGATAAGGTTTACGAGCTTCCGCTTAGCTATTTCGAGAAAAAAGCTGAATTCAGGCAAGAGATAAAAATCCTTTCCAAAGAACAGTTTAAGATTAAGTCCTTGGTCTATTATATGGCCTGCGACGATTCTAAATGCACCATCCCAACAGAAGAAGAGTATGAGGTCACAGTGAATAAAGGGGCTGCTGCAGCTCCTTCGGAAATGGCTGATTTGTCCTCAGGAGGAAATGACTCTGGAATATTAACTCCAGTGAAATGGTCGGCGGAATCTAAGGAATTGGGCAACGGAGAATATGAGGTGATTCTTACTGCACACATCGACGATCATTGGCATATTTATTCCCAAGTCCTTGACAATGACATGGGCCCACTTCCGACCTATTTTGCTTTCAATCCAGTCGAAGGAGTAGAGTTTATCGGTGAAGTTCAAGAAGGTGAAAGCATCAGAGAATACGATCCCAATTTCTTGATGGACCTTAACTTTTTCGAGGGACAACCGCAATTCGTGCAAAAATTGAAGCTTACGGGTGATGCTAAACCCATCATCCAGTGCAGTGTGGATTTCATGACCTGCGACGACGAGAAATGTCTGCCTCCAGAATTGGTAGAATTCGAAGTTGATCTAGCTACTGGTAAAGGCAAGGTGAATGGATTGGAAGTCGATCCAAACAGCCTCTTGAAAGTTGAAGACATCATTCCAAGCCTTGAGAATCTTGACTTGGCAAATCCAGTAAATTCTTGTGGTGAAGTGCAAGAAATAAGTAACATTTGGATGGTCTTTCTCTTTGGATTTATCGGAGGATTGATAGCCCTTCTTACTCCTTGTGTTTTCCCAATGATACCGCTTACTGTAAGCTTCTTTACCAAGGGAGGAAAGGACAAGAAAAACGGTATTCGACAAGCTGTAATTTACGGATTGTTCATCTTCATCATCTACGCTCTCTTAAGTATTCCTTTTCATTTCGGAACGGATCCCGAGAGACTCAACGACATCGCTACCAGCGTTACTTTGAACGTGATTTTCTTCATCGTGTTCATCGTTTTCGCAATCTCTTTCTTCGGATATTTTGAAATTACTCTTCCAAATAGTTTCGTCAATAAGGTAGATAACGCTTCTAACGTGGGAGGTATCCTAGGCATCTTTTTTATGGCATTGACCTTAGCACTGGTTTCTTTTTCTTGCACTGGCCCAATCTTGGGAACTGTTCTCGGAAATAGTTTGAAAGACGGGCCTTGGCCGGTGACTGCTGCTATGAGCGGATTTGGAATTGCGCTTGGATTGCCGTTCGCAGTATTCGCAGCTTTCCCACAATGGCTCAATAGCATGCCTAAATCGGGCGGTTGGTTGAATGTGGTGAAAGTGGTTCTCGGATTTATCGAAGTGGCACTTGCTATCAAGTTCCTTTCAAATGCGGATTTGGTAGAGCAATGGGGATTGATAAAAAGAGAAACATTCTTCTTAATTTGGATTGTAGTAGGCCTAGGTCTTTCGGCTTACCTGTTCGGATTTATCAAGTTCCCACATGACAGTCCAATCAAAAAATTGAGCAAAGGAAGATTGGCATTTGGAATCGCGGTTTTAGCTTTTACCATTTATCTAGTTCCTGGTGTACTCAAGAATAGCCCATGGAATCATAATCTATTGAGTGGATTCCCACCTCCAACTTTCTACAGCTGGTATGAAGCTGAAGAGGGCGATCATGACGAAACTTTCCATCCTGAATTTGATGATTTTGAAGCTGCACTTGCCGTGGCGAAAGAAAAGAACCTACCTATCCTCATTGACTTTACCGGATGGGCCTGTGTCAATTGTCGTAAAATGGAAGAATCAGTTTGGACTCAACCCGGTGTGAAAGCATTGCTCCAGGAGGAATTCGTGGTTGTTTCGCTTTATGTGGATGATAAGGTGGAGCTCCCTGAAGACAAGCAGGGTGTGTTTGAATACGAAGCCAATGGCGAAAAGCAAGTCAAGAAAATTCGCACGATTGGTAACAAATGGGCAACCTTCCAAACACAAGCCTTCCGCAATAATTCGCAACCTTACTATGTGATGTTGAGTGCAGACGGCCATCTTCTAGGCAATCCTGTGGGATACACTCCAAATGTTGAGGAGTACGAGGAATACCTGAAATGTGGGATCTCAGCGAATCAGCAATTGGTGTCAAAGTAGGATTCGTTTTAAAACGTCTATGTTCTTAAACTCCCCCTTGGAGCAACGAGAACACGCGTGTGTATCGAGTTTTTAGAACGTGCATTAATTCTCTTTGCTAAATTGTGCTTGAATTTTCCCAACTTTGAATCATGTCAGCAAGAATTAAAAACCATTTTTCCGAAGCACATCAGCTACTCACAGAACTCCTTTCTTCAAGTGATTTCTTGGCTTCTGTTGAGGCCTCAGGTGAGGCCATGGTGACTGCCCTGAAATCTGGAAATAAGATCATGAGTTGCGGTAACGGAGGCTCCATGTGTGATGCCATGCATTTCGCAGAAGAGCTGAGCGGAAGGTACCGAGATGATCGTCCTGCCTATGCAGCTTTGTCAATTTCAGACCCCTCTCACCTCAGTTGTGTAGGGAATGATTACGGTTATGATCATGTATTTTCTCGCTACCTCGAAGGATTGGGTAGAAAGGGAGATGTCTTGTTAGCTATATCTACTAGCGGAAATTCCGCCAATGTCATGAAGGCCGCTCAAGTGGCTAAAGAAAGGGGTATTGTGGTAGTAGGACTCACCGGTAAGAACGGGGGGAAATTAGCTGCACTTTGTGATGTAGAAGTGCGTGTCCCTTGGAACGGTTATGCCGACAGAATTCAGGAAATTCACATCAAGGTTATTCATAGCCTTATCGATTATATTGAAACCAATATGGCCTAAAGGTCATCAAGTCCTTCATTTCGAAGGCAAACGCGACGAAATATCCTCTTTAATTACCGAACTATGCTCGTTAAGACCTATGGTTCGGCGGTTTTTGGTATTTCTGCTACCACTGTCACCGTCGAAGTAAATTTTAAAAAATCCGCCAAGTTTCACATGGTTGGACTCCCCGACAATGCTGTTCGGGAGAGTTTCCAGCGTGTGAGAACCGCTCTGGAAAATAGTGGCTTCACATTTCCCTTCGGGGGATTGACTATCAATCTTGCTCCTGCCGATTTACGAAAAGAAGGTTCTGCTTATGATCTTCCAATCGCTATTGGATCGATGGCCGCAACTGAACAACTGCCACTCACTTTGTTGGAGAAATACCTCATGATGGGCGAGCTATCACTAGATGGCAGTATGATTCCAATTCGAGGGGTATTGCCCATCGCCATCCAAGCAAAGAAAGAAGGATTCGAGGGCATTATTGTTCCTGCCGAAAACGCCACAGAAGCTGCGGTAGTTCAGGGCCTCAAAGTGTTTGGTATGAGTCACCTGAAGGATGTCGTACAATTCATAGAAGGGAACTCAACGGCTGAACCTCTTATCATTGATATAAAGCAGACTTTTTACTCCCGCCTCGATGAATTGCCCTTGGATTTTTCGGAAGTACGTGGACAGGAGAACATCAAAAGAGCCTTTGAAATTGCTGCTTCAGGAGGACATAATGTGATTCTGATCGGTCCGCCAGGAGCGGGAAAAACCATGTTGGCAAAAAGACTTCCAACCATACTTCCACCGCTAAGTTTAAAAGAAGCATTGGAAACTACCGCTATTCATTCTGTAGCTGGAAAGATTAGAACAGGTGAGGGATTAATCACTACTAGGCCTTTTCGATCTCCCCACCATACAATTTCGGATGTCGCTCTCGTTGGAGGGGGGGTAGTTCCTCAACCTGGAGAGATTTCTCTTGCTCATAACGGTGTGCTTTTTCTAGATGAGCTTCCTGAATACAAAAGGACAGTCTTGGAAGTGATGCGACAGCCGCTTGAAGAGCGATTGGTCAGTATTTCACGCGCCCGGTTCGCAGTAGAATTTCCCGCGAGTTTTATGCTAGTTGCAGCAATGAACCCTTGCCCATGCGGATATTTCAATCACCCCGACAAAGAATGCGTTTGCCCTCCGGGCTTCGTCCAAAAGTACCTAAACAAGGTCAGCGGCCCCCTGCTTGATCGCATCGACCTCCATGTTGAGGTAACTCCCGTTGCTTATGAGGAACTCAGCGGACACCAACCCTCGGGTGACCAAAGCAAAGTCATTCGCGAACGAGTTATTGCCGCCCGTGATGTTCAAATTGAACGCTTCAAATCCAATTCCGATTTGCACAACAATGCCCAAATGGGCAGCCGAGATTTAAGAAAGTACTGTGCAATTCCACAGTCTGGACATCAGCTTCTTCGCAGCGCTATGGAAAAACTAAATCTAAGCGCCCGAGCATACGATAGGATTTTGAAGGTCGCGCGGACCATTGCTGATTTAGAGAAATGCCAAAATATAGAAACTGCGCATTTGGCCGAGGCGATTCAGTATCGGAGTTTGGATCGGGAAAACTGGGGGGCTTAAGGTTAGGGCTTGGATTCAAGGGTGATTTGGGTTTTGTTGATTTCACCCCTTCAGGGCTTGGATTCAAGGGTGATCTGGGGTTTTGTTGATTACGCCCCTTCAGGGCTTGGATTCAAGGGTGATTTGGGTTTTGTTGATTTCACCCCTTCAGGGCTTGGATTCAAGGGTGATCTGGGGTTTTGTTGATTACGCCCCTTCAGGGCTTGGATTCAAGGGTGATTTGGGTTTTGTTGATTACGCCCTTTCAGGGCTTGGATTCAAGGGTGATCTGGGGTTTTGTTGATTTCACCCCTTCAGGGCTTGGATTCAAGGGTGATTTGGGTTTTGTTGATTACGCCCTTTCAGGGCTTGGATTCAAAGGTGATTTGGGTTTTGTTGATTACTCCCTTTCAGGGCTTGGATTCAAGGGAGATCTGGGTTTTGTTGATTTCACCCTTTCATGGCTTGGATTCAAGGGTGAACAGGGGTTTTGTTGATTTCGCCCCTTCAGGGCTTGGATTCAAGGATGAACAACAAGAGATTTAAGTATCAATTAATGAATAGCCCTGAAGGGGCGTAATCAAAAGCTAATTTGAACATCAACAATTAATAAGCCCTGAAAGGGCGAAATAAAAAATTATATGGCAAGTTCATTGGTTCTCAATTACATTCATATTGTGTTCTCAACACGAAACCGACGAAATTGGATTGATTCATCTATTGAAGATGAATTGCATAATTATATGGGTGGTATTTGTCAAAAACTGGGATGCCATCCTTTACGAGTCGGTGGTACTTCAAATCATGTGCACATTCTTTGTCAGCTTTCAAAGAATATGCCATTGTCGAAATTGGTTGAGGAAATAAAATCGCATTCTTCAAAATGGATTAAATCCAAAGAAAGTAAATATTTAAAATTTTATTGGCAGAAAGGCTATGGAGCTTTTTCGGTTAACTACAATCGAACGGATATAGTGGTTAATTACATTAAAAATCAACGCCAGCATCACAGGATTAAATCCTTTGAAAAGGAGTACAAGGAGCTGTTAATTAAGGAGGGAATTGAATTTGATGAAGGATATCTGTATGGTTGAAGAATGAGCCGTAAAGTTGATTACGCCCTTTCAGGGCTTCGATTCAAGAGTGGTTTGGGATTTTGTTGGTTTCGCCCCTTCAGGGCTTGAACTCGTGTTTGATGTTATTTTCTGCTGGTTAACAGTGGCTTACAGATTTGGCTATCAGCTGATTCAAATTCTACCCACGCCTCAAATCAAATACAGATACTGCTATGGTAGAAGGATTTCTATTTCCATTTCTATTTCCATTTCTATTCTGGTTGTCCCTGATAAACCTGTATTTTTAATCAGCATAAGATCATATCTTTACCTACTATTACTCCCTACCAACGAACCCAACTCCACACCCCATGAGCGACTCATCAGATCTATGTTTGTCCTGCGGACTTTGCTGCGACGGAACCCTAATCGGATTCGTCCAACTCGCCAATGATGAGTTGCCTGCCATTCGGGAAATCATGGAGATCGAAGAGGCCAATGACATGGGGTTTATTCTTCATCCATGCAAGAAGTATTGCGATGGATGTACGGTGTATGAGGATAGACCAAAACAATGTGCCAAATTCAAGTGTGGACTTTTAACCTCTTTCGAAGAAAAGGAGGTCGATTTTGATTCAGCTGCCGAGGCGATTAGCGCAGTGAAGAACAAGAAGGAAGTGATAGAAATGAAGCTTGCATCCCTGAATATTGAGCTTAAATCAGGTTCCTTTTATTTTAAAATGGTGGAATTAAAAAAGTGGATGCAGAAAAATGAATCTTCATTGACACAATTGCATCGGGATTTGAAATTAGAGATTGAGCATCTGGATGATCTGTTGGAAACTCGGTTTGGAGTGACATTGGATTGAAGCCAGCACGATTCGAAGAAGAGATTTTCTAATTGCTACTTTTTTTCATCAGCACCGCCCCACATGAAAACCCCCGGATTGTTGTAAAACCCAGAAAGATCCTTTACAAGTAAAATATGGAAGAGATCAATCACAGGAAGTATTCCCAGTCCACCGCCAAGAGTGAGCGTGTAGAAAACGGGAACCATGGCCTCTGTACCGAGGTAAAGTCGATGTGCGCCAAACGGACCGAGTGTTAATGTGAGCAATGCCGCAACTAGTCTCGTGTTTTCCTTGCGCTCCTCAAGTTCATGCAATCCTAGTGCTAAGACTTTTATTCCTTTGCGTTTTAAGGCTTGTTTCCAAGTGATGGAATTTGAAATAAGTTCGAAACTTCTTAATTCTTCTGGACTAGCTTGACTCAATTCGAGCTCAATATTGAAGATAGATCTATTCGAAAAATCTGAGTATTGTGCGGCTGCGGGCTTCTCCATAAGAATCCCAAAAAATAATACAAGTACGACTACAACGAATCTCATTTTCACGGCATTGCGAACATAAGCAAAACGCAAGATTGGCTGAAAGCTTTTGTAGAAATAAAAACTGCAGATGATTTAATCAGAAAAAGCAGGAGATCAAATGATCAGCATCGCATCGCCATAAGCGAAGAAGCGGTACTTTTCTTTGATTGCTGTTTGGTAGGCTTCCATCACCAAATCATAACCGCCAAAGGCACATCCCATCATCAACAAAGTGCTTTCAGGAGTGTGGAAATTGGTAATCATGCTGTTGGCAATATGAAACTCATAAGGAGGGAAGATGAATTTATTCGTCCATCCGCTGTAAGGCTTCAACCTGTCATAAGTGCTCACGGAGGTTTCCATCGCTCTCATTACAGTTGTTCCAACAGCGCAAACACGTTTCTTAGCATCAAGTGCCTTGTTTACTTTGTTGGCTGTAAGTTCAGTAATGATTGCCTGTTCGCTATCAACTTTATGCTTGGTCAAATCTTCAACTTCCACTTCACGGAATGTTCCCAATCCGATGTGTAAAGTCAATTCAGCAAAATCGATGCCTTTAAGCTCAAGACGCTTCATCAATTCACGACTGAAGTGCAATCCAGCAGTTGGAGCTGCAACAGCGCCTTCGTGCTTCGCGAAAATCGTTTGGAAACGTTCCTCATCGTCAGAAACTACCTTTCTATCGATATACTTTGGAAGAGGAGTCTCACCCAATTTGTAAACCGTTTGTTTGAACTCATCGTGGGTTCCATCAAAAAGGAAACGCAAAGTTCTTCCGCGGCTAGTCGTGTTGTCAATTACCTCGGCAACCAACTCATCATTCTCACCGAAATAGAGCTTGTTTCCAATTCTAATTTTACGCGCTGGATCAACCAACACATCCCACAAAAGACTTTCAGAATTCAATTCCCTTAGCAAGAACACCTCAATAGTAGCACCAGTTTTTTCCTTGTTGCCGTACAAACGGGCTGGGAAAACACGGGTGTTGTTCAATACCATAACATCACCCTCATCAAAGTAATTCAAGACATCCTTGAACAGCTTATGTTCAATCTTACCACTGTCTTTGTGAATTACCATCAAACGAGATTCGTCGCGGTTTGCGCTAGGCTCCTGAGCGATGAGCTCTGGAGGTAATGTCATTTTGAATTGAGAAAGCTTCATACTGAGTAGATTCAGGTCATTTTAGAGCGGGTGCAAAGCTACAAAATATACCCTTTAATTCAACATCTTCGGGCTCAAGACTTAGACTTAGCGCTATCTTCCTTGAAATAATTAATAATATCATCAATGGAGAAAGCTTCACTTGCTTTGAATTTACCCGATTCTGTTCTTCGAAGTGAGGTCAAATAGGCTCCTGAGTTGAGATGTTTTCCAAGGTCATTGGCTAAACTTCGTATGTAAGTTCCTTTGCCGCATCTAATCTTGAAATCTGCAACATTATCTTCAAAATTGAGAATCTCAAACTCCATTACCTCAACTAAATTTGTGCGCATTTTAACCTCAGTACCACCACGGGCATGTTCATAAGCACGTTTTCCATCAATTTTTTTAGCGGAATAGATGGGCGGGACTTGCAATATCTCTCCTTTAAAATGAGAAGTCGCTTCACGAATATTTTCCAAGCTGAGATGAGAAGTTTCAAAATTTCCTTGTTCTTCGGTTTCGGCATCAAATGATGGTGTTGTTACACCGAATTTTATACTTCCAGTGTATTCCTTGCCTTCTGACATCAAGCCGTCAATCTGCTTGGTCATTCGGCCTGTGCAAACTACTAAAACACCTGTAGCCAATGGGTCAAGTGTGCCTGCATGTCCTACCTTGATTTTCTTGAATCCGTAGTATTTCCTCAAGTTAAACTTGATCTTTTTCACCACGTCGAAAGAGGTCCATCCCAATGGCTTATCAATGATTATGACGGCTCCTTCATTGAAGTCATGCTCGCCGGAAAAAGTAACAGACATGGCGCAAGAATACGGATTTCACGGAACAAAATATCAAGCCCTGTATTTTATCGAAAAAAAATCGTTGTACATTTATATTCAAATTCGGGCCTTAACCATGCGCACCATCACTTACGTTTTTACCACGATTGGTATTGTACTTTCAATTTGGAGCTTCACGGCTTGTAATCAATCTGCTGGACAAGCAGTCGGTTATAACGACCAAGTTGTTGAAATACAAGACGCATTGATGATGTCTGTTAGAGACCTCGAACAATCTTTCGACGATTACGAAGCCAACGCTATGGACAGCTGTTTTCGCCAACTCATGACCCAGATTCAAATGAGTAAAGCTCAATTGGAGAAATTGGGTGACTTTAAAGGAGATTCTACACTCTACTTTGCTGCTCGAAATGTTTTGGATGAATATGATGCTCTTGCTGGATCAGAATATGCTGAGCTTATTTCGTTTATGAAGATTCCGGACAGCTTATTTACCGTTGAAGATCAGGAGCGATCGTTTGTGATTTTATCGCAAGTTGCTAACCGTCGTGAATCTGTCTTTGCTTCTTTTGTTGAAGCCCAAAAATCGTTTGGCTCTGATTATGGATTTGTTTTTGACGAAGAGATTGTAGAAAACTAATTCTTAGAATCCACTCATTCCGTTTTGAAGCCATGTACTTTTGACATGGAATAATTTCACTCATTTTCCGTTATCCAATTAAACCCATTAAGATGTTACGAATTCTTGCAATTCTAATTTTTGGAACCTCTATTTCCTTGTCTGTAACTGCGCAGTATGATTATAAAACGGCAGTTGGTGTTCGGGCTGGATTTGATCAAGGCCTTACAATTAAGCACCTGTTCAACAGTACAGATGCGGTTGAAGGTATTCTTAGTTTTCGCTACCGCGGATTTGTTGCTACTGCTCTTTGGGAGAGACATGCCAATGCATTTGCTGTAGATCGCCTCAACTGGTACTATGGAGCTGGTGCCCACATTGGATTTTGGAGTTATTACGACGGTCATCCATGGTACGATGATGATGATGACGGAAGTAAAACTGTTATAGGAATAGACGGAATTCTTGGAATTGAATACAATATCAAAGAGATTCCAATCAACGTATCCCTCGACTATAAGCCGGCTTTCAATATCATTGGATTTAACAATGCTGTTTTTGACGGAGGAGCACTTTCAGTCCGTTATATGCTTCCTTAAGCCATCACATCCATTCGGGTGATAGGCTGCAAAGCATCAATGGCATCATCAATGGAGTTGATGTTTGAGAAAGACATTCTTAAACTTTCATTCTTTTCGTACATCTTACAGGCCTTGGGATTCATCTTCATGAATTGAAGAACCCTGCTGAATTTGTTCGACTGGTAATAAGCTGAATCTTGCTTCGAGATGAAGTAGGCAATTAACTTCCCGCTTTTCAAAACGATTTTTTCGAAACCAATATCTCGAGCTAACCAACGCAGACGGATGGTATGGAGCAAGGCTTCTGTTTGCGCCGGTATCGGACCAAATCTATCCACCATCGAAGTGCTGAACTCTTCCAGTTCTGCCTCATTGCTAGTATCATCTAATGCCTTGTAAAGCGCCAACCGCTCGCTGATACTGCTGACATATTCATCGGGAATAAGAATCTCAAAATCGGTTTCTACAACCGTGTCATCGACATAGTGCTCTCGACTCGCGTTCTCTTCAGCAAAGACTTGCTGGAACTCGTTTTCCTTCAATTCCTGAATAGCTTCATTGAGGATTTTATGGTACATGTCAAAACCAATATCACTGATGAATCCACTTTGATCAGCACCCAATAAATCCCCTGCTCCACGAATATCTAAATCCCGCATGGCAATATTAATTCCCGATCCCAAGTCTGAGAATTGCTCAATGGCCTGTAATCGCTTTCTAGAATCTGCACTCAACAGCGAAATCGGAGGTGTAATTAAATAACAGAAGGCTTTTTTGTTTCCACGACCAACTCGTCCTCTCAATTGATGGAGGTCGCTCAATCCAAAATTATGTGCTTCGTTAATTATTATTGTATTTGCATTGGGGATGTCGATTCCGCTTTCAATGATGGTGGTAGCGATTAAAACATCGTAAATCCCATCCATGAAATCGGTCATAACTTTTTCCAGTTTATCCCCCTCCATTTGACCGTGGCCGATGCAAATTCTCACATCCGGACAAAGCCGTTGAATCATGCCAGCAACCTCCTTGATGTTATGCACCTTGTTGTGCACGAAGAACACTTGTCCACCCCGTTGAACCTCATATATCACGGCATCTCGGATAGACTCCTCGTTGAAAGTTCGAAGCTCCGTCTGAATCGGATATCGATTGGGTGGAGGGGTGGTGATAACACTCATGTCTCGAGCATTCATCATCGAGAATTGGAGTGTACGTGGAATTGGAGTTGCCGTCATCGTCAATGTGTCGACATTGGCCTTCATGGTTTTGAGCTTGTCTTTAACTCCAACCCCGAACTTTTGCTCCTCGTCAATAATTAAAAGTCCCAGGTCCTTGAACTTTACGCGTTTTCCGACAAGCGCATGTGTACCAATGAGAATATCAACTTTCCCATCCTCCAAATCCTTCAAAGTCTCAGTAAGCCTCTTGCCAGACTTGAAACGATTCACATAATCGACACGGCATGGAAAATCTGCCAAGCGATCTCGGAAATTCCGGTAATGCTGCAAGCTGAGAATGGTCGTTGGGACCAAGACCGCCACCTGTTTACTATCGCACACAGCTTTGAATGCCGCACGAATGGCAATTTCAGTTTTTCCAAAACCCACATCTCCACAAACAAGCCTGTCCATAGGTGAAGGCTGCATCATGTCTTTCTTCACATCCTGAGTTGCCTTCTGCTGATCGGGCGTGTCTTCGTACATGAAGCTGGCCTCCAATTCGGTCTGCAGATAATTGTCAGGTGAGAACGCAAATCCTTTGGAAGCTCTTCGTTTGGCATAGAGTTGAATCAAGTCGAAAGCAATTTCTTTGACCTTTTTCTTGGTCTTTGCCTTGAGACTGTTCCAAGCAGGGGCACCGAGTTTGTTGATCTTAGGCTGAGTGCCTTCTTTGCCGGTATACCTCGTAATGCGGTGCAAAGAGTGAATACTGACGTAGAGAATATCACCATCGCGATAGGTCAAGCGAATTGCCTCTTGCTCCTTGCCGTTTACATCGATTTTTTGAAGTCCAGAAAATGTGCCTACACCGTGATCGACATGGGTTACAAAATCCCCCGGCTCTAGACTATTCAGCTCTTTGAGGGTCATCGCCTCTTTGCTCTTGCTGTAGCCCTCTTTTAATCTGAATCGGTGGTAGCGATCAAAAATCTGGTGGTCAGTATAACAGGCAATACTCAGTTCTTTATCGATAAAACCTTCGCTCAATTCCAGAACGATTGGCTTGAAGGGAACATCGTGGTCTTTGTCTTCAAAGATGGAATACAAGCGCTCAATCTGTTTGGCCTGAGCGGCAACGATTACATTGAGGTAATTGTTCTTGTGATTTCCCTGTAGATTTTTGGTGAGAAGCTCAAAATTCTTGTTGAAAGCAGGCTGAGGAATCATGTCGAATTTTACTTCGGTATGATTCTTTAAGTAGGATTGCTGTCCAAATTCTACCCACCTAAAATTGGGAACCAATAACTTGAATCTCTTTGAACCGGTGTAAAGCTCCTCCGGCTTCAGGTGTTTTGTAAGACCCTCCAGTCGGGCGTAATGGTAAATTGCCTTTTCGAGTTCCTTCTCCATTCTATCTTGGAGAATATCTAAATCCTTCACCCAAATGACTACATCTTCAGGTAGGAATTCGAAGAAAGAATCGTGGCCTTCTTGCATGAGGTTTTCCCCAACATTTGGAACGATGGTCGCTCGTGTCATGATATTGACTGAAAGCTGGGTTACAGGATCAAACTTTCGGATGGACTCCACTTCATTCCCGAAAAACTCAATTCTATAAGGATGATCAAAAGAGAAGGAGAAAACATCTAGAATTCCTCCACGCTGTGAGAATTGCCCTGGCTCATAGACGTAATCAACTTTTTCAAATCCATACTCGATCAACAACTCATCAATAAATTCAATACTGTGCTTGTCGCCTTGGTTGATTTCGAAAGTATGTCTACTAAGCTCTGATCGGGTAAGCACGTTTTCTGCAAGTGCTTCGGGAAAACTCACGATAACAGTCAGTACTTGCTGCTTGTTTACAGCATTGAGGACTTCTGCTCGCATGCTGACATTTGAATTATCGGTCTCTTCGTGCTGATAAGGAACGCGGTACGATCTCGGAAAAAATAAGACTTCAGGACCTTCTCCACTTAGGTTTTGAAGATCATTGAGGAAATAAGCCGCTTCTTCTTTGTCGTTGAGGACGAAAAGATGGGTGCCCCTTAAATTTGCGATTACTCCAGCCGCGACAAGTGCAGTGCCCGATCCTACTAATCCTGAAATTCTAAGTTTCGAATTCGGTTTTTCTAAGCCAGCAGACAGCTTCTTCGTGCCCGGGTGATTGTGGTAAAATCCTATAAATTCTTCGCGAGTCATTTGGTAGTGCAGCTGGACGGCAATTCTAAATGAAAATGGCTAAATGCCTGAAATTGTTCATTAAGCTTCTACTTCAGCGTATTTTTTCATCATAGCCTCTGCTTTCTGGACCATCTTCTTCGAGCCAATAAAAAGAGGGGCTCTTTGATGCAGAGTTTTGGGTTGAAGATCTAAAATTCGGTCTACACCATTTGTTGCCAATCCTCCTGCTTGTTCTGCTAGAAAAGCCAATGGAGAGCATTCGTACAGCAGTCTGAGCTTTCCTTCTACCGCATTTTTAGTTGCTGGGTAGATGTAAATTCCTCCTTTGATGAGGTTGCGGTGAAAATCGGCAACGAAAGAGCCGATGTATCTTCCCGAATAGGGGCGATTGGTCTTACTGTCATCTTGTTTGCAATACTCGATATAGTCCTGAACTCCTTTTGGACTTGAATTTAGGTTTCCTTCGTTGATGCTATAGATTTTCCCGTTTTCAGGAATCTTCATGTCGGGATGTGAGAGGCAGAACTCCCCAATCGATGGCTCAAGCGTGAATCCGTTTACCCCGTGTCCTGTGGTATAAACCAGCATGGTTGAAGATCCGTAAATGACATATCCTGCGGCTACCTGCTCACTTCCTTTTTGAAGGAAATCATTGATGTTTGCAAGATCACCAATGCTTGATGTTCTTCTGAAAATTGAGAAGATAGTACCGATAGAAACATTAACATCGATATTCGAAGATCCATCTAAAGGATCAAAAAGCACAACGTATTTTCCTCTTCTGCACAACTGAGATTTGAAGGAAACGAACTTATCGTTCTCTTCAGAGCCTATCCCACAAACTTCACCACCCGATTTGAAATAATTGATAAAAACCTCGTCGGCAAAGACATCTAACTTCATTTGAGTTTCACCCTGAACATTAGTGGCACCCGCAGAACCGAGAATATCACCCAGTCCAGCTTTGTTCACATGGTGATTGACGATTTTCGACGCAATTCCAATGTCGCTCAAGAGTCTCGACAAATCTCCAGAAGCAAAAGGAAATTCTGCTTCTCTTTCAGTAATAAACTCACTCAGGGTTTTAATCGCTCCCATGTTGGATTGGCTAGTTGCCGCTAATTTCGGTTAAATTCTCGGGTGATGAAAATAGAATCAAACTCAAATCTTATGAACCTGCCCTTGCGGCTTGGAATTCTAAGGTCAAATTGATGAATTGCTCAACGCTCAATTGCTCCGGCCTCAATCCCCAGAAATCAGAGCTGGTGTCGATATGCTGATGACCGTCGAATTTCTTCAAGGTGTTTCTCAGCGTTTTTCTACGTTGATTGAATGCTGTTTTAACAATTTGAATGAATAATTTTTCATCGCAGGGAAGCTCTTTTACCTTGTTTCGTTGCAATCTGATTACCGCAGAGCGAACTTTTGGTGGTGGATTGAAGGCATGTGGCTCTACAGTGAAAAGGTATTCGGTGGTGTAAAATGCTTGAAGCAAAATACTGATGATGCCATAGGTTTTTGAGCCTGGACCAGCGCAAACCCTGTCGGCAACTTCTTTTTGAAACATTCCTACAACTTCAGGAACCCTATCCTTCATGTCGAGCGCGCTGAAGAGAATTTGAGAGGAAATATTGTAGGGGTAATTTCCAATAATGGCAAAACAATCACCCATCAATTCAGGCCAGTTTAGGTGGAGGAAATCTCCTTCGATGAGCCTGTCTTTTACTTGAGGAAAATGGATTTTGAGATAGGCAACAGATTCCCTATCCAACTCCACCAATGTAGTTTCGAACTCTTGTTTTTGAAGTAAATATTGAGTGAGGACACCCGTTCCAGGTCCGACTTCTAACACTTTTTTATACCCTCCAAACCCCGTGAGTCCATTGGCGACTCCTTCAGCAGCGCTCATGTCGATAAGAAAATGTTGACCGAGAGATTTTTTAGGCTTTATCATTTTTACTTTACTTCTTCGTTTCGAGTTTGTTGAATCACTTCCAAAACAGTACGAAATGCTGCGAATTTTCCGGCGTATTTATCGTTGTGACTGGCTTGAAGAGCGGGGGCATGTTCTTGTTGATAGAGGTCATAGCTCTCCATATCCGGCGCTAGGTATTGAATGGAATACGATTTTCCACCTTCTTCGTAAGCGTGAATCTTACACACCCGATTCTCTAAGAACAGCCCAGTAGCCATCACTTCAGGAATATGGGTGTTCAACATCCAACCCAACCATTCATCATGAACTGATTCGTCGATGCTCACTGTCACGTTGTAAAGTATCATAACTAATCTTTGTGCAAAGATAGCTTATTGCAATGCTTTGCAGTTTCGACTCTTATTCGGATTTTTACAGCATGAGTATAGATCCCATTGTGCTTTCCATTCCCATTTTCTTCCTCCTTATTGTGGTTGAAGTTATCTGGGATGCTACTCAACGTCGAAAGTCTGGGAAGGCTAGGTATAGATTGAACGATGCCGTGGCGAACATCTCCTGTGGAATTCTCGATCAGGTGAGCGGGGTATTTGCGAAAGTGTTTACGGTCGGCATGTATACTTTGGTTTGGTATTGGGGACAGGATATCATCTCCCTCCACATTCCTTCTAACATTTTCATGTGGGCACTGTGTTTCGTGGCTGTTGACTTTGCTTATTACTGGTCGCACAGGCTCAGTCATGAGGTGAATTTATTTTGGACCGGTCATGTTGTGCATCACCAAAGTGAGGAGTATAATCTTTCGGTAGCCTTGCGTCAGGGGGCCTTTCAGAAGCTTTTTATGTTTTGGATTTATCTTCCTTTGGCGCTCTTGGGATTTCCTCCTGAATGGTTTTTACTTTCCATGGCCTTCAATTTATTGTATCAATTTTGGATACATACAGAGATGATTGGAAAGATGGGATTTTTAGAGCTCTTCATGAATACCCCATCTCACCACCGTGTGCATCACGGTAGAAACCCAAAATACATCGATAAGAATCACGCTGGGGTTTTTATAGTTTGGGATAAGATGTTCAAGACCTTTCAGATTGAAGAAGAACATCCTACTTATGGGATTACCAGTCCACTCAATAGCTTTAATCCCGTTGAGGCCCACACTATGCCATTTCAGTTGCTATGGGCAGATGTAAAATCGATTCCGGGTTTGGGAGATAAACTCCGTTATTTAATCAAGCCTCCAGGGTGGTATCCTGCAAGTTTAGGAGGATTCAAATCACCTCCTCCAGTTTCAGGAAAAGAAAAGAAATTTAATATTTCACTTCCCATCAAGCTTTCGTATTACATCCTCGTTCAGTACTTGGCGGTACTAGGATTAACCAGCTTATTTTTGTTCAATCTTCAGAACATGGATGTTACTCAGAAAGTTATTTTCACACTTTACATCGTGTTTTATGTAATGAGTTTAGGTAGTCTATTTAATGGGAGGCGATTTGCTTTAGCCTTAGAAATAATTAGGTTGGTGTTAACCATAGCTCTTGCAGTTTGGCTTTCAGACTGGTTTGCCAGCTTCCTGTTACCGGTTATAGGTGGCTTCGCTTTACTCTCACTTGTATGGATTTTTATGTTGCCCACTAAGCCCCTTAAGAATGAAATTCTATACTAAGTATTTCCCCATTATTTTCGGCTTAATAGCCTTGGCTCAGTTGTATTCAACTTTTCATCCGTACACTCTAGATTGGTTGAACTACTTGAGTAAGCCTTTGATCATGATTAGTCTCTTGCTGTGGTATGTAGGGTCAAGCTCAGGAAAAGGAGATTGGTATAAAGCTGGAATTGTAGCCATCGTATTTTCTCTTTTTGGAGATGTGTTTTTGATGTTTCAAGAAGATCGACCTTCGTTTTTCATGCTGGGCTTGGGCTCCTTCCTCATTGCACATATTGCTTATGCGCTGGCTTTTTCAAAAGCCCTTGTCGTCCCCGAAATTCCAATTATTAAAAAATACCCTTTAGTGCTTGCTGTTTTTGGAATTTACGGATTCTGGGTTTTTGCTCAATTGAGATCTAATCTGCACGAATTAGAACTCCCGGTTTTAATTTACATGATCGCCATTCTAGTTATGGGTATTGCGGCTTTGAATCGGTTTGGAAGAGTGTCAAGGAAGAGTTTTTTCCTGGTTATGATAGGTGCACTTTTATTTATCGCGTCAGATAGCATCATTGCCTTCTCTAAGTTTTCAAAACCCATTGAAGAAGCTGGATTCTGGATCATGTTGACATACATTATTGCGCAGTACTTCATTGTGAGAGGATTGAGACAGCCCGTTTAATCTTTACTTCAGCAATGCTTGTCTTAGTGTTTAGTTAGTAGAACACTGCTGGTATTCTATGTTATTCGGTTAGGAGAAGGTTGACTGGCGTACTTGACCAGTTATTCTCATATCCTACCGGTTCTATATTATATGGAATTTAGCTCTCTAATTTGTTTAGCTTAAGAGCGTGGTAATATTGAAACTCATTGATTATTAGAGAATTAATTCGTAGTTTTAAGACAAACCAATTTTTTAACTAAAACAAATTACTATGATTTCTAAACTAGATAATCCCAGTTTTGCACAGTGGAGTGCAATGAAGTTTAACCCATTTGCTAGCAAACCTGATGTTACAAGATTTAACGTCGAAAACGGAATAAGTATTAGTCTTGCAGGTTGGCTTCAAAGCGCTCCTACGAGCAGTATTGGATTCATTGTGACTACAGAAAAGGGAATGCAGCAAGACACTGTAATTGGAAGTAAAGCTCTTATGTTGGATACAGAAACAAGCGTAGGACATCCTACTGAAGCTGAAACTTATTATTATGTTGCAGATATAGGAATTGGAGCGAAAGCATCAGATTGGTATTTGTCGTTCAAAATAAGTGATGGAGAAAAAGAGGGTGTTTCCGGTACATGGGTCTTTTCGAAAGCGAAAATTGAAACAGATGTCTCTTACTAATCAAGTCCTCTGATCGCCATTAATTCCTTATTTTTCACAATGCAATTCTTCAGGAATTCTCTTAAATTTAGAATACATTTAATGGTCTGTTTTGTACTTGATACTAGTTTTAAGTTACTGAGATATCAAATTATACTTGATAAGTAATTAGATTTTTTCAGTTATTGATCACATCCAATATTAATTAAAATACACGATTATGCTTACCTATTTAACGGAATATAATAAAGTGCTTTGGGATCAAATGACATTTGAACCTTTTGCAAAAGAACCTATCAACGACACGAAAAATGCTATTGAAGGCTTCAGTATTAAATTGGAAGGTTGGTTAGCAAGTGCCCCTAAAAGTTGCATTGGAGTGACTATCACAATTCCCGATGGAATGACTCAGACCACAGTCATAGGCTCGGCTAACATAGCCTTAAATACTGTGCTCACAGAAAATAAGACATCCAATCCAAATCTTAAGGAGTCTTATTATGTTGTTGATTTGGGTGAGAATGCTCGTGATATCGATTGGCAAATGCCTTTTTTTGTAAATGAAAAAGACGTTCCTAAAAGTACTGGGACATGGGTGTTTTCAAAAGCAAAGATTGATAGAAAGGTCTTGAAATAGTTGCCTCAACCGAAATTGTTTTCATTGTAATAACTCCAATCTTCTTTTGAATTTTGGAGTTGTTCTTTTTATTTCAAGCCATGAGATTATTACTATACACGCTTGTTTTTCTTTTGCCATCTTTATTAGCTGCTCAAAACAAAGCGGAAATCATCAGGCAGGTTGCTTGGGCAGATAGTCTTCTAGTTAACTTGGAAGAAAGCGTTTTTTATGAAGTCAATTCAAGAGTGAAATTGCTTGATAGTGCTGCGCATATTTATAACAGAGCCAGTGAAAAGTGTAAATATATAGACGCCACCGTGCGTCTCTCAAGCGCATATTCCGATTTGGGTGCAGCCGACACTTCCCTCGCTATACTAATACACCTAGAAAAAGAATATAGTCCAAGCTGCGATAGTGTTTTGTATATGAAGATTTTATCGAACTATTCCTATTTATACTTGGGTATAAATGAGTTTGAAAAACTAGACTCCATTTGTAAATATGGACTTTCAATTTGGAATAATAATTGGTCGTCTTATGAAGAGAAGTTGGTTATGCTGAACAACTGGTCAATATCCAGAGCATATCAAGGGGATTTGGAGGGAGCTGAAACTCTCTTCCGAAAGCTACTTGCCTCGGCTAAAGAGTATGAATCTTTCGAGTATCAAGCCCGTGCTTTGACCAACCTTGGAACGATTAAAGGAATGAGTAATGATATGGATAGTGCGTATTATTATCTAGATAGAGCAAGTGAATTGGCTGCTATCAAAGGCGATTATGAGGCCCAAATCCCAATTTTAATTAATGGGTGTCCGTAATCTCACCCCGTAAATAGATTACGAGGCTGGTATGTTTCTTTGTGTCAAACAAATATATAGCCATGACATTATTCGAAATTGCCA